>Ga0207886_10028_pt1 | contig 527456 bp, 590 predicted proteins | sample LinPmetageLP35_FD_184048 | JGI IMG/M metagenome (GOLD analysis project Ga0207886, IMG submission 184048) | Marine viral communities from the Pacific Ocean - LP-35 (SPAdes) | ecosystem: Environmental > Aquatic > Marine > Oceanic | place: Pacific Ocean | collected 2009-08-31
AACCCTAACCCTAACCCTAACCCTAACCCTAACCCTAACCCTAACCCTAACCCTAACCCTAACCCTTAACCCCCTGAACGCAACCTCGACGACTCCCGAACACGTTCCCGGACCCTAACCCTAATCTCTGCTAGTGACATCAAAACCAATGAAGCGACCGGCACCACAACCACAGAATTAGTCCCGCGACTCGATGCACGTCGTGGATATGATCATCAGCCCAAGATACTCGGTCGCGCAACCTTTAATCGATGGTTTGTTCCCCATGCTGTGGAGTTCTCTCACTGTCATCCTCATCAGCTACTGAACCCACCACCAATCCCGACACTTTTCTTCTCTCCAATACATCAGCTTTTGCATTTGCCGTTGTGTGTCTGTTCGCAACAATCACTACATAATACACGCTCATCAGTCGTTCTTGTTTTCCTGTCATCTTGCACTTTCATCTTGCGTTTCGTGATCATGGGGTTCGGTCGCGATCTTTCGTCGTTGATACCTATGCCCTCGCGCCCCCAAACTCCTCAGTTCCTTACAATCTTCCTAGAGCTACCCGATCGCTTCTCCCTCATCCGCATTCCTTAGTCATACGTACAACTTTTTGCGCCATGATTATAGCGCATGTTATGAAGTGCTTCTATCAACGCAAACCAGCTGGACCCCGTAAGACCTCCGCCTTCTCATCCACCACTTCTGTGCATTTGCCTCGATCTCAGATTTTGATTCTGAAGTTACATCTCGAATCGTCAACTTGACCGCACCATGCTCCAATCTCATAATACATCCGCACCTCGGTTGGCGCGCCTGCGTTGTACACTTGATATCAATGCTGTACCGATTCCACGGTCTCATCCACTCTTGGCGCATCGATACGATGAATCCTAGCTTCCCAGCTCCATAGTTACATTCTCCCTCGTCTGTCCTTTGAGCTATGCGCCAGTACCAACTTGCACTAGGGCTGTTACCTGCATTAGCCACCGGAGTTAACTTAACACCATCAATGTGTTCATCCCGACGCAGATCTTCCAAAAGTAGCTTTCCTGACCTATTCCTTGAAGAATACACTGTGAACTTCTTTCCTGATGCCAGTCCTCACCATCTTTACCAGCACCTTTACCAGCCCGTCCATCGATTATCTCTGCTTTCGCATATGTCCTTGTAATCCATCCTGAATGGTGTCAGACGACTTCTTAGCCGCATCATCTACGATGCGTTGCAAAGATCTGTATTCCTGCGCTGACCACATTGGTACTGACAAAACCTCCGCCATCACCACAATGTACGATCAAACTTCGCCTTTCAGGTCCATCTAAAGTCAAAATTCCTCGGTCGCATGCTTCTTGAAGCTTCGATTACTGCCAAAGTGGCAAACTTCTCCCACTGTAACCTCAAATCCTCGCTGAACCCAGCTGCGACCACTTGTCTCCACTGCTTCCTATCAATACTTTCAACACATCGAAATATACACCCTTTCGCAACATCTGAATAAATCCTAGCAAATCTCTTCACCCTGCATTCTGTAAACAGCCAGCCCACTCGTCATCCCTGTTTTGTTAACGGCTAGGCGAACCTCCCCCAACAACCACCAGAACTACTTGCAGCAGGTTTTGCGATCGTTCACGGTATTTCAACATCCCTCTTCAAATTGATGTTCACCTCCATATGTTCTTGGGTTCTCCGATTGCTTCTATCATGCAGCCCTAGCAAACCAAAAAGTCCCATCGATACTCAAACTTCCATCTGTCCTCGGGTTTTCTATCTCCCTCAATACCAGCATGCGGTCCGCCAACAGCCTCACAGCTACTGCGCTCGCTGGTGACATTGGTGTGTGCTGCGTTGTTTCCTTTTAGTTCGAGCATGACCGTGTAGCATTGATTGTCGACTATCCTTCAACCCACTCGTGCGACTCGCAGCGGTTTGAGCAAAGAGCTCCTGTCAGATCTGAAACCCTATGTCGTATCTAATCGTGACCTCTACTGAGACCATCAAGCTCTTTCCTTATGACCGCAAAGCTACGCTTGGATTGCAGATTTAGCTACCACCAGATTCCTTCCGAATTACAGCGAGCGTCCATCCACTCGAGCAAAGGTTACGGACTTTTCCCTAGTCCAACATCATATAACAAGGTTTGGGCAAAGTACCAGGCTCACTATTCTTCGACCTCGTGTTCAACCTCGCACCTGGTCAGTCCCCGTGACCAGTTTAAAGCCAAAACGGAACCAAATGCCAATTGGGTTCTTGAGCTCTGATGGTTAAACTCTCCATCTGTCCTTGGGTTCTCAATTGGTTCCAACAGCATGCAGCCCTTGCAAACCCAAGCAATCCGATGATCTCATCCATCTTCCTTTAATTGTACCCCAGAAAAGGCTCTGCTTTATGATGGTACTTCTTCGTCTAAATAGAATCTACTCTACCATTGGCAGGACATCTTCCGCCCGCCTACTAATTCTCCGCACAATCTACTGCCAACCAAAATCACAACTCCCAACACCCGACTCGAGCCCCAAAGGCTCATGCAGGTTGGAGGAGGGAATATGTCCTGGTTGGCTGTTTTTGTAGCACTCCGACCGAAGCGTATGTGTTCTTCTCATATTGCACATGGTCGACCGCTCGGAAGTCTGCGAACTTCCTTCACATTTTCGGCTCCACGCACCTCCATGCCATTTCTTGACTCCCATCTTGGCTTGTGCACTTAATAGGCTCGCCAACTAGTCTTCGAGTGATTTGCTTCTGCAGTACACCATTTCTACGCCGCAGATACGATATCTTGCTATTCGGATTGCAAAAGGCTGAGGTAGACTAAGGCCAAATGCACATGAGCGCAGCATTTTCAATGAGGTACTTCACGAGGGTTTCTGACCTCCCAAGACTGAACTGATCACAGATCTTCCTAGAGGTACACCTCCTTACCTCCCTTGAGGTCATTGTCTTTTCCCAACTCCGTTCTTCCTCTTCTCGCCCACAACAATAATTCCTCGTCAACAAACATTCCCTACAGATGACTTGCTGAGTTTGAACGACAATTTTCCTGAATTCTGGTCTCTTTTCTAACAAGCATCAAGACGCGTTACTTTCCCCTCGCTTAGCATCTCCTATTGTTCCATCAACAATAACAACCCCAACACAACATTCCAAGATCAGGCACAACCTTCTCAGAGATCCTATATCAGAGAACTTCTCATCCAAAATTTCCATTCTTCAGCATCAACATCAAGATCGACCGCAAAAATGTACGACAACAGCAGAAGATACCTCAACCTCCTCGTAGCCGGGGGCATCCCTCTGGTTATCGCCCAGATCGTCAAGGAAGAAAGAGCCGATCCCAAGGTCACTTCAACATCCACCATGGCAGCCAATCCAAATTTGGCACTCGAATCTCTTGACCGGTGCGTGATGGATATTCCCATCGAGCAATTCAAAGGTATGATCTCCGGATCTATCTTTCGTGATCACCTCCTCCCCTCTCCGAAGCTCATAGAGCAGTATGCCGTCTCTTCTCAAAATTCCTCCCAGGACAGTGCTGCCACATCAATTTCAGAACTTAGTATCAACAGCCCTAGCGGCCAAAACTGGGATACCAACGATGAGTACGAGATGGAGAAGATCCTGGAGTCACGTGTCGATCCAGATACAGGCATGGTTGAGTTCTTAGTGAAGTGGAAGGGATGGACTGAGAGTTCTAACGAATGGCGAACTTACGACCATTTTCATGATGAGAACGATCCAAATGCCATGAATATGGCTATTAGATTCCTTGCCGACAATCCCAGTCAGGATCGTCATGGATGGAAGGACTATTATGGACTTCCGAAGATCACCACCAAAGTCCCAGCAATGTATGGGCAATGGTTCTTGGACACCAGTCCATTACACCAATTTGAAAATCCGACGGCCCGGGTGATTATGGACTTTGTTCGTCTCGCCAAACTCTACTGCGAAGATCTCCTCCCTCCTTGTAAGTTCTTCAATATATCGCCAGGGTCAAAGCTAATTTTCGTAGCCCATCCCGATCATCTCGAGCAGAAGCAGCTCATCATTGACGTTGATAATCCTGACCCGCAATGGAACATTGCAGCCAAAGGCTGGACCAGAGCATTGACTGTTGCCGGCCACAGAAAGCATCTTCGTTCCACCGCCAGTCCAACGGTTATTAGCCGAGACCGACAAGACAAATGGAGAAACGAGATGATTCCCACGATGGAAAGTCAGTTAGCTACCATTCCGGCTTCTGACTTGGATCTTCCCGTTCCCTTCCCCCTCTCCGAATTTGGCATCACTGATTGTTTGGCAACTCGTGAGAAGTCCCATGCTACTCATACCGGAACAACTGCTGCTCTGGCACTATTTGAGTGCATCTCGTTCGCTGTTTACAATGCCAGATATCGTTGGTGTTTCCTCCCTGTCTCTACTTATAGAGATAGAGCCGACGGCCCGGTTGTTGAGAGTTTCTTCCACCGCCTCGGTCAGTCCTACACCTGGACTGGCGGGGTCAACTCAAAAGCAGCTGGTGTCTCTACCAAGGATGCCGACAACATGACCCAGGAACAGAGAATCGCTGGCCATGGCACAATTAACTTTGCTGAGCTGGACCGCAACATCAGTATTGCCAAATCCAGACTCGAAACCTACAAGTTCGTGCTTGGAGAGCCCTCTCGTCAAGCCAATCGCCAAGAAGCAGAGGCTCTTCGGAAGCGAGTTCGGGAGTTGGAGAGACAGGAGAAGGAAGAGTTTCTGGCATCTGCCAGTGCTCTGGAAGCCAAGATTGACCAATTGATTGAGATGAACGACCGTCAACACCGTTTGGCGAAGGTTGCCAATCTCACCAAGCAGATCTTGGAGAAGAGGACGCAAATGGAGGAGTTGGTCAACAAGAAGTGATTTGTTTTATATGGGTTCGGATTCCCATCTCACCCAAATGACCCTTCTTCTTGAGGCGCGCCCGCTTTTTGGTGGATTCAACATCCCCTTTCTCTTTGCACTGAACTGAACCATTTGAGAGCTGCTTGATTGTAGTTTAGGGAATAAAGTTCGAGAATCTTCCTAAAACCAAGCTTCTAGACAGCGCAAATAGTACGAGTATTACGTTTTTTTAGCTGTTGGTGCTTGAGCGAGGCCGCAAGAAACTGTGCCTGCAGTTCTGTCTTAGACTGGGCATCTGACTAATAGAGATTCGTCTTCGTCTAGTGAAAGAGTCGAGGCTTTTCAGTATCCTCTAGCAGAAGTACTCAGAATTATCGAATCTGGCCTTTTCTCAAGATCGAAACATCACGCGAGACAGCGCAGAATATCAGAATGCATCGTAGGTAATGACCGTGCTAGCCGGCTTGCTGGTCTTTAAAGACGAAGGACAGTTACGATTTTCGAAAACAAGGAATGTAGCGAGACATTGATGATTTACGGAATGACTAGTGGCATTCCTCCTCAGAAAGATCTCCGAATAAGGCTACAAATCGTGCGAATGGGCATTAGGCAAGGTGGCTGTCGATGCCATACGAATCATGCTGTAACCAGCGTCTGAAAAAGACACCGGAGTATTTGCGCATGCTAGAACTCCTGGATGCTACCGGAAAACTCAGGATAGTTCCAAATACAGGAATCGATGTGAAATTTTGGAAGAACGCGGGCGGCTGCAGGGAGTTTGGCGGAAAAAGAGTTTGGGTGGGTGCTTGTCTCTGGAAGGACGCGTCATAAGCCTTTCTGCTTTACGGCAAGGGACTTCTTCGTTCACTTCAGGTGCTGCGATGCTAGGGATGAGGGAACTCATGTATAGGTGGAAGCTTGAATATTGATGGGACTGCTTTGGTAATTAAAGGGGCTGGAAGATGTTGGGAAGTAACAGGGGAAATCCGAATACAGATGGGAGAGAATGAAAGGTAGATTAGGGGGATCAGGGATGATGAAAAGAGGCTGCAACAGTGTACATATACTGTTTGGAGTAGTTTTGGTGATGGTTGAGATGGGTTCGCTAATCAGCGGTGTCAACAAAACAAGGATGCTGATCAGACTGTCTACACACTGTCCTGGCCGCTTACAGCATTCAGAGTGGGTTGATGATGCCGTGATAAGCCAGGTGGGTCGTGTGAGTGTCGATAGATAACAGAAAGGTATGGAAAGCAATAGAGTTGAGGTGGGGGCCACTCAGTCGTCAAGGACTGCAGCAATGGCGAGAGAGCTTCACAGTCTGGGCAGTAATGTATACAACCGATGAATTTCGATCCCAAATGAACTAGAAAGTTTCGATCAATCGCAGAGCCGGCCTAGATGTAGTGATGGCTAATGGTTTGGAGATCGGCACCAATGCGAACGAAGATGCCAATCGAGCAGTACGAGACATTTAGGACTAAAGTAAGATAGAGCTGATGATTCCGTTCTCAGATGAAATGCCACATTGTGATTGAATTGCAGAGGGACAGTTGAAAGCAGAAGCAGTGAAAGAAGGGTGGTTCTGGGCTTGCTGCGGGCGTTTCTGGAGGCTCAGTAGAAGATTTGGCCAACCGGCGGGAAGAAGCTCACAGCATGAGCAATGTATTGCACAACCGATATGCTACCGAAATTATAGAATGACGCAAACGAATGCATCCAAAGCGATTATGGTATTAGCTGAGGACGTTCGGGTCGGTGAAGGAAGGACATCGAATGCGGATCGAACAGCAGGTTTCCGAGATCTTGCGTTGGAATCGGGAAGGTGGCACGTTTGAATAAATTTTAAGATGAATCTTAGAGATCATGGCTTATTGTAAAGCGCAGCGAAGTTTGTCCCGGAGTGTTTCGTCGGTGGTTGAATGAACGCGTGCGAAGACTATGTTCCACTATCGAAATTTCACTTGCATCTTCACATTTATAGATTCGATTAAGAGTTCCAGATCCAATATTCTTGTATTGGTGGGCCATCGGACTGCATGCAGCAGATTTCGCTGTTTTGATGACGGCAAAGAGGTAAAGGCAGGTCAACTCGAAAACGATTCGCATTTCTTCTAACCGGGCGCTTTTCCTCTTTCTGACCACACCCCGACATTTTTGTTTGAGTATCCTATCTATTCCAAGTCAGTTGCTGCTTACATTACATAGTTGAGCGTAGTTGCAGGAGATTGAAGCTGGCGATGAGGACGTGTTGCGAGAGCTAACGCGGAGTCCAGAGAATCTGACATTGTGAACGAGCATCATGCTAGCCAAAAATTGAATAATATGGAGAAGTAGAGAAGAGCCATGATCGATTGGAAACCCATGAAGGATGAGCTGAAGAGGCTGCAATTAAACGTGGCAGGTCGACTGGGGCCTTTGGTAGCACAATTTGCTCTCAGAATTCTAAGATTCCAAGATCTCGGATCTTCGAAGCACCATCAACCCCCTCAAAAAAGATGGAAGGTAAAAGCAAAGTACTCAGAGCAGGCTCAGCGGTAATATTTGACTGGATTTGCCAAAGCCCTGCTGGTTTTTGTCTAAGACTTGGAATTCAGATCGCGAGGGAGGTGAGACAGCGGAAAGGCTGGCAGACTTATCCGGTGCGGCGTTGTAGAATCTTGCTTCTTCTCGGAAGCAGAATGTCCTGTTAAGCTTTGTAGATCGCAGAAGTACGCTGTGAACAGGTACTGGGTTAGCCTTTTGTCCGTCGGCAATGATATCGGTATTCGATGGTGGGGTAATTCAACATCCGATAGAGACAGGAAAAGAAATTGGCGAACACCGAATCCTTATATGCTACCGGAGAATCGAACGCCAATAAATTGAGTACAGCTAAGAGTTCAGTATGTGGAAGCCTGGAATGTAGAGTTCTGGGAATGCTGTGGGATGATGCGAGGATGGGAGATTCAAGGAAGATGACACTACGAAAGATGTAACTGAGGACGCTCGATAACGATGAACGTGATAGGAAACGTATCGACTGTGAGCTGTGGATAACAAGAGCGAGCAACCTGCCATAGTCAAGTAATATGTACAGCAGCTTATAAACTTCAATTACACCTCTTCAAGCTATCTGAGTACAGATCTAGTATTCATTAGCTGTATGTGGATGGTGGCCCCCTTGCACACCCAGATCTAGCTAAACTCAGGGGTAATTGCCCCGCCTTTTGTCAACAAACGCTGAAGCTTCGGAGATGTTCTCGGCGCTGATAGAAACAAGGCCAGTCCCCAATCGAGGAAGCTCCTAATGATACCGTTGTAAAGAAGATTAGTGTCTGACATAGAAGCAACGAGTATTTACTTTCCTTGTGTGAATTCAAAAGCCAAGCCAGTATGAGTCCAGCATGTTTTCCCTCTTCAGAGGTACTTAAGCCCCATCACCACGTCAAGGTCGACTCAAATGGACAGGGTATCAACCCTGTGAGGACGACTCACAAGGAAGCACCCAAGGGACGACCAAGGGAGGTGGAGTGACCACAAGGTTCTGCAACCTCCTAAGAGTTGGATGAAAGGCCAGAAGGCTTTCCGAAAGCAAGGAGGTATTCGCGGTCAAGAGGGATGACACACCAAGGTTTACGGTCCAAGTCAACACAGCGAGAGCAAGGGATATCGTGCTCCGTCCTCTGCTTCTCGCAATTCTCCATGTAGCTGTATACATGTCAGTACGCCACTTCATATGGAGCTTGAGGTTCTAACGGCTTCTTTCTCGAAGTGGTACACTCGGCACAGCAGTTCTCTTTCCTCCACGTACTTCTTCCCTCTGTCTTCTTGTCATATCCCACGATCGATGCGAGGAAATCGTTGCCCCTGATTTGTTGAGAGTTCTCCGGCGCAAATACAACAAAGGCTTTGCCATCATTGATGGCGAGCTCGAACACGGAAGGGAGGGAGACGGAGCTGGGAAGCTCGGCTATCGTAACAGGGCTAGGGGGGACCGAAATTCTGCTAGGCCCAGGAGACCTGGTTTGACGATTGAGGCGGGAGGCCTTTGGTGTTGGAGTGGCGAGCTCCGGCGATCCAGGAGCACGCACTTTTCGAGCGGTAGTCCTGATCGGACGACCAGCCGGGGCAGAAGAAGAGGAGGACGGGGCAGGGGTGTTGGAGGTGCGGATAGTGGGGACGGGGAGACGGGAACGACCAGCGGGTTTCTCAAAGGCAGGTAAAACAGCATCGTATGCTGCTGTGACTTGTCGGCTACTCTGCTCTGCATCTCGATATCGACTCTCGGCCTCGTCGGCGATTCGTACTACTGTCGGTACGACCGACAGCATCTCCTCCACCTGCTAATAATTAGCCATGACATCTTGTTCAGAAAACAGAGACTTACACGTTCATCCAATGAAGGATCTAAATTATCAGAGGCGATAACTGCCTTGATCTTGTCCTTAAAAACATCTAAGAGCCCGAGAAGCTCACTCTCCGACTCCTCTAGCTTGGTGATCTTCATTGCCTATATGTTATCAGTATAGTATAATACTCAGCTTCATAGTGAACATACGATGGTCATCGCGTCAAAAGACTGGTTCAGATCCTGATTTGGGTCCATTATGAGAAAATAGGTGTGCTTGAATAGAGGTTGGATGTATTTTACGCGTTACTTGATACAAAAAAGGTTGTCAGACGCGTATCTACGTGAGAACGCTACTATCACCGGAAAAACAATAACAGCGGTCAACATCAACAAGCGAGTCTAAGCGAGGCGATAATAAGATATCTGAACATCTTATCATAACACGGTTCTAGTTCGTTACATCAACTCAAATCTCATCGAGATGGCTACTGTTGGACCACACGCACTTACTCTTATTAATCTTGAGAAGTTCAAGATCCGAGATGCCGAATTACAAAAGCTCCGCGCCGAGTGCAAGGAAATGGTAGAGCATGTTACCGTGCAGGGAATCGACGACGCAACGCATGACCGTTGTGAAGAGCAGTGGCGCAAGATCACGGAGATGGTAGTTTTCCCTAGCTGGTGTACTTATGAAGCCATTTTAATACTAATACTCTGGTAGCAAGAAGAATTGTTTGGGCATGAGGACGATCTGGCTTCGATCCGGGTGGACAAGAGATTGGACGCAGACATTGTAGACCGTATGGTCGGAAAACTCCCAATGTCAGCAGATTCAGCAAAGTACGAGGCCTTAGATCAAGATATCAAGGATCTAGAGAGTCAAGTTCAGTCCCTTTTTACGATTCCAAACCCTCCTCCTCCTCCAACAATCAAACCCTCAGCTTTTGCCGAAGGCGAGAATGAGGGACTGAAGAAGAAGCTCGAGGAGATGGAGGCGAAGATCAAGGCGTATGATACGCTGGAGAGAAAGATGGAAAGAATTGCGCTCTCTGGAAAGATGAGCAGAGAAGACAAGGAGAAGTATAGGAGGGAGGCTGGTCTGGAGAAGAGATTGAGGGCATCGCAGCCGAAGTGGGATGGGATGATGGAAGCAGCCAAGGGGCTCATGGAGCGACAGAGAGTGGACTCTCCCAACCACATCTCCAACTTCAAAGTGGACCGGTTTATCTCGCGGATGAGGGCAGGGGAGAGGGCTACCACTGCTGAATCGACGACGGATGCAGACGAGGACGAAGATGTGTCCATGGCAGAGTAGCTTTGTTGAATCAGATTCCGGCTTAGAGATGGCCTTAATCTTGAGATTAAATGTTCTTTGTGAGACCTTTACTTAACAATGTTTCCATTTCAGCTTGCATGGATGCCGTGAGGTTCGAACCCTGCGCCATGGTTCGGATGCTTATCAGGCATCTTCTCCCTGATCTCTACGAGTCTCATAACCTTTAATTCAGCGGATCTTCACGGCCAGACTCTTTCCATGTGGCAGGCAATTGCTATCCTGCAAGTCACAAAACCAGCATTTTATCAAATTGCTGTTCGGAAGCTCAGGTACTCACATCCTTCCTTCATACTTTGGATGCGCTTCAATCTCGCCTCCAACCTTGCTTTGGTAGAAGCCAGCATGTTCGCCAATAATCTGACAGGCCTTGGACCTGGCTTTGGAAGTCAGCATGTCGGTCTTTTATACTCTGGCCAGCAAGTTGTTCGTCTCACAGCTTTCTGCATGCCGTGCATCGGACCCTATTCACGTGCATTGTTGCTAGTGCAGGCGTTCTCATCGCCTCAAACCGCAAAGCCGAGACGTGCCAAGATACATTATCCGATCCCCTTGAGCTCTGGAAGATTTCCCAACTTGAGGTGATCAACTTCAAGTCTTCGACGCAGTCCCAGAGTCACCCAAAGCCCCAGCTCCAATGTTCGCCGCATATTTCATTGGTGAGAAGACTGGGACCGCAAATCCTAGACGCACAAGGTATCTCACTCCTGCCTGTGTCCTCATGCAGGCATTGCCAGACATGGACAATGTCCCCTGGACGAGTCTGGATTTTCAGTCTCAACACAGTGACCTTCTTTATACGGGCATTTCCGCCTATGTCTTTAACTTTATCGACACGTCTTGTATAGCGCATAATGATCTCGATACAAGAAAGCTTTCGCTGGCATCTGATTTGCAAGTCTCGAGATCTCCAAAGTTAAGGGCGAAGTAAACATGACTGTTTTTACATAAGTCTCCCACGTCCGATGAAGAGCACTCTTTTTAGATCCAGCCACCCTCACCATCGTCTTTGCGACGGACCCTTCGATTAAAACAAGGATCTGCGAGTAAAGAAAAGTTGGGGCGTCTCCAATGCGCCTTTTAGTCTCGCACTACTTCGTCCATTTGCGTACTGAGGCTTGAAGCTGCCAGTCTAGCCTTGTGTCATTTCCAACTCACTGCCCTGGAGTCAAATAACCCAGAGCACAAGTAGAGCACACTCAACACTCTCTGAGTTCATGGCGATCTTTTAAGTCATTATTTGGTCGTTCTCAAGTTCTGCTACTACTTCAATTCTGAAGGGTTCTCATGTACAAGTTGCGCGTCTTTTCCCAATACAGCCACTTGAAGCATTCCGCCACCCAAATCCATCAGCACGGTCGATCAGCCGCTTTCCACGGCTATTAAGAGCTTCAATTACCAAAAGTCCTCACATGCTCCGTTTCCTGATTGCAATACGCCTTGTACAGACGTTGGGACCGAACTTGTCTTTTTCTTCAACATTGCCTTGACCGCTGCATGAAGTCCGGACCCGCTCCAACCGAAATTTGACCACTGGGCAAGATGGCTTGAATCACTTTGTTTGCGATGGAAGAAGTTCCTAACTGGCATTAATCTCAGGTACAAGCTCTTGGATCATGCGTGAGGTCAAAGAAGAGGTTCTAATCTCCCCTCATGTCAGGTCAACAACATGTCTCGAACCTCCCCCTCCAGGCCCTCCGGGATCGTGAGGTACTTCTGCTCAATGCACGTTTATGTCATCGGTCTTTTGCTTTTAATCTTGTTTCCTGTAGGAAACCTTAAGCTCTTATGAGGACTTGTTTTAGAAGTCGAAAAGAGGTACATTGTCGTGGCCTGCTGCAATTTCCACCAGCTGCCGAAAGGGATACAAGGCAGCACCACTTCAAAGCGCTGCGCCCAAATGGAAAGCCAAAAAATTCGCCATATGGATACCTCATCACTTTTCGTTCGGTCGCATCATGTTACTAACTAGTTTTGATGATGTGGAGAAGTTTTCATCCACTAACAGAATACGGTCAAGGAAGTTCCCACCTGACCTCCCTCAACACCATAGCGTGCTCACGTCCCGGCATACAATACAATCAGTATTAAAAATCGAACAACCTGTTCAGTGCTACTGCGCTATCCTTAAATAATAACGATACCGGAATCTAAGTATCAGCTTTAAACAATGACAACCACGGTTAGTTGTAGTGAACAAAGTGTCTCTTCGGCGATTACGTCCAGTTGGTCAATATCTCCGTCCGGTACGATCAAAATCAGCGCCATGTATGCAATACCCCCACGTAACACAAAGACCATCGAATGCTTCCAGATGGGTCTCGAGAGGACGTATTTGACACCACCATATCTCGCCAGGTCCTTAACAATTGATATAGGACCAATGTATTTACATAGCACAGCTGTGTTACGATTGCTGGTTGCCGAGTCTTGGCGACCTGGTCCGAGACAGCACACCAAAATCCGCAGGAAAGTCAACACCTTTGATCTGAAATCGGATCGCGGGAATAACAGTTTTAGATCTTACTGAGCACTTTTGATGTGACAGTAAATGGTCAGAATCTCGAGGGTCCTGGGTTATTAATTTCCAAACTCCATGAAGATATTTCGAGGTCCCTGAGCTGATCGCGGCACCGATAAGCTAGCGCCGGGAGGGTTATCGCGGGGCCGGGGTCCCAGCTATCGCCGAGAGTTAATCCGGTTCCGGGCATAATGGCCTACCCTAGAGGATGCTAGTTCTCTAAACGTCCAGAATCTCGCAAGGGCTTAAAATGAAGAAGGTAAAGCGCAGAGCTGGATGTAGAAGTTTGGCCGATTCGGTTTTTTCTGCGCTCGTAATGCGCTCAGCCTACTTATGCACAGTATTTGGGTGTAGCTTGTATGCGAGAAATAGTGCTCACTTTCGCAATCTTGACCAAGTGGTGTTGGAGGTGTGCGCTCTGGAAATTTGCTTCGGAACACATTTGCGCTCAACTCTTTCAGAGCGCACGAATTTCGGTCCATTATATCATGACTCTTCTTTCTAGGGTCGATGTCTCCATACTTTTCATCACCAAGTATTATCTTGAGCGCATTTGATGTCCCAATTTCACATGAAAAGGGGATCTCTGGATCTCGCTTCCGCGAAGGCATATCAGCAAACGGCTTCTTCGCACAACGTTGTGCGCTCAACTTCATTTAATCACGGAGGTAGTCATTGGTATAGCTCCGAAGATGCCGTCGGCTTAATAATACCGACGCCACAGGAGGTGCATGAGGCTAATGCACAACAGCCACCTCCAGACTTGGCGTGGCTTCGACAATGACGTTGCATCCTCATCAAAGCAGGTGCGACTACCTCCTGGAGGAGTGGTAAGAGCTGGGAGAGATTGGTGGAGGATTATTGGGAGTCGGGGTGCTTGAGTTGAAGAATTCGGTCTGCTGTTAAGGGCTCTTAATGGTGAGCGATATGATATGTATTTTTGGCGAGATTGTTGATGGGCCAACGGCGACGATGCTCTGTGTTGAGGTTATACCAGGCCTCTTGTGGGTGCGTGGGACCGTTGCTCTGAAAAGCAAACGAATTAATAGTAGCCAGGACAAAGATTTGGGCCTCGAGCAGCAAATAAGGACAGTTTGTGTCCGTAAAATTCCTTTTAGTTAAAGTAATGTTTTAGAGTCCTTCAGTACTTCGATATACCAAGTCTACAACAGATTCCGTAAAGAATCGTTGCTTCAATAGTGTTGCAGCGGTAGTTGATGCGGGAAGCATCACCAACTCTGAAGTTGCCAGCACAAAGCTACCAGCTGATGCAGTGCCTGCAAACAAGCTGCAGTACTCCAAAGTTCTACAAGTGAAGCTTACATCAAAATTGAGACTTAAAGAATAAGTGTGATATGATTTCTCTTGATGTTAGCCATCCAGTGTAGTTGTCCCCTCAAGGCAAGAATTTGAAGGTGGCAGTTCCAGGCTCTGGTCGCTAAAAGTCCAATGGATGTGCCGCCAAAGTTAACACCTTAAATATCGCGCATCAATTCCACCACCTTCAGTTTTCAAAAGAGGGTACAACGCTTCAATTTGATGATCTTAAAATCGAATCTTAACCCTTTGAGCAAAACAAAATGCAGATGCGAAGTGTCTAGTCCAACCTATGCAGCGGCTTAACCACAACTCCAAACTGTCAAGGTCCGCCCCTTGATTACTGAACTATGCCAAGATTTATTCTTGGATCATAAAGATGCCAGGACACCACCCAAATAGCTGATCGCTTAACCCTAACCTGCAGCCGCCCATAACAACTGAAAAATAACAACACAAGCAATTCCGAATTTCTACTCGTTGCCACAAGATCTATAACACTTCAGAGCTTTCGACAAATGCGTTTTATTGAAGCGAATGTTTACTTTCGGCTCCTGGAAACGGGGCGGAGTTAGCCGGACTTAATACCCCTCCGTGAGAGAGCGTCCTCACATATTGACGTCAGGATTGTGTGTCAGAACGAGTGCGAATACCTATAAGATACCCATTGGAATGACAACAGAAGAAAGTAGATGACCACGAGCTTCTTTTCTAACTAGTCCAGCTTCCCCTTGAGTTCATTTAAGCCGATCAGATGTCTAGCTCTAAAATCACGGTCCTCGTCACTGGCGGCAACAATGGCATCGGCTTAGCTGCTTGTCAGCTTTTCGCTGCGCAGCCAGAATACCACACCATTATGGCAAGTCGTTCTCTTGAAAAGGGACAGAAATCACTTGCATCTATCCAGTCTTCAAATCCAGCTGGATCCATCTCTCTGGTTCAATTGGATATCACCTCCGACTCTTCCATCACCGCAGCTGTGGAGGGAGTCAAATCCAAACATGGTCACTTGGATGTGCTGATCAACAACGCTGGAATCTGTCCTATGGATTTCTCTCGATCTATTTTGCGGGATGCTCTGGAAACCAATGCCATCTCGCCCTCGGTGGTGACAGAAGCTTTCGCCCCGCTTCTGTTGAAGTCGAGCAGTCCTCGCATCATCTACGTATCTTCCGTTCTAGGATCCATCAGTCATCGTGGAGATCTCAAAAACATGGCGTACAATGAAGCGTACAAGGCGTATCGCATCAGCAAAGCTGCCTTGAACATGGTCGTGGCGTGTGATGCATGGGAGTATCGGGAGAAAGCGAAGGTTTTCGCATTTTGCCCCGGATACGTGATCACGGATCTGGCAGGGCAGAGAGAAGCGAAGGAGAGGGCAGGATTTGCAAAGAGTCCAGAGGGTAGTGCAAGAGGGCTATTGGCTATTGTACAGGGGAAGAGGGATGAGGAAAACGGACAGTTCTTGCATGACGAAAAGGGTGGGGAGGTATATCCTTGGTGAAAGCCTGGCGAAAAGCTTGAATGGGTTGATTTGGGGCTGGAAAAATCGGGTGAGAACAATGATCACTCCCAGGTTGAGCTTGTGTATAGATACTACTTCCCAGGAGAGGGTTCGGCGCATTTGCTTTCAAGTCAGGAAACCGTCCAGTACTGGCTTGGGAAACCTGAGTTCTAAACTTTGGAGGGATCCGTAGGCACTCGCAAGCTTGCATCGAAAGTATGAATACAGGTTTCAATGGTGCAAATTGTCACTCTTTCTCAGTGCTGGGACTTGGGGACCAAATGAAGTGCCTGGGAACTTGGCCTTGTGGAGCCGATGAAGGAAACTTGAGAGTCAAAAGAACATATTTTGACTCACCAATCCTATTAGGTACCTATCCTTTCAAACGTAGATGACCTAGGTCGAACCTGAGGACTCGAGTGTGGAATGCCTGAAGATTGCCACATTCACAACCTTGTGTGCTGAGGGAAGCTGGCAAGAGGCAGCAGATTGAAGTAGGAGTCTGGTCACGTGAACTGATAACTCGAAATTCCTGGGCACTCGTTCTCCAGTCCAGCCAGCATCCTCCCAAACACAACTACAACCACAACCACAACCACGAACCACGTCTTTCTTCCAGTCTGCGAAGTACACTCGAGCCCGACTGCCGTCCGATGACCATCTCTCGCTACGCGCAGGCTTTGGGTGCGCCGATCAGCGCCGATTGAACGTGTGGGAAAATCAAGGAAGAGGCTCTGTATATCGCACCGAACCCTCAGTTGCAAATCTGCAGACTAGCCACTACTTGAGCACACCTTGGGAAAATCACCTGCCAGTGAAAGAAATCTGCGGAGAGATGCGTCGCAGAAAATAGTTGGCAGATTATCGGAGACAATTGAGAGGTGGATGCTGGAGTCACAGACGACAGGATCATAAACGGGAGCAAAGAACTCCAAACGTGGGCATCTGACGGCATGGCATGCCATTCACAGATTCTGCGGCAGTCATGAGACATCATAGATCGAAGGACCTCCTAAATACTCGCACCCTTTCTCGATTCTCCAAAAAGTGCCTAAATCGGTATGGAAGTCAAAATTTATGGCACTTTCGAGCAATAGACGCCCCTCTCGAAACTCGATATCCTCCACTCCCTCCGACCCTGTATTCGACTCAATTCTACCACGAGGTTCTACAAAAGTACGGATACAACCAAGTCGAATGGTCAGGCAGATGGCATACGACGATGAGCTCTTGATGAAGCGGGCCGCGGCCACCACATTTCTCTCGGCACCGCGACAACAGGTAAGGAGCTCCAAGATGTTGCAATTGGAATCGAAATTTCCCCAGTTTCAAATAGTGGAATATCTTCTCTCGTGGTTGCATGTTGAGCCTGGTCCATTACTGCGAGAAATATCTCCACAACACAATAGGGCATTATCATAAGCGTTATCATGGGCGCTTGGCGTGATCATGATAAGGATCAAGGGCCATGGAAAAGTTGTCTTCTTTTGGCTGATAGCCATTTTACTGACTTTTGCTGCGTCTATTTTACAGTTTGAGATTGCTGGGCAGCCTCTTTTGGGTACGTCTTCGGGGATATCTCGCGAAGGATAAGTCCATCATGTTCTAACAATTCTTAAATGGTTGCTTACTGTCGAGTGCTGCCAGGGTAAGAGGCCACAAGGATTGAGACGATCGCCTGTCACCTAACTCGAGTAACATTTCGTGATCGCGAAGTCCTTCCCAGAAAAATCCACTGCTGCGTGGGGGCTGACAGCAATGTGCGATGTGGTAGTGCCCAGAGCCTTGGTACGCTAACCAAGCTCAGCGGCGCCCAGAACCCCTCGATGAATTCTAGAGGGATAATATTTCCGCTACTGGTGCAACGGTCGTTCAGCTCATTTTGTAGCCCTGAAGCTATATCAATGTTAGCTTTGTCTCAAAGTGAAGGCATTCATAACACTGGCCAGTCCACATCGCGTGGCGTGCCCTTGCATGGTCTCGAAGCCCATGCTGGCCTTGGCACTTGATCAGATGTCCATCAAACCCATCTAATTGCATGCGAAAGTTCGATCTATGTTATTGCACCATGGAGAAGCTCTCGAGATGTCTGAACCAGTCCTTTCTAGCGTTTCACCAACTCTACCAGCTCCTCTACCAGCTCATTGATCAATTAACACGCCTCGCCCGTTAGTGAGGGGCTGGATCAATTCGATCGCGTGCCGCCGGGTAAGCTCTTCCACTTGTTCTTGTTTTCCTGCATGTCTCTACGCACGCCATCCTTAAACCTCCACGCTATCTCACCATCCTATCCAAGCATTGTCCCGTCCTAGCCTCGATAAGATAAGATATCATCGGCCTTCCCGTGGAAATTTGGGTCTGGGTCAGCACTCAATTAGGTTAAAAAGTACCGTATGTTACATTCAGGATTTGCTGATTGGGCACGCTGCTCATCCGACCAATGAACCCTGGTCCGGGGTGGATGCGCCAAGTGCTGCATACTGAAGGAACGAGGTAGATCTTGGCGGATACGCCATGAAGGTATAAGTTGGGGGAGCTCCCCATCCAGGAAGCCGGAATTGTTCCTGCGTGTTTACTGGTTCTGTTACCCGGAAACAATCATGGAGTTCAATAAGAGAGAACCTGTCGTTTCGGACTACAAGGGGGAAGACCCTTCATATCAACGACCTTCCTCTAGCGAGGGAGACGTCGAAACTGTCGGTAATCTTCATCGATCACTCAACAATCGACAGGTCCAAGTAAGTCCATCTTCATGTACTGCAGAGCTGTCTTTCGACAATTCTGAATTTCCTGTCAAGTTTTCCAGACTTTCGGTACCAAAACAGTACTGACAACAAACAGTGGATTGCTATCGGCGGTTCAATTGGAACCGCCCTCTTCGTCAGTATCGCATGGGGATTGACAGCTGGTGGTCCCGGCTCCCTCTTCATCGCATTCGTCTTCTACAGTTGCGTCATTGGTTCCATCAACAGTGGCATTGCAGAGATGACCGTGTTCATGCCCGTCTCTGGTTCCTTCCTCCGATATGCTGGTGTCTGGGTCGACGAAGCCTTTGGCTTTATGGCCGGTTGGAACTTCTTCCTATACGAAGCAATCCTCATTCCTTTCGAGATTTCAGCACTCTGTCTCGTACTACAATTCTGGAGAGACGATATACCTGTTTGGGCGGTCTGCCTTGGCTGCATTATCCTCTATGGCCTCATCAACGCTTTCGCTGTCGGCTGGTACGGCGAGGCTGAGTTCTGGCTGAGCTCTGGCAAAGTCATCTTGATCTTGATCCTTTTCTCATTCACGTTCATTACAATGGTCGGTGGTAATCCTCAACATGATGCCTACGGTTTCAGGTACTGGAAAACACCGGGGGCCTTTGCGGAGTCGGTAACGACAGGATCTCTGGGCAAGTTCCAAGGGTTTTTGGGCTCGTTGTGGGTTGCTGCGTGGACTATCTGCGGTCCAGAATACATCGCCATGATCTCTGCCGAGGCCGTGTACCCTCGTGTCACCATCAAACAGGCTTTCAAGACTGTGTAGGTCTGACCTAACGGGTCTCCAATCTCTGCTAACAATATGCAGTTACTGGCGATTTGGTTTCTTCTTCATCCTCGGTGCTCTCTGTGTTGGTATCTTGGTCCCATACAATGACGAGACTCTGCTCAATGTCCTTGACACTCAGGGCACTACCACTGGTGCAGCATCACCCTACATCATCGCCATGCAGAACCTTGGTGTGGGCGGTCTCCCTCATCTGGTCAACGCGCTGCTCGTCACATCTATCTTCTCCGCAGGGAACACTTACTGCTACATGGCCACTCGCTCTTTGTACAGTCTGTCTCTGCAAGGTCAAGCACCAAAGTTTCTGCGTCGTACCTCGAAGTCTGGAATTCCGTGGTTGTGCTTCGGCATTACGATGATTTTCCCCTTCCTCAGTTTCCTCCAGGTCAGCGCCAACTCGGCGCAAGCTATCAAATGGCTCATCAATCTGGTCACTGCTTCTCAGGTGCTCAACTACGTGATCATGGGAACCACATATCTGTTCTTCTTCCGTGCTCTCAAGGCTCAAGGCATTGATCGTCGCACCCTTCCTTATCGGGGTACGTACTCACCCACTACGCATAAAATGCCTTTTACTAATGTGAATTTCAGGCTGGTGCCAGCCGTATGTGAACATCTTCGGCCTCATCTTCGTCTCCATTATCGTCGTCGTACAGGGCTACTCCGTCTTCCTTCCCGGCAACTGGGACGTCGGTACCTTCTTCACATATTATACCATGATCTTCGTGTGCATCCTGCTCTTCGGCTTCTGGAAGATCTTCAAGAAGACAAAATTCGTCAAGCCTGAGGAGGCAGATCTCGTGTGGGAGAAGCCAGCGATTGATGCCTACGAGGCGAGCATTGATCCACCATTGGGTCTCTGGGAAGACATTTGGGTGTCGACGTTGGAGATCCTGAAGATCAAGAAGAGGAGGAGTGAGCATCATGTTTGAGGATATGATGATGGAGATTGAGGTGAGTAAGTTGCGACGCATGTGTGAATGTGTGATTATGCTCGGACTGGATCTTGTATGATGTGATGGTTTCTGTGTTTTGGAGGCCTTGAATGGCTGCCGATGCGCCTGCCTGCCCTATGCGAGCTGGAAGTTGGAAAGATGGTGTCACCCTATGCGAGTTTGTTGATGCTGCCCTATGCGCGTTGATGATCAATGAATGACACGGAGCATATGTCTCTGACAAAGCAACCTCACAACACCCTTCTGCCTTCAGGACGTAGAAAGGAATGTTTCAACCATTGGCAAGTTGCAATGAGGTAGTTGGGAGGTCGCTCTTCTTTTTACTTTGTCATCCATTTACCCCGCCACCATATTCACATCTGCTGCTTACCTGCCTCCTGGCATCACATGCACACTCGATGCACTTATGAGTAAGATCATTGGCATACCAGTGTAGTTTCATCGAACGTATGTGACAAGGAAGTATGACATCAATTCAAATGGACTGCTTCCAGCTAGATGGAACGTTTCCCAATCACCAGATTGGTTCCTCAGCGAAGAAATTGAAGACTTGAGTCTATACGATATAAACGTAACGAGATCGGGAAAGTACGTTAGACTACGAGTATCTATGTTTTGCATGATACGTATAGAGTACTCAACTTCAACGTCGAAATCCACAGATAGGACTCAACGTTTCTTCTCGTGTGGAGTCTCAGCCGAGACAGAACTACCCACGATCTGGCTTGTTCGCAGGCTTGCATCGTGCACCAATATATCACAAAACCAAGAGAAAGTCTTCCCGGTAACTAAGCAAGTAGCCAAGTACCAAGAATGAAAGCGGGTCAGATGTAAGAGAGTGGAGTGATGAAGTTGAAGTCGATGTCAGTAATCACGCAAGGCTGACTCTCGGCCGGCTGGTCCCAGCCTCGGCCACGGGCCAAACTTTTGACCGGCTCGACAGATATCAATTGCGAGATGCCCAACGTACGATGCACATCATCACCAACTTCTGCAACAATTGCAGCGTACTGGAACTCGGTTTTTGTTCTTCATGTTTGAATATCGAAGGCATTACCTCGAGTTGTCCGCCATTCGCAGACTGCCTGCGAAAGAGATTACCTCGCAGCAAACCTGTCGAGGCTGGCCCAAGTCGGCCTGCGCAGGATATTCGGGAGCTCGACCCCCAACCGAACGAATGCATTTATACGAGCTCGACCGAATATCTAATCGATGAGAAACGAAAAGGACGATTGAGTGCTGGGTGCCGGAAGTATAGAATTTTAGGATGCCGTGGACAGGTTGCAGCGGGCGACGTGAAGTGCGAAGGATTTGCATCGCAGACAACGACATGCACATGCGAATACTATTGCAGACTGTCAGAAGATGTATCTGGATGTGCTCTTTGGCTTTTCTAGATCTGCGGTGTGGTATCTGGAACTGGAACGCATTTAAAGCTGTCTGGACGTGAAGGGAGCAGGATTAGTTGGAAGATCCTGGAGGATGATACACGGACAGCGAATCATCCCAGTCTGTTCGCAGAACACCAGCAGACGCATGTGAACAAGGTGGAATAAGTATCGCGCTTCGCAATTCGAGTGAAGGATTTTCTATCAAGGTCGTGCAAGCTTTGATTGCGTAGGAAGAGCCTGGCACTGGAGGATATGCCGAGAACAGCATATTGCAACTCGCCCCGAGAAGTTACAAACACATGCGCTCGACAAGATATGAGCTATCCCGCTGATGCCAGTTTTATCGTATCGAAGGGATGTTGATGACGCAGTACCAGCGATGCAAATCCGCCTTCACGAGCGGGTTTAGAGGCAGCAACGAAATATCCATGGTCCTCAAGGTCGGGTCGACGTCCTTTCTGAAAGGATCAACCTCCAGGTCGGTCAACAGCATATGATTGCCCCGAGAAAGACACGGAACCTTCATTTTGGGGGTGTGAAGACCCAGGAAGAGAATTGGTAGGAGTTCCCGGTCTGCTGCGGCTTGGACTTCTCAATGTCCAACCGGGAATGTAGAGGAATTTCGGGACATTGCGGCAATTAAACTTATCTTCACCCAGCCAAGGTGGAAACTTCCGTCGAGACGAGAGAGTATTGCAGATACGACGACGAAACTTGAAGCATTTTTGGCATGTGGTATGCACATGGTTGTTGATCCAACTGATAACAACCAAAATGGACAATGCCCCGAATTGCAAAAGTATGGTTCATCGGTACTTCACAGCCCCCTGCCCCTGCCCCTCCCCTCCCCCTCCCCCTCATGAGCATCGACGTGGACCTCGACTCGAGCTCGACCATTTACCACCTGCAGCAGTGAACTAGTCGATCCCGAGGCGATTTGTGCTGCCACCTGCGTCGCCGACATATCCTACGCTGATGATTGGTTTCTTCGCGGAAGACCAGGAGACCACGCCAAGCTAAAAGTCACCAACACTGATCTGGCACATGTCACACTGTCACCACTGTGCCAACCAGGATGATGTTGCTAAGTTGGTAATACACTTCAGCGATCGCATCGCTGCATGACAGTTGGTTTTCCTCTCCATTTGCATCTGTCGTTCTATCTTACCGCTGTCACAATGAGTGTCTGCGTAGAATATACTTTATTGTTTATTATCTGTTACTTTGTTTTTCGCTTCACCTCGCTTCATTCTTTGCAGGCATGGCACGAGAGTCTGGGGAACCAAATCTGGGGGAGCCAAGTCGGCTCCAGAGCGAACTGGGCCATGTCCACCAAACTCAGCCTCCCCTCCTTTGCCTCCCTTGCCAACCCCGCAAGCAAGCCACGCCTCGGTGCTTCGTTCTCAATGTCCCCCTCCCCACCTCCTCGGTACACCATGAAACTCTCGCCGCGCACTGGTTGAGACGGACACATAAATGGATCATGGATGCATCCTTCATATCAAATCTTCAGCGCCTCCAGGGATCTTGACTGGTGCGGAGACAACGAGGGTGATGCGGTTGGCTGCCATCCGGGATTAGTGTTGGATTAGTGTTGACGCTACAAACCCCAGATCGTTCCAATTTAAGTCTAAGATATTAACGGGCGCAGCTAATCCACACTCTAACTCTCTTCAAACCAACCTCCGCAGTCCGTTTGCGTCTACCAAGGGAGCTAAACTGCTTGGAATGGAAATCGCAGATCATTGACCGAGGCATTTTCTCTTGTTCTAGACGGCGACCAAGTGACTTGTTGGAGTATGTGGATGGCGTTTGATAATAAAGGGAAGAGCTCCCCATGACCAGATCATTGTAGTGTGGTACTGGACATCTTCATTGCAAAGACGAATCGCTTTCCCACGTCTACACTGCACTGCAAAGGATCAACAAGTCAGAAATACAACATTCCGCCATCATGTCTACCCACGGGCGTTCAGAATCCGACGAGGAGAAGGCTCATGCCACTCATCACAGTCCCATCACGTCGGACCACCCAAAGCTGGAGGGGGGACATAATTTAACTCATGCGCATACTGCATCTACTATCCAGAACAAGGTACGTGACATGCTGCACTGATGAATGCAAAAGCTAACACGAGAAAGCGTACGTTCGGCTTCGTGATGACTATGTTGGGCTTCAGTATCTCGTTCGTTGTTGCCGAAGTGATCCCTCTATTCCTCATCACGCTCTTCACGGTTATCGCATACGATTTGAACTCGGGCGACAAGGCTATTTGGCTTATCGTAGCCCAATTCATCGCGGTTGGATCTACTGTGCCCTTCGTAGGTCCTCTGGTCGATTTGCTCGGTCGCAAGTGGACGACCCTCGTCAGTCTGTTATTCACTGTTGTATCCATGATTTTGCTTGGTACCACTCAAAACATCGCTGGAGCCATCGCATCCATGGTCATTTCTGGCATGGGTATCGGCATTCAACTGCTCACGTCCATCGCTGCCGTCACGGAATTGGTTCCCGTTTCTCAGCGCGGTATCACCATCGGATACATCGTCATGGGCTTCATGCCTTTTGCCCCCGCATCCCTGTACGGTCAGCTGCTTGCTGAGCACAGCTGGAGATATGTCCCTCTCGTCATTGGCGTCCTTGCTCTCGTTGGCTTTGTTATCATTGCCATCTGGTACAAGCCACCGCCACGAGTCAACTCCCTTGGATTGACCAAGCGCCAGGTCCTCGGTCGTATCGACTTTATCGGCGCTTTCTTGGCCATCTCTGGTGTCACTTTGTTCCTTGTCGGACTCAACTGGGGCGAGCAGCCATACGCATGGAATTCTGCTCATGTTGTTGCTTGCATGACAGTCGGTCTCGGACTCTTGGTCATCTTCGTCGTTTACGAGAAGTTCTTCGCCCCGTACCCATTGTTCCCAGGAGAACTGATCCAGCACCCGCGTTTGTTCTTCGTAATTTGCTTCCTCTGCTTGACATCTGGAGTCAACTTCATTCCTGTTGTTGTCTTCTGGACGATTCAGTGCTACACCGTATATGGTGCATCATTCCGTGATGCTGGGATCTGGCTTTTGCCGATTGGATTCTGCATTGCTGGTGGTGCTATCATCAGTGCTGGATTAATGACCGTCTTCAAGACCAAGATTCACTGGATCTTACTTGGTTTTTGCGTCATTCAGACTGCTGGTATGTATCATGATCATGTCCTTCTAATCACCCTGCTAACACGCTCAGGTCTCGGCTCTGTCGCTGCCGCCGATCCAGACAACATCAACACCGTCTGGGCACCTTTGATCATCGGTCTTCTTGGTGTCGGTGGCGTCCTACTGCCCAGCCAAGTCGTCTTCTCGATCATCAGTCCCGAAACCCTAATTGGCACTTCCATCGCGCTCTCGATTGTCATCCGCGCCATCGGCCAGGTTATCGGCGTGTCTATGTTCTACAATCTCTTCCATTCTCACATCGAGCACCGTGCCATGAGTAACCTCACCATCTTCACCCTGCCCGCTATCACAAACGGGTTCAACCCAGGCTTGCACCCCGTCGAGGCTACCACAGAGCTGATCACTACGCTGACTGCCGGTCCGTTCTCGGCGTACGCCGCAAACTTCAACATCACGGATCCCGAAAACATCGCTGCCATCCAGCAAGCTGGGCATGAGCTCTACAAGACGGCGTTCCCAGAGCTGTATTTGGTTTCGATTGCGTTCGGAGGTGCTGCCATTATTTCGTGTTTCTTCCTCAAGGGGTAGGTTTCTCCCTGACCCTCATGCATCCCTGAACAACCTGCTAACGTGGCTCAGAATTTCCGCATTCATCAACGAGAATGTCGCTGTGCACCTCGGTTAAGTTGCTGCAGCTGCGGGGTAGCTGCTAGGGAAGTTGAAGTAGCAAGCCAAGTGCGGCTTGAGAAAAAAATTGGGGTTGCAGATAATCGAGTACTTCGTGCTCTTGTCTCAATAATTGACAGAAGCATCAAAACTATACATGCACCTCTCGATAAACTCTGCAGAATAGTGTAGAAAAGGCTTAGGCGAAGCCATAGATCAACCGTGGCGCCGTGTAAGGTGTGGTGGTGACTGGCAGTGATCTCGATTTGATTCGGGTGGTCCAACTATGGAGCTTGCTATTAGAAGTCAATCAAATAAACAAATTCATGAGATCCTGCGTTCTGGAAGTGTTTCCGGGAACATATTTGAAAGCGCAAGATAACCATGTCCCCACTTTCATCCAGCCAAAGTGGGGTATCCATGCCCGGACATCTACCCTCAGATAACCTTTTTCTCTCGGGACGTAATCTTCTGCCCTTCCGGAAAGTTTGCCATATTTCGCAGGTACTTCGTGGTTAACCCGAAAAAGCGCTCATAATGCAAGTCGATGTCCCAAGACGGATCGCCTGCCAGCGCTGTCGTCACAGAAAGAAGAAGGTCAGTCGGAGCTCCACCTCGAGTATCGCATCACTTATGACTCTAGTGTGATCATAAAAGACCCATTTGTGGCGAATGTAGGAGGACTGGCTCTGGTAAGTCTCTTCTGGTTCATCTTCCTATTGAAGATAGATTAGCTCATCCATCTAGCATGCATCCAAGCGAGTCCTGTGAGGTCTGCCGCTGACTCCGCGGCGAAGTGAGTCTCTAGAATCACATCTGATCTCCGTGAATTGTTGACGAAACAGACATATTCGATCACTTGAGCGCCACATAACTTCTCTAGAGGAGTATATCATTGAGTTAGAAGAGGCTGCAAAGTATTCGACACCGGGCGCGGTGCGGGACCATCTCTCCCTGGTGAGTGTGAGGGAATCTACACATCGAGTTCTTCCAAAGGAGACCCCAAATCATCAGCCCTCGAATGAGGACAGAGCTATTTCGGCCTTTGAGTGTTCAGGATCGTCTCCTTCACCCACTTTGACCTTGCAAAAGAGTCCAAAGCGCATAGGTGGAGGCGACACTTCCACCTTGATACCGTGGCTCAGAGATATATCAATGCTGCCAACTGGGACCGAGTCCTTGTATCAAGGCTTTGAGCTACAAGGAAGTAGTGGCATCCAGACTTATCATAATGTCTACAGCTCCGCGATCTCCAGACGACTAGATGCAATCTATACCGATATATACTTCAAGGACGTGCAATGTTCCTGGCCGTTTCTACAAGAGCGACAGTGGAGAAGCTGGTCCAGTCAGCAAGACGATGGGCTTGTATCTCGGCGGAACTCTTGGCAAGGATTTTTTATAGATATGGTTCGTTCAGTTGGTGCTCTGGTTGCCCAGAAGTTCGACAGGTCTTCCGAGCACCGGGATAGATCTGAAGTGAGTTATGCTGGGAAAAGTCTGCAACGGTGTCTTTGGCTAAGATCATCACAGTTCTATTACGATCGAGCTCAAAAATGCCTCCCCTTGATGCTTGGTCGACCGTCGAGAATCTCGCAGACACAGTCCTCTCTATTGCTCACAATGCATGCCATACACAGCGAATCTCCGGATGTAATTGATGCCCAGGCTTCCAAATCCATGATGCAATGTGCAATTGCAGGCCTCAACCAAAATTCCCCTGTCATCGATCAAACACAAGGTCAATCATATGAGAGCGAGGATAGGTTCATGGAAAGACAGGTTTTGAGAGTATGCTACGGTCTCGATCGTCTCATTGCTACAGCTTTCGACAGGCCTGTATCTATTCCCGATGAGATGATCAACACTGAGGTATGGTATGACAGTACGTTCGCCGCTTGATAGATCTAACATTCCCAGTCACTCGAAAGATCTGGGGGAAACAACCTGGCTATCCCCGCCGCAAATCTTCCGACGCTTGATCTCTGTGAGACCAGCTCTTTCCCCGATATTGATATTACAGATCATCGTTTTCGACTTCGACAGACTCAGTCCAAGATCCATTCCATGGTTGAGAGACTTGAATACCACGCCCTTTGCCAGAACAAACTGATAACCAATTTGTGGATGTCTAATTTGCGAACAGATTTAGACAGATGGAAAGAGAATCTTACAAACTTACAGACACATTCGACTATCAGTTTTCGGTGGCTCAGCAATCTGTACTATTACAACATCTTGGCCTTATTCCCCAACATGAATCTGGCTGTACAGAGCGAGGAAGTTTTCCATGTGGTGAGGGCGGCAAGTCAGGTCCTGCGAAACTTTCGCTTCGTCCAGATCCCCGAGCAAAAAGCCTGCTACACGTGGACAGCTGTATGGCCCTTTAACTCTCCAAGCCCCTCCCCCCTACTGACAGCCTTTGCAGCTCACACATCAATTCCAAGCGGGGATCACTCTTCTGTATTGTTTCTGGGCCGCACAAACACGATTCGTACTTGAGTTTCAAAGCTGGCCGGACATCCAGACAGCTTTCCTGGCATGCTCTGCTACACTTTCGGAATTCGCGCTGAGATGGAATAACGCAAATGCCTTCAAGCTCGTCTTTGATATTCTTCATGATCGAGTCATTCGGTTGGGACGGAGGTCACTTGATTCCGATTGGACGTTTAGCGCTGAGATGCATACCTTGATTGAACAGCTGAGGACGGGCCGGACACAAAGGAGACTTCTAGCTTTAGTTGAGGAGATGAGTGTGGCTGTTGGGTCGGAGGCAGCACCTGAAAGCCACTAGAGCGATCTGCACTAGCTCTTGTCTTCCTAGCTATGGGTACTGCTAGATTATAGTCATCTTTTGGAATGTCTGTCCTTATGAACTGAGGGACTCCACTTCTCGATGCTGTCTGAAGGCGGACTTTCATTCGTGAAGTCCGCCTATCCCACCTTAGATCTTACGACATCTCTCCCACGTGCGATCTAACGGTACTCCTGATCGCCTATAAACTATCATTCTCTTCGTAAAAAACTCTTACATTCCTCTCTTTTTGATCTTTTACCCAACTCTCAATTCTCCTGCGTCAACTGAGTTTTCTTGCTCGTCCGTACGTGGCGCCTCATCATGCCTGCAATTTCCATGGATATTGCCACTGAGCAATCCCTGTTCGATAAAAGAGTTTCTGAGATTGAGGCTTCTTGGAAGACACCAAGACAGGCTCATCTTGACCGGTAATTAGCTAGCAGTGTTCCCAGAGTATATGCGCATCTGACTCAAATACCTAGACCATACTCTGCTCGAATTATTGCAGCTCTTCAAAACTCAATCCCTCAAACATATGCATCCAGTATACAGGCGGATAAACTCTGGTCTCAACTCAATGAGCATCGGAAGAACAAAACATGCGAGCTTACCTACGGCGCTACCGATCCCATCCAAGTGTCGCAGATGGTGAAACATCAGCAGGTAGAAGCCTAACATCTTGCCACAATTGTGACTCGCTAACAAATCTACCTCCCAGACTGTCTATGTTTCCGGATCTCTGTGTGGAGTTTCCGAGGTGTCAACACCGGGCCGAGATGCTGCGGACTATCCTTGGGATACTGTTCCAAAGGTTGTAGACAAAATATTCCGCTCACAACTCTGGCACGACCAAAGGCAAAGACAGTGAGTAATATGCCCCTCGAAAAGGCTCCAATCTAACTTTGCAGAATCCGCATGTCAACCCCCAAATCTCAGCGAGCCCAACTTGAAAATTGGGATTACCTCGCGCCAATAGTTGCCGACGCAGACATGGGTTTTGGCGGCCTGACATCAACAGCCAAGATGGCTAAGGCTTTTGTGGAAGCAGGAGTCGCTATGATCCATATGGATGACTTGGCAACAGGGATGAAGAGGTTTTCCATGGGTATGGGTAGAACAGCGGTTCCCACCAGTGAATACGTGACCAGGTTGACCGCTGTGAGAATGCAATTTGATATCATGGGGTGAGTGGACATACAGATCATTCCATGGTCTCGCACACTGATGTTTGTAGTGCCTCTACCTTACTTATGTGTCGATGTGACTCGGCCACTTGCGATTTTATCACCAGCGTCATTGACCCACGAGATCATCCATACATCCTCGGAGCTACCAAAGATGTCGAGCCACTGGCTTCGGCCATAGCCTCAGCTGTTTCAACACCTGAGTACCAAGCCATACGCAAAGACTGGGTTGATAAAGCAGAAGTTATGACATTTGACGAAGCAGTGCAGGCTGTGGCAAGCCCGGAGCAATTCTCGGAGTACAAGTCGAAGGTATTCGAAGAAGTAACGCCAATGTCCCACAGGCGCAAACTCGCGAAATTTATTACAGGGCAAGATATATTCTGGGATTGGGAGCTACCAAGAAGCGCTGACGGCCAATACATGTGGAAGCCTACGATTCAAGCAGTTATTGAACGGGCTTGTGCGGTGTCTACTTTGGGAGATGTGACTTGGGCACGGATTGATGCTCCTAGTAAGTGCTCGATACTTTCATTCCTAAATATTTCTAACGAAAACGATAGCATGGCCAGGTCTTGTCGAGTTCCATACCAAAGTTACAGCTGCGTCTCCCAACCGATTGTTTGGCTTTGGTTATGTTGGTGGATACAACTTTGCAGCTGCTGGATTCTCAGATGAGCAGGTGGTGAGCTTACACAAGGATCTCGCTGCACTTGGAGTTGTCTGGCAAGTTCAGCCTATTTGGGTTCAGATGGCGCTAAACGATGTGACAAATAAGTTCGGTGCAATGTGGCAGCAGGATGGAATCGGTGGGTGGGTGAGAGATATGGTGAAGACAGGGTGGCTGGCAGGGGTCGACGGCGGGCATAAGATGGGCTACTCTGGAGGATTTCTGGCTGATTCCCTTGCTGAGGCTGTAGCTGGCAGGGAAATGTTGCTCTAAATTTTCGTCCTTCGGTTTTAGAATCGTGAGCCTAAAGTCTACATGACTGCCAGAAATTTCGTTTTTCAAGTCCTCAATCGGACTATTGGGTTTTCTTCTAATTGAGGAGTGTTCTCCAAACATGCGCGCTTTCCTTTGCACGAGGACGTTAAAAGTAGTTTCAATCCTGTCAGACCTTGACATTGCATCTGCATCAGTTGGAACTGTGCTCGAGTGTACGCTTGAACCAACTAATATATTTCCAACGACGTTAATTGAATTGAATTAACTGAATTGAACCGACTAATGCCTGAGCCTCGAATGTTGCTACAGGTGTGGTCGGCTTAACTTATTCGTCCACGTCTGCAACCAGACTTCACCATACCAAGCTCCTTGCAAGTGGCCGCATACCTTGAAAACCTAGAAAACATATCTGAAATGTAAGTTCTCCATATCCGTGAGGTCTTTGAAATCAGTATCCTGATGAACAGTCTCGGTCGCAGCTGCATCAACTCTATCCCGTCTCTTGTTCTCGTATAGGCAGTAAAAGCAATAAAAGCCAATTGAAATTAGAGAAAGCACGTAACTCCCCAGTATTGATGCCATACCCAACACGTACAGAGGAGCCTGCTCCTTCTTGAAGAATTGCGGGCCGATGATATTCGAGACACAGTAGGCGATAAAGATGAGAGCGTTGACTGTAACCTTCTTGGTATGCCCGGCAGTGTTTGCGGCGTTCAAACCGAGAGAAACAACATAAGGGCCCAGGTAGAAGTATGAGACGAACATTGCTCCTAGTCGGCTGTTGTATGCGTGTAGGGGCAATGTGTACAAGAATACCGATGCAATCATTCCAACTAGAATTCCGAACACAATGAAGCCTGTGCGAACTTGTTTCCCAGGAAGATAAATGGCGCAGAGGAACACTCCGCCATTACAAATGTAGGAAGAGATGGTCTGTACGATCCCGCTTGGCATTGTCAACAGAACAGCTTGCTGTGAAGTCCAGCCCATTCCCTTGACAATCAAAGGGGAGAAGTTTGTCAAGCCTCCGTTGGGAATGGAGATGAAAATGTTGAACATGAACATGAGCCATGTCTTTGGATCGCGGAATGCCTCCATCATCTGCTCCCGCTTGAAGGTTTTGTTCTCAATACCAGTTTGGTCAGCACGCATGCGTTCGATATGAATGGCTTTCTCGCGTTCGCTGATGAACTTCGCCTTGACTGGAGAATCTGGCAAGACGTATCCGATAATAAATCCCCATGCAATCGTGATTGCACCCTGATCATGTTAGTGACAGCTGAGGAAGCATAGTTGGTTTTCTTACTGTAATCCAGAACATGTAACGCCACTTTCCGTCTCCCGGAATGGCTCCAATTGCAAATCCAAGGGGTCCTTTGATCAGTACGGATAGTCCAGTATACATCAAGCCAGTACGGAGGGGCTGTTCCCTGTAATCGGTCAGTAGCTGCGATGTGTTGGAAGTTTGACAGCGGATCTCACTTTCGAGTATACCACATGCTAATAATGAGGAAGTTCCCAGGTACAATTGGAGCTTCCAGACACCCAAGTAGTAGTCGGAGTGCAATGAGGGTAGGAAAATTGTTGGCAAAACCGGTCCCAATCAAAACACAACCCCACAGCACGGATGCTCCAAACATTGTCTTCGCAATGGGCAAACGTTGTAGGACGCCTGCAGAAGGAAAGCACCCGAACATATAACCGAACTGCACCCTTTAGTCAGAGCTTTGCTGAATTACGAGTCCCAATTGACTTACATAGAAGACAGATCCAACCCAGGAGTATCGATTGCCAGTAAGATTGCAATCATCCAGCATCCCATACACAGCCCCAGTCGCAGTGGTGACTTTATCGATGGCACCCAGAGTAACGTTGAACCAAAGAATGGCGATCAAGCGAAGGTCAATCTTCCATCTCAGGCGAACCTGTTCTTTTCTCGTCCAAGCATTCTCTCCTTCGAGTTGACCAGCATAAGCGGCTGCAACATCATCACTTGCTTCGTTCGCAGCAACCTTCGCATCATAGACATCGATTGAAGGAGCCTTTGGTGGCAATGAGCCGACTTCGAATCCGGTAGTAGCAGATGATGACATCTCAAATGATCTCGGACGAAGGTAAGATATTGGTGGTGACACATTGAATGATGTCTGGCAATCAAGTCGCTTTATGTACTGCGCAACTCCTCTTGCACGACTCCGATTCCAGACTTGCTTATCTCCAACGTATTTCTCACGCCTACCAAATGTACCCCCCGGCGCTCTGACAGTGCAGGCCAAGCTTTCGAACAAGGCACGGTCAATTCTTTTGTGGACTGGTAGATACGATATCCTGGAGAAGTGGGGATAGTAGCGGACTGTTCTCATAAAAGTCCGCCTTCTATCACTACCGCATCCCACTTTTGTTCTTTTCGAGGACGTGTTGGAAGATCCCTACTCAATGGAGAAAGAAGTCAATGATTGAGAATAGTGAAGTGTTATCTGACAATCTTGCAGAGTAAGTGCGAGTACAGTGCATACACTAGATTGTACTACGCCACCGGTGACTAAGTCATGGACGGAGATATTAAGTCTCGCAGAGCATTGCCCAATCTGCTCATGCCATCTTCAATCTCCTCCTCGGTATGCCAAGCCCAGCATAATCTGAGAGTATGGCCAAAGCCACCTGGAGCTTCCGCCCGCTCCTTGCTTGCCTTGTCACCAAAAACCTCAAACATTTCACCGTAAGCAAATTTAAGCCTGTGATCTTGTAACGCTGAAGAAGCAAGTACCGACGTGGGAGGCAGGTGATCTGGAGTACTCAAGGAAGTGAAGAAACCTCCCACTGAGTCCCCAATATCTCCGGTCGTGATTTTCATGCCGAGAGGAAAGAGCTGAGATCGAATTGCCGCCATCATAGAATGATATCTTGAGGAGTAGGTGGGAATGAGTGTCTCTGCGATGTGTTTTTCAAGAGCTCCGGTCGAGATTATGTTCTCCATGAAAGTCGAGGTCAGATGGCTGGGACCACCGCCGGACGAAGTTACCCCGCTATCCAAAATGTTAATAGGTGCTGAGGGAAATTAAGAATGAGCTTACACTTTAGCCATAGCAGAAATGAAAGTCTCTGCCGCCTCTAGCCAACCAACTCTTGTTCCAGGAGCAACAATCTTTGAGAAAGAACCATTGGAGACAGTATTGCCGTACTTTGTACCGCCCTCAAGAGACTTGTCAATGTCAACCAACCGCGGTGGCAAGCTTCCTAAGTCTGTGTCCAGTGGCTTCATCTGGTCTGCAGGCCAGCGAAGGAAGTCATATACATCGTCTGAAACCACGAGAGCATCGAATTCGCGAGCGAGCTTGACAAGTCCCCCCCGACGAGATTGGCTCATTGTCTTACCGCTAGGGTTCGAGAATGTCGGGACACAATAGATGATGTGTTTGTATAGCTTTGGGTAGCCAGTGTCAGGGCATTTGACAGCAGTTCTCTCCCAGTCTGCTGACTCTGCATACTCCAAACCTGATCTCAGGAACTCTAGATCGATGCCTTCATTATCTTCTGGAACACCTCGCATTCTACCTGTAAATCCAGCATCTTGAAAGATTGGACACGCAAGGAAGTAAGTGGGCTCGACCATCCAAATATTCCGCGTGTATCCGGGATCCGTGAATCGAGATAGAATAGCGGCGAGTGCAGCTGATGCTCCACTAGTGACACATACTCGGCTGAAGGAAATCTCATTATCTGTTTCATAGTATTGCCTACTGAGCCAAGATGATAACGCAGATCGGAAGGATATGCTTCCAAGAGAAGGTCCGTATATCAAAGCCGAAGATGCGGCCGAGAAGTTGCTCAGCACTGAATTCGTCGCTGAATTGAGTGATTGTGAAGGGAACAGGGATGGCGATGGCCAGCCAAGTTGGAGATTGATAATTCCAGTGGAAGCAATACGGCCTTCGGCATGTTTTGACATTGGCAGTGAAAATTCTCTGAGGTTTGAATGGCGAAGCAATGGGGCAAACAAATAATTTTGAGAATGAGGGAAACAGGGCGTTGAAATTTTCACCAGATAAATGTGCTTCTGTCATGTGCAGCAAATTGTAAAATATCTTCGCGCACAAGTGGTAAAAGCCGATCTTCTGGGTGTCTATGTCAGATATCGCAAACGCGGATTTCGGACAATGGAAACGAAGTCCGCCTCGAAAGTGGTGGTTGTTAGGGTCGCTTGGAAATGGATCTGCATCGACGAGGTTTGCGTGCTTCAAGCTCGTCAGAACCAGAGGGCTAATTGCATTCACACTATCTAGAGTCTGCGAGAGGTTATACTTATGGCCGTCCAAACGTTCTTTTTTTGGGCCTGAATTGATAATCGCTTCAGCCAAGCCAATTATCAAGCCTATATGTTATCCCGATTCTAGCGGCTGACCTTCCTGTATCGTAGGCCCACAAGCGGAAAATTGCCTCTCCCACCTAGTATCTGCGTAATGATAGAGTAGTGGAGGTTATTGGTGGGCACCGTGGCACTTCCCAAAGCCTGAATAGATGACGAACCGAGTACGGGATACGAGAGTAAATAAAAACATCTAAAGACGAGAAATAAGGACAATCAACTTTGAAGGAATCGAATATGAAATAATTCAACGGGGAAAAACCTCTCAAGCAACATATTCCGTCATTGGGAACCATCAGTAAAAGCGGACAAGTACAGAGTATCTGCCGCAGATGCGGTGTTCGAGATCAGTGACGAACAGGGAAGTCTACGCTGTATTGTATCATCATAATATGGGACAACGATTCCCAGCTCTCCCGACCTCGAATTCCTCGATCTGACTATCAAGCTTTTGAGTATTACAATACTTCACGCTCAATTGGACATTCTAGGGTTGTCAAGCGTTGACCCCATCATGATCTGAAGAAAGTCGGATTGCATTGGTTCCGCCTCCACCACCGGCCCCAATATCGGCCAAGTACTGTGGTCTGTGAAGCCTTCATTGAAGGCCTGGCAACTGTGCTGAATCCCACGTATTTTGGAGGCGAAACTATAGAATTGTCTCATGCTAACACACGCAACAAGCAGACCACGTGTTTACAAATAGAGGATGAAGGGCGACGCATAAGTAAATGTCAAAGTTGTGCAGAGCTTTTCTTCGCAAACGAGAGCGAATAATGAGAAAGATTCTCATAGAACCGAAACTCCCCGACATCGCTCTTGGGAATTGATACTTGTGATCTAGACTCATGACCCACTCTACCCTCCCACCTATTCTTATCGCCCGTCTCGGCTGCTTATCAGTTTACCGCCCCCACTATCCGACGCCACAGCGCAGTCCAGAACCAAAACATATGCCCTACGCTTCAAGCGGGTAAATAAGAATACCGACTTCAAGCGAAACGAGCTGGCCAAGCGCTAGTGCATTGCCTGAGTTGTGATTCCGTATCTGTCCGTCAAGATTTCGCTTCCTTGAAAACGCTTTCGCATTATCTATATACATACCGCGGGTTGAATCCCACACTTCATCAGGCCGGGAAAGCCATGCTTCCCTAAGACTAGCTAACACTCACTAACACCCTTTTTAATATCTCATCTAAGACAATAGACCCCCATGTTGACTCCAGCATATAAGATCACATCGTCCTCCCCAGCGTCTGACATTCGTAAACATCTTCCACTGTATGTGATTAATGATCAACATAAGTAAGCATCGATCACTCATCTCATCTTCTCCATCATTGTCCGGATCTCACACCTCGGCCATTTGTTTCCACACGAAACCTTATTACAACCGTCATCTCACCTCACTTTTGTACCCATCTACCAGTCAAAACACACTGTCAGCAGCTCTCCACTTCTTCATTTTCCGAAAGCAGCGAACTCAAAACACAGGTTTAAAGCCCAGCTTCTAATAGAGTCGCAACTTCGCACATGCAAGGAGCGCATTACCGATCCCGTGGAATTTGATTGCCGCGTCGGAGGCATAGTCGTGTTGCTGCCGCTGCGGAGGTTCATACAGTCTCGTTCGCAGCTTGGCATTGCCGAATCCAGTACGTAAGTCCCAAACAGATCACTTCCCCTCCCTCAAAATCATCCCGTTTCAGCTGCGCTAACACATGACAGCAGCTTCAGCTATATCACATTACTCAGCCCTACCCAGCCTTCCGGGTAGATCAGGGCTGTAGAGGAGATATAAAGACGTCTCAAATCCACTTCACACCCAACCTTCCGCATTTCCACAGACGTATCCCAGAAATTCGGATCATCCTCCAGGAAATACACCGATGAAGCAAGCGCGCGAGCCGACCCACCGCTTAAACGTCGCTCGCGAGTCGTTAGACACTTTCAAGGGGGTGAGAATCAACGTGACAGCGCGGATCACTGCTTTGACAGGAGAGTCCAGCCGAACCCATTCACGACACGCTCGTCAGAGGCCCGCTACGTGAACGTAGAGACCCCTTTGGGTAATCCGAGCATTCGAGATTTCGTGGCTCTGAGGAGGTTACAACAAACAATTGCGTGCCTGCACGTCACGACGAGAAAGTTGTCGTATGAGGAAAAGATTCTCTGGTTCTTCGACTGGTATTGAGCTCGATTTTACCAAGCTACTGTTTGGAGAGACTGGAGTTGAGAGCGGATAACTAAAGCTTGTTGATCATACTCTTGATTGACTAGTCTGGCTCGCAATTTGTCTCGTAGCTCTCATATATACTCCTGCATTCTGGAAGGAAAGAAAGATACAAGAAAGAGAGGGATCCTGAGAGAACCGAAAATCATTCTATAGCCTACCCACGGCCCGAAACCACAACACCGCTCCTCTTTTGTATCACGGAGTACCGCCCACCATCGCGCACCGATATCCTCCATCACGTAAGTTAGACAGAAAGAGAAGGAGGGCTGGAAAGATAACAACTAAGCAAGGACGAAACGCCATACACCCGACACCTCGCTGAACCGCTTTCATCAAATCAATCATCCATCTGTCATCAACCATCAAACAATACAGCCGAGAAGGAATTGTTCCCAGAAAACCAGCGCTCAAACGCAGCAAGAACGACATCCGAAACGCAAAATGGGACTCTTTAAGTCACGCCCCAACAAATCCAAGCGCGAGCCCACAACCACCTCGACACAATCGAGCTCAAATGCCAACCCTAGACATCCAGATCCACAGCCATCTCACGTACACCAGGAACAGTATCAGAACCATCATGACAATAGCTCCTTATCCAACCTCTCCACAACGTCTACCCTCCAGGACCCACCGCTACAGAAGAGTCGGCCACTACCACCAGCCCGGCTGACGTCCTACGAAGTTTTCGTGTACCAAGCGCAACAAGCCGAACGCGAACGTATAGAGAGAGAAGACCGCATTGCGAGGGCATGGGCGAAAGCTGCAGAACGAAGACGTAGTACTGCGTGGCCGGCAGATCCGTGGAGAGGAGGATTTGGTCCGCCAGCTCGAGATACGCACCGTGGAATGGGAGGAATGACGCCAAGGAGGGTCCCAGCGGGGGATGAGGGAAGAGGTGTGCGGTCTTGGTTGGGACAAAATGGCTTGGTCAGGAATTGATTGTTGGATTTTTTGAGGTGTTTGTTTTGGATTAGCCGAGAAGGACTATGGAGTTTGGTTAGTTTTTTTTTTAATTCAAGGTTGGATGGATACTCCAAGACAGGTAGCGATAGACGAAATGAACGAATGACTTACTTTCCCATTCCCAATCCTTCATCACCCCAACCCAGTGCAACCTCCCTCGAACCGTGACATCAAAATCCATCTCCTCGTCAAGCGGTTCATGAACTCTCTTCCTCTCCATGCCACTACCACCTGTAGGCGAGAACGTGCCACTCCTCTGCCTCTTCGCTGCAGAAGTCATCCCATTCAGCATATCCGAGTACGAAAGAATATCCATCTCTAGCTCCTCCTCGAACTTTCGCTTGCTGCTCTCGGAGTGTGTCATCATTGACATGCCGGGCTTCATCTTGCCCTTCTCAGCTGCGGTACGAGCGGCTTCTGCAGCGTCACGTCGAGCCCATACTTCTTGGTGGACTTCCCAGCAGCGATCGATGTTGCCGATCCACATTCGAGATGCCATGGATGCCCAACGATTCTTCACCCATGCGCGGTCGTCTTTCGATTCGGCTTCGCATCCTGCTGCGAGAAGGGGATATATCTGGACGATGACTAGACGAGAACTTAGTGGGACTGTGGCGAGTAGTTTCATGACCTTTTGTGCGAGACGGAAGGATGACCAGGAGGGGATTTCGGGGACGGCTTGGTGCAGGTATAGCAGCGTAGCGTAGCGGTATGCTTCTGCTGTTTGGAGTGCATGCTGTATTTCTGAAGTGGGATCTTCAGGTCGTTCGATCATGAGAACGGGTGGAGGTGACCATTGCACGATTGCTTCTTTCAGTTCAATGGCTTGGCTGATGATGGCAATAGAATTTGTCTGCAATTTCCTAACTTTCCTGCAAAGATTCGCGACTCGGCCTATCAGAGGGAAGAGAGAAGCAGCGCAACCCATAAGAGGGTCAATTTCTGTACTGTTGTTATCGAATGGTGAATTTAGTGGTGCCAGAACATTGTCGAAATCGTCAGAATCGTCGTCATCCACGGATGTGAGACGAGCGATGACATCCATGTACACCCAGGTGTTGCATAAGAACCTCAGACGTGCGAGATCGTCACCCAGCAAGTTCCGCTTCCTGTGAGAGACAAGCGCTTGGTTGACTAGTATCCTCGCTCCACGTAGATGCTCAATGCCAGTGGAGATATGCTGGTCCCAAGATTCTGAGAACGCAAGAACTAATGTTGTAGCCAGTGCTTCGTCCGTCCTCATATTCTCAATTCCTGTAGCCAGAGCTCGGATGCTCTTTCGCATATGTTCCATTCCATCAACCCGTAATGAAGGCTTCTCTTTTGATGTATGAAAGGCAGTCAATGATGCGATTGCGTGGTATAGCGGAGTTGAGTTTCTCGCCAAAGGCCAAATCAGGGTCCTCCAAGGGTTTTCTGTCGGTCCATCTTTCACTGATAAAATTCCACAGGTCTGCTTATCGAATCGCAGCATCAACATCTCTTGACTTCCAGCTTGAACTTCTGGTTGCCTGTAGATCTTGTTGAAAGGATCGTCCCTTGTGGTGGTTGGCGAAGTAGTGGAAGACCTCAAGTGAATTGGGTTACGTATTGACATCCATAAATCCGCATCCGACATCTGTGGCTCCCTGACAATCTCCTCAATATCATCTTCCATATTCGAATCTTGCGTCATATCCATATTCAGAAAATTATGATCCATCATTGGAGACATGCCCATTACTGGCGATGTATTCGTGACCATGGGCGGCATAGTAACCGTCCCAGGCCTAGCATTCAACTCCGAGCCTGGTAATAGTAGATCTATCAACCTCGGTGACTGACCAGAGAAACTCGGTCTGGATGTAGGAGGTGGTGATGGATCCTCGAACAAACTGCTCAAGCTTCTTGTCACCGAATCCGCCTCGAATCGAGGGCGGGGTAGCTCTCGCATATATGGTGGGGTGCTCATATCGAACATAGGCGCATGGTCGAAGTGTAAATTCGGGGGATCGAAGTGAGGTGGTGTGTATGAAGGGGGTGGAGGTGTCGGCGCCGCAGCATGGAAGAAGGAGTCTTGCATAGACATCTCTTGATCCTGCTCGGCGCCGGGTGTTGAAGTTGTAGACGCATCGGAAGGACTTGGGATTGGTTCTGGAGGTTTACTAGATATTATTGAATCTGCAAATGTCAACTCATGTTCTACGATAGGTTGAATTGGGCACATACTTCTTTTCGGCTTTGGTGGAGCAATTTTGTTGTTAAAGGTTGTTTCCTCGAAAGGCCTCCACTTGAAATCCTTCTTGTATCCCCCACATGTTACGCTTCGCTTGTGGCATTGTTGACATGTCGGCTTGGTCTCGTCGCATTTCAGACGTTTTGCTTTGCAAGTTATGCAGCCTGAGAGTTGCTGTCAGCAGTGGTCGTTGTCTTGCTGTTGCTTCCCCGCTCTTGACCCCCCGCATGCCCATTACTTAGATATTATTCCTCAAACAAGCTGTCCGCCCCCAGCACCATATTCCACTCGCAGATGACAGTATAGTAATACAAATTGGCACTTCGAATCTGCCAATGCACTGTTCCCCCATCTATTCCATCCAATGTCCGGCATTCCCATAACTCACTGTATCCCCACTTCTCCAGCTACAGCTCCCAACTTCCTTATCAATCCCAAGATAAGCTCTCAAGAAACAAACAAGACCTACCATTGCGACTCTTCGATTGTTTTGGCTTCACTATTCCACTCTGCTTCTTGCTCGTCGAGTTCGATCTGTTGTGGGTAGGGGCAGAGGGTTTGCGCTTCGGAGGGGGTGGTGGTTCGGGAGCGGGTTTTAGGACGGGCGAGGCAAGGAAAGCCGTTGGCGATGGAATAGTAATGGTTTCCATCTTGAGGGTTTCTTGAAAGGATGAGAAGACATCCACTTTTCTGTCTAGGCAATCTACACCTGATGCAGAAATAGTTGTATGTATGGAAGTGTTGGAACAATGCAGAAGAACTTGGACTGTGGTGGTGGTGGTCTGTGGTGTGCAAATAATATTTACGGTACTGCATGATGGCCGTGCTGGCTGTTGTAAAGGGAGAGCGGATTGGGACTATCCCGTGGTCAACCTGGAGGGTTTGCATATCTGTACTGATGATTGGAGGATGGCCTGCAAGAGCCCTGTATTGTGGCTGACGAGCCACTGAAGGATGGCAAATGTGGGGATAGGCAGCTGTTAAGCAGCCCGAGTGGCACCCCGAGATCCAGTGAACTTAGCGCTTGATTGGGGATTGATGGGGCTGGAAAGATAGCGATCTACAGGGAGGTCCCTGAGCACTATCCGCGTTTAGCGTGTGTCTTGGAAGACAAGAGATAAGCTGGTGTTCTCGGCTTTTTGGTCCTCTTTTCAACGTTCTTAATCCGAACAGGAGATATTCTCGTCACTTCTTCATCTATGAATGCCTTCGAAATCCAGACCACCCGTACTACGTTGCCTCGGAGTATAAGAAATCTCTCACACCATCAGTCGTCTTACCCCTCTTTGACCTCCTCCACATTACTAACACCTCCTGATCGTGTCTACACACATCCTGGTTCCTTATGTGTTGATCTATCAAATGATTCGTGGGCGGACTTTCCGGCGCTGCGATAAGGATATGCTGTGGCATGCGCTACGGCGAGAAATCGGCACGAGGGGAACACTGACACGACAGTACGTTGGGTTCGTGGATAGCAAGTGTGGACGATGTTCAGTGGTTGGAAATGGAGAAGTTAATGGCTGGATAATGTCCGTATAACGGTGAGAAGATTACAATGCAGACGGAAATGGGCCAACTTGGTGGCAAGTTATGCCTATAGATTGTTCGAAGAGTTCCATGTGATGAGCTCGATTTATCACCACATACTTCATTCTGACTCTTAGATTTCTTCTCATATTTGTTTCTGCCTATGGCCAACATGATTCTTCAGGCTTTCAGAAGCGGAAGTTGATCCCGATGATTTCGAGTTCTGTCACGTGGAGCTATCATTCACTTGACGGAATCCTCCTTCTTGAGTACCATAATAATCCGACTGATAAGATTTACATCGATCACTTCAAGGAGTTCAACTTTCGGGTCTACTAGACAATTGCGATGTAAATACACGAGCCGTACATGAGCTGGAAAATGTGAATATGTGCAGGACTCGTTATTTCCGCATGGGATTGCCCTCAATGCTCGTCCGCGAATAGTCTAGGAGGCCAAACACAAGGTACTTACAGTATTCCTCTCCACACTTGCCAAATTTTGAAGGCCCTCAGCAGTCATCAAAGGGTAAATCATATCGGGCTTCGGTTGTTATGGCAAAGAAAACATTCATCCCTCGCTTAGCCGCTCGCCTCCACAAGTCTCGCTACCACATCGCGCCCCTTCCCCAGTCTTACCCTCATACTTGCCGCTATTTCGTCCAACCTGATCTCGTTCTCAGTCTCGGATCATCTCCTTCAATCTCAGGCCCGTGCAGCAGAGCTGCCAGCATACTCGTTTTCCATAACTGAGCATTCGAGAACCGACTTAGAACCAAGACTGCAACAAAGAAATAAAGGCCCAGAACTTCAACTGCCACTGGAAGTATGAGCCACTCCCATCTAATGCGTACCAAAATCACATCCGTCCACACCGTCCCGTTGAGAGACTGTCGTCCCGTTGAGAGACTGTCGTCCCGTTAACTGACCACGTTCGTTTCTCCCTCTACACGATTTTCGTAACTCGTGGCTCAGGGAGTTTGCAACATTGTCCATGATCGCAGGTATATCAGATCCATTGTTCCGATACAAACCTAGCATGACATCTGAAGTGTGTTGGCTCCTACCGTACGAACCATTGAATAGCTCATCGAAGTACAGTCCGAAGTAGTGCCGATTCATGGCGTCAATGCTTTTTTGAGACCTGAAAGATGGGTGAGACCTAGTTGGAGGCGGAAACGTGTAGAGCAGTCGAGGATAATCACTCGATTCTGAGTCATTCGTTGCTGTTTCATCATAATGCAGGTATATGTTGAGGACACGCTCGATCATTGTCCCATTCACCACAGAAGCTTGAAGGGTCTGCGCGCAGAAGCTCAGCGAGCAGTCAAAGACTATCCCCGGCTGAGCAACAAGTTCGCTTTCGTCTTTCACTGAGCCATTCGATTCGAGATTCGGTACCGTGGAAATGACTGTGAATTGTGCGGAGTATAATTTGTTTGTCCTCCAGATGGAGCTCGCGCCGGTGATGTTGAGAAACATGTTATTTTCGTGTATCTCAGCTCCGTCTGGAACAAAAGGTAATTTGGCCCTCAATGAAGGTATATTGGGATCGCTATCATCGGGCAATGTACCGCCTCCAGGGAATGGGCTGACATCATATACTGCTAACTCAACATTGGTTCTGTGGCACTGTGATACGATACCCAAAGTGGTGAAAGGCTCCTATTCGCATGTGGCGGCAAAGCATTCCACGAAATCGGAGGAATAAGATGACCTATCATAGCTGCCATGGATTGCATTCAGTGTTGCAGCTCTGAGGCCATATGGAAAGTCGTCGTTATCATTCCCTTGGAGGTCTGCAGACGAGTTTAGACTTGAGAATCGAGCTTCACAGCATAACTCCTCTTACTTGAATCACCAGCCGCTGCCAGGCAAAAGTACCGTCTTGGTTAAGAACTTGGAATATTTGGCCTGAGCCATAGCCTTCTGCTTTGTCGTCACTCAGACGAAAATACAAATCCGCTTGCCCAGAGATTTTCGCTTGAGGACTCAGTCGATATCAGAATAGATTGTTGAGCAAAAGGGGCTGCGGCGAATGAAAGAGCTGCTCCGAAAGCACCTATCATGCCTATGATACTGTGATACAGTCAATTAAGCTCTGATCCATCTCAAATAACCAAGGCTACTGGCCACCGGTACCATCAGCAACGCCATAGCGATGGTCACACACATGTGTCTGATTCTGTTCGCGTGATTCAACGCCATATGAGTGCCACTCCAGATCGTGGGCTCGAGAGGGCATCGTGTCCCTTTGAAAGAGAGACTTCAGATGGAGATGTGACTGAGCTGTCTGGCTTCCTCGAAATCACGGAGTTTCGATGATATCTGGTGACATTTGTAGAGCCATTGCTGGCTTGAATAGACAAACTACCTGCCTGCGACTGAGAGTCTTGACCAAAGCTCGGAATTCTGAATGGGTATTCAGCATCGTATGAAGGTGGTGATGACAGAAGCTGGTCCGATGACCATGCCGAAACTTGCGACTCTTGCTGGGAGCTTTCCATGACTTTTTCTCATTAATTGAACAATCTAGAAGAAACGTATTATAAGACAGAAAGAAAGATCGCCCGAAGATCTCATGCCTATTAGAACAGAGAGGCTGAGCAGTCACTTGCAGCATGCATATCTTGGAGGTTGCACAAGATAGTGAGAACTTAGTTTACTGGCCAGCCTTACCAGTTCGCAACTTCCGGAACTCTTTATGCCAGTCAAGATGCGTCAATATGCGCCACAGGATCTATCTTTAGCCAAAGCTGAAACGTTCGACTTCGCTGGAATAGCGAGCATTGAATTGTAGTCTCCCGATGAGCAGCTTCCGCTGACTCTCGGAAATCTTGGTAAGCTAGAAATAAAGCTTCAAAGACGCTCAAAAATGTACCCGTATACACGACATACAGAGCCCGCTGGTGATATTCGTCTCAAGCTTCCAACAACGAGGTGTACCAAGACATTACTTGAGATTTACCTCAACTTGCTATGCACTAATTCTTGATTTTCACTGCGGAATGATCGTGACTGTGCTTCTCGAGAACGAGGAAGAGCTGAGTGCTTTCCAGAGTTATCACGTGCCCGAGCATTACTTTCGACCATCTCTCTTTCTGGGGCATCTGGCTAAAATCCAAAGGGACATTCGTTACATTTGCGAAGTTCGAGCGATGGCTTCGGATGTTGTTGGCTGTATCGGTATATTCAAGGAGTGTTTGGACCATCACGTGTTAAGTCCTAAGACTTACACCACGTTGAAGCTCCACGTCAACGATTTAAACTTCTTCTCAAAGAAGACAGGTATCAAGCTTTCAATCATCCGATCGCATCACTCACAAAATGTTCGCCTCCGTCGGCGAAACATGACAGAAACTGTTCGTTCATCCAAGGCGCCTCAAGTTCCCCTCCCTCGATCATGCACCTCAATCCTGCTTTTTGCACAACATCCCACCAACTGCCGCGTTCATGCAAGCGAAAAGGCAGTAAGTTTCCGAGTTTCCTGTATACGTACATGTTTTCATGGCACTTGCAAGCCGTGTAATCCTTCGAGATGCGATCATGACTTTCTCCCACTCTTGAAAGTGTTCAGATGTCATGCAGTAAAGTGCAGCGGATGTTGCATTTCGTACAGAAGTCGGATCTTGCTTGGCGAATGATGTGGAGTGTGAGGGGCGAGAGTCAGGACTTTAGGAGGGGCTTATCGGCTGGATGCGAGTTGTGTTGACCGCTTCATGTCGCCTGGAGGGGTGAGACACTTCCCCTGCGATTTCTAATGGCACGGTTCAGCATGATGTAGCCGACAAAAGTCCACAGGAAGAAGACCGGTTGGCGGATCTCTTGATTCCTTTTGACTTTTCATTAATGAAGTCTTCTCAAAACTGACTCGGCTTGCTTCTTCTTCGCAAATTGACGCCACTAGACTTGTCAGCATGTCACTCAGTTAATATTCAGCCACATCTCACTTGATCCCAGCTCATGGGTTCCAAGTCTTCTCTTTAATTGCGTGGCCCAGCCACAGTTCTGAGCTCCTTATCTGATCATTGGAGGACTTATTCATCATCCCGCACTTAGTTCCTCTCATTGGCTACTCCAAGCCTCGATTACGACTTCAGCCACATGTTATGCTACGGGACTGAGGAAACGCCACACACTAAAAGCCCACATCATGAAATTGATGCGACGGCGTCTTGACGATCATGTTCGCGTGAGAGATCCTCAGTCTGTGACTGGCCCGAGCTACCCCTGTGGCCCCTATTCCTTGTTTACTCTCGATAGCGCCAATTGACGCCCGGACAACAAGGAAATGATGCTTGCAGCGCGGCCAAAACATGGCAAACTGTTGCATTGAAGCTACAGACAGCTGCAGCTGCGGCTACTAGGATTTAGATCCTCAACCTCTTTGTCTTGTAACTCTGCACTCTTTTATCCTCTCATTCTCCTCTCAACCTCCTCGCCTTTCATACCCAGGTGCCTGTGCCCGACAAAACAACTGTCTGGCCAGCAATACGTGGTGAGGCAAGCGATTCGATATCGGGAACACAGCTGAGGCCTGCTAAGCAGTTCTGAAACAGGACGCTTGGAGACCCTACACGCCCAAATTGAGCCTGCCCCATTTGTATTTACCCTGGCTTCATATCCTGGCCTCCTCTCCAGCCTCGCCGCCTCCATCCAATCTTTACCAGGGAGTGAACGAACCTTGATCGCTACCCCAGTGTATCGATTCTCGTCTCATCATCGAAATCCCTTCCACTTCCCGCCCCATCCCTCCCAACCACAACCGCAAGCATACCACACCTGTCCAAACTCTTCTCCTTTTTGGAGATCTTGGAGAATTTACCGTAGAAAGAAAGATGGACGAAACTAATTAATTGCTTGATTCTCTGAACTGTTCGAGGACTTCCTCGGATTATTCGCATCTCACATCAAAATGGGCAACGAGCAGTCGGTTCCTGCCCCGAGACGGCCTCAAAACAAGCTATCGAAACCCAGAACAAATAACAATTCCAGTGCCAATCTCTTGAACACAAAATCGGCACCTCCAAGTCGACGGAACTCAATAATTTCAACAAATGCATCTCCAAATAAAAGTCGATTCAGTCTAGTACCAGCTTTGGGACCAGAGGACGACAAGAAGAAAGAGGAGAAGCAGAAGAAGAGAAGGAGTTTATTTAGGTCGAAAAGTGCGCAGCCAAAAAGCCAGTACCAGGACGCGGAATCAGAGGTCGAGGACATTTCTGTAGATGCACCCAGCTTTGAGCCGCGACGATGGTCCAGGCAGCCTCGAGCAAGAGAATCGGCGGCATTCGAGTCTGGAGACGAAGGCGTGGAAGTGCCCTTGGAAATGTAGGAACTTCCCACGGAATCCTGTCCATCACTAACAGATAGTAGGAGACCACAACCCCCTCGAAAACGAATGTCTCTCTCTCAACCGTACGGACACACAAATCCAAGACTCTCCCTTGTGGCAGAAATCCCTTCCCCACGACCCGAACAAGCGGACACAATGCAGCGACTGTCCGGGCACGAGGAGGAAGAAGCAGCACATGTGGGCATCTCGAGAACAACTTCGGAAACAAATATGTATGTGCCCATAAGGAGGAGGTCGTTACTGCAGCATGGTGTTGCGACGCGAAGGAGCTACGTGGAAGAAGTTCAATCACTACCACCTCAACCGAGGAATGTAGAAGAGTTCCAGAACTACTACTACAACCCCACCAATCCTACATCTTCTCCGCTCGAACAATTGGCAGCCCTGGCACCTCCTCCCGAGTTTCTGCCAGGCCCTCGGGTTGAAACTCCAACTGAGATGGATTATGGACATATCGGTGCTTTCAAGCTGGGCTCATTAAGGATCATGAATGGGGCTGCCAGTCCAGCACCGAGTCTTGAGTACAGTCTGCGAAGAGCTGCTACAATGGGACAGGAAGAGGATTACATAATGGCCGGTGAAGCTCGTAGGAGTACTGAAAGAGGTCATCGACCACGAGCCAGCCAAAGAAGCAACACAATTTCCGTGCCCCAGGATAATAAGAAAGTGCCCTGGGTCGTCCGCGCCGAATCCCCTCTTCGACAGGACATTGCAGAAATGGGTGAAGGTCGACCACGAACACCTATCCAGGAAACCCAACTTGAGTTGGATGAGGAGCAATCGCCATCGCCAGCAAAGTATGTTTTCAACCCATTGTCGATTGATATTCCAGATCCCAGTTTTGCGTTGTTTGACTTCAACGCAACTGAGACTTTATTCAGATCGACCGAGTCTCCTACCAAAGCACTTGAGTTGGCACATGAGTATCAGCAAGATCTGGCTTTGAGCCCATTTTCTTTCGACAATTCACCTCCAGCCTCCCCAACATTGCGGGTGATGAGCAAGCATATGGCTGTAGAAGATGACCTGTTTGCGCCCGAGCCGGTGACTCCTGTTCTCTCGGACAGATTTCCGAGGTCATTTGATTCTGGCTACGAAGGCGGTCCACCTGCGAGGGTTGTCAAAGGACCAAGAGATCTCACACCGAAGCCTTTGGCGAAAGCGGATAGTGGATATAGCTCGAATGTGTCTCTGCGATCATTCAAGAAGGATTCGGCGCCAGTTGCTGTTGAGAAACCACCGCCAACTCCCCCCAAGGACACAGTGCGAGTCGCCTCAAGCACATATTCCGAGGAATGGAGCTCCCGAGTATCTTCCAGCACATACACAGTCACATCTACTGGTTCTGAATCGACACTTCGAGCTCAACGATCACTTCCTGCTCTGCCAGCCGAGGAAGTGCCCGAGCAACCATTCAGGCAACCCCCACCAGTTCCAATTAAGGAAACCCGAAGGAGAGAAATTCCACCTCTGCCCGTTGCCCAAAAGCCAGATCTCACATATCCATCTGCACTTTCACCACACTTGGTCGTCCCTCCCCGAGAGGCTCGAAGACAGAGCACACCGGCAAACCCTCGTGCTCGTCAAGAAAGCCCGGCATCTGATATCTCCACTTCATCACGCTGGACGGGTAAGAAGCTTAACAAGCGCCCTCAATCTATTCAGCCTGAACTAGTCTACACTGTGCAGGCTTTCCGCTCTCCTAGTGAGCAACTTCGAATCCCTGCACCATCAGTCGAAGCAAGGCGTAAACTCGAGGAACGAGTGGACCAATTTCCTGTGGCTACAATTCCCAATACATATGTGGGTCAGCTTGGCTTGAGACGCAGTTCCAGCAAGGAGACTCTTGGGACGATTTTCTCTGTCGGATCCGCCGAAGTCAGAGAAGAAGTGAGCTTTGCAAGACTGCAGAGTTCCTTGCCTGCTGTGCCGACACAGCCAACCATTCCTGAAGACCCAACTACCAATCTGTTCCATAACGGCGAGTTCAGCGCCCAGGAGATGTATCAACGTCCATACGACAATCCCCTTCCTCGTGTACCCGGAAACAGACAAGACTTGCCGACTAGCAGTCTGGTAGCGAGATCTGAGTTCAATAGAAGGAACACCTATCAAGCGCCTCTTCCCGCTTTACCTCCCGCCGAGGAATGGACCCGAAATTCCATGCAGGCAACCACTCGTGAGAGGAGCCAAAGTCGAACTCGCACTCAAGCTGAGTTCGAAACTGAAGTCACATCTTTCAATGGCGTGTCCAGCTCCATCGGCCGCTCACCATACGATGCAGCGCTTTCAGCACCAAGGAAGAGCATGTCCAAGGAAGAAAGAACCAAGTCACTGACCGCCCAATTCGAAGCCGACTCTGTGCAAAGACTTGCCATGCAACGAAGCGTGAGCTCCGAATCAAGCGGCACCGTCATTCGCTCTCGAAAGAGCTACGACTCCATCACCAACGGGAACCCCTATGTCGAGCAGGAAAGCAGAAGCGAGCGCATCCGAGGTCGTCCTCCACAGGCACATGCCAAGTTCAATGCTATGAAACGACAATCCACCCCTGCGCTCATCTCTTCATTCTCTACAGGCCGGCGAGAACCATCTCCTGCAAACAGTCATGTTGGCGAGCAATTCGACGGATGGAATCAAGATGGTGATGAAGAACGTCGATACTCGACTCTGTCCTCGTTGTCGAAGAAGACTAGATCTCCACCGCCGGTCAGCATGACAACTCAGCGAAAGGTAACTCCAACACCTCTCGGCGCGCACAACATCATCCCACCATCTCGAACACCGCCAATGCCTGTCCAAGCACCGAATCGTACAGCCCCTCAAATACCTCAAGTACCAGCGCACTTTGCAGCTCCCAAGATAGAGCAAGACTCAGCTCGCGGTCCAGAGTGGAGCCAGCCCGCCAACTTCTGGGCCGAGCGTCGCAAGTCCGCTGGTGAGGCGCTGAAAGTGCAGACCAGGAAGAGCATGGAGATGAATCGGCCTGAAGCCAAGCCTGAGTTGCGGTCTAGGAAGAGCATGGATGCGTATACATACAGACAACTGCAAGCTTCTCAGCAAGCCCCCAAGCCGGATTTGAGGGCCAGGAAGAGTTTGGATGCACAGACTTACAGAGAGAGCATGAACGGAACTGGCAAAGCAGCTGGGAACAGTACACGCCCGACGTTGAACTCAGGGTATCGGAGTTTTGACACCAGTCAAACTCAGATCAACGGGAGAAAATGCTGGAATTTAGGTGTTGGGTATGAGAATTTCACGCATAATCCATATGCGCAGCCTTCGTGGATTGACGGCGCTGTTCGCAAGAATGGCTCGTATCAATCTCTGTCACCAGCTCAATCCCAGAGCCAGGATCAGGAATATGACCACACGTATGGCAGCTCCTCACACCATAATAAGGAGAATCTCCATACTCAGCACGAGTACTACGATCAAGCTTCGCCGCAGTTCCAGTCTCATTCTCAGGAGCAAGTCAGCCATCTCCCTGAGACGATCCACCAGCGCAAGACATCGACGAGCGAAATGCTCGTGCTGGATCGATTCGCGGGTGGTCTGGATTATGGGTATGAGGCTGGACAGGGACTGGGTGGGAGTGCGGGGATGAGAAATACGGGGAAGATGGCGGGGGGTAGGAGGAAGGGGGGACCGGTCAGTGAGAAGTATGGGTTGGACTTCAGTGATGTGCCGGTAATTTTGCAGAGGGTGCCTATCAGAGGGTAGATTGAATAGTGGCAGATGGTGGGTTAGTTGTAGGGAGCGCAGCAAGGGAGGTGGGACCGTGAAGCGACTCTGTGGAGTGATGGGCGAGGGGACGAGTGATGATTGCATATATATACCCGGCGTTTTGGATCTTTTAAATCGACACAACAACGTTGATCACGCCAACACGATTTCGATTTTGGATTTTTGACTTCGTCGTCCCCAGATTCAGCAGTACACAATGTCACAGCAACATAGTTACATACAGCACATTCAGCATATGCATTTCGCATTTCGCATTAATATTCGCATTGGGAATACCCTTTTCAGCCTGGAAACAGGAATTACAGCTAGGAATATTGGGCAGGACTACGGAACACAGGTCATTTGGATTTGAAAGGTGGGACCAGGGCAAATTGGAAATGGGAGGCAGTACACGAATTATGACTTCACTTCTGATTTGGGGTCTGGGCTTTTGTATATAGAATGAACAAGCCGTGTGCATTACAGCATTGGTATGCATCATGTGTATTTTTACGTTATGATACATAGATAGGAAGTGGGGATTTAATGGAGTGGGTGATTTAGATTTAGGCTGTGTCTGCCATTTCTTCGTCTTCGGTATCGTGTCAGGGACTGGCGTTGGTAGAAGTGTTGCAAAAGAGAAACCAACCCCCTTCGTATTCACCTATGCCGTTTCTGGACGCAGATCCGGGTCGGAAATCTCACAAAGCATCAGCATCTGGACCAGATCAACAGATGGAAGAGAGATAACAAAGCCGAGCAATTTGAGAGAGGGGATCCGAATAAGCTATCGGCGGCCGCACTTGACGCGGCTCAGATGGCCGCAGCTGCAAATCACTAACTTCTGACGTGATGCCCATTGGGCCGGAAAGACCAAGTAGTCTACAAAGTGGATGTGCTCTACGGAAATGAGCCCTTTTTTCATATTGTTATTATGTGTCCACTGCCTTCAATCCGTGGATTCAGGAACTTTGGACCATCTAGACTTGAGGCACAGCCAGCTACGACTGTGCTGCTGTGCCACGAGGTGACGATCTCCTACTGCATAGCTTTGCCGGCATGATGGACTCTCGTACGGTTTAAGACTACACGGACAGTCTCGATCTTGTCGTGTGTCTCGATTTGAAGGCCAGAGAATCTGGCTCAACGAGATATAATCACGATCTCTGGAGACGATGATCGCAGGCAGTTCTTTCAAGACGCGTCCCTACCGGAATGTGTGACGGAAGTTCTCAATTTAGTGTTGCGTTGTAGTTGGTACAATGACTTGCCTGGACCTCTCCTCCCTACACGAGGCCCTTTTCTGTAATCATGTGTTCCGATAGCCTCGCATTCAGCGAGGTCCAGGGTGTTGTCTCTGAAGTTAGGAACCATTTTCAACAATTCAGCGAAGCGAAGGCACAACACACCCCTAAATTTGGCGAGCACTCCCTGATTTGCGGGCTCGTGCAGTACCTATTAGTCATCCTGGGCGCTGTCAACTCTATGCTGTGTCCTGCTTAGAAATCAATTCTTCACCCTCCACCATCCCCAGAACCCCACCATCAAGCCCAGACAACGAAAAGCGGTACAGATTCTATGTCAAAATAATGGACCGACGGATACGAGTCCGTACCGGCTGCATAACATGTCGAAGGAGACGTGTGAAATGCGACGAAGGGAAACCAGCCTGTTCTCGCTGTCGAACAGCAAATTTCGAATGTGGTGGGTATGATCCTCCACGGTCAGCAGGAGAAGTTCCGGGTCCGCGATCCTCGTCAAGGACATCGCCACAACAGAGCTCTCGTGAAAATTCCTCGGAACTGGTGCAAGATCTAGCATGGAGACACACGAATTGGAGAATGGAAGAGTTGCCTCTGTATCATCACTTTATCACGACGACAGCTACGAGGCTTTTCCGGAATGACCACATCGAATTTTGGCGAGATCAGGTGGCTCAAATGTCCTATGGTGTTGATATTGTGTACGAAGCGTTGTTGGCCATCGGAGCGATGCATCGTGCGACTCTTTTGGCTTGCCAACATAGGGATCTCCAGGGTGCGGCACAGATGAAAGTCTTGGGTTTGAAATCATATGGCAAGACTTTACAGATGCTTCCCAGCCATTTGGGTAGTACATCTGTCCCGGATATTCTTGCCATCATGGCCGTTCTCGTGCTGCTTGCATACTTTGAGGTAGGTCCTTGAAAAGTTAGGGTTTGATGATTGCTGATTTTCCCCAGTGTTTTATGGAGAATCCGAAAGGTGCATTCGGGCATCTTTGGGCCGCAATCCAGTTGATGAGGAGGTCGGAAGAACATCTTTCAGAGCGGGATATCTCAAACATGATTCCAGTCTACGATGCAATGTTACGACTCGACTTCCTCGCACAGAAAGTAGTTCCCTACGCATGCTCTTCATTTCTTCGGTTCTCCGACAAAGCTATCATGGAGCGCCCATTCTGGAATCGGCCCGCGATCGAATACTCAAGCATGGCTATCCATGATCGAATTGCCAGTGAAGGTTTTCGACAGATACAGATCATTTGTGCGCACAACACATTCAGTAGAGTTGTTTGGGGATGTTGGAGTCCCGTCTCGGAGCGTCCCAATCGCGCCGAACTACTGGGATTTTACTCGGAAATGCAGCTTTGGAAAGCCAACTCACCTGCAACGTTCGACGCTTGTCGAGAACTCGATGTAATTCAAGCTTTGGATCCAAAGGATGTGGCAACGCATCCAATTCCACCTCCGCCATGCCGATTCATGTGCAACGATGCGGCTCTAAACCTTGCGACCGCGAATTGCTATTTGGGATGTGCCGTGGCGATGATCAGTTCGACAGATCCCGATCCACAGCCCCGGGAGCTTGAAGCCTTCAACCTTGTCTACCAAACTCTTTCTATCACAGCTGGACTGACAGGGAGAGACAACCAGTATTCACCCATGCCATACAAGCCTTGCGATGCAGTGAACATGGGCATTTCGACGCTTCTTTATCACGGGGCCCGCCGATGTTATTCTGTGTCCTGGCAGCAATGGATCATCGACACGCTCCGAGTGAATGGACAGGAGGGACTGTCGAACGGTTTCGCAATGGCAAACACAATAGACATAATGTGTCAATTACAAGAGAAGATGAATCGAAACAACCCGGAGCGATTAGGGATAAACTCCTACCTCGGACCTTTGCGCAGCCGGCTTATCCCACTATTGATGCCAGTCTCAGAAGACGGGGACATACTGGCTTTCTTCATGCGATATGGTTACACGGAGCTGGATAATGACGAAGACGCTGTTCAAGTGGTTGCCAAGGCTTCATGGCGGCAAGACTCGCAGGGGGTCATGCAAGCTTTGAAGGTCGATGTATACGATAGTGTGATCTCCGACGATGTCAATTTACCACTGAGGCCACATGCATTCGATCTTTTCGACTCCTGGCGGCAAGCTGTGCAGGGAGGATGGCATGGGTACCTGTCGACGAATGTTCGGGAAGGATTTATTGAACTGCCGCAAGCTCTGATTACCTAGGAGACAATCAAATTGGATTCTCGTGCCAAATACAAGCTGAATCAGACCTGCTCCAGTCGTCTACAAGAGGTCACATAGAGCTGTCTCGCGCTCCCATATGGACTCCGTAAAACAGATTCGGAAATTAGTCTTCCACTGTGGAGCTGGTCTTTCAAATCTATTATGTCACTAACTACAACGTTTATATGGAGCCGCGTTACTGGGAGCTGTTGTCTTGTGGCGACGCAGGTGCATTCGATCAAACAAACAGAAAGACAGCAAGATCCCAAGAGCCCGTTCATACTCTATCGATCATGACATTCACTCGCTCCGTCAGGATGGTCAATTTCCTGATAAGCATTTCTCAAAGCACAATGGAGGTGGAACAGAAGAGCCTGAGGAGGGGCAATTGCAGCTATCTTCTATTTTGCTTATCAACGGAGCGCCAAAATCTCTACGATCAAATCTCAGAGCTGTCCAACACTCAAGCGGCCGGGTAGCTCTGGATCTTCTTCAACAAAGCATGCGCGAATGGCGCCGCACTCGCTGGATTCTGCCCCATCACCAATCTCTTGGTGCTGCTCACAACCACATGCGGCTGCCACGCCTTCTCGGCTTTCTCATAGCCCCCCTCACTGGCCTCATTCAGTGCATTCTCCAAATGGAATGGCATATCCTTCTGTCTATCCACATCAATCTCCTCCTGGCCACTGAAACCAGTGATCTTCTCTCCCGCAACGAGACGAGTTCCATCAGGCTTCTTAGCATTGATGAGGGCAGCGGCGCCGTGGCATACAGTTGAGACGATGCGGTCAGCGACGTAAAATTCTTGAATGAGTTTCGCGGATGTGGGGTTATCGGTGAGGTCGAACATCGCTGAACATTCACATCAGCAAGAGTCCTCCCGGGTTGAAAAGTCAAAACTCACGTCCGAACCCACCAACATAGAGGATAGCAGTGAACTCCTTTGCCTTGCCCAAGAAAGACTCTAACGGCTCGGTCTCAAGCCAAAGCTTGGATTGAGTGGCTGCGAACTCAACACAGTATGCATCATCTTTGAAGAGTTCGACCGAGACTGGATCGAGGATGGTTGCGCCACCTTTGGGGGATGCCATGACCATTTCACAGTATGGCGAGAGGACTTCGTACGGGTGTGCTAGCTCTGGCTAATGAAGCTCACGTTAGAATCAGGGTTTGGGGTCAGGGGTGAATATCCTTACCAAGTACCATCCTGCTGCGTGCGAAGACAGAACTGTCAAAACTCTTGGCTTAGACATTGTGCTAGGGGGCTTGATTGTGGAAGTTTGATGAAGAAGCTGAGAAATGTTGTAAAGGTGACCAAAAGAATTGTTGGTAACACTGTGTTGATTCTGAGGCTACGATTGAGGCGCCGGGCTGAGATACTTATACAAAGCTTCCAGAAGCCAGCCTCACGAGGAACACCAGCACCCATCGCTGTACATGACATAAGCTCTCCACTAATGTCCGACTGACTCGAGTCCTTATCTCCTTCATCCCATCGCCGCAACCATACTCCCTGACAAATCTCACCGAATCTACCTTTCGGCTTCGGCAGGCTTCCAGCTTCAGCGTTCAACATACTCATTCGGCACACGATAGATATCCCGAGGCGGTTCAAGCACGATCTCGGACCCGGAGCACTAGGCCCGCAGCCGCATCCGCACCGGGACAAGTCGCCGCCATCCATCGCAAGTCCATCTCATTGGCGCGGAAAAGAACGGTCAGCAGTACTGTGGAACGGCGATACAGTTGCGGGTCAGAGACTCAGAGGCACAGATCTGTAGTGGAGAGTTCTGGCTGTGCTGTGCTTGCTGACTGCATGAATAGTTTCTCGCTTCTCGCTTCGCTCGGTAGCAAACGTGGGGGCGGAGAATTCGAAACTACGAGACAAGGTTACCTATTCGTCGAGGTTTGTGACTTTGTCAGGTTTGAGGGCTAGATCAAGCTTTTGGAATGGACTTCTCCACGTTAATGTGTGTGGTTTGTCAGGTCTTGGGTAAGCCCGAGATCTAGTTCTTCGATCGGTGAGTTGGAGTGTATTGTGGGGACAGCTATTCGGGCTTTCCTATTGGTCGATTATACGACGCGGGGATCTTCTTTGTTGACTTTATATGCACGGTCTGTCAGGTCTTGGATAAGATTCGAGGTCCAGGTTCAGGATCTTTGACTCAGTGACTGCAAGCTCAGTGTGAGACAGATACTCCAGCATTTCCATTGGTCGTTATCAACGATAGAGAATGAAGATCACTGGTTTCAACATAGCACCGGCGTTCATGCCTATCTGTGAAAACTATACGTTACACCAAAGGTGGGCTTTGTAAGCTTTCGTACGTTCAGTCATGTTCCTATCTGGCAGAAACTTGACTTTATTGGATAGTCCTTCGTTACATGCTTTTTCAAGTCAGCAAAATGCATCCAGCCAAGCTCGGCAGTTGGGATCTACGCCCTACCCTCAGAAGGGTAAGACCCCTACTTTTGTAAGATCTTAGAAGTAATTCAATGTGAGTATTGTCGCATCTCACAGGAAGTTCAGCTCGTTTACAGAAAAGGCTTTACCTCTCAACTGTCTTCGCTCTTCGTTTAATCAATTTACCAATCCTTCACAAACTCCCCGTGCAATTCCAGGGGTTATCAACAATGGTCTCCTTCACAGTCTTCAAAGGCTCTCAAGACGGCAAGATCATCAAGAGTAGCACAACTCGAGGAATCGCACCCGACGAAGTCCTCGTCAAGATCACACACTCCGGCGTCTGCGGCACCGACATACATTTCCAACACACAGACATGGCACTCGGTCACGAAGGAGCAGGAATAGTCGAAGTTAGTCCTTCCTCCTCCCATGATATCTTTAGACACGAACCCTAACCGAAGCAAGCAAATCGGCCAATCCGTAAAGACCCTCTCAATCAATGACCACGTCGGCTGGGGCTGGGTGCACTCAACCTGCGGCTCCTGCGCGCAATGCCTCTCCGGCCTCGAGAACCTCTGTCCCTACAGCCAGGCTTATGGCAATGCGGACCTCGACCAAGGTTCCTTCGGGACCTATGGAGTCTGGAAAGCAGGCTTCCTGTTCAAAATCCCATCTTCCATGGACCTTCTCCATGCAGCACCGCTCATGTGTGGTGGCGCGACGGTATTCCATGCTATGCGCGACGTGAAATCTACGGATCGCGTGGGCATCATTGGAGTTGGTGGGTTGGGACATCTGGCTGTGCAGTTTGCGGCGAAAATGGGGTGTGATGTCGTGGTATTCTCAAGTACGGAGGATAAGAGGGAGGAGGCTGTGGGGTTGGGTGCTGATCAATTTGTCGCTACGAGAGGAAAGGATAGCTTGGAGATTGGGAGGCCCGTTGACCATCTTTTCGTAACAACGAGCAAGCCACCGAAATGGGAGGTGTATTTGCCGTTGATGGCGCCGAGGGGCACGATATACCCGCTTTCAGTTGATGGAGGGGAATTGAAGGTTCCGTATAAGGTGATTATGGATTTGGAGATGAGGGTGCAGGGGAGTGTGGTTAGTCCTGTGGGAACGCAGAGGAGGATGATTGAGTTTGCGGCGAGGCATGGGGTTAAGCCTGTTGTTGAGAAGTTTGGTATGAGTGTGGAGGGGATTGAGAAGGCTATGGGACGCCTGGGAGAGGGGAAAATGAGGTATAGAGGGGTTCTTGTTGTGGAATAGTTTGGTTGAACGGTCTTCTTGGAAATACTGGGGAGTGGATATAATATGCTTACTAACTACAACCGTAGGATTTCCGTATTAATGATGTCTGAGTTCACTAGCTCTCAGCTGATAGAAAGGAGAATATTGATGTCCGTTCGAGAGGCTGGAAACAACACGCAATGACTTTTATGGAAAGTGGAATGTTGCCATGATGTCCAGTAGCCAATCCCCCACCCAGAGCCTCCTCCAAGCTGCTTACCGATTTAAACAAGCTTCGCAGGTCAAGGCATACGCAACAAACATCCCGAACAATACCAAATACGACTCATCACGGCGACGGTACATTTATTTACCGTGAGTCGTGTCCACGACTCGTCTTAGGTCATTGGTCGAATAAACGGCGTGAGTGGATACATCCCAAAGCGAATCCTCCGATTGGACGAATGAACGGCGCCCAGGATAATGCACGAGGTGACAGGGGTTAAGACGTCAACAAGAGGATAAAAATATATATCGATTGCATCTGGTTGATGTTGTTCGAACACTTGCTGGGAACTGAGTGGTTGTTTATATAAGAAGAGCTTCCGTCATCCTAAAGTTGAGCTTTATCCCATCCCAAATCAAAAATCGATCTTTCAAGTCATCCAAGTCCGAGCCTCCTCCATCCAACGTCCATGACACAGCCAAAACCATGGGGTCTCTCGTTTGCTGTTATATGCTGCTCGTCTATGCTATTACTTATTATCTATCTCTTGGTCACACTCAGCAAGGGGGTGGGGTCTTCGGTCACCAGTCGAACACATTCTCGGTCGTTGATGGGAGCGGGGCGTATTTGAAGGTTGTTGGATTGAACCGGACTTCGAATCGACCATGGATCAATTCTGATGACTTGATGCCAGACGAGACATATAGTGTGCGATCGTGATGCTCCGATGCTACTTCCAGTGTTGTTTCTACCTTCAAAGAAGCCGACAATTCCTGACCACCCGCCGCGGCCTTGAGGCCATCGGACTTCTTACGAGGAACAAATCTTTCTTCATGGACTGAAATCACAATCAGCAACAAACCGAACAAAATGCCGCTGAAGCCAGAGATTTGGTCTCGTATGTATCGGCCCGGGGAAGCCATCGGGAAACAATACGCAGGACGGCCACTCTCACGTCGGATTTTCTGGGTTGCCAGACATTCAGCTTTGAAGGGAATCAGGAAAGACAGTACGCCAGTATGGAACTGGCATGGAGCGTGAGGGATAAGAATGGAGGGGTTTGGAATGGAAGGGTCACCTGCAGCGGTTGTGTGGGATTCAAATGCTGCATCTGTGAGGATTTTTTCGCATTCGTTTATGGGCGTTTGGTGTATCTCGCTGGATGTGTTTAATTTGGGATGAGACAATGTACACGGATACTAGATGAGATGTCATATGTTGCATGGAGCTGCTGCAAGTCTTTCCTCACTTGCTGGTTGCACAATTCGTTTGAAGCCAGCCATGAATGGAACCACCCTGCTCGATAGATCTAAAGTTGATCTCTGAGACGAATTCAGGCAGAGATTTTGTTCCGATGCAATAAATAATATGGTGACATGGTGCTTCAATGTTTGAGAATAATAGCCGATGAAGCTGTTTGAATATCAAATGGTAGTTTTGGACCCCGCACTCCAGGGGTTGGTACCTGAAAATTAGCGATCTGCCAGCTGAAGTAGCGCATAATTCCAGCGGCAAACCCCTAAAGCAGCCTAGAATTCAATACGCCACGCCCAAACAGTACCCTTCAATGCACGTCGCCTCGGACCCTTCACATTACTATGCTACAGGTTGTACCCGATTCTTTGACAGGTCAATAGGTATATGTTTCGCCTTTCCATAGCTATGATTTCAGATGTCCGAGAAATGCAGCTCCCCGACTCACATCTTAGGAATCGAGCTGCCCGCTAATGACGTCATGAAAGCCGCAAATTACCCCTCCATATTCTCACACCACCCCTCCTCCCTTCAACAACAGCATCAACACCATCACAATTGAACATCATCAAAACAATCAAACCAACATCATGGCCTCCCGCATCCCAACCTCAACCACCGTCACCGAATCCGCCGTCGTCTCCGCAACCTTCAGCGATGTCTGGCACATGATCAAGCTCGAGAACTTTGCCGACTTCTGGTCCGCATTGGAGAAGAGCGAGACCGTCAAGGGCGTATCACCAGATACCGATGTGGTGAAGTGGACTTTCAAGGATGGACAAGTATTGGAGGTTAAGCAGGAGGAGCATTCTGTGGGTTTTCTCCCCTCCCTGCAACGATCTTCGCCTTGATAATTATCGAAGGACAATTGGAAAGGCTTTTGTTTTGCGTGGTTGGAAGTGAGAGAAGCTTGCTGATATGCGTGGAATGAAGTCTATTGATCACTACATTACCTACTCTGTCATTACCGCTCAACCCCAACTCACTTACTCCTCGGTTCTGAGCACTATCCGCTGCTTCCCAATCACCTCTGGTCGCCATGAAGGCCAGAGTTTCGTTCAATGGACTGCTCACTTCTCTAGTGATGCTGATGCCGGTATGTTATCTTATCTCTTCCTATCTCCATCTGTCATTCCCTCCACTGGCTCCGAGTTTGAAAAACAGAACAAGACTGATAACTTACAGGTGTCATCGAGGATGCTAAGTTCAAGCGTCGTGAGGCATTGGCTGATCTTGCCAATGTTGTCAAGAACGCTAAGTAAAGAAGTATGGACTGTTTGAACCATCGCTAGGATGGGTTTGATTCACACTGTCTGGGCTCACTGGTGCTTCTTTCGTTGACCGAGAATTGTTCTGGAGGTGACAAGGGTCTGTCTGTAAAGTAAAAGCATTGAAGTTCACCTCGAAATATCATTGTTGCAGTATGAAGCGAATTCTGCTCAATCGAACATTCTCCTATCACTCCGAGTCTCCCTCGCCATGATGAAGTTGTGGCGAGCCCGTTGCCGGCGATTGGTGCATTACAATATGCGAATGGATTACATTCATGTCGCTTACGTCCTTTTACAGGTATCACCCCCATCACTTCTCTTCTTCCCCAATTGCGCTCAGATCAACAACCCTAACAACAGCAAGTAAATGCTCACTCGCCCCCAACACACTTTCATCACCCGCAAACCGCTCTAGCACATCCATCCAAATCCTCCACTCCTCTTCCCCCAGCGCATTTAAATTCCCCGCCAACTCTGCCCCGAGGAAACCCTCACAAGCGACAATCTTCTCTACTTTCAATCCCAAACCCCTCACTTGCCCCACCAGATCAGACTTCAGACTGCTAGGCTGATCATCGAGGCGGATTTTTTCAAACAGCCCTCGAATCTCAGAAGGATGCACATGGTAACTCACAACCCCCTCATCTCTCCTCCTCGTATACTTTCCCTTCCCCTCTCCCTTCCCATCCCCTTCAAGCCCAAGATACCTCCCATACCACTCTTTCTCCCTCCCCAACCGCCCCGGATCGCTCCTAGCCACACCCCTCAAATGCCCAAATGTCGTGACGAAACTGGCAAACAACACACTCTCACTTCCATCACCTGGTTTGAGAAGTGTGGCAGCATCTCTCACAGCCTTAATCCTGTCCTCCTCTTCGAGAAGATGATACAGCGGTCCAAGCATCAGCACCGCATCAAACGTACCAATCCCATCCCTCATCTCCGGGCAGCACTCGAAAAGGGCAGATGCATCAGCTTGATAGATTCCATCTAGCACTACGCCTTCTTCTTTGGCGTGCTGAGCTGCGAGATTGAGTTCTGCTTGTGAAAGATCAAGAAGCGTGACGTGATGACCGAGTTTTGCTAATTCGACTGCTGTGTGGTTGTCAGATCGAGATTTTTACTTAAGTCTGGTGGGGTTGAGAGATGGGTGAGATGGATGAGATAGACGGTATGGATGCATAGGTACAGTACTTACCATAACGTCCTGTACCACCGCCTATATCAGCTATCTTCAATCCATGTCCTTCTTTACACGCCGGGAGGTGTGCAAGGATTGTACGGAGAGACAGTTCGAATTCGACGCGATTGGAGATGAGACGTGTGTGTTCGGCGTTTGCGATGGTGTTGTAGTATCCCGCAACACCAGCATTTCTATTCTCGGGCGAGTGAGACGATTCGGAGGTTTGCCGATCGTGAGAGAAGGGCGCTGAATTTGAAGTCGACATTTAGATCTGTAATGCCTGGTTGCGATGGTGTGTAATGAGGTGAATAGTGACTGGTTTGATGTCAATGTTCTAGCTGAGTTTTTATACTTCTGAAATCACTCCTACATGCGGCATTTTTGATTGCGCGAATTACTAGATGGGAAGGTGAGGCTCGTGATTGACTTGCCCTTGTTCCGTCTTACGGGATTACTGCGGGTATCGAGAAGTGGGGTGGAGAACCCCAATACTGCAGTTGAAGGTGGAAAGAAGGGCAGTGAATTTGAATTGAGTAGCAAATGCAGAATACTCAATACTTGTGAGACTACGACTATTCCTAAGATTAACCTTATACTAAACGCGTCGGATCTGATAACAAAGACCAAAACACCACGCTAACAACTCGGAAGTGTACAATCAATACCCATTCCCATGCATAGCCATATTCTACAGCCGATACTCAAAATTTAAGATCCAAACCATTTACCCAGAACTCAAAAACCGTCTGCACACCCCTCAGTAACCAACCTGACTAACCTAACAGCCGGCCGCTTGAAGACGCTCTTCTCCGTCTGTTCCATACTAACAAACTGCGCTTTCCGCACTTCACCAAAGTCTTCATCTCCTTCAACGTCCTCTTCGCTCTCAATGACATCGAAGACTTTCCCTAGGAACCTCTCCACGTCCTTCACTTTCCTAATACTCTCACTATCCGCATCTCCGTCTAAGCCCGTCTCTAAATTGAAATCCACGAGCCCCAGTTCCCTCTTCTTGATTTCCTTCTCCCTAACCCTCTCCAAATGCTCACTCACCTTCCCCAACCCCACCAATCCACCCCCCTCATAAAGGAACACCTCCCCTACGCCATTAAGCACCCAACATCTCCTCCTACAATAATCTTTTAGGTTTTCCTTCCAAAAACACCCACCAACATCAATCGCAATCCTCTGCACCTCTAACTCCTCAATCCGGGAGCAGAAATCGGAAAACGAAACGATATTCCAGAAGCCGCTGGGAACGAGAATGTCGATTGAGGGCGCGAGGAAGATGGTTGCTGGGAGGGTGACAGTTACGGCTGTGATTTGGGAGGTGGAGGAGGACCGGATGATGGTGGTTTTCGTTTGGGGTTGGGGTTGGGGTTCTGTACCCCTTTGACTCTCACCACCATTCGAATTCCCATTCGAGCTCGCATTCCCGTCAAATAGATTTGAGTCTGGATCTGAACTTGCATTTGCATGCAAACTCTCACTCTCACCATCCCCCTCCCCCTCACCCTCATTCGACTCACAAACCATCTCCACCGTCATAACACTCTCGAACTCCCTCCTATACACCGCCAGACATTTCTTCCTCGCAGCCCTACTCACAGACAGTAAAGGCGGTGCGATCGATGCAGATGAGGAGAGTAAAGAGGTGTAGTGCTGGGTGTAAAAGATTGTGTTGACGTGGGTACACTTTTTCCAGTCGGTCCAGATGTCGATTGTGCGTCGGCCGGGGGTGATGTAGCTGGCGTGGTAGAGGATTTTGAGTTGTAGTTCCGGGGGGAGGGTGGGGAAGAGGGGGAAAGATTGGAGAGGGGTTGGGATAAGGGAAGGAGGCGATAAGGATGGGGATGGGGTTGAGGATTCCATGGTTGAGTTAAGTTGTATGGTGACCCGCGTGGTTGAGAGTGGTTGTGGTAGTTTAAGGGCGGAAGTGATGATGTGAGGTGTGACTGAAGCGAACCGAAGTAGGTTGTGAGATGTCACGTGGTGAGATCGTGTGAGATCGTGAATCATTAAATTTTAGACGTAAATGCGAATTGAAGGCAAGGTTGAGGGATGGTAATGCGAGAGTTACTGGAAAGGTGGGTTTTCCCAAGTCAGATGAAAGATTAATAGGTTTGATGACCTGGCTTCAAGATTCAGGGAAGGCACGATCTATCGAGAGACGAACTCTAGCATGGAATAACAATCGACATGGTCAGCTACTTAGATCATACATGAGGAGGTCCTCTTCGAGAAGGGACATGGTCGTCTAATGATGCATAATGGAAGATTCAGGGGTCAATCGGGGCCAAATGAGAATAAGCGTCAATTTTCATCAGATATCAGAAGAAACAAGCTTTGGATCAAGAACCAAGCCTTTCTTAAACAGCACACATCAAGTAAATCAGTTCACCAAAAGACGAGGGGGATAGAAACCCAAATTTACATTTGATATCTTACTCCAAAAAAAAAATCCTAATCTCAAGTCCGACATTTGCCCTAATGACCCACATAACCAGCACCCGAAGCAGTCGGGCCTCGCTTACCTTATTTATGACTCCCAGGGCATTCAATCAATCATAGATGGAATCAACCAAAAGAGAAGACCCAATCCAGGACAACCCTCCAAAAAAAAAAGCGAGGCGGAAAAAAAAAAGTTATTTGTCCCTCAGGCGCGAGTCGAACCTATACAACTGTTAACAGCTGTCTGAGAGAAATTTCTGCATTGAGCAGGTAGAAGTTGGTGCACTTACGCGCGACATTCGGATGAAACTGATCCATTACAGTCCGACGCCATAAACCAACTAGACGACCGAGGGTATTTCTTGAATTGTGAAGTTCAAGAGGTCAGGAATGAGGCGAATCACTCGTGATTTGTGATTGGTTTTGCTTATTTGGTTACCTATTGAAGGTAGTGAAAGGGAAAATTCTGCGTGGAAATGGTGGGGATTGTTGTGGGCTCTCGCTTGGGGAGCCGGTGCTGGTACCAATGTGAGGGAAGAAACTGCAATGAATGCTAGCAAGCTCATATACAGGCAAAAGAGGCTTTGCAAGTTTGAACAGCTTCTTCTTTCACTGATAATACAATAGCCATACCTTAATAACTTGCGACTGCAATCGCCGGCCCTACAGTTGCTTGCTTCATACCACCTTAACAACCGCCTTGATGGATCTCTCTCAATCAAATCACATCCGTAGCAAATCAAAGCACTGGAACCAGGTATTACAAGTAGTCTCTACCGATACAAGGGAGCATTTGTAAATATTGATCAGAGACACTGAGACGTCCTGTCAGAAGTTCTGGCTTCGGGACTCTGTTCTGCTGTGCTGGTGGGGCAATCAAGTACCCCGCACTAGCATTTCGAGCACTCCCTCCTGGACGCTGCAAAGCCGAACCACATACTGCGCAATGCTCACTATCGACAAGTTCTCTTGGGCGTATGAGATTTATCAAAAGTAAACATTCAGATTCCGAATACCCGAAATACATCCATCTGCTCTATCGGGGTTCTATACTGATTGTAAACCACTTTACGGGATCCTGTCGCAGCTGAACCCCGCGTGCAAACAGAGCAAACATCGAGAGTGGGCACCTCAGCAACTCCTTTTAACCGCATCCAGGCAAAACTTCCTCGTTGACATCCTTATCGCGGCCGCTTCCACTGGCTTCAGCACCAGTCCAGGAACACCCTCCATGCTTTGCTTGCTTGATTGCATAAGGGGTATTTCGAATCCAGGCTTTGTTACGTGCGTATCGTCTGCCCGTTGATACATAGAGTGAGCACTGCAAAGTACAGGTAGGTAAGAAGGTAAGCATGGCTTGGAGCTGAGAACAATAGCCTATGCAAGTTTGCTAGACATGGCTCTGGATTGGAGACTACAGATACCAAGCAAAAGAGCTCTAATCTACAGTACATCCCGATATATGGGCCACGAATCACAATCGCTGCTATCTGCGAGTCAGCATGGCGATATCTACCTATCACTCGGACTCGATACCTCCCTACCCAGCCCAACCCCACGTATCGACCAAACTAGGACAACCAGCATCTTGCATTGCATATTCCCCTAACGGCAGAGCACGCAAAGTACAGGAGAGTAAAGCTGGGCAACAAGAGTGGATAGGAACCAACCTGACACCACAAGAGAAGACCAACCAGTCAACACTCCATCTCGCGCACCCCTCCATCCCAAAACAGCAATGCAGTCCAGCGCCTCGACGTGCGGCTCTCGGATGAGGGGTTATCTTGCTATAGAGGGGTAGGTATCTTGGACTTGCTAACGGCAGACGAGTAAGAGGTAGGTATATAAGTGCAGCTGTTCTGTGTCTGGAAGGGAAAGATATCCTGCTCTGCATACTCCATACTTCACTTATCTACAGCTTCTATCAATCTATCGATCTGCCATTGGAATTGACAGCGAATACAAGACGAACCCTCTTTGAGATAAACAGGTATGTATACTTCTGTCTGCCCTGCAGACCTCTCTCCTCAACCCCAATCCAAGTCTACTCTATTCAATTGCATCGTCCTGCCAGCATCCAGACACACCGCAGATATATACACATCCTTCTACACAAGCTAACATGGGCTCCCTCCTCAGCAAAACCAAATCCTCCTCCACCCACCCCAAGTCAACCACACCCCCCGAATCCAAAATGTCCGCCTTCACACACATCCCCGGCGCCCAAACATCCTACAAGCCCCCGTTGATCGCCAACGAGAATGCCTTCCTCGGCGACGTCGCCACCTCTACCGATGCCACAGCACCCATCTCAGCCGGTTTCTACAGATTGGAGAAGGGTACGCCGCTGGTCTACGAGTACACGTATCATGAGATGAAGATCATTGTCGATGGAGAGTTTGATATTAGTGATGAGACGGGCCAGAAGGTGCATGCTGTTAAGGGGGATGTGTTTTACTGTGAGTGGGATGTTACTATTATGTTTGCCTGCGTTGGGTGGGAATACTGGAGTGATGTGGAGAGGAGCTTGTGAAGAATGGGTTGGAAGATTGGATATGATTATGGAAGGAGGGGCGGTGTTTGTAGAGCCCAGCTGACAATATGCAGTCCCCAAGGGAAGCAAGATCACATTCACGACCGAGACTTTTGGACTGGGGTTCTTCGTTGGACAGAGAAAGGTATGTTTCTCCCCTTGCCCTCCACTTCTGTAAAGACAAGCAAAACTAACTACATTTCTAGGAGGGAGCTGCATAAACGTATCCATCAAGGAGGCAACGGGACGGCTGAATATGCGGAGTTACATAGTGGATAATAATGAATACATGGACCCAAACTACACTCTCTATATGAGACCACTCAGGTCCTCGAGCAAATGCTGATCCTGTCCCTTCCGTGTCAAGTGCGCCGACTCGATCAACCCTAAGTCTCGAATATACCAGACCTGCTCCTCTATACTTCTTCCTCAGCAAACTCGCTGATACTCCGCCACTGGTCTTTTCGTGGAACGCCTTTAAAATACGTCTCAACAAACTTCTCTCGGAGACATCGTGTGCTGCTTGCTACTCCTCCTCCGCCCTGCGCGCATCTAGCGAGCTGCCTCAAGTTGTGTTGCATTCAATCGATTTGTTAGGTCATATCTTGATGAAGCAAGAGAAATTCCATTCCGTTCCAATTCCTTTCCTTTCTTTGTTGTAGCACTGGGATATCATATCATATACATATACATCTATCAAAACCACCCGCTCGCTTGAGACCAAGCCATCGCCGGGCTGGAATCATGATCAGAAGCGCTAAAGTCGCACACTATTACTCGTAACTCTTTTAGACCAGATCAGATCATAACATCCTCTCTGTGTTCCTTGCTCCTTAGTCCACCTTTCCTCTTCTCCTCTCCCGTCATCTCTTTCCCAACTCTTCCTTTTCTAAGCTTGTGTCCCACCTCTCTCCTCTCCTCTCCTCTCCTCTTCCCTTCTCTCCTCTTGCCCATTCCAAGAATGTCAGAAACCCACAGATGTTCAAAACCTAACCCTCTCCCCTCTCTCCACAGTCCAACTCTCCACATCCCCCTCCAACTCACACCTAACCTGCCCCGTCCTCTCATCAACCCACGCCTCCTCCTCCCTACACTCAACCCCACTCCTTCCATCACCCTTCCCATCACCGCCCTTCCACCTCCCTCCAACCTTCACCCCATTACAATGCCTAACCTCCTGCTCCGTAACCCCACCTCCCAACCCATCCCTCGGGATCCAAATCCTCGGCGTCCTCATCCTCATCGCGGGAGGAGAATACGCATCTTTAAGAACCTCATGCGTATACTGCGAGGTTACATCCACCGAGGAAATTTCCGGCGGGATCTGAGCCCGTAAGATGTGATAATCGGCGAAGATCTCGGGGTGTAGGAACGTGAGGAGGAAATTCGCCTTGGGCTTCTCGGGAGTAGGAGGAGGGGGCGCGATCCAGTAGGTCCAGAAATCGAGGTAGTTGATTAATGCGGGGAGAGGGGAGGAATGGTATTGGGATTTTAGGAGGGAGAGGAGAGTGCGGTGGGAGAGTGTGAGCATGCGATCTGTGCCTTCTGGTTTGAGAGACCGGGAGGTTTGGGCGCCGTGGTCAAGATCAGGATCCGTTGGGTCGGCATTGGTGTTGGTATGTGGTGAGGAAGAAGAAGGGTCGAAATCGGAATCGTATCCCGCATCCACCTGATTCTCCCCATCCTCGAGTTTCCCTGCCTCTGAGCTCCCGCCATTATGCAAAGGATCATTGACATCACTCAACACCTCCGCCAAATACCCTGGGTTCCCTAGCCTCCTCAACTCCTCCTCTACCGCCAACGTCCTCGGCAAATTAAACAGCAACGGGCTCAGAGCCTGGTTCAAACTAACGTGTATCAGCGCCGTGAAGATTACCAGTCCGAATGTCACGACTAGAGGGCCATATGCGCCTTTTAAGCCGAAAAGACCGATCATGCAGATCTCGGCGAGGTAGACGCCGGTGAGTGTCTGTTTGAGGGCGCGGGGGTAGAAGATACCCCGTGAGTCGGGGGACGAGGAGTAGACGTAGAGGAGGTTGTATTTGTAGGTTAGGTAGACCAGGGAGAGGCAGAGGGTGGCGACGCCGAGGATTAGAGGGGCGATGAGGGAGTATGTTATTGCTGTTACATGGCATGTTAGTCGCCAACCTGTCCAAATACAAGAGTAGGAGGGGAGATTTTAATGAGAGGGAAGAATGGAAGAAGACGAACCGATGACTCCCATGTTAGTAAACATCGGAAATACACTCCCCCAATGAATCTTCCTCAACCGATGATACCTCCTCGCCATAACTCTCGGCCTCCCTCCCGCCCACCTCATCAACTGATGTCTGATCAGTCCTCCCAAATGCACGATCCTACTCGCACTCATCGCCAAACCCTGCAGAATGAAATAGCTGATGTAGAAATTGCTCGCTTTGGGCAAGGCGGTGGAGAGCAGTTTGCGGATGCCCATCGGGTTTTTGATGAGGTCGTTTAGAGAGGAGGCGATGGTGGAGGTTAGGGTTGTGACGAGGAAGACTTGCAAGACTTGGAAGACGAAGTAGGAGTTTTGGACGAAGAGCTCGACGCGGGATTGGGTTGCTACGCCGGCTTGACGAGCACAGGCTGGGGGGATATCAGCGTGTGTCTTGTTGGAGGGGTTCTTTTGGGAAAGCAGGGTGGTGATTGAGATGGGGGAAGGAAAGACTTACCTCGCATTATCATTGGTACGATGGCCATTAGCATTGCCAGTGCGACGGCTGGTAGAAGACCTGATATCAGGCCGAGAACTACTTTCGGTAGGTCGTTGATCCAGCCCAGAAATGGGAGCTTTTCGGTGATGTCTTTGATATTGGATATCGTGCCTACAATGGCAGCTGGGAGAGCCCTGCGTTCATTGTCAGTACTTCGCTATCCCGTCCTTGTCTACCGATGAAGGCATTTCTCAAAAGTGAACTAGAAGACAAGCGACCCAAAAGCATCTCCAACCAAGAGATGTTGACCGAAGCAGTAACACAAACTCACCAGAAGATAACCATAGCAGTAACAAACGCCTGTATAGCAAACCTCCTAATAATCCTCTGCCACCACGGAAAATACATACTATCCCACACAATCTCCTCCGGCACAATCCCCACAATCTCAGCCTTCATATGATTCGCTCTATGGTGCGCAAGAGTCTGATACGCAATCTGGGCATCACTTTGCGTCTGAAACTCCACAAACGCAGCTGGAATCGGCCGCGGTTTACCCTTTCGATATTCTCTTCGAAGCTTGTTGATTTCTGGGGCGAGTTTCTTGAGTTGGTTGCGTGTCCATTTTATCGTGTCGACGCGACGGCCGTAGTTGGCTATGGGTCGGTGGGAGGGCCGTTGACTCGCGGGAATCCATTGTGCGGCTACGGAACCGTTGATATCGGGTGGAGGTTCGTAGTTGAAGGGTCCTGAGCTGGTGGGGAAGGGAGAGGTGGATGTTGGGCTGGTGATTGCGTCGGGGGATTGATATTGGGAGGTAGATGGAGTGGAGGGAGATGTGCTTCTCACGGAGATATCTGCGGCTTTTGGTTCTGGCTTTTCGGCTGAAACTCTTGGTGACTGAGTCTGTGATCGAAGATCGACATCTGGGTGGCCATTTTTGACAGCTTTTTTATATGCCAGTGTTGCCTTTTTGATGAGCTCAATCTCGGCTCTTTCGAGGCGATCAGCGGTCTGTTCTCTCTCCTTGACTAGGTCGTCCAGATCGTCAGTTTCTCGTGGGATCCAGATGTTCTTCACACTTTCGCCAAAGATTCGACGGAGTTTCTTCTCGTCGAGAACTTGGTTGGGGACACATGTGAAAAGTACGGTTCGAGAAGAGAGGCGATTGGCGTAGTGGGGTGACAGGAGGTATGCTTGTCGGAGGTTGATGAAGTAGACGGATTCTCTGGCAACCATGTAAAGAATGAAGCCTTACTTATTAGCCATATTCCAAGGAAAACGGAGGCTGAATTACCAAAGTACGCCCATCCCACCATAGCATGCGCCCATAGCCAACTCACATGCGTCACATTTCCAAATGTCAGCATGTCCAATTCTTTGGTTCCTCCCCCTCCATAGATATGGATTGGAAAAAGGATCGGCCAAGTCATACAACATCCCACGATACAGATGACAGTAAGCATCTTAATGTATCGAAGAAAAAGGAATCCGTCCAGAGAGGCATGATTGAGAATCTCGATATCGGGTGTTTTCCAAAACGGGATGACCCAATTAAACCATCCATCGGGAAGCGATCTCGAGCGCTCACTGTACCTGTTAGATAATTTGATCTCGGTAGCATTGGAGACGTATCATACTGAGGCGCAAGACTGCTCAAGAATGTCCTGGGATAATACACCCTGGGGAAAAACTTCCTCCCCACAATGAACAAGGTCAGACATATCGCTGCATAGACCAGCACCGGAACCAATGTCGAGAACAGGGCAGCGAAAGAAGCTGAATTCGTCGGTTCTGATACTACTTTCTTTGCATTTACCGCCGTGGAATTGTCGCGCGATGAACCGACTCGAGGATCTGAAGCGTTCTAGTAGACAGAAAGCAGATGTCAGTGTCAAACTTTGGTACCAACTGACGTTCCAGTGCCCGCCCCCCACCGGCTCCGGTTGAACAGCCCAAATGAACTCACCAGTCCAAGGTCCCGCCTCAGCAACCCCACGACCCCTTCCAACACAATATCCGTCATCGTAGTGGGGTCTCGCATGCAGCAGTCGAACATTCAAACGGCATGATTGAAGTGTCGTGAAAATAGAAGAGGAAGCTACTGACGCCTCGGACGTTGGAGGAGTGCAGGTGCAGGTGGTCTAAGACTTGAATGTTTCTCCCAGCCGTTCTCTAGCTTTCGAAAGGGCCCCAGAGGGCTTGATGGTCCAGAGCTGAGATGTACAGGGCTGGGAATGGTTTTTACTTGCTTGGGTGCCGGGTTCAGGGATGGGCGATCTATCGATTGCCAGCGTCTTGGGCGGGTTGGTGGTGGTGATTGGGTGCTACGGCGGGATGACAGGTTCGCTTACAGCAGTGATTTTCGCTGCAGCTTAGTGGAATTGTGATGAACTGATCCGACTTCCGATAGTTGTCATTTTTGTACAGGTTTCAGCAAAGGATATAATAATGCCGAGGCGTTGTGATATTGGGTTTTTCTCTAGATGGAGTCGCCAAATGCAGATCGCAGAGAACTCAGTCTGTCAGTACACTTCGGGCGGGCCGAGCCTGGGAATGGAGTGAGTGCTGGACCGATCAGATCGGTCTTCCGTGTCGGTTACAAGACACTTTAGCTGTTGTTGAGGCTTGCCCCAAAGTCCGAAGGCTTGCTGCGCTCAACCGTATAACAATAGGCGGTGATTGTCTGCTACTGTTTCATGCCGGTTCAGGGCGTGGTGTAGAGCGAGGATGCGAATTGCGAAGTGCACTTCAGGTTTTAATCTAGAAAGCGAATCGTCCTGGTAAAGAGACACAATTTCGTGCTGTATTCATGAAGATCTTGTCATGTATGTAGGTCTTTGATATATTGGAGATCTAAGTTGAAGCCCCTTTTGCATATTCCGTGCTTCGATGTGGTCGATGTCGTCAATGATGTAGGCTGCTGCTCCTGCTGTAGGAAAGCCGATGTCCTGCTGCGTTGGATCATTCGCCTCTTGTCTGCGGAATGTCTCTTCTCCCATCCCCAACATGACAAGTTTTTTGTTCGGTCTGTCTTTCTCATGCACAGCAGGAAATATGCATTTATTATTGAGCCCACCCGCGCAGGCTCGATGAATGCCGGAATGAAGTTCCATTTTCAAGTCCGGAGTCTGAGGTCCCCTGAAAGCTTAGCATCCATCAGCCCCTCTTCACCCCGTTCACATCCCTGCGAACACACCCAAAGAGTCTATTACAGTATACAGTCTAGACCGCTGACTGTGCCCCTCGTCCGAATCCATTTTCTAGCTTTCGCACTCTTCTTCCATAGTCTCAGGACCCCCTCAATTCAACGGCGGCTAGGGGAATAAGATCGATCAGAAACCTGTCTCGATTGTTCAAACTTTACACAAGTACGCCTCGTCAAATCCAGAATTACAAGTACTGCAAAAAGCCAAAGCCCAAGAAGAAAAGTAAAGGTCAAGCCCTGTTGGCTTCCAACGATTGGCCTCAGCTCCCCGCCACCACATCCCAGAACAGTAATTCATCACCCCACCTCTGGCGCTTGTGGCCTGTCATTCGATAAGTGTCGGAGCGGGCCAGACCCTCAGGGCCCGGTCAAGGCGAATCGATAAAGAACCCTGGTCGTCCGGATTTTCTGCTTTTGCTTTTCATCTGTTCGCATCCATGCTCTGTCACAGAAAGTTTATCTCACTCACAATCAGTCAATCAATCGGTGAACTTCCTGAGCACGTCATTGAAACAAACTATTCCATACTTGACTTCGTCGAAAGGTTTATTATTCTTTTGCTGATGCAAGGCTGAAAGATTTACTGGTGAGAATCGTAGCCTTGCTGAATTGTCCTGACCTTATCGTCGCTGAGGGGCGGTGTTGGAAGAAAATTGCCCAACGAATGCCGGCCACTCAATGGATTACAATGCGAAAGCGACAGCCAATTCGACACTCTCACTAAACTTCTGCCTCTCATACACATACTATAGAACATCGCTATCTATCCTCAACAACTAATAGCGCATTGAAGCAGCCATCTGCGATCCGGCATCTGCAAACGCCTCGCAGGTCTCCAAGCAATTACACTTCCCATCTGCGACTTTACCAACCACCCACTCAAACCAAAGCTTCATCGAAATGTTCTTCAAATCCCTTCGCTCACGCTCCAAATCCTCTTCCAAAAGCACCAAACCCTCAACCCTAACTCGAATGCTCTCCACCTCCTCAACCCACCACCACGATCACCACACCTGCAAGATCCCCGAAGTGGTCATCTCACCGCCCCTATCTCCAGGTCCAGATCCAGATCCAGACCGAGCCTCCTTCCATAAATCGATGCCACAGACACAGGATAGAGAAGAGAGGGAACGACAGAGCGAAGAGGATATGAGTAGGGATTACAAGGAGTTTCTTGAGAAGGCGCGGAAAGAGGCGGAGAAGGAAAAGAGGGAGGCGGAGAAGAAGGCGAAGAAGGCTAGGGAGGTTAATATGAGTCCGTGGGCTTCGAGGATGAATTGCTGAAGAGACCATATCTTGCTCGGAAATGGAGCAATGGAGGGATCTTGGATGATCCGAGGAAGAAGGACATGTCACAGAAAAGTGAACGGTTCGGCACAACAGCACAGCGGAACATGCAATGAATGCGGGGGGCGAGTACATACGTACACACACCGAGAGACATTCTGCCAGCCGTATATACGATAAGTTGAGGTGCCACTGGAGGACTCTGGATTCTGGAGTGGATGTCAAAAAAGGCCTCGACACGCATTCCAAATCAAGCGCGCCGCGACGAGTGACTTGCCTGGAGGGACATCAGTAATCGGAGACACCGTACAGCTGAAAGTACTGGACAGCATGCTTCGTGGGAAACCGATGTATGTTACAGGGAACCCGACGGCTGTTGGACCATGATTACAAGCAAGGACTGGAAGGGCTTTGGAGTTCGTTGGCTGCTGAACGAACGGTCGTCCGTGGTTGACCTCTTGACGATGATGATGGATACATGTAATGGTGTTTATCATGGGATCCATGAAATTCTTTGTTGGCGTTTGGTGCAGCGATACCCAATCTCTTCTCAAGATGCTGTTTGTTCTGTTTTCACGATTTCGTTATCACGTAACTTGTCATGTGTGGACGAGAAAGCTCCTGGAGTGGTCGTGGGACCTGGGGAGGATCGATTGGGAGAAAACCCCTGGAGTAATGAATTACGAGATCATCTGCAATTAATATCGTCCTAGCACTTACTGTCTCCGTCATGAACCAACCAAGCTCCATGAAACTGCGTGGCACCTGCATCTTCATGTCCGATCAGTGGATGTTTCTCAGCTATCGATTATGCGACATACCCATGAGTAATGATTATGTGCCAATGTAGTGCTTGGAACACTTCACGCACCCGATAGATGGCCCCACAGAGCCACTATCCATTATTCTCGAGGGCGGGATAGTTGGGGTGTATCACCTACGAGTAAGTTTTGTCCTAACGAGGACCTTTCGCTTAATCTGAAAGGCACCTCGCTTGTAGCCTGGCTACCAAACAACAATATAAATAGTCAGGCTTCTGACATATCAGAGCTAGATCTCGACCGTCCAACCGCTCTAACTCATGCGTGAGTGATAACTATTTTAGGTGTCGCTCGCTAAGCCAATCCCAAGGCCCGAGTCCAAGTCAGTCCGAGGCACAGTGCTCAAAGCTGAAGACGGCAACTTATTTCGCCGGTGGCAAGGATCCAGGTCCAATAGGAGGTGGTCCTCCACTTGTGGTATCTGTCAGTGTACGGTAGGATAGGTAGAGCCTTTGACTCCGTACATAGGGTATATGCCTGGAAGCCAACCACCTAGAGTGATGCCTCCATAGTTCGGGGGACACATCTGGATGAACAATAAGCACGTTCCGGTCTCAAGGCTGCGACCAACTTACCCAGACGAACCAGGCCCAACATGGGACGACGGGCGTGGGGTTTCCATCGATCGGAATGACTGTCGGTTCAGAAATCCATTGACATATCCACTGCGTTGTGGTTCGGGTGCAATCAATTGCTGTGGATTTACACATACAGATACAGTTTGCGGAGGAAACGTTGTCACTGGTGTCGGATCAGCAGTCCACCAGATGTAGAGTGGCGGAGTACCAGAAGTCGAGGAACTCTGAGTACCACTTGGCGCTGGGGCTGAAGTTCCATATGGCCACGGTGCTGGCGACGGTGTTCCAGGGATGCCGGAAACCGAGGCCGAAGTGATCATGAAAGGAGGAGGCTGTACGCTTGGCACCTGGTAAACTACTGGAGCGAATGCACCACTGGTTGTTGTTGTCAGGTTATAGTTCGAAACGCCTATTTTCGAAGTCGTCATGGCTGGTTGAATGATAATAGTGGTTATAGTTGTCGCGGTGTGTGATCCGTCGCCCCAGCACCACCAACCTCAAGAGAAGTCGTAATTGGAGGAAGACTAATCGTAGTAGGTTCTCCCAGATTGATTGGTGGAAGTACCATGATGCATGGAGGATCGCATGCTGCAGTTGGATTGGCCCAGATGGCTGGGTCGTAAGTGACGATTGGAATGTCTACCAACGCCATCTCCATCCCCATCTCTCTCTGTGCAAGAGTCTGGTGTGTAGCCGTGACCGACCCCGAAGTTGCACAAGTCATAATTCTCTGTTCCATCTGTGTAATAACCTGTTTTACCTGTCGAAGGAGGTGCATCAACCAGGATACCAGTTGTGGTGAGAATCGAAGTCAGTACTCATTACTCTCTCGCTTACGGTCTTTCATAATGGCGACTGTTCTCAAAGGGGAGGATTTGCAAGGGAAGGTTCATAAAAGAGTATAAGCAAGGATAGGTAGCTTACTGCATGTGCAGGCGTGCATGGGACAGAACCCATAGTTGCATCCGAAGCTACAAAGCCCTTCCAAACCGCCAGAACCCGTACCAGCTACACAGGCTGGAGGTAGGAAAGGTGAGAATGTTGGAACTTCACCAGCATTCGGGGTTGTACTGCAAAGATCACTTGGACAGTAGCCATGATTACAAGCAAAGCTGCAGAGTCCAGCGAGGATCATGCTCATGCCAGCTGCTGGGTAAACATCGACGCGCACAATCTCCGGAGGATCAGAAACACCCATCTGAAGGCAGATACATGCACTACTCGGACAATATCCGTTGGCGCATGTGAATGAACAGATACCCTCATATTCGTAGACTCCAGTGCCTCGTGTGCAGTTCAATTCGGCAAGGCTTTTGGCGGGAGCGACCGGGGAAGCGAGATCTGGTCCTCGACCAACACCAACCCAGGCATTGTAGTTCTGATAGCCACTTGAGAAACCTGTTGAGATCGCCTCACCATTCATTGTCATAATCGCCGAACCACTGCGTGTGATTGTGGCTTTGACTGTGCCAGTGGCTCCATTAAGTGGGACACTGCCGTAATATATTCCCACACCTCCGTATCGTGTGAAGTTCCATGCTGCTTTCTGAGAGCTACCTCCAATAGTGACAGTGACATCGGCTGCACTGGTTAGCAAAGCCTGAAAGTAGACTTTGTCAGTCGAAAGGCCGCCCGGGGGAAATTCCAGATGCAGCTGAGTTGCCGTATCACCGGTTGTGCCGCCGTCACTACAAGCACCAAGAGGATTCAAACGATACCAACTAACAACGGCTTCCTGGAGAACTTTGGCAGTTCCAGTCTTGTAAAGCGCGGTGTGGTAGTAGAGGAAACTCGCCATCCATCATGGGGCATTGTTTCAAGGTAGTTGTACGGAGCCTTCCCTGTCTCGAAGGCCTCGTACTGCGTTGAGTCGAGACCGCCAATGTAATGGGACTCTCCGAAGTCATTCCATGAGATGATTGCAATGAAGTCAGGCGGATGGTCGATGGATATCATTTGCTGCCAACGATGGAACCAAAGGTCATCTCCTCGCCATAGCCAGTTCTTGTTGTAGCCTGGCAGATTGGTGTAGAACCAAGGAGAGACTGGGGCCATGTACGGTAGTCCATCCAAAAACTGGTAATAAGACGCATCGGGATAGGTTGTCATGTTTTGCTCCCCTTTTGGCCATGCATCCCACGAGAAGAGCCCATCAGCAGTTCCAAGTTCAACTGCCGGCTGCGCTCCGAGTGACGACCAATCAGGAATGAAAAAGCAGTTGGTCGATTTCTTGATCTCGGGCCAGTCTTCAGAAATTACCTGGTCCCTCGAAAGTAGAGACCAGTGGCTGAGAACCTCTGTTGAAGTATGATGAGCTTGCAGCGTAGGTGGTGATCAGACTTTCGACTGTTGCTTTAGGCCAAGCGCCATTGCCAGCATAATCGAAAGAGAAGAACAGTTTGAACCCAGTGCTTTCAGCTGCTTTGAAAGCTTTCGGCAGAGCATCATCGTTGATGCCATCATTGTAGGCTACGTTGAGAGCGAAGGCGTCGATACCTGCACTCATCGCGGTGGTCATCTCAAAGGACCATTCATCCCACTCCGAAGAACGAGTGTTGCCAACCTAGGTATCATGAGCATATTGCATTACGAATCAAAAGCAGACACTTACCATGAAATGAGCGAAAACTGACTTCGCCTGCACATGGGCCAGGCCCATGAGCAGAACGAAAGGCCAGAGAAGAAGCATGGTGAAGTTGCTGTGAGGAGATGATTGCGTCCTCCCAAAGGATGTCCTTCATTAAGTAGAAAATTGAAGCATCGTGAGATATTGGCGACACATCGAAATTATCATCGCTTGTCATCTGGTTTGTTAAGTGATCCTTCCCAGACCATGCTCTAAGCGAGCCTTACGGGCAACAACACAGCGATCTTGGCGGGGAGAAACCTTCAAGACACTCCACTCTACATGAATCTTAGCCACTTGCAGGGACCGAAAAGGGGGGTTACTGTGAGGAATAACGGAGCTTCCACCGAAGAGAATACTCTTTTTGTCCAAACCTTATGGAGAAACCAAAGTCAACCAATTTACAGCCGAGAAAGCCCATACAATTCCTCCAAGCTGATATGAGCACCACTTTAAATACCCTATTCTCCTTTGTCTGACAATCCCACACCGAGCAAACGCCCAAATGCTTCTTCCATCCCTGATGTCTGGTCTCTACCCTCCACAGTCGCGGCAGCTGATACTCCGACCTCGTCGTTTCTGGCCTTCATGACAAAGTACCCGAAGCTTTCATAGACTCCATGACCTGTTTTCGCGGAACACTCGTTGAAATAACAACCGAGCTTTCTAGCAAGTGTCTCGCCTTGCTCGCGTGAGATGAATCCTTCGTGTACGGTGGATTTGGGTCTCGTTTCGGACTTCAGGCCGAGGATCGCTGTCGGAACCATAGTGGCTGGTGTGCTGCTTGTTTGGGCAATCTCTTCGTGAAGCTTCGACACAAAATTAAGTGAGTCAGAAGAACGAATGTCGTAGGCGAGTATGAGGCCAAAGTAGTCATATTTCAAGAACATTCCTGGATATCGAGCTTCGATGTTATCGGCAAAAACCACTTTCAGGCTGTAAATCTCGCCATCGCAGAAGTATTGTGGAACTTCGTCTTCCATCGTAAGCAACGACTCTTCCAATTTAGCTCCTCCATGCATATCTCCATAGAGCAACTGTATCACGGGTTCACTTAGTGACAGAAACAGATTCAGGAAGGAGACGTCGACAAACACTTCTCAAGAGCGTCTTCTTCCCAACTCTAGGCGCTCCCAACAGGAGCAGTAGGATTTGCTTGTTCATTTTGGATCCTGGCTTGAGAATGAACTTGCCGCCACGTTTCAGCGATTCCCATTCACTCTGGTGAACCACGTCCGGTAGCTTATAACGTTCTTCAGTGGCATCTAGTCCTGGCTCTCCCAACACTCCGGGTATCCGGACAGAAATCGTTCGGCAGAACCAATTCTTGAACGATGGCATCGGAAAAAAGCAAGTGATGCTACGATAATCAAAATCAACTATAGAATGGCACGCTCATAAGACAGTTTCCTAGATGCAACAAGCGAGGAGTCAGCCGATAGAACATTTCAACAGTAAGGCTGTGGCTGACAGTGGGGCAGAGAGTCATGTGGGGAGCATCTCTCTGCGATATTGGGAGTACGGCACAGCTATTCGGGCGAGTTGTATACTTTTTGGGGGGATCTTCTTGAGTCGCATGGAATGGCATGAATCAACAGTGGAAAGAATGAAAGACGGAACCTGGACGATGAGCTGGGCTTTCCCTGGCAGCTGAGTCAGCCGGCTAGCTTACATTCGACAATCACGTGTTTCTTATTCTTCGAGCTGCCAGGGTATGACTTGCAATACTCGTCGGAATGTTTGAGTATGTTGGATTGCTTTCCTATCGGGTGCTGGTGATGTCAGCTCACGGCATTTACTGTAAATGTGGATTTCGCTAAAGCCCAGGCAAAGTACCCCGCCACCCATACCCCGCACCCCATCTAAAAATGTTCGTCTCAATAGCTAAAGTATCGCTTACAGCTGCTAGAAGGCTCTATCAAATACAGATCCGATTCTTCCAGCAACGATGTAAAGTAAGAGAAGGGAGGAAAAACAGTGTTACCGACTGTAGCTCCAAAGTTCGAGACAAGACGAATCACAGCACGACAGGATTCTGGAATAGCTCTCATCCCACAACACTATATTATACGATCAGGTTATGTACACATGTATCGCCGCTTATCATCCAGTACTACTTGGCGCAGCAGGCGTAGGCGTAGCCGCCGGCGTAGTAACGACAACCGGCATAGGCGTGCTACTCGAAACTGGCGCGGCCGTCGAACTAACTCCACCACTTCCCGTACTACTCGGCTTCACAGCCGTAGCCTGGAGAATCTGCCCGGCAGCATTGAAAACGATATCAACCAACGTGCCCAATGCTGGGAACAGATATTGCTTCTTGACCTGTCCATTGCCGAGTTGTTGGATTACACCGGTTTCCGTCATGTTGGTCTTGTAGTTTCCGACAATCTGGTCGACTGTGTTTCCTGCGGTACCAACGACAGATTGGACGATGTTTCCGAGATTGTCAATTAGGAAATTGACGAGTCCACCGGGGCCGGTGATGGAGCCTAGCAGGCCGTCGACGGCGCCAATTACGCCTGTGACCTGTTTTACGAGTCAGTCATGCTCGATTCCTGACGTTTACGGGAGAAGAGGAGGAGAAGTATAAGAAGGGGGACTTACAATACTCGTCACATCTCTCAGAACATCAATCAATAAGGGATTCAGATCCAAACTCTTGAACACCCGATCCACGATGTCAACCAGATGACCCAACCTCACAATCAGCTCAAGCTTGACCTCCACATCCGCAATCGTGATGTTGATATTTTGCACGCTGACAGCAACACCGGCATTGATCGTCACGAGATTCGCTACTTGGGCGTTGAGATTGATGTCTGCAGACAAATTCTCAACGATGAGTTCGATGCGCTTAACGCTGAGATCTGGGACGTTGAGATGCACATCTGGAGCTGTGGAGCCGGTTTGTGATGGGCGTGTTGAGACTGAAGTTGCTGATGTCACTGTGCGAGAAGACGATGAGCCGCCAGATGGTGATTCTCCGCTGGAACTTGGTGCTTCAGAGCCAGATGATACGGGTGGGGAAGTTGGTGCTGCTGGTGGTGGTGTTATGGCTGCTGTGGAAGATGGTTCTGTTTGTGCGGAAACCAGGACGAGAAAGCTTGTTATCAGCAAGATGAGGGTGCGAAATGAAAACATCTTTGCGCTGAGCTGAATATGCCGGTTTTGAGCGGGAACGACAGAATGACTCAAAGTTCCTCAATCGTTACGCCGAGGATAGCGCAAAGGACAGAGAATTGACTGCCGATTTCTCAACCACCAGATTGAGAACTTGAAGGAAAAGAGCGGAGTGGAAAGATGTACAGGTAGAAAACGAGAGCAGAAGAGAAGACGTGATGCGAAAGTAGGAAACCCCCTATGACGGACAGCCTCCGCAATTTTCCAAACTCAATATCAAAATCCCATGGTAATACCACCCTACTCACGACATGGTATTCCCAATCCCATCTCCCCATCCGTCTCCACTCTATCCCACATCGCTTGCCCCCTTTCCGCATTCATGCATTCGACCGCATCGCAAATCCTGTTTGAGGTTACAGTAAGCTTACATTTAGTCCCCGGTACTGACCATCGACTCTCGCTTAACATCTACCGTGCACCTCTGACTGGTCCGTGGAGCTTGTACCCCGGTTAGGGGCAAGCTTCGGAGCTTAATAGGAGAATTATTGACGCATGACAAACGTGGTTATCATGCGAAATTTGTTGATCTGCCTTGTTTTCGACCATGCAGATGTCCGCTTCTAGATTATCGCGAGATGGGATTGGTCCCCTTTATCTGGTATCCGCTCGTTTAAGTCAGACGGAGGAGGGGGAGAATGCCATTTGGGAAAGCCATCTCCGTCACGTATGGCGTTTGTGGCATAGTGCACCGGTGGGAGTTTAAGTGGATTGAAGAATGAGCCTATCATGATGTAAGGCGGGGATGATGGATCTCGAGTAGAGAGATAGGAGGGATGTTACCAGAAAACTATTTGCCGATCGAAACTCAAGTCGCTTCTTGGGTTTTCATCATCTCTCGATCTTCTACATCCTCCCCTCGCTCAAGCTGGTCTATCATCAGCTGCCTTGCTTGAGACTTTGAGCAGCCTTCTCTCCCATTTCCACTCATTCGCTCTTTTCATACTTCCCTCTTTGTTCCTTCCCGACGGACGAAATATCTCAAGCGACGAAGGCACGTTTGAAAGGAGGAACACCATCACCATGTCGCCTCTTCTGCGAACAGTCGCTCTTTTCCTGGCGTTCATCTCGTTGGTATCTGCGCAATCAGTATCGACAGCCAGTGCAGATGGCAGTGGCTACACCGGATACAATCTCACGCTCTCCCAAGATGAAGAGTCAGCAACTTACGATACATCATCGACACCTGCGAATGTCTCTGTATCATTTCGTACGTACTATTCTCTTCATCACCTTGGAATTACCCAGTCCCTGAGTTCTAGCATACCTTGAAATCGGGAAGAGGCTAACTTCCACAAGCTGAACCCGACGTTTACTTAAATGCCAGCGTCTTCATCGGCGAAATCTCCATTCTCGTCGCAAACCTCACGGCAAAGATAAATCTCGACGCCCAAGTCCTCTCACTTCTGAAGTTCAACGCCGGAGTAGACCTACACATCGACAAGGTCTCACTCATCATCCAAAACATTTCCGCAAAAGTTGTCCTCGAAGCCCGTCTCGAGAATCTCGTTCTCATGATCGATGACATCCTGGCATCTCTGGACTTGAACCCAATACTAGCAACGCTCGGGCAGAGTCTGAATAACATCACCGACTCGGTTGGAGATCTCGTTGGAGATGTCGCTGGCACGCCGTCTAGCTCTGCCGCTGGCTCGGCGGCGACTGCTGCCGCGAAGAAGAAAAGGAGTGGAATCGACCCGTTACAATTCCCGTATAATTACGAGATCCAGCATAACATCCTCTACACCATCAACGACTATACTGGACATTCGCACACCAATCGTGTGTTATCGCAAACTGGTGCGATCGTTGATCAATCGCTCGATGATATGGGGCATGTGATTTCAGAGAAAGAAGTCGGCACGTACGAGCAAGATATGAGATTCAATGGGGATAACATCACGGTTGTGCATGATGGGAAGGAGGTCTGGCAGTTAGAGTATGTGTATGAGCCGTTTAGGGGGTTGATTGTTATGAGTTATGTCTTTGTGGATCAGGGTGGGAGGGTTGTGGGGACGCAGGTGGCGAGTGAGGGGTACGCTGGAGGGAGCAGTACGATTGGAGACAACTAAGGTGGAATGAAAGTCGAACAGACTTGTCGTAAATAGTTCTCTAGAAGTCTTGCAACTATTTCTCGTGGAAATTACCTGTGCAAAGGATTAATTATGCTGCTGTTTTCCTGCAGCTCGATTGACTATCTCCTCAAAGCGCATTCCTCGGCTAAAAGCCAAAAAGGGGCTCGTCGTTGTTAGCCGAGACTGGAACCATAAGCCGAAACACGGCACGGAACGGTCTTCTTGGGACTTCATGCGAAATCAAAATCGATGCATATGTTGTTATGGGATTGTGAGATATAAATAAGCTTTCAAGACGAATGGTGGTAAGTCGTGAGTGCGGGGAGGAGGAGCGCATTTGCTGAAATTCTATCCTCCGTAAAATACATGAGGTGATTCGAACTACTTTATCACAACGACTAATCATTCAACCCCGTACAGAGTAGTTATTCGCCATCGGAAACCTTTCAGTCGTTTCGAGCGACACTCATGGGTCACGATGGCGACCTGCAGCCGTCAACAGCATGTGTGCTCACGTGATGCAATTATCACCTGATAATCAGATGCTAGAAGAACTTTGGATTCAGATATCGTTAGCAACAGCATATAGCCTTCAGTTGTGTCCCGTAGGAAAATCCAGTATACCTAATTATTGAGGATACAAACCTTGGAAGAAGCTGCAAATTCAAGTCACGCCCGAGCCAAGATCAACAAAGTCTATCCTTATCTCCTAACCGAAAGTGGCTTAAGCCACCGTATCCCAGATTAGAATCTCCAACTTTTGACATACAACCTCGTCGATATCGTCACCAAGCAACATCTGTGCCTCTTCTCTCGCTGTATATACTCCTGCTGTCACTCGTTTCGCAGGTATGATCTTCATTTGAATAGCTTCATTTTTATAATGCCACGCCTCGAGCCGAACGGCCAGTGGTACTAATCGACGCGACGCGCTTCTGCCAGGGGCAATGGGCCGCCCCAGTTCCGGTGCATCCGGATTTTCAGCCTCGTCGGACGCCCAAATCAACAATCAGGACGATGTTATCACTTCGGACTCAGGTGAAAATACTTCTGGACCATCAGATGGGCCTGGATTAGCTGGTGGAATACCTCTGACATCGTCGCCGTTGTCCCCGCATTCATCGGCATCGCAGAGCCCCGCCACTGCACCAAGATGGCCCTCGCCAGCGCCACCAACCCGCAGCCGTGGGTTCTCCCTCCGGAGAGCTGCATTTGCGATGAACTTATCTCGATCCGATCAAGTGCAGCCTGATCCTGAAGCTATTCCTCAGCAGAAGTCATCTGTTGTTGAGAAGATCCAAGAAGAAAGCGGAAATAAGCGAGGAGATGTCCAGGACACCATCATCTCATCCAGCGACCAGGAAAGTTCGAACGATGGAAAGAACAATGTTCCGGATACTGCTGTCCAGAGAAAGGCTCCGTGGTCGCCTAAGCAATATGTCTCCAAAGTCAAATCAACTTTCAGTCAGGCGATCAAGATAATTACAAGGACCAAGGATATCCCGCCAAGTAAAGATGGTCGACACATTGATCTCAACCCCTCCTCTCAAGATGATCCGATCGACGAGCGGACGGGGAAACCGTACATTGGTAACACGATCACTTCCAGCCGTTACAATATTTATAACTTTCTGCCTCGCCAGCTTATCTTCCAGTTCTCACGAGTGTCCAACTTTTACTTCCTCTGTATCGCCGTCTTGCAACTTACTGGATTCAGTACGACGGGAACTTATAGTACTCTTGTGCCACTCATGGCGTTCGTGAGTATTGCAATGGCAAAGGAAGGTTTTGACGACTGGAGAAGACACGTTTTAGACAGAGTGGAGAATCGGAACACGGTCGAGGTTCTGCGTCGAGGTCATTCTGGCCAAGAGGACCAGTGGCTTGAAATCAAATGGTCGGCCGTGCAAGTCGGGAATATTGTCAGGCTGAGACGAGATGATGCCGTACCGGCTGACTTGGCCGTCATCTACTCTGACGGACCGAATGGAATGGCTTACATCGACACTGCTGCTCTGGACGGAGAATCCAACCTTAAAGCTAAGCAAGCTTCGCCTCTATTACGCAAGGTGTGCCGTGATGAGAAAGACCTTTCGAGATGTCAAGCACATATCGTCGTGGAAGATCCGAACATCGACCTGTACAATTTCGATGGGCGCATCACGGTTGGTGATGAGACGCTGCCACTGACGGGTAATGAGGTTATCTACCGTGGAAGTGTGTTGAGGAACACGGCTTGTGCGTATGGGATGGTGATAAACACTGGAGAGGAGTGTAAGATCAGGATGAACGCCATGAAGAATCCGAAGGCCAAGGCTCCATCTATGCAGAGGATTGTCAATCAGGTAAGCAGCTCCCGCCGAGCGCCTTGACATTGAAGTATGTACTGATCCCTGAACATAGGTTGTTGTGATCATTGCATCCTTCGTCATGATTCTGACAGGACTTAATAATGCAGCCTACGGAGTGTGGAAATCAAAAGAAGAGAACGACGCGACCTACCTGATGGGGGCTTCCGTCGGCCGAGGAGAGCTTTTTGCTAGTTCTTTCGTTATGTTCAGTACCATGATACCGCTCTCTTTGTACATCAGTCTGGAGATTGTGAAGGTCGGACAAATGTACATCATGGGCGACATCGAGATGTATGATGCGGAGACGGATACGCCCATGGAGCCCAGGACAAACACCATTAACGAAGAACTTGGACAGATTACTCATGTGTTCTCGGATAAAACGGGCACACTCACGGAAAACATTATGCGCTTCCGTAAGATGAGCGTTGCGGGTATGGCTTGGCTGCATGATCTCGATCTGAAGAAAGGTGACGGGATCGAGAAAATTCTATCAGGACAGACGAGTATTCCACCAGAGAAAATGCGGGCATTTGGGCATTCCAAAAAGGTATCTGATCTCGGCCCACTAGTTGCATCTGAGACAAGGGACTCTGCTTTCCGGGCTAGACGAGGTCAACTGTCACCAACGGTCACCAGGACGTCAACAAGTCAGTACGAGCTGCCATCGAAACGAGAGTCCACAACCGAAGAACTTGTTGCATATCTCCAGCGTAGAACGGATAGTCCATTCGTCAAGAAGGCTAGGTTCTTCCTCCTCGCCATCGCACTTTGCCATACGGCGCTGCCCGAGACTCAAGAAGACGGCTCGATTGATTATCAGGCCATGTCTCCTGATGAGTTGGCCTTGGTGCGAGCGGCGAGAGATCTAGGCTTCATTGTGGTAGATAGACCATCTCAGTCCATCACCATCTTGTCGAAAGACGGCGATAAGCAGACTAGTGAGACATACGAGGTACTAGACGTCGTCGAGTTCAGCAGCAAACGGAAGCGGATGTCCATCATCATCCGATTTCCAGACGGCAAGATATGTCTATTCTGCAAAGGTGCAGACTCAACCATCATTTCCCGTCTCAAGACAGCAACGGGAGCAATTCAGAAAGATGCAGAGATTCGCAATAGTTTGACTGCGAAGCGGAGATCAGAAGCGCAAGAAGAACTCCGCCGACAGAGCGAAGATCAACCGCGCAGTAGTCTCACTCGTCCCAGTTTCTCCCGTAACAGGAGTCAAGTTGGTCGGCCTTCCCTTGTTAGTCGCAGAAGTACTGCGGATGGGCGGGCTAGTATCGAGTTCTTTGGACGAGTACTGCACGACTCGCCACGCCCGTCGATGGTCTCTAGACGGTCTTCGACCTTTGCAAACCTCAACATCGATCATTCTGTCGCGTCGGACGATGCTGCAACGCTTGTGGCGACGCTTCGCCATATCCATGATTTTGCTACGGAGGGATTGCGAACGCTAATGTATGGCCATCGTTTTCTTGGCGATGAGGAATATCAGACCTGGAAGAAGTTGTTTCATGAAGCCTCAACGAGTCTGGTGAACAGGCAGGAGATGATCGATCAGGCTTCTGAGACGCTGGAACGGGATCTGGACTTGACTGGAGCTACAGCAATTGAGGATGAGCTTCAGAAGGGTGTGCCAGAAACCATCGACAAGCTGCGTAGGGCTGGGATGAAAGTATGGATGTTGACGGGAGACAAGAGAGAGACCGCTATAAACATCGGCCACTCCTGTAAGCTGATCACCAGCTACTCGGAAATCATCGTCCTGGACCACGAGAAGAACAATGTTGCCGAAGCAATTGCGTCAGCGCTACAAGATATCCACCAAGGCGACATAGCACACTCAGTCGTTGTCGTCGATGGCCAGACATTGTCCGACATTGAGACGAATCCAGCCCTAGCGAATCCCTTTTTCAAGCTCGTCATTGCAGCCAACTCCGTAATCTGCTGCCGTGCAAGTCCAACACAGAAAGCATTCCTCGTCAAGACCATCCGAACCAAGGTCAAGAAATCAGTCACTCTAGCTATCGGCGATAGTGCAAACGATATTGCCATGATACAAGAAGCGCATGTCGGGATTGGTATTTCTGGAAAGGAAGGCATGCAAGCTGCTCGTACATCTGATTACTCGATTGGCCAGTTTCGATTTCTACAAAGGTTGCTGCTCGTGCATGGACGCTGGAATTATATTCGCACGGGAAAGTATATTCTAGGTACATTCTGGTACGTATAAATGGATCTCTTTCCGATATCTTTTGGCTAACAAATCCATCCCAGGAAAGAAATGATGTTCTTTCTCACCCAAGCAATCTACCAAGGCTACAACGGCTTCACCGGGACCTCCCTCTACGAATACTGGTCCGGGTCCGTAATCAACGTGATCTTCTGCGCCCTGTGCATCATCTTCCTAGGAATGTTCGAGCAAGATCTGCAAGCATCAACACTGCTCGCCGTTCCCGAGCTCTACCGCCGCGGGCAAGTCAACGGCGCGTTCAACCTGCGCAAGTACGCGTGGTGGAACTTCATGGCTGCAACGGACGCGGTGGTGATTTACTATTTCGTGAATCTGAGTTATGGGATGGCGAAGTTTAATGATGTGTTTGTGGACTCGAGTGATATCTTTGCGTTTGGACAGTTGGCGTTTGCGATTTGTGTGGTGGTTATCAACACCAAACTACTGTATGTCCCTTCATTTCCCCTAACCCCCCTTCTCAGCCCGCCTCCTCAAATACAGGACAAACACGCTAACGAATCTCTCCTCTATCAGAGTCCTCGAAATGCACAACCGTACAATAATCTCCTTCATCGGCTGGTTCTGCGGCATCGGCGGGTGGTGGCTCTGGAACCTAATCATCAACCAAGTATACGACCCAGCAACGTCCTTCTACGGGGTCAAACACGGCTTCGTCGATCGTTTCGGTAGAAGCAGTCTTTGGTGGTTGACGTTGATTGTTGCTGCTGCTGCGGTGTTGCTGTGGGAGGTGGCGGTTAGTGCGGTGAGGATCGCGTGGTGGCCGGATGAGGTGGATGTTTTCCAGGAGCTGGAGAGGGATCCGGTGTGGAAGAGGAGGTTTGAGGGGATTGCGAGGGGGGAGGAGAGGGATGTGGAGAGGGAGGAGGAGGAGGAGGAAGATCGGAGATAAGTGGTGAGGGTGGAAGGGAGCCTTTACGAAGTTCGGGAACTGCTGATTGAGTAAAGACGGATCATAATAGATGATGGCATGAGAGTACACACATATACATAATAGACATTCCAATCAAGACCAGTAAACAATAATGAGGCATTGTTAAACGAATGACGATTCTGCTATTTACAAGTCCCCACGTTCGACTTCCAATCCAATACCCGTCCACCTATCTACAACTCATCGAAGCCCGCTGAAACGAACAGCCACCATGCTACTTCTCCCTCACGCAATCAGCCCGACCCCTTCCTAGGACTTCACCACCACTACCACTCATCCTCTCTGCCAGTCTAGTCTAGACTTACGGCACACACTGACTGTAATAATCACCATTCGCCACACACCTACCTGTCGCGCACGTCTTCGGCCCCGCCCACCCAATACCACCACACTGTCCATAGAGCGCAGCACCAGTGCCAGTACTTGCAGAAGAAGTGGTAGCTGCTGCGGATGTGGTGCGGGTGGAGGTGGCGAGGGTGGTGCTGGTGCGTTGGGTGGTTGGTGCGGCTGGAGTGGTGGGTTGACTGCCGCTGCCGCTGCCGCAGGTGAAGGGGCGCTGTTTGTGGGAGGGGTGTTAGAAAGAGGTACGAAGTATAAGGAAGAGAGATCGGTAGAGATGAGCATAGGGTAGAGGAGAAAGATAGAGGATGAGACGTACTGGGCCTGGGATGGCGTAGGATGTTATGGCTGGGTAGTAGATGCTGATGAGGATTCCGGGGTCGCTTGCCTGTGTCGCCATAGGTTAGCTGCTGCTGCTGAATGTTTGGACGGGGAGATCTTACGCTATAGGTGCCTGGGAAAGCTACTGTTGCTGGGCTTGCTGTTCCGGTACCGCCGGAGACGTTGATTTGTGCGCATTCCATCTGTAGACCATTAGTCAATTCCCTTTTGTTCTTTTGACTATTCAGCAACTCACGTAGAATTGTGCACCGGCAGGGCTTCCCGCTACATTATGTCAGTTGCGGAGCATTGTTTGAGTATCGAGCGCTCATACCGCCATGGAGAGCAATCAACTCAGCGCGGAGAAGATATTGTCCGTTGGGAAGGCAAGATGGAATTCTGATGTTTTGATAACCGTCCGCGGCAATCTTCAGACAGTCAGTATATCGACACTGTTGTGTAAGTGAAGACTTACCAAATCATCCACAGCCCACTTTCCAGCTTTAAAACGTTAGCAGAGTATATTTGGTGGGATTAGAATTGCTAACTGGCAGCGTTGTAACCCGCTTCCTCAATCTTGAACCATCCGCCTCCGATTCCTGTATCGGTCAAGGCGTTGTCGACCTTCTTGAGGTATGCCATGACTGGGCCCTTTCAGGTATTAGTATGTCCTATATTTAGATTCGCCAGGTAAACATACCTTGTGGCTGGCATCGATAACCACTGGTGGTGAAGTTAGCTACGGGTAGTCCAAGTGAGTGTGATCTAGGTGCACTTACTGGCATCGGAGTGCCTCCACTTGGCCTTGACAGTGGAACCAGCAACTACATCGATGATCTGGCTCGATGGTGTCGTGGGGTTAGGCCCTCCATTGCAGACGATATCGTTGGAAGTGACGTCTGTGATGGGCTAGGTTGCTGAGTTAGTAAATCCAAAATACAAATCGAGGTTCAGAAAAGCATACTCCGTTGTAACTGGGCTTTCGGATCCCAACTCCAACCCCTGCCAGATGTTAGTTCGGATCTTTGAGCTACTTTGAGAGGGATTATTGACGAACCATATTCAGTACCGCCAGCAACGATCTGCTGGAAGATGGAATGTCCAGAAGCCACAGCCGTTAGGGCTGAAATCGCGAATGCGTACTTCATGTTGGATGCCTGCGAAGCAATATGGCAAAAAGAGAGTGAATAGATTGAAACGAAGAACAAACACTGCAGGGATTCAAGAGAGGAACGGAGTAGTCACTGAACTTATATATTTCGTTCCTCAATTTGGCCAAGATCTGATTACAATACCAAGGCGGAGTGTAGAATATCAGCTAGTAAGTTATATGCACATGACTCTTTTACCAAGGCGGAGAGGTCTAATGTCAAGAATCTTGGACATCTACTTTACCAATCTACTACCGTGGGAACCAGTAGATGACAAGGACCAAACGACGGGACCACGTAGGGCCTAGATGATCGTAAGGGAGGAGAATCCCGGTCCGTCGGGTGGATGAGTAGGGGAGAGTACATATGGTAGCATTGACAATTAGCCGCAATCTATTTCGTACCATGTGGTCGCCTGATAATTAATTTTCGGTTGACCTGCGCGGGATACCGATTAAGCGAGGGCATTTCACGACATAACATCACGATTGAGGCGCCTCTAGAGTTCTACGGGGTATACAGGCGTGCATGCCAAGGTAGAAAATTTCCCCCTGATTACACACTTTCGCTACTTAATCCGTGATCGCTCCAATCCTGTTCCCCAGGTTGTCGGCCCGGCCCCTGTTTTTTAAGAAGAGCCATTTTGCGGGCAATGCGGGGTACCTTGGCGAGAAGCAGCAGCGCGGAGTGACATCCCGATTTGAAAGTCAGGAGTGAAACTTGCCACTGAAAAAAAAGAGTTGCGTGTGGTCAAGAAATGTGGTGTGATGTCCCGTTTAGAATCGCAATCTCGGACTCCGTGGCCATCGCGACTCAAGTATTTACAGGATCAGGTAAGGAAGCCGATTGGATCTTCCATGAGTTGTGGTACCTGTGTCATGAGCTGCAGTATTCGAGGGACTACGATCTGGACAATTCGATTCGTGTTCAGTCTACATACATGTTTACACTATTCGGATAATTAAGTTTGACCTCATTGAACCCGTACATAGACTGGCGGACAGCATGTGATGCCACACATCGTCTGCGACGACTTCTCTGTCGGAAATACCTCCCCAAGAGACTGATATACTAAGCACTGCCTTCTTAGTCCGGGATTCTTCATGTTCTCTTGATATTCTGTCGTCCGGGTCCTTGCACCAAGAGATTACCGCCATACTAGCCGGACCTGTGGCTTAGGCCCGCTGCTAGCCTGCTGGCTACAGAATCAGTCCAGCCATGGTTGGTTCTTCCCAGCTGATTTCAAACTTTGGATAGTCGTAGTTGCAGTAGATGGCTGATTGTTGGTGTCGTGAGATCAACTTGAGTCCTTTTCAAGGTCTCTGGTTGTGACTCAATATATGACCTAGGTGGAAAGTAGGAGTACTGCTATTATGACCACTCTTGCTTGTCATGACTTCGCCAACCTCCTGTCAAGTTGTAGCAATTCCATCGCTGATCATTTCTCCGAGGTAAAGGTCAAAAAACGTAGATTCGAATACTGACAGCTGGCAATATTTAGAAGAGGGTCGGTTCGGCACGGCATATTTCTTTTTACGATGGCACAGCAATTTGCCCTGGGGGCCGAATCAAGGCAATAGTCTATCTTCTGTGATTTCACTAGATTACTAGTACCGTGTATCGTGTTGATGGGGGACGAATGCCGATTTGAGCCCCTACATGGACTACCCCGCATTAGGCCTAAAGCTTTCGGCTAAAGCATCTCCAAGAATCACATTTTCAGACGTCCTCAACGACGATCCTGTGTTCCAAATCACATCATTCATCATTGGGTGGCCTTTCGCCCCAACGACGGTACACGAACATGAGCTCCGCAGCCCCTTCGGCATCCAGGAAGCGGCGTCGGGATGTACCTGAAACTAAGTCTACCAAGAGCACGTCCAGTTGTGCCGAATGTCGACGGAGACGTATCAGATGCGATGGCACAGCTACTCCCTGTGGACAGTGTAGATGGTATAGAGTCTCGAGCTCTTGTTTCTATCCTACCCGGAAGCAGCGCATTGCCGTATCGAACAAGTCGTTCGAGGAGATTTCGGCATCCTTAGACAAGGTCGCGAATGTACTTAAAAGACTGTTTCCGGACCATGATGTGGAAACATTGGCCGCCTTGAGCTCCGAGGAGTTGAAATCGCTAGTGCAAAGTGTTGGGACCCATGCGAGAAGTGCGGGAATTGATGACTCTTTGAAATCGACACAGGATGAGGACGTTCATTGCTTGGAACCCTCTCCACGTGAAGGATACGAGTTTGATGAGCACGCAACAAATGAATCAGACGATGTGAACGGCTTGTCTCTTTCTCTCGATAGTGGATCCTCATATGTTGGACTCTCTTCGATCAATGCTATTCTGAAGACGATTGCGTTGGTGTCACCAAGTTTTCGAGCTATGCTGCAGCAGAATCCTGGGAATGAGCTTGCTACAAACTCGCTTGCAAGGCCGCGGGACACATCGGATCAACCGGAACTACCAGAGGAGAGCGCTTTGATTGATGCATTTTTCACGCACGTATCTACCATTACTCCACTCATCGACGAGTCCACATTTCGTGCAAAGTATGCAAGCGGGAAAAGCACTGGATCACCATGGCTTGGTTTGGTCAGCATGGTCCTAGCTATGGGGTCTCTCTGCACGACTTCATTTGACGATAAATCTCATTCGATCTATTATGAACGTGCTATGGATCATTTGAATATCCAAAGCTTCGGTACAGGGCATCTTGAGACAGTACAAGCCATGGCACTACTCGGAGGGTATTACTACCATCACACAAACCAACCGAACAAGGCTTTCGTCATAACAGGCGCGGCTCTCCGGATGGCGATTGCGATGGGTCTGCACCGAGAATCTGTCGAGGAAAATCCTTCATCTGAAGAGATGATAGCGCTGTATGAGACACGCAGAAGGGCTTGGTGGTCGCTCTTTTGTCTTGATGCTTGGGCTTGTGTATTGCTTGGTCGACCGACTCTCGGGCGTTGGGACGTACACGCTATCACGGTCAATCTACCTTCAACTTCTGTAAGAGATCGTTCAATTACCTGTCGCATCTAAAGCTGATCGCCATCTAGGATCACGCAGGCGTTGTTCTACGCGAGAGTGTCGCGTTCTGCAAAATTGCCACTGGTATACAAGATCGATTTGCTCGTCTACCTTTAATTTCCAGCGATGAGATACAAAGATTGGACGAGGACATTCGAGCATGGGAAGAACAACTACCGTCATCTCTTCGGGTTCAATTGATTCCAGGTCTTCCTCCACAATTGGCGTGCATGATGATTTCCATGCGTTATATGAATCTGCGTCTCGTTCTCCACAGACCCCGGTTGTTAACAACTGCTCTCCGAAGAGTACGAGGTGATAATGTTCAACCAGAAGATCAAGCGACAGTCGAAAAATGCAGGACTTTTGCGTCCGATCTTATCTGTGCAGTGCAGAATGACTGGCTTTTCAATCAACTTGCTCTGCGGAATATCAACTGGTTTCTCTTCCAAGCATGCATGGTTCTACTACTAAGTATGTCCTCGGAGCCGGACCATGAAGATCACCAAAGATGGGAAAACTCAATTGAGACATCCTTGTGCATTTTCAGCAAGATGTCGAGTTTCTGCTCGACTATACACCGAACCCGAGAGGTTGTGTCTGCAATATATGAGGCGACCAAGTCTCACGTCTCAGATGGAAAGTCAAATTTCGATCCAGGCTACGACTTTTCTTGGGACCCAGAGAATCTTGACATCTTCTGGGACCCGGCGACTTGGGGAGATTTACCAGGTATCAATGACTTCAATTTTGATGTTACTGATCTTGGCTCAATAGATCAAAGTTCATGGACATAGGAATATATTGGTTAATGGGCTATCTAAAGATAGCATCAAACGTCATGGATCGTGGCTTCCCCAATTATGTTGGCACTAGGATTTCAAACTGTGTATCTGGCCAAGATTGGTGCTGTGCTTGCCTTCCGTGGGCTCTTGGCTTCGAACACCTCATCCATCTCCTCAAGAGTTCGTCCCTTGGTTTCCACGAAGAAGAAATAAATGAATCCAGCCTCAAAGACATCCCAGAACACAAAGAAGACATAGCTTTGAAATGATCAGCTCGATACCTTTGGCGGTGCGGGGTATACTTACAACCAGTACGTGATATTCTTGAGAGCGATAGGTGCCGCAAAGGTATTGACGAAACCAGCACAGCCAGCGGTGATTTGGAAAACAGCCATACCCTTCGCGCGCTGGTCATCTATCATTGAAGTCAATTCAGGATCTCTCATACGTTCAATGGCAACACTCACTCGACAAGACCTCGGCAGGGTAGATTGGCTGCATGGACGTGAAGGCGAATGCGAACACGACTCCAAAGATGAAGATGAAGGCAATACTAGCCTTGCTTGATTGCAAGTTCCCATTGTTCTGGAAGTCTGCGGCAGTTGCAGCTACGATGGCAAGGCAGACAGCCATACCGATACACGACCCCGTCAGCATCTTCCTTCGACCGACGATATCGTGGAATCGTGCCCCGGATGAGGCAGCCACCCATCCAGTCAAGGCATAGATGATATTCAAGAGGAGTTGAGTGTTGACGCTTGTGATTCCGACGGCTTCAAGCATGATAGGCAAGTAATAGCTTGCGATATTGTTGCCACTGAACTGCCCGAACCATGCCATCGCCATGCAGAGCATCAATCGGTATCTTCTGGCTGGAGATTTGAACAGGACGCGGAGGTCGAAAAAGGTTTGGATACTTGTCATGCCTTCGGCCTCGAGCGATTTCGAAATTTCGCTCATTTCTATGTCGCAGATGGGGTGGTTCGCATCGCCGTTGGCATGGTAGTATGTAATGATTCGTCGAGCTTCTTCAGTGCGACCCTTGCCGATGAGCCTACAATCGAAGTTAGATTTACACGATCCGGAGAGTCTTTTGGGTAAAGAGGGGGGCAGCTTACCATCGAGGTGACTCGGGAACAAACCAAACTCCAACACAAACGAGGCCAGGACAGATCCTTCAGAAAGTCAGGAAGGCAAATCAGTGTGTTTTCTTGCAGCACCTACATTTGTAGCCACAATGGGAGTCGCCACTCCAGATTTCCCGAAATATGGAGGTTTGCACCGTAAATTGCTGCATGATATGTCAGTCCTGACATGGAAGTTGTTGACTTGTTGGAGGACGATACTCACTGCAAGTTGCCAAGATTGAACCCATGTAATAGAGTGTGTTGTACACTTGGCAAGTCAGCACTGTACAGATTGAAGCAGTTGGGCGAGTTTACTTCCGGCAACTGTCCCTCGATAGAACGGCGGAGCTATCTCGACAAGGTACAAAGGTGCAGCAACAGTCGCGATTGTTGAGCAGAAACTGAGGAGGAATCGGCCTCCAATGAACGTTGGCACTATCGAAGGTTAATGCTACGTTTCTCTCTGATGTTGACTTGTAAGACTCACGATTAGGAGCTACGGCAGTAATGATAGAGGATATCACAACTCCGAGGCAGCCACCAAAGATAGGAACGCGTCGTCCTTGCCAATCGCAGATCCATGTAAACAAAGCACCGGCCATCTGTCCGATCTGAAAAATCGAGAAGACAAGGCCAGTGCTGGCAGCGCCGCTCGAACCGAGGTTGTAGTACGCTTGATACTCCGGTATGGCGTTGATGCTTCCCATCAATGACCCATCGTAGCCTATTGAAACGGAAGATCAACGGTGATCTCTCTTTCGATTAGATATAGATCATACCATTCATCGTTGAACACAAGTAAATCAAACCACACATGAGATACAGCGACCTATGACCCTTTCCCCATGGGTCCGGTCGCTCGACGGCAGCGAGAGTCTCCGGCTCTGCGCCGTTCGGGATGTTCTCCTTGTTGCTGGACGTTCTTTCGAGCATCGTAGCATCGGTCTTTTCCGCAAATGTCATAATGAAGTTCTTGTACAATGAAGTTGGCTTTCGAGGATAATTAGATGAGTGGTACAGAACAAGAGTCATTTTCAGGAGGTTCTCGCTGCAGATCTTATAGTCTTCTAAGGACCATGCAGAGCAATACGGATTTCGCGGGGGCTGAACTTGGGGAACGTTACTACACGCAGGTAAAAATCTCCCCCAGCTTCCCCCGCAAACATGGCGTGAGCAGCTAAACCCTTTCTTGAACTGTTCTGACAAGTAGTACCGCTGCGTCGGATGCCGATGCTTTAGTTAAACGATTTTTATGTGGGGAGCTAAAGCGGAGATTCAAATTCTTACAATTAGTACCGTTGCATCGGATGCCGATGGTTTAGTCAAGCACTTTTAGTCGATACTTAGTGCGGATATTCAAAATGTCGTCCTAGCTTCCCGCACTTCGATCAACCCCCGCCTCGTATATGGCGGTTGAGAGCGTTCTCGAAGACGACTAAATCCTTTGCAATGTCGGACGTGCTACCTCCGAGATGGATGCGGAATGGTTTGGGAAGTTGCAACGAGTGGATGCAGGTACAGTTGGACATTTAAAGATGGTACAGTAGTCTGGGGCCAGCCTCATGCTTGTTGCTACCCCTCCACCCCTCTTCCCCGCGACAACAGTCAAATTTTGAGTCTCTCTACACATACCTCTCATCCAAATTTGCGGGAGAATTCTATTTTCCTCAGCCATGTCTCAATCACTGCAGCGTACAAATTTGAACTCTGGCTGGGAATTCAAACAAACAGACAGCGATCAACACTCATGGTCTTCGGTTCAAAATGTTCCATCAGTGGCGCACCTCGACTTGATGGCAAATCAAAAGTTTGTTGATGCTTTCCAAATACATGTTTGATGAACATGTCGCTGAATTTTCATAGAATACCAGATCCCTTCATCGGACTTAATGAGCTCGATGTAGAATGGGTTGGCGAAAAGTCATGGACTTACCGAACATCGTTTAGCACCCCTTCCCTGCCAGCGAACTCAAAAGCCATCCTCGCGTTTGATGGTCTGGATACGTTTGCCACGGTCAAGCTGAACGGTTCTGTTATACTCGAAAGCAGCAACATGTTTCTTTCGCACCGGGTAGATATCACGGACAAGTTCTCATCAGCTGGCCAAAATGATCTCGAAATTGAGTTCGCATCAGCCCTTCTCCGCGGTCGCGAGCTTGTGGAAGAACATCCGGAATACCGGTTCATCGCTCACAATGGTGAGCCAGGAAGATTGGGTGTGCGAAAAGCTCAATACCATTGGGGCTGGGATTGGGGGCCTGTGCTGATGACTGCTGGTCCTTGGAGACCTGTCCGGCTCGAGATATATGAGGGTCGTATCGCAGACCTGTGGACACAAATCGAGGTCGACAAATGCTTGAAGTTCGCTTCTGGTACCATGTTCGCCAAAATAGAGGGAACCTCAGCGAAAGAAGTTCGGTTCAGCTTAAAGCTTCGGGGCGACACAATTGAGACAAAATCAGCTGCTGTCGATTCAGACGGGGTCGCGAAAGTGGCAATTCAAATCCAAAATCCAGAACTCTGGTACCCGCATGGATACGGAGCTCAGGCTTTATATGAAGTGACTGCAGAGCTCAGCGTCGATGATGTTGTCCTTGATACGGTTGTCAAGAAGACTGGTTTGCGTCGCGGGGAGCTCATCCAGGACGTTGACAAAATCGGGAAGACGTTCTACTTCAGAGTCAACAACATTGATATTTTCGCCGCAGGATCTTGTTGGATTCCGGCAGATAACTTCATTCCTAGGATCTCGGAGGACAAATACAGGAAATGGCTGCAAATGATGGTCGATGGTCGTCAAGTTATGACACGGTATGTTTGCTTCATTCTTCTCATGTAAAGCACTAACCTGGAGCAGGGTTTGGGGAGGTGGAATTTACGAAGAAGACGTTTTCTATGACCTTTGCGATGAGCTCGGCATTCTTGTTTGGCAAGACTTCATGTTCGGCTGTGGATCATACCCGACATGGCCAGCACTCCTCGATTCGATCCAAGAGGAAGCAGTCTGTAATATCCGACGACTGAGACACCATCCCTCCATCGTAGTCTACGCTGGAGATAATGAAGACTACCAAATCCAAGAAGAGTACAATCTGGAAGTTGATCACTCGGATAAGGATCCGCAGTCTTGGTTGAAATCAACCTATCCCGCACGATATATCTCAGAACATCTTCTGCTGAAAGTCGTTGAGGCTGAGTCGCCTCATGTACCATATTGGCCAAGCTCGCCATGGTCCCCGGATGGAAAGGGTATCTTTGACAAGACAGTCGGTGACCTACATCAATGGAATGGTAGGTTTGCTTCTGATACTCAGGAAATGCGGCTAGCTTACTGACCTTTGTAGTCTGGCACGGCACTCAAGAGAAGTACCAGATCTTTGATAGTCTGGGCGGCCGTTTCAACAGCGAGTTTGGTATGGAAGCGTTTCCACATATCCAAACCATTCAGCACTTTGTCAAAGATCCATCACAGATGTACCCGCAATCACACACCATCGACTTCCACAATAAAGCTGACGGTCACGAACGTCGTATCGTTACTTACCTAGTCGAGAATTTCCGCACCACCACCAACCTCGAAGCATACATTCATTTGACACAACTAGCCCAGTCCGAAGCACTCATGTTTGCCTATCGCGGCTGGCGTCGCCAATGGCAGGATCGCAAATGTGGAGGTGCTCTGGTCTGGCAGCTCAACGATTGCTGGCCAGTCACCTCTTGGGCAATCGTTGATTATTTTTTACGCAAGAAGCCCGCTTACTACGCCATGTATCGTGTTCTGGCTCCGATTGCTGTCGGTGTAAGACGTGCGCATCATGATTGGAGTGTTTGTCATGCTCGACCTGCTAAGAAACTTGCTTGGGATCTTTGGATCTCAAGTAGTGAAGTGAACGATGTGAAAGTCGATGTTGAGTTGAGATTCGTGTCCATTGCGACAGGAAAGGATATCAAGGCAGCGATCACAAAGAATGACGTTGATGTCACTGCGAATGGAGCAACGGATGTGTTAAGTGGAGAGATCGACAATGTCAAAGAGGAGCCGCATGTTCTTGCAGCCAGACTGTGGGTGAACGGAGAGCTGAAGTCGCGGGACGCAGATTGGCCTCAGCCTCTCAAATACATCCAATTCGGCGATAGGGGACTGAAGATTCTTCCTAAGGGGAATAAACTACACATAACGGCTGAGAAGCCAGTGAAGGGTCTCACGTTTGAAGAACGTGAAGGTGTTTTGGTCAACGACAGTGCAATTGACGTTCTGCCTGGAGATGAGCAGATCGTTACTGTTCGTGGAATGAAGGATTGTGACGAGCCCTTGAATTGGAGGTATCTGGGTCAGGATGAATAATATCTCTGCAAGGTTGGCTATAAATAGAGTTTAACATATGATTTATTCGCTTCTCGAATTTGTTGACGTTGATGCTCGCTTCCCGACGGACCATATGGAAACTCGAATTTGTGGAAATAGACATTCAAGGGGAGCGTAGTGTTCACTTACCTTGCAATTCAAGACTCCAGATCAACAAGAAACAGACAGAGTCATCTTGATCTACGATGTCTCAAGGGCTGTGATGCGAAATGCTGTTTGCCCGCTTCAGAGATGCCGTTTGGCACGCGATCAGAGGACGAGACATTGGGGGTCTCCTGTTCCCGAGCCGTTCTCATTCTTTCTTTTCACCCGCGATAGCCGAGGCTGAGTATAGAAGTCATCGAGTTCATGTCGAGCAAAGTTTGAACTGTAGAGAGTGTCAGATGTGATATTGATGGTTGTGCCAGTCAACCATTCGAAGAGGCGGACGGAAGACCTCCCTCTGGATACCAAGCTTAGCTAGACTCTCTCCAGCGGAAGAATGTCCTCCGTCTTTCCAACAAGAGTAAAGTCTAGATACCAACTCGAATTAAGTCAGGCTTTGCTACTTTCCGTCCGACAATACAAATTCCCGTGGTAGTGCTAGAATAACGCGAGGTGTAACATCGAAAGAGTTCGGGCTCGCAAAGGACCGTAGTAGCGGAGATGGGGAATGCAGCTTGTGTTTGTATTCCTGCTTCGAGCGGCGAGACAACTCACTAGGATCGGGAAGTCGCTTTTTATTGGAAGAAGGAGGATGGCTTCTTCATATTCGTGGTGCAGGAGGGAGGTGAAGATGGCACCCGGAAGGCTGGCTTCAGAGTGAGAAGTACCTGGGACAATCATGGATTGCGAGGACAATTGGGTATGTGTCTGAAGAAAGGTCTCACTCTGGGTGACAAGGAACCTAGAATGTTTGAACTCATGTCGATCTCTATCTCACGTTGGCATGATCAAGTCGCACGAAAAAGGTTGTCTAAGAATCTGCATCCTCTTGTGTCACTGTTTCTGGAGCATAAAGAGTTGAAGTCTCCTGTTACGATTGATCGAACACTGCACCAGAATTGATCAGAGTTGAACCATCTGCCCACCTCTCTTTCGTCGATATTGATAGTCAAGACAGAATTCCGGACACAAGAATTCCGAGCCCGACCGCAGCGATGCATACAAAATGCCTTTCCCAAATCATCCTCATTCTTTCCAGCTCTGCCCTTTTCGCAAAACCATTCTTGATTCAGATCCCATCCGTCTCATCTGCAATATCTGCTTCCGCTAAAGAGCCATATCTCTGCCTGACACAACAACGCGGATACTTTTGCGGCTCGCGATCTATTCCAGGCTGGTTCGATCCGCTTCGTCCAATTTTCAAGGGGCGTTGCGACGAGAATACGAGGTACACTTGTGTGGCGAGGGCCGAATACCCTTTTCCGCCCAGGGAAGCCGTCAGTTGTGGCCCTGAGAGGTGTCACATGGAGGGAGGTCCGGATGAAGCGTTTGGCTTTGACGACTGTGGGGCTTGAGTGAATACTGAACTAGCTATGAAGAGTGGCGTCCTCATGTCGATATCAAGATGAAAGGATTCCCCCGCTCATTGAGGACTTGGTGGTAATAGAGACGGAATGGCGGGAGGGATTTTCGATTCGTTCTATCCCCTCGAACACAAGTCCTACGCCTCATGAGGGCTTAGGTGACGGTTCTTAGATGCTACCACGAGATCATCTTCCTTCGTGGCACCATCTCCTCTGAGTTCGGAGACTTTCTTTGCCTGCAGAACAGCAACGCAGTCCTTCTCTCCAAGTCGCTTGTCCACTTGACTGTTTGTATCCTCGCCCATGCCGGAACGAAGTCTCCCTCTAGATGCTTCTCCTCCACATGCATAGCCCACTGACCAACCTTCGCCGCGAAGGCTGTGTCCCAGACACCCTCTCTCTTCGGCCAGTCCAGAAGAACATTTATTGCCCTTCTACGGAGTGTCCGTTCTCTACACTGTAGGCCAACGAAATAGAGTGGAAGAATGAGACGAGAATCGAAACAGTACGCCGTCGTCCGGGATACAGATGGCAGTCGCGTGTCATTGAGTACATCTTGGCAAAGCTCGATTACTTCCTCGTACATGTAATTGAAGTCATCGTATGCCATCTGGTCTAGAGTCAGGCAGCACGAGAGGCTTATATATGCGGCTTTCATGGTAAGCTCTAAAGTCTTGGCTTTTCGCACAATTGTGTGATTGTCTGGATGACCTTGCTCCCGCACAGCACTTGGAAGAGCCGCGTAGGCTGCGAGCCATCTATCGAATACATTTACGTGGCCTTGCCATTCGTCGTAGAGCTCGGTGGTAATGTCCGATGGTTTGAATTTCTCATATCGTCTCTGTGATGATGCGAAATTCATCCCGCGTCGTAAAATTCCTTGGTGGTAAAGTGTCGCTTCTTTGAGTGATGTGAAAGCTCTTGGCATGGTAGCTGTAAACTCCGTACCTTCGGCACGAATGATCGCCCTGCAATCCAACGATCGATCACTGGCGAAGAAGCACACCTGAATAGCCAGACGACAAAAGATCTGGACCAAGTCATCTTCCACAAAGTTTGGACCAATGGAACTGTAATCCGACTTGCTTTGAGGCTTTTCTGAGTTTGCTTTCCACTCCAGAATCAGTCGGATCCCCGTCTGAACTTGCTGGACAGCAAGATTGAGATTTCCATTCCAGGCTTCGAAACATAAAATCAGAAGACAATTCAGAAGTGTAGTCTTTAGATCAATCGGCTCAGTAGATGAGCGCATGAGGCTCACAGCCTTTGTGTACTGTCGCAAAGCTGTTCGGTGATGCTCACTGGAGCTGGGGATGCCATCAGATGCGTCTACAGATAACTTCCGGAAATCCCTCGCTGTCTCGGAAGTTTTGTCCAACGCGCCGATCGCAACTAATGCATGGCGTATAGCTGGATTCGTATGACATGACTGTAGCAACATTCGTCGAGTGGTCCCGGAATCAGACTCGGGGAATATCTCGAGTGCTGTCCGGGCGCAAAAGAGATCGAAATATCGGTATTCTTCTGCATTTTCAAAAGGGGATCTTGCGAAGGCGGTTGGAATGGGGGCTGCTAAGATTGACTTTGGTAACAAATCTCGATTTGAGGGCGATGCTCGATTTTTCTTCAGTCGCGATTCTGGTGCGGCGTAGCCGTCGCAATCTACGCCAAGTTTCAGACACCGGAAGCATGCCGGTTTCTCTTCACCGCATTTCACCCGTCGGACCCTACAAACTCGTTACACGGCCCCATGAAAGGGCGAAGATAATCACCTACTTGCATGTCAGGCATCCTGTTTTGACTTTGGGATTCGACTTTCTTTTGGTTACCATCGAGCGGTCCTCCATTGCGAGGTTGGAAGGAAGAGAAACGACGCAAGGTCGAAAGAAAGGGACGATCATATCTGCATGTCAGCTTACTTATTATGGGCGGATGATCTCTGTATTAAGGTTAACGAAGAGATCATTTCAATTGGTGCATTCGTTCATGCTAACCAATGAAGAAAATCCCCGAAGTTGCGCTTGGCAGAATTTCACGCACATCGCGATAAGACGGCGATGAGATCATGTGTGGACAACACCAGACAGTGCGAACTAAGAGAGCCGCAAAGCACGTTACAGTCAGCACGAAGAATATCCAAGTCCACCATTATGGAAAGGAGAAGTAAATAAAAGGACGACTGAGGAGGAAAGCCAAGCGATTCCAAAGTCAAGTTTCTCGCTTAGAGCTGGCAACAGGGTGTAAAGCGGGGTAGTTCCCCTGCCACAACTCAATTCCATCCCAATTCTCTCACCGTCATCTGAACTGTCCAAAAATGGGACGAGCCACCGAAGACTGACATCTCAAAACATATCTATGATCATCTGCCTAAAGGCGTGAAAGGCAAAGTATCACGGATCATCGTTAGTATCACCAAGACAAGTCATCACTCCGACGATAGCTTCATCTGTTCGGCATCACGAGAGTCTCTCTCGGTGACACTTGGTCGGCATCACATGGAGTTTTATTTCGTGCAGTATGTGATCGGTCTCTGGCTATGGTTTGGAAGAAGTACATATAGGAGGTGAGTTTGGAATTTCCGAGCTTGTCCGAGCCACTGTTGTTCAAGACTCTAGTCGACGAGCAATAGTCTTGCTTCAACATGGCTACTTTTGTATCATTGATAGCTCCTCTCGCTTACTTCATTGCATCTGTTAGTGCTTCTCCATACAACACATTCGATGGCGAAGGATTTCCGGCTTGCCACAATGTTTCAGCCGTGTATCACCCCTCCTCGGTAGATGAGATGGTCTCTCTCGTCAAGTCTGCAGCTGCCAGCAACACGCCTGTGCGAGCAAGTGGGAAAGGCCACATGTGGTACAATACCATGTGCTCTGATGACCCATCAACGATCATCATCCAAACCGAAGGTGTCAACGGCATCAGTGACTTCACATTGTCTGGTGGTACCGGTTCGGTGGTCATCGAGGCGGGTGTTACGTTCTTCGAACTTGCCGACTATCTACATGCCAGAGGTGCTTCAATGGGATACACACTGGTCAATTGGAACATGACTATTGCAGGTGCAGTTGCCATGGGAGCTCATCGGTCTTCACTGAGAGAAGCTTCCATGGTCGCGGCTGGGGTGCTGGAAATCGATATTATTGACGGAGCAGGAACTATCCAGAAGATACCGAGAGACGAGACAAGCGATACATGGCTTGCTGCATCTACGTCGCTTGGTCTGTTGGGACCAATCGTAAGGATGAAGTTCAAGATCTATGATGACTTCAAGGTGTATGCTCAGCAGAAAATGTGAGAACTTCCAGTGGTCGTTTTCAAGCCCGAGCTGACAAAATTAAGTTTGGAGGAGAAAGACGTCCTGGACGGCGATATCTATGGTCTTATCGCTCCATATGCGACAGCGAACTTTTGGGTTAACTCCGAAACAGCTTACTCATAGCGAGCGAGGACTAACTTCATCCAGTGGTGGCCATACCTTCGTAAATTCCACCATCGATACTACGATGTTGTTCCATCAAACATCAGCGAGCAAGAAGGCTTTCAGTCCACGTTCTCGATTTCTAAAGCCGAAGCGGACATAGCACGCGGGCTGCTCGACAGCGGCAAGTACCTTCCCACCTCGAACATGCTGGCCGAGACAATCTTCTACGGGATCTGGTCCGCGCCGAACTTCCATGAGAAGACCGACGACAAAGCTATCACCAATTGGCCAGTCTACGGATGGAACTACGATGTTCTCATTGGCGGACTATACCCCGATCAACTACCAGAATGGGATTATAATCTCCATGGATATACGCTCGAGCTCGCCGTACCTGTGACACTTGCAAACAAATTGTTGAAGAGAGTTCGTTCATTGTTCGACGATGAGCTCAAAAAGGGAATTGTAATGACTTCAACTTATCGTAGTGGTATCAACATCAAGTTCGGACGTCCGTATAATGATTTCCTTGGTCAAGTGTGGACAAATACGACCGATGGTTCGGACTGGTCCAAGGGGGCGATTATGTTCGACTTTCCAACCTATTGGCCAACTGCGGGGGATCATTTGAGGTTCAATGAGCCATTCTGTAAGTCCCAAAACACGATTTATCAATCGTGACTGACCAGTTGTAGATCATAACCTTGCTACTACTCTCATCAACGAGTTTCCCTGTAGACCTCACTGGACCAAGAACAGTCGTGATGTCTTGACTCAAGCCGTCAAGAACCTAGATACGACTGTAGGCTACTCTACCAAACTTGAGTCCGAGACTTTGCTGACATTATTTAAACAGCATCTCGCACGATTCAGGGCCGTTCGAGAGAAATTTGACCCAAATGGTATTTTCAAGAGTGTCGTGGGGGAGATCATCGGCGTCATGTGAATTGATAATCTGAAATCTCCACTTTAGAAACTTCTTCCGGAGTTTACTGATGGCAAAACTCGCGAATCATAATACTTTACCAACGTTCGAAAACCCGATCGGTGTCGCTGTATTCCTATCTTTGTTCGGCAGGTTGGTTCTGGTAGCAGTTCCTGCTGGTGTTGCTAAACGAGCCAATCGCTGCGCGCAGCTCTCGGCGATTCAATATTGACCGCGCCGAGAAGTCTCCACGACCACCAGGAAATAGGCAGATCTGATTGGCCACTTCGCTGTAATTACTCAATATACCACGTTTGACATAATCCATGGATATGGTGTTAAACAAAGTTCATCTCCGAATGTAGTGTAGCGGCCGAAAAAGATTGTCGGCTTTGCTCGCGTTCTGGAGCACCGAGGAAGACTTGATAAATACATGGAAGCCTCAACTCCATGTTCATTTCTTGCATGCATTGCGTGTCCTAGCTACCCAGTAGCGATTATATTCTTCATTTTTCTTCCTTTCCACACTCCGAATCTCTCCCCGAATTGTTCGTCTGCCTCTTAGTCGACAACAATATCCCACCCAACAATGACCAGTATATCAAGCGATATCGACTTGGCAAAGCAGCAAGCTGGCCAGGAGAAGAAAGACTCGCCTTCAGATCAGTCGTCATTGACACAGCCAGAAGCGCCCTCTGCGCCAGCATGGGGTTCCAATGATGCTCCGGATGGAGGTCTGACTGCTTGGCTTGTCGTGCTTGGAGCGTGGTGTACATCATTCTGCAGTTTTGGATGGATTAACAGCACGTTTCCCCTACCCTTCGAATACTTTCTACCTAGCTGATTGAGTTTTATATACAGGTATCGGCGTCTTCCAAGAGTTCTACCAATCCAGCTATCTGCAAAACTACTCCGCCGGCACAATATCATGGATCCCTTCTCTGCAAGTGTTCTTTATGTTCGCAACGGTACGAGACCCATGCACGGCCATGAGAGATTGGCATTACTGATGTAACTTTAGGGACCAATTGTGGGAAAGATTTACGATAGATCTGGACCACGATACCTTATTTTGGTGGGGTCAGTCCTACATGTCTTCGGCTTGATGATGGCATCAATCGCAACAGAGTACTACCAGATTCTTCTCTCTCAAGGAGTTTGCAGCGCTATTGGAGTGTCGATGATCTTTCAGCCTTGAAAATACATTACCACTAAAAGTCTTGAGAGCATAATTACTGATCTTACGTAGCTATCAGTGTCATTCCTGGCTGGTTCAACAAGAAACGTGGAGCAGCTTTCGGCATCCTCTCAACTGGCTCCAGCATCGGCGGAGTTATCTTCCCCATCATGGTGATCCGCCTCATCGAATCGGTAGGCTACGGCTGGGCCATGCGAATCAGCGCATTTATGATTCTCGTCCTCCTCGGCATCGCGAACATGACCATCAAATCACGATTCCCACCGAACCCACAAGTCGTCACCAAAGCACAACTCGCTGCACCATTCCGTGAGCCAGCGTTCCTATTGACAATGTTCGGCCTAGCACTTTTCACTTTCGGACAATTCGTTCCGATCAATTATCTGGTTGTGGAGGCCATGAGTAGCGGGATGAGGTATTCGCTCGCCCATTACTTGGTTGCAATTCTGAATGCTGCGAGGTTCGTGTCTTTCGCTTCCCTGAGAAATTCAAAGATGACTAGTGGCTCACTCTTGGTAGTTTGTTCGGACGTCTTTTCACAGGCGTGTTAGCTGACAAGGTCGGGAATTACAATATCTTCGTCATCGCAGCATTCGCGACCAGTGCAACGATTTTAGCATTGTGGATTCCATCAGGCAAACATACGGATTCTGCGCACATTGCATTCGCTGCCCTGTTTGGCTTCTTCTCAGGTGCTTATGTGTCCCTGATCGCTGCTCTCGTCTCGCAGATTTCTCCGCTGAAGGAAATTGGATTTAGAACGGGCTTGGTATTCCTGTCCTGCAGCATTCCAGCACTGACTACATCGCCGATTGCAGGCGCCATTCTGGATAGAGAAAACGGGGGCTGGATAGGTGTGAAAGTGTTCTCGGGAGTCTTGTGCATTGCTGGGGCCGTGTTTGTGCTTTCGGCGAGAGTTTATAAGGTCGGGTGGAAGATGGTGGTATTTTGATCACCCGATCGCACCAAGTGTTCAGGCGTCAGTCTCACTGTGTATATCAGCGACACTCCTTTTCCTTTTTTTGTGACGTTTCAAGGGTGTTCGTATAGAGTGCAGACCGTATAAATATAGATAATCTCCTACTCATAGTTCGTAATTCTGTAGATCACTGGAGTTGTCCATCATCGCAGTCCAGTCGAAACCATCCAGCTCCTCCGATGCCCAGTTCATATCCCTCAATAGCTCATCACCCATGGGTAATGATGCATCGACTTGCATATCGGAAGGCTCCACCCCACCCTCACTCACAACACCGACTCTTCCAGTCATTGCCGTTCCATTTTGTCTCGCCTCTCTGATCCCTCCTGCTTTCATTCTCAATTTCTCCAGCACAGCCCACTTCCATCCCACAGCCCGCGAACTGTACAATTCAAAACAGGTAATTGCCAATTCCCACGCCCGCTCAACGTTTGGTCCATCAGGCTGCACGCATAATCGCCAGAGTACGTACATCAGGACGTCGTACTGAGGATATGCTTCGAAGATCCAGCGAAAACCTTGTAGCATATCGTCCGTGAAAAATTGCTTGCTCATCTCCAGGATCTCAATCGCTCGTACCATATCTTCTTCGGTTGTTCCGGGAAGATTTTGCTTGTTATCTTTGTTCTTGGGGTGAGATATCGGCGGGTGCTTCCTTGTCACGAGGTGGAGTTTGAGGAGCAAAACGTTTCCGAGGAGGTATGTTGCCCGCTGGGCGGGGATGTTTTGGTCGCAGTATTGAAAGTACTTTTCCTGACAGCGCAATGTAAGCGATCGTATCAATTCTTGCCAGAGCTCATTGTTTTCCTGCTTTACTGGAGATCTGAGATCTCTGAGATACGTCTCCTGCAGTGCCTTCGTCACCTCCATAATTACAAGTGAGAACGACATTTCTGTCCATCCAGATTGTGACTTGGGTAGTGTTGTCATATTTGAATCTAGCTGCGTGTCGTTAACGTTTAGAGGAAGGGAAATGTCTGTCGTGCCGTGAACATTGAGAATTGTGAGGCCATGATCTTCGCCGACGCGGGAGTCATTTGTGACAATGTACCACCACAAACGGCGACGCATTTCCGACTCGAAGGGTGGAAGGTTGAAGTGGAGTCCGTCTCGGTGGAGACCAATCGACTGGGCAGAGCGGATGAGGAGACCATTTATGGCCCAGAGAGCCCGGTCGCGATTGTAGAGACGAAGACAGCGCTGGGCTTTGTCAGTTATGACATTCGTCTTCGTCCGAGGTACTTACGACGTATAAAGTCATAGCTTGCAGGCTCAGCGAAGTTGGTGTATCTAGTAGATTCGACGCAGCAAGAGAGTGTTCCAGTCCTCTCTTGAAATTATTGAGAGCCGTGTTTTTGTCTCGTCCGAGAAGAGTCAAGACGTTGACATGGCTTAGACTGGCCGTTGCAGCGAAATATATCGAGAAGAGAAGCGTGTTTCCATCGGCATTGTCATCTGAAGGGTTGTTTATTGATGTGTACACGAGAGACTGTACTGTAGGGATGTGAAACACTTTAATGATGGGATCAACGTTATTGACAAACGCTTGCCAGAGTTGAATTGCGCAGGCTCGAGGGGGATGAGGAAGATCGGCTGGAGATCTGGGTTTGTGGAAGCTAGATAATAAGGGCTCCAAGTGTACAGACTGAGGGTGTGTAGGGCGAAGTGCTTGATCAACTTGGAGGCCGACGAGGGAATGTATTTCCTTCTCCTGAACAAGTGTCAGCTGCGCTTCAGATAAAAACATTTAGACATATGTTAATCCAAACTACTCACCTCTTCCAAAATATGCGAAAGAAGGGATTCGTTGAAGTATCTGCTCGAACTATCCCCCTGAACCAATTTCTCTGCGCAAATCTCTCCATCACGTTCAGCGCCATTCCTCGCGGGTGCTTCATTGAAGTTCTCAATCGCCATCGAACTTGGCTCAGGTGACTGCGAATCTCCACCTCCACCAGGCGAAGCTTTCGACATAGCCGAGATAGTCCTCTCCAAGCGCGCGAGTCTCGCTGAAACATCATTGATGGTCGTTTTATGTGGACGTCGAACAGTTTGTTCTGCTTCTGGATAGTGGCATAGTACGTCTACGCGCCTGCAATTGCCACAGGGCGATTGCTTGTCGCACCGGATTTTGCGTTGGTGGCAGAGCACGCATGAACGATCGAGACGTTTTTGTTTTGATGTCTGAGAGCCAACTGCGGAATTGGGCGAGGCTGCTGTGCCGGACATGTTGCCGGCTGGGCACTGGATAGCAGACTGTGCTGAGTGGAGCAAGTCCAGGTTGAAGAAAGGTAGTCACTACATACAATTTCGAATTGCAAATCGTAGTTGCGTGGGTAGAAGAGGTACAGTTGCGGTGTGTGAAACAACGGACGATGCCCCGCTAGTCTCGAAATCTCGGCCTGTTCGGTCTCCGCGAAACTAAAGCTTACCTTGAACCCAATGGGACTAATAAAACATCAGTCACGTGGAGCACTCTTCGCACGATTTTTCTCGCTGTTGTACGTAGCATGTATGTTCGGTTGTATGATCAAGTCGTGATTGTCTCGAGCAAATGATACAGGGATTTGAGACATTCATCACTACACCAAAGGCGAGCTTCTATTTCGAAGCGGGGTAAACAACAGCTGAAGCTAAGCGATACCTGAGATCACAACCAATCTTCTTCCATACGGACATAGTGCAATCGCAGTTGAAGATTATAATAGCAAGAAATTTGTATGCATTGATGAAAGCGTTGAAGGCTGCTAGAGATTGAAGGCACATATATAAAGGCACTTCAAGACTAATTATTCCTCGCACTGCCTTACAACTGCTGCGCCTCATCTTGCTCGACAACAGCAAGGGCGGCTTCAACGGCTGCGAAAACATCAACATGGAAGAACGGTCGATTGACACCATACAGTGGGACAGATTTGCCAGTCACAGTAATATTCCCACCCTTCTTCTCATCATACGCAGGAGCGGCGCGATGCGGTGAATCCCTCGTGACCTCGTCGTCCTTCGATTGATGCTCGACATCGTACTTTGGTTTCTCTTGAGCATTACTGTTGCCACTTGAAATAGAGTCATCGAAGTCCGCAACACTGAAAATTGACTTCCAGTTGAGCTCAGGGCTGTTGTTCTTCGGGTATCCAAATCCGGCAGAGGCTAGAGCTCGTCTGGTCCAGCGACTCGTGATGTTGGCGAAGTGCCATCCTACTGTTGCTGGTGAAGCATAACGATCGAGTTGATTGCGAACATCCACGAGATTCTGGACGGCGGACACGTCGACATTGTTTACGGCCGAGAAGTCGAGAATAACCGCACGGAGGATAGGGAGGTGGGTCCGAACCTCGGCTGGCTGGCCACGGCGTGGTCCCGGGTCATTCCATGGACGGTCCTGAAGGGTAGTTAGCATAGTGTCCTACGATAAAGCGAGATACTCTACTTACGCCAAGCTTCGCATAGTTGTCCAGAGTTGTCCGTCTTGTCTCCTTGAAGATATGCTCGGTAAAGTGCTCCATATAATGCTGCGAGTTGGGATAGTTGAACCCCTCATTAAATCGGTAGATGAAGACACCGGGGTGTGGCCGCTTGACTTGGATATCAGGATTGGAACCATCCTTGCGATCCAGAGGTAAGAAGACATCTCGCGCATGGCTTAACGTGGCCGATTGCTCGCTGTCACTGCTGCTTGGATTTCGTGCTTCGAGCTTGGAGAAGCTATCCTGCGAGAGCGATTGGACTTTGGTGCGGCCAAGAAATCGACCCTTCGCTTTTGAAAGGCGGAATAGCAGCAGAGCTCCTGATGCAGCAATTGTTGCGTAGATTCCGTTCTCGATATTGGTGAAGAGGGTCACGAAGACACCGAGGAAGAAGATCGGTACCTCGAGGGGTGATACTTCCCAGAACTGGAAAACAACATTTGGCGGGGTGATCAGATCTCCAACTGCGTGAATGATCACAGCTGAAAGACTGGACATGGGGATAAAGAAGAACACTGCCGTTAAGGCGTAAAGAGCGAGCAGAACAACGATAGCCGTGAAAACACCAGCTAATGGCGTCCGCACACCTGCCTTAGACTTAATTGCGGTTCTGGAGAATGAACCAGTCGCGGGGTATGCGCCAAGGAAAGGGCCGAAGACATTTGTGAAGCCAATAGCGACTAACTCTTGGGATGGATTGATCGTATAGTTGTTGATGCGGCCGAACGACTTCGAGATGGCGATATGTTCGATGAGAAGAACGATAATAGTAGCCGGAAGTTCGCTTGCAAAAGCACTAATGGTCCTGGTATTCATTGCTGGAGCGCCAGCATGTTAAAATCCTGGAGGCAATATAAGCACAAAACACTAAGAATAAGTAAAGCTTGCTTACCTCTGGGAACTTTGCCGAGAATCTTGAAGTGAGCCTTCTTCGCGTCCTTGATTCCGCGATTGACGAGCCAGCTTATCAGGATATACAGCAATAGAACGAATGCAATTCGGAGAGTCGACAGGAAGAAGAATGTCTTCTTTCTTGCAGGGTATCGTCTGGAAAGAATTTCAAAACCAAACCGAATGAAGTAAAGAAGGAATAGTGCCGAGACACCCATTGCTGCATCGAGTTTGGCTTTCGGCAGAGCTTTCAGTGTATTGATGAATACCTCATACGCCGGACCACGATTGTTGATACCAGGGATACCAAGCAGGGCTGGAATCTGACCAACGCCGATGGTGATAGCCGAGCCAGTCATGAACGCGGTAATCGCAGTGAGCGAGATCCATTCTACGATCCATCCAATCCTGGCAAGACCAATGAACAAGACAACGCATCCCGAGACAACGGCGAGTGTTCTGGCAATTTCAACTGCTTCAATATCCGGGTGCGTTTTTTGGACTTTAATCACAATGTTTCCTACGAGCGTTAACATGACTGCAACTGTCTGCAAAGCTGTCAGCTGATTACGTTCCACAGAGGTGTGGACCGCTTATTCCGATTGTGATATCCTTCGAAGTAGCAAAAGCCCAGTACAGGATAAAGCCAACGAACGAGGTGTAGAGTCCATACTCTGGAGGAAGCTTGGCTAATAGGGCATAAGCCATACCTTGAGGTACCACAACGGCACCGACTGTCAGGCCTGTTAAGCATTAGCAAGATACAAAGATCTAGTGGCACAGCCCAGATTCTTGTCTTTCTTGTCATAAAGCTTCATAGCAGTGGGAAGGCAGAGACGTACCCGCGATAACATCCCCCGTGAGCCACTGCACGTTGTATCTGGTGATCCAGTTCAGAAATGGGAAGAGATCCCTGAAATAATTCTTGACTGATTGTCCAGTTGGTGCGATTTCTCGGAAGTAGTCTGCTGCAGTTGGCTCCTTCTCGACATAAGTTTCGGCATTCGAAGTCGAGAAGACAGACTCTCCACGGCTCAGAGTCTCTGTGGCATCTTTGCGGTAGTCGGTCTTGATCAGAAGCCCTTTAGCCAAGGCATGGCCGACTTTGTCACTGGTTGAGGCCATTTCTTGGATGGAAGGAAAAGAGCTTCCAAGAATGAATGGCTGATTTTGCCAATGTGCCATGCAAAGTAGTAGACAAAGCTCTACTTGTGTGTCCCACGAATACAAAGACACTAGTGTACCATCGAGGACATCCGTGGACCCCCATCAGCTCCAGGCCCACACATGGCGGGAGCTATCTCTTTCCTCGCATAGCGCCGCTCATTTCCCACTAACTGGACCAAATGAGGACCCCATGGAGCAAGCATCCGCTGTATGCCAGTGGGGAAAGATCCCCAAGAACAAAGACGCCACCACGGCTCATCAACTTGTCTGCTGGGTAGCAGTGTGACGCGGAACATAGATTTCAGGTACCAAGCATTTCCAAGAATGAGGCAATCCACGCCAATTCTGACATCTTAATTCCAAGGATGATAACATGAACGCCTCGCTTGTTGAGAGTGGTCAAATAGAAGCCAAGCAAGCGCCTCAGAACTTGGCGCGTTTGTTCCGCCAGTAACATGTCTGGATATACCCCATGTCTCGGGCACCAGAACAACATCTGGTCCCAGATAACTTCTGGGCATGGATCAGCTGCAGAGGAAAGCTTTGAGAATCAGCGAGAAAACCAAAGCTCGCCCATACTCACCCCGAGGAGGTGCTTGAAAATGTTGCCAGAGATATCAGAGTTTCTCGCCCAGCTCGGCCCAAGCATTGGCAAACTCAGCCCGTGGAGGTCCAAAGTCCAATCAACACACCACCTTGTGCTATCCGAAAGTGCATTCAGAACATCTTCGTTGGAAGCGGAAAGCCATAATAGAGCAATTCGCGGCATGGATGTTGAGACTGATAACTCCCATTAATGAGGAACAAAGAAATGACTTGGTAGTTCCGGACGACATACGCTTCAGGACATGGGAACAAGCAGCAAGCTCCCAATATGAAGGTCACCATCCAGTTAGATCGGTCCATAGGCGATCACGATCCTCCCTTCACGTGTATGGACTATGTGCGCGGCAATGTTATCCTCTCTTTGCAGCGTGCCGATGCAGTGTCCAGGATCGCCGCTGTCCTTTCAGGTTTGAGGTCCATTTCACAACCCACCACCCTCCAATACCCGAGAGCGACAACTTTTAGAGTATATGTTTAATTGCTTCTTTTAGGCACTCTCTTCAGCAGTGTTGTGTCTGCCGCGACTAATCCTTTGGATGGCACCCTGCATGCTATGAACTCCCACAAGGTCGGTCTTCTTTTTCTTTCCCCTCCCTCCCAATTACCTAAAAAGAAACAATCTGATTGTCTTGGGTAGGTCTTTGAGACTTGTCAACCCATATTTCCTCCACCCAACTTACCAGTATCGTCAAAAGGCTTTTCTCTACCCAAAGGCTCGAACGTCTTCTCATTCGTCCTCCGCTTCCCAATCTTGTCAACATGTAGCGACACGAATCATGATTGGATCAAGCACCTCAACACCACCTTACCTCCCTCCACGAAGGTCCAGGCCCCCAATAATACCGCAACCGCAGAAGCAAAATACTCGATAAAAGTCAAAGTCGAGCCCCCGAGAAGGTTCAAGCCTGCCCTGACTTCTGAGCTGGAGCTGAAGTTCATGCCTCTGGACCCCTCGTTACCACCTCCAATGCTGAGTCCTGTCTCAGCCAGAACGTCTAGATCGCTGTTACGTACTCTTTCAGGAAACAGCCCTCCCTCGTTACCGCCAGTTTGTGATCGGCTAGACAATAGCGTCGTAATCTTCGAAGCGTCCCTATCGTCGCCAGCCGTTCTCCATACAAAACATCACTTGCCACTGAGACTATTTGCTATCATCAAATCTGCCTCAGGAATACCTGGGACGGCAGTCCATCTCAGATGTCTGACATTAGCTTTGCGGACAGAGACGATTGTTACTGTTAGGCCAAATTCAACCACATGGTCGTTTTGCCACGAACTGGTCAATATCTCGGGACTTGACATCGAGCTAGGTGAGGCATCGGCAGGACCTGGTGAACTAGACAGTGACCTCTGGAACGATGTTCTAGTTCCAGAAATCCTACCTAGTTTCTCTAGCTGTACCTTAGTCCAGCAACACTTTCTACTTGTCGCGGGAAGAATCTCACATCAGAGGCAAGGACCAGTGCAGGTAAGAGATGTTGAAAGCAACACTGCCTAATATCAAGCTGACAATAATTTGCAGATGATCAAAACGGCCATCAATGTTGACATTCACAGAGGAATAAAGTCTTCCACGATCGCTGAAAACCATGTGGGTGCCAACGAAGAGGCTCCTTTCGTGCCCTGGCGAGTTGGATCGGAGAGACACCTGGGAATCACGAGAAGGACAGACTCCATCTCAGGAGATGCACCACCACCAGCGTACTCATGAACAGATAGACTTGATGTCACGCGCATCTAAAAGTATATAACATTTTTGGCTTGATCGAAAAAACTGTCGAGAGAATTTCATCGCAATCTCAGCGCGGGTGGAAACGCCATGCGCCTTGTATGGAGCCCTGTTTTAATTCCGCACGCAGGGCATCCCCAGGTCAATGAAATATTGGTGTCAGAGGACTGTTTCGTAGGTAAGTAATGATGTTATTATAAAAAGATTTTCTCATGTACCAGTAACTTCTTGAAGTTCCAGGTCCTGTTGAAAATGGTAGTGGGACGTTGGGCAGAATAAGGTATTACGAAGTACACCTTTATGGCAACCTTAAACGAGCAATATATTGATTAAGCCAGGCCAACATGCTAAGCTTACTTTCCACAAATTGGACTTTTGTAGATGTGATGTCTAAATATTTTCCGATCTTTTGTCTGCCCAGGCGTTCAAGCGTCCGAACCAGTTCGATTGCGTCTCTCTTCTTATCATTTCCACCTTTAGCTCTACACTACCTTGCCGCCTCCTATCCTGGACACCGATGGACAGATCGGCCTCGAATCTGGACATTTTGTTCCTGTCGTTCATAACTAGTCGCAGCCGTTTGACACCCCATTGTTCCAGTTTCATTTCCTCATCTACATTGTTTAATTTATGCCACTCTTCGAAGTCCATCTCTGAGCCCTTCACCGATGCCTTGAAATAACTCCATAGCCGAGGAGCATCGTAATCATCTTCATCGACTAGCCAAACAGTTTGTGTTTGGATTGTGGTGAGAAACCCCACCTCGAGCTTTTCGTACGAAAGTGGAATGACACCGCATAGTCCTGCTCGGGTGGGAATTGTAGCGATCTCGTTGTTGGATCCCACGTCAATTTTCTTGGAATCACTTCCACGATCCGGAAGCCAAGTTCTTCTGCGCTGGATGATGAGATATGATAAGTCAGGCCTGTAAATTCCTTAATGGGGTTTTTGAGTACGAATATTGTATGTTTCGTAGATGGTGCGGGTCGGTATAGCTCTAATCCTAGATGGCAAGGAGCCCTAATGTAGACGTTATGGGCGACGTGTTTCAAGGTGAGGCCTAGGATATCGGAGTAGTCATGTTCCAAGTGGCAATTGAGTAATGCAATTCTAATTTCCCTATCACCGATCTTCTTCGGCGATACGAGTTGAACGTCCATGCGGAGTCCTCTACTAGTCATCATACACGGCTGATCTCTGCTGTCGTGGCCAAAGAAAGGAATTACGTTGGCAGATCTGATGAAGTTGCGGGGAGACTGTGCCAGTACTCCAACGAAGTCGGGCCCCCCGAATCTGTTCGTCGTGGACACGTCAAGCTTCCACGCAAGGAGCGAGTGGTCGGCAGTTTCCTTCAGGATCTCCTCTTGTAGACGTATAAAGGCCTTCTTCCCTTCTCCGTACAAAAGCGGCATATTGACATTGAATATCCCAAGCAGGCAATAAGCAGTATCTTCAACACGAGTAGTTGCCCTCTTTGCTGCCCATGACATCTTTTTCGCGACACTACAGCTATGCAGAGCTGAAGGGTCTGCCAGAACGTCTTTCGGGATAGTGGTTACTCTCGATAGGAGGTCCAACAAGGTTACTTTATTGCCGACTTCGTTCCAGCACCCGTCAAAAAAGCGAACCGTAATTGGTGCAACCAGTTCTTGTAGTGTCCAGCCACGGGTGAACCATCTGCTCTTCTCCACGTCTCGCTCAAGCTCGCGCAAATTCTCACTGGGAAGACAATGGGCAACCGATAACTCTTCGAGATGTACGTAGCACACAACAGCATTCTCGTACCACGCGAACATCGAATTGATGGCTTCCGAAAGCTCTGCGCTGCTAGTTTTGTCGATACAACAAGTATCAATCCAGAGATATTCCAGATCGTCCTTCTTGGCCTGCTCGCTGGAAGATTTGATTTTCAGTGCTCCTCGTTTCTCTTCCCACAATGGACCATTAATGTCCTGAAATGTCACTTCAGAATCACTCCAGCAATGCGACAGAATCGCATATCGCGGAATAGCCTCGCCAAAATACTCCTCCAACTCCATCAATTTGACGTTGAGCAAGCGCATCTCGATTTTCAGGCTGTGATGGAGCCATGCGCGCTCGCCTGCGAATTCGTCACTTCTGCGATGAGTTCGTACGGAGCGCCCTAAAGCGGAGACAACGTATGGGGCCTTGATTGATCGAGGTGTCAGTTGAGGCGGAGAAGATGCTTGAGATAGAACGGCATGCGGATGCGTCCAGGACAATTGCCTGCCTGATCTTCTGTCAGCCACACGATAGAAATGTCAGCAAGGTGGCAGGATGGCTCAGATGCCAGCATCGCAATGCACTCTTATTGGACACCAGGGTCTTAGCGAGCTCTTGCATATACCTGCATATTGGGGACCTATTAAAATTGCTACAGGCTCCTTGGCGACTTTGGAGGAGAACCTTTAAACAGGCGTCATATATTGATACAAGTTAGTCGAGGGAAATAGATAAGCCTAATGCTGGGTAACGAGGACATCGCAGCAACTACTTTGGAATCTAAACTTTATAATACGATTTTCAAAGTGTTGTGACCGTGCATAATGGCATTTCTTTAGTACGAGGATTCGACTTCCAGGCACCGAAGCACGAAATCGAAAGACGTCTTTGGTTTTACTATCGATTAAATTAATGGATGCCTGTGAGAAGTTTTCGGCACGCTCTTGAGTTACGAAGGCAGTTTCCTCTGGAGCTCTAGACAAAGATTTGTTGACTTATTTCCATATTCCTAAACCGAGCGTGTTTCGAAGTCAATATAACATTCATGTTCCTGTACAAGCAGTCAGTCATAGTTCCAAGTACCGACCAATAGTATATACCTTCATAAACGGCTTCGTCTCATCACAAAATACCTCGAACCGACTTGTGATTCCTGGCGAAGTGTGTTCCGTTCCAGCCTTCACAGTCGTCCGATACGTCCTGTAAATCGCTGCCGTCAAAGTCGTCATCTCCGCCATTGCAAGACTATTTCAGAGAGTCAATGTCTTGTCACTCTCTCCTTCAGTTTTAGTATCCGGGTGATCGACTTACTGAATCCCAATACACATCCTACCTCCACTGGAAAATGCCCAAAACCACTTCTTCATTTCCGCGACGTCTTTCATGTGGCCTAGCCATCGATCAGGATTGAAAACTAATGGGTCTTTGAACACTTCAGGGTTGCGATGGAGGTTGTATGGAGATATGCTGACAACCGTGTTTGCCGGAACATGGTAGCCGTCGATGGTACAATCCACTGGTAAACTTCTCGGTTCAGAAGCAGGAAGCGGTGCATATAATCTCAGGGTCTCTTTGATCACTGCATCAAGATACGGCAACTTATCAGTAGTATTCGCAGTCGGGACACCGCGAGAATCCAGCATGTCATCTGACATACCGGAGACTTCGTCTGCGAGTTTCCGCTGGAATTTGGCATTTTCAGGGAGCGAGAGAGCCCAGATGAGAAACATGAGACTGTCGCTCGTGGTGTCTACGCCGGCGAGGAAGTGGTCTGCTACTTCGGATGCGATTTCGAGGTCTTGCAGCCCGCCTTCTTTTACTGAAATGTGGTGCTCTGCTAGGCGGCCGATGATGGTGGATGTCTTGAGAGTTGCCTTTTCATGGGAGGAGATGGAAGTGAGTTTCTTCGACGAGGCGAGCGCATGATTTCTAATGCCGGTGTAGACTGTCGGTTTTGACTGAGGGAGCATTCCCAATGCTGCAACCACCTTCTCTGAGAGTCCAGTTCGTGTCATCAGCCATCTTGTGTAGCGCGGTAAGTGAACCGCGAACCAAGCCAGCTTCCTTCTCGAAGGATCCAGTACGTCGTTCAAAATCGTGCGATCAGTCTCCGAGCCGATGAGAGATGACGTCCCGCCATGCTCTGAACCGTACAGAAAATGCGTGATGTTGTCAAGTGAGTAATAATGCAGACTTGAGAATGTCTCCCTCGCAGTCTCGGGATCCTTCTCAATCAATTGCATGAATTCCCAGACTTTCTCCTCGACAACTGCTGCGGATGATTCCAGGATGCTAGACTTCGAGTACGCATGATTGAGAAGCTTCTTCCTCTCTCCATGCTCTTTCACGCCCGCAAATGTGAACAGATTTTGGTGACCGTAAACGTCGAACATGCGATAGAAAGACGTGCGTTCGAAACCACTACCAGCACCATATATGGTTTTCAGTGCTGTGACGCTGTTGAACGAGATCTCGTTTGGGCCGATTTTGACGACGGGTCCATACCTTTGGTGGAGCTGGTGTATTGATCTCGTTCTGCTGCCTCGCCAGTCGTCGTAGGCAAGTCGCCATTTCGTGGAGGCATATAGCTTGGGTCCTGGAATGTTTCTGAGACGAAGGAGGTTGCTTATCACACGAAATAAAAGGAAGAGCAGCGCGAAGCCAAGGAATCTAACAAGGAGCGCGCCGCTCATTGCAGCCAGGTTCGAAGCGGGCATTATGAATGGAAATCGAACTTGAGAGATCGAGGTTCCTAGAAAGAAATGCTGGCACCTTTTGCCAGCTGATCGAGGATCACCAGTCAATTAAAGCTTGCTCGTTGGAAATGAAGACTATCGTAGTGTATCGGATACGGAGTTCAAGAGTGGTGGCGTGGCGTGACCCCACTTTCTTGAAGCGGTATCAACTTCCTCAATTCTATCCTAATAACCCTGATAAGGATACGTGAACCTTAATCTCGACGACCCAACAAGCCATTGCTTACAGTAGCTGCTTGGCAATTTCTATTGCTGAATTGGGATTATCGACTTGACAGGCTGAGGCTCCACCCCATTGGAACGAAGATGTCATGATTTATGCTTTCCCCGCACCTCCACGAATCCTTGGCTCCAGCGGGAACACTTGCTCTTCCTCTGTAACATTTCTGTACAACTCATCCCATCATGGCTTCAATTGTTCAGGCGTGTCCCAAGCAAGTTCCGGATCTCGTAGCCACAGTCGCAATAGATCCCTCCTATCATATCATCAGCATCACTTAACAATCATCTTTTGAAAACGGGATCAATTTCACTCACTCCTTCCCCAGCTCATCTGTGAATCCGTCTCTAGCATGGAAAATGCTCAGATTGTTCACATATTGCACATCACCTTTTTGGAAGTCCAAGGTCAAGCTGAATTTCCCAGCAAGATAGTGCAGTGCATCGAGAGCTTCTGCTTGTGCTTCTGTGATTGGAGGTATGCCTGGAGCCCTTGGAAGATTCAGAAACCCTGTAAAGCCACGACGAGCGTATTGGGTTATGACCCGCTCTGGAGAGTCGAATGTTGCTGGTGTATGATAGAGTAGCGGCTTGGTTGTGTATGGCTTCTTGGGATTTCCGTAACTTTATTTGTCAGTACTGGGAAATGAACACTGGGAACCTACTCACCCATCAAACACCCAATCTTCAGAAGAGTTTTGATGATATCAGGCCGAGTCTCAGCAAGTTCGTTGTACACTCTCCAACTGCTCGCTAGCTTGCTCTCGCCGTCTTTGGCTGCAACGTTCAGTGAGAACAGACTGACGATGTCTCCCGCATCAGTATGGAAGACTTGCTTATCAGTTGTGTAAGCTGGTGCTCCGATGTTACCAGCTACTGCTGTTTGGCTGAGATCTTTGATGTGGTTCAGCATTGAGGACTGCTTTCCCCCATCAAGTAGCTTCGAGTCTTGGCGCCCGCGAACACTTCCAATGTATGAAGATACACCAGCGTAGATAATGATGTTTTCATCAATTGCATAATTATCTGGTTTCAAACCCCGCAGGACGACAAGCCTCGGCCTGATTGAAGTTCTTTTGCATGTTGACGGAGAATTGGCGAGAGAGTCGGCAACGGGAATGTTTGTTGGCTGACATGTTCGATTGGCTTGTTGAGACCTATACCCAAATGAGTCAAAAGTCTTACTTAAGTCCTCGAATGTCACTTACCTCTGAATGCCTTCAAGGCATCATCGATTTCTACGAGGTGGTCCTCAGTCAACACCAACGTCCACTGCTTCTCATCTGTATAGTCCTTCCCTTCCCATACAAGTTCTCCTTTCATTTGACTGGGAAAGCTTCCAGGCAGCTATGTTATTGATGGATTCAGTGCTTTGATTTTATCGCTTCGTAGTTGATACTTCTGGAAGTCTGGATGGTATGAGATATCTGGCTGAGTCTGAGTTTGAGTTTGAGACATATTGAGTAGGTATCTCTTTAATAATGATAATTGTTGAAGAATGAGACACAGGATCAGTTGATGGCGTCCAAGGATATATGGTACATATGGGTAAGCATTCCTCTTCAACTGTTCATAATGCTCGCCACCGTTCAGATTGCGTGATTCGAGATCTGCCCCGCACGTCACGTGCGAGTTTCTGCTGCGTCGGACCACCAGGACCTGGCTTTGTTTACTTTCGGCTTCTGTTCCAATGAGGCTGATCAAAGGGATATTTACCTAATACTTCAGGATTGTCAGGTCAATTTAAGTCAAGAATCCTAAAGATTCGGTAGATTGGAAGGGTGACACTCCTGGACTTCCGACTTTTCAGAGTTCCCAAAGTACATCTGGGTGAAAAGGACAGCTATTATGAGTGATAATCAATAGCAAAAGGTCAATCACTGCTCCATATCCAGTTTCTGATACTCAATTGATCGGTAGTTTCGGATCTTGAGAATGCTCAAAACAGTGTCACATGTTGATCCAGCCATACCTGGTCATCCCCCGAGACTAGCGCCGGCCTCCGGACCTTGACTGTTATCCGGACCTTTCTATCAACTTCATCACAGCATTGAAGTGTTACAAACCACATGTGAAGGCACAAAAGTGTACAAAAAGTTATATCAGTATCTATCCACACCAAATATCTCTTTCTTTGATCTTTACTGACTTCAGGAATTCAGGTGAAGAGGGATAGCTCGGTCATCCCTTGTTGAATGACAAATTGTCATATCCTCAAGCCATGAGAGCATATAACTTCACATCGACATTCCAAAAGGTGCGCCCTGCGTACTTTATTTCCCCGACATCCACTGATCCTTTCCGCCAGATTCTCGGCTTCCAATCTGTCTTCAAATCAAGCTTCAGCGTCCCCTCATTCCGCGCAATGTCTTCATCAACATCGATCTCTTCCAATGACCCAGATATCAATCGCACGATATCGTACTGGTTCGACGGCCCGAATCCAATGCAGAAATGGTTCATGGGCGGCCCTGCCGTCGACAGCGAAATCCGAGAGCAATTCCTCCCTCTCGTCGAGCGAGCCCGTGCTAATGAACTCAATTCTTGGGCCCAAGAGCCTCGAGGCTCACTCGCTCTCATCGTTCTTCTCGATCAGTTCCCTCGAAATTTGTACCGCGGATCCCCTCTATCTTATTCTTCAGATTCGATGGCGCTGGACGTGGCAGCCAAGGGTATCGCCAAGGGTCATCACAAGCAAGTCACGAAACTCCAGATGCAGGCTTTCTACCTGCCTCTGATGCATGATGAGAATCTCATCAGTCAAATCGCAGCGACGTCTTTCTACGAGTCTCTGGTTGCGAATTGTGATTCGGAGCCAGAGTTGCAGGAACGAGTCAAGATGTCGCTACAATATTGCGAGCGACACAGAGACTGTATCCTGAAATTTGGACGATTTCCTTCGCGGAACGAGGTTTTGGGAAGGACTTCAACGCCAGAGGAGATCGCATACCTCAAAGAGCACCCATCCGGATTTTGAGTCACGTGTCAGTCATAAGCCTCTCTCTTTCTCTCAAGTCTTGTGCTGAATTTCAGCAGTACCGATACGATTTGCACTCGATGGTGCTCTACTCTTAGCATGTGATTGATTGATTGATTGATTGAGAAGTCGCGTGGCGAGCTATGTTTATCCACAATCTGGCTCCCCCACAATCTAGTCCACCGGCTGAAGTGCTTCTTCAAGGTCTTCCCACATTGAGGGATTGATTCCGCCACTCAGCTCTGTATGTTTATTAGATGCCAATATGGCAGTTTGTATTAATATGGCATTTGTTCCCCCTGTACCATAAGTATCGCGTCTTTCCTCAAACCAGATTCGGACCCAATGTCGTAAGTGCTGCCGACGAGATGTGGACAAGTGACCTAATTGTGCTAATCTGGTGGACGTCGGGGTATGGAGTCTGGATCAGAAGCGCATCATATCATTCGCAGATCCCTGCAGCTGGCAGGAGGTAGTACGGAAGCCAGTCTATCCCTCAGCACTTCTGATTTCCACGGCGTCATTCTTGCCGGGCAAGACCTGTCGGTAGATTTCGGACGCATCACGGGAAAGAACTTGACAGTCGTCAACCAAAACCTGAAGTCCGCAGATACATCGCCGACATCAGGACCTGTGGTCACTTTAGCAAGTCAACTCTAGTCAAATCGCTGATTGCAGATGAAAAGATTGATGCCTCGAGCGCGAAAGGGAAATGGGAGAGTCTTCGAAGTCGAGTCGTTGGAACCAGGTCTGGCATCCGCACTCGTCAATGTTGCTAGTGACAAACGAGGGACGATCTAGGGGATCTATTACATCTCAGAGCAAATCGATATATCGACATGATACTAGGGGGCCGACTTCGCGCTGGACAGCTAACACCACCAGGCCTGACACCCGACCAACGAGTCGTCATATCCGTAGGCCGTAAGACCGCACCACTCGGCACCTCAACATCCAAGAGAAGTACAACGAGAAGACGACGTCAACTAGATCTCTGGGCTACCCGACACGTGACAATATCTGAATACGAGAAGCCTTGAAGTCATCGATAAGAAGTTTCACATTTCTACCAAGAGTGTAGATATGCTAACCTCGTGCTATACCTAAGGGTTATCATCCGTACTAGAGAGACCTTCAAGGGTAGAAAACTTCCCAGCATGTGTCTATGCCCAAGTTGCCTCCATCAACGCAGTCATAAAACCTGGAGGCCATATGAACCAATCATCCCCATAATCTACCAAGGGTATATGCGCGCACGTAAAAACCATACCATAATCCAACAGTCCATGACGCTCCCGCATCCAAGTCTCCATAAAACTCCAACTAGACAATAAAGCAACACGCAGCCCTCTCCCTCAATCATCATCGTCCAGCTCGTCATCCTCGAGAATCTCATCATTCACCTCCAATCCTTCAGTGGAGTCAACGCCCTGCAACTGACGGGAAATGGTCTTGTCCGGCTTCAGGCCTCCCCACGTCGTGGATGTAAGTAGATGGAGTCTTTCTCCCTGTTGGCTTTGTGATTTGATATAGCAAAGCTGCGGGAACGCCACCCACCAGACTAAATTGCTGACCTTCCATCTCGGGTGGCTCGCGAAAAGAGTCGAGGCTTTCAGGAGTGCCCATTTCGACATCTCGGCATTCTCAAAGGGACCAGCCGGTAGCAGGGCTTGCGTGAGAGGGGTGTCAACATGAGGTTTGATCTTTTGATAAATCTCAAAAACCTCATTGGCGATAGTCACAAAATCTGGCTTGTTTTCATCTTCCAGAGGCGACCCTTTAGCAGGACTGTCACGTCGAAATGCTTCAATCCACATTGTGCGAATTAATTTGAGATCGGATGTCAGATCATCGATGAGATTCTTCCATTCAGAGTTTGTAGTGGCACGATCGCAAGCTGAATTGTACTGTTTGACCAAATCTTCGTCCCATGTCGGATTCGGCAGCTCCGAAGAATCTGGAAACTTCTTGTGAAGCTTTGTTAAGGCAATATCTACCTTACGAATAGCAGTCAATCTCAAGCGATCGATAATATCGTTGTGAGGGTTGTGTCCCAGCTTGTCCACTTTAGGTCTGATCCGATGGGTTCGGGTCGTGATGCAGCTCTCAACAAACGCTGTCCAGTTTGTGTAGTCGAAAGTTATCCCTTGCTTCGGCCGATCTACGAGGTTGCTGAGTAGAGTGCTGATGCAGAGCATCTCAGGACTCGAACAGGATTTCGTCGTGTACACCATACTCTCTTTGTATGTCGTGGCGAACGGAAGAAGATTTGGTTTCATGTTGAATGTGAGTGCCTTCCACAGAAACTCCTTCTCCCGGTCCTTGGGTATCGCTGCGAGTCCACCATACGTTGTGGTATCGCGCTTCAAAAGGCCCATCTTGAAAAGGTCCGGCAGCTCTGGGACTGGCACGGAATCGAAATTACTAACGACAGCCGAATCCCAGCACAACCAAGCACGATCTCCATCATAGTCACCTCCACTTAACATAGAGGCCAAGGATGGGTTCCCTTTCGTCGAAAAGACTATGACATCTTTCATGCCTAGCAATTCGTTCCTCCTAACGGCTTTGACCTTTTGAATGTCACTGGGAAGGTGGGCTGGGTTCCGAGCGACCAAGACATGATCACCGTCCCGTATCGAATCCGCTAGGTCCGTCACTCCATCAATATCCGTAAACGTCGAGAAGTCAATGTAGACTTCCCCGGGATCTAGAACTCCCCAGAAATCGGGGACCATCAAAGGGTATGCCGAACGGGCAATGGGAATGCTCAGTCTCGTTTTGATCTCTTCGCCCTTTCTGGTGAACAACTTTGTAATCCATTCTTTCATCAGGAGAAGATTCTTTGAGTTGAAATGCGCATCCAACATTATGTTCAATCGCTCCTCTATAACCGCTGGCATACTGACTTTGTACGAGATTCCGTTGGGGTTCAAACGCTCTTTCGTGTTGGGATTACTGGTTCTTGTCCAGCGACGAAGAGCCTGCGGATTGTCGAGAGCGTGGTCCATCTCTCCCAACTTCAACTCGAGACATTGCTCCATTGCCGCGGTCATAAATCTCTCCATATCTTTCTTGTCATTCGCTCCATTCATGAGCAACAGCAGTAACTGTTCATTCACAGAATGCGTCTTGAGCTTCGTTGAGTACGAAAGCACCTCGAAAGTTCGGTGAAACTCATCATCTTCTTCATCGTTTCGGTTCCACTTTTGTTGAGATGGATACACCTCTATCCAGTCTTCATGGGACTTATCTGTATGATCAACGATCCAGAGACCTTTAGCGCCACCAAATCTTCCCTGATACGCTGTTGGATGATATGAAAGCCCGAGTATACGACCGACTTTCTCTGCGAGGGATCGGGACATACGAGCCGCACCATCATTCATAACCTCATCTCCTGAGAGTATATCCTTGGCATGAAATCTAATCTGCGATTGAGGGACGACAGCTGTTGCTCGGTTTCGCGACAAAGCTGGTTGATCAGCGGAAATGAAAGATAAGAACGATTTGATGCGACTTACCTAATGCGGTTCGGGAAAAGAGTTTCAAATAACTTTGATTTCCATTGAGCGCTGTTGATCTTATACGATCAAGAAGTTGTGATATGGTTATGTCGATATGTCTTTTCATGTTGCCACCGGGAGAGCATCCAGACACAGCGAAAAAGTAGAGGACAAACCCGCTACCGGAAACCTTGGCTCCAGAATTAGCAGTCTTGCTCCGCTCGACAGGCTTGACAAAAAAGGGCATCCATTGTCTTCCAACAAAGGATTTCGATGAGTTGATAAGCCATTGGTATATTGTAGATGAACCGGTCTTAAGCAGTAGGTTTGGAATAGTCTCGGATTTGTAACATGGCGCAACTTCAAGGTTGGGTATACGGACTTCGAGGAATCGGTCATGGCCCAGTTTTCGTCCACAGCGATGCGATTGAGCAAGCCTTAGCGGCATTAACTTCAGTCTGAACACCCCATCAGTCGCATCTGAATTGAAAGCTAAGGTTGCTGAAAAGACGACCGATTCATGTTTCCGCGAGTAGCGAGCAGCAGGATTGATAGCACATATCCACGCTTCTCTACTGCTTCGTTCCGGGAAAGATTTATCTTTTAAAGCCGGCAAAGCTTTCAGGTACTGCCAAAGCTTGTCATAGTCTTCGAACGATGTATTGGGTAATGCCAATCCAGACATTGAAGCCCCTACATGAACGAAGACTCGAGTGATCTCGAATGATACACAGAATGCTACGGAGTGAAGAGATGTGGGTAGCTCAGCTGTAAGAGTTAGTTGACATCTAGATGGCGGATCGTGTAACTTACGGAAGACTGTTCGCAGCTGTTGTCGTAGCTTTCGTTCCTCCTGGCTCATTTCATGAGTACTTGAAGATACACTCGTAGCTGAGCCAAAGCTCTGCATAAATTGTTCGTATAAGTCATCACAGCTATCCTCGAAGCTGCTTGACCAATATTGCTGGCTGCAATCAATGGTTATAGCATCATCAGATGTATCATCCAGAAGGCTTTTGTCAACCTTATTTTGTTTGGGGACGGCAGGCTGTTGTGATTCAATGGATATCTTGGAGGCATATGCTTTACTGACACTCGTAGATGCCAACAAGTACGAGTAAACGCTGCTTTGTTTCAGGCCTTTGGAAGGTTTCGGCGTTGCTGGAGCGGAATCTTTAGCAGGCGACTCTGTCTTAGATATAGATTCTGGCTCTCTTATTCGTTTTGAAGGCGAGAAGTCAGCGAACTTATCGTCATTTGTGCGCTTGAGTTTTGACGCTTGAGTAGTCGCGTTTCTGTTGAAAGTTGGCGCAGGAACAGCTCGTGGCGCTACTGAGGAGTTCTGTCGCAGTTTGAGGGGTGTTCTTGGACAAGCTTGTAAATGTCGGTCCAGTATATCTCTCAAAAGTTGTAGCTGTTGTTCCTGCTCCTTACCAGAGGCTGATCTGTAGTTGTCGCGCGTCTTTTTAGGGTCAAATCCACGGGCAGACCCGGATTGCTTAATCCAGCTATTATAGAGCTTCGTGGCATCTGCTTCGAACTCCTCCACAGCAGCGTTGTAAACGTGGTTGTAAAAGCAGGCGGATAGCTTCCCAATGAGAGACTCCTTCTCTGTCGCCTTGCTTGGCAAATATGGCGTTGTTGGATCCAAGCCCAGATCCCAATCAGTGGAAAGCTTTTTCACTTTCGTAGCAAACATAGCTGGGTCTGGCTTGCCAGGGGAGGTTACGGAACTGCCGACCATGACTCCTGCACCTTTCTTTTAGTATTTCGTGAGCCCGTTGTCAGTGAGTATTTGCGAGCACCAGGACTTCGTAAGTCGAGGCGCAGAAGCTCAAGGGGAGAGTGTTGATCGATAATCCTCAGCAGCCGCCCAGCTTGAGGTGCAAAGGCTGGAGGAGTTCGTATATACCACCAAACAATTGCATCGTCTTGGAGGATGAAGAGCAGTCAATGCTGCTGTACCGATGAAGAAGTCCAGAGCGTATCTTTGATTTTTGTAGGATGTTCGAGGGAGGTTCGAGGGGATGTCCAGAGCTGTTTCTTTGCGCAGTCCAAAAAGTCTGAGCTTCAAACAAGGAAGGGCACTGGATTCTACTAGTGCAACCAAAACAATTGGCAGCAATGGAAACCGAGAAGCGAGATACAAGTGAAGTTTCACAGAATGGATTGCTGATGCGTGGCGTGGGGGAAGGGCGAGGATCCTCGTTGGATGGCTGAGATTAGATTGCGGGCGATGGGACACTGGGGCGGCCCGAGTTTAGCGTTGGCGCTGAATTTAGAGTTTTTGGTACCTGAAGCTAAACCTCTCACCTTCCCCTTCAGAAAGACTTCTTTGCAAAGCTTCATCTAAAGAAATGTTTTCGAAGGGACATTTTGCTGCGAGTTGTCGAGGCAATCATGATTTCTCCTGCGCATCTTCACTCGGCCAAGATCCGCAAAGAAAGACAAGTCCAGAGCTCCTGCCAAGTATTTCATGGATCTCAGCAGCAACACTTAAACTTTGTAGAGTCTGTTTCCAGGTTACACTCAAGCGGTAGGAGCTAATTGTATGTCTCTGTTCATTCAACTCGATTGATTGCTTTTGAATGCTCTCACGCCCCACCGAATCATTCAAGCATTCCACCATCTCATCACCATGAAATCGGCACACTGAACGTCAAACTCACCGCACTTCCTGTCAGAGGAACCCATATCGTCAACGGATCCTGCGGATTCAACTGCTCTGTCACGAACCCTTTGGCATCCCTCACCTTCCCTGGCACTGTGACTGGTATTGGAGCTGAACAACTGTTCGTCGAGGATGAGATGGTCAACCCTGTAATGATCTTCTGCGAGGTGTCGACATTCAGGGTCATGACCGGTTTGCACTTGTCACGGGCCATCCGCTGAGCAAACGATGCAGCGAGATCATCGTGCTTGAGCGAGATGATAGGCCAATTCACACTGTCCATTTCAGCAATTCGATCTCAGTCTACGAGATGGACAACTTACACCCTGACGAACTCTCCAAGGACGGTCTCAACCCACATCTGCAAAAGGCTCCATTGACCGCTTTTGGCTGTCAATCCACCTCCTGGTGCTATCGTCGTCTGGACATCTGCTTGCCTCATGTTGGCTTGATGAAACATGTATGGGTCGTGGTGGAGCGAAAAGAGATGGCGAGTGTTTGTTGATTTCTCCAGGGTGAGGAGGTCTGTGATAGTGCCGCTTCCTTGGGCAATGGCTATCCATTCGGCCACATCACAAGCAGTTGTATCACACTAGGCATTTAGCTGACGGAACTCTGAGGCCGCAGTTTGGACTCACATTGTAGTATATGTTCGAAGCCCAGCGAGGAGTGATGTACACTCCGGCAAAATTATCACCGGAGACTGTGGTGATGAGTGGCCAATGCTCATTATTCTGCTTGAGGTCAGTTTGGGATATGATATAATTGGCATTTAGTACTGACTGCGTTAAGCAGCACTTTCCTGGTGTTGTCTCCAACTGCATTTACAATCCCATTGTCCGACCAGGCTCTCAACGCATCGCCATTATGTAGGCCCGTGATCGCAGGTGGGATCAACCCCTTTCCACTGAAATAAAATGCCCAGCTAATTCCGAGCTGTGCCAGCCACGCTTGGTTCCAAGTGATCTCTTTGCTGACATCGAAATAGGTTGCTTGATCCTCACTCTCATGCGTGAAAGTGTGGGAAACATGCATGAAGGCATCTCGATTCTCATCAGTCGCCCACCAATTCTGCAATGGATCAAGCACGACGCACTCTTCGCTGAATGGATACTCTCCAGCACTCGACGGCCAAAGCGATGTCCCAGTGCCAGGAGGCTTCACATACTCGGCAGCTACCGATGGTTGAAAGTCGTACTGAATTGGTCCTGAGCCGCAAAGTGGTCCATTCTCCTGGCTGTCAAGGTCATACGAGCTCTACGAATTATCAGCGTCATCCTCAGACTCGATATACATAAATGGCAGACCAAACTCTTGGCTCTCGTGCTGGTGGTGCAGTTTCTACATACCCCAATGTTTCCATTGCCATTGTGTCCAACTTCAATCGTGTAGTTGCTTCCGGTAGGAAGCTTGGCATTCACGGTTGCCATCCAGGAAATATGAGCTGCAAGGTCTGCGGCTTCGATGCGGAATAGTCCTCCGCTATAGATTGCTGTTGTGAGGAACATATCGTCCACTTTTCTGGTCAGCAGATCTTCCGCCAGACAGACGTCTCCCCGTACCTTGAGTGGAAAGAATGGCTCGTCGGTAGCCAGCATCTGGTGTCGGTTAGCGCAAATTTGCTCACGGGGTATCTGGTTCTCACAAAGTCCTCTTGTCGCCCAATGGATCCAAGCATGGGTCAACAAGATCGAAGTGGTGCTCCAGTCAGTTGCGAAGCCAAGGAAAAACACCATCTGTCAAATCAGCCGGAATCGTCCATTGATGGGTCCCACCAACCTGTTTCCTCCCATCCCTGAAATCATTGATCACACCAGCAATCGAGTTAGTCGAAAATCCAGTCGTTGTCCTGAAAGTAGCAAATGCAGTTGCCAAGCTTGAATTCGAAATCGCAGCTGGATAATGGTACAGTCCTTGAGTACTCAACGTCGCCCCTCTGTAGATTCATCAACAATCAGTCCAATCTCAAAGTTCCGACAGTCCCAGACTTTCAACTTACACGACCAAGCCAGCTCCAGGAAATGCAGACGTATCATTCAAAGCCAAAAGCTGATCCACCGTCCCATCACAACAGCTTCCCAAAACCCTCGTCCCCGTCGCAGCACCAGGAACAACATCCAGCCTCACCATCCTGATACCAAAAGTCCTTTGATATTCATACAACGAATTCCACTGCGCATCCGTCAATGCAGACGCATACTGCCCTGCTGAATTCGCGTAGCTGACTTCCGACAGAACAACAATCCCACCATAATTTCCTACCCGAGTCGCAGACGTGAGGACAGGTAGTGTCGCTCCACCTGCCGGCACAACAAATACTTCGAACGCGATGCCATAATCATTCAGTCCCGACTTCGCCGAGTATGCGACTGTAGCATCTCGTGCTATGACCAAGAATGTGCTTTTTGTTGTGAGTGCCACAGTCGATTGCCGTTTCGTCAACTGCAGAGTTTCTCTACGATCATTATCTTGAATTGTTGATGTGTTTGCGATGATGACGACCTTCTTGTCCTGATCTACCACTACCTTCTTCGGCTCCCAATATTTTGGTCGGTACAGACGCGTTTGGTTGTTTATCGCTATGCCTTCTGGCTGACCTGGGTGGCGATGGCTGTGTGTCCCGTTTCCGCGATGCAGATGCGTCCCATTTGCACCTCTCGTTGGAGGTGGCGGAGCTTGCCAAACTGCGAAAGTGCTGGACGAAAAACACAGAATTGCAAGCACACATACGGAATTGAAAGAAACCATGATGTCTTTGCAGAAACTGCCAAACGAAAATGCCCTACGAAAAGACTCGAGGAAGGTAGACACAAAATCGAAGAACCCCGAAAATAAACGTATGGGAAAACATTATTTGCAGACCACAACACCAGGTCTCTGAGATAGCCATCGATATTGCCATGCATTCATCCTAGATCCAGAGTGCCTGCGCGGAGCTTCGCGAGCCATTGACGAATAGGCTGATTCGCCTCATCTCATCTCGTTCGTCCGCCAGGTCTTTTCCGTGCCATTCTTCCCCGCTACCCCAGCCTGAAAGACTATTTTAAGAAAGTTAAGATATGGCGCCATGTCAACGTAATGAAAGATGCGGCTTACATCCATGAAGATTTCTTGGGGCCTTGGGGACGAGAGAACCTTCGGATGAACCCTATGCTTGGTGTTGATGTTCCGAGGACACGGATAAAATGATGGCTGAATTGAAGGCCACGAGTCCACGCGACCTTGGCTCGATAGACTGAGAGACGAAGCGATCGCTATTGAGTCTGACTGAAGAAATTCAGCTACGACTGGGGTGAGGTACCATGAGATGGGATGAGCTGAAGTTTAGCCATCGACCGTACCTGGGAGCAGCAATTTGGAAAAGCTTGATTCAGCCAAGAGGCTACACCGACGACGCGCAACAAATCGAAAGTCAACAAACGGGGCTTATCGCAAGCAGCTATTACCAGGAGAGAAAATTGTCATTTCCAGAGCCTGGTCATGTCAGTGGAGGGAGGATCGGTTGCAAGTGTCTCTGACTTACGAATCAACCAAGTCCCAAGGAACTCGACCCTGCCAAACATCCATATTCCCCGAAAGTTGGAAATTCATCTACCTACTCATCACGCAATCCTCCCTCAATATGAACTCCCAGGCTCGAGACTGATGCATTGACACCACCCATAGGGCAGGAATCTTATCCGGTGTGTTTCCTTCAGGATCCGTAGGTTGAAGGACAAAGACTCACCTGAGATGAAAGAAAATCTCACTGGAACTGAACAGTAAGCATCGAAAGAGAGACTTGTTGGGAACATTACGAGTTATGCATCGGTTGGCTCGCTAAATAGGTCCTAATTCGAAATCAACAGTTTAAAATCTCTTCAAAAACATCGACCATCCATTCCTAGTCCTCGACTCATCTTCAAGCTGCGTCCGAGACTTGCCACATCCTACGTCTCGCATATTATGTCCCACTAACTCACTCCATTTCCTCATCAAATCATCAATCACCATCCCTATCCCTCACAACGCAGCCCAGACACCCCCAACAACACCCATCGCACCCACCACCATCGGCACCCCCGTCGCCATACACCCAGAAGAACTCGTACTTGGCGTTCCCACAATCTTCGCCGCCGCACTATTGACCGCATTTCTATAATCCGCAATATCGGTCTGGATTGCCTTGGGCACACTCTTCGTATACCAGCTTTCCGTCGTCAAAGCATCATACTGATATCCTGACGACGAGATCGATGCCTGAGCCGCGGTGGGTGCAGCGGAGTAGATGGCGGCGATGGCTGACGTGTACTTATTACTGTTCTCCCAGGTGGATTCGACGGAGTGGAGGGCGCTGGCGAGGGAGGTGGAGGCTTTGGCGTCGATCTTGGGGGTGGAGTCGGGGTAGAAGGCGGAGATTACTGAAGGGCTGAGGAGGGAGTGTTAGTTGAGAGTTTGTGGTAACCGAGAGGTGCGTGAGGCTTGACTTACACATTGAGGTCATCAGCAGAAGCGACAGCAGCGCAAAATGCGAACGCGGCGACAATGGAGAACTTCATCTTGAGGATAGTGTACGTTTCTGATCTTGGCAGAGATTCGTTGAAGTTGGTAGCAAGGGTATGTTCAGTTGATGTTCAGGTTGTCTTTCACTTTTTGTTTTGACTTTTGCTTCAAGATTTTTCAGACCAAACAAAATTTTCTTCAAAACCATCTGGGAGCAGCTCACCTTCATATAGACAGGAACAACCACATCACAGCCTTGCGCTTTAGGTAAAAAGGCACACTGTAGCCTACCATCATCCTACTCGGTCAGCAATTCCAAGCTATTAGTGTCCCGTTTGGGACAAACGAAGCTTGCTACGCCGCACTATATTCATCGCCACCGACAATGCCCCTGGCGATAAAGGCTTGGATTTGCGGCTAGGGATTCGTCCGATCTTACTTTCGTCAATTCGACCTTCGCTTTTACTCTCTTAACTTTCATCCCCTGTCTATTTCCAATTCTGCAGCAGGTTGGCCATGTATGTTCCTGCGTTCACAATCGCTCGTTCAGACCTCGCGAGCCTCAGCTCCTATATCTCTCAAGAAGCAGGTACAGTACAGTCAGATGTCTATTTTCATCTCACATCGACCCAGCCTTTCTGAACATTTCTTATTCCATTCACAGTCGAGACCTTGCAGTAGAGGATATTTGGGTCAGGGGTAGACAGCCACTAAGGCGGGGTGCATCTGGGTTGGGGGCTATGCTGCATTCTAGTGCGGCATCGCACCTCAACGCCTCCCCTGCGCCGCTCCATCCACTATGAAGCTTATTTATTTGTTTAAGTTGTGGAACGTTATTCTCGTATTAAATATCGCAGGCTTTGAATAATTCTAGAGTTGAATGTTTTCGAGGGCTGTGTTGCGGTCTTTATTTCATGATGGAGAGATAATATCCCTCAAGTTTGGATGTCAAGTGTCAGGTACCAGGCCGACAGTGCTCTGCTTCTTAGTGAGAGAAGCAAATTCCTATTTTAAGATCGCCATCCGATGAGCCGTTAAGTTATCGAGCCTAGGAAATAGCGTGAAGCCTCGATTCTGGTATTCATTAGGGTTCGGGATCCGGAAAGGCTAGTGTCCATTGGTATTTGCTAGTGCGAGTTGAGGTGGATGTGGGAAAGGGTTTATGTCATGTGTGGGATATGGAGGTGGCGATCGAAAGACGTTCCAAACTGCTGGGATTTGGCCGGCGTGCACCATCTCTGGTTTTGAAAACTTGTCTCTGTCAAAACTTCTCAGCTTCAGTGGTGTATATTTGAAGAATCCGTATACTATCCCTTTCAAAACCACTCATTCCCTAACAACCCCTTACCTTCCCTCCAAAGCGCCTCACATGCCTCCACCAACTCATCATCCAATTTCCCCATTCTACAAAACTCCACATTCCCCCGCAACTGCTCCGCCTTCGTCGCCCCCAGTATAACACCATCACCCTCTCCTAGCACCCCATGCCACATAATCCACCTCAAACTGACCTCAGTAGCACTAACCCCCTTCTCCTCACACCTCTTCACAAACTTCCTCATCGCCTCATGTAATGGCTCTTTATCGAATGTCTCTTTATAAATCGGGAAATTGCCCTGTTCGAATCGTCCACCTTTGAGGATTTCGTCTTTCGTGAGGTCTGGGGTGGGAGGCGGCAGTGAGACTTTGCCGGTGAGGAACCCGCCGGCTAAGGGGCCGTAAGCCATGATTTTGACGTTGTGGGTGCGGAGGAGAGGGAAGAGAGATTCTTCGGCTTGGCGGGTGAGGATGTTGTAGTGGCCTTGGTAGTAGGATGGTTTGATGTAACCTTTTGCGTCGCAAGCAGCAAGGTATTCGGCCATTTGTGCGGTACTGTAGTTGGAGAGGCCGAGCTGATGTATGTGTTAGCTTGCTTGATGCTGAATTTGGACATTTGCTCCAAGGAGAAGCGAGTAACTGTTGAGATGCTCATACCTTCTTGAATTTCCCAGCACGAAATTGTTTGTCGAATGCTCGCGCCGTCTCTTCGGCAGGTGTAGTTGGATCAGGTGCATGCGCATACAGAATATTGACCTATTTGATGTCAGTGTACCGTCTCAAATTCAAATCTCCATGTCCGTTCATATCATCCCATATCAACTCATCTCATCTTGTCTTCACTACCCTCTCCAAATATCGAAGTAGAAACCCACACTCTCAATTCCTAACAACCTCAAACTCTCCCCCAAGCTCCACTCAATTCCCCTCTCACTCAAACTCCCATCTCTCGACCCTCCCCTACCCTCATCCCCCCTGGGCAAGATCTTCGTATCAATCACGAATCCTCTCTCCTTCGCCTTCGTCTCACCAAGCAATCCCTCCGTGACCCACGGGGCACCAGGCGGGTACCCAGCGCCGGAATCAAGCTCAGTGAGATTGAGAGATCCGAGTGTGGTGAGGAGAGAGGAGGTTTGTTCGGCGTTCGTCCAGGTATGTGATATTTTGCCAGAGCCGATGCCGCCGGCGCCGAAGATGAGGGTTGGTGGCATTTTTGGTGTGGTTGGGTCTTGAAGTGTTTTTTGAGAACGATGGCTTGGGAATTTTGGATGGTGAAGATGGAGTGGGAAATAGCTGAGAATATAACCAAATAAGATGAGTTGTGGATTTCACGTATAACGAGATAGCTGACTGTACCCCGCTATATGGAGGCGAAGCACTGCAGGCAACTTTGTCAACCAACCTCTTTTGAGTGCAGTGCCACGCTGGGAGATTGCCGTCGACGAAATTCTCAATGCTTTGATGGTAGCGAATTATTTATACGGCCAAAAATTATGATTGGATCACTGTGCGAAATACGGTGGGATGTAAGTTGTGTAAGAAGCTTGTCAGCGCTGAGAATGGCCGAATTAGGAAGGAGGGGTAAATCTTGCGGTTTGGAGTCGACGCCTCGACCGAATGCCGGATAATACTTGAATAATAATTATAATACATACGACCTGTTTAAGGGCAGTAGGATTATGGGCGATGCGTGCGCTTTCAATTGAAAATATTCTAGACTGAGGAATAATCAGGCTCTGAGGTAACCATATACGTTTCCCATACACCATTCGCTCACTTGACGCTATTTGTACATGATATCGTACACTATCCTACATGAATCTGTATTCTAAATCAGATAGATTATGCTCTATTTCCTTCAAAGAGTCCCGTACTTCCATTCCCAGCATTTTCAACCTCATTCTTCTCCCCTCCATTCGCGAGATTATGCTTCCGTTCTCTCAAACCACGATCACGTTGCCCCTGCTCACGTGCTGCAGCATTGGCGGCTACGATATCTTCTGGGAGGTTCCATCCCGTAGATTTACGTCTAGAAATTGTCAGTAGATGCCTTTCGAGATGAGGGCGATGTGGTGTGGACTTACGGTGGAACGTGCATCAGGTACATGGTATCGATCTCCTCGAGGGACTTGCCATTGGATTCTGTAGAGTGTAAGCATGAAAGGTAACGAGCTGGGATGACATAACACTAACCGATCAGGAAGAAGTAGATGAGCAAAGCGGCGCAAAGATTGCATCCAGCGAAGACATATCCGTACGCAAAATCGATTTGATCGGTGATGAGGGGTGTGAAGAAGGCAAGGTAGAAGTTGAAGAACTGTGTTTGACACATCAGTATAAGTGCTTGCCGGATGGAGAATGTGGAAACAATGGAGAACATACCCAATTGCTTGCACTACAGAACGCAATACCCTGACTTCTGTACTTGCCAGGATACATCTCTGCGACGCATGCCCAGGCCATGGGACCCCACGTACTAGCGAAGGCTGCGATAAACAGCGATGCAAAGACAATCATGACGTAGCCAATAGTCTGGTTGCTGCTTCCGTCTGCGTTGTAGAGCTTGAAGTTACCCAGCGAGGCAAAGACGAGGAAGCACATGCACATCCAGAGGGCACCGATAGTGAGACATTTGCGACGACCGAATTTCTCGACCATGTAGAGACCAGGGAAGGTGCAGACGACATTGACGGAGCCGAGGATGATTTGAGTGATGAAGGAGTTGTCGATCCCGATTGAGGAGAAGATGGTGGTTCCGTAGCTGGTAGGGAGATGTTAGCATTTGGGAAATGGGTGAAAGGTTGGAAGTACGTACTAGAAGAAGTAATTGGCACCAGTCAATTGCTGGAACGCTTGAATCCCGACACCCAGCAAGATTCGGTACATCATTCTCTTCCCTTTGAACACTTCCAGTAGCCCCGTCTTGGTATCTTCTTCAGCAAGCTTCTCCTCGAGATCCAACATCATGTCTCTCACTACGCGGTGGTTCTCGCTGACACCATGGAATTTTGCGATGTTCTTGCGGGCCTTGTCAATGTTCCCATTTCGGAAGTCGAATCGTGGAGTCTCGGGGAAGAGTAGAATGCCGAAAGCCAGAATCAGCGCCCAGGCGAAACTGATGCCGATAGGAATGCGCCATGACCCGGTGTTGGAGATGGATTCTGTGCCGAAGTTGATCAGGTTTGCGAGGAGAATACCGATTGTGATGAAGAGTTGGTAGCAGCTGTGATTGTAAGCTTACGACTCCAGTCTACGAGTTCGACAACTTACCAAACAATAGCACCACGAATGTGAGCTGGAGAACTCTCTCCCTGATACATAGGTACGAGCACGGACAGACCTCCAATGGCGAGACCAGCAACAATGCGGCCAACCATCATCTCATACCACTTGGGATACTCTGCAGCGATCTGAATGATATTTCCAACAATGAAGATCATGCACCATCCGAAAATACTGAGTCTTCGTCCAATTTTTGGGTGGTTGGCAATGGGCGCAGAAATCAGAGCACCGAAAAGCGTTCCGATGGAAAGCATTCCGACAATCAGACCCGATCGCCTCCAGGTAAAGGCGAGAGTTGGCTCTCTCTGATCGGCAAAGTTGTACAAGAAATTCTCCATTTCAAGGAAACCACTGATCTATTCAATTCAGCATCAGTCACCCGCGCAGCCAAATATATACGGCGAGAAAAAGGGTACATACCTGTCCAGTATCATATCCAAAGCAGATACCTCCCATCGAGACAAGTATACACATGAAGAACGTCCTCGCCGTCATGAACGGAACTTTCGAGTCATCGTACGCTCCTTTCTCGATACCTGCACCTGCCCCGCGGGGCTTATTATCCATTGGGACATTTTCAAATGCTGTTCCTGAGTCGGAAAGGGATGAGGTTCGGTTATCCATGGCGAAAAAACGTCCTGCTCTTTGGCGTGTAGGTTCAAAAAATTGAGCAGAACTGGGAGAGGAGAGGAGAGACATATATCATATGCTCGCCCTCCATCCATCGATGTCATCCAGCATCCTCCCTCCCCGCTCTGCGGCTCAACAGTCGCCATGCCACCGATACCCACCAGTGATCCCCTCTGCTCTCCACAGTCCATCTCCTTCCTCCCCATCCAAAGTCTTCGCCGTCGTCATTCCACATCTCCAAAAGCCCAGCCAAGTCCACACCCAAGAACAAAACGCATCACAGCCAAGCTCGCCTTTGTACCCCACCAAATCTTTGCACCGAACCAGTATCGTCCTTTCTCTGCACCACAACCACCACAACCGACCCAAACAAATTCGGCCGCGATCATGTGAGCCTTTCCCTTTCCCAAGTTACGTCATTCCAGATCCAGGTCCACGGCGAGAAAGCCTTGGATGCATTCTTCGTTGCTTCTGAAGACTTGCTTGTCGACAAAGAGAGAAGTCGTATGCGGCTTGCCGAGACGGGTGGGTGGTCCGGCCGGTATGCTTGGCCTGAGTGGCGTCGGTGGCTTTTTCGGGCTTGGGAGGTGTGCCGATCGATCGCTTGCGATAGTATTGAATCGTGTTAACGGGTGAGTAGTTTTCTTCTTGAAATCTTGTGAGACATCTGATCTTTTCTGTGGATGTGTGGTGGAGTTTGTTGTGATTGTGTAATATGCTGGAGGGCTGGATGTTTGGGTTGGCTCGACTGAATTGTCGTGACTTCTTGGTCTTGGCGTCCGGGATCCTGGATGATTTCCTGTCCGTCGAGCGGTGAAAGCCTCTGTCTACCTCACAAACTAATGAGTTTGGCTGTATGAAAACCAATCTACAAGTATTCGACGAGAATGATTCCTCGCCTGAAGACAGGAAAGAATGTGGGGATTAAGGGCGTGAACTTTGCCATTCGGCGAGCAGTTTGTCTTGCGACTTAAAGATCCCTTGCAATTCTCTTCTTTTGTACCAACCTTGACATCACCAAGTTCAAGCCCATGATCTCCAGGAACAGGAGACCGCGCAAAAAGGCCCTCCTCTCTTAACGGTCAACAAATATCTCGCTAAATTGTCATCACCTCTGCACCGTTAGAGCGCACGTCCTCCCGCCCCCTCAAGCTCGCTTACAGCCATCCAACTGTAAGCGCTCAGACACGAAATTCAGGGTCACAAAATCATCCGGACTTCGAAACAATACTGCAACGCGCACTTTTAATGCGTTCCTTACATTTCCCCTCCATCAGCCATTTTACACTAATGATTTGAATGAGTTCGCACTTGTAGGACACTGAGCTTGAGAGGACTTGAGACGACAGGCGATCGATCGTCCGAACTGGCTTTTGTGAACTTCAGATGCCGTCGTGAAGCTAAATCTGTGACACTTCGCTCCCGCTGTCAGAAATGTCTTGTCCTTAACCTCTAGATTGATATCGACTTCCTCTCGTTCATTTGCTTTTTCCGGATCGTTCAGTCTCTCGTTTGTACCTTGGACACTTGTCTTCGCATTCTTTCATCAAGATACTCCAGGTTATTGCCATCTGCCTGCGTGTTTGTTGAGTGAGCGATTCGACGCGACGCATGCGAATATTAAGATGCATATTACGAGTATCTCATTCGCAGTAGCGAATCTGGCAATACGAGTCCTCGCGGGACCAGACCTCGCAATCAACTTCCCAGGTTTCCTACGCACTCGCGCTGATATTGGAAACCTGCAGGTACATTTCCACTCTCCTTATCCCATCCCATCATATCCCATTCTCATCGTCCCACCTCTCTTTTCACCTTTCTCAACCCATAATTTATCTGACATCTCCTTTATCCAGACATTTACCGCCGCCCTCGGTGCCATACCCGCAGACCCCATAACCTCCACGACAGACCCAAAGAGACCCTTCCAAGTAGGCGAAGAGACATTCACCGACTTCCGGACCGCAGCAACACGATCATGTAACCTGCAGCATAACAAGTGTGCTGAGCTGGCGAACTCGAAGGATGGGAGCAATGTGGATGGGATCAAGGTTGGGGATTGTGATGATCAGCAGAGTGAGTTACTCCTTGTGCCACCCTCGGACGTATTCTCGAATCGTCTGGCCTTTCGAAGCGGCGAGTGGTGAGAATCGAGTGGACTCAGGAGATTGTGGGAGAGAACAATGCTGATGGGTTTCATTTTAACAGCGGAGTGTCAAGCAGCAGCCAAAGCTGGTCCAGGAACGGGAGCAGGAACACCCAGCGCTTCGGCAGTAGTACAAGATACTGGGAGTGCAGCTGTATCGGTCGCTGCAGCGGAAGCTACGCTGCATAGCTCGGATGAGAACTTCTTTTACTTCTGCGATCCATGAATGGAAATGCGGGAAGAAGATGGGTGGTTTATCGGATCGTCGGGGTGTTGGGCTGGGTTTGTGGAGTATTGGTACTGGATACCCGTTTCTTGGTTTTGTGGAGAGCAGATTATACCGGTTTGGCATCGGCGTTTGGATGGATAGTTCGGCTTTCAGATACTCTTACGCGCCAGCCAGACGTAATTAAAAATGTTCACAGCCAGTATCAGAGAAAGTGATGCCCCAATCGATTGTAAATTTCGACCCATACGTGACGCTGCCGGTTTCCGGCTCCAAGGCCCTTCCAATCGACGCAATGGCGAACTTCCATAGTTTCGAAGCAGGTACCAAGAACCAGCATCGCAGCTGCCCGCCTAGCATAGATAATAGTCAATCGGGCAGACCTTCCCGGTATGTAACTCAGGCAATAGATTAGTTGTCTTTTCTCCAAGCAGTATATATTTTATTGTAAAGTCCTCCGACAGATTCAATGGCAGGTCCGACGGCAGGTGGTGGTTAGGACCAACCATTGCGTACCAGCATCCCCACCTCTGTTGACATTCCATCTCGTTCGGGCAGTCGGGTACGGGATTTCGAGAGGTGGACACGGAGAGTGAAGGCAATTCCTGGTAAGAGTCAGCTATTGCTGCAGAGCTGGAGGGCATGGTTCTTCCAGTAACAGATACCTGTGTTTCTGGGAAGGGGATAAATCGTAAGAGGGGACTGAGAGTAGGGGAAAGAATCAAAGCCCAAAGCAGGGACTTTGGGAGATGACATTAATGAAGACTGAATAAAGGAGATACCACCTACGCTTTCCTACCTGTATTCATTCTGTCCGGACCCCTGGCGCGAGTTGCATCGCTCGGATACCAGAGTCAACTGATTTCATTGTGAATTCCGCCTTTGCAGAGGCTACCAATTGAGCAGGGCTGTGTATTGGCATCGTGCGTTACGATATTCGCGCAATACACGGCTTCTCTGCTTCTACTCCAGCTTTGTGGATCGGCTCGACGAACGCACTGGCGGATATGCTGGAGAGAAAGGCTTCCATCACGAGATAGCATGGTAAGTAATAGTTGAATGCGCCATCGAGGTTGGAGTGGAATCGAGGAAGTTGACTAGCACAGGTTGGTGATGTGTCGCGAGAAGAGGAGAGGATTTGAAGAGCTTCGAGAAATCGAGTGGTGCTTAGTCATCCGCTTCCCCCTCCTTCATAGCCTCCAACGGGACTTTTTTCCCCTTCCCGCAATATACTTTTCTTCCTCATAAACCTAGCATCATCCCTTCATGGACGTTCTCACCAGATGTCAGTACATCAATCCATATATACAAAGCTTGATATCAGCACTCTATTTGAACATCGACTGGTTGTCATCTTTTGGTTCTGTTGATCATATTTCATTGTCTTCGTATATAAACATTATCAAATACAGAGTTCCATCCCCCTTTTACTTTTCATCCCCTTCTCTCTAGTACACCCACTTTCCACCCTTCCTCTGGAAAGCCACATCGCGCTTGACCTCCACATTAACACTCTCCACGCTTCTCTTGGTCTTCGGTGGGAGACTCGCAAAGCTGCGAGCATAAGTAGCAACAGCATGAGCAATACCCTTGGTCAACTGAATCCAAACACCAACATTGAGGTTCTCAAGCGTATCCCGAGCGGTGTGGTAGTTAGGGTCCAAGATCGCACCAGCAGTTCCACCCCAGATAGCAACCTGCTCAGCAGTCTTGACCTCATCAGCTCCGGAGGTGAGACCACCAGCTGCGATACCAGCGTCCAAGAAAGGACCGTAGTCAGAGCGACCATCGAAGGCAGTTGGCTCGGTAGCGATGTTGACGTCGTTCTTGAAGTAGTCTTCCCAGAGCTTCTCGGCCTCGGCGGATCCTGGAGCCCCGGAGATACCGAAGGCTGATCCGTCTCCGTCGTAGATTTGGTAGACGAAGTTGGGAGAGGCAATCATGTCGAAGTTGAGGTACAGGCGGATCTTGTCTTGTTCTTCCTGGGGAAGGTTGGCGACGTAGTATTCGGCTCCGAGGAGACCCTCCTCCTCACCAGACCACCAACCGAATCGGACAGCGTTGGTGACGGAGAATGCGGTGAGCTTGAGAGCAACTTCGAAGATACCGATTGTTCCTGATCCATTGTCGTTGATTCCTGGTCCAGCATCAACAGAGTCGGTATGAGCACCGACCATGATGACGTTGTCGTGGTCTCCTCCCTTGGTCTCAGCGATGACATTGTATCTAATACCAGTCAGCTTGAGAAGTTCTCTGCGCATGGTAGAACTACTTACGTGTTCTCGACAGTAACAGTTACATCCAAAGAAGCGGTTCCACCTGATGCAACGAGTGCAAGTCCGTCCTCCTGGGAGATACCGACAGTTGGGACGAAGTTACCTGGGCCACCGAGGGTACCAGACAAGGCTCCGGCGACATTGTTGTAGATGATGGTTCCGATCGCACCAGCTTCCTTAGCAAGTTCGGCCTGCGAAAGTTAGCGGATGTTGTCAATGGATTTTCAACACATAAAGGCATACCTTTTGGGCGAACGGGCAAGTTCCACGGCTGATCAAAGCGATCTTTCCAACAAGCTCAGCTGGGTAGTCCGCAGCATCACAACCAATGTTTGCCACATTGACGAGCTCTCCGGACGGTGTTCCAGCTGGAGTGCCAGTCATTGGAATGACAGCCAAAGCTGCGCCATTGGCAGTAGCAGTCGCAGCCGAAGACTCGACGTCGAATGGCTGGAAGTATACATCGTAGTATCCGGTTGCCACAAGGGTGTCATACAGCCAGTTGACAGTTGAGTTGTGTCCTGGGGTTCCAATGTAACGATTGCGTCCCTCGGTGGCGTAGGCAAAATCTTGAAGTGTCTTTCCCTTTGCAAGGAGCTCGGAACGAAGCAATACTCGGCGGAGTTTGTTCTACAGGACATCAATCAGTTCAACTCAGACACATCAATTGGGGAAAACACCATACCGACTCAACGAGAGGCAGAGCACGAGCTACAGGACCAGCTTCAACGAGGGAAGCAATGGTCGCGAGAATGCTGGCATAGGTGGAGAGCTTCATGATTGCAGATTGCCTTTAATTGACTACCACGGGGAGAACAGGTGCAAAGGAATGAAGTGCAGAAACATATTATCCAAGGGACCTTCATACTTAATATACTTTCCCCTCCCATTCTTACCGGCGATCTCGATACCAGATTGCAACTCTGCTGCCCTGTCAATTACTCGTTCTGTTTGCTTGGCACCCGGCTCAACAGCCTGATACCTTCCTACTTGGTATCTAATCGAAATCCAACACGGGACGCTGCAGGGCAGCCATGGATACGTGCGGAAAGTATACTATCACGAGCTTGCAGCCTCGTCTTGGCTCATATAGAGCTTTGAAGCTTCGGGAGCTGACTGGCTGGCCACAACTGGCGCCGCAGAACAATCAGTCGCAGAGCCGGAGCAATATGCAGGCCCAGAGAAAGAAGCTCCAACCAGCGAAGATAAGAGTGCCATGCCCAGCAGTCCAGGCCAGTTCAATCCAGTCCAGTTGAGCTTGCAGTACGGCACCCCGCATCGTCCGAAGAATTGCATGGTCTGTACCTGAATCGCCGAGCTTTATTGAGGCACAAGCATAGGTAAGCACTCACACGACTCGGCCACATCCGCACCTCAGTTCCCTGGGCATGCCCATCCAGCACCCAACTTCTAGCATTAACAAGCCGCCCAGCTCAGAACAAGCAGCCGCCAACCCAGAGCTACATGACGCGATGTGGTATTTCCCATCGCAGCTACGAAGGTACCCTCCTCCCCTCGCATCTTCACCTCAACATAGAAGGAGCCAAGGCGATAACGAACTTCGCCAAGTGAAGAGCCCTTGGTGGCATCCGGCTTGCCTGCATGGAAGAATGCAGCGAAGTCTTAGGTCGTTGATAAAGAGCGGATGTTCAGGACGCTTCGACGCTTCGCTATGCCTTTTTGTGGAGTGCGCCCAGTCTTGCCCCTCTCGCCAAGAGGCTGAGGACCTGCCAATCCCGGATTGGTGGCTAGATTAGGGGATGCAGCCGAATATCAACATGGGGGATTTGGAGGTAACTTAGCAAGCTGCTTAATTGGTGGATGGTTATGGGCTGGGTTGGGTCTGGTTCCTTGATATGGATGGGTGAGCTTGGTGTGCACTGCAGAGTGCAGATTGCAGCATATCGGATTTGCGCTCTGGCGATGAATAAGTTCGGAACCGGTTCGCGACTTGAGGTTCTTTTACGAACGAAGGTTCGGACTTCCCGGTTGTCATGTGAGAGGTGAGAAGAGTGTGTCTGGTGGCACGATCCCACCTTAAAATCTTCCAATGTGACGGTCAGGGCTGTGGAGTGCGATGGGAGCTAAAAAAGAAAGTTTCTATAGTCATTACTTATCTTCTTCATTTTGTTTTTGGGATACTGTAAGTGAAAGCCAATTGTATGCTCAAGTGTTGGCTCGATTATTTTCAAAGTCGACTGGGGAGAGCTGTATGTTTCGACACTACCCTGCCATATATTTCACTACAATGATTTCTCATCCATCCGTTCCAGCATTTGTCTTCGGGTTCCTCAATTCAATGTCTTCCAATCATTTCCTATGTGGCTTTTAGGTCTTTCTGTGTGCAACCTGCTCTTTGGGTCGCCTTCTTACGATGTGTTCATACCCAGACTTTCTCATTTTGATTCTTTCCCTCTGAATTTCACAGTCATGAACTGATGGTCTCAACATACACAGTAACCCCAAATTGTCAGAGAGGGTCACTTGCTACAATTCCTGTGTTCGAGTACAATGCTTTCAATAAATTGGGACAAGTATGAACATCGCGATAGTTTCCTCCGGATCGAGTTGATCTCGGCTCGAATCGAACTCTCTCTTTGTTCCTCCTTGACGCACCCGTCCAAGTACAAGCCAAGCGGCACAAGCCACGGAAATTCCGTTGATCTTACAATGGCAATGCATGCGGCATCAAAGTCAATTGTTGGCGGAAAAGGCTTTGTCTAGGAGGATTTATGTAGGAAGGGCTCGCGTTGAGAGTATCCCCGCTCTGAGCTCTCTCGCTCCTCCACCGACAAACGACAGGAAGTAAGCAGATCCCGTCAGGATGCCGCCAAAGAGAACAGTGAAGTAGGTGCTTTCTTCACTCTCGAATTGTCGACAATCAGCTGACCAATCCCAAGAATAAGCAGGAAACGCTCTTGCCCCGACCCCGAAGAGCACCTCGCACCAGGACCATCCCGAACTATCTACCCACCAGATCCACCTTCACCTACTGCGCCCAGCTTTAAGAGACCAAAACTCGTCCTACAAGCACCTCTCTCGTCAGAGGAGCCTGTAACGCCGCCACGTATCAAAAAGGTACCCTACGACTGGACGCCGGATCCACCAAGTCCCACGGATCTTGTAGGCGCAAAGTCCAAAGCAAAACCAAAACGCAGGCTCAGTCAAGGACATGCTCAGGCAAGACCAAAAAGGCCGTCAGGAGCTTTTACCACAGATCCTTCCGAGAAAGAGAGGATTGAAGCTCTGAAGAACAGCGACGGCTAGCAGGACGCGCTGAGCGGGCTGAAGAGAGGAAGAGGGGGAGGCACATTAAGAGATTCAGGGTTGGTAAAGAGCGGGATACGGATATCGAGAACACTATAGAGGAGGAAGAAAACGCTAAGAGCATCAGACGAGCGGCGAGGCGGAAAGCCAGGTTGGAGAATGAGCGGGTGGAGTTGACGGATGAGGAGGAGAAGAAATTAAAGAGAGAGTGGAAAGAGAAAAGGGCGGAGAGGGCTCCTGAAAAGAGAGCTAAGGAGAAGGCTGAGAGGACCGCGGCAGCGAGCAAAGAGGATGGAAGGAAGAAAGATGAGTTTCGCCCATCGCCAGATACTGCTCCTGGTGGCGAGAATGCGGATGATGAGGGCAATGGTGAAGATGTAGATGTAGATGCACCTTCTGGTCCTGAGCCTGGTGGCGAAGAAGGTCAAGGTGAAGGAGCAGACGATGGGGGCGAAGGTGGAAGCCAGGGATACGATCCTGATCCCTTAGACCATGGCTCAAATGACAGTGGGAGTGACAGAAATCATTCCTCCGGTAGTAGTTGCTCACATTTTGACCGCTCTTCTAACGAAGACTACAATGATGGTGACAACGACGCAAGTCACCGTACAGATACGGACTCGGAAGAATACACTGACATTAACGCTTCGAACGGAAATGAAGAAGAGGATGACGGCGATAATGATTCAGAAGCGGGCGAAGGAGGTGAAGATGGAGATGGAGAACCAGAAGGCAACGAGGGGAATCAGGATCCGGAAGCCATTGACGGGCATGAGGAGTCCGAAGACGATACCAGAGTTTCGGAATCTTGTAGCGCCCCCAACATCGATCCCTCATTCAACCCATCAGACTCCCACCCAGATCCAGACCCAGACTCAGACCCAGAGGCAGACCCCGACTCAGAAATATCTGACGACTCCACCGACTTCAACGACACAGAGACCGTCTACTCCAGTCTAGCAGGAACCCGAACATGCGGCGCACCACGAGTGCATAACCCGACCGTGGCGTGCAAACAGAAGCTGAGGAATCATAGTGGGATGGCGCCGTTTGGGTGTTCACATCATCCGGAATTTATTCCAAGGAAAGTACGGGAGGCGAGGGAGAAGGGAAAGAGGGAGAGCGAGAAGAGGAGGGAGGGTAGGGCGAGGAGGAAGGGGAGGAAGGTGGGGGGAAAGAAGAGGATTTTTGTTGAGAAAGTGGCGGTGAAGCCGGATTTGAGGGATAGGGATGGCGAGGATGATCAGGGTGATGATGAGGGTGCTGTAGAGGAAGAGGAGGGGTATGATGAGCAAGAGCGGGAGGGAGAGGAGGGAGCATATCGAGATGAGAAGTCAAATGAGGAAGAGAGTGACGATGCCGCACAGCCGTATGATGATGAAAGCGGACTCGACAATGGGCGGGGATTTGACGAGTGGTAAGCGAGAGGTTTTTTTTTGTTAATCTCAAGACATGGGAAATAAAACCGTCGAGTCCCAAGCCCTTTCAAGGGGATAGAAATGAGATCGAAGTTTTTGTATCACTCATATATGCCAATGGAAGAGAAAGCGTATGGAATAGAAAACTGTAGATTCGGTTTCTCATAGAGATCTATGGGCTAAGCCCAAGTATCTCCAGCGGTGTATTCCTCTGCAACAACGAGGCACTACAATGTAGAGGGTATGCCTAAGGCGTTGAAACCCAGTTCTCATGATCGATGTTCGAGGACAGACCAGCTGCAAGAACAATCACCGTCCCACATCTAGGCCCAGCCCGTGTATCTAGGACTGGCTGGAGTTTTTTCTCCCTCAATCAGCCATCAATTGAATTACATGGCAATACCACAGTTCGCTCAGTACAATCCAATCGTGATGTCTCCCCGCACCCTTGCCGTGAGGTGAACTTCCGCTTCGAGATCCAGCTTGATACCGACCATCAATGCTGCACCCTTCAATTGACCATTCTCGTCAGTGGCACCCTTCAGGAGACCGCCTAAATTGATCAGCATGAGTTGGACGAGCTTCATGGAGCGAACAAAAGACAAGTAACAATCGACATACCAGCAGGCGCTCTCAATGTCGCGGACGTTGGTAGTGGCGCAGCGTTGAACGCAGGAGCGAGGGACTTTCCTCGAGACGAATCATCGCTGGACGGCGAGTAGGCGGGGTTGGAGGTGGCGTTGAAGTTGGCACTTTTTCTTTACTTGTCAGCTTTGTTGCCATCGCACTCATGATATTATGCAGGTTGGAGTAGAAACTTACGTGGCAGACATCTTGCTTTTGTTGGTGGGATTTATTAATGTGCTCGGCTGATCTATATGTGGAAGTGGCGGTAGATGCAAATGTACAGGTGAGGTGTTGATGGGGAAGGTGATTGTCGATGAATGCAGATTATGTACTGGGACGATCTCGCCGGGAGAGTGTGCTGATGTATAGAAGAAAAGAGAAGTGAAGAGATGATGTGGAGGGATGAGAATGATGAGGAGGATGAAGCTGCAGATAAATATTTGTTTTTCAGGACGATGAGAGATTACTATATACAAATTCTCACAGCCCTTCCTGGCAATTAGAAATTCTGCATTAGGAAACGCATCTCACGGTCTAGACCAGAATGCTTCTTCAATGCTGCCCTCTAACCCAAAACACACCCCATGCGCCCCTCGTCTCAACAACGACCTGTCAAAATCTGCAGCATCGAGCCATCGGAGCAATAAACAGATCATCACGGACTTCGCGGTACGACTGCCGGATATTCATCCTCAAGGGTCTTACTAGGGCGAACCTAAATCGAACCACAAGTGGTGAAGTGCCTCCAATGCAAACCCCTGAAATGGCCTTATGCTGTTACATCGTCGCTAAGCGAGGCGGATCATCTGGCGATGTTGTGTAATGGGGTCTGTGTTGAGTTTCGGAACTTTGGATGGATCCCTGGTGCAGATCGTAAATAAGGTCATTCTAGCGCCGCATCAAGGGAAGTAATTATCTGGACTTTGTTATTGTAGCATGCGAAGGGGGATGACTGCAGGAAATATTATCTTTCAGTCAAGTTTTCGTGGATAAAGTAAACAGTTCTCAAAATGTCGATGCTCATTGCGCTTTTGACATGCCCAGCACTACTCGCAACTAACGAAGCAATTCGACAAGGACAAACGAAGGATAGGAGAGAAGAGCATAGAGCACGGAGATGCAACTTGGTCGTCAGCTGCTCGGATCCATCGCCATTGAGTGTGGAGATTGATCATAGACAAGTCGCACTAAAAGATTCTAGAGTGAGGGTCTTCCCCTTTGAGCTAGGAATCCGGACTGACATCTACTCTCCAGCTATATATCAAAACAAACCCAGCAGACACTGTCCTCCATCCTTTCGCGGGGTACTACCTTCCATACCCCACACCACCTGAAAATACACCGTACGAAGGACTTGTGTCGACAATCACAGACGAAGCACCAATCTTGAACTGGATATACGTCGACCGCGAAACCTACCAAGTCAAATATGGCATGAAGGCCGATGCAAATCCCAATATCACGGGACCCTTCGATTGCACCAGACAGGATAAGAGGCTGACGCTGGACAAGTGGGAAGGATTTCTGGCTGTGAAAGAAGATGATGGAGAATGGGGATTGTATTTTGACGTCGATGAGGATATGTTGATTGGTAAATTGGGGCTAGGGAGGCATGTTCTAGAAGTTGAGCTGTGCAGGTGGGAGAAAAGAATTAGGAGAGGGCAGCCGTTGGGTGATATGAGGACTTGATACGTGAGAATATTGTAAATTAATGTAGATGGAGAAGCCTTGTGAAGTTCCATGGAATGATGGGTAGTCCTGCACGAACAGTCTCGGCTGTATCAGTTCAAGCTGTCCCATTTTCCCTGTTGGTAAGCTACAGGAGCTCGTCTTTTGAGAACGGGAAGACTGAGATAAAAATTGGTCAAGCCGGGTTTGAAGTATCGTGCGATGTCCACTATCTCCCAGATCGGATATATTCTGGGTTTGATGTGATTCTAACCAGAAACCTTTTCTTGCAGATATAAGAATGGAATCTCAACGGCCTGCTTTCTTTCCTGGGCCATTACAAGCGAGGTTCGACCTCTGCAGTTTTCGATTGAGAGCTTGACTTGAATAAATTGGACATCGGAGTCATCAGCAAATTGAAGCTTTATTTGCCTCCAATTGGCTGTTTTGATATTTAGCTGAGAATTGCGAATACTCTCAAATGCGGAATAATTAGCATTAGTTTTGTCTACAACAACATGATGCGTCACTTGCTAAGGATGTTTGATGAAGCCCCTTTGATACTACATACTGTGAGTTGAAATTGCGCATCCCGAACAACCTCAGTTGCGCCCAAACTACATCCGACACAAGCCTCTCATCCCCGCCGGTCTTCAACTCCACGAATCTCTGCTGCCAATGCCGTTCTGAAAAATGACATTCGTCCATGGACATGATGACAACTCCTGTAGACAGTGCTTATCCCTCCAGGGTCCGTCCATAACCCCTCAACTGATCTCGGTAAATGGTGTGCGCGTGAAGTCTCAAATCGCCGTACTCATCACTGGTCTGCGGTGCGCTGCTGAGTGTAAGCTTTCTGCTCCAAACCGCAAAGTGATAGTCCGACTAATCTTCGAAGAAGTCAGAGAATATGATGAGAGTAGAGTTTTGCTTACTATTCCACCCAAAGATTAGGGCCCTTGATCCGGAAATAGGACTTGCCGTTCTGGTTATCCTCCTTTGTGATGGGACCGCTCCACGCAAAGTATGTTTCGTTCAGTCCAGCTTTGATCTCAGCCAAGCGGGGAGCGTAGTGGACTGTGTTGAGAAGGCCAGCCCATTCGGACACGAGGTCGACAACCAATGCTTGCTGGGCTTCGGTGAAAAGGGCCACGCTGACACCTTCTGTGATGTAATCCTCGCCATCGTGACCAGGTCCAAGAGTGAGGGTGCTCACGTCGTGAGTGATGTTGGCTTGTGCGAAAAGAGTGTCGTCGAGAGACCCAACCAGAGAAAATGCGATGTCATTCTCTGCGGCCAGCACGCGGTTGGTGACGTTGTTGATGGCTGGCAAGCAACCGGTCAACAATGGGGCGATGACAGCCTTGCTCCCATACATGGCTAGGTTGATACCAAGATGATGTCCGCCGAATTGGATCATCCAAAGAGAGGTCAAACTGGGCTGCCCGAAAAAGCCTAAAGTGTAACTTCCCAACCCAGCTTCATAGCCCACACCACGGTCCTCCTCGACTTGGTCGGCGTTCATGATCTCCTGGACTTTGTTGTAACCATGTTCGCTAAACATGACCCGTAGCAAGTTCAGGACGGCTTCATCTTGCGTCTCCGTGAAGTTTTCTCGGGCCAAGCCAACGCGTTCCACGATGCCGACGGGGTAGTTGGTCCATACTGACTGACCGAACTTCTCACCGGAAATCATGCCGGTGGTATCATTGTTAAAGTAGATGGCTGTGGCGTTCCCTGCCGCTTCGTACGGGTACACCAGTGATGCATTCTGCTCTGCGGTGAGAAGGCCTAGGAGGGTGTTGGCAGCGTCGACGATGGCCATCGACTGAGCAGTACTGTTGTCGACTTGCTTGATTGCATGCGACTTGGAGGGAAGTGATTGCACTAGAGTGCACAAAGCAAAAAGAGACAGTCCGAAAAGCATTGTAAGAGTATTTTGTTGACTTGACAAATTCAGAAAAGTTAAAAGAGTGAACGGTGAAGACTAGTGGAAGCTCCAAGCGAGAAAGAAAGGCTCAACTGTAGGTAGCTGTTCAGAAAGCATCATCAGAAAAAGGTACTTCGCTTTCTTTATATGATAAAATCTTGTTGCCTCTGAATTCTTCTGATGGTATAGACTGCTCAAAGACAGCCAAGGAAAATTACTATTACGCAGTCACTCGCGTACGCAGCAAGGCTTTGCAAATTAAAGAGGGCTCTATTTACTTGGCATCGATATAGTCAAGCTTTCTCGGTACCGACATCCTGAAACTCTCGGATTCGCATACGTGCCGAGGCCTTCACCCCGCTATGGCGGCTACAAATAGTATCATCTCAACATTCTCAGGCAGCTTCCTAGTTGTCGGCAGCTCCGTGACTGGATATATTTCCTTGCCCACTCCTTTCATAACATCCTTGGAATATCCATGTGCAAATGCCCTCTTTCAAATATACCACAAGCCGCCTTATTCTCCTATGCCTTTCCTCGAGTCTTCTCGGGACCGATGCGTGGGTGTCTATTTGAGCGATGCCAGGTACGTAATAGTGAGTGTTGATCACCCGAGACTTATGTGAACGATCAAGTAGAGCTAATTACGCCCACCATTACGCGGACGTCAAATAGAGAGGATTTAGGAGTAGATCGCAGCAAGATCTTCCTGATAGGCCTACAAATAGTCTGCGAATCTTCTCCGACGTGACAACCGTATGAAACGAAAGTCTTTCGACGGGGCTTTTTCACCAATTGATGAAGTTTATTGCCATCCACTGCACCCGTTCGTTCTTAGAAACAGCGCGAACCGAAAGCAAAGACTGTTCTATGGGAACAGATTATATGATATATCCTCGATATGACCACATACTTGGAGCGGCTCCCTTTGGCTTCCTCCCCACCACATCCGCCCCGACGAATTCACACACCGTTGTTGTATCATCTAGCTCGCGGTTTGTCTCTGTCACTCTCGTCAACACGAGGAAAACCTATGAAAGGATTATTCGGGAGAAAATTATCTCAGACGTGTGTGCTGACGCTGCGCCATTCGAACTGGAAAGTAAGACTGCCACAAAGTCGAGACGATATACAACATATTCTCAAGGCCGTCGACCGTATGCTGAACGAGCCCAACTTCGGCCGGACCCCCAAGGAATCGGTGCAGCTTCGCTGTTCCGACTCGTCTGTTGGGCTTTATGTAAACCACAATCACGCCCTTTCCGAGCTTAACAGTACGGCACGTTGGAACAATTACAAAAACATCATAGCTGGGAAAATAGCTAACATAGCGGTCAAAGCCATAATGTTTTTTCTTTGCAGCAGCGTTAAGTCATTGTTCAGTTATTCCTTTTTGTACTGGGAGCATGTGTTTGTGGTTGAGGATGACGCTGCTCCTTGTCAATTCTATGTTTGTCAACTGCTGGCGATCACTCACTTCTTAGCGCCTCCCATAATGGAAATTACTTTTTCCCAGTATTGCTATCCAGACGCACTTGCCTCATGCGCCAATCTTTGATTTAATTGGGGAAGTTACTTGTCGTGTAAGTATTCTCTGTTGTGGAGCTGACTTACTTCGAATGATGCTATTGTTCTTATCATTCGCGGATACCTTCTAGCAGTGATCCCAGTACTCAGAGCTGGAGCGATTTGAACATCCCGTAATGTTGGATGAAGAGAGTGTGAAATACCTGATCCAAGGAAAACGAATCCAGCAACAACAAAAACGATGTTGCGGTTCGGTGCACTCACAGCATGTCGCTACCACTAATTGTCAGCTTCCTGGTTGAAAGAACTTCCGTCTGTTCAGGATTGCAAGCATAGGAGAAGGCGCATTTCAAGTTCTAGAAGTATTTTTTCAGTGACATAAAGCGATGTCTAATCACGAGTGACCCAGCTCCAGAATCTGCAAGCGTCGTGATATGGTATGTCGTCCCAGCATTTCCGCCCGTGGCAATTGCACCGAATCCCACAGCACCAGGAATCGCATCTTGTACACTCATTCCAGCTCCATGAGTAAAGGCCACAGAGCCAAAATCGAGAGAAGATTTAGTATGATCGTAATTTCATATATGTATAGGTGATGGTACGGTACCGAAGCCTGGAGCCAGGGCCAAGGTGCCAAATAAAACAAGAAATGCCACATTTCTTATATCAAATGTGAGTAGGAACTTCTTCCGACACCACTCCCGTTGCAAGTTTTCGCGACATTTTGACTCGTTGTCTATAATAGATGAAATACTTGCGATGAACTTCCTTCAATAGGCTTGGCGTTCACGACCCTGACCATAGGGATTGCGGGGTTCCCGTGAAGTAAAATGGGAGGGGTGGTAAACTTCCTTTGAGCCTCCCCATATTTTTAAGGAAACAATCGTATCCCGTTGGATACAAAATTCATGAACGACGTACCGATTCCAAAGACTTCGATATTCTCACATCGATTCAGTCCCTGTCAGTACAGCCGAAAACTGAGTTGAGTGCTGATCCGGGTTCTGGATCGCAATGCCCGAAATATTGACCACCCGAAAGCATGTGCCCAATATCACGTTGTACGCCAACAATATTACTTACCTTCATCATAATCTCACTGTCCGTTCAGCTTCAATCCTCCCAGGCCCACCACAGCAAGAAATGCTCCCACCATCCCCATCTCAGACACCTCTCAAACACATTCTCGCTTAACACTTCCCCAGCCAACATACACTCGTACCATCGTCTGATATCCCAAACATCGTCATGCGAAACCCACATCATGACCTGATCACCTCGATATCGTGCGAAAAGTGGTTCGAAAGATTGAATCGAAGTTTTGGGGATCTCAGAGAGTGAGATAAGCATGGTGCGTAGATGCATGGGCATCGTACGGGAAAGTGGCTGCTGGGTTTGAGAGGGTGCAGGGGTGAGATGGAATGGCACGGCAACCTGGGGAGCTGTTGATTTGGGTTTCTTGTCTGTCGCTCTGGGGATTTTGACTGAGCGCGTCAGATCCATTTGGTATTCTTGCAGTTTTTCCTTGCATTACATTCCTGCATTTCCGTCACTTCACGACCAACCAGCTATACTCAACAACCACACTAAAAGTCAACATGGAGGAAGTCTCACAATCAAACGCCACTTTTAAATCACCACGAAACTCATGCACTTCAACAATCTCTTCGACTCGAAATTCCTACGCTTCAATCTCAGAGTTTGCGGGCAGTTCAGCGCGAACTTCATACTCATCAATTTTCGATCCACCATTGCGAGTCGCCAGTTTCTCACGCACGAGCGATGAGTTCATTCCTGGTTCGGAAGAAACGTCATCGACTTCAGCGATAGGGGACAGTGGTGACGAAGATGTCGACGTGGAAGTGAAGACTATGGACAGGAAGAGTAAAAGATGGAGTTACGACAGGCAAGCGGGGCAGAAGAGCGAAGAAAAATCGAACATCAAAACTGTTTCGAAAGACGGACCTTCAGCGCTAAGAGAGCTAGAGAATGTGAAGGATATTATCTGCGTGGCTTTTGGTGCTTTTGATAGGTATTTCATCTCGTGGGAGGATACGGAGGGGGAGTTTCATCAAGGTAAGACTTTCCTACCGCTTTCTTCTCTAGATCGCATCCCTTGCGGCAAGAAATGGAGGATTAACATGATCCCGAACTAAGAAAGTAACAAATTGCCATCCGCCCTCTACCAGTGGCTCTTCCCGGACGGTAGCACGCACCAAGCACGCGATATTCCGACTCTCCAAGTCTCATTCGGGTCGAATGACGAGTTCTTCGCTTCAGACAAGAATGGGAAGATCACATATCGAGATTCAATCGTCCTGCCAGCATCACAGGCACAGAAACCAACACAGGCCTTGGGTGAGAAGAAAGTCCCACCAAGCATCGCGACAGTTGCGAGGGGATTAGGATTTTGGAGAAAGAAGGCATATACGGTGTCCAGTCCTAGTCCGACTTTGACGAAGGCAACAGAAAGCAATGAAGGGAGTTTGGTGCCGAGGATGGAGAGGAGGAAGACATATATGGATGGCCAATCAAGTTCGACATCGACGTTAAGAGCCGAGCACGCGCAGCCGTTAGGATCGATCCGTGAGCCTGGGGATACATCAGTACAGATTAACAGTTGGACGCCGAAACATGAGAGAAGCCGGAGTATTTTCGCCGTCAGCGAAGGACAACTTAAAAGGCTGAGTAGAAGGAGTACGTTGATCGAGAAGGGAACTGAACCAACTGCTGAGGGAAGGGAGGGGCGGCAACAGCCGGTAGATCAGCCGAAAGAGCAAGCAATTGAGGACCATAGAGCAATATCAAGGAGTCCTACGCGGTCTAACGGAGGGGCTGCTATGCCCCCTCTGGCGTTGGAAGCGAAACAAGAGAGAATGAAGCAAGACAGGCAGCGGAGTTTTCTGGTCAGCACTCTTCCCGTTCGTGTATCATGGCCGGAGTCGCAGACGATCCTACAGGCTAGGGACCAGGTCGACCGCGACGATGGTACAGAAAGGGGAAGTTCTTCACCAACTATGGCAGACAGACCGTTATATGGCAATGCAGAGATACAGACGAGTGCAGGTTTGGATACGTTCATACAACAGCAAGTATTGTTACCCTTACAGTACGAGTACTCGCCGCAGCAGCATATCTCCATTGGTGTTATGTCTGATTTCTTCCGCTGTCAGTATCGACTTGGTGATGCATTGGCGTTTGTGTGAAGGGTGATAGGCTTTTGTGAGCTGGGTACAGGGTGGGAAAGAGAGAGAGACTGTAGTAGCCCCTATAATGTACGATAGATATACCCAGGAGTGCCCGTGTTACTGTTAACATGAACAAAGAAACATGTGAAATGATAAAGTCATTGAAAGGATTGGGGGAAGTGTTTCAAATGATCAGCAACGTCCATTCATTCATAAGAGAAAGAAGTCATCTATGTGAAACGCAACGCTCAGTAACCTGATATCAAAACATCATCGCTCGAAAAACAATTCCCCCGCTTCCCATAGTCCATCCCCTTTCCACCCATCTAAATATCTATCCTCCACCCCTCGCTACGCCTTAACTCAAGCATACCTCGGCGGCCCATCCGGATCCTGCTTCTCATCCCGTCTCGGCGACCTCGGCGGCGGCCCCGGGAATCCCGAATCCGTTCTCTGCACACCATGTCCTGGCGGTGGACCCGGCGGAGCCGCAAACCCAGAATCCGTTCTTGTAGGATGTTGGCCTAGAGGTTGCGGATATGGATCTGTAGCCATATTCATGCCCGCGTTTGTGTTGGGATGTTGGTTTTGGTTCTGGTTTCCGGTCGTGTGAGGAGTGGCGTCGTAGAGTGTTGGGTCGTAGGTTGGGAAGCCGTCGCTGTCGACGGCGGGGGTGTGGGCTGCGGAGGATTGAGCGTGGGGGACGAAGGGGGTCGGGCCTGTTCCGGTTGGGGTTTGGGGTTGTTGGGAGAAGCCTGTTTGACCTTGGGGAGGGGGCTGGTAGGATTGTTGCTGGGGGTTGAAGGTATTTGGATCGTTGTAGGCCGGAGTTGGGCCTGTGTGTTGAGATGCAAAGGCTGTGTTGTCGCCGTGAGTTTGTCCTGGGTAGGCTTGAGCTCCATAGCCATGCTTCTCGTCATGTGATACTGATCCAGCGACACCCATGTGAGCGGGATCGTAATGAGGTGGTGGTGCGAAGTTGTTCTTCTGGTCTTGTGTAGGTTCGCTCATCTTCTCGACATCGAGATCCGAGGGAGGAGGAACATGAGAAGCTTGTTCTAGAACCACAGGGTCGACATCTGTTCTGCCTTCCGCCTGCTTGACAACTTCAGCCAACATCCTCGTCTCCCTGGGGATATTCTTGACTTGTCCAGCCAGAATGTTGGAAATCGGTAATCTCTCCCCGTAGAACTTGGCGTTCTCGTCATTTCTCTCGACGATGATCGTTCCATCGATTTGAAGTCCGCCATACAGACCACGACTCTTGACGTAGCTGAAAATAGGCTTCTTGCTGTTCTTCACCAACTCTGCCTCGAGGACACCACCAGCACCGAGTGGGCCCGCAACGACAGAAAGCTCTCCTCCAAGACTGACACGCATGGTCTTGAATGCTTCCAGCGCTTTACGATTGTTGATAACGATGACGCAGTCGTAAATATCGATACCGGCCATGAATCCAACACCAAGAGTGTGAATCAAAATTCCCGATGGAGGACCCCAGTTTCCGTCCTCCTTGCGAGCGATCAAGACACCGGAACCGCCGGCTCCACTGACCCAGAGTCCGGTCCGCATGACTGTGAAGACGGCAAGACCAACACAGTTCTGGATGACCTTCTGTGGGATTTTGACAAGCACCTTTGGCTTGTTCTTTGGGCCGGGAGACGTAGGCTTCTTCTCTGAAGGGGTACTGGTAAATCCTGGGGTCGGAGGACCCGCTGGTGCACCGCTTGCTGGGACAGCACCTGTCATTGCGGGGCCAGGAGCTGCTGGCCCTGTTACGGCTGGATTGTTCGTAACGGGCTCATCTTTGTAGAAGCCATCCTCTGTTTCTGTTAGAGAGCTCGTGATCGGAGGTGGGGGTTGCTCACTGCAGAATGATTTCAAGATACGTGCTGCCTTGTCAGACTCTGGGCCAAGTCCTTGAGGCCAGAAAGCTTCAGATCCGATTTTGTTTGTAAGTTTGTTGACTGGAGCGCCCAGCTTCTCGAAGGCTGCCCATCCTTTGTCGAAAGCAGCTTTGCTGCTGTGCTTGGTCTTCTCCCAGACTGGCATGTTGAGTGATGTGGTGGGTGATAGTGAGGGTGAGTCTCAGGTCGAGGTGAGTATGAAGAGATCAGAACTTGTATCTCTAGATGAAGAAAGTTGGATATATATTCCAGAAGTCAGGTCGTATCTCGCACGGATTCGTTTACCTGTGGCTCAGCCCGGCTGTCGGGATGACGAGGCAAACACGTCTGTGCCCAGGCGAGGGGGCCAATGATGTCACTTCTGGCTGCTGACTAACCACCAAAGAACAGCAGAAGCAGGGAAATTGACAAGCACAGCTTAAACTTTCTTGCTGTGATAAACCCAGCCACAACTGGATCATTTTAACCTTGTTTTGCCGCGCTGGCAATATTCACATAAAGTGGATTTGAACTTTATAAGTGACCATCTCGTTGGTCAGTTCGTTTTGTTGCGTTTGCTTCGCCACACCTGGCTGGGCAGGGGTTATCGCTAAGCCTCTCTTTGTTTACCGACGTGGACCCTTCGAAGTTTGAATCAGGCGATGCTTGTCGCATCCGCGGTCAATTTGGATGATGCGCATTTGAGTTTGAAAGTATGGATTTCGAAAATCTGTTCTATCTGCGAATCTGTATTATCAGTGTCCAGTTTCACGTGTTGTACAAATCCTCTTCCGAGGGGTTCACTGTGATACAGTACACTGATTGCAGGTCTTGACAGCATGTTGTGATACACATGGGATTGGGAGAAATACTTATGTTGTTGTTTCGTCATCGGCCTTGAAAATATCTCTTCCAACCCTACTGATTCCTCTCCTCCAGCTGAAGCTTCACTTCGAGATAAACACCTGTCCCAACACCGACCCACTCTTCCACCACCCTCTCACGAGCGGATCATTCACCTTCTTCGCCTCAATATGCTGCTCGCTCTGCAATAACTATCAGTATCAATTCAACAAGAACAACAACATAACCAGCTCTACTCACCTTGTCCGCAAACTCCGCCGTCTCCTTATCAGGATATCCCATAATCAACACCAGCGTCCCCGGATCCTCAATCGACACCGCAACAGCCAGATAGTTGAACACCTTCTCTCCGATGGCATTCGCATATCGCTCCATGCTCTGCGCGACGAGATATTGCTGTTCGGGGGCAATTTGCAAGGTCGCTGTCTCGTAGTAGCCGCATTTGGGTGTCGTTGCTGAGCCAGGGAGGAGGACGTGGTGTCTTTTTTGCAATCAGTACAGGCTTCACCAATCTAGGTTGCAACATCATGCTTACTTGATAAGAGGAGCTTGGCCATCCACGACTTCTCCCCATGATGCTTTGGCTTTTTCTAATGCGGTGTCTATCTCGCAAATCAGCCTCGACATTGAAAAGTCTAGACGTGGAAACGCGACTCACTGCCAGTCCGCCCCTCAAACAATTTCTTCTCATCAGGAGACGTCCAATCAAAAATCAATAGCGTATTCTGATCTCCGTTCAGCGATGCGGAATCGCCGAGTCGACAGTGACGGAATGGAGGGAATGATGATGTGGCGTGCATTGCGGAGTCGACAGCCCTTTGTACCTGTGAGATCGTTAGCCCGGGTAGTTTATCTTTCGGAGATTTGAGTATGCGAACTTACGATTGTGGAGTTCTTGGACGATTTCTTGAAGCTGGCTATTTCTGTGAAGCGACCTGGTCCAGTCGTCGAGGGGAACACAAATGGAAGCGCCATGATTCTAGATGAGCGGATGTTGTGCTGACTCTTTCGGTTGCAAGTTTCGCTTGTGTTGTTGATCGATGTAAATGATGGGGCTTGAGGGATTATGTATCTGCAGCATTTTCTCTTCCAGGAACACAGAAGCTTGCCATGATGTATCTGACAGTTGGAATCAGAGACCCGAGATCCGAAATGTTATCCCAGTACATGGCCAGGTACCAGGCACAAAGAAAGGTTGTTCGGGTCGGATATTGACTTCTAAATCAATGGGGCCCCAATTGTAGCAATGGCGAAACTCCCCGGTAACTTGCACTTCATTGGCTCCAGCAGCGGGACGGCTGCAGGATCGTGGTTTCGGGTCATCGGGGTGTCGGAATGTCGGGTTGCATGCATATTCGACCCCGCCAACCCCGCTATTTCATCCCACTCTGGGGATTATAGGTCCCTACCCGAGTAGCAGCATTGGTCAGGAACATACCATGATAACAAACAGAGTCATTAAGGACACTAGTTGGATGTTCCTGCTTATCAAACATTCAGCCTGAATAGCCTGAATACATTCGTTTGACTTGCCTAACATTCGTGATGTAATCCAGCGTTGATTTTAATCGTACATATCTCTAGGTGACCCCTCGATCTTTGTTGCAAATCTAAACAGCATTCATCTCGAAGATTAAACGAAAGCCCATCAAACAGAACAGGAAAACAAGCTTCATACCGATCTATAAGATGTCGTCCCCCATCAAAATTGGCATCATTGGCTACGGCGGCTCAGCACGCTTCTTCCACCTCCCCTACATCCTCCCAAACCCAGACCTTTCAGTCTACGCGTTCCTCCAACGAGCAGAAGCGCCGTCAAATCCTTCTGAAGCCAAAGCAGGCACGCATTGCACCGTTGATTTCCCAAAAGCCAAACACTACCGCACGTCCGAGGATTTCTTTGCAGACAAGGATATTGAGCTTGTGATCGTTTGCACGCAGCAGAATACACATTCTGAGTTTGCTGAGAAGGCATTGAGAAGTGGAAAGCATGGTGACTATCTCAGAACATTCTACATTTGATTCGAGGACTGTTGCTAAGTTGAGAATTACAGTGGTCGTTGAGAAGCCATTCACGACATCCAGTAAAGAAGCAGATCGGCTGATTGGGATCGCGAAAGAGACGGGCAAGATCTTGACGACATTCCAAAGTGAGAATAGCCCTCTTGAAAAACCTGCTTCCGTTGCTAATGACCCGCAGACCGACGCTACGACGGTGACTTCCTAACCCTCAAGGAGTTACTGGCGAAGAATGCACTCGGCAAGATCACAGAAGCAGAAATCCACTATGACTTCGAGAATCCGCCATGGTTGCACTACATGTCAGCGAAGAAATATACGCCTGGTGATGGCATGATGTTTGGACTCGGTAAGCTTTCATGTCACTTACCCTCCACCAAAGTGTCCTCACGACACTTTGAGAGCAAGCATTGACATTCAGATGTCATTAGGATCCCACTCCATCGATCAAGCCCTCGTCCTCTTCGGCAGACCCAAATCCATCACAGCATTCCTCCGAGATTTGCGAGAAGCAGATAGTGAGGTCGAAGATACTTTTACGATCATCCTGCAGTATGAGAGTCGATTGCTTGTCACTATCAAGACGACCATTACGACGTGTATGGAGGAACAATTACACTATTTCGTTCGTGGGACGGAGGGTTCGTTTATGAAGGTACGATATAACCTGATTCTCTCTCCTCGGCTCCTGTACTAATCCCAATCCACGTTTCACAATTGTATCTTGTTTGTTTCTTTGGAAGGTGTGGAATGAAATCTAATACTCCGTTTCGAATCAGTACGGAACAGACGCCCAAGAAGAACACGCCATATCCGGCATGTCGGCATCTGACCCCTCCTTCGGCATCGAGCCCGAGACTCTCCACGGCACGCTCACCACCTACAAGCAATTTCACCCCAGCCAGAACCACAACGAGAAAAAGAATAAATGGATTGGGAGATATCCTGCTGTGAGAGGATGGATTAGAGGCTATTATGAGGATGTGGTGAAGGCGGTCAGGGGTGGAGAGCTTGCGGTTGATCCGAGGGATTCGAGGGATGGAATTAGGGTTATGGAGTTGGCGAGGGTGTCGCATGAGAAGGGGGAGACGGTGCCTTGGTCTTGAGAAAGAATGAAGGGAATGTAGGTTGAAGCGAGGGAGAGAGAAGGAGACTAAATTGACAGGCGGAGAAGGTTGAATGAACAATGAGATTCCTTGGCTTGACTTCTTTCACTCTGATCGTTTCGAAATCTTAAGTATCCAAAGGTTCGCAACTTTGCTTCCGGGACGTCGAATTTCCGTTGCCATTGTTGATATGCAAGGAAGAAACCTCCTCTAGAAGCCTGGAGTAAGAGACGAGTGACTCATTACACATGTGATGAGATATTTTGGGTACTTATGAGGCAACCTGGTCAGATGCTACGTCCTTCGCGCATCAAGAAGTTGTTGAGTACAAGTCAAAATTACCCTGACGAAAGTACGGTAGGCCCACATGGGTAACTCGGGCTCTGGAAGCTGAACAGCATTGTGGGGACCAATTTGACCTGGCAGCCCCGAATCTCAAATGTGACTCGCTCACTAGTATTTAAACAAATCGCTGGAGTTTATCACAGAGTAACTGACTGTAATGCTGCTCATAGCCTCACCATCGATGTGCAAAATAACATTTTTGACCTTCGACGACCACGAGAGACACTGAATCTTATCGTTGAAATGTCTTTCAATCGAAACCTATCGCTTTTTTGTATTTACAGATAAAGCTTTACACATTTTCCCACCAATCCTGTTCAGCGTCGAGCAAACCCTTAGTTCTTGAGTATTGCCGGTGCCCCCAACCCTTGAAGAGACTTGCTCCCTCTCGTTACTCTGTCACACTCGTTCAACCTGCTCAGAGATCTCCCCCTTCGCCTCAAGAACGGCGACAATGTCTCTATCAATGCTGCTTCCACCTGTATCCAATCGATACTGTTTCACTGCTTCAGGAAATCGGCGACAGCTGACTCCACTCGTGAAGAGATAATCCATTTCCGTAAACGAGATACCCTTTGTCTCAGGAATAAAGAAGTACATCAAGACACACAGCGGTAGACTGAGTCCGAAGAAGATGAAACCGACTTTGGCGCCGAGATTTGCGGCGTCGGGATTGATGAGGTATGGTACGACGAAGGAGACGATCCAGACACTGTTTGTTCTCGTCAGCTATGGGTCGGTCAGGAATTCAAGGGGAAGTTGTTCGCGTGCTTACCCAGCCATCTGGCAGAATCCCATCAACGAAACAGTCGAAGCCCTCATAGTAAGCGATGGGATCTCTCCACCTAGAGCGAACCCCACACCGCCCAATGTACACTGGTAAATAGCACCCCAAGCAAAGACGGATACTAAAAAGACCCAATTCGCAGCTTTTGTATTGAAGCATCCGCATATTCCAATCACAAGGAGAGTAGAGGTCAGGATGAAAGTTCCGGGGAGGATAAGTTTGCGACGGCCAACGATTTCGATGAGTGGGAAGGCGAGGATGCATGATACGAACATGACGACCGATAGGGCGAGGGTGACGGTGAAGAAGTCGTTGATGCCGAGGAGGGAGATGAAGTATGTGAAGAAGCCTGTAAGTTCATTTTAGCTCGTGATCTCTTGAATGGCTCGCCCGGGCAGATTGGGCAACGAACCTAAGACGAAGGTCGAACCGACACACTGCTGCTGGACCACCGCAATGTTGGAGATCAAAGTCCTCTTCAGATTAGGCTTGATGAAGCACTGGACCAGTTTAGGTTTATTGGACTGCGCACCAGCTGCAGCACGGAGTTCATCATCGAAAGTGATGTTGCTTTGGATACGGATCATCTCTGCTTTGATCAATGATTGGTCGCCAGATCCGTGGATTCGATTGAGTGACTTGCGAGCTTCCTCTTCGCGACCTTTGCGGAGCAAGTAACTTGGTGATTCGGGAAACCAGGGGTAGAACATCAGAAGGGGGACTGTGAAGGTATCGTGTCAGCATTTGTGCCAAGAAGAATCCATGACATTACTTACCAACGAAGATGAATTGTAGGAGGATCAAGGTCTTGTACGACCATTCTCCTTGGATGGTAGACACGCCACGAGCTGTTCCTGCCAGAACAAGTTGGCCGAAGACGATGGCTCCATTCATGAGGCACAGGAAGAAGCCTCTGAGCTCGGGACGAACGTTCTCGCCGATCCATACCGGTGATAGGATGTACACGATTCCAAAGCCAATAGCTAAGCAGGTGTCAGTTTTGAGGTTCGATTCAAGGGGTGGATATTTCCTCACCATTGACCAATCGACCGCATAAGAACAAAATCCATTCATGGCTGGCAAATTGCATGCCAATACCAACCGCAGTGATGACAGTCCCAATAAGCAACGAATGCTTGCGTCCAATCCACTCAATCAATTGTCCAGCAATGAGTATACCAATGATATCTCCACCAGTCGCAGCACCCGACCAGCCAGACAGGTATCTGGCAGGGATCAGGTAGCCAGATGGTTGTTCGGGGTACGGAATTCCGAATTGCTTTTGGAAGGATGGTAGAGCTGTGACATAGCCAGATGCTCCCCAATCAAAGCCTGAAGACTTCATTAGCTGACTGTGAGAGGAAGTAGAGGATTTGTGTGGACTTCGTACCTGTCATTACACTTCCGATGGCGGAGTAGAGTGCCCAAAGACCAAATCTCCATTGGACGCGTAGGATCTTCCATTTATCCTCGAGATGGACATTTGCCCAGTCTGGCTTGAAAGTCATTCTAGCGATTGATGTGCCGCCAGATGTCGGTAGGAGACGAGAGTGGCAAAGAATGTCGATGAAGTAAATATGATGTCGAATGTCTTGTACTGTGTGAGCACAGATCTGAGGAAGCCCGAGAACCTGGGGATATAGACAAGTATTTATGTTTACTTTCACAAAAGCCTGCCGATGTATGGTGTGGTATATGTTGATGATTGTCTCTTCAAGGGCAGTGATAGTGATAGACGGGATGCAATCAAAGCTAAGGCATCGAAATTGAAGCTAGAGAGAGAGCCACACTCATGTCTGGGGGATCTGAGACAGACTCGTTGATTTTGTGGAGTCCAGATGCTCGGAAACGCATGTCCAGACCTGGAGTACTGGAGTAGGGGATTCCCCAGGTTCTCATCCCAACTAGTCGAAGAGTATGCTTCTCGAGAAACAATTTATTGGCTCACTCTGTGCCTTACACACACTATTCGATCATCTTACTGGTCTAGAGCCCACATCCGGTGCAAACCTGGAAGTGGGATGAAGCTTCCACCCCGCCGCTCCCCGCACTCCACTACGCTACCCGACACTCCGACACTAGGTCTTGGTCACCAAATTTCAATCTTTTTTCAACGTTTCTTCTTCATATATCAACACATCCTGATGATCCGATCCGAGCTGCCTCACAGTGTTGCTTGCCATGGATTTTCAAGCTTCAGTGCCTGCGAACAAGCGACTCAGATACTCCGAGATGGATACCAGCCCTAACCACAGCGATGCTGTCGTCTACAACGAGACAAGCATCCGATCCGAGCGGAGACAATCGACTTCAGGGAGTACATTCAATCCAGCCGATTACCCTAGGAAGCGGGTATCCATGGCTTGCGAAGTTTGCCGTTTACGGAAGACAAGATGTGATGCTGCAAGGCCCAGTTGTTCCTTCTGTCGGGATCTCGGTTACGAATGTATTTATCGCAAAGCAAACAACTTTTCCCAGAAGTGAGTCGATACTTACATGCTAGATTCGGCTATTAATTAATGTGGACATCAGACGAAGAAAGCAAGTCGAGCTACCCCAGTCTAAAGCTGAGCTCGAGTCGGTTATTGAGCTTGCCCAAGCCACTTTGAAAGGTCTCGACTCTGTTGAGACGGCTTCTCCACTCACGTCCAGTGGCACTAATGAAGCCCGGTCTCCATCATGTATTGCTTTCCCGCCTCCGCTAATGACCAGGAAATCACCTGCATCCGCAACATCGTACAGAACACCGTCCACGTGGGACCCTTTGCTTTCCCCAGATTTTGACCAGGTATCGGACAGCTATCCCTCATTCGTGGGGGCTAACTTACATGGCTTTGGCACACTTTCCGGTCACTCTTGTCCACCAGAGTTATTCCCTTTGCTGTACGATGATGGCGAGGGGTTTCTGGACAGGGAGAATGAATATGCCGATGTTTTGGCACGAAGCGATGATTCGCGACCCGCAGTAGATCTAAGTGCCCGGGCATGTTGGAGAAACCAACAATCGTTTGTGCGCAATATACTGTCCTGGTATCCAATCTTTGAAGAGAACTTCTGTACATACCTCGTCAAAGAAGCTACAGACAACGACTTCAATTTTTATAAGTCGTCAAGTCGCCTTGCATATTTCATATTTGCACTTGGCGCTTTGTCTCGAGCAGATGACACCCTTGACCTGAATTCGCCGGCAGAAACGCCAGGTCTGAATTATTTTCAAGCTGGGTGTAAATCCCTCGAAAGTATTTCAATTGGGTCCTCTTCGTTGGAGAGGGCACAATGTTACATGCTCAAGTCGTAAGTTTGATACCCGATCCTATGCTTGCAGGCTTCATACTAAATTCTGCCAAATCAGTTTCTATCTCCTTCTCTGCCTCCGTCATCTCGCGGCATTCGATGCGATCCACCAAAGCTCCATCATAATCTCCAGGCTTCTGGTAGCCAAAACACGCCTAGCGAACGATGAGACTTTCCGCGAATCCTGCTATCGCGCATATTGGATCTGCTACATGGTCGAGCATGAGCTGAAGATATGCGTCAGTGTCGGCGCGCAAGTTCTCGATCCTTTCCACGAGCACATACCCCTCAACCTCTCCCAGCACACAGAGCCAGATATGTTCTGGTTTCTCAGTGAGATAGCTTTGCGCAGGATATTTGTCAACGGTCTCTGCACGATCGGGCCTGGTGGAAGGACAATATATGCACCTCGCGTCAGTGAAGAATTGTCGGCTCAGTTGGAGCAATGGTATGCGCATTTACATCCCAGTGTAAAATTTCCTCTAGGCACTGAGCCGCTATTAGATGTTCAGAAAGCGTTTTTGAGGTCCCAATTCTATGCAGCTTTGGTGCAGGTCTACTGGCCATATGTTATCCGCTTCCTCACCATACCGCCAACAGGTCGAAACCGTGAGGAATGGAGATCTCTATTGGAGAATGTAGAGCGCGCTATACGGTATGCGTTATTGCATCTTCAGAGTGCAGAGTGTCTCTTGCAAGATCGGTTCCTTCTGATCTTCACCACTCATACCTCGTAAGTTTTCTTTCCGTGAATACAGCTTTCACAGGAGTGGAAGGCGTGGCTAACGTTGTTTGTGCCCGACGCAGAGTGTTTGCATTTATAATGCTACTGCTTTGCATATATGATGTTGAGGAATTCCGGAGTCTTCACGATGCGGTCGGGACGATGAAGACTATCCGTCGCGTTCGAGAATTGATGGAGCCTTGGGCGAGACTTGACTCGACAATTGCATCAAACATGGCACGCGTGGATGATTTGCTTGATCTGAAGGGAGCTATTATCCAAGAATGATACTCACTTGTACTTAATTGAAGAATCTGCTACGTGAGTGATAATGTCCTGGCCTGAATCGGAAGACACAACCCACAGCCACTTTGATCGGTTGGCCACTACAAGGGGTATCATCTGGTTCACAGGTTATAGCTGTGGATATTTCCTCATTGGTGATTAGAGCGACTTTTCTTCACTAGGTACTAGGAGTATACAAGCGCCACAGGAAATTCCACGGCGCATCGACTCAGCAAACGCTGTCAACAAGAGGGATTAGCCGAACCGATCCGAACCGACACCCCGAGAACCGAAGAACACGAAGTCAGAGGCTCATGGAATCTTAAGGGCAGTCAGAGCCTAGCTTTTTGCAAGATATTCCGAGTTCGAGAGCTAGATCGACCCCCTGATCAAGCCAAACGTCCTAGTTCCGAGCGACGGAGTTGGCAGACGAACACATGGAATTCATCCTAGATCTGCGTCCCTCGAAGGATTACGCCTGGGAGCTCTTTTGTATTTGGGTTTCTTCCAATAGACATCATCAATTCTGTAGTTCTCTATACAGTCTCCAGTTGCTTCAACCTGAATTTGTTCTGAGCACAATCCAGCTGAATCCAAGATGACTATCGGTGTTGCTCTGCTCGGAGCTGGGATATTTGCCCTCGAGCGTCAGTGCCTTTCCAATCGCATAAACACCAAGCCTAACACTTATCACAGATCATCTTCCAGCAATCAAAGCATGTCCCAACTTCACTTTGAAAGCAATATACTCGCGGTCTCGAGATTCCGCAGAAGTCGCAGTATCACAATGTGACCTACCCTCTGTTGATGCTTACTTCGATTTCCCAACGACCACAGACGAAGCCGAACAGCGAGACCTTACAATACTCCTCCAGCGATCCGATATCCAAGCAGTAATAATCGCTCTACCAATCCTCGTTCAACCAGATGTGATTCGCAAGGCAATGTCTGCCGGAAAACATGTCCTGTCCGAGAAGCCAATCGCGGAAGATCTAGAGACCGCACAGCAGCTCATTACATTCCACAAAGATTATGCGGTGAAGTGGGCTGTAGGAGAGAACTTCAGATTTTGGCCTGCTGTGGTGAAAGCCTTTGAGATATTGAAAAGATCGCGAGGGGAGCTGGTGACTTTCAGTGTGAAGTTTTCGACTTTTGTGGATGATAAGGATAAGTATTTCCAGACGGAATGGTATGTTCCCTATATAGGATCGGAAGATGATCGAATATTGACTTGGAATTAGGCGAGCAGAGCCAGGATACCAAGGAGGATTTCTCCTGGATGGTGGGATCCATTTCATCGCAATTTTGCGGTATCTTCTTAGTGCTTTAGGACAGGAGATTGCTACCCTTTCGGCTTTCACGGACCTATTGCAAGATCGTCTGAAGCCCGTTGATACCATCCATGCTGTTGCGCAAACATCTCAAGGACGGTCGGGGTCATTTGACGTTTCATTTGGAACGGCTTTCAATGAAGGCTTTGAAATTGTTGTTGTGACGGACGCTTGTTCTGTTACAATTCGTCCTACTGAAGTCACCACGAGAATTCAGGATGATAAAGGAGAGAAGACAGAGAGTGTTGAGAAAGTGGAGATGAGTTTTGGAGTGGTGGAAGAGGTTGCTGCTTTTTCGGAAGCTATTCTTGGCGGCGAGTTGGACGTGAGAATCTCTCCTCGGGAAGCTCTTGGGGACTTGAAGATGCTGGAGGCGATGTTGAGGTCTGGTGAGAACGGAGGGGCTATCAAGAACTTACAGAATTGACATCGTCACCAGGGAGCATTTTTGGATGATGTAAGCTAGCATTGCATTCGTGCCATCGTAAACTTGCCAAATAGTACAAGTAACGATAACACAAAGCAAGGAACTCATAATTTCATGCAGTGGAATTCCCAATGTGTATTTCTCTTCATGGTCCCTTGTGCAACATTACTGTATCTTCTTTAGACAAGGAGAAGTAATACAAACTCTCCTCCTTCTACGACCTTCTATACTAGCACTGCGGGCAGTCTTTGGAGATGTAATCCCACTCCTTCTTTCACCATTGTCCCTGTGCATCCTGATGCTCTCTGTAGATGCTCTTTGGAATTGCTTCAAGCCTTGGCTAGCTGGCACATGGTTAGGACTGAGACATCTAGCAGATCGTCGGCTCACCGTAAGTATTCATCTTATCATTTTCTGTCCGGCTTGTCTAGTCTCTTGACCCTACGGGGTCGCGTATCTTGCATAGAGATCAATGGCCTGACTGGGACAGGGAGCACAGAGCCATGGATCTCCTGATTTGGACGTCCAGCCAGGCTCTCGAGTTGTTCCTTCGCGAATAGCTGCAAGCCCCTATTCGACCTCTCTCTTGACACGCCCGTTTATGAGTAAGTCGTAGCGCTCATGGATGGTGAGTGCCTGCGCGTTGTGGTCGGCATCTTTGCACGGTTGATGCCGCTGTTCTTGCGTAATCCGGTATGGGTTGTCTGGCTGCAACTCTTCACGATTGCCTGTAATGATGATCGGCGAGTCTATCTTATTGATGGCAGTATTTGAGTCTCTTATCGACCGCGCGACCAAGGATTCTGCTGGAGTGCGGCCAAGGTGAAGCCGGACAGACCTGAATGTAAACACCACGTGATTTTCTCGCATGCTGACTTGCTTGATGGTCTCCATGTCATCGATTTTCTGGACAACATCGTCAAAGCATCCATCTTCTTGTGTTTAAGATTCAATAATAAGTGGAAATCAGATATGTGGTCCTTCCTTTACAGTCTGATCTCCTATTTGTCTTTGTCAATGTTCGTGCGCATGTCATGACATGAAGAGGGAAACCTTCTTAACGAATGGCATGTGAGCCACGGATCATCCTTTACCTCTCTGTCGAATTAGCCACTGGAGGAACATAGCACTGGCCTTCATCGATTACAGCAAGCTTCAGTTATTGATCTCGCCATCCCAGTGTCACCTCTCCAGTCAACCGACACAAGGAACCACGCCACTTGAACGTTTTTGAGCGACATCCGGTCATCCGAACCCTTAATCAGTCGTAATTCAACTTCAAGGCGCTTTAAGCTTAAACAGAGCACAGTCTTAAGCTATCAACAATTCAGTGGCCAGCCCTGAACACGCGGCGTTGCATTCAGGCAAAATATCCCAGCCCGCGTCCACAAAACGCGGGGTACTTAACCGAAAACGCAGGGGCATGCTAGGCATGCCCTCAAACCCCACCTGAACCACATGGGTATTTGGCTAAACGAAACTTGACGATGCTGATTGACGCAAATGGTCACATCAAGATCAAACTTTATGGCGAGGCTATCGCTGCTGGGTTTGGAGTGTTTTCTCAGATTTGGAAGTGGTAGACTATATACAAATTGATGAAGTAGGTTCTGCACGCGTGGTCTTTCTCATGCAGTCAACTTGCTCTTAATGAACGTGAGAGCAGCTTGACCATACTTATTTCCATACTGTTGATGAGCATTGGCATCGTTGCCATTGCAGCAGTACGGGTCTGCGGCGTCGCAGTACGATTTAACTGAGGATGCGACTGGGCAGGTGAAGCCAGCTGGTCGTGGAGCGAACTGTTCAAATAGTTAGTTTGAAGCAGATTAGAAGAAACCGAATGAAGACTTACGCCCTTTGCCGTACAAGTTCCGACATTGTATGGAAGACCGGATATGTATCTTGGGTCTCCCATGAAGATCGCAGCCTTGATCATTTTGATGGCTGACTCTTGGATGGGAGTCTTGGTGTCTGAAAGGCCGATGTTGGTATCTCCCCCACCACAGAAAGCGTTGTCCATGATTTGACCGCCCTTGAACATATCAGCAGCCGTACAAATCGTATACCTTTGGCCCATCGCGGGTGCCTACCTGGGAATATCCAACCAACACTAATTGAGTGGTCGGACATTTGGTATTGTACGCATTCACGGTCTTTGCAACATTGCCAGTTCCTTCGAGAGCAGATGCTCCATAGCTCTTTCCACCGCAGCTTGACTGTCCACCACAGGCGGGGTAGACAATTGCTTCAGCAGTAGATCCTGGAAAAGCTCCGAGGACCAAATTGACGACTGTACCAGCTGTGCCGTATCCAGCTGGCGCGGTAGTTTCTCTCGCACCGAAGATATGGATCTTGGGACAGCTCTGCCTCTCCTCGACTTGCATCGGGGAAGCAAGGACGTGAGCAACGAGAAGAAGGGTGGCGGCTGTGAGCAACATTGCGACGACAATATACACAGTCTTTGGAACTTTGGCGAAGAGAGCGGAAGTGCTAGCGAAGCAATTTCGAGCAGCCTGGAAACGAGTGCGAGGGACGAGCATCTTATAGCTTGTTTGCCCTGTGGGTCTTGGATATAATGAGCGTAGGATTCGAGCTAAAAAGGCATCACTTGATTGAATGCTCCACAATGAAGCAAGAAAATTAAAGTTTGTTCATCTTCATCCGGGGGGTGGATAGATTGGCACCACGAGCAGATTAACCAAGTGCCGTGATTTGAGTGGATTATCGACCGGGTGTGTATATCGGTTTCAGCCAAATGCAGTGGAGATCGGTAGTGTTCCATACTCCCGTCGGTTAGGGGCGCAAGCGAGACTTGGCTGAGGGGTATATTACCCTTTTTTGGTCCGGGGTTCTGGGCTGCACTCAATATATCCGCAACCATGAGATCTTCATAGTTGGAGGCTATATTAAATAGAGCAACCTATGGCTTATGCGTTCGCCACTTACTCCGCTCAAAGGTGGTACGGGGAACAAACACGCTTAAGACAAACAACCGGCAGAAATCAATGAAAGGCATCTGCTGTTAGGGCATGACATAGGTTTCGCAGAGTCAAACGAAACAAGAAAGCTGTCCGGAAGATGACAGTAGGAGGGTCAATCAAAAGTGGGAAATACATCGCAAAGCATAAAAGAATGAATGAAGAGCGTGAAGAGCACAAGAAGAGTGTGCAGAATGTTGCTACCGTCCAATTGACATGAAATAAAAACGATTCTTGTGGCTAGCAGCACGAAAGAGAACTGCGTCAGTTTAATGTTGCACAGCAAGTTATAGATTGCTTGGAACGAGACAATGTCTACAAGGACAGCAAGAAGAGACATGTCTGGAAGTGGAGTCAACGACTATCTGCAAAGGGGTGCAAGCTGCGGTCGTATGCAGGTGGCTCTTGTGCAACTATCAGTGAAAGTCTCCGAACCCGTCCTCGACATCCGAAATATCTTCCTCTGCTTGTAGGTCCCGTCGAGTCCCAGACTCAGTCTCACTGTAGGTTTTCCAGATGGATAATAGGAGGGGATCAACCTAAGCTGGATAGAGAGCAGATCAAGCAGGCCTTATTAACGGCTGTTGACCATGGAAAGGTTAAATGGGAGAAGAAAGTAGTGTCAAGCGAGAGGGATGGAGAGAGGAACGTTGTTTTGCGCTTCAATGATGGGACGACGGCCAAGGGGTTTTAAGCTTGTTGTTGGTGCTGATGGAGTTCACAGTAAGTTTCGCCATCTGGTAAGACAATCCGACTCGATATGAATTACTTTCGAATGGCCGAGAGCTTGCAGGTCACACCCGCCAAGCCAACATATTCTGGTTTCACTCTCTGGAGGGAGAGATACACGATATGAACGGTGAGCCGTTTTACCACACTCTAGAGAAGATGGCAAGGTTAAGCCCAATGACTGTCTTTGGTCGGTCAACGATGACGTGGACTCAGCATCAAGGTGATGGTCACTGCCGCCTTGATCTTGGATTGCTATATCCTGAAAATTTCGCAGACATCAAGGAATCGATCTTTTTGATGGCGAAGCTGTCCAAGAAATTTGTCCTCGCGGAGTTCTTTGACGCCCGCGCAGAGGAGCTGAAGGTAATCATCAGGGCAATTGGAGGGCCATTCAATCCTTGGCCACTGTATGACATGCCTCCGAATGCGCTCGATTAGAAAGCTTCGCCGGATGTTACATTGATTGGTGACGCTGCCCATGTGACAACACCATGTGTCGGTGTGGGTGTCAATATGGCCATGAAGGATTATATTGTTCTTGCCCGGAGACTGAGAGAGTTCCGGACTTTGAAGAAGTCAGTGGAGGAGTATGAGAAAGAAGTGTTGCCAAGGTCGAAGGAAGTCATTGAGATGAGTATCAAGAGCGTCAAGCTTTATTATGAGTGAGATGCTCCTAAAATTGGTTGGACAGGGGACGGCACGTAAAGTAGAATTGAAGCGAGGTATTGCGTGAAGGGTCAAAAGAATGAGAGGTTCCGTCTAATCTGAGTGTGCTTATTATTGTTCATTTGATATTTCAGAGCAATTGATGGCTTCACGGGTCGCGCTATCTACCCGATGTAGTCTCTTTCCATGATACACATTATATATTTTTACTACAAATCTAAGAAGCTGTTGGACGGGCTGTATATAGTTTGCTCATCTAATCGTGTAGCGTATAATAACACACTGTGGTGAATGGATGGATGGTCAGATTAGGTGGGGGAATGGAAGGGGGATTGCGCCAACAATAAGCGATATGATTCAGATGACACTATATTTTCAGAAACTCCTCTAACCTTTAGATTTGGGGTCATCATGGGGCACGATAAGGATCGCGTTGTACCATCCGCAGCTACGTTGCTGAAATCGAGCTACTCACCACTTATTGTAACATATGTGGATCTGATATGACCATATAGATCTCGCTCAGGTCTCAAAGATGTGTCGAGTCAAATTGGTGGCTCGGGTAGGAAGACTTCAAGTGATATTTGTTCACATTTTTGGTTCTCAGAAGAAATGCGCTCTTATACTTTTGCGACCACAGCCTACCGTTATCTATAGCTATCATTTCTCATTGAATTTCTGCTATTCCACTTGCCCCAGAATTTCCCTAGCAACTCTCTCTCCAGATCTAATAGCCCCATCCATATACCCCACCCAATAATCCGAGCTCTCCGTCCCTGCGAAATGCACACCCCCAAATGAGGCTTTCAACGCTGGACCATACTTCGTCAGCACCCCAGGGGGTGCAAAAGCCACTGGTCCCCCCCTCGACCATTCCTCGTTATCCCATCTTTGCACCACCCAGCCCGTAACTTGCCGCGCCTTTTCGCCAAAATACTTCACATAATCCTCTAGTACCCCAGCCTCCAATTCAGACTGCGGTTTGTCGTCGAAAGCGCGCATCTCGTCAGCTTCAATGAAACCCATCATGGCGCCGATGGATGCGTCCGGTGGCGAACTATCAAAGGTGGAACGCACGATGCCACTATCGCTGACGGCTTGGCCGGTGAGGTTATCTGCGCGCCAGAAGGGTGTCTTATATAAAGCAATGATTTTGCCAATGGAGCCCATGGGCATTCGTTGGGTGAGCTGGTCCCGCTTTGCAGGGAGGAGAGGGGAATAAGTGATGCGGGCTGCGAGAGGGGGAGACATGGCGATCACTACTTCTTTTGCGGTCACTTCGATAGTGTCTGCGGTGACGGTATACCAAGATCCAGATTTCTTGACGCTGCGAACAGGTGCGTTGAGACGGACGCGCTCGCGGCCGAGTTTCTCTACGAGCTTGATGGCGAGGAGTTGCGTTCCTCCAACAATTCGGGATTCTTGTCCTCCATCGGTCGTTTCGGTGAGGCGTTCTAAAGTTCCTGCAAGAGTTTCGTTCCCGGCTGATGCAATATATGCGATGGCGTAGAGGAGGGACAGTTCCGATGGCTCGGCGGAGAACAGTGATGTAGTTGCGACGTCAAAAAAGAAGCGGGCGCTGGTGGTGGTGAGAGTGTTGTCCAAGAAAGAAGAGAATGTCATGCTGTCCCATTCCTGGGCACTTGGATGGTTCCATGGAGCTTGCACGTCGATTTCGGCTGCCCAGGCATCAAGTTGAAACTGGGTCTCTCCGACTTCCTGGAGACTTGCCTCATCGATGGGAGGAACGGCGCCAAATGGTCCTTCAACTACATACGGCATGGCAGTACCATTTAAATAAAGGATATTACTGCCTTCATAATAGGTCAGGAAGGTCTCCAGACCAAGATAATCCGCAAGTGCGAGAACTCGGTCTTGAGTAGGTCCAACAAATTGTGCACCGACTTCTGTCGCCCCTCCAGTGGGAAGTTCCACGTTGAGAACTCGGCCCCCGACGCGATCTCGTGCTTCGAGGACAAGGACAGATCTTCCTGCTGCGACAAGATCTTTTGCTGCGGAAAGGCCAGAAAGTCCTCCGCCGACAATGGCGACGTCGACTTTCTTCTTAGAGAGTGTGGCGCTAGTGAGAGAGCCTTGCGCGAGAAATCCGAGTGCAGTTAGGTGAGAGATATGCATTTTGCCAGAAGCTTAGGTGGAGAAGAGTCAGAGATCGAAATTTACTGCTGAGACAGACCGTAATTCTAGCATTCTTGCAGCTTCTTTATAATATTTTGATCTTGTCATCAGAGATTCTGGTGGTAGCTGAATCCAAGCATTCAATTATAGGCTGTATGTGATTGTTGCCAAGAAATGGAGCAGCCAGTTCAGTGGAACCCCTGGCACCGCGTCCTTCCCTCGTCTTGATGACTGTCCAGTGGTTTCGCTTAAAGGGACAGAACATCAATCTCATGCAGTCAGCTAACGATGCTGCGTGGCAGCTGGAAGAGTGATATTTGACAGGGGATGCTTCCGGTGGGAGCCGTCTTGGAATATGAGTAAGCCAGAAAAACAAGAGATGAAAACGGTGAGAGTAAGCTGATGGGAACACAACTTCTCGGAATCATTCTAACAATGAGGAAACTGGCAGCTGGAAAAAGTTACCGTGAGGCAAGCTTGGCCACAGGACAAGCCTCGACGATCGATACATTGTGAGCTTCCTGTACAAAATCAAAAAAAGAGGCAATATCTTGGAACCAAGAACTGACGAAAACAACATAAGAACGTAAAATTGGTACCAGATGCGTAGAAAAGACTAAAGGGTCGGAAGAACTCTCTAGATTGTCAATTGATAGTCCTTTTCGCATCGGTCTTCAGCGAAATATTCACAGCCAGAGCGATACCACCGAAGAGAGAAGTTGCCATACCAGCTTGTGAGTAGCGAGAGACTTATTTAATGTCTCTTATACTGACATTGTTCGTCCTTGAGACCTTGCTAATGGAGACACAAGTAAGATGCTCTCATGAATGGTCTAGACAAAGGACGACATGTGGAGTGGAAATGATGATTTGTATCAGAAGCTCGAAGAATTTGTGCTTCACCTTTTTTGCGACATTGGCTGGACTATCTCATCGAACACCATTTGAGAAGCCCCAGAATATCAATCAATTTATAATGGGCAACCGCAGCCTTCTTATCTTTGTGGTCTCCACCGGCCACTTTACTCTAGCGGCCCTTCCCGCGGGCCAAGCCCACTCTTGAATGCTTGACTAGGAGAACTATGCAGCGTCCTTGATGATCTGCACCTCTACTTTGTCCCCCGATCAGAATTCGAAATCAATTGGCCAATACCATGAAGTTATTGATCGGAGAACATTCGGGTATCTTTTGTGGACTTCGCTGCCCGCGTCGCGATGCTTGGCCGTCAATTGCAATTCGTATTTCGAAGTCCCGGCAATTAATTTGCCATCTTTTTATTTCCCAGTTCCTTTCTACCTGATTGATCTAAGAAGACATCTTCTGCTGTTCGTTGCTGCTACTGTCGTGGTGGCCAAAAGTAAATATGTCTTCGGCGATCGAAACAATGGAGCTTTCTCCACAGAAGTCCAACGAGAAAACAAGCCTGTCGAAAGCCCCAGCAGTCAAAAATGGGATAACAGTGGAAGCAGGAGACCTCAACTACGTGGATTTTGATGGTCTTGGAACTGTGAAAAGAGACGAGTCGGTTGGAGACTACGATGCTGACGAGTCTCCATTTGCAGAGGGTATGCATGTCTTCAATGTCCTTCAAATTCTATCCGAGTGGTTTATCTGACAATTCGTAGTCCGAGCAGTAGCACCAGGAGCAGATGATCCAGAAACTCCCGTCAATACCTTGCGAATGTGGTTGCTTGGCTTCGTGTTCACAATTCTCGGATCCGGGATTAATCAATTCTTCGCACTGCGCTATCCGTCCGTGCACATCGTCTCCCTAGTCGCGCAACTCATTGCATATCCTCTGGGTGTTGCTCTCGCCAAGACCCTTCCTTTGTACACGGTCAATCTAGGGCCTCTCGGAAAATGGTGCGTCAATCCCGATCGACACTTCAATATCAAGGAGCATACCGTCATCACTGTCATGAGCAATGTCAGTTTTGGATTCGGTAGTGCAGATGCCACAAACATCATTCAAGCTGGTAAAGCATTTTACAACTTTGATCTTAAGCCGGGATTTTCGATCTTGGTCGTGCTATGTTGTCAGCTCATGGGTCTTGGTGTTGCTGGTCTAGCAGCACCATGGCTTGTTGAGCCAGCCTCGATCATTTGGCCTGGTGTACTTTCTAATTGTGCATTGCTGTCAACTTTGCATACAAAAGCAAACACAATGGCTGATGGATGGAGAATTAGTCGACTTCGATTCTTCATGTATGTGATGGTCGGTGCTGGAGTTTGGTACTTTTTCCCTGGCTTGATGTTCGTTGCTCTGTCTTACTTCACCTGGGTATGCTGGATTGTTCCAGATAATCTGGTAGTGAATCATCTTTTGGGGATGGTCACTGGTCTTGGCCTCAGTCCTATTACCTTCGACTGGTCACAAATTGCATACAATACCAATCCGCTACTCTCGCCGTCATGGGCAGGTAAGTCTGAGCTACGGTACTGGTAGCGCAAAAGCTGACAAGAAGGTAGCAATGAACGTCTTCGCTGGATTTGTGGTGTTCTTTTGGATAGTCACCCCAGGTCTCTACTACTCTAACGTCTGGTTCACAGCCTACCTGCCACTCTGTACAGCTGAACTGTACGACAACACCGCATCAGTCTACAACATCACGCGAGTAATGAACGCAGATGGTACATTCAACGTGGCTGAGTACGAAGCATATTCGCCGTCTTTCCTTCCAGCAACATTCGCATTTGTTTATGGCATTTCGTTCGCAGCTCTTACAGCCGTGCCAGTCCATATCTACTTATGGCACGGAAAGGAAATCAAAGACGCATTCGCTGGAAGGACAAAATTGGATGTCCATGCTAGGTTGATGAGACTTTACAAACAGACCCCCTGGTATTGGTATGGTGCTATAACTGTTGTTGTCTTGGTCACGTCCATGTTGATGGTACACTTCTACAATACTTCGCTGCCGGTCTGGGCAATTCTACTCGCAACTATCATTCCAGCGATCTACATCATTCCCTGCGGGATTATCCAAGGCATCACCAACGTCAACGCGAACCAGCTGAATGTTCTTTCGGAATTCATCGGAGGATATATGTTCAAAGGACGGCCTCTGGCCAGTGAGTGTCCTCAAATTTAGCCCCTCTGACGTTTCATCGACTGATCGAACCACTGATATGATTTTCAAAATCATGTCTACAGACGTCGTGGGCCAAGGATTGTATTTCGCCCAAGACATGAAATTAGGACACTACCTCAAAGTCCCACCACGAACGCTCTTTTTCGCCCAAGGCAGCGCAACGGTATGTCACACTATCCATCACAATCATCAGCTCCAAATCTAACAAAGCAGATTCTTGGCGCATTAACTCAAGTCGGCGTAACATTATGGATGCTCGGAAACGTCAAAGATATCTGCTCCTCTGACCAATCCAACGGCTTCACCTGTCCCAACGGCCTAACAGTATACAGCTCCTCTGTGATCTGGGGTGCGATTGGCCCCGCGCGCGTCTACTCGATCGGAAAAATCTGGTCCGGATTACTGCACTTCTTCTGGATCGGTGCTTTGATGCCTGTTCTGACATTCCTCGTCTGGAAGTATTTCAAGAAAGCGGATGGTACCCAAAGAGACTGGTTACGATTCGTGAATTGGCCTTTGATCTTCGTTGGGACGTATAATGTGCCACCTGCGACCGGCATCAATTACAGTAGTTGGGCATTGGTAAATATCGTGTTTAATCATTGGATTAAGAATAAGTGGTTTGCATGGTGGTGTACGTCTTACTACTGCCGAAATCGTGAAAAGTGCTGACGGATCACAGCGAAATATAATTACGTCCTTGCCGCAGCACTGGACACTGGACTAGCGCTCTCCGCGCTAGTCATTTTCTTCTGTATCACATATCCTGGAGGTGTATTTCCAGACTGGTGGGGTAAGTACATCCTCTGAATATGTCTGTCCCAAAGCTGAACAATCTATAGGAAATACGGTGTATCTGAACACAGCTGACGGCAATGGAATGCCGTGGCTTCAGCTCCCAGAAAGTGGTCGATTCGGACCGGCGAATGGAACTTGGCACTGATTCTCTCCAATGGCGAGGTGGTTTTGCCTGCATACTAATGTTGCGGAGGAAAGATTGCAGATCCATCCCGTCTCATCAAACAAATTCGCTTAGGGGCTTCACAGAGTGGTGAAAGTACGATGGAATTGCAAGAAGTCAAGGACGGGCTACATACTTAGTGTTTGAACTCCTTTGATCATAGTCAATAGAAAGGCACTACTCAAGATCGTTCATCCAATCTCTCAGTTGCACTTCCCCTCTCCGCCCTCGACTGACTCCCAGCTCTCATACTCCCACCTCATCTCAAACCCCAACTTCTCATAAAAGTCCCTGATAGCAACACTGTCAATGAAAATGCCCTCCATACCCCTCTCTTTCAGATTCTGTCCGAAACATATGTAAGCCACAGCATCATGAAATCCACTTTCACACCTCCAGCACATTCCCAGCTCCACCATCAGGGTACCGACATAGAAGTGACTATTCGAAATAGTATGGAGACTCACCTCCATAGCCCTAACAACCATCGCCAATCCCACCCCCCTTCCCCTAGCCTTCTTATCAACTCCCACAGCAGCAATGAGTCCAATCTTCCTCTTCTCCTTTCTCATCTCCTCCCCCTCTCCTCCACCTGCCCCCAAACCACCCACCTTCTCATCTCCCCCAGCAAAAGCAACATCCCCCGTGATCGGCATAAAAGCAAACATATCCTTCAGAATTGCATCCGGACCACACATCAGCGTCCAACCCAGCTGATCATTCGTCTCAGCATCGAACGCGACCATGACTTCGTGGTATTGGTTAGAGGCGGCGAGCACGGCGTAGGCTTTGCCCCAGGACTATAATTTCATTCAATAAGAGACCAGAAGAGATTGAAAATGAAGAAAGAGTCGGGAATGGGTTGGAACATGGGTAAAAGAAGAGAAGAAAGACGGAAAAGAAAGGACGTACGAAATTAGCACCCTGCTTCTCCATACACTCCTGATACCCACTCTCACTCCACGGCGCGAAACGCAGCTTTTTCTCCTCCGCCGTCCCATCAACCCTCTTCTTTACACCAGGAGGAACGACTTCCGTTCTTATATCCTTGAAGAGGTCTTTAATTATTGGACCATCGGATTTCTTGAAGCCTAATGTTGATCCGTGTCAGCATGCACCAATAAAAGCCAGGCATGTCAAGTTTCAGCAAATACGGGTCTGGTGTTACTGGAGAGACGGATTGCGAGTCAACTCTTTTACTCACCTGGAACCTGGAATCATGAAACTCTCGAACTGAACAATGAGATCAGAAAGTAGAAATGAGCATACCTCTCTTCCCAAACCACGCCTTAACGTTTTCCCCAAATTCAACAGGCAAGCCGGGCCAAAACCTCGGCGTCTCACTCCCAATCACAATCTCAATTTCCCTCCCCTCCTCTTTCCCCTCGCCTGCAGCACCCCTCAAAGCCCCCACCCCCCTCTCCAACAACTTCCCTCCAACACCTCTCCCTCTATACTGTGGAAGTACACCAACGACTGAAACGAATCCTTTCTTTCCCTCTCCTCCATCACCGAGATACGTTAGGATAAAGCCCGTGGGCGTGGTTTCATTGCTGGAGGTGGTGGTGGTGGTAGTGGTGGTGGAGATGAAATGCCTCCCCTGCCGCGCAAGAAACGGATGTCCCAAAATCGTCCTCAACAACGCCTCCTCAATTGGCCATTCTGGAAAGAGCTCACTCCACAATATCCAAACAGACTGAAAGTCCTCCTCAGAGTCCGTCAAAGGTCTAACGGAGACGGATCCTTCCGTGCCGAGTTGAGAAGTCATACTTAGGTAACCACCGTCGATGTTCAGATAGGTGATCGATCTATCGATCAAAATATACAGTAGCAGATTATTTAACGCGAGGTATTCACTTGTGGAATGAGAGTCGGGTGCTAGCTAGTTAGTTAGCGAGGTGCAAATCGGGAGTGGACGACGAATCCAAGGTTAGGTGAGTGAGGAATGTTGTGAAGATGAAATGAAGTGAAGTGAAGTTCAAACTCCCCATCCTCGTCAGCTCGCTTAAAGAAAGGCGCAGCAGTTATTCTTGTGCTAGGCCCAAAGCGGAAGTAAACATCCGACTAAGCTGCATCCATTCCAAAATCTCATCTGAAAGTGATTCGCGGTCAATTTTGGCTCTTCTGGTATTGCAAGTAGAAAAGTATGGGTGCATTGTGTTGGATGAAACGCAACGCTATGATCCAACCCGACTGCTATATCTCAGCACCCGGTAACCTACCTGCCTATACGGTAACAAGAACAGAACACATTTATTTATATCCCAAAGCAAAGACCCAAATATTTCGAAGTCATTTATCATACAAAAGAAAAAGGAAAAAGTTTCATATTCAATTACTCTGAACATTCTGATCTGCATCTGATCTGATCTTTTCCGACGAAAGAACGGGGGGTATTCGCAATCTGTCTGCCTATCTGGCGGTAACTCTGACGGGTGCTTCGTGTATATGTGCGGGGTATCAATCTATTTCCCTCCTCTCATTATCCTCCCTGCTCCCACCATATTCCTCCTCCATTTCCACTTCCTTCTCTCTCTCCAATCTCTCTGTTAACTCCTCTGCTCGATCTCTCCCCTCGTGCCAACGCACCTAACTTGGCATGCCCCTCTCGTCTCGCTCCCTCGAAAGTTATCAACAAAAGAAATCCTCCTCAATATATGTCCGTCAGGACCGTATTATGCAATGCACCTTGACCAATCGATCCCTGTCAGTTCAATCAATCAAGCATACAACGCCCTCTCCCCCTCACCCCTTCCTATCCCACCATCCCTATCTGCATCCTCTCCCTCCTCATCCTCATCCAGCACATCATCACCCTCTGCCTCACCCTCTCCAGCAAAACTCTCATCATCATAAAACCCCGCATCACTGAAATCCTCCGCCCGCGCATCAGCATCATAGCTACTCTTGCGCATCATGGGCGGCGTGGTTGGGGCTCCTCCACTCATTCCCATTCCCATTCCACCCATCCCCATACCACGATTCACACTCGAATTTGACATGGAACCGCGCATACCTCTGCTACCTCCACCTGCAGCAATCGAGCCAGAAACAGAGCCCTTAGCAGACTTCGCAGGACTACCTCTCAATCCGGCAGATTGGCGACTAGGACCAGCAGCACCTCTCTGCCCTTGTGCAGAGATATTCCTCGGTCTGTTCGCAAGTTGTGCACTAGTGAATCTTTGCCCTGTACTTCCGAACGCAGTAGGCTGTTTCCCTTTCCCACTCCCACTTCCTCCCAACCCGCTCATCTCTCCACCCGCAGCATTCCCTCCTCGGGCAGAAGTACTAGCAGGCGGGGTGAGCAATCCACTTAAGAAACTCTGGTTTCCAGGCGAGTTGTTACGTGACGGCGTGCTAGAATTCGATCCCGCACCTCCATCAACATCGACAGCTCTCCCCTTCCGCCAATTCCCCCACGCAGCAGCCAACGGGCCTACGGCTTGAGCGACGCGCGGGCTAGCTACGTCGCGGAGACTAGCTGCGATGTTGGGAAGATTGGAGAGTGCAGAACCTCCATTCAAAGCTCTCTCCCTCTCCTGCTCCTCCATCTGCAGGTTCGCACTCAGGCGAATCGCCGCATCTCTAACACGTTCAGAGTCATATCTATCACTCTGTAGCGCCGTGACGATATCGTGCAGATCACCTTTCCGAACCGATAGGAGTTCGCGGAGCCACATGATTTCGTCGTCGCGTTTAGAGATCTTTGTAGGGGCGTCGAGGTCGACGGTTGAGAGTTGGGTGGTGAGGGATTCGATGGTTTGTTCGCGGGCTTGGAGCTGTTCTTGGAGGACCATGATGCTTTCGCGGAGGGCTTGCGGGGAGATCTTCTCTGGGAGGGAGAGGGCGTTGGTGTTTGCGAGAGGGCGGTGGGCTGTGGAGGTGGGTGGGGAGGCGATGCTGGCTGAGCGGGCGGTTTTGGCGGCTGTTGCTGCTGCTGCTGCCGCTTGGTTGGCGATTTCCAACTTCTCTTCAAGGTGTGAGACACGGTCTTGAAGATGTTCGGTCTTAGCTGCTGAGAGAGACAAACGCTCGAGCAAGTGTTGTTCGTGGCGTTGAGCATCTTCAACAGTGTTGTTGAGTTGGCGCTCATGTTGGGTCTGCATATCTTCGATGATATCGGCATGTTTGTTCTTGAGGTCGTTAAGCAGCTTCTCCTTGGAAGATTCTGCTTCCTCAAGCAACATCTCGCTCTTGACCTTCGCCGTATCAGCATCCAGCTTGATCTGATCAACCTCAGCGCGAGCTCTAAGGACTTGGTTCTCAAGATCCTCTCGCACGACATTGACTTGATTATTCGCCGTATCAATCTCAACCTGCATGTAATGCCTGGTTCTCTGGACTTCACTGAGGCCCGACTCTCTCGCCTCCTCAAACTCTCTCTTGTAGCGCATGCTATCCTTGAGAGCAGCATGATTCTCAGCTCTCAAATCATCGACCACAGCCTCCAACTTCTTCAGATCGCTCACGGCACGCATACCCTCGCGCTCACCACCCTCAAGACGTTCAATCTCCAGCTCCAGTCGTTCCCTCGTCCGAGCTTCGGCCTGGAGTCGTGCATCGAGGACCTCCTGTCGGGCAATGAGCTCCTGTTCCTTCTTGGCGCGGCGGGCGTTCTCTTCGGATATTTCACGGGCTGCGCGCGCCATGTCCTCCTGCAAATCCATTAATTTCCCTCTCATACCCTCGCGGACTCGGATACTTTCCTCCATCTGGGTCCGCAGGCTCTCCATGGTATGCCTCAGTTCCTTGTTCGTCTCATTGGCCTGCTCGGCATCCTCACTGTGGCGTTTGGCGGCGTCAAGTGCGCGCTCAGCTTCCATCTGCCAGCGTTGGGCTTCGAGTCGAGCTTCCCTGAGATCGTTGTCGGAGATGCTGAGACGGTTCTGTAGATCGTTCTGTGTCTTCTGGGCATTGTCTTGGGCGGCTTCTAGAAGTGCGATTCTCATGGTCGTCTTGGCTCGTTGTTCCTCGACATTCCTTACCTTGAGGTCGCTGGCATCTACAATCTCACGGATCTTCAGCTCTCTCTCGTCCATGGATTCCCGGAGACGGACTTCCTCCTCGGAAGAGATGCGGAGCAATCTCTGGACTTCCGCGAGACGGTCTTCGGCAGCACGACGGGACTTGGTTTCTTCTTCGGTACGGATATCTGCTCGGAGGAGCTTCTCCTCGACGTCAGCAACACGACTAGTGTTTTCGCTGTCGAAGCGCATGAGTCTCTCCTCGAGTTCTGCAATCTTGGCTTTGTACTCTGCCTCTCTGGAAATTGCAGCTTCATCGAGAACAGGTCTTGGTGAAGCAGGCATACGTCTCTCGACAGCCTCCTCCACGATATTTCTCAGATCCTCACCACGGAGATCAAGACGCATAGATTGACCAAATTGCTCTTTCATCTCCTCAAGTACTTGGAGCACATTGCGGGAATCTGGTAGGATGCTAGATGAGGTCGTCGCGGTAGCTGGTCGCGATGTCTGTTGAGCAGCGAGTGCTTCAGTGATGATAGCCTTGATCTTATCGAGCTTCTTGTCTCTTCGTGGGCTGAGAGATCGGCGAGCATTGTCATCGTCCTCATCGTCCGCATCACTGAGCGCACCAGAGATGCTTCGGCGTTCTCGTCTAGTAGACTGGCCACGGGCAGCCATCATATCGAGGGACATCTGTACATTCTCCAATGTGCGTTCAAGTGGTTCGAGTCTTTGAGATAGCAGTCCCCCAACGAGGTCATTGACATGATTATCGAAGAACTGAGCACGAGGAAGAAGTTTCGCCTCTTCTGTCTCGCTGAGGACATCATCCCATTCACTGGGTGGCAGGCTATCCATGTTGTTAAGGTGGTGAACGGGTGATTCATCCGCAACGAATGGGTCATCGTTAACTCGTGAGAAGATCCTCGACTCTCCAGGCAATGCTTGGAAGCGTCGAGGACTTGGGCTTGGAGCATCGCTACGCATGACATGCTGTGGTAGAAGTCTGATAGGTGACGAGTTATCTGGGTCTGGAAGGTTGATGTGTCGTTGTGGGCTTGGCTGGTGGTAGACAGTGGATTCTTGTCTTGGTGCAGATTCGGCCTCGTTCATCAAGCGCATGACCTCATCAATCTCCTCCAAAGACTGCTCTTGGAACGTCTCGTCGCGCTCCTGCTCCCCAGTGTACAGCGGAGGACTCTCAGCCTGTGGCAATGCACCCTGGAACTGGCTTCGCTCCTCGGGCTGCATGTTGGTCTCTGGCGACTCAGGTGGTGTTGGCGCCTCGGCTATAGGTGGAGTTGGGCTTCTGGCGAATCTCGAAGCAGACAACCCAGCACTAACAGGAAGCGAAGGCGGTAGAGAAGGCAGTGAAGAAGGTGCAGGTACCGAAGCTGATGGTTGTCCAAAAGTGAAGTTGAAAGCTCCAGGCTTGAACTCGAAAGGCTTAGCGGTAGCTGACAAGGACGACACATTCTTCTTGTGGCCTTTGGCCTTCTGCGGATCCTGAACATGTGCAGCGAACTCTTCCTCAGAAGGTTCGTAATTTCCATAGGCGGGCAAGCCAGAGCCGTATCTTCGGGATGTGAACGGTCTTGCGGCATTGAAGTCCTCTGCTTGTTTCTTCTCCTGAAACTCCCATGGCGAGAAGTCTTTCCCAGATTCCTCGGTACGGGCACTCGACTCAGCTGGAGTATCCTCAAGTGGTGCAGAGTTCTCTTTGTCAGCTGGCGCGGTCGATACAGTAAGAGACTCCTTTGGTGGAGACTGCTCTCTCGTCGTCTCGCCAAGCGGCATGCTCGCCTCAGCGAACAGTGGCACAGAGTCACCATCATCTTTTGCGCCACGAGCTCTCTTAATACGTCCTTCGCCCTGGGTAATTCTACCATCCTTGTCTTCCACGTCATCATTCTCTGCTTCCTTTGAGTGACTGCTATCAGGACGAATGATGGGAATAGCCTTATTCTTCTTGCTCGGCTTGGAGATACCCAAGGCACTCAGATCAATGTTACCGAAGATAGAACTTCTCGGTCCATCGCTGCCAGAACCCACAGAATTGGCAAACGTAGCATTTAAAGGCGTGAAAGCCGGCGCATCGGGTCTGAAACTTGGACCCGAAGCAGAGAAGTTGAACTCCTTGTGGCCAGGAGTAAAGGCTGGTGCAGCAACGTTGATTTTACTCGAGCTGGCCATGGAGCCATGACTGAAGTGACTAGATGTAGCAGAGACAGGCGGTGCGAAGGCTGTGAATGCGTTGATAGGCGACTGGAAGTTGTTGCTGTTGAAGGAGAACTGGCCAGGAACAAATGAATTCGATGGGTTGAATTTGAATTCCTTTGCTGCAACGTTGAGAGTTGACATCGTGGCTTTGTGACCTTTACGTGGTGGGACGGTACTGCTCTCAGTCTGGTTTGCATCAGAATCTGCCCAGGGATTGCTGGCAGCTGAGAGTGACCTATCATGACCACTGCCAGAAATATCAGTGCTCTGAACAGGCGTGCCCAGATTGCTTGGATTGGTCTCGATATCAGAAAGATCAGGCTTGCCCAGGTGTCTCTTTGACTCAGGAGCACTCTCCTCGCTATCCTGGAATGGACGCTGAGAAAGTGAATGTCCCCTGCTATGTGGCTGAGGATGATGCAGCACTGGTCCATCCGAATCCTCCGTAGCATATCTCGACGCCCCAAGACCCATAGATGATGTGTTTCTCGTGTGACCCGAAACAGGCTTCTCAGGGAACTTGTCTTCCCCCTTATCAGAGTGAGGACTGTAATCATCGTGCTCAAGCTCACGTTGCATTTGCTCCTCCAGGTGGTACTCTGCATCATCGATTTCTTTCTGCAGATCATTGGGGTTGTTGCGTAATCTTGCTTCTGGAGTCTTCGACGGGCTCTTGGACAAAGGCTCGTCTTCGCCTTCGATTTCTCGAACTTCTTGTAGGCGAGGGGACGCTCTAGCACCGCCCTGCAATTGCAACTGTTGTTGATGCGCAAGTTGAGTTTGCAAGAGCTGTTGTCTTTGTTGCATTTGCGACATGACATCGCCACCTTGTGGGAAGTATCCATCTTGGGAGAATGGAGAAGCTGGAGATACCAGCGATCCGAGATTTTGCAATGAGGGCGAGCCTCCTCTTGCGGCACCTTGTTGGTAAAGCATTTGCTGAGGCGACCACACACCAGGAGAGTTTTGCTGGGGGTACTGGAATGGAGATCCGAAAGGATGCTCATTGGCTGTGAAAGAGACAGATTGTCTTGGGTTGTATTTGCCCTGCATATGTGCGTGCATTGAAGCTGGCGATGCGACCGAGCCTGGGTTGGAGCTCTGACTCGTTGACATTCCAGCACCTGGCATCAACAGAGGCGAAAATGGATTCTGGTGCTGAGTCAAATGACTGCTCGCCGCGGAAGATGTTGGAACCGGTGGAGAAAATGGCAATGGAGGGTATTGCATAGACGTTCTCCTGCTATTCATGTTCGACACAGCTGGTGAGATCGTTGGAGCAGGTTCTTCGTCTCCAAACGACACACCCAAAGCACGAAGTTTTGCTTCCTTCAGCTCCTGGACATAGTCGTCCCATTCTGTACAGATTTAGCATAGTACGATAAATTGCGAGATATCCAAAATCATGTAAATGACTTGTGAATTATTCAATTGGTCCTCGTGGAGAAAGATGTCTTTGGAGGCAGGACTCCAAGAGTAGATGTAATACTGAAGAAATAGCTTACCTTTCCGATTAGGGATGCTGACCCTGAAACTTCGCTGTGTCCTATCCTGCATGACATCCTTGACAAGAGGCCAAGGACTACGACTCTGTCCCTGACTACCCTCATCACCCTCCGCAACATCTGGTCCAAGATTGAAGCCACTAGTATCATAGCCCAACTGTTCCCACTCCTTTAACATAGCAGCCATATCCTTCTCAGACATAGGCGTAGGGGCTTTGCCTTTCTGACCACGCTCATCGTCCCAAGGAAGCAGGACCAGAATATTCTTGCCTCTCCATGGCACCTTTTTCTTCAGACGTGGCGGTCCTGGAGCTGGTGTTGGGACTTTGGCTGGTGCTTGGATTGGAGCCGGGAGGGCTGCAGCGCGCCATTCTTTTGGTGGTGGCGGAGGGGGAACCTCATCTTCTGGTGATGGAGTGTTCATTTCCATTGCCACACCCATGTCATTTTCATCTGTAAGAGACATCTTGGGAATCGAATGGTCAAGGAATTCTTCGGCGAAATCCTCTTGCGTCAATGTATCCGTTGTCAATTGTCTCCTGTGTCCTCTTGGCCTCACAGGTCTGTTGTGTGCTTTCTGTCTGGATTGGAGAAAGGTTTTCAGGGTCGGTGTCCGTGGATCCGTGTCAGTTCCAAGCCAATCTCTGTTTTCGCCTGAGATTGATCCGCTCAGTGAAGAGTGCTCACTATCTCCAGGGTCGTCACTAAGCCAGTGATTTCTCTCGGCAGACTCTCCTCCTGTATGTTGTCGAATCCAATCTTCTGTCAGCCCTGTTGCTGGACGTCTGGCTCGGTTTGCGAGAACAGCCGCACTGATTAGACCGTCGTGGGAAACGAATTCCGGATCAGTGTGCAGACGTGTGAAAGTCGGCGCTGGTCGGAGGAAAGGGGTATGGAACTCGAGATGTCGGATTGGCGAGTCTTCCGATGGTTCACTGCTCAATGTATGGCTGTGACCGTGAGATCGAGTCCTTAACGAACCTGCAGGCTGCTGGTATGGAGATCCCCAGCTGGCAGTATAGTAGTGACTACTTCCTGGTGACCCGGACGGAGGAGTTCTTGATCGAGGCTCGAATGTGCGGCCACGAAATGTGGGTTGTGGAAGCGGTGGAAGGACAGGAGATGAACCCTCGTCGTCTTCGGCTGTCGAGCTGGTTGAAAAAGCTGGCGATTCGGCGCGTGCAGGAAGATGCTCCGTTGGTGTATTGTTGCCGGTTCCGTCCTCTGCCGCTGCAGCAGGAGGAGGCGATGATTGCAATGAAGAAATTGTTTGGATATCTGCTAGACGAGGGCGCGTTAGTTTTGGTCTTGAAAGGGGGTTTTTGCTTCGACGCATCCTGCATAAGTTCGCGCAGCAGATTTGTTGTCGCAAATCGCGTGCTACTTTCTCTCGAAACGGATCGAGCCTGCTGTTGATACTTCTGCGATCGAAACTCGGTTGAGAATAGCCTCATAGCTCCAATGGATTTTCTTTTCCTCCATGGCCCCTTTCACAAATCGCAGCCAACAGCAACCGTCAAATCGCGTCCCGGCGCATCTCCAAAGACATGGTTGAGTCCGCGCTGATAAATGCCGCCATTTCCCCTACTCCCAAAAGGCTTCCAGCAATCGATCAAGTCGCGTCCTCTTTCATGTCCTCTTCAACTCCTTTGCTCAGCCTCCACAGCAGTGGTCCCCGAAGGGCCAGCGGAGCGTCTTTCCCAAACGTGTGCAATTGTTGCAGAACCCGCGACAAGATGATGCTCCGCGGTTCTTCAGCGGCCACTCCCGTGCAGGCTAACCATTCCCCAATGTCTCTCTCTATTTCTCCCTCACACATTGCCCGCTGCAGATCCATTCCGATCACCCCTCGAAACCCCAAGAACAAAAAAACCTAATGAAATAGCACTGCACTCACCACACCGAGACCAGCGCAGACGAACGAAATACCGTCGTCTACTCTGCTCTCTAAAACGATCCGCTGGCTACTACAACACGTAGCCTTTTCCTTCAGTATCTTCCCTTTCCTCTCCTATCCTCTTCAAATTCTTTCCACGTATGTATGTATCCTTTCTCGTGTATTGCAGCGTCTGGCTAGAGTGTACCGACGCGTAATTGTCCAAAAGTAAATTATTAAAAAGAAGTGTATGTATGTAGATTTTGTCGGGTTGAATTAAAGGAGTGACATAGCGCGAAGTGAAGGAAGGAAGGCCAACTAATGTAATGCACAAGAATGAAGACAGGCGAGCAAGCGAGGTCAATACTGCTATGAGAGAGGCGCCATAGACGGACTGTGTTGTACTGTCTGCGAGGAGGGGGCAGATGGTATGTAGTCGTGGTGTCGAGGGTGGTGGTCTTGTTGTCGTTGTCGTTGAAAGGGGATGTGGATGGGATTATTTCGAGGGTCGTGTTGAGAGGTGGATGCAGGGTTGGGCGTTCTGTTCTGCCACGCTTCCTTTGCCTGTGCTGTGCTTCCATAGGGTGGCCGCACGACAGTAAAACGTTGCGCGCTGTTTGGCTGTGCTGTTCCTGGTGCCCCGGCTGGCGTTGCGGGATTGGCCGGCCGAGGAGGAAATTGGGGCCCTGCCGTGATTGGGTGTGGGGATAAAGTCCTGCACTATTACCCTAAGGGGTTAAGAGGTCTTTTTCTCCTGAATGGTTTAATTTAATATTTGGGATGAAGATGAAGTGGATCCTGAATGATTTCTTAGATTCTTACAGTACGGAGTATGTGGTGTACGTTCTGGAAAGGGGTATTTTGGAATGGAAGTTCTATTAATATGCTGGATCTGACATCACATGGGATTACAAAGGGAGGCTGTAAGACAGTGGCTGCAGTTTTGTAGAACGTGTCAAAATGAACGAGTGTGGAATGTTGAACTCTTCGAGTGGCACCGAATATTCAGGGGTTCCACGCGAGGCGAGGCTACGCTACAGGCAGGTAGGTAGAGCTACGGCGAGGCTACGATGGGTCGTAGGGAATGAGTCTCCAGAATAACATCACGATACGGGAACACGATACGGGAAGGTAATGGGTCAGAGCTTGCAAGTCCAAAGCTTGCAAGTGCATGGCAAGCCGTTCTCCAAGATTGAGATGTAGGTTTGAACGAGTACAGATCTACTCACGATTGCAAGCCTCGATGGCAAAGCTGGATAGCAAAGGTATCGGGATGATGGTGAAGCGAAAAATCGTATTGTGAGCAACCTAGGTGATAACATGCCCCTACCAAAAATGCAGTGAATAAAACGCCAAAATACAAGTACATGCCCTCCAAAATCAGCATTACCCGTGTGCCTTGCATGGATGCACATCCACCGTTTCCCCTCCTTCTCACTCAACCATCTCATCTCCCCATCCTCCTTCACTACACATCTCTCCTTCTCAAGCTCCAACCCCCTACTCAATAGCCTCCGCACTCGGCTTCGGCGCATACATCCTAAACTGCACGAAAATAATCGCATCCTCGGCCATCGTTCCCAGACTGCCAATTAACCAGGGGAGATTCGTCCAGATGTACTCTTTCTCGAGAGAGTGGGCTAGGATGCCGGCGCCGTAGGTGAGGTTTCCCATCAGCGAGAGCATGAAGAAGAGGAGCGCGAGACCTTCACAGGATTTCTCTTGGTGGTTTTTAACGATTTGAGGGATACGTGCTCTGTTGATTGTCAGTGCACTCAACTTAGATGAGAGGATTGGAGACAGAAAGAAGGTACGCACCCAAGATAGCAAACTGCACTGATATATCCCAAGACCTTCGCACCAACAGCCGTAGCTTGCGGCCCAACTACATCACCATCTTCAGGCTGAGGAACCCAAACACCAGATTGCCACGCGATAGCCCATCCAGCGGTGCCAACCACGATAACACCCAGAATACTCAATGTATTCTTCAACCACGGCTTCCCATCAATCTCCTCCTCCTCAAGAATCTTAGTCAGAGAATTCCTTCCAGCACTGACAGCTGAAGAGCGACGTCTATGCGACCCCGGGAGACCGATAGTATCACTGCTTCGTCGACGAGTGAGCAGCGGCTCGTCTTCTGAAGCGGCTGAAGCGACGGATTGCTGGCGTGCGGTTTTGGCATTCACGTGGTTGTAGTAGAGACATTGCGCGATGAGCACGACGTCTGCGATGCAGAAGTAGATGGCCAGAGCGATGACCGTGGGGACTAGATCAGCCCATAGAGCGCCTGTTGAGATGATCAGCGCGTGCACGTGACCGGATGAAGGGATTTGAGGAGGGGAAGGGTGATGGAATGATAAAGACAGCAAGGAATGTACGACGTCGACGTCGACGCCGAGTACTTGGAGATGTAGGCGCAACATACCGGACAGGTTGGTGATATCACCAATGAGCCAGACACCGAGGAAAGCCAGCGAGATGCCCTCTGCACTTCCAGTCTTGTAGTTCAGATACAGCTGCGGGACCTGGACAACCGTTAGCCGTGTACAACGATGCAAAAGAGTATATCCTCAAAGCCACACCATCACACGCCACAATGACACTCACCAGAAGAAAGATCCATGTCGCCAAACTGATGCTCCCAAAGATACCTGATAAGGCCTCCTGCACCGTCAACGGATCCGATAAGGTCTTATGACCCAACAACCACAAAGCAGACATCGTGAGGCCTCCCAATGTCAAGTATTAAGGGAAGAGGAAGAGGTGAAGTTGGAGAGTGAAGTGGTGAGAATTGGTCCTGTGAGGCGGTGTCTTATATTCACGGGAGATGTGATAGGTTGATGGTTTGAGTGTGGGTGTGGGTGTGGGTGGATGAAGGTTGAAGACCCTGTCACTGCAGTGCAGCTTTTGCTCGCGTGCAGCAGATTTTTAGACGAAGAAAGAGTGGAAGCGAGGGTTATGTCATCTGATGCATCGCGGCAAGATAAGAGATTAAGGTTGGGAGCTAGACTAGATCGGGTGAGTCTAAGCGGATTGGCGCGAGAGCCGCTTTGATAAGGGTCCACCGGGTCCATGACGCATGAAGTTTGACAGCAGTTTAGAGTTGATGAGGGGACGAGCTAATGACTGTAACGATGTCAAGGAGACCAGATGAAGATATACTTTGCATCATGAGCTGAACGACTTTACGACTTGATCGAATTCGCCGATTCATGCGACCTTTCCTTTCGTCAAAGACATTACTTTATTCCTCCGAACAATCCCCATCCTGCAGCATGCTCTCAACAAAACACCACATCCTCCTTCTAGGAGGTACCGGAATCTGCGGTACAATCTTCACACGCGCAGCCCTAGAAGCAGGCCATACCCTAACTCTCTACGTCCGCACACCCTCCAAGATCCCCTCCGACATCTCCTCGAATCCAAATATCCACATCATACAAGGCGAATTTGGAGACGAGGAAGGCCTGAAAAAGGCTGCTGCATGCGGAGCAACAATATTCGTCTCGTTGGCTGGTCCGACACTTGGTGAGAAGAAGGGGACGGTATGTTCTTCAATTCAATCCCTACCAACCTTTGCTTGCGTCAAGGAGATGTTCAAGGAATTGTGACTGATGTTCATTACACTACAGCCTATAACCCAAGCCCTTAAAACCCTCTACACCCACCTCCTCACCCACACCTACACCCGCATCCTAACCCTCTCCACTGCCTCCTACTCCGCCCCCGAAGACACCCGCTCCCTCAAATGGTGGGTCGCAATCAACATGTACGTGCGCGTCATCGGCGGCGACGCCTACGACGAGGTCCGCGGCATGGCACAAGCGACCGTTGATCTGGGCGAGCAGATAAGATGGACGGTGTTTAGGGTGCCATTGCTGTCGGGGAAGATGCTGGGGGAGAGTAAGGGCGAGGTCGAGGCTTGTTATGTGGGGGATAAGAAGGGGAGGGACGGGTTGTGGTTGGATAGGGGGCGGTTGGCGAGGTGGATTTTGGATGAGGTGGAGGAGGGGAAGTGGGTAGGGACGTGTCCGATTGTGTCGAATGCTTGAGGTTGTTCTTGGAGGAGAATTGATACCCATTAGATGGTTCATTAGATGGTCTACTTCTGCACCATCATAGAACGAAATGTTGGGAACCCTCGACATGTCTCTTACAAGTGTTTGGTGGAATTAACTCCCTCGCCATGTTCTTGTCAAGTGACGGAAGTCGACATGACGGTCAATCCACTCCGTTCACGCCAATACAGGGGCAATCATACCGGTTGCACCGCTTCCTCGATGCTTCATATGCTGCGCGAGCTTTAGCAGGCACATTCGGGCTGTTCAATACCAAAAGTCCGGGTAGCTTCAATGAAATTTTTGATTCATTCCCATGGTTATTGCATGTCGGTAGCTGATGTTCAACCGGCACCTGGGACTGCTGGGCATACACTTGAGCAGTTTGACGCCAGGTCGCCGCTCACGAACACAACAAGCACCGCCGCATACCTATCAAATTTCAGCTTTCGTCATTCTTTCTCAGTAAACGAAACTCGACTCACGCTGCAGTAGCTGCGAACAATTCCGCTCCCCTCGCATTCGTCAACAGATGAATACTCAGGGCAAAGCCGACTGTGAAGGCACATATCAACCCCAGGCGAACGTTGTCGGTCGTCACCAGGTACAGCGTCACCATAGTGATGATCAGAATCAGAGCCACAAGTACCATGCTCATGACTGCCACTGCCCGGTTGACTTTCCGCATCGAGTATATGGCGATGGACTCGTCAACGTCAGAGTGCTCCACTCACTGTTAGCTTCCGTACACTTCACTCTCTTGCCAGCCTGCTCGAGGAAGTTACTTACGAAGCAGAAGTATCTCAGGTACGGTAGACCGATGATCCTCATTCGACTTCATTTGTGTGGGAAAAGAGAAAAAGGGCAAAGAGCGCTGGACTTCAGTACAAGTTGGACCCTCGAAGATACGGCAGCAAGACTTACCGACGATTACATCAATGCAAGCGATAGCTACCAAAATGCGATAGAAAGGGTCGACGAGCAACTCTTGGGTGGTGAGATCGAGGAGGAGAATTTACCTGCTCTGAAGGCTCATGCTTGTCGAACATTCTTTGCCTGGGCTAGAGAGAACAAAGCCAGGTTCGATCGTTTTCGGCCGGGCTTTCATGAGCAGAAATTTCCTGCGGCGCCTGCGGAGTCAATAAACCAAGCTCAGCAAGCATGAAGTGTGGTTGGCTCCTCTTCGTGAGCGACTCTCTCGATCTTCCTGATCAGACTAGGTACTGCTATACTTCTACCTTAGACAGCATGTTTATCAAAGATGGTCGAGGATTCTGAATCTTGGCCTGTGGGGCGACCTACATGATGCTCCCCATGACGCTCCCCAACACAGCTGCTCGCTTTGCTTTACTTCCGCCATAGACAACACCAGTACAAAGCTTGACATCGCGAGCACATTCGGATCGGGCTTTACCGAGCATGATTTCAGTTGTTGCAACCGAGCTCAGATCCTACCATCAGTATTCCGTCCATCAAAGTGCAGGTGTACTCCGAGAAGACAACTTTTACATTCGCCAACTCACTCGCCATTCCTACAGCAACGAGTTCAATATTTTCGGGCACATCGAATCTCCGCCATACCAACATCTCGTTGATTCGATGATTTCGTAGCCGGGATTGTTTTTCTTGCTTTTGTGAGGGGGCCTTTGATTTTTGGGCAGATGCAATTTCTATACGGCGGAAAAGGTGGTTTCGTACGATAGGAAGAAACTTGGCTCTTATCATGACTTGAACCTCCCAGTACAGACGAATTCCTTGTGTTGATGGTGTGGATAATGTCCAGGACGGGGTCGGGACAATACTTTGTTGACTGTGACCGAGGGATTTGGACAGGAATACGAAAGCATAGCATCCGTTGAGCCAAACTCAAAGTATTTTCATTACATGACTCGCAGCGAGAGTATAATCCTTTCCGAGAAAGAGAACCATGCTAGAGTTGGAGAGAAGGTGGGACACAACTTAAGGTTATTTTATAGTGGTTTCTGGATGCCAAGCTCTTGTACGAGGACCCCGAACTCGTCGCGATTCAAACCTTGTGACCAACCGTGGCTTGCCCTGTCAGACTGAAAGTTTGGCGACCGGGGAAGTCCCAGATTGGAAATCCTTGTTTCTAATACATTGTATTTCGAGGTGGTAAATTTGCTGGTCAAGCGTCCGGCTTGGTAAACTTGGCATCGCCGAAGCCTAAGGTTTGTGAACTCTCTTGATCATGAAACTTTCTACTAAATAGCTTCAGGAACGGAGAAACAAAAACAACAAAGACATCATACTACGGCCTACTCAAAGCTCAAGACGCAGGTATCGAGATGCGGGGTGTCTTGGAGTAGCTGCAAGTCATCTGGTTTGTGGGATCCCTCATGTCCTTGCAGGGGTTCAGATCCAGGGATCCAAGATGCCAAGCGACCAGGCCTCTCCCTCTCCTCCGGTGAAATATTAAGCCATCCACAATGGATCACCAAAACCTCACTTGAATAAAGTACATGTGGATTGATGGAGAAATTACTCTCTCCTTACAATTTCTCAGCAGAGTCATGTTTGCCCACGATATAAAGAAGTGTTTCCTTTTCCATACGAAATGTTTTCTCCAGGTTCTCCCCTTTGCTTAAACCTGCCATTCATTTCTCCACCTCGCTGTACATAGAGCTCGATTCCTTCAAGATGTTGTCCACTCTTTTTCTCGTCCTGATCTCCGCCAAGGCGGCTTTCAGCGCCACTCTTTACGTCTCGCCATCTGGCTCGGACACCGCGGCCGGAACGCTTGCTGCTCCTTACAAGTCCATTCAAGTCGCAGTGAACAAGGCTGTTGCTGGCGACACTATTTACTTGCGTGCTGGAACATACTCGCCTACTACCAACATCCAGATCAAGTCAAAGAGTGGAACTGCCTCTGCCCCGATCACGCTCTCGTCCTATTCTGGCGAGAAGGTTGTCATTGATGGAGAGGGTCTTCCGTACACCCCAGCTGCTCTTGATGCAAGTCTTCCTGCAGCAAGCCGTGGTATTCTGCACATCGAGAAAGCGAACTACTGGAAATTCTATGGATTGGAGTAAGGAACCTCGTTCAGAAGGATCAACAATCATTGACATGTGAACAGATTGAAGAATGGCCCATACGGCGTGTACGCCGTAGACAGCTCCAACAACTACTACGAGCGTCTCATCACCCGTGACAACTACGAGACTGGCTTCCAAATGCAAGGAGCCTCAGCCAAAAACACCATTCTCTACCTTGACTCCTACGGAAACCGCGATCCCCGAAAGAACGGCGAGAGTGCTGATGGCTTCGCTTGCAAAGAAGGATCAGGAGATGGCAATCTCCTGAAGGGCGCAAGACTTTGGAACAACGTCGATGATGGTCTTGATCTTTGGGAGTTCAAGTCTGCTGTTACCATTGAGGATACCATCTCATGGGGGAATGGCGTCAACCGGTAAGTTCTCTCCCACCAAGTATTAAAATTGGAAGAAACTATGTACTGACGTCCACCAGCTGGGGATTCTCCGACTTCCAAGGCGACGGGAACGGCTTCAAGCTCGGCGGAGGAGATGCCGCAGACAAGGGCCCAGCCAACCATGTCATCACCAACTGCATCGCCTTCCAAAACGCCGCCAAAGGCTTCACCGACAACAGCCAGCCCGGAAACTTCGTCTTCACTCGCAACACGGCCTGGAAGAACGGTGATTCTGGCTTCAAATCGGCCACTGCTGTGTCGACTTTCAAGTCCAACATCGCTGTCAACAATGCCGTCAGCCAGGTCAGTCTCAGTGGCACGTATACTCAGACTGGCAACAGCTGGCAGAGTGGCACTTGGAATGATGCCGCTTTCAAGAGTACGAGCACTTCGGCTGTTACTGGTGCGAGAGCGAGCAGTGGAAAGGTTGTGGGAAGCGATTTCTTGATTCCTACCTCTGGTGCTGCAATTGGAGCCACGACATACTGGTAATCCTAAAAGCTAGAAGATGAGAGAGACATTGGAGAGGAGTTCTTGCACATTATATTTGTTTGTACATACCTTTATATTCCGACAACAATTGAAGTTGTGATCACAATCGACTCAAGTCCTTGCTCTGACTGGGTACTCTAAGCTCATCTCTGGCTTTTCGCGTAACATAGGGGCTTCGACGGCTAGTATTCGTTCGCAACGAGACTTGAGCCACATCACCGAACTTAAGTTATCTCTTACAGGAAGGATAAGAGAAGCGGGAAACTTGAGTATCCTAAGCGATTTTGATGTATGGAAAAGCACTGCTGCTGGTGACTGGTATGGAGCAGCGGTCGATCGGAACTGGGGAAATCACATAGCGAGAACCACAAGGGACCAAAAAACTTTCTCAAATACATAACATTAAATCCTTAGAGTACCTTCTGTCTTCACAACTGCCAATGCACGCTGTTCCTAGACAGACGAACAATCTTGGGCTGGGTATGTGATGAGGCGGGCCTGGGCTTTATCTCTTCTATCATCTTCAGATAATCACCTTTGCCATATTCTAGGTGGAAGTAGAGACCATCAAGAGTCAATATCCAGCAATAACACCCCCTAGCGAACTTTCGATGTAGAAAAGGACTCTCGTCCATTCCACTAACATATCTTAATCTGACCCGATGGTAACACAACATTTAAAATATTCACCTCGTCAACATCATCCGGGCCTTGAAGGTCTGCCCACTCATGCTCAGCCAGCCATCTCGCTTCCCTCGAGTCCCGATCAAGACATCCATATGCGACATCCGAGATGACTAAGAAGCTGGAGGTATAAACAAAACGTCGAGACCTTCGATAGCTATAGCCGAGCGATCGCAAAATTTCACATGCCAGTCCTTTGAAATTGGACGATATACCGAGAAGGACCGTGTCATTTGGCTCGTCCAGGGTGAAGAGAGTGACGTTGGTAGATGGCCTGAGCGCTTCCCAAAGCTGAAGCAGTAAGATCCGCACCACATCGTAGATACAAATCGTGAATGCATCCCAAAGTGTGTTGTATTCGAGGATCGTGGGAAAGGCGGAAGATTTGCTCGGAGCAATTGTTTCTGTGGCGGCATTTGCGTGGTTAATTTCCCATTTCCGCCACCACGTATTGAGCTCTTCGAATGAAGTAGATACTTGAGTTGCGAGATTATGATACTCAGCCTCATTACTGTGGAGCCATCCATCCAACCCTTTTAGTATGTGATTGTACTCGCAGATATCTGTACCTATGTCGAGGAGATGATCGATAGGTGTTTTGGATGCGGGGTTGTCTTCCCATGGGATGGACCTCCAACCAGAATCTCGAAGAAAGGTGGATGTGCTAGATATTATGGATTTCCCGACCTGAACAGGTTGTAAGAATTGTGATAGTTATTCGAAAAGGCACTCACAATCATGATTCGATGTTCCAAAAAGACACCCTTCATGTCGGCTGGTTTGTACATCGATGGTCCTCTCATCTGAGACAGCAAGGAGATCCCGTCGGCGTGTGATATCCAGGCATGTTTTGATCTAGAAGCCAGGATCTAGTGTTGTTAAACAGATAGTACCACAATAAGCCGTGAGCCATGCTATTGCATTTGTTGTGACGTACCTCATACATGTAGAGAGCGGTCATCGAAGCCAAAGTGTCTTCCACCTCGAGATGCTCAGGAACTGAGAGCTGGCGACGAAGACTCGAAAGAGCTTGGCTATAAATAGCACATGCGTCTATCATTGAATCAAGACTTTTGTGAGCTTGGCCGAAGACAATCGCTGCTAGTGCAGACCAGGCCTGGTGCTGCTTCCCTTGATGTCCGGTGACGAGCCATCTGGCTGGTAAGCCGCTAGAAAATGATCAGCATCACATAAATCTCGATTGTAGCTCTAGAACAGTGCTCATAGAGATCATGTAATAAAAAAAGAGGACAAAATTCGGGCTCTGACCTACCAAAGTGGAGAGTGCTGATTGTTCCCAACACTACCAGCACCCAACAGTTTCGATGCCAAAAACGACATGAAAATGTCATCCTTGAACGAAATTAGAGACATGGATTGTGATACATTAGAGGAAATTGCTGTTTCTGGAGGGGTAGGATGTCCTCGAATGTGATAGGGTCGGTGGATACTTCTCGATATCGTTGCGGCTTCATCGAGCTGAGCTTGGCAGACTGTCATCGACCGTCGAATGCGGGGATTCTCATTGACAAATCTGAGACGCTGTGGGAGGAAGGTACAATCGCTGAGATCGTGAAGTAAGCATTTTGTTCTGTCGTATTCTAGGTCATCAATGACAACTGGCTCTAATACCATGCGAAGCAGAATTGTGGTCATGGCAACTGATATCGTACAACAAAAGAACCACTTACATTCCTGCTTTAAAGCATCTGCTGCAATTTGGTCGCGATTCGTCACATTTGACCTTTCTCTGCTTGCAGGTTCCACATCCAGTACTGAGGGCTCCCATTGTTCACCGCGGCTTATTTCGGTGGTGCGTCCAGTAGTTGTGGAAACCGGTAGTTTGAGAGCCAATATTAACATGAGACAAGGGAACAACGATGCAAACTCACCTAATGTAGGCTGTTTGGGAATGTTTGCAAGAGCTCGCGCATTTGATCCTGGAATGAGAATGCGAGAGGAGGCATCTAGTGAACAGCTTATAAATCACCCCTGAGCGGCACGTGAAATCTAGCGAGCTCGCACAAACAACCCCGTATTTGGTTTAGCGCCGATGGGACTTGCTGTGAGATGATGGCTGAGTTCTTGTCACGAAAGGGCTGGGCGACTTATTTTGAGGCAAAATAGCCTGGTAAGTTGTAAGTAAGTAGACTGCCTAACATCATGTCTGACACGCAATTGGTAGATGTATTTGTGGGCTGGGAAATTGATTCGCTCAATATTTCCAGGGGACTTTAGTGGATGCATGTTCGCGGAAAGACATGTATTATGCCCAGTACCTGAGAGGTATAAGAACGACGTTCTCGCTCCGAGAACACTGGCAGCACTATCATCTGAAAACATTGTTGCAATCATTCTGAGCAACTTTTTGAACGAGCTTCACTCACCATGGGCCTGAACATTCTCATCACTGGCGCTGCCGGCTACATGTGAGTTTCTGGTACAATGTATCCTTTTTCTTGTACTTAAATGTTCCATAGCGGCGGTACCATACTTGCGGACTTCCTAGCACGTACAGATGGTCCGATCAAGGACTCGAAAATCCACGCTGCAGTCCGAACAACCGAGCAAGTAAAAGCCTTGGCGAAACTTGGTGTCAACGTGATCCAGGTCGATCTTACGGATGAAAATGCTGTCTTGACAACCGTGATTGACAAGAAGAGTACGACGTTACTGGCGGGCTAGGAACACACAAGCTGATGCTTTCTTCAGTTGATCTTGTCGTGCACACGGCTACCTCGATGGATACCCGCCAACCATCGAACCTGATCAACGCTCTCGGTCAAGGCCGTAAGCTCACTGGAGAAGACAAATATTTCATCCACGTCGGTCCGAGAACCCTCTTTCTTGCTCAAAGCTGACATGAGTTTAGACTTCTGTGACGACCATGTATTCCGCGGAAGGCGGTTGGCCATTTGGGGAGATTAAAGACTCAGAAAATGTGTATGAGAAGGAGATTCAAGTCGAAAAGGGAAATCCTGTTCGAGATGTAAGTGATATGGTGCATATGAGTCCATGATAGCTAATGAGCAACTCTCTAGCTGAACATTTTTGTGGTCGATCATGCGAAAACTCTGGGTGTGACGAGCTTCATCGTACCGGTACCATTTGTCTGTACGTATCTATCAACTTCACCGGAGGAAATCAGACTAGACATTCGAGCACAGTAGTACTGACGTACGCAGATGGCATCGGCACGGGCGCGTGGCGCAAGCTCTGCGTCCACATACCTAGTCACATTCGAGCTTTCATGAAGCACAAAACTGTCTACGTTTTCGACAAAGAGGGTGTAAGAGATCCTCATCTTTCCTATCTCTCACGCTTTGATTCCATGAAGCATCGAATTGACTGGGAGATAGAGCCCACCGGCAGCTCACGTAACCGACGTAGCATCATTCTACCGCGTCCTGGTCGAGCATATCCTGAACAAAGCGCAAATCCCAAGCGGAAGAGATGGCTACTACTTCATCATTGCTCATAGATCGCCTTGGTGGTCTGTGATGCAGCGTGTGGGGGAGGCAATGTATGCTCGAGGACTTGTGACCGAAGCGAAAACGCATACCTGGCCAAGTGATGAGATGGCGGCCGAAGCCTTGGGGTTGCCGCTGATGTATATCAGAGCAATGGAGACTTCCAGGTAAGATGATCTGATTGACACACCGGCTCACAATTACAATATCTGAGGAAATTTTTAGTGGAGAAATGGTAGGTGTCAATGCCCGTCAGCTCGGATGGAAGCCGAAGTGGGATCAAGAGAGGTATCTGAACAGTATGGATGAGGAAATTAGGGGCGTGCTTGAGTTGGATGACATGAAGCCCACTGTTCTTCAGAGTCTTCTGAAGTCTGATAAGGCGTCCTAGCTTGATTCCAAACTCGATTTGGCGCTTGCCAGAGGATGTGGCATCAGACGCAATGGAAGTTGGGGAAAGGTTCGCAGGCAAATCAAAGCAGTAGAGGAATGTAAAGCAGCAGCAACAGCAGGTTACAAATGGCAAATTCTTTCATTCCCTCAAACACAACCGGGTATACCACAAACACCAGGCATCGTCTCGATTGTCGCACTCCCGACCCTCCTGCCGACCATGCCAGAGTCTCAATCATCCCATGGCAACGGTGACAATGATATATGACCCCAAAGTGAAAGCCCCCACAAGCAAAAGCGAAGCAGCAAGCGACAGGATGATAGCGTTGAACGCTCCTCTGCGGCTTTCACGAGTCTTCTCAGTTTCCACCAAAGGGGCATCTTTGATCACGAAAGTGCCATAAGCCCATGTCTTGGGAGATGGGATCGCTTTCTCGATGTCGGTATCAAGCTGGGCCTGGTATTCTGAATTAGCTCAAATAATTTGGGCTTCTCGGTAGCATGATTGAGATTGGAGGAGGAATAGCGACCGGAAGATGTCTTACAGAGGAAGGTGCAGTGATGCTCGTGTAACCTTCTTTGGAGTCTGAGAATGCCATGATGTCGATGTCTCGTTCCGTTCCAGAGGAAAGAGTAATTTGAGATTGGTTTTGACTGCTTGAAGATATAGTTGATAGGCGAATGAAGCTTGTATGACTGTCATGTCCTGAGGTGTTTCTGATATACTTTAACACCCGCCATACCTAGAGATAAAGGCTGAGGTCGTGTGAGCCCTCAGAGATAAGGAAGTCTGGCATGTGAGCAAGTCGTGATAGGAGTGGTGTGGATGCGCTGTGCTGGATGGATGAGTGAGACGACCCTGCATATGCGTGAGCAGGGATGAATAGGTCGACGACCCTGTGACGCCTGCTCCAGATCTGTCACATGATACTCACGTGCAATTCGTGATGCTGTTGAGAAACCTGAAAAGAGACCACAATGCGTGTATAATGAGGACGAGTGGATCAACATGCTTGATTGCAACGAGTCTGATATCTGAATTTCTCTCCGGAATAAGTATAACCTTAAGTGTTGACGTACTCAGCAGCCACAATATGCCGGGACAGCTTTTCAGAGAGTGTGTTGAGGGAAGTGCTGGGCAAGTAGAGTTGGTCACATCTCAAGTGAAAATCGACCGGAAAAGCTCCAGCGGTTGCCCTTTGCCCTCCACTGATTGATCCGACGGCTGCGCTCGAATTGACGTAAATTGGTATGTGGAGTTCAACGCCAGGGGATTGAAGGCTTTCGTCGATTCGTTTGTTTACTACAAGTCCAAGTTTGTCTCGATTCACGGCAGACACCCAGGGTCGCAGGTGGTTTCGTTGTCGAGAGGAGCATCATTTCTAGATCTGGTTTACTGCAATAGCTGGGGATACTCTGAGAGGCGAGCCAGAGCGATTATCGGATATCAAGTTCGTTCTCGAACGTCTGTGACGCGTGGAACAGATGCCGCCTCGAGCCATCCGGGTGCCTGGGAAACGCCTGAAATTGATCCATCCTGAAGACTTTGAGAGGGTCTTTTGGAATGCTGTTTGTTGGGTTCTCTGACGGGCTTGTGGCGAGGATCGGAAAATATCAAACGTAAATGAGCAAACGTACGTGAAATAAAGGTGACGCGACTTGGAGCAATGAGTACAGATTGACGAGTGAAGCCGTTCTCAGATAGACTTCGACTTCAACATCCCAAATATGTCGAGATGCAGATTATTCAGAATAAAAACTGGTCAAAGATCATTATCGAAGTCGAAAACCAGAGATTGGAAGGTGACCCGCAACACTTGCTAGTCTACTTACCTCTGTGAGACGCCGCAGCTCATCACTTGGGAACTTGACCAAACTGCACTCGGCGCAAACGGCAATGATTATAGCAAGTATGCTGAAGCATATAAAAGATGACCACAGTATGTTGTTCAAGACGTGCAAACGCTACCTGCATGTGCACGTCTCTTGTTCTAGAATTTCTCATCCTCTTCAAGGACCGAAGCCCCACGGGCGGGAATAGTGTTGTCTTTGAGCATTGATTCGCAGTTCCGGTAGCCCGCAAAGTCGTGAATACGGAGCGACAAATATCAGTGTGAATGCGGATCTGAATGTCGTTTGTAATGGCAGGAGTGTCGTCGCACACAGCGGGTGTCATTATGAAGATGGGAGGTTGAACCCCTGGGGTGCCCCTCTTAATAGACTCAATTAGCGAGGCTCATTAAACCATACTTTTAATCACTTAGTTAATTGAATAATTACCACCTTAGTTAGCTCACAAGTTTAGAAATTAAGAAGTTGAATATTTTAGAATAGGAATTTTATAAATATTGATTTTGAGATTGAAAATTTAACCAAATCAATGAAGTTTCATAAAATAAAACGTCTTCCGATCTAATCGGGACTCCCTCTCGACTTCCCTCTTTGAACAACTTCTTCGTCTCGATAACCTCCCCCTCTCAATGTCCTCCTTCTCTCGACGACCTCTCTCGACGACCTCCCTCTTCTTCCTTTCCAGAACATCATCAACCTCCGTGGGTATACAGGACTAATTTCTGAAGACGGACGACCATCGCCCTCGAGCATGAGGTGTCACATGTATGATGTAGGACCACGGTCGTTTGCATCTCTCCCCGCCGCTCGCCTTCAAGTCCTCTACGTCGTGGCTGTGTGGATTAGGTCACGGTAAAACTATTGGGAAAAGAGGTTTGTAGAGGTAAGTCGTATACTGACTTTCATATTCTATTCTATGATATTTCTATGCCCAGAGTGGAGCGCCGTCCATCTATATTCTATCATTGGATATCTCATTTCATGTCACAAAAACCAAACGCCACATCACCACCCCGCCAAATCATCAGCATCAACTGAAACCCGCTACATTTACAACTTCTCCATGTGAGTAGTACCGCCAGTCTTCTCATTGATAGATCCAGTCTCGATATCCTTGGTTGGCTCATCGATTCCGACCTTGACCTTCTCGGTCCAGCCATCGAGTGTCTTGCGCTTGAAGATGTTGAGGTAGATGGGGAAGGTGATGGCGATGACGAAACCGATGAGAGGGATGAAGAACGCCTTCTGGGTGTTTCCATCGAGGGCGTCTGCGACAGCGCCAAGAACTGGAGGGAAGAGTGCTCCTCCGGAAACAGCGGCGACGATGAAAGAGGCACCGCGTTTGCTGTGTCTTCCGAGACCACGGAGGGAGAGAGTGAAGATCAAGGGAAAGACGCAAGACTCGAAGAACAGTACCAAGAAGATGGCTGCGATACCACCGTTGCCCTTCAAGCCGATGACGAGACAAGCGAAGACGACGACACCGGTCAAGAAACCCATGAGGACGAGACGCGGCTTGACGAATTTGAGCATACCACTGGCGATGAAACGACCGACAGCGAAGCAGCCCTGAGCACCAGCAAGGAGGTTTGCACCAGTGGCGTGACTGGTACCAGGTCGGACCCAGGACACGTAATTGATAAAGTAACCAGCATATGCGACTTGAGCTCCCACATAACAAAACTGTGCCACCACGCCGAAGAAAAGTGTGTACTGCTTGCTGAGGGGCTTGTCCTCGAAGTCGGTATCTTGGGCGGAGAGGGCGGCTTGCTCAGCCATATCGGCATCGGTAACTTCAGGGAGGTTGATGAAGAAAAAGACGATGGCGAGGAGGAAGACGAAAATGGCGATGCCGAGGTATACCCATTGGACAGACGTCAGAGATTTATCATCGACATTCTTGAAGATGACCTGGGATGCGAGGACGGGCGCAACGACTGTTCCTACTGCCTGGAAGGATTGTGCCAAAGTGAGACGAAGCTCGGAGTATTTGGGAGGACCGCAGGTGGCGATGAAAGGATTGGCTGCTGTCTCGAGTGTGGAAAGTCCGCTACCGACGATGAACATGCTCAAGCAGAATCCAACGAAGCTAATTGGGTTAGCAAGGCTCTTCAGGTATACGAGAGGTGGTAGCTTACGATCGCTTGACACCAGATGGCCAGAACATGAGAGCGCCAACACCATAGATGCAGAGACCGGTGATGAAGGCCCATCTGTATCCGAATCTACGAACAACCCATCCGGAGTATGTAAGAGGACCGATGAAGTAGGCACTGAAAGTGAAGTCAGTACAAGTCTATACCAGTTGGGTATTGCGAGCTTTGGAGGCACGTACCCGAAGTATGCTGCCTGCAGACCACCAGATTGACCTTGAGAGATGCCCAAAGCCACCTGAAAATGGGCGTTCAGAACATCCAAGAGACCATATGCGAAACCCCACATGAAGAAGAGGATTGTGACGAGAGCAACGGGGACGATGGATTCTCTGGTCGTAATGTGTCCAGCACCAGTTACTTCATGGTCATTGGGGGCGACCTTGCTCTTCTTGCGGCCATCAATGACTGCCGAAGCATTTGAGGTTGTCCTCGTAACTTCCTCCATTTCGAATGACTTCGTGAGGGGTAAGAATGTTGCTTAAAGTCGAAGCTGTTGTTGAGGGAAGGGAGGTCGAAAGAACAAGGAATGAACTGCTGATGAGAAGAATAACTCCCATGAGCAGGAGCAGAGATATATACCCCATCATGAAGGTCGTTTCATTCCCCCATGCCCCGCCCTCCGCATGAAGACTTCTGGATAAACAACGGTAAGTATCGGTCGTCGATACCAGGGTCCTAGGTTCTACTCTGTCCGAGACCTGGTTGGCTCATCGAGACTTCGCATCCACAATTCAGACCTCACCTAAAAGACGATACCCCTGGATGGGAAAGGTCGGTCTTTGCTAACGCTGGCACCTTTCCCCTCTGGAGGTGCCAAGTTAGATGGGTCCGCCCCGGCACTTCTTCGATGTGGAGAAGCCTTCATACGCCGGTCTCTTCGCCATCCAACCCCAGGTCATCATCATCTCAATTGAATCTAGCGCCGCGGCATGGAACGCACGAAGAACGCACCAAGAAATCGACGGCGAGGGTAGCGTTTCCTGGGCATTGCGTCAATTGGCATCGGTCCGGCCTTATTATTATCATGAGCCAATGACGAGGTGTGCACCCATGCTTACCTTAGACGATGAGGCGAGTCCAAGACAAGCAGCCAAGTCACGCAGCGGCACTTCCAAGGAAAAGATTCAGCGAGCGAAGTACCAGGCCCGCTATCGTGCATCTGTCCAAGTAGGACAAGCACATCTGGATGCTTCTCGCTGAGAGGAGAGATGAAAAGTGGATGAGCTGCAGCTTGCCTCGTCGCTGAGTGGAGTTTTCGATGGGAGGAATGCGACGCTTGCAGGCTTGTCTCCAGCCGGGGTCTCCATGAGCTCCCGCTATTCAGCGAGTCAGCCCCCGTGGGAACCCCTTGGCTTCAGGGGTTGACTGCCTCTAGTGCTCCACCATTTCCCCGACTATTGTTGAGTTCTCCATCTCTCATCCCAGCAGAAACAAAGGCAATCACAAGACCCGTTGATCTGGCCGCGCTCTCTTCGCTGTTCTGCCCGCGCGATAACAATTGGGCTGGCTGGCTTGGAACGGAAATTATGATAATCAACGAATTCAACGCGCACGCCACGAAAATCTGACAGGACACCACCACCGCCACTAAACTCAACCAAGGCTAATATCGCATGTGCAGAAGCCTCAAGCCAGGCCAAGCCAACCGCCGAGCCTCTTTCTAGTGCCCAGGTCGCCCGATCAGCTGCATCTATTATCGCGACTGCAACCCAAGAGCGAGATTGTGTTCATTGTTATCTGATGACTGCACTTCAGCGTCCGATCATCCCAGCGGTTTTGCGTTTGTGGAGAAGCTTTCTGATGTCTGGGCACGTGGATACTTTCGGCCCTACTCTGAACCTTCTTCGAGCTCAGACACAAACCAGACCAGCAACCATGGTCTTGGTAGAGAAATCCCTCGTTTCGCTTGAGGCCTGCTGATTGGAAATTTTGGGAGATGCATGGGGAAGGCGGAGAGCATTTCTTTTGTTGAGAGGGTCCTGCTTGCGAACAATCGCCACAGAAGCTGCCAAATATCTCTGGAAGGTTTCAAGCTTGAGACACACTGGGATCATTTCCAAAGTCAGACCGTGAAAGGTAAACTCTGGGTCTTGAGCAAGGCACCACTTTGAAGAAGAGCTTGCGTATCTGCATCACAGCCGACCTAGCGATAACTGGGAAACACGCTTCTCCACAGCAGCGAGAGTCGCGGTGCCTCGTTCACGTTCCGAATGCGAACCTCGCACCACTTTTTTCATTGGTGGCTCTTGCAGTGTTCCTGACTGTATCCTCTTTCCGTTCCAATTTGTGTCCATGATTGAGCTCCGTTCTTAGTCCACTCAGAATCAAGAGGGAGTGTACCGACGTGATTCTACGTCGGCATGTTCTGCCTTCCATTCCTGTCGTCGGTCCTTCTTGTTTTACCTTTGGTTCAAATAAGGTTAACGAGACGATGGGAACGAGGTGGATTCTCATCCGCGTCACACAAGGCTGTGAAAAGAAGTGTCTGTTTCAATTCAATAACGTCTAGAAACTGTAAGGGATCTCGGTACCCACCAACAAATCTGATTTCTCTACTTCGCATCAAGACATTCCATGTACAGATTTCGACATTGAATCAAGAGCTTTGTTCGATTTCAGATTAAATCCCAGAGGTTTGGGAATTCACGGATTTTTCACCTGCTTTCCGGAGTTCCACCACTTCACTTTCTGACATCTCGAATTACGCATCCTAGTTCTTAACCAAACGTTCCCGGCCCGACAGGTCGTTGCAAAATCGCCAACAATGCACCAACAACAATCTCACCCAGTTCCGCTACCCCATCTCCATCAAGGCTCGCACTGAGAACTGTCCTCGTCCGACAGCCGGGAGTCGAAGCTACGCCATCGAATCTATCAACGAGAAACTTGAAAGCATCTCCGGATCCGATGATCTCTTGCGTTGCGTGTTCGCTCAACGCATCTCGCACATAATCGATGTTTGCACCCTGCGAACACAATTTGGTGACCAGAGTATCCGTGTACTCGATCGGTGCGATCTCGTCTGCAACTGCCTGATATGCATATATCGGCATCTGTGGAGTTCCATGCGTTCCCATCAGTCCAGTTGAGGTGAGTACCGATTGGGGGATAGCACCACTGAGCGTCGCTTCTCCCTGGTCGAAGTATGTATACATATCCTGTCCAGCATACGTGACGATGTTCGACCCTAGGCACTGCGTGAGGGCTTTCTTGAAATCAGCGGCTTTGGATGGGACGAGATGCTCATCGATATATGTTTTCAGCTCAGAGTAGGCATTTCCGAGACCGAGGATACCAGCCGGAATGAGTCCAGCAAAAAGACTTTTATTCACAGCACCCAGAACAGCCGTGATATTAGGAACAACTCCACCAATTGCCACACCCTTGAAGTTCAATTCAGGAGCATACGAAGGCTGCAACTCAGCAGCCCATTCCGAAGCGATCGAGCCTCCAGAGTATCCCCACATCTGATACTCAGCATCAGGATTAACGCTTGTCAAGGAGCCCGAAGCCAGAGTCGCACGCACGGAATCGAGCGTCGCCTGACCAGCCTGAATGCCTGAAGTGAAAGCAGACTGCAATCCCTGATAGTCCGGTAGATTGACAACCCAACCACGGTTCAACGCCGCAATGACGAACAATGTCTCCAATCCATTCGAGCCGAAGTTCAGAGGATTAGATCCCAGCTGAATCGTATACGACGGCGCACAATTCGCCCACGCAGCATCCTCCGCGAATTGATATGACAGGATCCTGGAATTGTTGACGTTATTCGGGATGATGACTGTTTTCACTGCAGCAGATGCATCACCTAGACTGTCTGTTGTTCTGTACAGGAGCTGGTATGCGGCTTTTGCTTGGAAAGGGACGGAACCACCGAATGAGAGGGGTCCGATGGAGCGAGAGCGGAGGATGGCTCCTGGGTCCTGGGAAGAGAGGTCGCCGGGAGGGATGTAGAATGGGTCTTCTGTTGGTGGGAGCGGTGCTGCGCGGTTCGTGAGGGCTTCGTGGATGGGGAAGGCGATGACGGAGGAGAGGTGCAGGAGGATGCTGCAGGTGGTTGCTACCCAAGAGAAGTACATCTTGATCGTCGATGGCGATGGAAGAATGATGGGTATCTGCTCAAACAGCTTGCGACTTGTGGGACGACCACACTAGACCGCTCGACTCCATGATGATATATATATTCCACTCGCATCAACAGGTCGACGACATTCACATGGTGTTCAACTGTGTACTGATGGTTTGACTACATCACACTACCGAGGCTTTGGTTGCCCCTCTCGCGGGAGAGCAACAACAGTCGCAAACATTCATCTGATCAGACAACGATCTGCAAGTTCGAATCGTATTCGGATGCTAGTGACAGGTACCTAACGACTGCCGGTACATACATTTCCGGACGATCGACAGTGGGATATATAGCTTCAGCCACGTGTGAATGCGGGGTAGCGGGGGAGACGATATTGATCGGTTCAGGGGAAGGCTCTCGCTAAGTTTTTATCCGTTTATTAGATGGGGTTTCTCGTCGTCACGTTCCTCGTCAGCCCTCTAAATATAGCGGGAGACAATTTTGAGTTTTGAGTGTTTCTGGAAGCGATGTCGGGTGCAAAGTGTCCATCCGCACAGCCGGAGCATGTCATTGTTTGGCAAATACGATTCAGAGGGAAATATCTGCCAGTTCTCGCTAGCAATTCGCTCAACTCTAACGACCTGAGATAGACCTCCCGAGGTTTAGGTCAAGGCATCTAATTACTAGCTAGCTACTCCTTCGCAGTATTTTTCCGATTTTCCGGCCGCCCAACTGCTCGATCAAAAAGCGGGTCAGCCTCGGCATTAGCAGCGGCAGCTGTCTTTGTGGCGTCTATTTAAGCTTCACATGTTGAAGATCTGCGACTAAAAGCGACCTAAACGCGGCTTCAGTAGCTTTAGTCTCGCTCTAGTCGTGCTTTCTTTTAATTGCAACCTATCAGATCCCGATTTGAAAACGAATACGATTATGCCTTTCCGCTACGGATGTTTAGTGAACGTTATACAGATAGGCATACTGAGCTTCTTGCGACCGCGATGGGCGAACTCGCTGGGCGATTTCTCGCAGCTTACAAGCTCTCGAGAACTTGAGAGATTTTTACGGACAATACAGATGAACATGAGAGGAGACGGAAGCTGAATGACGCAAATGGCTGCACTCTTCTGCACTCTTCTGCACAATTAACAAGATCGATGCATTGGTAAGCTATTGGTGAAGCATCAACACGACGACGGCACGGGTAAAGTTGAAGCTTCATGTTGCATTGACCAGTTGCAACCTTCGAGCCTCCTCGCTTCCAACGTTTGCAGCCTAGGCATTTCCTGGAGTGACCGAAATTTCAGCAAATTTTCTCATGTGAGCTACAAACTTGCATCGCGCCGTCGAAAAAAAAAAATGGTGCGATGTCAATCGACGTTGACGTTGACGGTCCTCGGTCCGCTTCTTTTTAGGGGGCCGTGTCGATGCCGAGATTAGGCTTGGGAGAGATCAGCAACTCTAAGTTCCAAATCCATCAAGACACTGATTCACAATAGCGGACCAGCGAAATGGGATGAACATATAAGATCTGCTGGTTCCCGTAGCTGGTAAATGAAGTTGCGGATGTCAGCGATTCGGATCTGTTCAAGTCTTCGCTACTAATATGCATTTTTCTCTTCTGCAGCTGCTCGTCGCCGTAACTTGTGTCTCGGCAGCATCCATTGATACTCGGCAAACTCTTTCTGGAAGCAATGTGTGCAAGACAATTGCCAGCCGGATATCCGGGGATGTGTACTACCCCCTTAGTGGCAACTATATCAATGGGGTCCAGCATTACATGACCTCTTCCTCAACCACTCCAATGTGCGTTGTCGAAGTCGCGAATGCTCAAGATGTTTCGGATGTGATGAAAGTCATTGCTGCGACGCGAACACCGTTTGCTGTCAAGTCTGGGGGTCATGCTTCGAACCCTGGCTTCTCGAGTACGACTGGTGTACATATCTCCTTGGCGAGGTTGAACCAAGTCAGTTTGTCTGGGGACAAGAATACAGTGGAAATTGGTACTGGACTGGTGAGTACTCTATGTGTTTCCCATGTGTGGCCAGGCATTGACTGTGGATCGATGCAGCGATGGACTGAAGTTTACGATGCTCTTGACGGAAGCGGTGTCAATGTCGTTGGAGGTCGAGTCATCGGCCCGGGAGTCGGAGGCTTCACGCTCGGCGGTGGCTACTCCTGGCTAACCGACCAATACGGTCTCACGTGCGATACTGTCGAAGCATTCAACCTCGTCCTTCCAAATGGCAGCATCAGCAAAGTCGATTCCAGCCAAGCCGACCTTTTCTTCGCTCTCAAAGGCGGCCTCAACAGGTTCGGAATCGTAACGAGCATCATCTTCAAGACAGTATCCCAACCGAACCAAGTCTATGGCGGTATCGAGATATACGGCTCCGACGCCCTCCCAGACCTCATCAAAGCCACCGAAACATTCCAAAACGAGAACACTGACCCGAAAGCTCAACTCATCCTGACCATCAACGGTGGTCTCCTCCCCGGCGCAATCCTCCTCCTCTTCTACGATGGTCCAACCAGACCAGCAGCGTTCGACCCTTACAACAACATCGGCGGGCTCTCGATCTCAACAGTGAAAACACAATCCTTCGCCTCCTTCGCAAAGGGCACGCCCTCCAACATCCAAGCCGGCCATCGCGGCGCCTTCCACACCCTCATGACTACCGGCTTAACCGAAAATTTCATGAAAGCCGTGCACAACGAATCCTCCTACTACGGGACCCTGGCCCTTCTCAACAGCGGCTCACTCCTCTCTTACGACGTCGAACCCTTCCTCAAATACGGACAGTACGCAACCGACTCTGCATTCCCACATGCGAGTTCACCGTTGCCTCTGAACTTGTATTTTGCGTGGGATGATCCGAGTAAGGATGCGTTTTGGAGGGGTGTCATGCAGCAGAGTATTGATTATTTGACGGAGGTTGCGAAGAAGGAGGGGATTTTCGATGAGGGTGATCCGGCGTATCCGAATTATGCATTGGATACTTATGGTGGGGCGCAGCTTTATGGGGGGAATGTGGGGAGACTGAGGAGGGTGCAGGAGAGGGTTGATCCGGATGGGGTTATGGGGCTTGCTGGGGGTTTCAGGATTTAGAATTATCGGTTATCTGAACGTTTGAACCCTTCATTGAAATGAACGTAGAATATCAAATGGAAGAGGAACAACCTAACTTCGCATATTGCATGAGACACCAATTTCGCAAGTCAAAACGAAATACTTCAGGAGATAACGGCAATATTCTTTAGACGAGTCCACCAACCTCCAAGAATATGTACCCGTGTTTCCACCGGACCAGTTCCAACCTGCAGACTTCTCGTAATCCAGAAACCCCATGTCTCCTAGCAAAATGGCCAGCTAGTAAAATAGTCTCCAGCACGTATCTTTGGTTTTGTCTACCGCTCAGAAGGGCACCACTTAGCTCCAAGAATAACATAGATCTTTTGTAGAGAACAGCTGAAAACATTGGTCAAAAGCGCTCGGGGCCTTCCTGCGTCCGCTGCGGTACAAGTGAAGACGCCGTATACAGAACAAAGTGCCTCCAACGCCTGGGGTAGCACCTCTTCTATCAGCGCACTAGCGACCTTCGCGGAGGCATGTACATGGTGCGTCACTCGCAGTGGCGATTGAGACGGTGGAAGGCATGGTCGGTGTGGCGGATGTTGGAGAAAGCGCGGTTGATGTAGCTGTCATTAATTTGGTGCTGGAGGTGCTGCTTTCTTTGCGGTCTCGCTGGACAATGGTATCAGCGTCAGCTGGGCTTGCAGAGCCCAGGAGCCTAGAGATGGTGGCGATAAGGAACAGAATGGATGGCTTGAGCATATTCCCAACGAATGTTGTCACTTTGTTCTATGACATTTCTGAGGTAAGGAAGTACATTCACAAAGGAGATTTGTACTGGATCGTTGAACCTGTGTCTTGATTCTTTCTCGGAGCTCAGGAAAAATCACACAACATTAATAGGCTGTCTGGAATGTTCAGTTTGGAAGGAACCACGTGTCAAAATTCGATATTGAAAATCGAGTTACGTTGTATCATTCCCCTGATATTGTCTCCCATCAATAGATCGCGTGGCGTTGACTGAAAGGGAGGGTGCGGTACGGGGAATCGAGGCTGTTGAAAGAAGGAGATGTTGATTTGCTAAGCGAGACGGCGGTAGGTACTCATTGATATTGTTCCCTTTGTCAAATATAAGCCCAACAGTGGTGAATTTCTTTTGCCTGCCGTCAAAATTCCACGCATTCGATTACAGATATGGTTGCACCCATAACCGGCTTTCCCAAAAGACACTCTTATCGGATGTTGCGTCCCATTTCATTTGCATAACACCTTGCGCTTTAGGCAAGGTGCTGTGCAAGGGAAGATAATGATGAAAGTCTATTTCGCCCCGCTAAGCCTAAAGAGCACTAGCACTCTCTACATGGGTTCGATTCCTCCAGTTACTTTCATACCCAGGTAAGGTCGGTGATCCTTGAAAACATAAATTAAGGTAATCCGAATATGTTTCTACAGATTGTCATGACCGCCTCCAGATACCATTCCTTGCCCGTCTCTACGCAATTACATGGAATATATACTCAATTGTGGATTGGTTCGTAGTAAAGACGGACTCATTGAGAAATTGAGACCTTAAAGCAGCTCGCGATGCAACAGCCACAAAATGCGGGGTAAAACTTGCACGTTCGATCATGACAATGTGAGGTCTTAGGCAAAGCATATCATCTCTCCATCACAATGTGGAATAGCACTGTCGCTAGGGAGCCTTTGCTACAGAAGATCAGTCTTCTCGCTATACTGGAGTCCGTCCGGGATCATCCCAAGCAGCATATGTTAATTTCACCACCAGGTTGGAGATCCAGCTTGACTATCGAGCAAGAGCGGGAGGTCGTTAGCAACCTGGCATTCCTCTCATCCCGCTCCAAGAACTCTAAAAGGGTGGTCGCAATTGGCCTCGAAGAGGATCATGATGGCCGAGGACTTGTCATTCGCATGGCTATCAATGGCGGTGATAAAGATGTACCGTACACCGAGGAAGGTTTAAAACAAATAAGCAGAATATTAGAGCAGGCTTCACGCCGAGGTAAGGCTAAATCTACCGATCTATGACTGTAATTAATTAATTGATAGAGCAACCAGAAGCAGAGGACACAACAATGCTGCTTCGGCTAATCGTCTCAGCGGACTTTCCCCGGATCTCCAAACGCCTGCAACTGGGCTCTAAATACGATATTGTGGCATCTCACATTTTGCTAGTATATGAAACACTCCATGGCGGTCTCAATCTGGGTATTGGACAACAAGAGGTGGAAACTCTACAAGAAATGTCCAAATCTCTCCTGGACCTCTTCCAGCGACTGAAAAGCTCACCATCGCCTCAAAAAAATCCTGCTGCTTATGAAATAACGGAACAGATCGTTACGCTAGCCCACAATTTGAACCAGTCGCCTGGCTTCACCGCTGCGCTACATACGTCTTCGAAACTTGGCCCTAAGCAAAGAGTATCTCTTGAAGACACAGTGAGAAAGCTTGGTCAATACTATAAAGCGAGCTCAGAGCTTGTATTAGCCGCAAGACGTAGGAAATGTCGAATATTTCAAAGAATCCGTGTGGAGAGTTTCCAGACCAGTGTTCCAGATAACACCAAGCAACCATCTGAGTCAGGATCTGCACTCCCTTTGATCAATCATCTGCTCAATATGCCAGCCACTTCCAAATTATTAGGACGGTTTCATAACTCGGAGTCATTTGCTGATGCTACCATTCTTCGGCGATTAAATAATTCCAGGTCTGGAATTAAAGTGCATGCCGAAATCAAGCTTCTGTTCTTCTACGAAATACATCCAGAGATTACCAGGCCGAGGGTGATCTGTGCCAGCAAGAGCGCCTGTTACTTATGCGATCTCTTCATTAAACTTCATGGTGAATTCCAAACTCCAGGAACATTTGGGAAGTTCAACGAGAGATGGATCTTGCCCGACTGGCTGGATACTATTCCCCCAAATCGGCTTCAACTTCTGGGGAATATTGTAGAACAATTTAGCACGATCCTAGATTCGGAAATCGGGTTGGCCTTAAAGAGTTCCAAGCACCTGCCTGACCCGTTAGAGAGCACTGTTGGCTTATCTGCCCAGTGGTCGAACTCTAGTATGCACAGTGACCTTTGTACCGGTACATTTCCAGTACAGCGCAGCCTTGTTTCTTCTATAGCAGGGCCAAAGCTAGAATCTAACCCATCGGTAAGTTACCCTCCACCTACCATGTTTCAAGCACTGAACTTAATTACTAATAGAAAGTTGGAATTGTAGAGGCAACAAAGCTCACTGTCTTCCTCCTATCTTAATCTTGTTGCAACACCAACACCAACCTCGGCTCTCACTTCAACAGGATTCCGGAAACACGTAAAGTTGAGTCATGGCAAGGATCTATGGGCACGACGGCCGGAAGTAGAAATCTCCTTCACTGTAGAATTTCATGACTTGTATGCAGTTGTTCTGTTTCCAGAAAACCTCAGTCATAGAACGTCCATTGCATCATGGGTTCGTATTGCATTGCTAGATTCCGCCGAGCAGTTGAAGCTGAGAAGCGAGTGCGGAAAAGTGGTATTTGTGGAGAGCATGCGAGAAGGCGTTGACGAAGAGGTTAAGACTGTCGGAAGTGACTCGCAAACGGGGTTCTATATTCGGTGGAAGCAGCAAATGATTTCTATCCAATTCAGTTCTGTCGGTCCTCCATAGTAATCAATCGACATCATGTAGCAAAATCAATCAATAGGTCCTGGCCTCTCTGCTCAGTCTTTGAAGTTCTAAACCATGAGGCCGCCAAGTTCGCTTAAGCCGTCACTCATGACCACTGTATATATACTATCACATTCCGAACATCTTGAGGAATTACGGGAAAGCGCAAAATTGTACTTCAATTGCCTCCCTTTTAATCGCTTTATTGCATGACTTTAATTTCTCTGTTAATAATTACGTTTCATAGGCAATCCTCTAGAGCACATATAGAAACTATTTTTCTTTGCTTAAACGTGTCTACTGCGAGTTAGAAAACCTTATCTTTTAGTACTTTGAGCTGTTTATATAAGTTAAAACGTAAATACAGTGCTTCATTATTAAAAATGTCTAATTCTGTTACGAACTCTAAATCTATTAGTTACTAGTCGATTGAAGATGTTTCAGAGGCACAGAGTGTAACGAATTCTGTGATGAACACGTCGACAGAGAAATTGACGAAGATCTTCTGTGAGGCTAAAGTTTTCTCAAAATAGCTCTGGTATGGAAGTCTTGGACTTGATAGGATATCTTACTTTCAGACGTAAGAGTGTCGCAGGCTTCGTAGTAGCGTGACTCTTCTTTTCGAGCTTCTCTCGACACATACATGATTCCGGGCTGTGTACTCCCTTCATTGATCTTGAAACCCAATTCATCCCGAGGTGCTGGACAGTTGGTGGCCAATTCGATCATTCTTGGGCGCGATGCTACAATTTTTCATCTGCCATACCCCGTGTTAATTTTAAAATGTCAGTCGAAAGCACCACTGACACTTTGTTCCGAAGCTCGCGACAAAGGTTAGGAAAGCAGGTGAAGCTTGCTATATGGGCGAAAAGTTGTATCCAGACACAAGAGCAGCTTCAAAAGGTTGGCAAGCCGGGGAGAATTTGGAGGGCTTGTACGTGGCATAGTCTAGGCTGAGTTGCAAAGATTGAAAAGGGATTTGGAAGCGAAAGCAGGATACTGCCCAGATAGCAGCTTCTGAAACACTTCTCAGATATTGAGCAGTTTGAGCAAGATGCATCAGATATCCAGAATAGCGAATTGATGCATGGCGTTGAGGAATACACGGAGAAGAAGGACACCGATATTACTGAGATCTTACATCGTATGGCATTCAAAAGGTTCACCATAGAAAAATTTCGCCATTTTGAGAAATCAAAAGTGGGATTCAGCTGGATTCAGAGCGACTCCGGTGATCTTGTTCCAGCTTGTGCTGATGACTGTGCTTCGGAGATCTAGGTTAGGCCTTGGTATCTGGCATACTCTTGTACACATGGACTGGATCAGGGATATTCAGAAAGACAGATCCTACTTAGAAGTCTAGATGAACTAAAGAACTTGTTGCAGAATCATATTACAAGTCATGGAGAATACTCGTGAAAAATACAGGACTTGGCTCTGCGAGAGCCATTACAAGATTATACATTACTCATTTCAGTTCTGAGATTAAGACTCATTACAGATGTTTTTGAACGTTGGCAAACATCTCCTTGAAGATATGGCAACGATTTTACTGTTCATTTCAGATCTTAAGCCAGAAGCAGTCGTCTAGGAGTCTGAGTCCACCAGACTTTCAAACGATGAATAAGCTAGACCGACTGAAGGACTGAAGCACGTGAGATTCATGAGAACTAGAAGAAACTCAACATCCTCGAATTCACCTTTTCATTCTGTCTGTACGTCTAACAGCTCATGTCAGAGTCTCGAGTGAATGACAGTTGCCTGTGCGTCCGCGCTAACTTAGTGGGACAACAACAACTTTCTCACCTCGAGGTCTTTCTTCCCCCCCAGTCTTTGAAAACAAAACGCGCTCGAGGCATCATAGATAACGACAACATAGTCAGCTCTCACCATCAACATGGCGGAGTTGCAGATGTTTGTTTCGTATCTTGAGAGATTGGAAGCTCAAGGCACCTCGACACATTCTCCGATCCCTTCGATCCAATACGAACGCACCGATGGCAGCCAGACCACGTCAATACCCTTCCTTCGCCAGTCGATCTCAGACCCATATCTGTGCATCTATCCAGTTCTCTCAACCGACAAATCAGGCGTCCGTCTCCAGAGCCTCATCTCTCAATTATCGAAGCTGGATCCCAGTCTCAAACCACGCATCCTCAAATGCTTCACCCTGTTTCCGAAGTTGCCACCGGAGCTGCGCCTGAAGATTTGGTACGTCACATTTCCGCCCTCGAAGACTCAGTGATCTTGAGGCGTAGAATATTGTCCTTTGCGCCTGACCCTAGAGTCACCAAATATATACTAAAGTTCTTAAAAGGGGTTTGGCAGCAAATGTTGAGAGAGTCGTTGGCCTCAGCTTCACAGTTGATGGAAATGGATGGCGGGACGTCTCTCGGCTGACTGTGAAGAAGAACGACTGGGCACAACACTCAGTTACTGCAGTCCTTCACGTCTCTTCGGAATCGCGCAAGGAGGGTCTCAGATACTATACAGCTTGCTTCGACAAACAACTCGGAATCAACATCTACATCAACTTCAAAACCAATGTCCTCAAACTCATTGAGTCCCACACAAATTCAGTCATCAGACAGTTCCATGATAGACAAATGATGCGCTTGCCAGGACCCAACCCCGTTACACCACAAGCCACACTCGCTTTACTGTCTGGAGGCTGGAGTCTGGAGAAAAGCTTTCTTCGTCAGATTCAGACGGTGGAACTGCTAGCAACACAGGATTGGAAACTTCATTCAAAGAAGGCCCCCAACATTCGCCGTCTGGCCGAAATGTTCCAACTTCTACCGGGAATGAAGACTCTAAGGGTTGCGACGCATGATAATGCCTTCGATGAGGCGCATGTCGACAAGTACTACAGGTCAGACGAGGGATACTTTTTTGGCGAACGCTCATACTCACAGAGCATAAGATGGAACTGAAGGAGGAGATTATTCGTCGCATTGCCCAAGAATCACTCCTTCCCCCATCTCTGCGAGCAGCCAAAGTCCTTTGCAAAGTCGTGGCTAGGTCTGGTAACGATCGCCCGATTGCCAGACTTCCATTGCTTCTTGAGGAGGATTCTGAGCCTGTGGGATTGGCCAATGGAGAGTATCGCGATAGAACACTATCACGTCCAAAGCTAGTCTTCAAGATTCGCCTACCGGCCGATGGCAGATCATCTTGGCTAATTTGATGATCTATGCTGAAGGAGCTCGACAAACATATACATGTCGTGTGATTCTGACAGGACATACAAGGAATCGAAGGGCAGACAGTCGAACATGTGGCTGTGGCTTACGACGGAATTTGTGATGGCGATGAATGAGTTGCGCTGGGAGTGGAAACCTACTCAATGATAGCGATACGAGGACTTCATTTCAAAGGCACCCGCAAATTGAGAAACCAAAATGAATGCACCTTCAAACAAATCTTTGTGACAGTTTCTCTGCGACGCTTGTCAATATCGCTGACTAACTGTTATCTTGTGTATTTCCTGCCCATTATCTACTGCGTACTCTCTAATACCTTCTAGCACTCAAGTTTTCGAGTGTTCTTACTGATAGGATGGTATCCAAATAATCATCCAAGGATACCCCCACTTACGAACTCGTTGTCCAGCATGCTGAACCAACCTCTGATCCAAATATACCTCGATATCCACCTTGATTTCCAGAACCAGCATCTGGAACACCACTTTGCATAGTCGACTCTTCCGAACAACTAACGGACAGAGATCCTCATCCCACAATGGACCAGGTAGCGACGATTTGCAGCTGACTTCGGGATGTCTCAGGTCAGGCCAAGAATCAGCATCACCATCAAACTTCGCAATCCTCGCCTTAAACTCATCCCGGATCCTCATACAAATCAACTGCATCTCCACAGCCCTCTCATCATCTTCCATCTGATCCAAGGCCCAATCCTTCCGCCGACTCCACCAGTTCGTCTCCGCACCAGTTCGTCTCCGCGATATTCCATTCCGTCACCGCTGGCAAGCAATTGAAGCTCTTCAAGAAGTCAGGTATAACTTTCGGATCATCGAGAAATCGTCTCCGGACGCGTGGAATTCCGTGTCTAGGATCTTGATCTTGTCGAGGGCTTTGGGCGTGAAATTCCACGGGTAAATGTAGATGTCCTCTCTCCCTCCCAGTGGATACGAATTGAATCCAGGAAGGACGCGGAACCGATCTCCCTCGAAATTGGCCTAGATGAAAAAGTTCTTCTCGACTTTGAAGTTACATTCTGGGATCTCCAGCATGTGATCGTCGTAGTTGCATTCGCACAATTCGTAGTACCGAAGGCCTTCTGCTCGAAATTCGGAGGATGTGTGGAGGAGGGCGGGGATGGAACGTTGAAGGATGATGCGTGCGTGAGGGCGTTCCAGTCGTAGATGGCGGGGGGGAGGATGAAGAATTCGTGGTACCAGCCGAGCATAATTTCTCTTGGTATGTGGGCTGCGAGGCGGATGATCTTGTGGCGTAACTCGAGGGGGAGCTTGGAGAAGAGTGTGAACTTTGTAAGTGAAGGAGATGGAGGCACGATCTTCAACTTTGAAAGACTGTGGAGGAGGTTCTGAAGGCGCGACATTGTTGGTGTACGCTCGGGAGATGCGAAGGGATACTCTGCTTCGTGTGAGAACCAAATCTTCTTGGGCTGCAGCTTTGATCTTGCTGTAGAATCTGGAATTAGGTATAGTTCAAGTAAATAGATGATCTAGTTTCAAAGTGGCGCTGGCTTAAGATCTTCGAGTTTATAGAAATTTGAAGTCGAGATTCTGCTAGTGGTAAAGATGAATGACCCGCTAGTGCGGCATCACAGCTCTTAGCGAAATCCTTCTTAGCGAGGAGTATTGAATTTTCCATTTCAGCGGTGAATTTGGAAGTTGTGTGTAGGAGTGCGGGACACCTTCATGATGAAAAGATTTGATCCGTGCTTGGTTCTCGGCTAAGGTAAACAAAGAAGGTAGGTCATTGCCTCGTGATAAAACGTAAGGACCTTGACCAATATACTTACTTTAACGCCAACTCTAGTGATTCTGAGGTTTTCAAAATCTATATCTTATAGTTCTATGTCATTTATACATCTGTAACAACCCCCGGCGAAAGCTGGAGACCGATTCAAGCACGTGTCGTTCACGTGCTCTGGCTCGCCTGCACCCCCACTTCTCGCTTTCTCGTCTCCTCCTGAGCTTATCCGGGAAAACCCCTCCAATCATCCGAAGAATTCTCAATCGCCATCCTCCCATGCACGAACGCGATGAAATCGATTCCAACAATCGCCTCAGTCCCACGATAACGAGCGATTTATCCAAAGCCAAATGAAGTGACTAGCATCAATCCGGAAGGTCGTATACGTTAGGCGGACAAGTGCATATCTTGGCAGGTACCGTTGAGGCAAGAGAGCGGTAACACCTGCAATCGCGCCGTTCATCGTATCTACCAATATTTATCGACCTGCTCGATCAGTCCCAGTGTCTGTGCCAAGAGTATAGAATCCTTGGAATACGATCGCTTGATGCTTGTCGACATATCAAGCTCAACCAAGCATCGAGCCATGTCTTGGACCGTACCCACTTGTTTGCCGCGGGGTTGGAAGGTACAGAGTTGCATTATTGCTCGATTGGGAAATTGAGCTGCGGTCCTTCTGTTTTGTGCCCAGTGGCTCGGGAAGGTGCAGATGAGGCGCTGGGCATGGTCACGATATAAGATGTCATCGTGTTTCCTGTCCTCGGGGTTCTCTTTCTCCTCTTCTCATCCCGCATTTCTGACTTCTGGGGGCAGTTCTGTCTTCATCGGTGCTCATCATGAAACTCTCAGTCGTTTCTCTGCTCATTGGTGCTGCGACAGCCAGTCAAGGACCATATCGTGTCTTCGAACAGCTTTCCTCTGCTCCGGAACCATGGATCCTTAAGGATGACGCTGCCAGGGTTGATCAGGACTTGAGCTTCAAACTCCGCATCCATCTCAAAAACCGCAACGTTGCTTCGTTCCAGCAACAAGTCCTCGATATCAGCACTCCCGATCACTCATCTTATGGTCGCCATTTCAGTAGTGAGGAGATTCATTCCATGATTGCGCCTTCAGATGCTGCCTTTGCCAGCGTCCTCGATTGGCTCGAGTCATACAATCTCACATCCAGGGCGACAGTGGAGAGTGGATGGATCGTGATCGATTCTACCATTGGCGAAGTCGAGACTCTCCTCGAAACCAAATACCAGGTCTTTGAGAATACCGAGACTGGAAAGAAGGCTGCTCGCACTCTTGCGTACAGTCTCCCGGCTGGCTTGCACGCCTACGTCGACATCGTCGCACCAACCATCAAATTCAGTGCTCCAAAGCCTCAACTCTCTACCATCGTCACTGATTTTGAGGCACCCAAGAACCTCAAGGCCGTTGGAACGGCAGCCGACATTCATGATGGACTTGATGTTGTCGCTTGCAACACCTCTACCACTGTGGACTGCATCCAAGCACTCTACAAGTTCAAGCATTTCCGAGGGTCCCGCCGAAATGGCAACCAAATCGGTCTCGCTGGCTTTCTCGAGGAGTACGCGCAGCACGACGACTTTGAGCAGTTTCTGACCACCTACGTGCCTGATGCGTATGATGTCGATTTCGAAGAAATCCTGATCAATGGTGGACTAAACACCCAAGACAATACCGGTGGTCCTCAGAGCATCACCGAGGCAAATCTAGATATTCAGTACGGTGCTGGACTTGCCTACCCAACTCCTTCCATCTACTTTTCTACCGGAGGACGTCCCCCGGAGACTGTCGACTACGAGTTGGACAACGAGCCTTACCTGGAATTCCTGACCTATGTGTTGGCCATGAAGAAGATTCCCCAGACTATCTCGATCTCGTATGGAGACAACGAGTGGGGTGTTCCAGCTTCTTATGCTCACACTGTCTGTGACCTGTTTGCCCAAGTTGCAGCTCGAGGAGTCACAGTTCTGGCTTCCAGCGGGGATTCTGGGTCGGGTGACAACTGCACTAGTACGGACCCAACTAAGCTTCTTTACACACCTGCATTCCCAGCTTCATGCCCATGGATAACTGCCGTCGGAGCCACTCGATACGTCGCACCCGAATTGGCAGTCTCCTTCTCTGGTGGTGGATTCTCGGATTTCTTCCCACGTCCAGCTTGGCAAGATGCAGACGTCTCTTCATGGTTGTCCACCAAAGCCGACCCAGCATACACTAAGTACTTCAACGTGTCTGGTCGTGCTTATCCAGATGTTTCCGCACAAGGTGTTTACTTTCATACCATTCTGAACGGCACAGACGGTCTCGTCTCAGGAACCAGTGCTTCTGCGCCAGCTTTCGCGGCCGTCGTTGCACTCCTCAACAGCGATCGTATCTCGAATGGTCTCGCTCCATTTGGATTCTTGAACCCATGGTTGTACAGCGTTGGCAAGAGTGGACTGACGGATATCGTCGCTGGCAAGGGACGAGGATGTTCTCAAGTTCCTGGTTCTGGTTTCCCAGCCGTGGCTGGATGGGATCCTGTGACTGGTCTTGGTACTCCTGATTTCAAGAAGTTGAGATTGGCGAGTACTGGCATTGCCAGCTAGGTATCACGATGGACTGAATTTCGGGGGAGTTCGGGGGAGAGGTCCTCGCTCTAGCCGAATGTTATTGGGGGGAAAGTCCGGAGCATGGAATGATATGATTCACATCCATTAGAAATAATTTGTATTGCCGAGACAGCTGATCTCATTCCTTTCTTCGTTCTGGTGCTTGTTTTTCTGCCTGGCTGCCTGCTGCGGAACATAAAAGCGCGATGCTCATCAAAAGAAACGAGAGGCGTCACGTGCCAGAATTTGATTTCCACCTCGACCAGTTCTATACATATTGCTTCAAAAAAGCTTGGTCTAATGATATCTGGCCCAATACCAACTTCAAAGGTCCCATCATCTCTAGGTCGTCGAATCAAAGTATACGCGTTGAGCTGCATGCAGGTCACCGGGCCGTCAATACCCGTCATCAACCTGGAAATCGTCAGCAGCCACACCCACGTGCGAATCCGCAGGCAGCCACTCGAAAACAACAACTGCGGACACGATAGTACAGCCTCAACCTCACTTCAAAAGGGATCAAGCTGTTATCATTATGAGAGTATACACCCGTCTCCCTACTCCGCAGTATCGTCTATAGAGCACTTTCGATCAGAAAGATGATCACACAGCCCCACCTCCAAGCACCCCTCCTCTCACCCTCGCCTAGCAACCTCAATCCAACGGGGCACAACGTACCGACGTTGAATCTTCCACATCTGGGTAGCTTCTACGCTTTGGGCGATTCATATTCAGCAGGCATAGGAGCGAACTGTTCCTGGGTGACCGATGATTACGATCCCACGGGCTCATGTCTAAAATGCAAAGGCGCATATCCGTATCAAATCATTGAAATCGCCAACTCCTCAGCATCAACTTCTCGATCTTCGCCACACCAAACCCCGGAAACAAAGTCAAACTCAAGTCCGGAAAACGGAAACGAAACACAAGTCTATCACCTCGGCTGCACCGGCGCCTCGATCTCAGATATTCTCACAGTTGGCTGGGACAACCGGACTTCGCAGTTAGAGCTGATGAGCGAAGCTATCTCGCGTGGTGAAATAGGAACATGGGCGACGCTATCAGTGGGAGGCAACGACGTCGGTTTCGCAAACGTGGTTGCGGATTGCGTGATGCTCAACACAGCATCCTGCGAGTCCTCCCTCAACGCTACCGAAGCCAAGGTACGAGATCCAAATCTCGTTGCTCAACTCGTCGAGACATACCTCTCTATCCTCGAAATTGCGCCGGTGCAAGATTTCACGTTGATTGTTACGAGCTATGCGAGGTTTTTTAATGAGGTGACCGAAGAATGCGATGAGCACTTTTTTATTAGGGGGAGGTATTTGACGAGAGAGTTCAGGGGGAGGTTGAATAGGATGATTGAGGGGTTGAATACGTTGATTAGGGTTGCGGTGGCGATTGTGCAGATGCAGCTTGTTTTTGGGGGGAGTAGGATGGGGGTTTTCTTTGAGGATTGGGATGGGGGGTTTGAAGGGCATAGGTTTTGTGAGGTTGGGGAGGAGGGGGATACGAGGAGTTGGGAGAGGGATGCGTGGTTCTTTACGGTTGCAGGGGATGATATTTTAGAGGGTGGGAAAATGGTGAAGGATGAAGAGGCGAGTGGGCCAATGGGAGAAGGAAGGGTGGATTTTGAGAGATTGGCCAGAGAATGTGCAGGTGAGGCTTGGGTGGAGAGGGAACTTATTGGGACAGATAGGCTGTTATGTACTTGGGCGAGGACTTTGGAACAGGAGAAGCTTCGGGGCGAGGGGGATGAGGGACGTGATGATGGCGAGTTCGAGAGATGGAGCAAGACGGTGTATCCGTGGTATGTGAAGAAAGCTATGCATCCGAAAACTATTGCCCATGCAGAGTTGGGGAGGAGGATCTATGAGAAGTGGAGCAGTGGAGAGTATGCTTAAGTTTCAAAGGAAGATCTACTTATACCACAATGCAGTCGTACTACTTGCATTGATCGATCCATAGCGTCATCTGGATTATAGAAATGATTCGTACTACATAAAGAAGGGGTCCTCAAGCGCCAGCGTGCTCGAGGGAAATACCTCTTGGCAGTCCATACGTACTACCAGGTAGTTTCTTCTCAGTATGATAGACAGCCGCAAGGAGGGCATGGCTGTTTAAAAGACAAAGAGAGTGGCTAGCTTCACCGGAGCCCGGGTTATCAAATGTCAGCCTAAAGTCCCATGTATCTTCCTATCTTTGAAACGCTAGTTACCATTACCCAAGAATGTATGCATGATCCAATTATTACACAGTATAGAAATTGGCCTTCATCATTCAAGTTCGACTAGACCTCCTCTTCTCAGATGATGCCAGACAGCCGTCGAACACACAAATCGTATTATATTGATTCGACGGCATCTCGGGAGTGTCTGTGGGAAATTTGTACAAAGCTTCTTGAAGTAAATTGATAGAGGACGTTTGCATAAAAAGAGACCTACATCGCCCGAGTGTTTGTCGGCTGTTTCGATTTCGTCCTTTTGCTCATTTATTCTGGTCTCGACATCAAAATCTCGACTAATAGTTTCCAGCCATTCCTTTACAATGCAGCTTTCGCTCCTCGTTTTCAGTCATAATCCATCCAGTATCTCACCGTATTCAAGCAACATGACCGAAGTCTCGACGTGTCTGCACCTCAAAGCAGCTTGAATTGGGGTTCTTGCCCAGCGTTCATCAACGATATTGATGTTCGCGCCGTGGTCGAGCAAGGCACCAACCACCTTTGAGTAATTACGGCTTGAAGCTATGGTAAGCGCATTGTCAGTATCTATTCCTTGAGCGGTAACGTTAGTTCCGTAGTCAAGCAAAAGCTGGACAATGCATTCGCGCCTAGTAATCGCAGCTGCTTGGAGAGCGCTACCCCATTGACCACCCTTTGATATTGACATCCGCTCCATGATCAAGCAAAACCTGGACAACGATTTCATCGGCAAACGACGAAGCTGCTTGGAGAGCGGTCCCATCTTGCCCTCCTTTGATATTAACGTCTGCTCCATGGTCAAGTAAAAGCTGAGCAATGCTTTCAAAGCCAAAAAGAGAGGCTACTTGAAGAGCGGATCTATGGGATCCTTCTCGTGTAGACATTCTTACTCCGCTTGCTAGTAGTTCCTTCATCGGCTGGTACAGCCCAAGTCTGGACATTATATAGAGTGGCGTGAGAGCATGCCGAGATTGCTGATCCTCGCCATGGCAAAGCCTGAAAAAGAGACACCGTTGTACAGCTAGCCCTGCAGAAAAGAGAGACGTGATCAAACCATCAAGATCTGATTCATATCTAACCTTTTGGGTATGCTTTAGCCAACTATTCGCCACGTAAAGAAGGAGCTCATCGTATCTTAGTTTGAACTGACCGTCGTAGTTCAGCATGTTTCCCTGACCGGGTGGTGGATACTCCAGAGACGGCTTAGAAAATAGCCCGTGGAAGATGCAATCAGTAGCCAATTGTTGGTGCGCGCGACATTCGTCCGTGGCAAATGATTGCACCTGAGTTCTCAAGCGCCCCGAGACCAGCCATTCCCTCACGGAGAAATGTGCGAGGAGAACATCGAATTTTCGGGCGGTAGAATGTGGCGAGTTGGATTCGCAATTCTGATCCAAAATCTGTTCATTTTCTCTGGTGATTACAAGCCCGGACAAGATGACTAGAACACCGAAAGGGTCCTCAATGCGCCCAGTGATGTCGAAAGATACCTCAAAGGGCGATGCTTTCGAAGGCGCTTGGACGAATGCACTGAACACAGCGGCTTCCGCGAGCTCGCTAATTGTCAACACTCTTTCGGAGAAGTACAACCATCGAAGTGCTGCGATAGCCTTCTTGATACCCGTCATCTATGTTCAGCAACATTCGTCCATTTGTCTCATCCAGAGTCTTTGGGAGCGAACTCAAAGCCCTTTGAACTGATCTCGCACTTAAACACGTTTTCCTTGAATCCAGCTGACAGGCAGCCCATCGGAACCTATTGCAACACATTCAGCATTTACTCGACTAAAACATGCCCACATATCCCTGACTACGCCTTCGCATTGACCGTCGAGGGAAGGATCCTGGTCAGCTCCCTTAGGACGTTGGAAACGAACCGATATACGCTAATACCTTGATCTAGACTGATCTGTGACGAGTAGGTCCGAATTCCGTAGCTGCAGCGCTTGAAATCGCGCGACAAAATCCATCATGGCCATGGCTGGCAGTTCTGCCATTATGCTTCACACCGACAGCAGAACAGTGAGCTAAAAGTTTGAGGGCGTCGAGTGTTTTCTAGGATCCTGCGCCGGGAGTAAACCCCGGTGGGAGAGAGACCTGCTCGTCGTTGTGCAGAATCATATGAAATGGGAGGGGAAGAGAAAAAAAGGGAAGAGGCGTCTCTTTCTGCTCGCGCGTTCCTTTGGCTAATGCCGTGGGTTTCGTTTGGCAGCTGCTCATCTACTTCTCAAAGTTGGTCCTTCAGGGCCCAACCCGAGACTACTCCGGAGGTGGGAATAAGCAAAAATGGCGGGTCGGTTGAGTATAAATAATAATGCGTCCTCGAACCGGAGACAGACTGCTATTTGAATATGGTTTCGATAATACCTATTTTAGGGGGAGAGAGGTTGCAGAGAGGAGCTGCGCGAGATTGGAGGGTTGGAGTTCTAGAATAAGCTGGATCGTGCACGGGCCACAGTAGTAAAGTTTACCACTATGGGCCGCGCACGACCAGGTAGGACAATCTGACAATCAGTCTCGCGAGCCGTCGGAAAGGACATTGACCACAAGACGTCAATTGAATGCTGATTCGTATGATACCGACAACCGATTGTTCTTCTTTTGGTTGCACATCGCAATTTTTGAAAAACCGTATATTATCCAATAGCATGGAAGGCTCTGTTCAACCCCCCAGTGTGACGTCAGGCGACGATGGTAGGTCTGACAATGAACGACCAGCACTTTTGCTCTTGCATCATAGAAAGGCCCGGTCTCAGATCATGTTACCAGAACGATCGTTATAATTATCCTGATTCATCGAGCTCGAACTCATTACCGCTTGTAAACCGATAAGAGATTGAAATGGCTTGCTGTCTTCCACACTTCCTGTTCCGAAAACGCAAACATCAAGCCTCACCCTCTCCCCTGAACATTCTCCTCTCAAATGGCCGCTTCCCCGTGGCCCTTGACTTGGCGCGGCAACTCCACTCTGCAGGGCACAATGTTTTCGTTGTCGACCCAATGGAGTACCACGTCTGCAAATTTAGTCAAGCAGTCAAGCAGTCTTACTACTCGCCTGCGCCAAGTGTAGACACACAAGGCTACATCAAAACGGTGAAAGAAGCCGTGCAGAAAAGCGAAATCGATCTGATTATCCCTTTACATGAGGAGATATTTCATCTTGCCTCCTGTGGGGATAAAGAGATATTGGACCGACTCTTTGCGCCAAAGTTCGATATCTTGTATCGCTTGCATAATAAATGGACTTTCAGTGCATTGATGCTGGAATTGGGGTTCGACGTCCCGGAAGCACACCTTTGCAGGAGCTCAGATGATGTCCGCGCTCTTGATAGGAGTAAAGAGTGGGCGGTGAAGCCCATCCTTGGTCGGGGCAGCACTGGTGTGCACCATTTACACAAGGATAGGAAAGATGAAGATCTTCCAGACATCAATGTCTCAGATGAGATACCTCATATCGCGCAGGAGTGGATCCGTGGAAAGAGATATTGTACTTATGGCGTATTCCGGGAAGGGAAAATGCAAGCTCTTGGCATCTATCCCGTGCTAGAAACGCTGGATGGTTCATCCTCCGTGTACTTTCAAGCTCTCGAGCACAACGGCATCCGTGACTACGTCCGCCGTATCGCAGAGACCTTGAAGATCACGGGGCAGCTGGCATTCGATTTTGTGGAGACAGAGTTCGAGAGACAAGACAAAAGCAACGACGAGGAGACAGATCTGGTGGGAGACCGCAGATCTTCTGGGGATATCACTGTCGTTCAAGGGGATGCAAGATCCAGTTTCACTACGAAATCCCAACGCAGACTTATCACAATCGAATGCAACCCTCGCGCCACATCTGGCATACACCTCTGGTCTCGGTCGCCGCTTCTGGCGAGGGTTCTTACCTCTGGCATCCGCTCTCCCTACGTGCCTGCGCCCAATGCAATTGACTATACTCAACCATCCATTCCATTCAAGGTGCTCATTGCCGAACCAGGCTCGGGCCGTCAATTGGGACCCGGAATGCTAATGTGGGAGCATAAAAATGCGAATTTCAAGCGATATATTGAGCATATGAAGCGACTCATTTGGGCTCACGATGTTGTGTTCAGCTGGAGAGATATTTGTCCTGTGCTTGTGCAGCCGTTTCTGTTAACAAGCTACTATGAGATCTGTCGAGAGCGTGGAGGAATTTCCTTGGCTGATATGTACGTACCACATCTTCTTACTCCCCTCATTTTGCTTCCACCCTTCAATTTGTCTGTAAAGTCACGCTGACCATTCTCTGCTCGATTTACATCGACTGACAGCCTTATCTCGTGTCTAGGTTCCAGAGTGACTTAGTGTGGGAGCCAAAAGATCCCCAATTTAATTCACTGCCGTCATTTCTGAGTCGTGATTAGCATCTATTTGGAGCGAGTTTCTTCGGTTTATGGATCGAAAATGGATAGATTGATGATATCACGTCTTCTGTAGAGTTGAATTGGCAGGTTCTGCTTGGTGTCTACGTTGGGAAGGGATAGAAAATGATTAGTGCAAATATGAAGTATGAACAGTTGGGCAAACTTAAAATACGATCAATGTTTTCTCCCAGACAAACTCCTACCTAGCTAGCTACTCATAGTTCCTTCCAAACTTCTTGCGACCTCTGATTGCACTTCAGTATGGCTTCTACCTTCATCCTCATTAAATCCTGTCTCGTCAACCTCATGTCCCTTGATGCCGGCATCGCCCTCACTTTCCCCCCTCGCTCTTATATCGACTTTACTATCATTTGTGGCAAGCGACATACCAAATGCAACTCGTAATGCATCGCACGCATCTTTGTAATACTGATTCACCTTTACTGGCGTCCGAAATGGATTTGGGCTTTTATCCCACCCATGCGGTACTCCTTCCACCTCTCTCCACCGCACGATCTTCCCAATCTCTTCTTCCAGCCTCTTTCGAAACGCTGCCGCTTCTATCTTCAGCCCGTCAAATTCGCACGCATATATCATGATCGTATCTGGTAGCTCCCGCAGCAATTCTGCTGGCGCTACCCCCGGTGACAAGTACGGAGATGAGTAGTCGAGCGTCGGCGGTTGGAGGTACGATGCGTCGAACAGATCCGTGAAGAACTTTGGCATCATCAGATCGGGACGTCCGGGTATTGCTTCGCGTTCTGGGCGTGGCTTCGTGAAGTCGACGCTCGGGTACCAAGCTACGATTGCTTTGAGCGTGCCCGCTAGCACCTCCCCTTCGATTTCACGTCCACTATACACACTATTCGCGTCCGCGCCTTGACCTTTTTGTGATGCTAAAATTTCAGCATGTAGTCGAAGCGGGACTGAAAAGGCCATGTTTCCTCCGGCACTGAAGCCGGAAATAGCAAAATTGTTAATGTCAAGGCCAAGCTCCTCGGCGTGCTCGGACAGATACAAGATGGCTTCCACGCCATCTTTGACGGCGGTAGGAAAAGGGTGTTCCGGTGCAAGACGATAATCGACGCTGACAACAACGGCGCCTAGTTGCGATACGACGGCAGCACACCAACGGGCATCATCGCAAGCGTTCCCGATGGTGAAACCGCCTCCGTGGAAGTTGACTACAACCGGATATTTCTGGTTTGCGCCGCGGCGACGCCATGAGACAGGACAATAGAAGTAAAGGAGGAAGCTCCCCGGAATGGTGGAGAAGTGACTCGGTATGGCCTTCCGAAAAGTGTAGTTTGGGGGTCGAGGAAAAGCTAACCGGTGAACATACATTCCTACTCCCATTAGGCCGCGCCATCCAATTGCTTGTCCCCGAAGCCAGTATGAAGGAGAGGATGTCATTGTCGTGGGTCGTGTTTAGTACGATGCTATTTATTTGCATGTGTAGCCCTTCTCGCACAAATGAGGGATGTCGACAGATATTACGGTGGAGAGAAGACTATCCCGTACCGCAAACAATTGACACCAAAGTCAATTACTGCTAGAAGTGGCAGTATTGAAGAAAACCCACAGACGCAGAGGGAAGGGGAGGAGGAGGTGCTGGTTAAAGAAGTGTTAATGACGTCAGTTTTTTTTATGTTGCAGCTCGCAATAAGCGATTCCCCCAATATCACGACAAGTGATGATGCCTTTTAACGCTTTAAGCCTCCTACATTCTAAATACAACTTCGCAGTTATCCAGGTCATATCCTCACAATATCATCTTACACTTATTCTAGGTGTAAAAATGATAAATCATCACTTCAAATCTGCGCGATCAGCGAGCCTGAAAGAAATGATAGAGGCAACTTTACAGAAGAGCGGCGGCGATGAAGGTTCATATCGCCTTTTCATTGTATTATAAATTTACTTTGCGTACTATCCAAAAATAAATGGGCAAAATATCGGACTAAACTCTAACCATGGCGTAGCTCCTCGAAAGACTCCTGGAGAAGAATCATCTTGCAATTCGCTAACACTACCACCCCTCCATTATACTGCGGCAAATTTAGAGTACCTTTCACATCTGGCTTGGCTGCTATTGTAGTATGAGTCCTAAACCCTATGTACTAGACGTTACCAATGTAAGGAACAGGAGATGGGGATCTCCGAATAACTTGGAGAATCTCCCGACTAGATGGGAAACTCAGAGCAGGTGGAGCACTACGACTTGGAAGAGAACTGAAATATGTATACCAGAGTCAGTCACTTACTTGAGGGGATGTGTTTGAGATATTTTCTATTTTATTTTGGAATATTGTACTAACAATGTTACCTTCTCTGCTGTATTGTGGTCCCTCCTGTTGCCCTCCCACTGTTACAGCTACTCCCTCTCAATCACGGGCTTGACTCGTGAGAAGCAAAGATTGGCCGGCACTGCTCCCCAGCTAGCAGAGCTGGCAATAACGATTGCATGATCAAAATCTGGAGTGAGCCTCAGTTAGACACCGCCTATTTTGAGGTCTGTCTGTAGTACTTCCCACCAATGGGAGCCATAATCGTCTGCTCCCAAATCAGATGATTCATGGACGTGAACTCCCAACTCCCCCCCCCCCCCCCCCCATCTTGGTCGCATGTTCCGCGTTTTCTGCTTTCTAGGTTACGTCACAAATATAAATCTCTCAATTACAGACGTCAGCTCCGAATGATCGGCTATCCTTATGCCTTAGGCATCAAGAGAGAGGTTCTTTACGCGAAATGACGTTGTCCGTACGAAATCTCTTAACAGGATTGTACGAAAATGTCAATTTATCGAGAATATTTGGGTGCTATTCCAGTATCGTTTGCCACTAAGTCGAGTGAGTCCCGGTCAGCGCGAGGACAAAATGCGGTATTGAGAACATTATCAGAATGAGCCATACACTCGACAATATCTCCGGACAAACATGCGTGGATACCACCAGCGGGCACGTACAAAGCATCGCCTTTATGTAACACCAAAAAGTTCATCATAAACAGTATCACCAGAATCCCAGGATCAGACTCGTCATATTGGTCAGTGAGTCTGGGCAGCAAATTCAAAAATATACGGGTGACTTGAGATGTAGTAATCTGGCAGGTTCCTTAAGGCCGTGAAAACTTCGACAATGTCTCCATCCGATGCAACAATACCCGCTTGATAAGCACTCTAAGGATTTGAAGACTTAGGTTCTTCTCCTGACCAAGGAACTGAGTGAGGACAGGTATAGAAGTAAAGAGCTGCTGGACCTCATCAACTGGAAGCCAACCGACGAAGACCTCAAAACGAGAAAGCGCAACAGCAATTTCAGGTTTGTGGTTTCCATTGGTAAAATTTCTCCGGTTGCATCTCGTGCAAATGGCTACCAAGTTCCTTTTGTGGGTGAATTTGTAGTGGGAATACCTTAGCAATGGACAGAATCTGTCATTGGTAGTTAGCTACCAGGTGATGTTCCGGTAGACGTGGTGTTGGTTGTATTTGATCCATACAGCTTGTACATACAGCTTGTACATAGTCCTCGCCACTTTCCTTGAAGAAATTATCTACTTACCTTGGGAAGAAAAGGAAGATATGTACCAAATTCGCTCAACACAGTTTCACCAATCAACTTTCCTTGTGCTCATCGAGATGATTTCGTAGATCCTCGATAAAATCTTCGATGGAGTTGTAGGGTATGAATCCATCCACATCTCAGCATATAACTTGTTCTCGTCGATTTGAAAATCATGACCAGGTGTTGCGGCGGCGTATTGTGCAGCTAAAGATTAGCTACCAATTTTCCCCTATGGGTATGGTTACATTGACATGCGAGTTGGATTGCTGTCATTGTGGCGTAGGCAAGCTGCAGGGGATTTCAAAGATTTTTTAACTGAAGAAAAAAGGTACGCAAAACTTTCAATGATTTCAACCTTTTAGAAGCTGTCTATTCAAAATGAATAGAGCACTTATCACTGACGTCATCACGGTGATATCACTACCTTCAAATCTATATGTATGACGCAGTAAGATGAAATCGATTCAGGGGTTCAAGGCGAGCAGCGAGTAGCGAGTAGCCTGGTGCTCAAGTTCTGTTGGTCGGGACTTTGTGAAATGCTTCGCGTAATTTTTATAAGCTGAGTAATAAACAACCTCAAGTCATCACTTGTAATAAAAATGCTTTGTATGAACATAATATCAGCTGAAACTCTCATCCTGGTTGATCAAGAGAGTATTCGGTTGAGCTGTGAGTAGGATCTGTCTCTCATGCAGGCCTCCACTCATAGTGGTGGGCGCCTTTCTTTGCTTCACCTGGGTCTTCCTTGTCTACTCCAGGGCGGTCAAAGCCATGTGCTCCAAAGAAGTCCATTTCCGCCTCCATAAATCGAGTTGGTAGCATCTCACCGGCCTCATATTTGAGGTATTCCAACGTGGAGCTCAAGGTCGTGATGTATGCGTCAGACTCGATGCCCCTTGAGATGGTTCGTTTCAAGTAGGAGAAGTTCTGATGGAATTCATCAGCAATCTCCTGGATAAGCTTCAAGTTCGTAAATGTGTGTTGAAGACCCGGTACGGACTCTTTTGCAAATGTCGATTCCAGCATATCGGCGATGTGATCGCTTTGAATAATGCAACCAGCTCGCCATATCCGAATGCAAGTAGCCAGATCGATGTTCCAATCTTGAACTTTTGAGGCGTGTGCAATCAACTCCAAGCCTTGACAGTATGATGCCAGGACAGCAGAATAGACCGCCATTCTCAAATCTTCAATCACGTTTCCCTCCTCTTCATGCTTGAGTTGGATTCTCTGCGGTTTTGGCAGATTCAACTTCTCTGAAACTTTTAGACGCTGTGATCTATTTCCACTCGCAACGCGCAAAAACTGTGCTGCAGCTATCGTGGGCGCCGATATGTGCCTTTCAGCCGACTCCATCACACTCCAGTAACCAGTACCCTCCGTATCGTCGTCATCTTGTACCACCTTATCCAGTACCTCATCTAGGACGAAATCCGTACCCTTGCCCTCCCCATTCTGATCTCCGCTTCTCGTTTGTCTTTTTCGACAGATTTCACTTCCAATCTCCAAGAGGTACGTGCCACGCAACTGTCCTTGCTTGTTCCAGATGCTGAAAACATTTCCAATTTCGTCCTCCGCCATATTCAGTCCAGCCCGCATGAAGCCCCACGCCTCACAGACTGCTCCCAGCATACCATTTTCAATTCCATTATGAACCATCTTGACGAAATGTCCGGCTCCATCAGGTCCCACATACTCGACACATGGCCTTTCTCTTCCGGCCTCCGTTTCATACTTTGCTGCGAATTTTTCAAGCACCGGCAAAACTTGCTTGATTGTCTCCTCATCTCCGCCAGGACAGAGGCTAGGTCCGCGACGAGCCGACTGGTAACCACCGCTAACCCCAAGTCCAATCCATTTCACTCCTTGAGAATCTAGTGTCTTTTGCCGGCGCTCTGTCGTCCTCCAGTGCTCATTACCACCGTCAAGCACGATATCGTCAGGCTTCAGTATACCGGCCTCGTTCAGCAACTTCAACACCTCGTCCGCTGGCTTTCCATGACTTATTGAGAGAATAATCAACTTTCTCTGGTCACCAAAGCTGTCTGCAAAGGCTCTAATATCGAAAAATCCTTCGACGTTGTATTTGGTTTTGCTTTCTTGCTGGGCTTTCTCCATGGCGCTTCGAACATTCCCAGAGTTGACATCCCAGAGCGAAATAAAATGTCCCTTTTCGGCCAGACCAAGAGACATCATCGAGCCCATGGAACCGGCACCGATTATTCCGATCCGTTTGAAGGGGGTTTCATGTTCATGGTGGCTCTCCATATTTGCCTTTGTGGACCGAACAGCTATGACTGTAGATGAATTCTTGCCCAGGCAGGTCAAATCGACTGATTATTTTCAGAGCGAAGGTATGTAAACAAAATTTGAAATGTAATATGAAGAATTGGTACGATACAATATGACGTAAACAGATCGCGATTTACTCTGAGGGAAGATAATGACGTTACGTCACCTTAATAATATACTTCCATTGGTTTACGTAACAATCCATAATTCACTCGTTTTCTCCTGATTGAAACCAAGGCTCATATCATCCAACAATCTTCACTGGCCATCCCAATCCCTTCTTAATATGAAATCGAGATTTGCGACATCGCTATTTGCTTAAAGTACGAAGTATGACCCCGGCGATAAACCAAGTGCGAGCGAGCAGTAGCCCCAGGGCTACAAGGCTACTCCGAACCACAGGTTTAATATTAGTTATTCCCTGCTTTCTAGTTGAGAACGCGAAGTTGTTGCGACTTCCTGAGTGCTTTAAAGGACGTCATGCTGTTATGACTCTGAATCCAAGCTTCAAGGTACGGTAGTCATAACAGCGGAGTTGACAGGGCATACAATTAGTACTGCCACCTCTGATTTGCTACAAGAGAACTAAGCTTATAACCAGGAAAAGAGTAATAGTCTGGAGCGGATGTACCTCCGGTGAGGCAGGGAAGCGTAGCCAAATGTGACGACATCAGATTTTAAAAAGAACACCATTCAACAACACGAGCATGCAATTTGAACTGAAATTCCTCGGTCACCACGTACGCCTCCCCGAATACCAGGCTCACAGCGATATTGAAGTAACATTGATTACAGAATATTCAACGTTTTCCATGGAATTTAAGATGGCCATGTTACAATCACATGAGGTCGCACGTGCGTCTTGGCCCTGAGGCTCGGCAGCATTGCTGCACGGAGAAGCCAAAGACTAGGATACCGTAAGTAGTCAGTAGCATCACGGGATGAAGATTTCAGAGATACAATAAAAATGTGGTAGTAGAGCTTTTAGTATAACTATGTAAAAACGACATATCGAAGATATAGCAGAACAAAGCAGACTCAGCAGGATGGGATTGTAACAGTACACATCGGGGAGTTCCTGAGTTTTGCTTTGTGCCTTGTTATCCATTCTCGTGGCTGCAAAACTGATATTGTCACGAATCTTCCTTTTTGGGGGTTCCTGAACGCGAGTCTCTGCTTTAATGTGAAGTGCATTTTTTACGCGACGCAGGACAGCAACAATGCTAAGCGAAGAACAATGCACCGTCAAAATAGCGACATCCATGGTCCAAAGTATCTTGACATTTGTCGCGATAATGTACTTTCATGCATGTATCACGCACCCGCGATTTTCAAATCCTCAACCCTCACCTTCCCACCCTCATCAACAAGCACGACCTTATTCTTCCCGATCAACGTCCACTCCTTATCCTTATAAGTCGTCGGTTCACTCGCAACAATGACATGTTTCCCATGCTCCCTAGCGTTCTTCTTCGCCTGCGGATTATGGCCTTCCGCTCCTTCCGCTGGTTCTTTCCCACCTTTCCCGTTGCCAGAGCCATGAGGGCCTTTCTTGCCGTCCGGATGGTCCGGATACTGCCTATTGAGCGTCACTCCAGCTGTGGTAGAATAGTACAGAGATGGTGGTTGTTCTGTTCCGTGGTTGCGGAATCGACAGGCGACGAGAGATCGGCCGTCTGTGATTGCGATGTTGAGATCGTTCGGCTGGGCGGCTGGGCCGAGAAGTTCGTTTTGGATGGCGATGATGGTAGAAATGGTCTTTTGCAGAGCTTTTTGAATTTCTGCAGTGCTATGGTACTCTTCCCAAGAAAGTGGCACAGCAGTGTCGTTCTCACTGTGTGGCTTTTCAGCGTCGCCGGGAGCGCAAAGGAAGGAGATGAATAGCGCAGCGAAGTGTTCAGTATCTGTCCCACCTTGAACATGCTCGAAGGCTTCTTGAGTCATGTGCTCGCACATTTTGCGCTTAATCTTGGCAAAATCAGAGATGTAGCCATTGTGCATGATGGTATGGATACCGAACACGAATGGATGGTTGTTCGTCTGGGTAATTGCTGTTGACGTCGCTGCTCGAATGTGCGCGAACAAGACTTTACTCTCGGTGTTGGCGCAGATACTGCGGAAATTGGCATCATGGAGAGGAGGCTGGATGAAGCGGTAGAGAGCCGGATGGAGCGGTTTCTTTTCTGGTGAGAAAGTCGAGATGCTGGGGGTATACCAGGCCATTCCGAAGCCGTCGACGTTGAAGAGGCGGTTGCGCGTCGTGATTTCGGCTTCAGTTGTGGGCTCTGCATTGATGGTGGGGTCATGAGACAGGAGCTTGGGAAGATAGTGCTCGTGAACCTGTTTACTCAGAGAGTGTGCTGGAGCTAGAAAGTGTGAGTTAGTGCTGTTGATGAGAATATGCATATGAGTACTTACTGACAAGCACGTCTTCGAGGAGACATGGCTCCGTGGCCGAGATGTATGCAAACCAACGGCACATGGCTTTTGTATTTCAATTGATTCTCTTCAAGTATTTTTTAAAAAAGAAAATCTTGGATATCCGACGACGAGCAGGTTTGGAATTTAGCGTGCCGACCGATCAATTTTTGTCGAATGGGATGAGAAGATGCGTCGTACTGAAAGAACGCAGAAATGAGCCAAAATTGTATTTTATGAAGGCAACTAGATCCAGACTTTAACGATCAAGAGTCTTTTATAGGAATGCTTTAAGCTTTCGGAGCTTGCTTAGTGTGGACGCAGAAAGAATGTCAGCCAGCAATGACGACGCTGCCTCGGGCTCGGCAGAAAAGCTTGTTTCCTGGCTAGGGCTAGACTTCGGCCCCACATGTCCCGCCCCCTGGGGTTGCGGAACACATCCGTGGGAAGAATAACATGGATGCCCTCTTCAATTCAAACCTTAGGTAACGCAGCTGGCAATGATAAGACGTATTGACAAAGGGCGATCAAATCAATTATTGCACTGTTTCGGGTTTGGATCCGTGGCACTACTTGATACCAGGTAGATGATAGAAACCGTTGTAAGCAAGTGTTCCGCAGCGACGGGCTTCGTCTCATTTTTCATCTTTCAGGGTTGGGGCTCGCTTATCACAGGGGTAAAGTCAAACAGACGCCGGAATGATATTCTTTATCCCGTTTGCGTTGTCTTGAGGCGTCGAGCCGCTCTTATAGCTTGCTGGCTTTTCCCCAGCACGCTATCATGATCAAATCCACGCATATAATTGGAGCGTGTCCACTTTGTCACCTCTTCAACATCCATACTGACAAAAGCTTGATGAAAGCTTGCCTGCGCAGCTTTCCAAATCTCATCCATACCAATCTCCATTTCCTTCATTGCTCTGAGCTCGTAAAAGTGGAACACTAATTGATCAAGTCTGACCCACGTGTAGCCTTGATATCCTTCGACATAAGTACGGCCTGGTACTGGGTAGTCGGCTTCGAAAGCAAGAATGCGCATGTCATCGTAGAACGGAAAGTATTCGCCGGTAAGCATCGAGTTCATACATTCGGTGTCCAGAACTAGGAAAGTGTTCGTAAGTATCCCCGATGCAGCAATACCGTCTTTGAAGTTCAGCATATAAAGATTGCTTCGTAACCTCGACTCTGACTCAGTCTGGACAGCTGCAGGCTCGCCCATGATGTCCCGAAATGCTTGACGATATTTCGCCCCATCTCGGTAGTTCTCTTCTTCCCTGCTGGGTACATGTGCATCAATCGGTCCATTGAAAGGGGCTAGAACCCATTTGTAATTGATGATATCAAGTGAGCCGTTGTTACGGAGAGCTTGCCCAAAGAATTGGTGCAAGGCGCTTTCGAGTTCGAAGATCTTTTCCTTGGCAAGTTGTTGAACAGATGCATCGTAAAGACATACGAAGCCCTAGTACTTTTTCTGAGACTGGTACAATTGCTGAATCCATGGTTTGGCAAATGGCAGAGCTGCTTGAGCTGCTATTTCCTCTGCATTGGCTACCCTTGCCTGCGATCGTATCCTGCGCTCTCTGACACCAATATCAAAAGCAACCTGCTCTGTACACAGCTGGCGAGCAGCGTAAAAATCCTTGATTCCTCCCTCACTGGTATTTGTCATTGCTCTTAAAAGATCGGATATCTCCTTGGCACTGCGAGCTGTCCAAAAGCGGGCGGCCAAGAGGGCAACTTCTTCCGCTGTGAGATCTACAGGGCTTGAGCATGCTTTCTCAATGAGCTGTTGGCGGGAGAGTCTCGTGGCTGCTTGAAGATTGGCAGATTCCGCATCCTCGCCGGGGAGGTCGAAGAACAGTCGTCGCTCTGTTTCAGTCAGAGTTTGAGGGTCCTAAAGTGCCTTCTGCTGAAGTGACGGCCAGACAGATATCAAATCATCGGCTGTAATGTGACCATCCGAGACTCTAATTGCAGCGGCAAGAATCTGGCCAACATCAGTGGGGCTTGACAACATCCTGCTGCTGAGCCACGAGTTGTTCTGGAAGAAGTTTGGGGAGAAAATTCGGTACAGCGAGTCAAGGCCGCGGGATCCAGGACGAAAGGCCTAATCTCTAATTAGGGACGTATTTCGTTTTCCGTCGCCAGAAGTATTGTCAATTTGTTGGACCATGATGAAAGACGAGGTGCGAAAAAGCTTCAAGTGCCCACTACCTGCTAGTCCCGAAGGAGCGAGTACTCCGTGAGATGCCTAATCGTTGCCAACACGTCTCTCAACAAATACCTGGGAATTGCTTGGTATTTCCGAATATCTAGCTTGAAATATTCTCAGCGAGTTAGTACATTCTTATCTTTCAGAGAATATTGGAGAGAATTTTAAAAAAGGATGTGAGCTTGTACCAATGAATTGATATGGCGTCAAGATGCGCAAGGGGCTTCGAACGAGCAACGTTACATTGATAGAAAGTCAGCGATTCAAGTATTTTTACGATCCTTCCAAAGTCAAAATCATCATTCGAATGTCAGCTAACAAGAGAAAGACGATCGGCATATTTCCCAAATCCTCTCCATATTTGTTGACCGGAGTCCCGGTACTGGAGAGCTATATCAAGATACCGCAGCTTCAATCAAATACCCGCTTACTATCTGATCCCAGTTGTGCGGAGATCTGCAGCAGCTCCTGATGCTGCACGTCAGCAGTGGCAAGAGCCTCCATCACGAGGTTGTGTGACGTCGAATACGATGCAAGGCTGACGAGATATTTGATGGTTGTACCAGTAAAACTTATTTCGCCAAACAGATGTCAAAATGCGCATTTACGAGCTCACTCATCTTATGGTCATGCGCTGGGCTTAGCGGCCGCTGGGTCAGCCGCGGATCTGTAAAGTCCAGAGCTGTATCTGTGTTTGCCCCCTACGTTCTGTGTATTCTGTGGAACTGATTTCTCATCTTCATGCAATCTCGTATTGTGTCCAATTTTGGAAATGCATCATTCCGGGCTGAGGCTTTTGTGGCCGCCGAGCTGAAAATTCATGGTAAGCAGAAATCTCTCGAGAACTTGAATTGCTTGCCACATGGTAGTATATAATCAGATTTGATGTCGTCTTCTCATCTCTTTTTTTCTCATTAACAATCGCACCTCGAATCCTGAAACATCAAGTCAACACAGCGAGACTTCTCCGCTTCAGTAAATTCATCCAATATGAAGACCTTTACCGTAACCGCCATTCTCGCTATCGCAGCTAGCCTTGTCCAAGCTGCACCTGCACAGCAGACACGTCAGTTCGAAGCCCAACTTACTTTCATTGGCGCCGCCGATGGTTCATTCACGCTCGCTGTGCCCACCGACGGAACGGTCTTCCCGATCAGTAAGTTACTACTCCATTCCAGTTCACCCTTTAGCAGTCCCATCGTGAGGAGCTTCAAGCTAAGTCAAACAGCCAATGACCTCAGCGTATCAAAGATTGCATCGCTAGGAGGAGCCACTTGTGCTTTTGATGGTGTCGATGGAAGCCACACTGTCCTTGTGGGCGCGCAGACTGTGGATGTTGGTCCGCCTCAAGTCCAGGTCTCTGGATCATGTAGGGCATTCTAGATGCCTTGGGCAATATTCAACCGGTGCAGAATGACAGCTTGACTGGGTTGAACTTAGACTTATGAGAAAGATAGGTAGTCAGTCTGCTTAGGAGAACTTATAATAGAACATGTTATTGAAGCTCAAAAAAAGCTGTACAGCAGCCTTTGCAAAAGGCACAGCTGGCTCTTGACGCTCCGTACATGATGTTCCAAGTTCAACATCCTCTTGGAATCAACGTAGTATCTCTCCGTTCGTGGAGACTGAACCTTCCCTTTCCTACATCTCCCCATGCTCCAGGCAATATCGCTGTCCATCATCTTCCCGACGATTATTTACTACGACTGTCTCATAATTCGAGACCGATGAGCATGTATCTCTGTCCTCGTGAACATGAAAGCTGCAAATATGGAACTCCTTCCTCGCCACCCCGGCTTCGTGAAACCCTCGAACCCGCGGGTCCTCTCTCGAGCAAATAGGCGGGTACCAATTCTTATCATCTCCCTCCAGTAACGACCTCTGGAAAGCAGCAAAATCCTTGAGAAAGCCTGGGACTTCGAAGATGGGCTCTAGTCTCTCCGGTTTGTCTCCGAATATCAGCCGATACGATACCAAGGCTGCAACGAAGGTACGGATGGGAGCGTCCTTGGTGGTGTGGTGGTGACTGTGTTCGCGAATATCTTCCTGATTTGGTTCAAGGATAGTCGTATCCCTGGCCTGCCTCTCCGTACTTCGCTGCAAATACTGTGTTGTATGAGGTCCATTGTATAGTTTTTCAGGGTGTGGCAGCCTATCAGATCTCCTAGAAGATAGACGTCGATAAGCTGTTCCAGACCGATGACCTCGAACGACTCCAGAGTAAAGACTCCCTTGTGAAGCCAACTAGTCGCCAGTTCGAAGATCCTGGGCTCGACGTCGGGGTGGATGACTTGTAAGGTCGACGCTGAGGTGAAAGTCGTTGCGAAGTAGGAAGATATGGCGCAGATTCGGACGCGATCGATGATGAAGACTTGATAGAGAGGGCCAACGAGGATCTTTATAGTATCGGAGAGTGAATCCCTGCCTTTCATTTAGCATGATAGATCCCATCACATTGGTCGCGCAAGATGGGAAGGACCCTACTCGTTCACAAGTGCCAGGGCCACGTTTGCATCTTCTTCGAGCGTAGCTTCATTCTTGTTCTCAATAACTGGACTTTCTATATCATGTAGATCAGGCTCACAAGGAAGTGGAGAAGCCGTCAAAAGTGTCTGTGTACTGTAGTGCATCACCATTTGTGGGCGTTGTGTCTGTTACCCGAATCTTCATAGAATCCCTGTCCGTTTTGGCAAAAAACGTAGGTCCGTGTTGGTGGGGATAAGTTCAGGTTTGAGTTGCTGTTGTTGTTTGGAAAGAAGCACGACGTTGCAACAAACAACAAAGCTAAGCTAAGCTAGAAGCTCAACGTCACAAGCTGCGAGCGTACTTTCTCCTACTTGAAACTACTATAGTTCTTGATGTACCACCTCCATTCCTCCAATGTATTGTGATCCCAAGGTGGATTCATGCGCTAGGCTGTGGACAAGTGGATATGCCCTCTTTTTGGACTCTAGGACTAGAATTCTTGCAAGGCAACAATTCCCACGCGAGTCGAAATGGCTTTAAAGTGAATGCTCCACGACTCATCCCGCGATCTGCAGCCTGATCAGCTTCGATGAGCAAGCGAGTGAGGGTCCGAGGTGTTGGCCTCTTTTGATCACAAAAAGCTCCCCGTCAGGCATATTCGCGATTTTCATCTCGACTAATTCTTCGACAAAAAGTCTGACCAGTCTGCCGCAACATTTTCCAGCAGATCGACTTCAGCATCATTTCATCAATGTCAGCACCAACTTGGGCTTGGGGAGGGACCGACTCAAGGTTATGCCATGAAGGGGACTTGACTCAGAATGTCTCCTCGAACATCGCAAACCAAGGGACATGGTCATACAAAGACCTCATTTCTGCGATGAACCGAATCGACGAGATTGTCGTGCATACGGAGACGCACACTTTCGCAGCAGGCACGGAAATGGATGGATTATGCAATAAGTTCTCACGACTTCGCATTGAGGTGGCTGTTTCGAATAAGTCAAAGACTAGAACACGGGTCGGCTGGCTGCTTTCGCGCTTACCGCCTTTATTAATTGAGCGGGATCCATCTATGACAGGCTCGATGTTGAGGAAATTTGAGTTGTTCATGAGGCTTCCAGCAGAGATTCGTATAATGATCTGGGATCTGGTTGCTTCTGTGCCAAGGTATGCTTTTCTCCGCACGTCTATCTTTCCTTGGTATTTGTTACTGAGAACTCTCCAGAAAGGTCAAGTTGCTGGAATGCAGTATCAAACCTTACCAGAACAGCTCTGTGCACTGGAACTCCAACGTCGAAGGTCAAACTCGCCATCCCGCTATCTTGCAGACTTGCTACGAGTCCAGGATCGAAGCACTTGGGCGGCACTATACCATGGTCAAAGATCGCTTGCGATATGTCGGATACACGAATAGCCCCACAAAGATGGGCAACCACATGTCAAACACCTTTTACATCAACTTCGATAAGGACATCTTCATACACGGCTCGAGCCAATTCGACACCAAAGACAAAGAGTTCCCTGGCGACCATGGCTTCAACTTCGAACCTCACATCCTCAAGAGAATCCAGCGCATCGAGCAGCTTCCATGTCATCGCGTTGCGTGGCAGACTTACTTCGACTTGTGGGAAGAAACCCTATTCGACGCTGCGATCTTCCGAACGAGTGTCTGGGAAAGCCTCAAGGACGTCACTATCCTCTACCACGATTACTCGCGATATTGGGATACCGATGCCGTGGGATTTGACAAAGCTCGAACCATGTTGGAGAAAAGCTTAAGAGGGGTATTCGAATCTTTTCCCTGTCTCCCTAGAAGTGGGCTTTCGATGTTCTCATCACCGCTCCGTCATCCGATGCCACCGATGAGCTTCGCATTGCACTTCAAGTGGAAATATATTGAAGGACGGGATTACAAGACAGTTGCCTGTGCGAATCGGCCAGAAAGGCGATACCCAGAGGATCCAACTGAACGGGCAGCTGTCCAGGCGGCCGATCAAAGCAACTTTGCTGCCATTCTTGCACGTACACGGGTTGCAGACCGAGCGGCTCTGGCAAAGCTGGCTGCTCGACACAAGTTTGGGAGTTGTTGAGATGTGACTCCTAAAAGTCAGGAGACTTATCACTCCCGTGGAATGTCACAAATAGTCAGTTCCGGACTGGACCACGATGGAGAAGATGGTGAAGGCAAGCCTCTTTCGACTGTATTTTGTACATACTCTTCATTGCGGAGCTGGGACTTGAGACATGTTGTCGTCAAGCGGAATAGATATCAGGCGCATGACCAGACGCGTGGAGAACGAACCAGTGGTCAGAAGATGGCGGATAATTATATGCCTTGACCGAGGGAAATACTGCACAAATTCAAAATAAAAAGTGTGCTTTATCAATCATGATTCCCCAGCCAGGCTTGGTGTAGTCAATTTTAGCTCCATTTTGCTTTCCATACCATCCGTCTGGGCCTGTCCTAAATGTGTCTTTGTTCGTGGACTAAGATAATGCATAGGTAGTAAATCTTATGAAGTCAAGAATCCTCTAAGTCTCAACACAAGACCTCTTGCCCGATTCACTGCCAGTTCAAATGATTATTTCAAATACAGTCGTGAAATTCACATCCTCTGGAAAACATAAATATCGCGTTGCGACTCTATCTGCCAATAGAAATTGCACTTAGTGATGAGCTAGCGTCTTCTCTCGCTTCCATCCGGTATGTCTCATCTTTTCTGCCTCAGGATACTTGCCACGAACCTCTTCTTTCGACTTATATTCGACGACAACTGAAACTCAGCATCAACTTCATAACGTTGAGCAATGTCGGCTGTCAATCCCGAGGATTCTATCGAGACTTCTCCAATGGAAGACGCTGGTACTGAAGCTGTCAATCGACATGCTGCGAAGTCCCAATCCGACAAAGCTGAGGTTGCGACGATTGATATCCATTCAGTTCTGGCAGCTCTTTCGGCTCTTGCCAACATCAAACCTGCTCCCAAGAGAGAAAATAATCATGATATTAGCAAAGATGCACTAGTTCTTACAGATCCATCTTCGTCGTCCAGTTGCGAAGGATTGAGGGAAGCACTTGCCCGAGCTCACTGGGCGAAGGACATCATTCTGGCTCAACATCGAGCCCGCATTGCCGATACATTTAGAATTCGCCCGCTTCTTGCAACCTTACCTTCGCTTTTCATCGAGAAGATGCCAGTGCCAAGCTGTCCACCATTGAAGAAGTTCGGACTATTTGAGAGCCTGCCGAAAGAGGTTCGTATCATGATATATGAACTCATGATCGCCGAGCCCAGGTATCTATCAACTCACCGAAATCAATTGCTCATTTCCCAGATCTTGCTGACCCGTTTCTGTAGATGTATAAAGCTCTTTGAAGGACATAGACCTGGTGATCAACACATCCATCCATGGAACTCGAACGTCGAGGGCCAGTCTCGCCACCCCACAATTATGCACATCAGCCAGGAGGCTCGACATGAAGGATTACGGTACTACACGATCTGCCACGATCGTCGGCGACTCTATATCGAGCTAACCCTCCCAGAGCCGCACGAAACATGGAGAACGGAGGAGTCGCGATGGGTGAACAGGATGGTTTTGCATTGAAGGGCTTCAGAACACATACTTCATCAACTTCAAGTTGGATTACTTCGATCATGGCCAATCGAAATTTACTCCGTCCCCGTACCAAATTGCTGGAGAGGATGACTTCAACTTCGCAGTTGATGTTCTTCAGCAGGTCAAACACGTTCACCAGAGACCATGCCATGAGAAAGCACAAAAGGGGTTTCGAGCCATCACTTTCGCTACGTTTCGGGCCACCCTTATGTTTCGACATAAGCTTTTGGAGAGACTTGCGGCACGTAATCCTCTCCACTGAAGTGTATACTGTATCCGTCACGCAGGAGAGACTTATGTGGGTCGACTTCCAACGAATTCATGAGAGATACGCTCGCAAGCACATGGTAACACAACCCTTCTAAAGTGCCTAGCTAGCAGCAGCCGCAAAGCTCTCGAGCGAGGGGTCCAGATCCATGACTGAGGAGATGGGTCCTGTGCAGGTTGAGCTTCACTTCAAGTGGAAGAAACAAAACAACGCCAACTGTGTTTGCTATGATCCTGTTCCAACTCAAGCAGGATACAAGGCTGTCGAGAAACATGATCCGGACAGGCGTGAGAAGTCAGATGACTGGAATAAATCGATTCTACAAAGATGCGTTGAGCTGTACAGAAGTAGGGGGGATTGAGCTCCTGTTCAGCAGTCACGTTGTTTGCAGGAAGAAGGGGTCAGGCACTACTTTTGGCGAATTGTGGACCACTTGATCCTAGAGTGTTCGTTCCTTCGAGGAGCACGGAAGCTGGCCAACACTCGGTAACTTAAAATTGCAAAGCATCTGAATTAGAGGAACCTCCAAAAGAAGAAACATGAGAACATGAATAAGCAAGGGAAGATCTAAAGAAAAAATGGATACCAAAGGCTTTAAAGTTACGAAACAGCAACAGCTGCATCACCAACCTCAATCACCTTCACTATTCCCTCCCTCTTTTCCCAGGCGTCCTTCTCCCTCACCTCCTTCTCCGCCTTTTCCTCCTCGAACTGCTTATAAACACATTCTCTGACTCTCCCTTGATAAAACAGGACTCCATTCTCCTTGACTGGATTCAGGATTCCCTCACCATAAACGCCTCTCTCGAGATTCTCCTGCGCTTTCTCACAGAGCTCGAAGTCCTCCATGGCGACTTGTCGGACAAACTTGAAGTACTCTTCGAATTCCTCGTCTGTACCATTGTGATAGTAGTCGAAGGCCATTCTTGCGACTCCCTAGACCGAGTAAGTACTCGTGATTAAAGAATACGTAGTTTACAGTACACCAAGAAAAATATGAAGGGAACTCTGCGTACCGGATTGGTTGAAGGCAGAGTGCGAAACGAAGACATGCCGCCTCCGTAGACATTAAGCGTGCAAATCGGGAAGAAGTAGAGAAACAGTCCATCCGCAGGCTTAGTAGGGTCCGCTACATGCTGCGACCATGTCGTATGGTTCGTCACAGAGTAGAAAGTTGGCGGGTAGTATTTGGAAAAGGTGGGGTGGGTGTACTGGCAATGCAGACACTCTTGGAAGCCGTCGATCCTGTGGTGTGTGAGCTAGAAGAGGGGCAAGAGTGGGGTGGGCGGGACTTACATCGTCTTCCAGTTGAAGCGACCTTCATACGAGATGCTGCGGCGATGCGGGAGCTTGGTGAAATCAACGGTGTTCGTAAGCTCTTCGAGGCCGGGAAAGTATTCTTCAAAGCTGGGAGCGTCAATGGAGAGGGTGGCGAAAACGAGACCGCTTGGTGTGAAATGGCTCTTGATGCGGCGATTCTGGGAACGTGTCAGCGACGAAGACCGGACTGCTTTGGAGTCTTACCTTCTCTTCTGCAAATATGACAATGCCATCACTATTGACTTCGTCTGATTCTGGGCTGCGATTCTCGACGATGACCTTGACTTGTGCGATCTCATATACAACCGGCTCGTTCCGGTTCTGGAATCGAGTCACGGGTCCAAGAAAATGCCATGACTACATAACTGCGATTAGTTTGAATTAGAGATAGACAGACCACGGGAACATACCTTTAAAAATACAGCCCGTCTTTCTAATTGATACAGTGCTGGGCTGCAAAACCAAGAAGCTGGGAGGGTTCTACTCAACGAGTCCATGACTGACGACGATGAGGAGAGAATGTTGTCTCTCTATCACAGAGCAGCATGGCTATCCTTATTCTCAAGAATCTAAGTCCCATTCCAAGCACGTATGTCAGATTACGCGCTGGTGTCGTCGTCTGATGCTGTTCAACGTGATGCAGCATAACCGAAACTCTCATTGGTCAACCGTCGATGGAGTCTTCCCGAAAGCGGAAATGCGATCCAGAGACTCCTTGGTTCTCACCAAAACATATGCGGTGCTCAGGAACGCGCGCAAACAATCCTTTCCAAGCAGCTCAAGTCGCCAATGGGAATTGGCACATACCTTCCGCGTCGGTTTGTATTACTCATCGATGACCTCTCAGGTTGCCACGCAGCCGATGCATTATCTGAGACAGGCAAGAATTCTGGGGCTACTCATGATCTCGGATCACGAGGTGCGCCTCGCTCTATTTTCTGGACGAATGCACCAAATCTGGGAAGCTCTTGATAGCAAATATGCATGGTCAGGCATCAAAGATGGGACGATCGTGATAGTGAGGTCATGGGAAATACGTAATTGGCGTGGATTCATGGTCATAATGGAGGTAAGAGTAGAAGTGATCTCAAATCTCTATAAGCATCGGGTCTCGCAAGTGATCGGACGGAAACTCAAGGCTCGGTACATACCACGTGATATTCAGGTCGTAATACTTGCTCACCATGGACAGATCAGTCGTGAACCTGTACACATTGCTATACACACTTGGTGTTAGCATTGTGCTGGCCATTGCCTATTCTCTAAGATCCGGCGTTGTGGAAGGTCTTGCACAGAAAACCACAAAGTCTTTCTCTCGACCCAAAGCAGCAGCTGTAGCCTATGATGCACAAGTGGCAGGGGCTTTCGACGATCTGAGGCAATCCCCGAGCTGGTGGTCAGATAAAAAAATCTTTGAGCTCGAGAGACGTGCAATATTCAGCAAGGTAGGTGTGCCGGGCAAAACATTAAGCAAACCACTGATGGCACAAGACTTGGTTATTCGTGACCCATGCGTGCAGATTCCAGAAGCCTGGCGACTATCGAACTTTCGAGATCGCTGGATTCTCGTTCGTTGTCATTCTCGGAAAAGACAAACAGCTCCGTACATTCCACAACGTATGCCGGCACAGAGCATATGCTGTAACCAAGAAAGAATCCGGCAGCTCGACAGTGCTTGGGTGTAGGTACCACGGTTGGAGCTACGACACTAAAGGAAAACTGGTCAAAGCACCAGAATTTGACAAAGTGCCAGGATTCGACAAGGAGATGAATGGTCTTTGGGAGATCAAGACTGCTGTCTCCCAATCGATGGTCTTCGTGAACTTTGATGCAGCAGCCAATGTCGCTCCTTTGGATCTCGGAGACATCGAAACTCGGCTCAGAAAATGGAGTTTGTCCCAAATGAAGTCCCTGGATGATTGGAAGGTAGAAGGAGCATTCAACTGGAAACTTCTCGGTGTGTGCATCCCAGCGTGGCAGACACTTGATCTCCATCTCACTGTCCCTTACAGGTTCCTTGGCAACAAAGGTGGAAAAGAAGCAGCCATTTTGGACCACGATTTTGTCTTTCCTCTCGGGAATGAGCCACGATGACCTCGAAATAGGTCATACAACGATGGTGCGGAGAATTGTGCCCGGCGTTGTTTTGATACTCAAGGCTGTACCGAAGTCTGCCAAGAGCACATCGGTACAATGCAGCATCTATGCAAGGGAACATCAAGCCCCGATAGACATGTCTTCGCTAAAGAGTGAAGTAAACTGGGAAATCAAGCAATTGGCAGCCAAACAACAACGGATACTGAGAAATCAAGAGCCTATCATGTCGCTGGCTTCCTCGGTCGCCAGCCAAGGAGAAATCAACAGGCTGCTAGGTGTCCATCTGGATGCAGAAAAGCAAGCTGGAGGGGAGATCCACCCCGCAGCAAGGGAGCAGAGCTTTTCGCGAGGAGGAAAAGCGGATGATGACTGTAAGAAAATCCTTCGATTGCATGATTGTCATTGTATGACATGAATACTGAATTCGATAGTCTGTCGAGAGCTTGAGAATCCTGTGTCAACTTGTAGCGCAAATGCGAAGGGTCTCCTCGATTGGTAATGGGGATCAACAATGTAATGGTTGATACGAGGAGAGGGATGCGTTTGACGGAGTGAGGGTTCCATGGTATTGTATGGGATTATGTGGGATCGGTTGTCGGGTATTCCTCTGTGATGAAGGTTGATGTGCAGAAGGGATGAGGTCCGAATAGATGCTAGATATAGCCGAGATTTTACCGACCTTGACGCGTCTCGTTTCTTGGTCTTCGTCCTCGATAGCTACTTCTCCAATTCTCCTCTCCTATCTATCACAGCAACCAACCCGTCCTGAAGATCCGGTTACGCGTAGGGCTCTCCATCATCAGGATCTGCCGCAGAAAACACTATCGTATGGAGTAGTATTCTATGCCCAGGTCGCGCGGCGTGTCTAGCTTCGAGATATCTTCGAGCACCCCAACCAAGACCCCAACCTTCCTATCCACGATCTCAATACTTGGTGTCAACAAACTCTCAAGCAGCAATCGCGTACGAAGGACGATGTCCGTGGAGGTGGTCATGCTGTTTGGATATATCAGTCATGGAAAAATGGGCTACAAATTGTCTATCTGTTTGATACACGGCTGCAAAACACTAGCTTCTCTCCTAGCTGCTTTTGTTTCTCGATTTTTGTTCATTTTCTTAAGTCATGCTAGCATGCTATGATGCTTTTCATGTTTCTTGTCCTTCTAACCCTGTGTTCCGCAGCAGTAACAATAGCAATCTTCAAAGCTCAATCCAACCACTGTTCCGACTCTCAATGCCTCGAAATATCCCACTAGTGTCCGGATTTTGACTCCTACATCGATCGCATGCAGTTCCAACGATTGAATATATATTTTCCACGCACCCTTGAGCGCGTAGTCAATTTGTCAGGGTCAGTCGAGAATTGGGGAGGATCGCAGAGGATAACAGGACTTCGGAAACCTGCCGGATCTGCAAAAGTCGAGGAAGGTTGCTGTTTGGCCATCGCATATGGAAAAGCATGTTGTATTGGAGCATCGTGATTGCAGCGGGCAGCTGTAGTCCTTGTGTCTCTGCCACTCCGGGTGGCAGCCTAGATCAGGGCGCAGTGGCAGCGTATCATGATTGGCTTGGAATTGGACTGACAAAAAGGAGAACATCGGCATTCTCACTGATGGTGGACCATCCTTTGGTGATCGGTTCTGCCCGGGGGATCTGCGAGCAGCTCTCCCTGCGCGTATCCACGATCGTTTCTCGTATCAATATCTATCGGAACAAGTGTTGATTGTGTAGAGCCAGCCACATCGCCTGTTTTGCCCCATTCTTCAACTTCGCGTTGTCAGATAACGAATAGTATTGGTCCAGTATCGGCGTGCATGCCCTCCCACCTTTGACCGTGCCCTTGGGACGTTATCTTGGTCTCCCCGTCTTGAACTGCATTAGTGTGCAGCTCAAGCTTCGAGCTGGATAAGACCTTGCTGCGATATGTATCATGGACGCTGATAGCAGGAGCGAGCTGGCCCCCTTCAAAGGTCAATACGGATGGAGTTTCCCAAAGTGGCTGCAATACTGGCCAGTCGCCAACCTCCAGATTTCGGAGCCGACGTTTTTCACTTTCAATCCATACGAATACCCATGCATATTGACTTTGGTAATCGCTTATCGCACTCGCCTCGGCATTCTCATTCTGGCTACTCTTATCACTACTAAGCTTTCCTACCCCTCATCAGCGGGGTCCAAAATTGCTTAAGCATCCTAAGCTTCTAGGGTACTTCAATCCCTCCATTTCTTCTCCTCTTAGTGTTCCCGTACTTCTAATTGCACTGCAACTTCGACCTCCCTCTTGATAATTATAGCGCCTACAATCATGGAGAAAACTTCGGACAACATGGACAATAGCATTGAGCCAGTCCCAGATTCTGCGGATCATGACTCGATTGAAGAGACGAAGAACGTCTTTGGCAGTGATGAGTACCAGTTGGCGAAACTGGGATACAAGCAAGAGTTCTTTCGTGGGCTTGGTTTGTTCGAGAACTGGTAAATATTTCCCACAAGTCTCAGAGATGACTACTGACGTATCAACAGGGCAGCGACTTTCACTGTAGGGTCGCAAGACGTATCTTGAGCGGCCTTGAACTAATGCCGGAGCAGTCCATGAACTTCGCGAGTGGAATTCCGGTACTGTTTGGCTGGGTTATGTACACAGGTGGTCCGACAGCCGCATTCGCGAATTGGACAATGATAGGATTCTTGTCGTTGATTGTGTCGTTCTCTATGTCCGAGATCGCAGCTGCGCTTCCGACAGCAGGCGGCATCTATTACTGGTCATATGCACTGGGCGGCGCTGAATGGGGGTATTGTCTCCCTCCTTAGGACCAACATTACACCTCGCTGACAGGGACCAGTCCGTTTCTCGCTTGGATGACTGGCTGGTGGTAAGTACCACAACCTCAACAATAATGTCCATCTAACAACAGTGCAGGAATTGGGCCGGATGGGTACACAAAGCTACCCCACAGATGCACTTCATCACAAACTTACCTTCTACAGGTTTCCGTTGTCCCTGGGGTGCAGCAGGGTTCAACAAACTTTCTACTCTCCGCCTTACAGATTAAGTATCCGGCCGCCGAGATCCTGGACAAAGGATGGTTCGCATGGCTGCTGACCTCAATTGGAATGTTTTTTGCGATGGCGCCCAACGTGATCAATCAACGTGTCCTGCAGTGGTACTTTCGCTTCGCAGTCGTTATATTTCATGTCCTCGTCGTCATGTACTGGATCTGGTTCCCTATCCGGGCCTCTCAAGAGGGTGGCTTCCAAACAGGGTCCGGCGTCTTTGACCACTTCTACAATGGCATCAATCTCGGCGAGGAGAAGCAAGCAAGCGATGCTTACTGTTGGACTATTTCGGTTCTCTTCGGCGCCTGGGTGTTCTATGGCTACGACGCTTCTGTGCACTTGGCTGAAGAGACTCAAGGAGCTTCTGAGGTCGTGGCCAAGGGCATGTGGATGGCAACACTTTCTGCTTGGGTCATGTCAGTCCCAACACTGATCATCATTCTCTTCTGTATCCAAGATTTTGATGGCATTATCAACGGCTCCTACGCCAACAACTGGGCTGCTTATCTCGTGCAACTCGTGGGGCAGAACGGTGCCGTAGCAATCCTCTGCCTGCTCTGGGTTGACTCAACTTGTGCCACTGCATCATGCTTCATGTCTGCTCAACGCGTTACATATGCTATTTCTAGGGATGGTATTCTGCCAGGAAGCAAATACTTCCGCCGATTGAGCAAGAAGTCACACAGTAAGCCCCCATACTTCCCCTTCGGCGTCTTAGATGCTTCAGAAAACTTTTGGAGATATGTTTAGGCAAGCACGCATTGCTGACTCTACCGCTACTCAGTGCCCATTCATGCCGCCTTTCTGGTTCTCGCAATGTCAATCGCCATTACTACTGCAGTGATCGGCTCCGTGGTCGCTTTCAGTGCTATCACGGCGACGGCCACCATCGCCACTAACGTGTCCTACCTGTTCCCAATTCTAGCACGCCAAACCGTCGGCCGCAAGACCTTCACGCCAGCAAAGTGGAACCTTGGACGTTTCTCTCTTCCCGCTGCCATTATCACAAGCTGCTACATCACGTTCCTTGTCATCGTTCTCCTTCTGCCGCAACTGTACCCTGTCACTGCGGAGACTCTAAATTATGCGCCCATCATGATTGGTGGGATCAGCATTATCAGCCTTGTGGGGTGGTGGTTGCCGTTTGGATACGGTGGGAGGGCATGGTTCAAGGGACCGCAGAGGACTATTACTGTTGAGGAGGTGGAAAGTGGTGTTGTTATCGAGGGAGTTGATGTCAAGGCTTGAGGTGGCGGCACCCTGTTCACATTTCGTAAAGGAAGCAAAGTAAAGACCTTTGTGGTTATTGAAGGTGTCGCTCCCTTTCCATGGAGTTGTTGTTCAATGCATAAACTTTTGTCTATCATACAACGTAGCAATCAAGGCCAGCACTTGGCCACCGCTCAGCGGTACTCAGCTGACCCTCTTTCGGAAATGTCCCTTCTGATGTCGACCAGCGATACAACCAAAGGTATCTTCCATCTCAAACAGCGTGAGGAGTTGATTTGGCAGGCTCCTCTGTCAGATAATTCCTTGAATATCGTGGGATAATGTCCATTTGGCTGCATGGAAGCGTTACAACAGCGGGAGAGGGGTCAAGATCTTCACCGAAGTCGTTTGGCCAGCGAGTCCCAATATGGATGTCTCTGAAAGGAACAATTGTAGTGATCACGACTCGGCTCATGGCCATCGCTACAGTACGTCTGAAGTGACACACAAAGCTGCAACGACTCAAGGCCCCACCAACGTTGTCCCCGTTGGGACACGTGTGATGAATCAAGCACTGTGTAAGCTGTCGAATCGAGGCCCTATTAAGGAAAATCGCATCAAACCCAACGCCTCTATAGTGTAGTTGTTCAAAGCGCTAGCTGCGGGACTAGTAGGTTTGATCAAGCGTGTAGCTTGCCTTAGTGCGCCTTGACCAGTGTGGAGCCGTGATGCTGTAACTCGTAGTGATGTCATCCCCTGTCAACGGTTTACAAGGTAGCCTGGCAACGAAGATATCGCGTTCGAAGTTGATATAGATGGCGTTTCCCATCCCTAGAGACCTCTTTGGGGTGACGATTGTGGGCTTCTCTCTCGAAGTGAACTCACTGTCTTGCACGGCCACCTACCGCAAAGGCCTCGTCCTCCTGGTCTGAGTCTGGGTCTTCCAATCTGTCAATGTGTTGTGGCTCTCCATAGCACTGAGACGGCCACCTACGGCGCTGAAGCTTCGACTGCCAGTTGCAGAGTCTTGATTAGTCACTTGATAGTGCTGGCAATGAGATCGTTGGCAGAGAGCATGTATCACAGCTTTACACAGCATATAAGGAAATTAACACGATTTGCTTATTTACCACCTACTATGGCAAATGTCATCTTTTGCTTGGCTTCCGACTCATTCGCCCTTTTATTTAGCTTCTTCGTCTTTGACTTCAAGTCAAGGTTCCACCACTTGCCTTCATTGAAGACCAGCCAGCAATAACAATCCATTGACTTGTGCTTTGAGCACTCCCTAAGCAGCGAGTCTTCCCGAATCTTTCTGAACCCAGCACCAGTAAGTAGGTCAAAAATGATTTTCTTCTTCGCCACGACTCCTTCATAGAATTCCACGCAATAGCATTTATCGGTATCGTGAAACTGGCAATTCTCTCCAATAAGGGCAGCCTCATCGTCGCCCTTATACCAATACAGGTGCTCGCCAAGATAAGCGCTGGGGTACATCCACCGAGGGAGTTCTCTAACACAGAATAATCTGAACCCAACCTTATTCGCGGTTCTGGGATCAGGAGTTCGAGATTCGATGTAGGCATGCCACCGCAATTGGCGCTCTGATGGACGGAAGAATTCTTTCAGTTGCTTCACCTTCCCGGCTGTACTCCTCTCGCACCGTTTTCTTCCTCCCTCGAGCCGCTGAATAACACCGGTGATCGATTTCTTGAGAGATTTGTAGATCCTGCCGTCGTCGCCGATTGATGATGCGGGTGCTCGCTTCGAATCATTTTTGGTTGCACAGTTTTTCTCCGGCAGCCTCGCAATTTGTACTGCTGTAGCCAAGAGAGAGTCGGTAGGAATTCTCCGAGACACTTTGTAAAACTGATCTTCATCTGGTATAGTGGTGACAGACTCAAAGTTTTCTTGCAAACCCGAGGTATCATATCCTTCCCGAAAGGTTGCACCGGGAGGGATAAGGTCAGTCTTTGAAGATGGCCGATAAGGTGGTGGAGGTGGTAGGTTCGGTGAGTTCAGCGAACAATTGCAGCACTGGCAGCGGTGATCTGCTACTTTTTGATTCGAAGTAGGCTCCATAATCATGTAATTGTACTGACATTGCTGTGAATAACGGATGAAGAAACAACTTAGATTCTCCTATGATATAGCAAAAATTGTGCGGACTTAGCGAAAGACTAAATCTTGTCGGCGCGATGTGATGAACAGTGGTAGCGAGTCTAGCTTCCGAGCCAATTTCACCCACGCCAGTAGTTCACATCTCTTCATCTGGGTGACATTCTGGTTAGTTTCTCAAGTTATGACTTCGCAGTATGATTTTTCCTTGAGTGCATGGGATGTGGAAACAGTTCCTGAGCATGAGCAAAGTATTACTCATCATTAATGTTTTTTCTTTTCTTTGATTTAATCAGCCTGCCTTGAATTTAAGCGAGTTTGTAGATAACATCACGTCACGAGAATTAATTTTGTAAGTGAACATCATGATCTGGAAATTGGCATTCACTTTTCATTTATAGGGATAGATTAGAGAGTATCGATTTATTGTCTAATGAATGTCACCCGACGGCAAACCCAATGCCCAGCTACAAATTGCTAACGATTATCCTGGAACGCGGATGTCCGCTCAAGACAGCTAGCTCATCAAACACCATGCCATGCAGCCATGGATCTCCAGAATCTCCTCCATTCGTAACTATCAATCCAATACTTCATGTCTAGTAGGATAGTCTAGTCCTCAGCTGCTGGCGGCGCAGGTACTAGATCACAACCATAGCTATCTCCATGAAACCACAGCTCAAAATTCAAATCAATCAACCTATGATTCATTCCCTTCTCTCTCACTCTTGTGACGAAGACTTCCTCATACTTATATGCAAATTCGTGACGAATCTGGGCTTCAACAACACCATCTGATAGAGTCTACTTCTCGTCTCCGACGTTGAAATCGACAAGCGGGTGGTCGTCTGTGATTCTGGCGACCTTAAGCAAGTTCAAGGGCAGTCGCATCAGGCGGCCTTCTGGCCAGACCTGGATCAATCTCTCAATTCGCTCGATGTACTTGATGTCCCAATTATAGCCGTCTGCTGGGTGGTATGTGCGAGGTCGGATGGGCTGGGCGACTTGGCGGGAAGTGGCGGGCCCCTTAGGTACATCGAGGAAGAACGTATCTGCTCTAAAGTTGATGTAGATGGTGACTGGCTTGTCGGTGTATGGATCGGGAACTCCGCTCGGGAATAGTCTGTAGACCTTCAGACCCTCCTTCCGGCTTTCCTTGCAGGCTCCCAGTATGCCAGGGTTGACCGGATGTCCTTCCATGACAGAGTCCGAACCGTAAGGGGCAGTTCAAGTTTCGATCTCAAAGATCTTGATAAGTCGAGAGTGGCGAGCTGCTCCCTTCCACTTTGTCATTGTTAGTAAAGAAATACCCAAGCGTCGTGAACATTGTGAAGATTGCAGTGAATATTCTCTCAATGTAAAGGGTAGACATTCGTTGTAGTGGTATAGAATATTTGGACTCACGACCATTGTTTGTATCTCCTGGGGCAACTTTGGGAAGTGGTCGAACTTATAGAGAGCATTGAGCGCGGGGACCTGGAGACTTGGGAGCTTGTCAAGAAGCGTTTTAAGACGCGACATCTTGGTGTTCCTACATACACTGAGAACGCGGTCCTGAGGGATCCAAAATCTTGTTGTTGCTCAAACTTTGAATACCATGTTTTGTGCAATGTTTTTCTTGAGAAGCGAGCCACTAGTGTTCATGGGTTGTTCAGGTTGCTCAATTTTGTGTCACGTGCTTCCTCATGGTCGGAACAACCTAAGAACTCGCCATGCTATTGGGGTGAATGCTATCATGATTCATTAAGAATGGATTCGCTTTTTGCTATGTCAAACTTATCTGCCTTCCAAAAGACCTGTCTGCCTTGGTTGCTTGTCCGGCAGCCACGACCATGTGAAGTCCATTTCTTTGTAGCGAACTCGCGGCCTGCTCTTCTCAATTTTCGTCTGAAGTCTAGTTCTGCAAAATTGCCTCGACTCCTCGAGTTTCAGTGCCTCCTCCATCGTCTCAATCTCAGCTTCGCTATTCAATTTCCAGATATGGTACTTCCGTACGCTGAGAACCTTGAAAGGCGCTCTACAGAGTCTCGAAGGGTCGCTCATCACTAGCTCAGCATGTTGAATTCTCTCCATAGTATCTATGGATAGGCTGAATCGATCGGAACCAAGCGATTGCCGTCTCTCGGCTACTTGCTGACGATTGAAGCCGAATGGACCGCAGGATGATGGTCTCCAATGCAAGCATAGGATGAAGCGATCTACCTTGAAGTTGATGTAAAGCTTCTTCGTCTTCTCAGTCAGTGGCCATCCGTGGTGAGCCGTGGAGCTCTTGAGGTCTTGGGCCTTCTCACTTAAGAGCTCATAAAACTTGAGACCCTCAGATCGAGATACTTTGCTGGTGTGCATAATCGAAGGCGTATTTGACTGGCTCTTTATGTTCGAGGGCCAAGGTTTGGCCATGGCCATGTCGAAGACCAGAACGACTCTAGACGGTGATGCGATAAAAGCCCAAATCATGCAACGTAACTCTGTTGGAAGCTTCGGGATTAGTGGAAAGCTTTTCAGTGCTGCGCCTCGAGAGGAGAGATCTGTTTCGAGACGCGGAAGTTGCGTAAGAAGAGACTCAAGGCGGTGCGAGCTTGGTTCAACTTGAAGTTTGGCCATCGCTCGATCTTTTTAGATTTGATACAGCAAATAGTCGACGGTGATAAAAGCTGTTCTGGAAGCCTGAATACTCTCGAAGGCTCCAACTGGATATCAGCGTAATGATTTAGCCGAAGTCTAGCGTGAGTGTTTTGTGCAATGCTCGGGTTCTCGACGGCTTCTTCTAATTAGGGTCTGGGTTACGCTAGACTACGAGCTGGTGACAGTAGCTTATCACTATTACACTTTAGCACCATTTACCTCAGTCTTTTTCGATGAATGAATTTACAAACCACGACCTCTGGACAATAAGAAGTGAATTTCTAGACTCGGGGTATTTGCAGTACGTCTCTCTTCAGTTGGGCAATTGAATGTTCCCTGTCTTTCACTTCCCGCCGCCATTTTGAAACTTATCGCTGTTCGGGGCCGTGTACCAATACCTGCCTAGAAAGGTACTATTGATCGTAGCCGTTGCAATTGAATCGAAACTTGATTGATTACTAAAAGTAGGTTTGTGATGTTCCGTCTTCATCGCCTGCCAGAGTGATTTGGATTCTTATTCGGATCTACAGCAGAAGCTGTAATCAACGAGTATGACGAAGTCTGTTAGCAGCAAAGGCTGACATATTTTTCAAGAATATTAAGAGAGGTATTGTCTAAGACTTGCGCGAGTACAATAAGAAACGAACAGTTCTCAGAGAACTACCAAGTTGTCTATTTTAGTGCGAGAGTCACTCGATGAGATGCAAGATAGTGTGTATGTGTCTGAGATCCCCTTCTCAACTTAACACAAAAGTACTGTATTCCAGAGTTTCCCGAGTGATACTGCTCTTTCCCTATTGCGAGGCTCCTCGAAGAGCTAACTTGAAGACTCTAAACCTCCATTGAGCTCATTATGCGCCAGCAGATCTGGTAAACCCATCCATCCAACAAACGTATCTTTCCAGCACATACGCTGTTTCTGGACAAAGGCATCCCGAGCCAAATCTTGAAGAATGAAATTGGTTGGCCTCACTCGAAGGATCCAGCCCGTGCAATTAAACGAGCAAGTTGAAGTTGCTACAGGGGCATCTTTCAGTACTGCCTCAAGAACAAAGCTGTGTGTGTCTTCCGGCTCGATAAAGAGGTGCAGATGTCGGACTCGTCGACGAATTGTCCAGTCGAGGTTACTATCGACTTCAATCGACCATGAGCACAGAAGGTCAAATATCTCGGACTGCAAGACAAAAATGTCAATGTTGAACTTGATATAAACCATGTTGGCGCCCGATATAATCTTCTTTCCCTCGTTGATTGCGCGATTCACAGTCGAAGGAGCACTAGTCACAACTAGTCTTGTTTAAGCGCAAAGCTCGTAGAACTTCGATCCCACAGCTCGCGACTCTCGTGTGGCCTGCATTATCCCTGATTGCTTTGCCTGGCCTTGTATTTGGGTGTTACAATGGGTACTCAAGCAGTCCGTAAAAACGAGCTTAATTAATCGACGTTCACGGCGCGCAGCGAAGCTCCAGATCGAACCTCAAAGCTCCTTGGGTAGACGGCTGAAGGATGGGAATGTGCGGCGAGATGTTGACTCCTCAGGGATCTGAAGTTGGGGTAGCTTGGCCAGGAGAATGTGAAGTCGAGGCATGTTAAGTGATCGGACGATGATTTCGCTGGGGGTTGGCTGGGTCGATCTGTCTGAATGTTTGGTATGACTCGATATACGATGTAGATTAGTCGAGGCGAAAACGAAGAGCCGCATTCATCGTCAGCATAGCATGGATGTATACTCAATGTCAGTCTAGCACCGGAAAACTTAAAGAGAACCGTTCTCCATATGGGTTGTGCGAATCTTTTCGACCTGCCAATGCGATTGTCCACCGAGAATTGAGAGGATGGCTCTAACATTTGTAGACTTTCACTAAATTCAACAAGCAGAAGAAGCTACCCAACAAGATTCACAACGTGGTCCAGTCGAAATCAAACTTGCAGGGATAGAAGGCGCCATTCCACACTTTGATGACCAGATGTACGATGTGTAAAAGTGTCTTGCTGGAATATCAACTCGAACAGCCATAGACTAAAACATTGTCTTTAATCATGCTTGCTGACACCAATGTGCCGCGCTATTATGTCAAGTTCAAGTCGACCTGTTAACAAGTTTTACTTCATCTGCAGAACCAAATTCATACCACCGCAACGTCCCAACTGGTGAGCGGGACCCTCAACGGCATCGTATCTAGGAAGTGTAGCAAAGCTTTCATCACACTAACTTTGACCTGCCTCTTGTGGATCCCAGCCTCTAGTTCGCTCAACCTAGCCATCACCTCCTTCGACTTCGTATCCAATTCCAGCCTGTAGTCCCGAATGCCTGCAACCCAGAACAGCAAAAGCGGGAAGCTCATGCCCAGCTCCTCCTTGTAGACCTGCTGAACTCGCTGAACCCATTGGAGCTGGTAATGCTTGAAGTTGTAATCGTAGATGTGCTCCGATCTGCATAAGTGCTCTGTGGCAGGAAACTTCTCTACCAAGAAGATATCGCAGGCGAAGTTGACGTAGAGGTATGTTCCGTTCATGTCCATAGCAATTTTCTTTGCCTTCATGAGATCCTCCTTGGGCGTATTGGACCATTCCAGGGCTACTTGGCCTGGGGCAAGTTGCATCTTCTCGTAGCAACGTTTGTAGTGTTTGGAGGCTATGGACTTAGATTCGCGACAGGCGCCGATGATTCCAGGGTGCTTGGACTGGCCTGGTATTCTTGAGTCCCAGTTTTGGTTGAAGGATGGAGCATAGCGGTCGAGTTCGATGAGTTTGACATATCGGGTCTCGAAGGCTGCGAGTGTCCAGATGCGATGTCGAAGTTCTGTGGATAGCTTGGTGAAGAATGTGAACTCTTGAAGGTCGACTATCGGGAAAATGAGAAGTCAGTCCTGGCGAAGCCTCATTGCATGCGTCCAAAGCTTCTACGGTTCGAATACGACATGGAAAAGCGCGTCTGCTCCAAAATATGAGACTTTCAGGAAAGATGACCACTTACCTGGAGGAGGTTCTGGAATATCGAGTGTGGGGAGCTGGGCCAAGAGGACCTGGAGCCGTGAGACTCTTGTAGGCATGGCTCGATATTAGGTCTGAATTGACCTTTGAGGCAAGAAAACCAGCCTTTGAGATGCACTTTCGAGCTTCACCTGAATTACGGCGTCCGAGAGCGTTGCTGTTGCAAATTCTCGGAAGAGTCGCTTCGGTATACGCGCTAACCAAAATAGGGGTCAATAGTCAACAGATCTGCCGGGGCCCGATCCGCACGATGAAAAGCAACACGTTGAACACACAATTCCAAGATTCTTCCAATAACCGACGCGTGAGCAGCTTTGGCGCGAATGGAATGTGGAAGAATATATCATCGTTGGTACCATTAGTAGTCTTTTACAAGTATTTCAGTAACAGCTATCGTTCTTTGGGCGATTCTATGCTTCAACAGCATAGCATCTAAGTAGCTCATATCTCACATCCAGAATCCAACTAAGTCTTGAAAACTTCATATGACATCGCTTTAGCTAATGCAAAATGAAAAGTTTAATTCCATCCAGGGTCCTATTACGTCTTTCCCTCGTGGTACTAACAATCCCTCTGCCACCTCGAAACAATGATATTAAACCCACCGGTACCGAATATTTGCCCTCCAGCTACCCAATATTTCCATCTAAAATCCCACTTCCGACACTGATCCAAGACATCCTGTGCAATCGAAGCCAGATAGCGGCAGGAGGGTGCGATAGGATGGTTTTTATCATTGCAAAGTACAATGGCGGCTTCGTTCTCACAACTGAGCTTCGCGCTGGTTCGAGCGTTGATGTAACAGTATGGCATGATTGCGCTGATGCCGAGGAGCTCTTTGATGGCTTGTGAAGTCGTGCGGAGGCGAACGGCAGCCCACGGTTGGCCGGGAACTGGGATGCGATATGTTTTGTCCTTGCTGGGTCAGCATTACTTACATGGGTGAAAGTATCACAGTGTTTAGCGTACTTTTGATCGTCTTTCTAGAGAAGTACCTAGGATCGGGCAGACTTGTGCTGGAGACGCGACTTGAGGAATGCCCAATTTGGGGTCTGTACCAGCCAGCTGCTCCAGGACCTGCTTGATAGTACCAGTGAAGCTGAATTCTGTACCGACGATAGAGTGGCCAAGTTTAATATGTACCAGAGGGCAAGGCATGATGAGACTGGCTGGCGATGAAGTATCTTCAACTGGGACGCCAATAGTCTGGGGTACCAAGGATGAGACTGGCAAAATCAGGATCAATAATGAGAAAAGGAGCAGCATGGTCGCAGATGATATCGAAGATCTGTTATGGATTGCAAGGGAGGGAAACGGTTCGGAGATCGCCTGTTCTTCTTCCCTGTAGGTTCCGTGGGAGGTGCTCGAAAGAGGTCGACCTGAATGGATAAAGTTCAATATGGCCTATCACTTCTGAATGATGAATGAATCATTCTGCGACTCTTGCTTCGTCTCATTCTCTGGCGCAATGAATGTTGAGAAAGGATATAAAATGTGGAGGATCGCCTTGAAGGCTTGGCGGCCAATTACGCGAAAGTCAATATTCGGGCACAGCAGATCATGAGACCGACAAAGCAGCTCCCAGATCGACGTACTTAGCAAAGAATCTCGATCCGCGACAAAAATCTTACTTCCCCATGCCTGCTTTAAGCTAATAATGCGCTATCACTAGTCATCAAAGATTTCTCAATTTACTGCTCAACTAGCGACTTCTTTTATTAGACAACATTCCAGGTCCTCTAATTGCAGCAACTCTCCCAGTCAGTCTTCCATACGTCCCAGTCATCCGGAGCTTTTACCACCCAGGTGTCTTCTCTCACGCTGATGACAATCAAGAGCATCCGTTTTGAACGGCTATTTAGTCAGCAATTTCCTTTGGAACGGGAGATCTGATTGGCTTACCCTTGGCGTACAGAGCAAAGTTATCAGCGTTAGCCAAAGACTGGGCACTGGTCAATCTGGTACTGGCAGCATATCCGTATGCATAGTCCTGAGTCCCTGGGGAGTAGACAGCGGGAGTGTGAGTGAACTCATGGATAGTTGTTCCAGCTCCATCAATACCGTATGAGCAGCCTGAGGTAGAGGTGGCGTAGTTGAAGAATATTGGGCAGTTGTTCACGAGATTGAGGGAAGGAATGGCATAGCTGTGAATATTAGTATGAGCTTTGTCGAGATTGAGAGCAGGTATACACTCACGCTACCGTGTTGGAGGAACAGTATCCATATGGATCAGTGCAGTAGTAAGTGGTTCTTCCAGATGTGCTAGACCCACACTCTGTTGCAATGGCGCTGAATCTAGCAGAAACAGCGTTTCGGGTGGCTGTCGCGGTGGTCTTGAAGAAAGTGTTGAAGAGAGTGGCAGATCCAGTCCTGGCAGCAGTAGCCGCAAGACGAGCACGGGTGACACAGCTTATATGTTGTTAGTTATCACAGCAACGAGGGGAGTCTTGGAGTCCATACGCAGTGTACGCATTCAAAGTTGAAGTGCGGCGGGTGCCAGTGCAAGAGCTCTGGAGAACTGTTCTTTCCATAAGAGCAGGCAGAGATTTGCGAACTTTCTTAGCTGCCTCCCCATCGACTTGCAGCTCCAAAGTGTTGGACTTGTAGGTCACAGCATCTTTGGAAAGCTCATTGGATCCAATCTCAGCGTAAGCAAACGCACCCTCGGCAGAAACCGAATACTTTCCAGTCTCAAGATTGAAAGTCGCTGCGGCGCTGATCTCGGTCTCGTAGGTGGCACCGGCTTCAAGAGTGTAGAATACTTCCTCTGCCAGGTTGGTATATCTTTGAAAGTCATCAGACAAATTTGACCTTAATGGGAATAATTGCAATTTTTCAAACTCACTCTACAGTTCTCAAGACACCTTCGAAAGGCAATGCCTCCTCACCAGAGAAAACGTTGATCTTCTCTACAGGTGCATCATCAAATATCGTTCCATAAGTGAACAACTTTAATGCCTTGTCGCCAACATTCTTAATGACAGCCTTGACCTCGGCATTGCCGATTTCAGTAAGAGTCACTTCGAGCCCAGCATTGCGTTTGGAGATGTGGTCAAGAACTGTGGCGTTGATCGCTGCTGCGAGTGCAAGGAGAATAGAGGCTTTGTACAGCATTTTGAAGTAGTTGAGACAGCAGAGATCGATAGTTGAAGACTGGATGAAGACCGAGTGGAGACTCTTGAAGGTCATGGAGAAGTGATGCCAGAACGGAGATGTGGTCTTCTTATACAATTTCCACAGCCTATTCCTCTCATGTGCTCGAGGCAATTTAGAGGCACCTTGAGGGCAGTTGCACACTAACTTCAATCGATTCCACCAATCTCATCGTCAGCCTCATAGATTCAATTTCAGTTTGAACAGCCTCCAAGCATTTACCACGGGCTGCTAATTCAAAGCAGAAGGTCTCAAATATCAAAGTCTTGGTTCACTGCAACTTTATCTATCAAGAACGGAGCCTTTGTCAGTATAGGAAAGTCAAGACAAGAGGCAGGATCCCAAGACAAGATCGACAATCGCTCACGAGATCGTGCTGTGCATCTAGATCTGGAAGGAGGTTGTGAGGATACAACTACGGGACGGAAGTAGACTTGGAATCTCCACTACCCCTGAAGTACCTAGCCATTCCTACAATGATAAGCGAGGTTGGAGATGATCCCTTGAAATAGAGCCCTCAAGGAATCACTTCGTAAATCGCGATGATTTTCTTCTAACCTTTAATTCCGCATATATGCGTCTATGTGCACCTTCCCAAGCTCCCATTTTGTTTGAAACTTCTTTTAATTATCTTCAAAGCCCACCATAACTAGAGACCGGGTGGGAGCGAGGTCTTCAGAAGCAACCTGTTGTCACAATTCCAAGAGCCAGCCAAGGAACTAGTTTGCTTGTCAATTTCTTGAGTGATGACTGATCAAGAATGACTGCCGTCTGCCCATGCTAACCGATGATTTTATCAGGATAGGTGCGGTTTGAATCCTTTAGGAACAGGAAATCACAAGAAGACTGTCACTTCACCGGCTTACTGGATAACATTGCGCGTGTTCATTACTGGAAACGGACCTCGCGATTGATAGCTACTACTAGTATTTATCATGACAGTGAATTTGAGCTAAGCGAGAGCTTGCTCCAGGTGTTGAACACGACCCGGGACTGAGATAAAAGAATGACCAGGAATTCAGCTAGAGCGTAGTATCGTCCCTGAATCATATCTACAGTGCCAAAGCCCCAGATTCTAGCAGATCCGAGGAACTTGTCTCAACCTTTCGGTCTGACACATCGGAGATAAAGCTCCCCCACTCTTCGATTAAGCAAAACTCGATCTCAGCGGGCCATCCCGACACATACCCCACCTACCACCTCCCCATACTCCTCACCCTCGAGACTCATTTCTACCGGAGGCCGGAAACATTTTTGTTTATCCCCCAGGCATCTTGCTCGGTAAGAGAGCCGGGACTTGGATCGATCCCGCACTAACGATTGCCGAGCCGATCAACCTTCCTTTTCGAGCCTCTTGGCCCGACTACTAGACGTTGTCACCCCCTCCTTATTCTAGTATGCCGCAATCGAGACTTGCTTATAAGTCTTATCCTTTTCTTATTATTTTCTTGTGTCTGTCGAGACAAGACCTTGGTTTCTTGTACCTTCCTCAGTCAGATAAAGTGCCCCAGGACCAATAGCTTGGACTTTCAGCAGCTGCCATCTTCTGCTTTTCTGTTTGCGGATAGAATGTTAAAGTCGTGCTCGAGAGAGATCAGCGCTCGGGAGAAAGTAGCCAACGGTACGCATAAAGGACTCGATTTGTGTAATTGGAAATGAAATGCTTGATTTGCAAGTTCAAGCGCTAAGACGAACCGAAAAGAGACTGTAGCACTGCCATCCTCAGTTTTGCCTCACTTCTGCTCAGCATAATCTGGTATTTCATATATCCTGCTTCTAAGGAAAAGAAACAAAGACCTCCGTTTCGATTACTCTTTCGAACGAAATTCGTATGCAAATGACAGCAAAATCTTATACGACGGTCTCCATCCGGGCCCCCAAATCACCAGTCCCTCTACCACGTCAAAAACGAAATACAATCCTGTCTATAGTCACTATCTTCGCTGTTGTAGCCCTTTTGGTCACAACCTACGGCTTTCCACCAACAGTTTCGAGAGCATTGGCAGAAGACAACATGGCGTCCGCTCATCAGTCCTCCCTCCCCCTCTCAGTCTCCCTTTCCCCTTCGCCATCTCCCGCGTCCGAAGAAGGACTTGTCATATCTCTCATAGTCACAGTTGAGAATACTGGTACTTCACCAGTCTCAATCCTTACCTGGAACTCGCCACTCGACCCGCGACTTTCCGCCTTAGGGCTCTTGAAATTCATGTCCGTCAGTACTGGCAAAGTGGCGTCCGGGATAGACCTGAAGATAAATCATCGGGTTCCTGAGAACGGTTTATTCACTCCTGAGGATGATTGCATAGTGAGGATCGAAGGTGGAAGGAGTGTAGAGAGGGAGGTGAAGGTTAAGGAGATGGAGATTTCGTTGGTCAAGGGGGAGAAGTATAGGGTGAGGCTGGAGGGATGGTGGGGAACTGTTTGGGTGGGTGAAGGCGAGTTGAGGGCTGGTGAGGGGAGGATGGGGGACTTTAAGAGTGAGGGCATTGAGGTTCAGGTTCCCGAGTGAAGTGAGAGGGTGGGTGAAAGTACTTTTCGCGATGAAGAATTGGGGTGGGAGATCAAGGCCATTTCGAGAAGCCGCAAAGGGCTAAGGATTGATTAAAAACAAAGAATTTATTATGGTATGTACACTCTGAGTGCAAACTCTTATTTGCTTGTAAATATATTCGCAGCTATTCCTGCATCCATGACAATCACTACCATTATCTGCTTCTACTCAACTCTCTGCAACTTTGCTCTCGTAGCTACATGCGAAACATAAGTCGCCTTCCCATCACTCCCCACATCAAACACAAATAGCGACATTCCAACTCCACCATACGTTAACCCATCAACTTGAAGCCAATCCCCGTTCGCTTCCGACATCTTCAGGAAAGGTCCCAAGAATGATCCAGGTGAGTAGATCACTTTCCCTGGCACAGCTCTGAACGCCATTTGTCCACTTGTCTGAATCGAAGCTTGTAGCTTTGCTGTTCTACCACCTGACACGAAGGGAAGAAGAGGCATCATATCAGTCCCACTGCTGGTGTATGAAGTGATGTAAAGACCAGGGTCGATGGACGTATCGTTATATGTGATGGTCATGGAGGAATTCAAGCTCGGATCGCTGGTTTTATAGGTGCCAGCAAAGCTCTGTGTTGCTTCAGCGGCAGCTTGAGCTTCAAGGGCTGGAAGCATAGTCGTGGTTATGATGTCTGCAATGGTTGATGCCAAGGCTGACTTTTCCGGGATGTAAGAGGTAGTCAAGACATTGAATCCAGCATCGTAATCTGGGACCATACAGGCGAATGCAGTGTAGTTACCTGCATCGCCTAGTTTAGTGTAAACATCGGACACTACAGCGGTGACTGGATGCTCGTATCTGTAAATCTCCCAGGGTGCACCGACGGAGAAGTCCAGAGCTGCCGTGTGGGAGACTGGCTTCATCCATTCTCTTGTCTTGATTGGGGAGAGAAGCGTGGAGTTCATGAGAGCAGTTCCAAACTTGGCGAGGTCGTTCAAAGTGGAAAATAGACCGCCAGAGCCAATCGTGACGCCACCTTGAGCAGCCCAGACTCTGCTATCATTCGCTGCGACGACATAATCTGACCATTCGCTTTCTGGAGGTGATACTGACTTAGATCGAGACATACCGAGAGGTTCAAAGACGAGGTCGGGGTAAACATCAGGAAGTGGTTTGCCGGTGATGTTGGCGAGTGCGATGCCGAGGAGGATGAAATTGGTATTGGCGTATGCTGTTGTCTGCCAGGGTTTGAAAGCAGGAGGTCGACCTTGGTTCGCTTCAAATACTTCGCTGGGCGAACAATCCTCGGATTTTGGTGTCAAAAGGCATGGAAGATACGGTGCAACCTCCTCCGGCGTGAGGGGTGGCAGTCCGTATTTCTCTGGCCTGGGCGGAGGAGCTGAAGTCACAGGGTCATAGAGGGCGATATCCGCGAACCAGGGCGAGGGGTCGCGGGGTAGACCTGAGATCTGAGAAGCAAGTGCGCGGAGAGACACATTATCCCATTGGCTGCGCAGCACGGAGTCGTCTCCGGCGTCGTTAAAGGAAGAGTTTGAAATCCCGGGAATGAAGTTGGTGATCGGTTGCTCCCAGTGATCGTCATCAAAGGCCAGCAAGCTTGCAAAGACAGTGATGAGCTTGGAGACACTAGCAAGTCTGTAGATACTGTCCCCATCCAAAGTATGAGTTCCGGGGGAGGCTTTTGCATCCTCCGTGATATGATGGTATTGCAATTGGGATGCTGCTGGATCATGAATCGAGAACATGCCAGCTGAGAATGTAATCTCCTTCAACTTGTCCAATGGGAGCGTTGTTGCGTTGAAGCGTCCTCCTGCAATATATGTATCGAGAGCGACAGATACATTCTTCCAGCCAGCAGTCACGATGCTTGAGTTGCTGGTAAGATCAATAGGGGAGGGGAATCGCGGCCCCAGATAGTTGGCATGGGTGGATCCTGCAAATGATGTGAGGATCACAACATCTTGAAATGAGAACTTCATGTTCTTTGTAATGAGAATTCGAATTAAAGGGGTGTTTGATTGTGAAGACAGAACTTGAGTTGCATTAAAAATGAGGTTCTCTTGCGATATCTATTTCCTGAATACAGCGGCGCATACGATACTTTTTCATCATGAATTTGCTCTATGACGTCCAATTTCAGGAACGGGATGAAGATCGTCTCTAATGCAAGGCCATATCTAATTTTGACCATAGAATTGGTGCTCGTTGGTATCATCGAAGTCTACGAGCCTTGGCTATTCAGCCTCGTGGACCCAGGAGAACAGAAGAACGCCTCGAATGACAAACCGCGATGTACGCGCCGCTGGATAAAAGTTAGGTTTGCGGCCAGGCAACACCAGAAGATGCTTGGGATCGCGGGAGGATCTGGATATGTAAGCACCAGACCTAAAGAAGTAGTGATCGGCCCCGCTGCTGGAGCCAAACCAGAATGGTGCCATGTAGCGCTCGATGCTTGGCTTTGTTGATGTAACAATAGCATAACGATATGATATTGTGATCGGATGAAGAAGTCTGATGGAGAAACTGCGAGATAATGACAACGTGCGGATTGGCAGACAGTCTTTAATTTACGCGCTAAGAGACTGTCATGGTGTACGAACACGCTGGGGAAGAAGATTTGGGTTCTTTGGACCGCCATGCTTGCTTCTTGCATCTATGTATTACTTGATGCTATCGAAAACAGAGAGGGGAAAATCTACTCGCTCAGACGCCATGACAATGATACCCCCTACATGACATTACATTCTTGGGGTGTAGTGATAGGGTCCTCAGCCTGTAGCTCCAGCTCTGTAGTAAACATGGAGAGTTCAGGAAGACACTGACTGAGGCACCCGTCATTCAACTTTTTCTCGATCCATCGAGCAATCTCCTTCCAATTCGCGATCTCAAAATCCGCTTGATATTCATCCATAAGCTGTTCTGCCCTCTTCCTCTGTGCTATATCGCTGGTAGCAGCCCATGCACACACAAGAGTCGTGGGTGCTCCACTCGAGCCAAGAGGTCTGTATTGACTGGCATCCTCCGCCAAGGCAATCGTTTCGTTCACCAGAAGTGTACACTCCTCGAGCATTCCCATGAAATTGTCGATACTGAAAGATCGGAGCAAGACATTTAGAATCATAGCAAAAGATAGCTGGATGCCGTAGACTGTCTGATAACGAGAGTGAACTGTCCTATCGATGTCGCCGGCTTCCACGATCTTAGCGAGGAACGCTCGGATTTTAGCCAGTTCTGGAGCCATCGATCCGTATATGAACTGCATTTCTACCAGATTTCCTTGCGGATTGGAGATAAACTCCGAGATTTTGGCCATATTTCGCAGCTTCAGGCTTTCCATTGGACACGCATCATCTCGTGCCTGTGTTAGCCTTTCAAGCCACGGATGTAACTGAAGCTGTGGCTTTGCAATGCTTTCGACGATCTAAGATCCAACGTGTCAGACTCAGGAAATAATGAGGAGAGCTCTTAGAAAAGCTTGACTTACAACAGGGACACATAATGTCATCAGAAGTTCGTCCTCGAATGTGGCCTGAAAGTCTTGGGGTTGTACTCTGCTGAGAAGGTAGGCGAATGCCTCTCCATGGCTCGTGCGATCATCTTTGTCTCCAACCCATCCCTGCAATGAATTCATTAGTGCTGTACCTGCAGATTTCTCAAGAATCGCGGGAACTAACTTGGCACACCATCATGAGATACATGGCGCATAGAGTGTTTGCAGATCCCGCTTCCATGGGGTCATTCAGCGTATTCCTCAGCACCTCCAACGCATCTACATAATGCTCGAGTGATTCGACTGTTTTACTCCTCTTGTGTACTGCTGAATACGTGCTTGTGATCGCTTTCACTGACGCATCAAGAGCGGCATTTGTACCAATGCGTCTAGGAATGTCCTTGATAAAAGTCCCATAGACACCGAGATCGTATCGTACATCTGTTATCCGAAGTGCAGAACAGAAAGCCCCCATGATCATTGTAGACTCATTGCTGGGAGACCAAGATATCCTTTCATACCGAGGCACATCAGGCTGAGGTGACCTTCGGGCTGATTTCGGCTTGCATACAACTACTGATTGAGTTTCATCCACAAACTTGAATCGCCGTTGTCCGCACCCAATACAGGGTATTTCGAGCCGGGTACACCTAGAGCATGCCGGTTTCGCTTGGTCACACTTCGCTGTGGTTAGCATATCTCAATGGCTTGATCGGATCGGTTCGGTGCGGTGTTGCCAACCTTCTTCTTTTGTTTTCGGCACGCTTCGCATCCTCGACCTGACGGAACTCCGGGCATTGTGGCGCTACGATGAACTCGAATTGGATGTGGGGAAGTGATGGAATGGACTGATGAAGTATATACCCTTCTGACATTTCTCCCCTGATCAGCCTTACGGCGAAGCCGACAGGGGGGATCAACAGCCAAGCCGTTGCCTTCTGACAAACGACCGCCAAGGACCCGTGATTTCACGTAAGATCCCAATCCTCGCACAACGCACGATAATGTCGTAACAAATGAGTCGCTAACTTTTACGAAGCAATTGCTTGTTTCTTTTCTGGCAGCGGGCCATTGGGCTGAATGTAGTAACGGCGGTTAGTGAAGATGGAATTCGTGGGCCTGGGTGGTGGAGGGGGAGATGTAGTCATGCTTGCACCGCCTAGCGGCTGAATTAAGCGAGCGGTCCATACAACCTAAAAGGGTTTAGCAAGGGGTGATCTCTAAAGAGTGGGAACAGCGTCGTTTCTTGAACCAATGGTTACACTTATGATGCAACATTGCTTGGAATCATTCCGCTGTCCGTCACAAGGCTGAGGAATCTAAGCCCTCTCGGCCGAAAGATATATATCTTGCATCTCTAGGAAGCCCCGGAGGTCCTCAGAAAATAAGCACTCAATTCAAGCTCTGACAAGCACTACTTCTCGCCAAGCGAATCAACAACACAATCAAAACACCGAATACAGCACCGAAAAAAGCATTCAACAATAGCCTATCAAAAAACAATAAACGATCTTAAGATTTCGAGCCAAGACACCATGGATTCCACCGAGACAGCACAGCAGCAATTGCAACCAAATTCGATCACATCTACACGATTTTCCCAACCACCAATCCTCCAAGTCAACTTCTCCTGGCGCAAATTTGAATCTCTAGTCTCGGAGAAACGCGAAGGCGATCAATCACCCAGACCCCTCTACATCGTCGACTACCACACCCTCAAGATCAAACCCAAACTCATCTTCAAATCCGCTACTGAGGAGCAAACCATATTCGGCACCGGCGTCCTCCACCCAATATCCATCAACTGTGACTGTGAGATCCGCGGAAAGCCCGTCAAGCTAGCAGCTACCAGTCGCATCAAGACAGCATACATGCACCTTTCCCACAATTTCTCCGACACCAACGAGCCAGTACCCATGACGTGGACTAGCGCTGCGAATTTCAAGACATGGGATTTTGTCTGTCTTGATCAGTACCAGGAGCCTGTCGCGAGGTTCGCGGCGAATATATGGGGTGTGAAGAAAGTGGGGAATATTGAATTCCTGGGGGAGAAGACTGCTACGAGCGAGGCGGCAAGAGAGGAGATCGTCGTTATGGGCATGACGCTGTTTTCCTGCATGATGCTGCGGATGAACAACATCTTCAGCTTGTTTGGGATGATTCCTTCGCCTGCTAAGGTGGATGATTACAAACCTGTTGAGGGGAAGGATTCTTTGAACGGGTCGGAGTATACAGTTAATGAGAATGGAGCGCGAGTTGTGGGTGAGAAGGGATATGCGGAGGATTTTCGATCCCCTCATGTTAAGGACGCTTTCAATACAGCGGACTATACTATTAACGACAATGGAGCGCGAGTTCTGATGCAGAAGGATAAGACGGAAGGCCGAGCTGAGCCTGTTGGTTACTGAGGAGGAGTTTATGATACCATTGTTGTTTTTGTAGTTCTGCGACTTTTGCGTGTTTCGGTAGAAAGACCAGACATGTAGTTAGCGAATAGATTTGCTTCGTGTGTTCAAATCGATGCCGATATTGCGCCCCACCGCCTTCATAAGCGCTCATGCTGGCTTCTGGAGGAATGTCAAAAGAACTTGACTCATCATCGGGCCGCAATCTAGAAGCCAAGTAAAAATAATCCTAACTGCCAAAAATCAAAATTGCAGGTCGTACCCGGGCTCGAACCGGGCTCTCGAGAATTCTCCGCAGAACATGACTTCCATTTTTCAGAATCTCACGTGCTAACCACTACACTATACCTATTTCTTATGTTAGTACTTGATTCATCTTTGAAGAGATGTAACTTTTGAGTACTTACAACCGTTGTTGTGCCCATGACTTTCTTATTTCTTTTGATGATAGTGATAGTTCAATGCCCGTCTTTGTTTGTGATTCAACAAGGTACTTAAGACAGCATGTGACGCGTGGCTGGCGGGCTTGGCGGTGCTCACTTTGACGTAGGACATTTCTATTATTCTCGATATGTATGCCCGTGCACGCGGACTGGTGCAACTCAGCGTTATGTTCATCGATCAGTCCATGCGGTCAACCTTAATATCTACGGAGCATTTGCCACTTCCAATGCCAGTCTAAAGTCCTCAACCAATGTCTCCGTGTCCTCCAACCCAGCAGACACACGAATTTTTGTAGGCTTCAAACCGTACTGCGCCACCCAACCCAACTCCTTAGAATAAACAGCCAGCGTAAATGGTAGTGCAAGAGTGAATGGGGCACCCAGATGTGGACCTTTGTGTAATTTTAAGGTATCGAAGAAGGCTGCTGCCGTAGGGGTATCCTTAAACTCGACACTGAGGAGACAACCATATCCAGGACTAAAGTCGTCTGTAACTGGACGCATGAATCGCTTGTAATGTTCCCCTGAGGAAATGAGTGTTGGGTAGTGAACGGCGACGATGGAACTCCCCACTTCTTGGGAGCGTGAGTGGAGGTATTCAGCGAGCGTTTTCGCGTTGTGATTCAGCTTCGTGGTACGGGAGAGATAGTCGCGGCTGTTCTTTTCGATAGCCACAACATCATCAATGTACAACTCTGGCACGTAGTATTCGCCGTAGATTGGTTTGAGTTTGGCATATTTGGGCGATACAGGATTGAGGATTGCAGATCCGGCAATAGCATCAGCATAACCGTTAAAGGTCTTCGTGAGTGAAGTTATCAGGATGTCAGCCATGCTCATGACATCGATATTTGCCCAGCTCCCGACGGTATCGTCGATAACGAGAACAGTGTCGTACTGGTCTGCAAGCTGACGGAGTCTGACGAGGCCGGGCGTGACAAGTAGTGGGTTGGAGGCAAAGTCTGTCCAGATTGCCTGCACTCTCCGTTTCTTTTTTCGTTCTGCCTCGCGGAACATTTGTAAATCTCGGAGGTCGGCCTCGTCCCTGCGGCCAAAGAGTTTGTAGCCTGGCCCAAAGGATATTCATTCTGGTATGTAGCAACAGCTGCAGCTGAATTATCAGCGAAACTTTCGACATCTTTCCATGTCGGCATATGAGCTGTCACCGAGTGTCGAGGGGCAGGCGGTACAGGAACACCAAGCCGAGTTGTAATTTTTGTACGCATTTTTGCGGTCGTTGAGGTGAAGAATGATATGCCTGGACTGCGGTTGAGATGAGTTGATCAAAATGAGGCTGAGACGAAGCTTTTGATGTGGGATTTCTTCTCACGCGAGTTGTGACTGGTGAGGTTTTCGTGTGGTGAAATATGTTGCATCGAAGAGGTTGGTGGGCCTCGTCCTTATTAAGGTTTGGCACTAAATTACCTAGGAGATTTGTTGTGGCGGAACTCGATATCGAGCCAACGCACCCAGTCACATCAGTACATTCATGCTGTGTTGCTATGATCCAATCGACCCTCGATCTAATTTGCACCACGGTCTAAGTCCAGAGGATGAGGGGTCAACATTGAGCTTTTTTAGAATGAGATATTCCCGAAAATGAAGTTGGTTGCGAAGTAGCACAAAGATCACCTAAACAAAGCTACACGACGGGCTCGAAATGGCCTTTCACCCTGAACGACACCTTCCTTGGGGTTCAATGGCCCTCGAATGTGAAGCTAAGGATCTGAGAGACTGAGATCTTTTTACATCGTTCTGGACTGCAATTTTGGCACCATCCTCGGATACCGGAACCAAGTCCTCATCATAAGAGGGAACGAATCGAGAGCGGAGTGTGGTCCTCTCCAGATTATCCGGGGGCACACCTGCAGAATTCAGTGCCTTTCGTAAGTCCTCGAGTACCGAATTCTCCTTCTCCTGAAAACTCAGCTGAACGCTGAAGAACTCCACGCTACGTCCCTTCATTAAGTCCCGTGGCGTTGGAACAAAGGTTTGCCTTACCACCAGAGTAATGTCCGAAAGCCTCGTCATCTCAACCAGCAGGAATCGGATAGCTTTGATGCTGACCTTTCCGAAAGGGTTTTGATGGGCATCAAAGGAGGTTTCGAGTTGAAGGTGTCGAATGTTTTGACAGACATCTGGACCAAAGTTGTACGCGATCGGATATCGAAATGGAATATAATTAGGAATGCTGGTCAAGAGATTTGGTTGGACAAAGCGATCGGTCTCAAAGTTTATGTACAGTGGTCGTAAAGTCTCAGGGGATTCTCGCGACGTTAAGCTGGTACCATCGACATCCTCCGCTTGTCGTGGGGTCCATCGGTTGGAATCGTCGAAGACTTCGTAATGTTTCTGAGCTTGGATACGAGATTCACGACAAACGTGAAGGACAGATGGAGCTGCCGATTGTCCTTCGACACGATGATCAGCGAATCCGTAAGGTTTGTTCCTGACGAAGCAATTCATCTTGATGATGCGAGACTCAAAGCAGACTTGCTTCCCTAGCTCACAAGACACAGATCAGCATTCTCCCACGAGACTTGGCGTCGAACAACAGCAGCGCGGTCGGGCCAGAGACACAGATTTGGACTTACATATCTCCACCCGGAGCACGAAGGGCAGCCTAGCGAAGCAGGTAAAGACTCTCGGCGCGACATGCAATCTGGGCAATCTCGATAATTGTCGTTCGAAATTGGTTGCTGGCCTTCCTACGACTTGTGTTGACGGAGATGGAGACATCGCGATGTTTGGGATAGATTCCGTGATGCCTGCTGATACTATTGGAGTGGAAACCTGAGACTTGAGAAGGGTGATGTAACTGGTTTGGTGCCGAGCGCTGACCCATCACACACGTGACATACTCACAGTATCTAACAGTGGGAAGTGAACATATTTTTGGTGAAGGAATAGAACAGAAGGTTATGGGATGTTCAACCGCCCTTTTATCTCCAGTAACTGAGACCCTTCCTCGTCAGCAGCAATGATATAGTCAGTACTGAAATTTGTATCCAGTCCAAGCGACGATATCCATATGTCGAGTGGTAGAGTTAGCCTGTTGTACTTCACTAAAGACTATATCTCACCGAAAGTGTCCGGATAACATGAGTAGAGAAAAGCGCTTTTTTAAGTAAAATCTCATTTTCTAAAATGTTCTGAAAACACTGATGTCTCAAAAGGTCGCAAAGGGTTCCAGATCTGGCTTGTTTGAAAGCCAGAGCATGCTAAGGCCCCCAACTGCAAACAAAGAAAGATCCTACTATCCTTCACATCGTGAAAAAGTCATCTCTAACTTACCACACCTTTCAGCTTGACCTAGACCCTGCTCGACACAAACTGCGTAGGATGATAACTCCCACCAGGAAGCTAGTGGAACGCAGTCTGGTTGAACGTCGTGGACGCTGGGCAGTTCAAAAGCTGGGTCGCTGGTGATATAAAGCACGACGTCGGGGTATGACAACAACAGCCCCAAAACATGTATTCGCAACAAGAAATTTGGAGCTGAAGTGATCACAGAGAAAGCCCCAGAGTTACACGGCACATTAATGAAAAGACAAATTTTGGAAAATTGTGGGCGATGTCAGAGCGCGGGAAGGCAGCACATTCGGAGACGTCTGGCTGCCTAGCGAATACAGTCAAGGCAGGGCAACAAGTCGAAGTCTGAGCCTATCTCCAGAAGTGCCAAGAAGAAAATTCGAGTGGAGTTGAGTAGTACAGAACCCACTGTACGTAAATATCTTGCGTCTAATCAGTATCCCTACTGCGCTGGGTATCTCTTTGCGGCCTTACTTCACTGAAGTTCGACGTCAATTACGATTTGTAATGATGATTTGTTCTCATGCAACAAACATTACTCTACTCACCCAGTGAGTGAGACCTTCACAGGTCCTCAATTCCCGTCATAAACTTCACACTATTTTTCAGAATCGTCCTCATAGTCTCCAACTCCCCTTCATCCCTCGGCCCGTAAATCATAAGGTATGTCCCAGCAACCCCAAACATGTTCACCCTTCCCAGAAACGGCTTCGTCCGCGCCAGTCTATGTCTTTCCGCCCAGTTCTTTTCGATCAATATCTTTGCATCGGCAGGTGAAAAGTACAGATGTACAGATGCGTCGTGATGGATGTGACCGATCTCTCCACGTGAGATACGAGCAGTTTGCGGGATTTGGGAGCGAGGGTCTAGGAGAAGAGAGGATTGCACGAAGATGGCATCGTGGTGCTTCTCATACAACGAGCGTTTGGTTTCGAGGACTTTGGGGTGCTTCTTGACTATATCGTCGAACAGCTCTTTCAATGGCTAAAAGTATCGAAGGTTGTGTCAGCAAGGTCATGTGACTATTCAGTTTCGGTGTTGGAAAGGGTTCGGCCTACAGCTTTCATTGATTCCGGAGCTTTCTGGGTCATCTGCCGATGGGGTGCGATACCATATAGCTTTGCTCTCCCGCCTTTTCTGGGCGGTAGGCCCAGAATTTCTTGGTGGGCGCCTTCGGACGGGTAGTCGCCGGTCCAAGTTGCATCGTTCTCATTGAGAGCGAATGGCCGGACGAGGATTGTTATCGCTGCCCATCCGAAGATGTTATATGGCACACCTCCGGGACCGAGAGCCAGAAAATCTTGGTAATCCTTGATACACCAGATCAATACTGCCGTGGATGCGCCAACCAAGGGGATGGTGATGCCGGGGTTCTTCCGGACAAGGTCAGCGAGTTGTGCAGTGTCAAGACGTCGGAGCGTGAGGTTTTTCATGGTGAACAGCTTCGCAATAAAAGACGACACAAAAGGAAATGGAACCGGAGGGTACAACGATTGTTGGGTCTTTCGAGTGATGTCTGACGCTGCTGAGAAATGGTGCGACTTTGACGTCCGTCGTCCGATGATGTCGGGTAAGACAGCAAGCGAGGTCGTCGCCCCACCAACATCACGGATAATAGAGAGAAAACTCAATGATGGTGGCAAAGGTATAATCTCACCGAGTATTTTTTCGAGATTCTTTGCATGTTTTGTGATTGACCAATGATGTGCATAAATTCAAGTGAATCTCTCGAGTTGACTGTCCTATGACAGGTTGATGCTTTCGACACAGCTGAGCCTGAACACACTCTACAAAACAGACAGCACAAATGGCGGCAGCAAAGACTGGATATTATCGTTCGGAACTCCACTGACTGTGATGAAAAAGGCACTCGAGTACAGGACTACGGGAAGTTTACCGCAAATCACAGAAAAGACATTTGATTAATGCTAAGGACACCGAGTCTTCTCCACGGGTAGTCGGGATTCAGTTCACGACAATACTTTCACAAATCGGGAGCCGTCAAGTTTTAGTCTCAAAGATACTGATCTTCGCTTTCGATCCACATCCAATACCTTGGACTTTCCTTACCCCCTAGTAATCGATTAAATGCACTTCGACCCGACCTCCCGCTCGCTTAGGCCCCCTTCCACCAACAATCAGCCTCAATCAGCCTCACCTCGAACCAAACAAGACAGACTCGTCCATGTAGGCCAACATCTTTCTCAGCCTCAAATTCACCCTCCCGGAAAGTCCACATTCTCTGTAACCAATTCCCTTGGCACGTGCTCTGTACGACGCCGTTCCGTGTCGAGATCCAAGGCAGGCGGTTACGCAGCCTCGTGCAAGATACCCGAAGTGGTGATTGAGCCGCACGAGAATAATGTCTACCAATCAATTAAAGATCGACGAGATATTGGTACCTGATTTGGAGCCGCACGAGAACTGGTAGAGGTATGTGTGGATGTGGCGCGCTGGGAGAGGGAAGAGATCTGCGTGGAAAAGGGATTTGACGGGAAGATGCAGACGGGAGTGAGTGAGCTGAGAATGGAAATATTGATTTATGATGTGAGGTGGGAGATTGAGATTGGGGATTTGAAATGGGATTTTGGTGAGGCTCTGCGGAGCGTCTTCCAGCTCGCTGGACATGGTTGTTTCGAGCCATTATATAAGTACGACCATGCCCGCTTTGCCAAATGTACTCATTACCTTTCAAAGAAGCCTCGTCAATAGCAGCCCGAGTTAGGGTTTTCCGGTCTCATTGCACTTTTTTCTCCCTACGAAACTCGCACTAACCAATCACATCAATCATGAAGTCCTTCACCGACGTCCCATTCTTGCTCTTGAGCATCATGAATTTCCTCAAGACCACCAGTGTCTCAGCAACTGGCAGCGACATCCACGTCCAGAAAAATCCTCAAAATCACGTCCATCTTCTAGCTCGACAAGATGATCCAAGTCTAATTGGACCCCCTATACCCCTCAATGACTCGTCCAGCTATCCCTCCTTCCCATCAACCGACACAATACCCGACTCCACTTCCACCTCAAGCAGCATCAGCTTCTCCGTTCTCGGCGAAGCTCTGATCCAAGATCTCAATTGCAAGGATTGCTCTGCACAAGGCGACATCTCGCTCCAAGGTACCAGCGGGACGAGCAGTGACGAGGACTCATCTGGATGGTCTTTGACGGCAGCCGCCAATGGCGTCTCAGCACATGTCGAGATCGAAGCGAGTCTGCGACCAGATACAGAAGTAGGGTTTCAAGTGACTTTGAAGGAGATTGAATTGGAGAGTTTTGAGATTGCGGGTGTGGTGGTGGTGACGCCGAAGATTGTGGTGGAACTGATTGTCTCTGGTGGTGTGACTGTGGATATAGATGTGGAACTGGGATTTGATGTCGTTGTGAGTGAAGGTGACCTACTCTCTAGCCTCATCTTCGAGGTGAAAGCAAAACAGAGAGCTGACATATTTTACTATTTCCAGATACCAGACGGTGCATCCATCTTCATCACCAGCTCTGACGGAACCGATCTTTCGGCCAGTATTGTAGGCTTGTAAGTCATCGATCCTTCCCAGACCGCCAGCAGGATTTGGTTGTCTTCGAAACTGACACCGTATGTACCAAATAGCAACGACACACAAATCACCCAATTGCCGTTTAGCGCGAACATCTCCAACCCGGAAGGTTACCTCGGTATCGGGCTCCGCTTCAATTATCTTCTTGCTGTCAGCCCAATCTCCGACTTCCTCCCCTCTGTATACGCGGGTGTTTATACTACCGTGCCTGGACTTGCCACAGTATTCACACCAGTCAGCAATGTCAATGCAAATTGTCAGAACATCACTTCGTCCGAAACAGACGCTGCGTTGCAAGTCGCTTTCCCGAACCTACTAACCATACAGCCTATAGCTTTTGCTGATGTCGGTGCTACAATCGGACTTGATCTCTCTGGAGACGGTTTTGAGTTCCAGCAGTTAGAGTTAGATGAGGAGCTTGCAAATGTGGATTTTGCACTGCCGAATCAATGTTTGGAGTGGGATACTTCTGCTGAAGGTGGTGGAATATTTGGCGCTCCTGATATTGAAGCGGTCACTGGGGGAGACTCCGAGACAGGAACAAGCTCTGCTACGGGAACTGCAAAGGGTGGTGCCGGGGGCACACCAACTGGAACTTCACGTTCTTCTCCTACCGGAACATCTGGAGCTGCTGCGGAGACATCGAGCAATGGTGCTAGCAATATGTCCATCATATCGAATGAGATGGGGCTTGGCTTGGTGGTGGGATTATTGACTTTGGTGCTTGCGTTCGTTGGTGCTTTGTTGTAATATGATGATGTAGCGGTTAGTATGAGATTTGGGTCTTTTCAGGAATAATATGAGATCAATCAAACGGACGATGATGAGCTTGAGAATATTCTACATGTGCATGAAAGTCACAAAGACTACCCTATCGAGACGGAATGAGGTCGTCAGCTTAAGCAATCTGACTTGCTGACCTCGCACTCGAAGCGAACTGCGCCGCTAAGCGACCGATCTTCACTCTTGTACGGCATAATTTCAAATCTCACCCTCAAGCCTTCCAAAAACCAAGACTTTCAGGAAGCAAGAAATTCTTCCAAAACAAGTTCAGACCCCCATAGGTATGCTATATCCAATTCACTCCGTCGCCGTAGCAGGGGCAACAGGCAACACCGGCCCCACCGTCACGAAAACACTCATCGACGCCGGCTTCGTAGTAACAGCTCTCACCCGCTCAGCCAGCAAGACGCAAGGACTTGCTGGTCTGGACGTCAGGATCGTAGAAGTAGATTACCTATCCCACGACTCCCTTGTTTCCGCACTGCAAGGAATCGATGCCGTGGTCGTCTGTGGAGTAGGCATGTACGTCCATGTGACCACATCCCATCATATCCAACTTACGGATCGAATGCAGTATAGCTGACTGACATCACACCCCTCAGGCTCCCCGAACAAATAAACCTAATAAACGCCTCCATCGCCGCCTCCGTATCCCACTTCCTCCCCGCCGACTTCGCCAGCGAGCTCGAAACGCCCGCAAAACGCAGCATGCGCGTTCACCGCGACAAAGTCCTCACAATGGACTACCTCCGTTCTCGCCAAACGGAGATTTCGTGGACTTGTATCCATACGGGACCATTGCTGGATTATCTGCTCAATATCGGCGTGCTGGTTAATTTGAAGGGTCGAAGTATCACTCTTTTTGATGATGGTGAGAAGAGATTCAGTACTACGACGATGGGGACAGCGGGAAAGGCTGTGGTTGCTGTGCTGAGAGGTGGAGAGAAATTTGCGAATCGGAAGGTTACGGTTCATGATGTTGTTACGAGTCAGAATGAACTTTTGAGATTGGCGAAGGAGGTTGTGACTTGTAACGGGGAGGAGTGGAGTGTGACTAGTTTGAGGACGGAAGATTGTGAGAGGAGGGCGCAGGAGGCATTTGAAGCTGATCCGGATAGTGGAGTAGGGATACAGATGGAGAAAGTAGTGGGGGTATTTGGAAAAGAGCATGGTTCGGACTTTGGGAAGGCAGATAATATGGAACTGGGAATACCGGTGATGAGCGAGGAGCAGTTGAAGCAGGTGCTGGCGAAGTTTGCTTGAGCGGCTGGAATCTGTTAGAAAGCGCTGAAGCGATGTGTTGAAGATGGTGCGATTGAGGATAAAATCAAGGGAAAGCCGCTATAGAGAAAGGGAAAGCGAGGACAACTTGGACAAGTTTCGAAAGCGGTCTCCATTGGCTGAAGATGTGATCGTAACGGAAAGACGTCAAGCTTGGCAGTTCTCGTGCTTTCACAAGGGCTGCCAAAGGCCTCAATGGTTCCCGGCGGCTGAAGCTTGAACTTGATGACATTGCATCTATACCCTATACACTTTTACTTTTGATATCATACAGATACGGGATCCCAAACCATCCCAGACCATTCCCATCTATTGTATCTTCTTCCCACTAGTCGTCAACTTCAAAGGAACGGGCTTACTCCATAACCATAGAGCGACAAATGCAACCCATCCAGTAACAGTAACGCCGATACCCGCAATCCATGGCCAAGCACCACTGATGACCCAACTCCTTGGCCATTCATCGTGGGCGAAGTGGCGGACGGTGACGGTATTCTTCTCCTCGATATTGGTGTAGAAAGGACGCTTGTAGTTGACCTTGAAATTGAAGATTCCATGCTGGTCAGGGAGCTTGAAGCTTGCTGTGTACTGACCCCAGCCAGATGGAGTCTTGACATATTGCAAAGGGAGGCGGTGGAATGGTGAAAGCATGGAGAACTCAAGTTGGATAGAATCGCCCGCCGGAGGCACAAATGGTCGGTATCTATCCCAGAAATATTCTCGGATCTCAATGTTGTAGGTCTGTAAAAGTGTTAGTGTTGATCGAGCCATGTTTACTGGTGAGGCTGAGACGTACCACATCGTTTTTAACTCTGTATATCTTTGGGTTTGTAACGTTGCTCCTGACACCACTCTCATTAAGGTAGTGCTCAATGTTGAAGACCTGTAGGACTCCGATTTCCCCGAAAGTCCAGCCAGTGACTTCCTTGATGAATTCCTGGTTGGCAGTGGAGACAGTCTTGGCATCAGATCCAGCACCACCCATGCCAACACTGCGCTTGACCTTGGCATCAAACCACTTGTCCTCGAGCATCTCTGCCGATCCGATCACTGTGAAGCGCGCAGAGTTTCGTGCCTGCATTGTAGTGATCAAAGACAATTGTGGGCCGACTGCAAATGGATCCTCCACGCCCTCGATATCATCCTTTGGGTTGTATGAATATGCGGATCGAGGAGCTCGGAGAATTGGAGTCAACAATGGACTGGTATTACCGAGAGTTTGTCCAACACCTCTTGGGAATGCGAGGACATCTCCACCCTTTCCATCGCCAACAAAGAAGTTCTTGACGTCTGGTCGGATGGCGTCTGGTCGAGGAAGGAGAACGACATCGTGCTGCTCCGAGGCGCTTAGGGTATCATAGTTGAAGTGATCTACAACGAGGGCATTGCGATCTGTAGGAAGGTGGATATCGAGCTCGAGGAGGAGGGAGACGAGGGAGCTTGGTGTTGGTACAGAAGAGGACAAAGTCAACATGATGTTTCCGCCGCCATTGATGAAATCGAGGAGAAGTTTTGGCGTGAGATTTGGTCCAAGTCCTACTATCTGTCAGCTTCAATTCCAAACCGTCCAATATCTGTGCCTACCCTTCGACTTGGAGGGGAGAATAAGGACATGATCGAATGCCCTTTCTCCCAAATGAAATAGGGCAAGCTTCTCGTTCTTAGGTGACTCGAATGTAAGTGAAAATCCCCTATCTGTAGCAGCAATATATTAGTACTATTCACAAGATCAATTGCAATGATAGGAAGCTCTTACCTTCCAAATCGGCAATATATTTCGAGTATTTGGACTTATCTGCCAATTCTTCCAGTACAACTAGTGTTCTGTAATCGCCTTTTGCATTGAGTGCCTCCACCAGGGAGACTATCCCTAGGAAAAGCGCAGGAAGTGACCACCTCATTGTCGTTGATGTGAATATGGGATTCCGGCTCTGAATCTGGCTGGCATCTGGATGCTGCGCGTCCTGGAGCTTTAGGAAACGTATACAATGCCAAGATTCGACGGAAGAACTGTTGATCCGCTTTGCAGCACGTGATGTTTAAGGCCCGAGCTTCAGTTGAACCTCGAACGTTCAAGCATCGAATTCGCCAGTCCTTGCAACACTCCTGCAACACTACACAGAGATTGAAGGAAGGTCGCATACCATCAATTGAGTGAGTACATGATGCTTGAAGCTTTGGGGAGATCCTAACATTTGTAGACACGATGTCGGCCCTTCCACGATTCTTTTCGCATCCAATTCGGTACCTACGATGGGCCGCAATTGAGAAGCCCGCGATCTTCTACTCGTTGGTCATTGGAAGCATGGGACCTGTGACTATTTTGGTCGCTCCACCGATCCGCAGAATGTTTGGAGATGGCAAGAGACCGGAAATACCCCTCACATATCCAAGTACGTAGAAGGGAATCAGGACGCAAAGGGGAAATTGAGAAGGCTAACTTTGTGATGCAGTTCCATCCGGACCAAGGAAAACACTGGAGGGCTACGATGATGAATAAAGTGGTGGTACAGACTCAAAGGATTGGCGGATTGACGTTGGCGGGATGTACATAGGTCGGCGTTTATAATGGATGCATCAGCCCCAAGTGGCACACATACACACCTGGCTTCCCAATGGTACGAAGAGCATTCTGGACATGCCTTGCTCGCAGGATCATCCACAGGTAATTGAGATTCGGAAAGTTCACAATCCCCAGGTCGTTTTCAAATCGATCCGATGAGCCAGGTCATGAAGCTGTCGTACAAAGTCGGTCTACCCCTCCCGAGGCATAACAACACTGCATCGGTCGGAGCGAGCTCCTCCGCAAACAAAGCAGTCATTCGAGAACTGTTCTGACCATATGTGTCAACGATCCGGAGGACTTATAAGTGGAAGAAAACCCCTCCCTGGTTGACAGGGGAAAGAGCCTCTTCTGCCTGTTTTGTTTTTGGTTTATTGCTCGCCGCGTGCTTTTGACTCGAGCGCTTCCCCTGCTATAGTCAACCCGTCTCTTAGTTGACCTTCCCGCAACTTTCAATTACCATTGTCTCATACGTCCGCCAGTACCCACTGGCAAGTTAGGATTGCACCTGCCAAGTGGCATACTTCATCTTCCTGTGTTCGGATACGAAATTGCTTCCATGGGCATCAAGAGGAGGCTTCGAGCTCTTGGACCATCCTGTGCAAAGATCAGCACACAGAGCGATTGAGTGCAGCGCCTGGTCCGCATATTTGAGCTTTTGTGAGACTCGAGGCCTCCACGAAGAGAGACCAGTGTGTGATGCAACGTCAAGTTTAGCGCATTGTGCAAGCTATTCTACGTTGTTACTTATATTGCAGCCAGAAGTTCCTTGAACCCTCAAAATGACAGCTTGAAATGTCTTGAACTGCCTAGAGCAATATTTGAACAACTGCCGGTCCTACGTACTTCGCTCATATTCGGTTGGTGGCAAACAACCCTGGATTCTTCCAGACCACGAAGGCACAATGGGCAAGGTCTAGCGGGTACAAATGTACTCGGTATCTCAGAGGGTCCGCGGTACTTAGTGTCGTCCTTTACTTGCAAAACTTTGGTTCCGGCATCTAGCGGGCTGCTCCACAACTGAGAAGTACAGCGCTGGTGCATTTCGCGACATTGCTCTCCACTCACCTGATGCAACACAGCACTATGCCCAACTAGCGGACTTTACCACCAAGTTCATGATAAGTCTACCAAACAATGGAAAGACGATAGTACACTTATTGAAATGCACCACTGGCTTTCAACATTGGAACACAAATGACCGTGCACAAGTGCGACGCAAGCTGATGAAAACTGCAGTAGTTTTGCATAGGGTTCAAAGGTCCTTCGAATGCACCTGCAAAGTTGCAAGTCACACTCGAAGCTCAATGACGCCTACCGTGTCGCGCAGCAGGGTTGTATCAACGTTGATCGAAATACGTAGCCGCCAGATAGTTGTCGTTTTTAACATTTTGTTGTAATTGTCCATCCACCGAGCACTTATATTCTTCTCGTAAATCCACTTTAAAAATCAAGTCGACTCTACAGCGAAGCAAGTCGTCAAGATGAAACTTTCATCACTCCTTCTCTTTTCAACAGTAGTGCAGGCTCAGCTTTGAAAAAGCGATATGACCTTGATGGAATGGGTATCCCAGATTATTGTTATGATGACGATGCCGGCGTCGCTCATTGTCTCGACTCAAACAACAAATGGACTACGTTCAAAGGCACTGCTACCAAGAAACCGGTCACAAATTCAGTATCGACCAGATCTGTCTCTTTGACTCCTCTGTCTATCAGCTCTACTCCAGTGACAAGCTCAAAGTCTTCAAGTTCAGCCAAGTCAACGACTTCTGCCAAGTCAACATCCTCTTTACAGGCGTCGGCCTCTTCTCGATCAACTAATGTAAAAGCTTCATCAAAGACAACAAGATTGGCCAAAGCAAGCAGTTCATCCAAATCAACATCATCGCCACAGATATCCTTCTCTTCTCGAGCAACTGCCTCTTCAAAGTCCAGCACGGCCAGTTTTACAGCCTCTAGCTCCACGCTCTCAGCGCCAGTCCTCCCCGCCCCAAATGGTCCATCTCCCGCATGGAATACATACTCCAGTAGCATCCCCGATCCAATATGGGACAAAGGGCGTACCTCTGTCCTCTCCGGCACAACATTCTGGAGCTTTGGCGATGCCCATGCGAAAAGCGGTCTGAAGAATGGCTTCTCGATGGGCGCTGCATTCTATGCTTCGACGACCAATATCTTAAGAGGTGGACACCAAGGATATAAAGAGCGTGAATGACTGGGACTTTGCGAAAGCGTGGGAGGGAGATCTGAAGCCCCAGAATGACACACCGTTTTGGGGAATGGATACCTCAAATGTGGCGGAAGTGACGCTTGGTGTGGGAGTGGGGTTCGTGGTATGTATCATCTCATTTGTTCCCTTTCAATTGAAAACGCATAACTAAAGCTCGCAAAGTGGGAACTCTGGCGCGCAACGACAGGCCAATACGTCGACCGCAGCTCCGGCATGATCAAAGTCACCCTCGGAACCAAAGTCCCCATTGCGAACCGCACCGGCGCTCTCATCACAGGCCCCGATGGCCTCCAGGTTGGTCTCATGACTGTGCTCAAAGCAGAAGATTATATCTACGTATACAGCAATGCCGAGCCAGAGAATTTCGTCGTCGGTCGTGCAAAATTGAGTGATGCTTTTGATGCGACGAAGTACGAGTTTCTGAAGAAGGCGGGGAATTGGGTCATGGGGATTCCCAAGGCGCAAGATACAAGTTATGGTGTGCAGGGATAATTGAGGAGTAATGGGCAGGTGAGCAACCCTTTCCCGGCCGAGTTGAAGTTGAGTAGTTGCTGACTTATTGTAGATCAAGGCTCGATCATGTATTCGAATTACTTGAGGAAATACCTGCTCTTTACAGGCGCGTATGGGACTTACAGGAACTTCTATACCAGCGATACGCCGTATGGGCCGTGTAATGGACGGTATATTCTTGCAATCAATATCGGATATGGGATCAACGTGCATCCGCAGTTTAGTCCTGGTGGTGATCACAGGATCTTGTATGTGTCGAGTGGAACTCAGGATGGGATTACCATGTATAAGGTGGAATTTAAGTACTAGCCAATTTTGGGAACAAAGAGAATGTCTGGTTCATATACAAGAGTAGGAACATACCAAGGCAACATGTTTCCCTGATGTTGTGGACCAAAGACTCCAGCACCACGTGACATCAATATCAGAACATAATTCGAAGTGGGTCGAGAGGACTGGCTGGCTACTGTTGGCATCTATCCGTGTGGTTAAGGAGTGCATTGTGTCCAATGAAAGGTTGCTACCAATCATTTTTGTGCCCTTATCAAAGTGAGGCTGGCTGGCTGGCTGGCTGGCTTGAAGCCTGCTGAAAGACAATGCGCATTGCCAAGTCAGGAAGTTGTTCTCAGTCAGACCATATATCAGAACATGTTAACTCAGCTGAAAAGCGAAGATACGGGTGCCGTCAGAGATGGAGACTACAGTCACTGGCGAAAGCGTCTCGTCTGTGGTCCAGATAAACTCTTTGAGTTCAAGGCGATGCTTCGCAGGAGGCGGGGGAAGATTCTTGGGTGAAGCTTCCTTCAATAAAAGAGAACCGATTGTGCTGATGAGACAGCTCGGTGGCCGCTGAAAATCAAAGTGGCCTGATAGGATGGGACAATGTGAAGTTAAATTTATAAGATGTCCGTTTGCTTTCTAGAAGGGAAACCTGGATGTAGACTTGACAGGTGCGTCTTGGCTGCAGTGTTGGTATTCGTCGCTTGAATAGGAGTGTAATCCAAGCACCATTCCGTTTCTCACGAGACTGTTAAACAATAACACACGTAGAGACAACTTGCCATTCATTTCCTCAAACAGTCATTTGATGATCCTGTAATTCCTGTCAACAATCGTCATTCGTCGACTACCTCAAGAAGTTTTTCGGACATAAGAAAAATCCTCAACGATGGTTGCATCCCGCCAAACGAATACGGGCACCACCAATGACGAATAAATCAGCCTCACGCCACGACCCCTGCCTAGGCTCCCGTATATACACCTTTCTGATTCGCCGAACCAGCTGTCAAGCGGAATGTCGGAATAAGCTTTTATACACGCTTATCTGCGACTTGTCGAAGCGAGGGCCCAGAAGTAGTTGCGTAGAGTCCTGTCGGAGAGAAGTGGTGCCGAGTTTGAAGCAGCTAACCACTCATAACAACACGGCGCTGGAACACGGCACGGTTCTTTGCGAGACGAGGCAGAGTACATATTTTAAATGATGCCCACATTTGAGGCGAGGGTTTTAGCAGTTTTTTTGTTTCCGTTCTGAGATTCGCGATCATAGATTTGACTTCTAGGACTAGAGGAGCGGAGTTCTTCTTGCTCGAATCACATTCTTTGTTCGGTTGTGATTCACGGAGGGATACTTCCGTTGGCTTTCGAGTCAAGGCTGTACGGCTCGTAGCCTCGCCACTACTTATTCGACTGTCCATTTGCGACTTCATTTTTCTCTTCTCGATCAATACCCTTCAATTTCAAGATGGACTCGATTCTTACTTCCATGATGAGCCTCGTAGCTCGCAAAACCCGTCTGGAAATGCTGGCTGAATGCACCATCGACACCTGCCCAATCGACAGCTCATACTATTTCTACCGAGTCTCCCTGGCAGCAAATGCAACATTCATTGCACTCTTCGCCATCTCCTTGATCGGATTCTTGGTCACTTATGCGGTTACACGTCGAGCAACCGCTTTCACATTTGCCGTCTCAGCGGGTGTGATCCTGGAAGTCATTGGATATGCCGGCCGAATTATGAGCTGGAAGAACCAGTGGGAGGAGAATGGATTCTTGATGCAAATTGTGTGCCTCACAATTGCTCCTGCTTTCATCGCAGGAGGCATATATCTCTGCCTGAGACGCATCGTCTATGCATTCGGACCCGAGAACTCCAGAATTGCGCCAGAGACTTATACTCGCTTTGTATGTAACTCGTACGGTCACACTAATCAACACTTACTAACGATATTCACAGTTCATTCCTTGCGATCTCCTTTCTCTCCTCCTCCAAGCAGCCGGTGGCGGCATCGCCTCATCCGCCTCCCACCAACACAAATCCACGAAAGTAGGCGACCACATCATGGTCGCCGGTCTCGCATTCCAAGTCCTCACCCTCCTCATCTTCATGGTGCTATGCGGCGACTTCGCGATCCGCACACGCCGCCGCTACAAGTCCCTCGGCGAGGCAGCTTTCGATCAGAACCCTCACTTCGTCACCTTGCGACATTCGAAGATGTTCAAGGGCTTTCTCGTAGCTTTGACGTTGGCTACGATCTGTATATTCTGGAGAAGTGTGTATAGAGTTGCGGAGTTGGCGGAGGGGTGGACCGGGAGCTTGATCAAGAGGCAGTGGTTGTTTGTGGGGTTTGAGGGGGTTATGGTTATCGTGGCTTGTTTGGCTCTTAATCTGTTCAACCCGGCGTTTGCGTTCTCTGAGGGCGTGACGGGATTGGGTGGGTTGGGAAGTAAAGAGAAGATGCGGAAGCAAAGTCAGAAGGCGAATGAGGGGAGCTCGAATAGTAGTGATGTTGATGGCGGGATGAAGGCAAGCGTCTAGGCGGCCGAAGGTTAGGTATATTTAGATGATGTGATGATCAAGATACCATTATAGGATTGTGTGGCTTTGCTTCAATCGAAGTTTCCTTAGACAGTACAGCATTTAAACCTCGCAGTGTCGTTTCACACAGCAATCCAGAAACTCACTTCAAATTCCTTCTGCTGTGTGACATCTCATTCAATCAATTGAGGAAAGAATCGTCACAGTAAGGTTATGAAGTAAACAGCACAAGCAAGAACATCGGCAAGTAGAACCAGAAGCAAAACAAACTGCTATGCTTGGAGGTTGCAAGACAGTCGGCTGAAAAGAGGACAATACTGGACTGGCAACGGCACCGTGACCCATCTCAGCTGCGCCCAACAATAGTGTCCAATTGTAGCTTCCCTTCGAGATAACGTCGACTGAGCCCTTGATGATGTTGAGCTCGACCAATAGAATGTTCAACCGCGAATGAATGCTTCACTGAGTCTCGATAATTCGATGCCGTCCAAACAAGGAAGATCATCATTGTAACGGGTATAGTGAACGCCCAATAGATCCAAAACCTGTTGCCTACCACTTGAGATTCATTCCATTGTAGTGTCGGCATGGAAAACAGAGCTGCAAAGAAGGTGGCGGGCAAGAACAGCATGGTCATAACCGAAATAGTCTTCATCGCCCCACTGTCGTTCTTAGCAGCTCTTGCAACTGCGAGATTGGCCTCGGTGAGTCCTTTGCTCATCTTTGTAAGCTCAATACTAGCCTGCGTGTCTGCGCGCGCAATGAGGTTGAATAACTATGCCTCGTAAGCAATTAATTGACGCAGCCGTGGATATCTTCAACTAACCACGGACATCTGATTCTGCATTCGATCAGCCAAGTACTTTGCCTTAACGTTTTCGTGATCGAGATATCCTCTGGCAACCAACAGGGCATCCCGATCTTCAAAAAGAGGTTGACTCGAATGATCCATCTGTATAAGCACTTGATACATTCTACACAGTGTCTCGAAGTCCCGTCTAGCCACAGCTATTTCGACGGCAACACGCGCTATTTCCCTCGACCATTCCGTGAAGATGTCCGGATCGCTGGCATATTGAGGCCGACGACTCTTCCCATACCCTGTGCCTTCCTCGATAGTTTGCAGCACGTGCCAACAACGGTCGTTGATATTTTTTATAGATTCAATTCCAAAAACTAAGCATTGCCACAGAAGGCCGAGAGGTTGCTTGAGCAGCGCGAAGTTGTATCCGACCTTGGATCCAAGCTCAGATTCAGTTGCACAAGGAATGAAAAGCCCTCTGGTTGTTTCCGAAGCAGAGTCAAAATTCCAAATGAATATGTCAGTTTCAACCCTCATGTAGAAGGTCTCCACTCCGGACTTATAAGTCCAGCAAAATGTAGACTCAATAGACGAAAGTGGCCGCAAAGCTCCATAATCAAGCTGCAGGGTGTTTATTATCTCCATGAACAGTCGTCGTTTGAAGTCGAGCATAAGATTTGGCTTTATCCTAGGAATGCAAACCAGCACAGACTCGCCTCGTGTCATTTGAAGCTTTACTTGCTCCAATATTTCAGATCCTGTGTAGAGTTGCCATTCTGCTGATGAACAATCGCCTGGTCCCAGAACTAATACGTGCGCCTCTTGTGTGTTCTCGGTGAAAAGTATCTTTGCCTCGAAATTCCTCAAGAGATCAGCTCGAAGGACCTCCATTGCTCCGCTTTTGAGCGATGTGTGTGTCTCAAATTTCAGTGGTTGGTGCAAATTCAGGGTGTTAGGTGACAAGCCGAGGGGTATAATGTGGTTCAAAGGAAGTGCAGATGACGAATGTGACCGATACTGTGAGCGTGCTTTATATCTCTGAGTCGGCACAGGCTCGGCGTCGCTAGCGCAGAAACAGGGCGTTTGGCGTTTTTGTAGGTGGCTCACTGCCCCGTTGAACCCCAAGATTCTTCCCTGGTTTGCTTCACACCAGTATCTCTTTATTTGGCCTCGCGAAAATTACTTATGAGTCTCTGAGTCAATTATAATAACAATGTATTTGATAAATTGCATGGCTTAACTTACCCGTACTGTTTTGTCGACTTTCTTATATGCAACTAATCGCCATTTATGAAGTTCTGTAGAGCTTCAAGAGAGGGCGATAGCCTATTTATTCATGTTCGACAGTACTCGCTTGCTTGCCCAGTATATATTGCATACGCCTTGCAAGCCTCCCGATGAGGTGCAGTACCTTCGCGCCCACTTGTGATCAGATGTCTGCCGATGACAAACTGATATGGAGGGATTTTTTTTTGGCGCGGCTGTACCAAGGAGTTTGATGTTCTTCGTTGGGGTCGTTGCCAATGCCATCTGTGGCGGTGGCTCAATGTCTGGCTGCGTAAAACTATGGAATCTATCCTATCAGGCACGCCTAGCCTCACATGCAGGCTTTCCTGGCTGGCTGTACGTGTTGATGGGGGTCGAACAGCCCCACGAGCTCATGACTGTGCATCTCTGCATAAGAGCTCGTGAAAAGGAAAGTTGCCATATTTCGAAAGATAAAAAAAAAGTCGTGTTAAGACGTTTATCGCAGTCTACTACATGTATGAGTGAGTTTCCGTGAGCGCGAACACTAAAAGAGCTGGCTGTAGACTGATAGGGGTCTGTTGTTTGCGATTCGTTAAGCGAGACCTTCTGCTTTCAAACGACAAGTCGGCCCGTGAGCATTTCCCAGATGGACGGAATAGAGTACTAGTGAGAAGACAGCACACCAGAGGTCGTAGAGCGTTATACTTGGAATTTCGATCGATGAAAGAATTCAATGGAAGGAACAATCACTCATTGTGTTGACGAACCTTGACCTCATACGCTCGCACACTGTGATCATACCAATCAAAGGTTGATAGATCATGAGATGGAAAGATAATCGTTGAAGTCATAGTATGGAAAGCCGCCACAAGACTAAATTCCACCAATGGCCCGAGGAGGGTTCTATTTCATAGCATGCTGGACTCAGGTGTAGAACATAAACATCTCCATCCACCATCCTGGAAGGGACGCAATAAGGTATACCACCACCAGCCATCTCAGTCCCCCTTATAGACTTTCACCTTGCCTCACCGCCAATCTCCAGTCGCCATGACCTGTTCCTCTCCAATACTGTCGTGCTACACCATCATGTTTGAACCAACTCGCATATAAGCCTAAGACCCTTCTCCAGCTCATAGAGTTCCTCTTCGTCCTCGACACCCTCATTTAGAATTCTCTCATCTTTATAACCCAAACTCCAATTCCTATATGAAATATAATCTAGTCAACAAGAAGGTCACTATTCTCGTCTATAGCCTCGCTGCCCTTGCTTTTGCCATGTCTGTCCAAAAGTGTGATGGCACCTGTACCCAGTAAACTTTCGGCTCTGGACTAGCTGTCTCGTAAGTTCCTCGTTCCCCCCCAATGACCCTTACAGCACCTGACAATTTCGAAACAAAATAAACTATCCCCTTCCCCTCCCCGCTCACCCAACAGCCCAAGTCACCCGCCTCCTTCCAATACTCCACCGACTTCCTTTCCGGCGCCACCAGCGCCGAGATTCCAATCAAGTATACCTCCGTCTTCACCGACGCCAACGTCGCGACCCAAGGCGCCATAAACATGGGCTTGATTCTCCTAGCAACGTACGAGCCGGCCCAATGCGCTTCATTCTGCACTCAGACGAGCGGCTGCGCGGCGGTACTTTTAATCTGTACTTTGAGAGAGATCCTAGTTTGGATCCGAATGGGTTTGGCTGTCCTAACCCTGCTAGCTTGAAGAATTGGATATCAAGTATGTGCTTTAAGGGCAGAAGGTGGAGGAGGAGATGAAGTTGGATGTGGATGTGGATGTGGTGGGGGGAGGTTAGAGATGGGGTTTCGGGTGTTGTGCTGGTACTTTGATGTTGGTTCGGTCGTTGCATTTTGTGCTCATTTGGTGTCGATGCTTGCACTTGGTGATGAAGCTAGGGATTTTGGTACATGGGATGTGGTGTGGTGCACTGACTAAGGTAGATTCCAATGGCGATAATTGTATAATTAGTGACAATTGAGATTGGAGATGCTGCTTGATTGTTTAGCAGATCCCGTTTGACGGGTTCGAGATGAGGTGGATGGATAGAGAATAGATGTAAAGAGAGAAGAAAAGTCTTGAAATGGTAATAATGGAAAGACAGGTGCAAGAAGTGATGCCTTGCAAAACGTTGAGACCTCTTCGTTGAACTGATTGTTGATTATGGAATGAGACAATGCAATACAGATATCAAAGCAGACACTTAGCTCGCCGGCTGTTGATCATTCGTCCAACGGCAACTCTCTTGGACTTTGCTTGTATCATATCCTGCAGTCATTTACCACGTTAGTGGAATCGTCCATTGCATAGAAAGAAGAAGGTTCATTTGAGTTGTCCGACCCTATGCATCCTAACGCCAATCCGCACAACGCCCAATGATGCTCTTCTCACATCACAAAATATACAACACTATCCCCTCCCCATCCCAAAGTCTCTCACGTCGCCCCTTCCCCCACTGCATCATAACCCTTTCCTAAACTTCTCATTCTCCACCTCCCTCCAATCCCTCACCTCCGGCTCATCTCCCGCAGTTTCCTTCACGGTACTCCCAAACGCCGGCTTTCCCGCATACAGCTGCCCACCAGCGCTGCCTCCCACGTTACCACCAGCACCCTCCAACTCCCTACTCACAGCAATGGGTTGATTGCCTCTAAATCTCTTGCGCATATCTACCATCCCGCGTTTACACTCGCCAAGGCCTTTTTTGAGCTGTTGGCATTTGGTCGGCATGGTGTCGATGAGTGGGGGTCGGAGACAATCGCCGGGTTTGTTGCGTTGGATCATTACGCAGTCGGATTCTTGGAGGCATTGGGCGAGGGCGGCGCCTAGAGGGAGGGTGTGTTAGACTTGGGGTAGAGGTGTTGGAGGATGGGAGGAACTTGGAAGGGGGAGAAACGTACGGATATCTTTACAGGAGCTCGGCATCTTTGCGGATTACTCAGTCCTGTTGTCGCAGTTCCGAGATGATTTCCTTCCTGGCCAATTGCTCTCCCAGGTCGAAGAGAGATGGTGGCGTTCAGATGGGCTGTTGTCCTAGCTTCTCTGTCTGCTCGATAATTCTTGATGTGCTGGTAACTTTTGGCAGTACCTCTCCTCAATTGCCACAATTTGATCGTTGTCTGTCTCCTAGATAGAACTTCACGCAGTAGCCGCCGTTGTTGACAGTGTTTTGTATCGAAATGTCCTTGAAGCTCGAAGTCTCATGCCGAGAAGGGCCGGCTGTATTTCGGCTGCAGGGACCACTGAGCTCGATGCCAGCTCGAGGTAAGCGTCGGCCCTGTATTTTTCCACTCCGGGTCTCGAACAGTGGGGGGCAGAGCTTCAGATCCATGTCCAATTCCTGTTTGCAGCACAGCTTGAGATGAGTCGCAATGCTGATTAAGATAGGAGGTCGCTGATTTCGTTCTCTCTTGTGTATCTTCCTGGCGAGGCTTTTTGTTTTTGTTTACTTCGAAACTCTTATCTTCCAGTAATCCTGGAGAGGGATTCCTTTGTTGGGTGAGCTGCAGTAAGCTCTCGATTGGATCCATGTCACTGTGGTGAGGGATTCGCATGTGACATCAGTGGCGAGCAAGCAGGTATGTGAATTATTGCGCCGCGATAACCTCCACAACCACAATGGCTCTCTTACTGATAGATAAGGCTAGACCTCCATTATACATAAGGCACTGCGATTGCCGTGAACTTAGAAAGCGCTGTTGGACGCCGGCTGCCAACTTTGCGACTGCACACGATCAATCGGCTGCCTGCGCCTACTTGTACATACCTGCACCCCTCTTTCTATATAATTGACTCGATAATACACCTACCATGGCGCCGATTCCTTTCCTTGGCCGTTTGGGAATGTGAGTACAGTAAACCTTATATCTGCTGGGTTTCAATGTGCAAATTGTCGCACAGCGTTTGTGAAACAAGCAACTGACAACCATGAATAGAGCCGAATATATTGCCCTGGTGGGATCTTTCTTTTTGGTGGGACTAGAAGCTATAATACGGATTCTGACACTTGCGCTGCGTATGTACCTGGCTGTCCCTTTTCTGCGAGCTTCCCTGACGGTCTCTAGCATCCACAATCATCACCCTCTGCTATCGAGTTTCGAGACGATTGTTTAATCGATTTACCTCACCTGCGGCCAAGAAGTCCGAATCGAAGAAAAGCGGTAAGTTACATGCATTGGAGGTGGCCCGCAGATGCTGACCGTGGTAGATATCTCGACAAAACTACGAAACGCATCTGACTTTGTCGACCTTTGCGCTGCCTTTGGATATACCGCCGAAGAGCATATTGTCCAGACTGGGGATGGATACTTGCTGGGAGTACATCGTTTGGCATATCGAAAGGGAGAGGAAGATGAAAAGGTCAATTATGGGAAGAATAGTGTGCGCAAGAATGTGGTATACATGCATCATGGCCTGCTCATGAACAGCGAGGTCTGGGTATGCTTGACGGATGAGGAGAGATGCTTGCCGTTCAAATTGGTTGAGAAAGGATATGATGTCTGGGTGAGTCTGAGAAGTCATCATGTAGGTAAAAGTGCTGACAGATTCAGTTGGGCAATAATCGAGGAAACAAGTATTCAAAGAAGTCCGTTAACCATTCACCAACAGATATTCCGTTCTGGGATTTCTCAATGGATGAGTTTGCATTTCACGATATCCCGGACAGCATTGCCTATATTCTGGAGACCACCTCGGCTCCATCTTTGTCTTATGTTGGCTTCTCTCAAGGGACTGCTCAAGCTTTTGCGACTTTGGCAGTCCATCCTCGACTGAACGATCAAGTCAATGTCTTCGTCGCTCTGGCCCCTGCCATGGCACCAGCTGGTCTCTCGAACGGCATTGTCGATGCGCTTGTCAAAGCATCACCGCAAGTGTTGTTTCTTCTTTTCGGTCGGCGCTCCATCTTAAGCTCAGCAACAATGTGGCAATCAATCCTCTACCCACCCATCTTCGTACGACTTATCGACATGGGCCTCTCGTTTCTCTTCGGCTGGCACGCCCGTAACATCTCCACGAGTCAAAAGCTCGCTGCATATCCCCATCTTTACTCTTTCACAAGCACCAAGAGTGTAGTGCATTGGTTCCAAATCATCCGAACCAAAAGTTTTCAGATGTTTGACGATGACGTCCAACCAGTTGTCTCCCTCAGCACCGTCAGCAAATACACCAAGGTCGCCCGTTTCCCAACCCGCAACATCAAAACACCTATCGTGCTCCTTTACGGCGGCAGTGACTCTCTAGTCGACATCAATGTCATGAAGCGCGAACTTCCGTCCCATACTGTCGCCATCGAAGTTCCCCACTACGAACATCTTGACTTCCTCTGGGCACGAGAAGTTGATACTCTTGTATTCCCGCACGTGTTCGACGCCTTGGAAAGTTTCTGCGATGCGGAACACTCGAAGGAGGAGTATGAGCGGTATCGAAGCGCGAGACATGCTTCAATCGCTGCGACTAGGAGATTGACCCTGCCGAGTAACTACTTGGAGGGCCACAACCTCAGTGGAGAGGACAGTCCTTCGACCTACGCAAACGTAGCAGGTACATTTCCCAGCAGCGATTCCGACGCCCTAGTAACCGCACAGAACGGCAATGGCAACGGTACTGGAACAGGAAATGATGATACATCGGATCCCGCCCTCCCCTCGCCAAACATGCGCAAACGCGCACGCATCCAAGCCTCCTACGATGATTCGTCTGAGGGCGGGAACTCACCCATTAACAACCGCCACATCAAAACCATCAGCGTAGACGACGAAGCCGCTACCAACGGGAACGTCTCCGACAAAGATCTGAATAAAGGAAGTCCGACAGCAGGCAAAGCTAGGGGAAAGAGAAGTAATAGTATAGGTAGCAATCTCAGCTTTGCGGATAGTGGTAAGGGCTCCGGGATGGGGATTAGGGGGATTAGTTTGGGGGTTGGGAAGGCGGTTAGTGCTGTTAGTAAGGGGGAGACGGTGGGTGGCTTGACGATGAGTTCTGATGAGGGGAGTCCGGGGGCGAGTAAGAAGAAGAGGGGGAGGTGATGATTGGGGTGAGGGTTGCTAGTGTTCAGCGAGACAAGGAAAGTCAAGTGAGTGTTAAATATTCTAAAGACCTTGGGCACGCGCCGAGAATATTCATGCCTCTCTCTATGTTGTGCCCAAAATGCAACACTACTCTGCTGATGTTGGTTATAACTTCGTCAAGGCGCGAGCAAGTGAGGAAGCCCAAGTCAGGTTATCTGTCATTCTGACTTTACGGCCGGGCATGGGGGCTTCTGCTTGTTACACAGGAAACTCACTCACTCACTCTGTATCGAAAAGCCAAGTAAACAAGCACAAGCGAAGAGGATCAGAAACACTAACACCCCACATCAATTCCCATCAAATTTCCAGCCAAAGAAAACCAGGTGATCATGAACTCTTCCCCTTCGACTGGCTTGCTACTACTTATTTTCGAATATGTGAACTTTCCCCGAGATCACGATGCTGATTTTGGCTCCTTGACCAATAGATGCTTGCCACGCGAATGTCGTTGAATCATGAGCTGCGTCTGCGTCTCGCTGTTATTAATCCTATAGCCTCGACGCCCGGATTGTATGAGGACGTGGCTGTCACGGGGATGGGTTTTGCATATTCCTGCAACTCCTTATTGGATTTTGCGGATGCGAGTTGCTGCAAGAGACCTGTCTTCACATGTGATTCTAGATGGTGCATACTACTCGAAGGCCGAGAAATGCAGTGGTCTGAGGACTTGGTTAAGGATGGTGAAAGTTCCTGCCGACCTGGGGAGGTTCGGATCTTTTTTTCTTCAGTTTTTGGGTTCACGTCGCGTACTTAAAGTAGGCAGATCGAAGTTGAAACTCAAATAGAACTTGAAAGATAGCATTCAAAGGTATGCATTCCACGACAAGACAAGTTCTTTTCCACATCTGCGTTGTGTCCCAAACTAACTCACTGAGTGTAGCAGGCTACGATCTCTGCGATTATCAGTCAATCCCCCACCAGACGATATGGACCCAGTCGTGGCCGCGATTGCCGTAACAGGCCTTTGGGCATATATCTCCTCTGAAAAAGAGAAACCTACTCGCAAGCCGAGAAAATGTCGTAAATGCAGGAGGGTTATCAGGTTGAATGAGGGGCGGCGGGCGAGGAGGATATTTGCGATGAAGCGACCGATCTTCTGTCGGGGGTGTCCTTGAGAAAATAGGCGAGGTGGTGGGGAGTTGGGGACGCATATGTTTGGTGAGGATGAGGATGACTACGAGTATTATATATAGCGGAGGAATGAAACAAGGCCGTGTGGCAGAAGGACTGCAGGCGGTCGGGCACGAGGAGACTTATGTTGGGATTGTCATCGACTGAGGGTGGGAAGGTAGCACGAAGAGATTCATAAAGTCGAGACGCTTGGATCGCTAGCTCTAGTTTGCAAAACATATTTTGTTTCCTACATTAGTGATAACTCAAGTAAACAATCACCCTAACGCCATGCAAGATGTTGCCAAACTTTTGCTCAATTCGCCCCAAACTCAAGTTTCCACGATCCCAAAGTTGATAGTCCCATCGTCGTCTTCCTCGGGTACACCTGTAAGTTCATACCGGTACATCAGGTCGCTCCTCATTGTGTACTTCAACCCACTCAATACTTCGTCCCCGCTATGCAGCAACTTCCTCTGCTGGAAGATCAGCACACGACCTATCTTAGGATCGATATCCATTCTGTGGTCGCGCTTGACGGAATGAAAGGTCGTGGCGCCGCCTCGGAGAAGATCTGGAGAGTCGAGTTCTGAGCCAGGTGCGATACCGAGGACTTGCGCCGAGTCGTTGAGGTAGAGATGGCAGGTATAGAAGGATTCAGAGAGTCCGTCCTCGGTCTCGTATTGGCCGTCACAGTGTTCTGCATCAGTTAGCTGCGAATTAGACCACGAAGCGAGAGCAAAACAAACCTTTGAAGAACTGTCCCGGTCCATACCGCAAGAACCGCATCCTCTCATTCAGCCCCTGATCCGTAACAACCCTCACCTCACTCTTATACAAGGCACTTCCTCCCACAACAGGAACATACTCCTCACCACTCAACTGCCCAAAATACTCCTTCATGCCCTCAGCCTGCAGCACTCTCTTCCAAATCCGTCCCACCACTTCCTTCTCATCCCAGATAATACGGTCAGAATTTCTGTAATGCACAGCTAGGACTTCGTAGTTCCGCCCTGCATTAACAAGAGCCGGCTTCCACCCATTGTCCTCAGGATCCGTCAACGCCTCTCTTTCAATTCTCTCCTCCTCCGTCTCACCTTCCCCATCCCCATCTCCTTTCCCAGCCGGCTCATTCCCATGCGCACCAACACTCATCTCCGCGTACCTGATCAACTCCTCACATTCCTCCTTACTCAACACATCATCCAGCACAACCGCAAAGCATTTCTTATACTCTTTCAACGGCGAGTTTGCGAAATCGATGCGGTTTACTTTGATGGTGGAGGGGTCTGAGAGAGGGGAGAGGAAGGTGGGTGGGTAGGGGACGGGGAGAGATTTGTAGGTTGTGCGCCGGACTTTGGAGATGCTTTTTTCGAGGATGCCGAGGCGGGCGCGCTCGGCGTGGTGGGCGCGGGCTTGTTGGAGTATTGTGAGGGGGGAATTGGGGGACATTGTGGCGGTTGGGGTGGGGCTTGATTTTGAGTTTGGTTCTTGTTCTGATTTTGGTTCTGTCTTTGTTTTTAATATTAATTTTGGTTTGGTGTTGTTGTGGCCCATGTGTATGTTGGTTTGTGACGAGAGGAAGCTTAAGACTGTAAAATAATTGAGGTGTGTTGGAAAATGGAAGCTGGTCTGATGCAGGTACCGAATAAGATCTTATGTTGAATTTGAAAGGGTGCCTGATTGTTTTGAGATGACAGTGGATTTATAAAGGACAGTTTTATGTAGGACCGCTGCTGTGATCGGTGAGTCGAAGAAGAAGGATGTGGTTGCCTGACAACGCCCGTCTCGCCTCATTGCGCCCCATTGTTTGTGAAGCCTGTTGGTGTCAGCCTCATCCATTCATTCCTTCATGCGGAGATCAACTTGGCGCCCGAGTTCAGACTGTGTTACTGAGCCCATAATACAAGCTTGTTATTACTCATTTTGATTCCTTTTTGTATCGTTGCTGAGACAACTTTTAGAACATAGATGCCTAATCTCAGGAGAGCTGGTGCCTAGCTTCAGGGGCTGGCAGTTGATAATTAGTGGATGGATGCCAAAATTAGCGAAACCGTTCGCCACTGAGGCCCCCTGGCATGAGCAGTGTGAGCTCTACAACACTAATAGCCGGTATCAGCTTACCAGCACTAAAGTCACAGCCAAACTGCTGCTGTACAGCCATGTTTATTCATCGGAGAACGCTTAAATTCCATCTGAATATTGGAAAAATCTAAGAAAATCCCCATCTCTTTGATGACATGATTCAGGCGTGTCAGCATTAGAATCTCGCTAGCGAATTCGCGGTACCCGCCCGCTGGTCGACCCACTGGCTCTTCGGCAAACTGAAGTGTAAACAAAGAGAGGTATGGATGTTAGACCTTTCGATCGGAAGGCTTTAAGCGTTATGATTTTTGATTGATACACACTTGCAAGTAGTACGGGTGCGTCTATAGAGATGTACGTTAATGGATGTACTGTCTCTACTCTACCCCGCACGAACTCTCCATCTTAGGCTCTTCACAAAGCAACAGCATATCCACGCTTGAACGCCTTTCCAAAATTTGATATCAATTTAGAGCATCTCATTCTTTTAGTCAATAGAATGTGCTTCGGTTGAAACGCCTAAGAGCTCATTTCTCTGGAAATGGAATCGAGACTGATGCAACCGCACTGTCTGGGGTAGAACTAGATCCCGATACATCTCCTTTGCTCACGGAGTCATCCGGATTGGCAGGAGACTTGCTTCCTCTCTGTAGGGCACTAATGATTGAGAAGATTTGCTTTCGGCCATCGATGATTGGGTAGAAACCGGCAACGAAAAGTGTTCCCCAGAGCCAGATGATGGAGATGACTAGCCAGGCGGAATAGAACTGGAAAAGTATTAGCGGCGGAAAAGATAGAATGTACTCAGGAGCTTACCGTCTTGGAGAATGTATATTTCGCAGCATACATCGGCAAAGGCCAGAGCACAAAATGACCAAGGAAAGTCGCAGCACTCCAAACAGCGGCGATAATCGTCCATCGACGCATGTACGGAAGCCAGCGAGGGTCACTCCGCGACGTCGGTTCATGATCCATGTTTATGGTTTCTTCTAATACAGAAGTAGCTGGTGAAGTCTCGCCAAAAGCGAGCTTCTCGTTCAGGAAATCATTCCAGTCGAAGTTCTGCGGTTTGAAGAGTGTGATAAGAACGGAGTATGGCAGGGGAGAGAACGTCGATGCCAAGCAGCCGTACATGCAAGGAAGTAGTTGGCCAGTGGATGAGATTGTGACGGTTCCGTAGAGGGCGCTTGCACTTCCAAGCCAGACAGAAATTCCAGTTGCCATGCCCAGGAGAGGTGCGACTATTGCTGCGGGTTTGCTTTGTTGGTTCCAGAGGATTGTGAAGACGGTGGGAAAGATGCCGGGGCAGGTAACGACTCCTGTGTTAACCGTCAGCTCAGATGCTCACTAGCGATATAAGGTAATTTCGACTTACCAAGCATGTACAAGGTCCAACCCAAATCAACACCAACGTAATACAGCATCGTGCTGAATCCAGCAGCGATAATAGCAAAGATGATGACGCCGTAGTGACTCCAGCGAATCACATCTCTATCAGTCGCATTCTTGTTAACGTAGCATCTGTAGATATCAAAACTGATAATCGACGAGACCGCAATAATTTGTGCCGATAAAGTCGACGTCACAGCCATGAAAGTAATGAGAAGTACAGCGATGGCCCCACCTTTCCCAGCAATCGCAATCGCAGCATATGGTAATACAAGGCCCGAGCTGACTTCTTGAGCAGACATAGCTCTCGGATAAGTAGGCCAGATCGGTTGATCTTGTAAACCCCACGCCACACTCGACATGAGCGTTCCCAATGCCCACGGAATAGCGAAATAAGCGATTCCACCGATCACGTACCCAGGGACGACCGCTCGTGGAGAAGCTGCGAATGCTTTGACGAAGAAACCGGTGTCCATTATCACGAGGCCAAAATTGGTGGTGACGTGGATGATGCCGAAGAAGATCCCGCTGGAGGAAGTCATTGTCATGTATGTGCCGGGGTGATTACCTGAGATGGGATTGCGGGATGAGGCGGCTGTGACGAGATCGTAGAGATTCCCAATTGAGCTGATCTCGGGGACTGTGAAGGCTTTGGCTGTGAAGAAGCAGAGGATAATCAGGATTGTGAAAGTGTGGATGTAGTCTGTTAGGAAGCTATTGCTGGGTGTCAGCCAAGAGTTCAAGGTCTACGACGAACTGGGGGTTTTCATACGTGGCCTTGATACCTCCGACAAATGTATAAACCACGACTCCAATAGGCAGCAAGAAAGTTGCTGCGATGACATGCATTCCAGTGAGCGCCGTGATGGCAGCCGATGCACCAAGCAGCATGTTGGCGACGGCGAATAAATTGTTGACGAGACACAGGAACATAAACACTAAGTGAGCAACAGTGCCTAAATCTGAATTAGCACTGATCCCTGGATAGAAATATGGTATATGTGGATTACCGTATCTGATTCTCACGATCTCGAGAAGTGTATGTGCTTCGGGGATCTTTAACTTGCACGAGATCCCAAGAAGCGAGAAGAACACAATCATAGGACTGCATCCAGCCGCGAACCAGAAAGGGCCAGAAACACCGTATGCATAGCCAACAAGAGTAGACCCGAGCATGGCTGTACTCCAAAGCCATGACTAAGGTGTGTCAATACGTGGGCGAGGAATCTCGTAGTTGATGATCACTGACCGAGATGACAGCAGATGCCGTGAGTCCTCTTCCAACACTTCGGTTTGCTGTGATGAACCTGGAACAATTAGCGTCGATTCAAGACAGATCGGATTGCTTTGTACATCTCTGTCTTTGCGTTGTCCTCTCCAGTAGTCTTCTTGAGTATTTTCGTCACGAATACCATTGCTAGAGTTGAAGTGTCAGCCATGACAGCATCGAGATGACACAGTGCGATACACAACATACCAAAAGCAAAGATAAGTCCAATGACCACAACAACGACATAGCCTCCAGATTGTGGTAATGGAGGCGTGATAGCCGTTGAATTGTCCCGTCTAATGTGCATTTCCATGATGATTTAATACTTGTTTCTCCCAAACCTCTTAGACGTTCTACAATTTTCAACGAAGGAACAACAAGATGAGGGTAAGAGAACGATCATGAGACAGGATACCACTGTCTCGGTACTGTTCAAGTACATATAGTGAGAGTGGGGTGTTATACTTCAGTTTCTTTCTTCCCCAACATGCCGTGCTTCGATCCAATGTGACGTGCTACGGTGTTTTTCACGCTACGAAAAGCCTCCATACAGGTGCCGAGATCGAGACCTGTGATTGATCCTGGACATAGGCCAATGTTCAAGCTAATCGATGAATGATTTCTGCAGGGGTTGCACGAAGTCATATAAGCTCCAGATCCATGTATGGATGCATATCCACCGAGTTCGTGGGATGTGGGTCCAGTGCCCGAACTCTGGGGTTCGCTTGGGGGTAGCACAAATCAACGTATATGATCGATCATCTATCTGAGCATAATCCAGACTTTTGATTTAAGAGATATCTTATAATCAAATGCGATTTAGTTGGCAACATTTTGTTCCCATTATCTGCAGTAGGTGGCATTGATCAAGTTCAGCAGAGTTGAGTTGATGGTCTCGCTTAGGGCATCGACCAATCAAAACATCCAGGGATTAATCAACTTAGCGTCTTCGCACGCCATTGAGGTACTTCTTCACGCAATTAAACCCTGCACTTGATCTGCGCCGGACACAAGGTCGCTGGAGATATTTATCGATGTCCCAAATTCCAATTGAAAGCGGTATCTTTCCATAACCCGAAAGTATATCTTCAGTCAAAAAGACCCAATTTCAGTCAGTCCAAAATCAATTGACCTGCCGGCGACCACAACTGCCACAATGCCTCCTAACGGTGTCCACGATGTACCAGACCTGGAAAATGGCAACACCAGGAACAAGAGATTCAAGACTGGGAAAGAAGGCAAGAAGAAGCAATGTATTCTCAATGCATTTGTAGAGATGTGTAAGTCATACAGTTCAAGCCTCGAGACCAGTTAAGTCTAACAATTTTCAGGCAGTGGACATCAATCCCCTGGTCTCTGGCGGCACCCAGACGATCAATCTCATCGATTCAATGATCTAGATTATTGGACTGATCTGGCACAAACATTAGAGAAAGCAAAGTTCCACGGCATGTTCATCGCAGACGTCCTTGGTGCGTCCCTCCTTCACTTCTTTGTTGAAGCGTGTTCTAACACCATTGAGGAGGTTATGATGTCTACAAAGGCCCGCAAAATCTCGACCCCGCGATAACATCAGCTGCACAGTGGCCTGTCAATGAACCATTGTCAGTTGTCCCAGCAATGGCTGCCGTGACGAAAAGTCTTGGATTCGGAGTCACCGTCGCGACAACTTATGAGCAGCCGTATCACTTGGCGAGAAGGCTGTCATCTATTGATCACTTGACTAAAGGTAGACTCGGTTGGAACGTAAGGCTCTTGTGGGATTCTTACAGGATTTTGGGAGCTGACCTACTCAGATTGTGACCGGGTATCTTGACTCAGCAGCAAGAAACCTAGGCCACACTGCACAGCCCGATGTAAGCAACAAACCCCAAGGATGACCCTGTGAAAGCCAGGAATATTGATATTTGAATCTAGCATGACGAGCGATATAAAATCGCAGACGAGTATCTCGAGGTCATGTACAAGCTCTTCGAGTCATCATGGCGCGACGACGCAGTCGTTCAAGATGTCAAAAAGGGATGGTACACCGATCCAACCCGTGTCCGAAAAATTAACCACATCGGAAAATACTACAACGTTCCCGGCCCCCACATCTGTCAACCGAGTCCTCAACGCACTCCCGTGCTCATGCAAGCTGGTACTTCCTCATCAGGAAAGCGCTTTGCAGCCAAAAATGCAGAAGCGATTTTCGTGGCTGGCCATAGCCCGTCGGTGGTGGCGAAGAGTATCAAGGATATTCGCGCGCAAGCGAAGGAGTTCGGGCGGGGTGAGTATAGCGTTAAGTTCTTAGCTATGATGTGTCCGGTATTGGGGAAGACGGAGGAGGAAGCTAAGGCGAAGTATGAGGAGTATCTTAGCTATGGAAGCGAGGATGGAGCTTTTGCTCTGTTTGGTGGCTGGACGGGGATTGATCTTGCCAAGTATGGCGATGATGAGGAGCTGAGACACGTTGAGAGTAATGCGATTCGGTTAGTAGCTGAACTTTCCAATCTATGGGAGCTTATGTTGAAGAATATTTTCAAGGTCTGCGGTTGAGGGCTGGTCGAAAGCTACTCCAGGAGTTGCGAAGTGGACAAAGCATACTGTTGCAAGACATCTGATGGTCGGTGGCTTGGGTGCAACGATTGTTGGAACGCCCGAGCACGTCGCTGATGAATTTGAAAGGTGGGTTGAGGAAGGTGATGTTGATGGTTTTAATATCGTAAGTCTGTCCATGTCCAGAGGTTTTGTCTTCTGCTGATCTTCGTACAGGCATATGCTATCACGCCGGGCTCTTTCATCGATGTGATAGAACTTCTATTGCCAGAATTGAGGAAGAGGGGTTTGTTCTGGGATGAGTATGAAGTTCCAGCTGGTACGTATCGGGAGAATCTCTATGCCAGGGATGGTCAAAGTGGTCTCCCGGTCGATCATCCGGCACATGGTTATCGGTGGAAGGTAGGAGAATCAAAGCACAGGGTCGATACGGATGCGGTCGAAAACCAAGTGACGGCGACATCGACTGAATGAAAGCAGAACTAGATTGTTCTTACTGTGTTTTCTAAGCAGCTGATATAATGCATCACGAAACCCGCAGGAAAGGTTGTTGTTAGGGTTGTTGAGGCTTACAATTTACTTCTCACCATAATAAAGAAACTAGTGTCTTTAGGGTCAGAATAAAGGTTGTGATGATGTTATAGATCTAGACCGAGTTTCTTCGTGGAGATTCTTCTTGTTTTGAGTCCAGGATGTCACGGGTTAAGACGAGTTCGATGTCGTCAGCAGTAATAACAGATCCTCGTGTCCATCTAGGGGGCTCCGCGTGTATTCCGGAGATAGACTGTAGCACTGTAGATGAGCCAGGATCTTCTTCTGGGATAGCATCTAGCCTGCTAGGTTGAGCTTTTCGGAACTCATCGTCCTGTGTTGCGCTCCTTGATTCGACATGGAGGTTGCTATCACCACCATTGTCTGACAACTGGGTCAATTGTGTTGTTCTAACAATCTGGGTACCTGCTCGTGGTGCTCTTTTCACGAAATTACCATTTCGCGATGGCGTATGCGTAGTAATTGTTACAAGCTCAGAGAACCTGTTCGTCATACTTGAATTGTATCGCCGGTAGTCTATAACCCTATCGATGGAGGACAGGCCACGTGTTCGCTCTATTCTCTCAATTGTTTCTTTGAGGGGATCCTGTGATTGTCAGGTCAGACCTTGAGTTACAGGCGTTGAATCGCATACATCTCTGAGATTCAATCTGCTAGCTTCGATGGAACCACCAGATGGTCTAAGGATGCGCATCGCTCTGCCGTGATGAGTGATGAGTACCTTTCCATCTTGACTAATGATAGTCGGCGAGGTCAACCTTGTATTTGTTCCACGACCTGTTCGAATCAAGCGCACAGAGTACCTGTCCCCTCCGGAATTCGATAGTTGTCGTCTCTAGTGCTTCTGATTTAGACCCATGGTCCTTCAAAATGTATCGCTCATACTTACATCTCCAGCATATACGCTGAGATCCCTAGGACTCTCGGAGCCCAGAGAACCAGGTGTCTCATAGAAATTGGATGATCCAGAGTATGCAATGCTAGGATCGGCGCTGATACGTATGGTGCTTCCCGATATACGAGTTTCAAATGTATTCATGGAAAGATTCAAGGAATTTGGCCTGGTATCGGCAGTATTTCGGCCTTGCAATCGTCCGCTGTCTGAAGTGGTGTACGACATTTCTCATCTCTCCAAGGATGGCTCCGGTATATGCAACAGTCATGAGGCTGGAGCAGAATGAGACGATCTAGTCTAGTGGCCTCTAGAGTAAATATCCTTATCAGCAGGTATCTGAATGCGCAGACTCAAGCCACGTCTAGAAGCAGTAGAGAGGGAACATCCCTCCACAAATGGTGATAAAGCTATAACCAGTAACCCGCGTCCGAAATCGTCATATGGGCAGACTGATTCGCCCAAGTTAATGTGATAATAGCAAAGGTCTGGTTAAGCATGAATTCCTGCAACGTCAAGTTGCAGCCTGCGCTTAGTCATCGTCACCGCGCGTAAGCGGTGTTACCCAATAGCATGGGCACTCGCGCGAATTTTATTGGATTTCTATGAGGAAACAGCCGTACGAGAGAGTAGGCAGATCCTTTGATGTCTCTCCAGGAACATATTGATCAGGGCCAATTGGATTTCGATTTCGATTCGCTGGAAGAGACGAGTAAATTGAGAATTAAGGAGTGTCAAGATCGTAGAGTGATTACATACTTGACCTCTCATGAATGCGGGGATGCCGAGAATGAAAGTGAATTGGAGTTCGTGGATGATCTCTGACGCCGGTTTTTACGCATGGACATAATTCCTTTGTTTACATGATGCGGGACATTGCCAGTTTAAGCGAAGGGTACACTTTCTACCTCACCGCCGAAAAAAAACCTTCGACTACAGAGACAATAAGAAGTTTGCATACAGAATGACTATATAGTCGGCACGGCAAGTTCAAAGTAGTTTGAAAACTTCGCCGTTCTGTGTTCGGATGCACATTCCTAATTTCCTGATGTATCGTAAGAAAGGGGAACCTGAAAAAAAAAATAGATAAAATTTGAGCAAAAAGAAAACCCCGAAGAGGTTCCTTTAGGGAATGGTTAATCCGTCCGGCCGCAACTTTTCGCTCTTGTACGGAGGGACGATACTTCAGAAACCGGATGGACTTTAAATGCCATTGCCGTTAACCAAAGACCATCGACCTCCAAGCCTCACGTCCGGCTCCGACTTCATCAGCAGGAGGGTTCCGTGAAGCTCAATTAATCGTGCTTGCGATTCGACCAACTGGGCTGTGTTGATGCTAAGGGAAGTGGTATTTAGATACTTGTGGATGCTAGTCTCGGCTAGATTTTGGATTTTCGCGTATTGGCTTTTCGCCTCCATGCCAAAGGTGAGGGGCCGAGAACGAGGCATTCACTCTCTGGTCTGAAAGCAGCGTATAGTACACATGACCGCTCCTCTTCATATCGCTCTATTTGGTCGGCTTTAGGATTCGTGATACGCTCGACGTGCGTTTGGAAAGAATAAATGACCAAAAAACCCTGCGCACATATCACTGTACAAGGCCCTGCCCCAAGCGTGCTGTTGACCCGATGGGCAACTCAATTCTGCTTGATCACGTCAATTCTCATCCAATAGCTTTTCAATCCTATCGCTTGAACTGTACAATTTCGATGGCAAAATTACAACCCAGCACCCTGTCCCTACCAAATTGCCGCACAAGCAAGTCCTTGCCCTCCCACGTTTTGCAAACCAAGAGTTTATGGCAATGGACTTGTCAATCGAAGAGACACTGGCCTCGATACCCCAATCTCCTGCAAGCCTATGGGCGTGACCTCCAATCTAGATAATTACCAAAGTCCTCATTTCCTTCACAGTCGGGCTCTGGTGGCACGAATGAACTGCTGCTAGCAGTTTCATTCCAGGAAGTATTCGATGTTGCAGCTGTACAGTTACAGGGACCTGGGCAATTGCAGTATTCCTCACTACCAAGAAGCTGAAGATACATGTTATCGGCGAACGATGACAGAGAGCTAGGTTCTTGTTGAAGCCGTCCCATGTGAATCATTGGAGAGTCAATACCCAATGTTCCAGGTGCGAGGTCTGAGTTTTGTAAGGGAGGTGGTTGCTGGAATGCTGCGCTGAGAATGTTGGACGGTGGACAATCTGAACTCTGCCGGTTCTCTTCTTCGTCGTAAAGATTTCCGCTCGGTTCGAATATGCTTCTATCTTGGCTATTCCTGTTGTGGTATGATCTGAACATCCTATCTTGACATTCCTGGATGGTATTCACGAGGTTTGCCACGAGCGTTGCTTCGACGGGCTGCATTTCTCGGACAAGAACATCCATGACACTTGAGCGGACTAGACGAGGAAGCTCTCGTCGAGCGTACTCTTCATAATCTGCCAAGTCTCTCGAGTCCGGAGATAGTGGGGGTTCGTCTTGCGGGGGCTCGAAGACTGTAGACATTGGTAGAGTTAGCTGACTGGCAGTGCAGAACTATGAACACGGGATATGAGGGTTGCGCACACGGTGAAGGGACTTCTTCGCCTGGGAATAGCAGTCGGTACATATCTCTCCAACGATCTTCTTCTGTCTGGTTGCGGTGGGTCTTCTTCCTGCTCCTCAATTGTCGCTCTGTCTCAGCATTGATACCTTCTGGCGGGCTTCCTGGTATTGCTTGGCAAATGATAGTAGCATCAACTGTTAGATGAGCGTCCAAGTGTTGCGTACTTTTGAACGTCTGCCAGCAACGCTTACAATAAGTGGCTACGAGATGTGACCTATAGAGATGCTCCCTTTTGTTTGTCAGTCGTCTTCAAAAGACCATCTGTTCAGGTGAAAGCCTACTTTAGTCGCGAAATACTTGGATATGCGGACTGTGCACAGGATCGATGACTATAGATGCTGTATCTTGAAGGGTTGTGCTTCCTAAACAAGCAGGCAAACCTTAGAGTATCGGCAAACGTTGTTTGGCCCCTTGGATTTCGGCGTTTAAATCTACGATGCTCGTCATCATTGCCCTCTTGATCATTACTGTCGCCATCTCTGGTTCTCTTCCTTCCAGACGTGTCTTGATTCGCCGTGTGAGGATTTTGGCTGAAGGAAACGGCCGGTTGATTCTGTTGGTCTGGATTTGCTGGGAGTTGCTGCGCATCTGTCCCCCACTGCTGATCAAAAATGACCCAGAAATGTTCCATAATTCGGTCAGCAACAGCTTGCCGTGCTGGATCCAATATTGGCGCTGCTAGTCGCTCTTCCGAGATATGACTGCCATTGAGTCGGTCACAAAGCTCATCTGTCTCGCTACTTCCGCTGCCTTCTAAGTTGGAATTGCTGCTGTAGTCGCTGCTTTCGCTGTGAGACAACTTAGACGGCCTTTGGTAACTATCCACGGCCTTTGAGCATTGGTCATCGTCATCTATGAATTTGTCTGTATCTTCGTCGGATACAAGGGAAGAAGGTGGGCGACTAGAGGTATGTTGTCTTGGTGAAGTCGTTTCTCCAATGCTTGTATCTGTGTGCTTCGAGTCGAGCATGTGCTTTGTAGGAATATTCAAGGTTCCCGGCTCCTGAAATATGGCTGGAGTCTGATGTGGACCAGATTTTCTAGGTATCATAGTTGGCGGATCATCTTCTGTGGCTGTTGATCGGGTTTTGACTTCACGTTTTGCCTCGTCTTGGTGCTTTTCGCCTGGCAAGAGCTTCTGCCCCAGTGAGACTGTAGAACTATCGGAACCCATACTCTTTGATGCGTCACTGTCCACTTCGTTCCTATTCAGTCTCCGTCTATTCGGTTCATAGTCCTATTCAAGTCAGAGATGAATCGTAGTATGTTGAATTGTTGAAATGGTTACATACCCGCATATGTGTTCTGCGCCTTCTTTCCTGTGTACTGCTATAATCTTCGGACCGTGCATCGGATGCTAGTGGAGCACCTTTTTCATATATAGCCTTTTCATGTTGTACGATAGTGACCCTGCCCCTCGTCCTAGAAGTGATGGTATGTCGCTCTGGTAGAGGTCCTTATCAGTCCTGTCTTGAAAAGCATCAAATGCCCGAAGAGCTGACCATATGCTAAACTCCTCACCGTTATCTGGAATTCTCTGTCTTGTGATCGATCGATCCATGCTTTGCTCGTGATCAAAGGACTTGTTAGAAAGCAAGTCACTTTCTTCCAGTATTGTTGGCGCAGCTAGAGTTCTGTCGATAACCCTTGAATTATTCAATCTCGGATCATAATTAAGGAAATCCGTGGAAAGCGAATCTTTTCCTTCCGGTGCCACCGATGCAGCCAGCGTCAGTTCAGAATTCCACAAATTTGAATTACTTTCTTCAGGCGCCTTTGACTGGACTATTGACCCTTCAGGATTCCACGAGTTCAAGTCTCTTCCTTCAATAGTCTTTGACTCAGTCAATGTCAATTCAGAGTTCCACAAGTCTGCGCCTCTCCCCTCGACTGCCTTTGGCTCGGCCATCATCATCTTCGGGACTGCAGGTTCGCTGGGATGCAAATCATGGGTAGAAACGGACGATCGAAAGATTTTCGCCTTGTCACGAGCTGCATCTGATCCTCGTTCATGGCGATCATGATCGATGATATTCGGCGTAAGAGGACGCCAAGCACTGTCGCGGTCGGACATATCTCTTGGGGAACTCGTGTGTGTGCAGGTAGATGGTTAACAGCTTCAACTGCTTGGACTGCATGGGATGGTCCTCGAGAAAAGGTAAACACCATACCAAAGCCCGGGTCAGATTAATAAAGGCGTTCGACCGGTTGAGGAGTGGGTGGACAAAATGTCGTGTTCTCGTGGGTCGAAAGTTACTCGCAGCCTGCGCAGAACTGCAAAATTTCGTGACGCGTTCTGCACGCTGACTCATCCAAACCCATCCAGAAACTCTGCGCGACTTGCGCAAAACTACCAGTGAGCATTTCATCGTTGGAGATATGGCTTGCGGAAGAGGAGCAATTCGAGTAATACTCAGGATGTTTAATACCTTCTCTGCTAACGGAACAATTTGTGCCACGAGAGACAACTATAATATGAGACCAGTCCTACGCTCCAGGGAGCAGCCATTTTACCCTCAGATGAGAAGACCGCCAGAAGATCGCCTCAATAGTAGATATTACGAACAATTTAAGATTTCAACGGACAGGATTGTTCCAGAAATAAAAGTAAATATTCACCTCGCTTGGGGCAAGCCCCACTGACGCTCTTAGCGACCTCACCATGTCTCCACCTCAGGACCAAGGAAATCTTAACCATGCTGCTGGCAATGCTTCCAAGGACGAAAAGTATGAGTACCCTGTTTCATCTTCAAGTCTCCCGCACCAGTACTCAGAATAATGTGTCTACAGAGCTGCCCAAAAATGTGCTGATGCCTTGTCACTCAATACCTACCTTTATGCCAAGCCTTCCGTCACCGAGCGCTTGGTATCAGGGGTCAAGATTTCGAGGTGTGAGAAGAAAGTAGACATGAGAGATTTGTTGGACACACTGAGCGAGGAGGTAGACGGTGACTTGGCAGGAGCAGAGAACTTGAAGATCGACGATGAGAATGCGCATTAGCTCGGTCGTCTGCTGATTTGGGAAGTGGAATTTGGCAAGATTATCATTGTTCGTCCCGGGACAATGAATTATAGTCATAATCAACGAGCATTGGATGTTTATGAAACTCTGACGGTTTATGGACTTCGTTGTAGCGCAATCAGCGATTTTCATCCTCACGCACATCCAAGGTCATGTGACATCTGCCGCTGCAATATTCTTCTCCTGTCGTCTGCTTGCCCTTTCCACAATCATCAGATTGCGAAGGAAGATCCTTATATGATTCTTCGAGATTGAGATAATTTTCCGTCTTTCTTTCTACCTCTTCTGGTCTTCTAGCCCCCAAATGCAATCTGCCGACCCAACGATCGTCGCAATTCTGCAGCGCCAGCAGCCTCACGATTTCATCGTCACTATCAACCAATAACCACACCTCCTCGTAGCCTGGCTTACCGCTGCTAATGCTTGAATCCAGGAGGCTGAGCAACAGCCTGAAATAGCGACCAATCGAGCCCCTAGCTAGCTGCATAGTGGGGATCTCAGAAGTAAAGATCCCTGAAAAGATGACAGGCTCAACCACTGAAATGCGTCCACACCAGCCACCAAAATCTGACCTGCAGAGGCTCAAACCCTGTGCCACAACAAGGAGTACTGGCACGAGATAGCAGATCTATCGCCATGTATCTTTTCGCCTGGTCACCTCACAATCTCATTCTTCGAATGGCATCCTTTCCTTAGAGTTGCTACCATTTGGCGATCGCCACAATGTTCCATCTTCAATCAGGTCCTCAGGACGGGCAAAGCAACGTCTCTCGTTCCAGCAGAATTTATTCTGAGGTCCCTGTATCGCCACTCGGAAGCGATAATGGTTTTGACATCTCGGATGCGGGTACCGGACTCAACAATGGGTATGGAGCGGACCGATCCGCGACCATCAAGAGGAAAGACTTGCCATCGACCAGTGTGAGGACAATTTCGAATGATACAATCACGAAACAAGTGACTTCCAACAATGCCGCTCAGGGTAATGAGATGGAATCCCTGATGCAGAAGGCAGAGGAATATCCGCGGAGAATGGAGACGGAGAAGCTGATTCGGTGGGGTGTGGAATGGTACAAAGAACCGACGTACATGATTTCGTTCGCTGTCATCGGACTTGGTCTCGCGATTGGACATCATGGGTATTATTCATCTCTGCATGGAAGTCTTGCTGGTTCGAATACAAAACAACAGTGGGCGCACAACATTGGAAATATGTTTGCCATCGCAGTGGTGGCGACACTGCATGCAGCGAATGGATTGGCTTATTCGCAGTATTTCTGGACGGTGGTGCGGGGAAAGTCGTTCACTGTTGAGGCCTTGGACAAGTTGTTTTCTTTAACTTCAGATCCGCTGGGATTCTTCAATTGGGAAGTTTTGAAGAGGGCTCCATTGGCTTTCTTGCTTGCTCTGACCTGTTGGTGAGTAGAACAACCATGTAACATGAAATTTGCTAATAATCTGTAGGATCATGGCACTTGCTGGTGTCCTGCCACCAGGTACTCTGACGGTAGTCCCTGGTACTTTGTACTTCCAATCAACAGACTCTCTACCTACCTTGAATTGGAGCGGTCCTGGATGGGTTCCAGGTGGAGTCTCAGACTACGAATTAGACTACGGCCTCTGGACCAAACCCACACCTTTGATCCTCGGGCTCGCATCGCAAGTTACTCAGAGCATGGATATTCTCCCCATCAACGTTGCAGAACCAAATTCATCCTTTAGTATGGAAATTCGAGGACCATATCTGCAATGCGGGGAACCCAACAGTACCCAACAAGCAGTGTTCGACTACTACCAGAAGAATCTCAGCCAGGCCGATATTCTGACAGCATCGACATGGAATACTACCGAAAGCTCGTACGGCCATGAATACATGTCGATATTCTCAGCGTTTGTTCCATGGCTTGGCAGGAATGGTTGGACGTCCCATGCCTCGCAAATTCTTGACGAGAATCCCAATACTTCAGCACCGGATACCTACAACAACTGGAATGTTGCGATCCCACCAGGTTACAGTATAGGATATCAAATCAACGCCACGCAGCAAAATGCTAAACGACAAGCCACGGAAGCTGATAGCAGTTCCACAAGGGCGAATACCGGAACAGTAGCTGCAGCGGCATCCTCTTCTGCTGACTCTTCAGAAACCGACTCAACTATAACGCTCACGCAGATAGCCACTAAGATCGCGACCTCATCTGCGAAGTCCGTCTCGCCAACCTCCGTGTCAAGCAAAAGCACTGGCATATCTACTCAAATAATTTCTTTCCAAGTTGTACCCCAGCAAATGTTCGTACAAACAGTCGACAGCAGCATAATCTGCACGCTCGGCAACGCCACCAGGGATGTCCATTTCAATTTCACGAACAGTAAGCAGGATATTTGGTACGGGCCGCTCAAAGATTTCGAACCACTCTTTGTCCCACAATCAGGATTCATGGGAGCGCCGAATGCGACACCACCATTTGACGCTCATACTTATATGGCTGTCTTTGTTTCTCTCACGAATATGCTGAGCGGCAATGTCACTACAGAGCTACAAACCGTCGAGCCAAGATCGATACAGATGATTGACCAGTCCAGTCGTGTGCTACTTACAGGGTTATCAGCATGTGAGGAGTTCACGAGCAACAGCTTTTCGAAAGCGCCAATATGGGCGAATCTCACCAGTGAGTTGGATAAGCCGGAGGTGTATCATGGGGCTTTCACGGATGATCTTTTTGAGAAGCCGGAGTGGATGTGTAGGAATCGGACGCTGGCGAGGGCGATTGAGGATTTGGCGACGAATATTACGATCAGTATGATGTCGCAGGCGCAGTTGACGTAGGCCTTCTCTCTCATTCCCTCACATGGTTTCCTCCTCCATATCCTCACTTCCTTGTCTCCATTATCCAAAGTCCCTAATCCTGTCGCCATGATACCGTATATACTGACACTCTGCCCCTCCCACAGCGCACCAAACACAACCACCCTCCCAATATCACACTACCCAACCCGCAACGTATACCGCTACAACCCGCAATACCTCCTCCTCTCCTACGGCCTCGCTCTCCTCTTCACACTGCTCGGTATCTCCCTCGGTATGTTCTCGTTTCACCGCAATGGAGTGATACATAGTACGACTTTCTCGGCGATTGTGGCGACGACGAGGAATAGGGATCTGGATGGCGTGTGTCTTGGAGAGGGATGGGGTCTGGGAAGGAGGGGGGAGAGTGATAGGGAAGGGAAGGGGAGGTTGAGGTTGAGGTTTGGAGCGTTGGTTGAGAGGGAGGAAATGACAGGGAGACGGTTGGGAGAGAGTACGGTGGGCTTTGGGGTAGCGGAGAGAGTGGTTACATTGAGGAAGGGGGGTCGATATGTGTGAGTGAGGTATTACGAGCTGAAAGCTCGAAGCTCGAAGCTCGAAAGCAAAATCGAAGGTAGATTAAGTGATTCTGAAGGCCAAAGATTACCCTGAATGCATACCGGAAGCCTGGATGCAGTGACGACCTATGAGTCTTTCTGGCTCATCCGGATGCTTGGCCATGGGGAGATGAGATCTGGAATCGTCCCATCCTTGAGACACCCTAGGACACGGAGACAGACATAAAGACTTAGAGATGTCTACGATCCTCAATTCTTCGACAGCGTGCTGGGCAAACGAGGGTGTGGGGTCTTTATCACCCATCCAAAAACCAATCTCGTGGTGAACGGACTATCCGTGCTTCCAGTAGAAAAATCAGGGGTACAATACAGGGACTAGAAGGGTAAGCCACTCCCTTGATTGCAGAGCAAGAACGTTGCACACGACAAATTGAGATGAACAAGGGATTGTAAGACCTCGAGGTAGACTGGCCCCCCGAAGAGACAGTCAGAGTGAAATGTACCAGCCAGACGTCTTTTCCTATCTGTTCACTTGAGTCATAAACCTCTCTACTGCCACCAAGATTAAATATTAGCCTGTTTATAAGCTCTATCAATCTATCCTTTCATCCCTTCACAGGACTCATTCATCCATACGCGCTCACTTACGCATTGGAAACTCCATAGACGGAAAGTCAACAAACGCGCCCCACCTTTCTCCCCTAAAAGAGCGGACACAAGCGAGCCCGCCATCCATGCCAAGTCCCAGCCCCAGTCCTCTCGGCAAACAGCGGATGACGGCGGATGAGCGAGAATGACTCATTTTCACTCATGTCAATCGGTGCTCGGTAGGTAGCGTATTACTTGCATTGCATTAGCGTCTTATGTAAGGGAAGACGGAGAGCAAGGAGGAGGAGAGCGATGCAGGGGAATTAAATGGGGAGGAAATGAACGCGATTTTTATATTTTTTGTATTTTTTATATTGATAGTGTGAGGAGGTGAGGGGAGTTTGGGGTGAATTGGGAGAGTTGTCGGCTGGTGAGGCGGCAGGTGAGGGGTACTTGGGATGCCCGAGCTTGATTGATGTATGTCAGAGCCCGGAAGGGAATGAGGAACCGGGCGGATTGGAAGGTCAAGGTTGCCATAAGGTTACTTGCTGTACGAGTGTCAGTCGCATCGACTCATGGTGAGGATGGATGCGATCATACTTGAGGGTTTCGTATGTGGGATGAGTCTGTTTGAGTACTGTGTTCGAGCTTCATGTATGAATATAAATAGAGAGCTGCAGAATAGCCTTTGAATGAATAACAACAACAGCATCAAGGGGATTGGGATTGAAATTTCAATGAGCACCAGTGAGGACTCCGCCTGTGGTAAGCATTCTCCTTGTTTTTGAATCACAACACCACCGAGCGCAATGATTAAACAAATTTTGCCGATCTGAAAACATGTTTCTTCGAACAAGGGAATATCTCATGATCCATTATCTATCTACATAACCGACATCGTCTGAAGCCTCTTCCTTCCCCCCTCCTTCCTAATCCCCTCGAACTCCTTACAAAACCAAGCTGACATTCCCCAAAAACAAAACCAAATTCCAGAATTGAAACCATCACTTCCTCACCAGGCCCCTCAAAACCTCAACTTCAGCTTCTAGTCTCGCGACCTTCAACTTCAACTCATCGCGCTCATCTTGCGTCTCCTTGAGAGAAGTCTCGAGAGAAGAGACTTGATCGACGCGTTTTTGGCGGTAGCGACGAGCGGCGAGAGTATTGAGAGTGCGTTTTTGGATTTTGGAGTCTTTGGTGTTAGGTCCGGAAGTGGTAGTAGGTGGTGAAAGATCAGCTTTTGTAGTTGATTTGCTTGATTTTGGTGTGGAGTTGGTGGAATGAGAAGTAGAAGAGATGGGGGACGGATTATGAGGGGTCGGATGTTGTTTTTGCTGTTCCATGAAGAGATCAGGGTTGAACGTATCCGGGGAGTGATCATCGAGATTCGCAGCATTCAGATCAGCATGATAAGTGCCTGTCAACGAACACATTTCCGGAGAAAGGTTGCCCGTCGAAGATGCGGAGGAAAGAGTCTGTGAATTTGAAAGGGTCGCGTGGCGGTTATTCTGATTGTGATGAAAAGCTGTAGTATGCGGCATTGCCAGGTCTGTCCCAGCTGGATGTGGATCATGCGCGCCGCTGCCCATATATGAAGACACGTCGATGAGAGAGTGCGAGTGCGAGTGCGAGTCTCCCTGGCCGGGAAAATCAAATTGGGCTTGGGCAAGCGTCATGTCGTTGTCTCCAGCGGACAGGTGATCCCAGAAATCGCCAACAGGATCCAAAAGAGATGTAGAACTACCAGTTGCGCCTGTAAACTCCGCTGCCCCGGTCTCCGCAAGAAATGATGAGGGGCTAAGACCAAACTCCTGAGTTTGATTTTGATGCTGGTCCGGTACGAATAAACAATCCTGAATGAAGGAAAGATCGGTGGGTAGTGAGAGTAATGATGCCGGTGAGAAAAATTCGCTCGGTTCAAGCTCTGGCCATGCGAATTGCTGGGTCTGAGAAGATGAGTCGAATGAAAACTGCGGCTGAAGATGATTTTGCTGTAACTGATTTTGCTGACGAAGGAAATGTGAATTAGACCGTTGTGCTGTTCCAAGGTGGTTTGTATTCGATGAAGAGTTGTTGTGGTTGGAAGAAGGCGCTCTGGGCTTCTCGTGGGTCGCTGACGGTTGTTGCTGTTGCTCCCACCATGATGAAATAGGGTTAGGACGGGCCTATGTGACCCGTGGGGATCGCTCAACTTGAGGAGGGAAGGGTGTCGTCTGCAATTGATGCAGAGATGATGTCGAAATGTCGACTTGTTGAAGAGGAAAGGGAAAAGAAGAGAAGTGAGGTGAGGGAAGCTCGATGTTTTATGCTAGGCCTGAGGCTGGGATGGAGATCGGACATGCAAGCATGCATCCTAGTGCAATTGAGAATAATGTGGTTCGGTGCCGTCGGGTGCGACTGGGCTTGAAGCGACAGAGGCTTGGCTGCGGTTTGTGACTCACATCCACTCTCGGCATCAATTTACGTGAACTCCGACTCGCATACTCGGGTTGTATGCAACCTGCAACATTACATCTCGTGGGATCTGAGGCGCTTATTCGCGGACTCGGTGTTTGGTGCTTATTGTTCGCCGACGACGGCTCGAAGAAAAATCAATGGGCTGTGTTTGCACTGCCTTAAAGATCACGTTACACAAGCGAGCCCCTGATTTTAGGGTTCTTCAGTACGTTATCTGCTTCTAGCCAGTTGTGTCAACTTATACCGAAAAGAGGAGCTCTTGAACGCTGGCCTTGCGTCATCATGCTTTCATAATACCATCCTGCTTGAAGCTTTGAGCGCATTGTCTTCTGTTGGCCCAGAAGGAAATATGGCGAAGTGTGAGGAGGCTCAGGTGTCAGGACCTTGGATCTTTGACACATCTATGCTTGGATCGAGTCTGGATCTTGTGAACATGGGTCTTGAATTTCACAATGGAAACACTCGATGCATGGTCAGAGCTGCTATTGTGGTCACATAAACATCGCGGTGGCATGAGCAAACCCAGTATTCCCAACGGTCGTCTTATCACCTCGAACGCTGATTTTGAATGGAGCCTTCACAGGAAGCAGCAGTGCAAAGATTTAAACAGCTTCAATATATATCACATGGCGAGCAGAATCTCTTCATGAAAAGCAATCTACTAATGTAATGCTTCTGATCTTCATCGATTGCTTCCAGGTTTAGTGGCCCGAATCTCCACTAATTTAGCCGAGCGGGATAGGGGCAGAGGGGATCATCTCGCTAGATGGAAGCAACTGTTTTCAAAATTTGATCTGATATGGGACTCATGCCACAACATTACGTTACAGCCAAGTCATGACTCGGAAATGGGTTACTAGATGCCATTCTTGTAGTCTTCAAGAATTATTGGCTGACGAAGCCTCAGACTCCGAAGACGTTGTTGGCGTTTGATCAACGTTGCGGAGATTGCTCCGTGTAAAGTAGTGATTCATCTTCAAGAATTCAGAGGCCACAACATTGTAATCTTTCAAAACATATGGTTATATCAAACACAGTTTACTCTCGAATTAAAGCCCTTCACTTCACAGCACAGCCAAGACTTCCTCCTACTGCTGTGCCGACAAATGTGCCAATAGCAGCGACCACAGCTGCTCCAGTACGTACCCATTCTTGCTGTCGGCTGGGGCCAGTCCACATGTTGGTCAACTGCATTTGTCGCCCGAACATTTCCCGAATATTCAGGTTATAGGAAAGTCGCTGACTGGTCAGTGCGCTGCTATTCGTGTCTGCGTAGCCGTTCATATCGTTCGTGTAGGTCATGATCACTTCCCTGATCTTCGGAACCCACGACTCAGGAACATGCCATCGGGTCAACCCGGATTTGAAGACAATAAACCAGTGCCTAGGGTCGAATGCGCTAAGCGCCACTGTCTGTGTTGTTAAGATTAGCTTTAGCACTTCCAGAGACAACGTTAGATTGGGACATATTAGAATCACGAACTTCGATGGACCCAAGCTCTACATCGTCCAATAGTTTGTCAAGGTCCGCATAATTGCCTCTTAAGTTCCATCTGAATCCGTCTTCTCTAAGATGCACATATGCCCCGCCGCATCCAAGCGTGATATGCCTAGTTTTGCTGTGGCCATCGAGCTCAATCGCACTCTCGCACGCTTCGGGTAGCCCGCCTCGATGCATGCCGTAGCCATGTTGTAGCCAGAAGCTACCTGCCGGGCCAAGAGTGATTTTCACGTCCTCGCTAGCCGTTAGGGACCATGAGATGTTGCTTTTCATCCAAGAAGCGAGACCCGGATACTCTTCTTCGAAGTTTGGGCTGTAATCTGCGATTCAAGTTCAGTCGTCCGTTTCGTTTCCTAACGGATTGCTCAGGTCAATATAGGGTCTTACTGACTGCAACTCTCATTATAGCCACTTATTGCCGTAAATGCCACGATCCAGCTACCCCTGGTACCAAGTGCGATCCCGTACGGCTGTTTGATAGCCTGCTCTTGGTAGACGTCTTGCCGGAATCTCTCCTCCAGTCCAGAAGGGAGATTCATCCACTTCCATACTTTGGGAGAGTCGAAGAAAAAGCTTTCATTAGGTCCAAAAACAAATTGAAGTTTTCCTGTGATGTCCATTGTTCTTTGAGTTGGGTTTTCGTTGGGACAGCAGCGGTTGGGTTACGCTCTGTAGCCACCAACGCCTACGTGACATATAATATACAATGGTTGGAGTCCAATAAGACTTGCGTGTCAACAATTACGGACCAGGAGGCTTGGTGGTAGTGCTAAAGTGCACTTGTTTTGTGGTGTTGTGATCAAGCGATGGCCAGATGGGGCTGATTGAGGCGTCCAGTCATTGTCAATTTCTTCTCGGAAAGGGCCGCGCAAATACAAGAAGTCTGATAGCACAGGATCGTATATGCAATTACTCCAGATCATGCGACTTATCACTTCAGCGTGTCTTCCGTCCATCACCTCGGCTGAGAATGTCGACCAATTAGTGCATGTAGACAAAGCAGGAAGCATTGAGGCTTTTTGCCAAGCAAAAAGCATCGGGTCAAAATTCAATACAAGTCGAGCCACTTTTCAGAGCGTATCTGCCTGGTCAGCGTAGATGTCTTCCAGCTGTTTTCATCCATCACACTTTTTTAAGTGGCGAGATTCGGTCGTATGACTGGCTTCGCTGCCCAGCCTCGTGCTATAAGCTTCTACGCGCGAAACAGCAAGAGGGACTGTTCGTCTACCCCTAGAACTACGATACAACCTTGACCGAAGCGGTTGAATCCTTTGCAACTCCAGTAAGCTTGACCTTGTCACAAGTCACGAGGGACTGCCCAATATGAAGTTCCGTTCCAAGAAGAAGGAGAAGAAAGCCACGGAGGTAAGTACCCATCCCGAAGCCACGGGTGCTCATCGTAAGCTTTTCGCGCCGCTGACTCCCCATACCATAGTCTGATGGGGTCTGAGCGCACTCCCTTTCTCCACGGTAATCTACGAGTTCTGGGCGCTAGTACAAGGGATTGCAATCTACTGGTCGTGGAATAGTCAACATGGATAATCCAGTCAAGATGTCATTTACCTACTATTGAAGCAGTATCTTCCTTTTGTCTAACAGACATCTGATAGAAAAACAATCTACCAACGTGTGGGTATGATCAGAATCGGATAAGCGAGTCTGTGGCCATCAATGATGGAAGTTCTCACCTTTCGATTCAACAAAGTCCAGTTCCACAAAGCACTCAGCATCATAGCCCATTGAAATTAAGTCGCCCTCGGCTGATCTTGCTTGTGGAACCGCCATTTGGGTCTTCCGTAGTTCAACTTCTGTAGACTGACTCAAAGATCCCACATTGGGGAGTTTTCTGTCAGCACTGAGAAGAGACAACTTTACGTGAAGGCGATGTGGGCCATCTTTGGATGGCATTGTCAAGTACCCAGTTGAACTGCGCGGAAGTTTTTGTATCGTTATTTTCCGCTATCACCACTCATACCATGTGAACAGTATCTTACTAGTGGATATAACGCAGTCAGAAAAGTTCAACGTGCTCCACATCCTACCAGTGGATTCTCGCCCTGTTGTTCTTGGCTCCGAGACTAGCAGCAGACGAGTACGGCCGCGAAAGTTTCTATTTCGACCAGAAAGATTTGGCACAGAGAGTAATGTGCTATTTAAAAGATAATGTAAGATAACTTTGTCAAAAGGTGGACGGAGAGATAGGTCCAGCTGTGACCTACCCTTCCCAAGATAGTTGGGGCTGCGAAGTTGATTTTGCTCCCTCCAGATATCGAAGATACTTGAGATTACGTGCCAGGAGATAACTTTTCTGAACTTCCAATAAACCTGGAGGCGAATGGCCTGTCAGTGGTTGTGAAGCTCGATTCAGAAGGTGAGGTATCAGCACTGACCTGATTCTTGAGAAAATTGAAGGTGGACGTTGATCTCGCCCGTGCAATGCAAAGTCGCGGTTTGCGTACCCGAAGATAATCTAAGAACAAGACCTAATGGCCTGAGAGAGTCTCGCGTGAACATATCTGGCTCATCTGGAGAATAAGGTGTTACGAATCATGAGCGAGGCATAGTTGGCTCACTGAACTGACCGAGGCTAAGGGTCAGTTCGAAGCACGCGGTGGGCTGACCAATTGAACACAGAGATGTAGATTAGTTGGCTTGATGATTAGAATCTCAAAAGGTCCTATGGCACGGTCTTTCGTGTTATCAGGTGGCCTTGTGGCTTCTCTGTGTGGCTCTGCAGAGCTTCTGTGCTTGCTCCACTTTCCTTGCCTTTTCTCTTGTTTATTCCCGGACAACCACTATGAAATGAATGGCCACGGGCCCCATTGATTGGTATCTGTGACCTCATCTGGTTCATTATCAATGGGTCGAGGCTCCGAGGTCGTTTTGCTGACGGTTATCGATTTCCTGAAAGCAGCACTGGGTACGGCGCTATCAAAAGGTGACCGAACGACTCTACATTCGATTGTGAGCGTCTTACTTTAATTGGAACGGCAGGTAATCATGATCTACCGAAGAAGCTTGCTTGTTTCTACTTCACTCAGATGCCATCTCGCGCAAATGGAGCCCGCCGTGTGCATTCTCACCACAACCGAGTCCAAAAGTTTGATGAATGACTCAGCCTCTGCAGGGCATAAGTGTGTCAGAATACCATGACAGCTCTGAAGGATCATATAGATCATCTTACCTTGCGACGATGTGAAATTAATCAACAGCACGGTGGTTGTCGGTCCCTTACCAGCATTGCTGACATCGGAAGAGATACATGATACCTTGACGTACTTTGTTATTTTCAGGGCTTTGGCAGTCGTGGTTGCCATCACTAAAGTATTACAACTTGTTAATTATGTACTGCTATAGATTGGTTGAAAGGCTGCTTCTGACTGACCATTGAAACGAGCCAGTTGGGACATGTGAAAGGGTGTCCAGCAATGGCATGCGAGTATAAGTTGTTTATATGCCACATGCTGAAAAAGATGTGGAAGAATGACACAACAGTTCAGGCAAAGGATTTCCCATTGTCCAAGAATTGAAGCTGGCAAGTAGGCTTTATAGGTTTTGTTCTATGTTAGACGATAGAACTTGGAGGAATGTAATCAGGGAAACTTTACACCAGTGGCCCCAGAAGTCGCGCAGCTATGCTCCAATTGCAGGTACAATCAGGGCATAGCCAGAGTCGGCATCGTAGGTCCAGAGCTCTCCAAGATACTTGCACGCACTGACCACAGCAGATTTGATTTTTAGATTACCAACTGTCTCTCCGGATGATTCAATTTGATGAGCAAGACCCTGTATACACGTGAGTTTTCAGTGCATTGCTCTTCAAAGACCATCATGGAAATTTGCTGACTTTTACTAGGCTTTGATACTGAGCCCACTCATGCTTCTCCTCCTCATCCTCTTCGATCAGCTTGAGAGGATGTTGGCCAATAGTAAGGACAACCCAATAGGCCTTCAGTAGCGACTTGTATGTTTGAGATGCTGCCTTCGTGTTCTGTAGTTGCGCTCTGCCAAGTTGGTAAAAAACCTGATAATCATGAAGTAGCTCTTATGGTTCACGGGGTGGTACTTACCGAGGAAAGATACCACGATCCTGCAGTCAACCAGCTTTGTACGCTGTAATCACTCCACTTATGACCTCCAGATATGACGAAGAGATGGCATATAAGCTTATACATCTCCCAGCCTTGAATCTTGTCGATTCTAATACCTTGTTGTCCCAGGGGTATACCTGGGCAGCCACTTGAGCCAGTTCCATCAAGAAGTGGACAGCAGAAACCTCAATTTCTAAGGACTCAGACGACAAGGTCAGTTCCATGCCCTCGTCGGCGCCCAAACTCCGATCGTACGAAGGATTGGAAGTACCACTGTCGTCTTTGGAAGCTGGGCCACCAGAGTTCGTTGTCCCAGCCGAATTTCGACCACATGGCATCGAGTCTGGAAGATAACGCGTCATCGAGAAGTGCGTCATAAGGGCATTTCTGTCCGAATTGACAAGCGTTGAAAGCGAGTCGAGAATTATTTGCCTATCCCTGTCGCATTTTTCCATCCATCTTGATAATATGTGCTTTCGGCAGATGGTCAGAATTGGAACGGCTCAATCAAGTGGTCCAGACCTACACTTGGTTATCATCGTACAGCTCTCTCATGTCCCGGAGACTCTTTCTACCTCTTCCAACATCTGACGAGCTTTGCGACGCGTATTGACCCTTTGTACTGAGTGAAACAACGCCACAAAATAATCTTTTCATCCAAGACCCTGTTCCTCGGATTCTCTTTTCCATTCTTCCATCATAGCAATGAAAGCCTCATCAATGTGATATACACCAGCCATATATGCACAAAGCTTATTCACCGCGGCTTGTGTGAGTCGCTGAGCATCTGAATCGTTCTTGATCCGTTCCGCAAGCGCCTTGGTGCGACGATCACACTCGTCAATGCTGGCAACAATCTCAGCAAGCTCCGTCAGGTACTCAACAATATCAGAGATATCCTCCCAAGTATCTTTGAGTTGTCCTTCTTTGAGCTTTGCATATAGGCTTCTCAGTCGCCGATAGATTTCAAACAAGGTACTTAGATCCGCCATCTGACGCAGGATATGTCTTCTGAGCGTATGATATTAGTTGATGAACCTCTCACAGAACGTTCGCTGTGAATACTCAGGGGTGTAATACAAAAAGTACCTTCAAGGAGTCTAGACTGCTAGCCCATCAAACAGAATAGCGAAGTTGATAGAGATCATGAAATCCTCAGACAATTCGAGTAATCCGAGGAGCGGAAATGTACAAACGACTTCCGCTTTCCAGACTCACTGCTGTCGCCACCGTGGCGCTATCTCAGCCGACTTGTGTATCGACTGCATTGCCGCGTTCAGTCACTTGCTTTCTTTAGCCACTCATCTTTTCCGCAGCACTACTCAGTGATGCGACCACGTCATATTCTATCACCATATGATATTGATATGATCATCTAAGTCGTGGTGCGCTCTTCGTCAACAGAAGGGTGGATCTTTGTAAGAGGCTTAGGACCATCCTACCCGTGTATCGAATGAGATTCGGTCATCGACTATCGTAATACATAAATATCAGCATCATACTCACGACTTCATCTGCCACATAGCTTTCCCATCCTATAAGGATAGCCTCTGAGCTCTCAAATTTCGGTCGAAAGGTGCTGTGACGGAAGGGGGAATGGGGTTCTGCACGGGACGGTGGTGCTTTCTACTCAATTCCAGTTCGGCGATTACCGCAGCTTTGTCACTGATACAGATTGATTCAAGCATGCGACAATAATCACATTAGCCTCGATCCATTCAAGAGTTTGTTTTGATGTTTGAAATTGTTGGTGGCTGGTAGGGAATGTTGTCCATCTGTTGGATACCCGTTGGGGTCAGTGAACTGGTCCGCCTGTTTGCACAGATGAGAAGGTTCAATTCCAAACATTTGAAGCCACTTGATGCTATTGGTGTCCATTATTGGACACTAAAGATGTGCACTTTGGGTGGGCTTGATGGTGCTGGTAGCAGGATAAGGATGATTAGACTCTGTTCGAGCTTGTCGGTTTATTAGACGAGTGTTAAGATGTCTCCATTCTACTTAAAGGCTACCAACCTTCCATACTCCTGATTGTTACTGCAGACAGGTTGGACTGGTTAGCTCATTACTCATTACTCATTTATTTGTATTTGGGTAACAGATCAAGGTGTGCTGCGGAACTCTTTGTAAGTTCGACAGACTCGATTACGAAGGACAACAGTCGTTTCACATCGTTGATCTCAAAATGACCCAATTACTCCCGGGGCACAATCTCACTTTCGAACGCAAGCCTCAGTTATCTCCTAAAAAACTGTCTGCGAAGATCCTCATCATTGGGCGTGGAGGTACAGGCCTTGTCACGGCTTGGGTTCTTCTCGACCGAGGATACCATGTGGTCGTCATGTCCAAGGAGTGGGCATCCTTTGGAAAACACCAAAGACTCACATCCCAGGTTGCAGGGCACTCTGGTAATTAGAGACCCATATATTCTCAGATTTGCGTGGGAACTCTAGTACTAATATTCATTTGTAACAGTGGGAATATCCGCCAGCAGTTTGCGGCCAGCACACCAATACTCAGTCCCTCCACCGGTCGAAGAAATGGTGCATGACAGCGTACCAAATTTGGGAAGCCATCGCGCAAGATCCCAATCTCGCAAAAAAATGCAGGAGTAAAGATGAGGAAGTCAGTCTTCTTCTTTCCGAACAAGTTCGAACGTGATGCAAAGCAGCTCTCCAAACTCTCGGAAATATACGCTAGTGGTGTCAGAGGTGTGCGAAGAGATATGACTTTGATCCGATCAGTGGGAGTCAATTCAGATTACGGTACGAGTATGACGTGGCTTATGCACCTCATTCAGCGCAGAGGTCAATTGGTCACCGAAAACATTGATGGTGATCTGCTCGAGCAAGAACGAGCTCTCCTCACCCACTTCAACGGAGAGGCATTTTTCAACGGGATAGGTCTGGCAAGCAAAGAGCTAGTTTCAGATCCGACTTGCTATCCACTTCGAGGCGCACTTCTCCGCTTCATCAATGATGGCAAAGACTTCCCGAAGATCATAGCAGCAATGTCTATTGCAGCTGACGTATCGCTAGACAACGAGATTGTATTTCTAGTTCCCAGGAATGATGAAATTCTCGTGGTTGGTGGCATCGCTCAACGTGAGGAGTGGAAATTGGATCTGACGCTCGATTCGCCTGTTATTCAGCGCATGAGAGCTCGCTGTGAGGCTTTTCACCCCTATTTGAAGAATAGTCGTCTTAATCCTGAATATCCATTAGCGCAAGGACTTCGACCTGGCAGGGAAGCGAATATTCGAGTCGAAAGAGAACCTCGAAATCATGGTACAGATCCGAGCAGAATCATCCACTCTTACGGTCATGGTGGGTCCGGCTGGAGTCTGTCGTTCGGCTGCGCTGAAAAGGTCGCTGGGATGATTGAGGATGTACTTTGTGACGATACAAGCAAGTCTGGCATCATTTGAAGCCGCTTGTAGTGTCGAGAGCAGATTTTTGTATGTTCAATTTATCCTATACTCTCTTGTTTACTTTGGCATTTGCCGAGGGAACAATGCACTCCAAAAGGGGGCGTGATAAATTTAGCGAGGGTCCCAGCGCAAAAGGCTACCGATGAAACTAGGAACTTTTGGAAATTAACATAAGGCGAGCTCATTAATCTTTACAATCTCTCTCATGAAATGCCATATTCTTACCGAAAAGTGCTTGGAGATGTCCAATTTTTGGAGTTATTATTCAAGGCGGCACAGCATAACCCTTTTTTTCGTGCAAGACCGATTAATAATGACACGTGGAGTGTGGGACTCGTGGTCCGCTTACAGCTTCTTAATTTTTCGATACATTCCTCGTCTACTCCTCGTCTACTCCTCGTCACGGGAGGCCCACCCGCACTCGAGTCAGCGGAAACAAAATATTAAAATTTCAATGAACCCAAAGACCCTTGCCGCATTCCTCGTCACGGATGGCCCACCTGTATTCAGGAAGGATCAGCGAAATCAACGATGCAGAAAAGAATGGTGACGATGCGAGCGCTATTGGTGCAAAGTTGGACCAAATCGATTCAAAGACATGCAAAGTCAGGCCACAGATTTCAAGCGGAACCTCCCCATTCCACGCTTCAATTAATGTGGATCATTCTGGATATTCCAGGACAGGACTAATAAGAGACAAAATAAGCCACCCGATGACCTCATATCGCTGCAAGTAGAATCACTACGTATGTGGCCGGCCTGGCCAACTGCGACTTGAATCGACTTTGCCTCTCCCGCTAGTGACGAAAAGTATGGTCTTCGAGGTTTCCCATCAACATGAAGATCATTTTGGATTTACTGTTGCTCAAATCATAAACATACTCACTAAGCTGCAATCATGCATTCTTTGATATTCTCCATTCGCCTGGCACTTGCTCTCGGATATACTTCAACAGTTTTATCGCAAAGATATCCGAACGTTACCTACTCATCTAAGGCTACTGCGGCCGGCGCATCTTCGAAATACAAATTTGATGCTTCATCATCGCAGAATGTCGCTGTCTATTTCGGAAGGACTGACGAGACAGTCAACACAAACCTCACTGTACAGTGTAGCGACGTGAATGTCGATATTGTAATGCTGGCTTTCGTCACTAAGATCATTGGCGGCGGAGGGTACCCGGACCTTGGCTTCGAAAAACTATGCACCGGTCAGACGTCTGAAATGATTGCAGCCAATGCCACCGGTCTTCTTTCATGTACAGATCTGGCACCACAGATCGAGAGCTGCCAGTCCGCTGGCAAGAAGGTTCTTGTTGCCTTGGGTGGTCAAAATGGGGAGACAATATTCAACAGCACCACTGAAGCGCAAGCTGCAGCAACCCTCTTGTGGAACCTCTTTGGTGGTGGTTCAGCAGAGGACTCTGGATTGCGACCCTTTGGAGACGTGAAAGTCGATGGTTTTGATATTGGTATGACTTCACTTGCCAGCTAGTTATGGAAAGTAACTAACATATCAACAGATAACGAGGTAGGTGACGGAGCATATTATGAAGACTTCGCATCCGCCCTACGGTCACTTTTCAAAGCCCAGAAAGCCAAAACCTACTACCTCTCCGCTGCCCCAAGCTGTTCCTTAACCTCAGAAGGTTCGAACCCCTTAGGAATGCTAAATCTCATGGACTTTGTCTGGCCCCAATTCTATGGCGCTCCCTCCTGCAACATCGGCACCGACGCCTTCGCCGATTCTGTGAAAGCATGGAGCGATCGCCTCGTCGGACCAAAACTATACATCGGCTCACCATCATTCGCAAACGGTACTACCAATGGAGGCTACGAAGAACCAGACGCATTTGCAAAGACGATCAAGAGTGCAAGGTCAGACACCAGAAAGGATTTCGGGGGTGTGATGTTGTGGGACGGTGCTTATGGTCATATCACGTTGGATTCAGAGGGGCTTGATTATATAGCTGTTTCGAAGAATGCTTTGACATCGTAGGTGCTCCAAACCTCTGGATATCACGTGGAGCATGTCAAATGGTGGCATTTTGAGGGTGTTCGCCCACAAGCGCGACACGAAGAAGTCAAAGTTTGTACTAATTTCGGCGATAGGCATGCTTCTATTTATAAAATAATGGGCGGAAAATTTCTTGCTGTGTATTTCACAGCGGTTGTATCAGTATATTTGCTATAGAAAATGAATCATGCGTTTGTCGATATGTTGACCTTAATTTCTGAAGAACAAACTTATTCTCTCAGTATTAAATCCTCCCATGCAAGACTCCCATGTGCGACCTGGTAACTAAGCTTATCTATGATCGTTTCAAGCTCAATTTGTGAAGGTATTCAGTTGCGTTGTGCATTTTCTTTCTGTGGTTGATAGAAGAGGAAGATGAGTTGATCGCATCATCATTTTTCATCCTGGCCGACAACAGCTTTCGACCTACAAGCTACGAGACTAAAATGATGAGATGAAACAACAATATCATCTATGTTCATTTTTTTTTTATTTCTATATAAATAACTTTTGAACTTTTGGTTACGAATGCGCCGGTTTATTGTCGGGATCATCTGATGCCTCTATCTCTCTCGTCTTTCCCCAACTGAAATCGTCCATATGCCAGACAGCATAACAAATCACGATCGGAGTCACGATCTGCCCTATCAGTACTAACATCACAAGACCCAAAAGATACTGCAGACGCAACCGATTTGTCTCGCAGCCCCAGTACGTGACGAAGATACCATACGCCAATGGGATCATCGTGACGATTGCGAAACACACAATGAATGTAGGATCCGTGACATTGATGCATGCTTTGATGAACAGAATCAAGGTCTGCATGACGAAAATGCAGAGGATCCAGACGAGGACATCAGCCAAAGAGCAGGCCCTCTCAAACCAATTCATCTCATTTTTCATCACAATCAATAAGTCATTGGCGCAAGTACTGAGCGTCCACCGTTTGCGCTGCGAAAGAAAAACCATGAAACCGTTTGGCGGATCTGTATATGCAATCGCTTTGAGTGACATTGTCGTCTGAGACTTTGGGAACCGGAAAAAAATCAGGCAGATGTAATTCCGATCTTCTCCTGCGAGAGCGCGGACTTGATGGATCATATTGGCCTTCGGGTCTGGGATGTGTCCGAATAACTCTATGAGAATCGCGTCGCTACAGGTCTCATCACAGATCTTGATAATTTGACAAGCCCCCGGCAGACAGGAGACTTTACCTGTCCCGTGGGCCTGATGCCACCGGCGGAGACACTGAGCGCGGATATATTCCGTATTTTGATAGATGTTCCAGAGGTTCCATTGCCCAGTTCGAAATCCGACTGTAGTAATTCCATCAGTAAGGGACTCGGAGAAGGGAATGATGATAATTCTGTGAGAGAGCATACCTTGGATTAGACCAGAACACCCAACCAGTTTTGGGTCCTTCAAGCATTCTTTGTGCATCTCATAGATGCATGTCGAATTGAAAGTAGTATCAGCGTCAACGCCAACCAACCATTCAAAATTCTCAAACGTGCAGTCCTCCGAAAACTCGCAGAACCATCGGAAGAAGTCATCCCCCATTACAGTCTCTGGATTCTCGTGCCGAAATCTATACTTGTAAAGTAGAGTGCGAACGAGAATTAAACCATCTCGCTTTCCTAGATTTCGCTTCTTGACTAGAAGGACGTATGGTGTTCCTTCCCAGATGCCGGCAGAGGCGTAGATTCCATTGATAGCTCCATCCCAAGATTCATAGCCCACTGGAAACCAATGCTCTTTCTCGGGCTTCAAAATGTCTTCGACTAGGATCCGGTCAGTCGACTTTGCCATACCCTTTCCTTTCACCTGTCCATCGCAGACAATAATAAACATCTTTTTATGATGCTCTACCTTCTCTTGTGCATTCAGGCTCTCAAGCGTATCCATAAGATCTTGGTAGGACTCGCAGTAGCAAGCTAAAACCATAGCAATAGTTGTAGGAATGTGTGTGGGAAGCGGTGGCGGTGTTTTGTTGAATAATCGCAGAATTTGGTCCCAGATCCACCACCGTATCAAGTTAAGCACCATGAGAGAGCCCAAGGCATTTCCGAGTAGGATGACAGGCACAACTATGAATAAAAGTCAGTAATTGACCTCAGAGAATGAGCTTGAGACTTGAACTTACAGACATACCAATACTCTGGATATGTCCAACTGATGGCAATACAGACACCATTGGCAATCAACATGAAGACGATGAACACATTTCGAGTCCAGCGTAATCTCTTCTTGCCCTCTGCTCGTACAATCTTCTCCTCCTCGATAGTGTATTTAGACTTCCTCCGGTTCGTCAGTATACAGCTTGATCTTTGTCGGGCTCCATTTATCAGATCCGCTGACTGGCTTTGGTCGTCCTCGACTTTCTCATTGGACTCAAATTCGTCGGAATCCGCTGAGAGTGACAAGTCTCTCACAAAGGAGCTGTGAAACTGCTCTGATTGCATGGGCGTGCGAGTATCCGGATTTGTACGAACTGTGGAAATTGAGGAGTGAATTGGCCTGCTGAAATTGATACTGGATCCAGATGGACGTGATCTATGGAATAGGCCATTCGTAATCTCTGATGACGACGATGGTTTCTTTTTACAAGCCAATGGAAATGCTCGCTCGGGTTTAACAGGTGTTCCTTGAAATGAGTTCTTTGCTTTACTATCCACCGATTGCTCGCATGGCATAGGGGGCTGGGACCGCTGTCCCAGTCGAGGCGTACCCTCCCCCGAGCTCAGAGCTGATTTACTTTCAGGCCAGGATTGTTGTTGTTCTCTTATCTCTTGGTAGGTTTGACCCGGCCGACGCGGGAGATGGGTTTCGGGGAAAACAAACAATGGATTTGCCGGCCGTGATGATGACCTGTAATAGTCAGTCAAGAAGACAGCGAAAATGGAGCCATAAGGATAGTACATACTGTAGGAAAGAACCCCGACGACGACGATCATGACCCGGAGACCATTTTACTAAAGTACCTGCCCCTTGCAGAAGATCTGGCGAGGCTGAGGAGGAGTCCGACGAAGTACTGTTTCTCGGGCCCTGTCCATCAACTGACCCTGGCCTCAAACCACGAGGCTGGTTCTCCAACACATTGGCATCGCTGAATGGGTCTCCAGTGACAGGTGAGCGTGTAGTATCGTTGCGGTTCATGTTATGCTGCAATCCATGAATTTACTGGTCGTGATGAACAGAGAAAGTGCAATGTACGGTCAATCATGGAGAATGCATATACGTTGAAGAATTTTAGTTTTTTTACGTTAGCAAAGCCAGACAACCAAAACAATCTCGACTCGGAAGTACTGGTAACTGACGGAACGGGTTGCTCAACATTTCTAGATCTCTTGGTAGAGATATGAGCGCCGAGCGGCAAATGTGTTTGACGAATGTTTTCACAAATAATCGGCCGGAAATCACCTAGGCCTGGCATGACTCGTTCAATTATAGCAGGCCACCAAATATGTGTTTCAAGCCTAGAACCTCGACACGTGGGGTAGAATTGCCTAGAATTTGTCGGTCTCAGGCTGGTGTCATCTAAGACATGAGCAGCAGCTGTGGGGTATATTTATAACTACTAGGAGTTTTCTTTTTGTCTCGTCTGGCTCGCTTATTCTTTCCGAATAGCATTCAAGCCAAGAAGTGCAGAAGGAGTAGCCTACAAATGAAGATGCCGACACTCACTAGAAGTATTCAACGGCTAACGATGTTCATAGACCGAACAATCGGGAAAGAGAAATCTCCTGATCGTTCGGAAATTGAATCTGCAAAGTTTCCTTCTAAGAATCGATCGGGATTTTAAGTTTGCTAGAGTATGCCATCGAAAATACGCCTCTAGTCACGAATCAAGAATTCCTTATCTGTGCCGCCTTTCTCCACCACACATTCCTTTGCAGAAGGAATTTCCTGAATGACGGCTACCTGGCGCCACTTCCGTTGAGGTAGATTTAACAACTTTAATTGAAGTGCGTTGTGGAGACAAGGCCATTGTTGCGAATGCCTTCATGTTTCAATAGTCATTCCGGTATCGTTGTATGCTCCACGGATAAGCAGGGACGGGGCGTCCATCTTGATACTGTAGTCCAAATAATTAATGAGTACTTCTTAAGCTATTCATTTGATGAGATACCACCTCCCCCTAAAAAGCACATGCGATTGCTCAGATGTAGCAGAGATTTGGGATAACGCGGGTTAGACAGGGTTCTTTCTGACCGGGCAGGGCCGGGGAGGAAGATTCAAGAAATGCCAAGTGCGAGTCTCCCTATCGTCATATCGTTACCGAGGCCTCATCATCAGGAATGTGGTTTAGCGAACGTCGGACTTACCTCCGAAATATATGGGGCCAATCTTGCCCGATGTCACATTACGATCGCAAAGTGATAATGGATCAAGTACATGCTTTGTGCTATGTGGATTCAAGTCAAGTGTTACGGGGACATGACAGTATTTGAGAAAGCATGTAGCATATCTGATAGAGGTTATGAAACTATTTAAACTCCAAAATTCAAATTGTGTATCCTTGAACGCCAAAGTGTTTCCAGCTAATTTCCTCACAAGTTTCTATATATTCGCCGTCTAACCGCTGTACTTCTTTCAATAATAATGAACGTGACTGGAAACGTCGTCTAACACCGAAAAGTCCACAGTTTCCTGCTTCATGCACACGCAAATCAAGTCAAAGAGGCCATCGACGATTTTTGGTGTGAATTTGCTGAGTGATAGTTGCGGTAGCCATGGAACGGCGGATTGTGGTACCAATGGGTCGAGGTACATTAACCTCTCGCACCCAAGGGTTTCCATTTCTTTCGCGAAAGAGAGGCCTGGCGAGCAGGAAATGACACTTTGTCCGGGTTTGAATGCAACACCGATGATGAGTACCCGTAGACCTGCCTTGCCGGTGAGGGCCTTGCGCTCGGTAAAGATCTCACGGGCAAGCTTGGCTGGTCGGTCTCCCATCCTTTCTGCAGCATGTGCTAGTATAGGCAGTGTGTTGTTGACGAATAGGTAGTATGGGTTGATCGGGATGCAGTGACCACCAACGCCCAGCCCAGGACGGAAGGCTTGGAAGCCGAATGGCTTTGTTGCTGCCGCATCGATAACTTCGTTTGGATCAATTCCTTGTGCGACGCATGCATCGGAAATCTCGTTGACATAGGCGATGTTGATCATTCGGTAGCAATTCTCGTACAGTTTCGTCATCTCAGCCACCTCTGGGCTTGAGACTGGTACGACCCTGTCGAAGACCTGCGAGTATACTGCGTGGATCTTATCCATGGCGACAGCGTCAAGGCCTGAGATGACTTTTGGAATTTGTTGCAGACTTGGTGTCACTCGACCGGGGTCGACTCGCTCCGGAGACATGCCGCAGTGTAGCGTGCCACCGTATTGGCTGAGGAAGGCCCGTGTCATGCCAACAGAGACGCTGCTCTCGATAACGACGACTGAACCTGGTCGGGCATATTTGACAACTGAGGAGATTGCTGACACAAGATGCGTAGCGTCGACGGACTGATCCTTATGTAGAGTTGTGGGGACCGAGATGAGGAAGTGTGTGCCCAGTGCAAGTTTTGTCACGTCGGTAGTGAGTCTAACTTTGGGGTATTTCTTGAAGCTGGGGGCGATGTGATCGATTCTGTTTTGCGAGATGTCGAAGCCGATTGAGTTGAATATTTCTCCGAAGCCCGAAAGAAGATGCTCTCCAACGTACCCTACGCCGATGACACAGACTACAATATCTCTATCATTGGACGTGATCGGGCGAGCGATGTTTCTTCCTTTTGTTTCATCAACGACACTGAGAAGTTAGCTAAGAATGAGGAGATGACAAATGACAGTATGATTCTTACGATTTAAGTTCTTTTGGAAGGAAAGCCGATGCGATATCATCCATGTCACCATCAAAGAGCTGATCATAGCGTCTTGGGCTTTTGACAAGCATGCGTATGTCTAAGTCTCCTTCGGGATATCGTTCCCAATCCTCAAGCAATTCCCGTGAAGGAATCTGAGGGATGGACAAGTGGGGTGTATCGAGAAGCATCTTGGGAATCTGGGGGTGTTCTTGTGAATGTGATTGTGTATTTTGGGTAAAGTGAGGGTTGTTCTGAATCACTATTGGGCGCTTCGGGAATGCAGATGGTAAATGAGATTTGATTGAACAAGGGACTGCAGATCCTTCTTATATAGAAGATGCTACAGATCAGACTATACTCCTGGATCGGCAACCGCATCCTGTTCATGGGGATCAGAGGGCTCGGCTGTCGAAGACTTCCGAATTCGAACTTGCTTGGGGTCTGGCCTGTTCGTACATCTCGACTCCGATCTCGATCTCCGGAGAAAGTAAGTGAAGTTGCAAATGACGATGAAAACAGCATAAGTGAAATCAATAGTAAGACTTCAGCACTATGTCGGCCCATTTCGCATTCCTCGGCAGTATATCTTGAATCGTACTTTCGAGATACTTCGTGGCAGGGGTAACAGTGCCGCCAAGGTTACAATAAAGCTTTACTCAATTTGGTATAATTGTTCAAATCCCGATTTTCTGATTGGGTCAATTGCCCTTACACAAGAGAAAGCTCCAGAAAGCTTGGCGGATCAGATTCGCCAGCGACTAAGTAGACAGCGTTGGGGACTATGCCCACATTGGGACGTGAAGGCCCACAAGTCTTTGACTCCAGTTTTATTTGACGAGCGATACGGCGTAAGTAAACAGAATTAAGCGAAAGCTCGATCGGCGATCGAAGCAGTATGTGAGAACCTTTGCAGCCTTGCGCGTCAGGTATCTCACCATCACTTGAAGCCTAAATGCTTAAAAGGAGAACACGCCGACAAGTGGTCTTAGGAGGATTTCACCAAATGCAGAGAATAACATCAAGTCGACATGAAAACAGAAATAAGCATTCTTACTTCAAGACAGTATTTGCCAGTCCCATCCAGCCCTTGCTAACGATATCTACAAACCGTCGAAATCTTCCGTCTTAATTTCTTTATTTCTAGTTGTAGTGCTGTCAAGAAGTCTTGAAGTAACGCTCAAAGCATTGATGTCGAGGATACTGTCACGATTCAGCACTTGCTGGGGAAGCCTATCTCCATGACTAAGTAAGCAATTGAAGCATAGTAAGAGTAAGATCAAACTTCCTTGGTCTAGATTTAACGCTACAGAGAGGACAAGAGTAGGGTATGATGTACTTCGCCACTTGATATTTGCTGCTCCGTGACTTTTAAATTCTACTACTTCGCAAACAGAAGAAAACTCAACAAACGGCAACGAGCGTACTACCGGAACGGTCCAGAACTATAAGGGCTCATAGTGGTCTGAAAGTTCAACAACGTGCTGTTCGTGAGCTGATTATTGGAGGTGTAACTCCGAGACAGACGCGACGGTCTTGATCTCGCCGCAGGTCATTGAGATCTCGTCTGATGTTGCTGTTTCCGGCCGGTCTCCTCGACATGAACAAGAAAAGCACGGAGAAAGACGGCAGTTGAGATGTACTTGTACTTTAACCAGGCCCACATAAGTCGACTCTTTAAGTCTGTATGAAGTACTAGATTATTCCATGTTACAAGGGATGCCAACCAATTAGGCAATGATCTGCTTTGCTCGAGAGTCAATTCTGAGGGTCAAACCGATCCCCACAATCTCGCCCGCCAATAGTGCTACGAAGCATTGCTATCACAAAACCATCATATGGAGTCCCACTTACTGCACCCTGCAATGGTTATGATTGATTGCCACATCTGGGGTGGCAAAGTCCAAAAAGGTGCGCTTGGCAAACAGAGGGTTCACCCGTTTCCGGTAAGGGGCCAGAAACATCGTCAGCGATGTCTTGGCAGTAAGCGAGCTCTAGGCCTTATCAACACCTCGCTCCGCTCCGACTTGGCCTAATAATTAGAGTCATGATAGACTTGTTTTCTCGGTTAAACTTTCTTATTCAGCCATGCGGAAGGTGTTACTTGAGAATCGCAATCCCGTGTCAAATGCCGCCAGCCAAATTCTGCCAGCCAAATGCCGTCACTTCAACGCTGCAAAGCAAACGCCGCCAACCAAATGCCGACAGTCTTAGCAGATATTCGATCGCCGCTTATGGAGTCAGGTACGTTAGCGAAGTGACTCGGAGGTGTTCTCCTTTTTCACCGGAAAGCAGTCTGGGGACAGTCATAGAGCCAATATCAATGACCATAATGGAAAACATGATCTAATAAGTCGGTCAAATCTCACATTCCTAGGCACCACTAGGGGGAGACAGAGTGGACCCTGCCCCAGGAGCTTCAGTCGCACCACCTTGGACTGCCGTGGTCGACGGACTTCTCGACCTGGCAGGACTCGTAAGTGTCAACATAGAGCTTGAGCTTGAGGCACTCGTTGCCGTGACCTCCCGCTTCAAATCCGGCTTCATTTCCCGCCACGTGGTCAGAACGGCCATTCTCTCCTCCTCAGTCGCAGCTCTGGCCTCTTCATATCCTTGCGTAAAATGGGCCGCGAGAATGAAACTCAGCGTATCAGATCCCATGCGCTTCTTGATAGCCTCATATACAGCACGCAATCCATATTTCTTCCCACCAATGACCAAGCCCCGAGAACGAAAGATCCAACCACCCAGTCCTTTCCCGATACCCTTGCCAAAACCTTTCCAGCCAGTTGCTTTGGCGCCTTTGTAAGGCTCATAGACGATACCGCCCCAAGCTTTCACGATGTCGACGGGTATGTGGAGAATGCCTGAGGCGATCGAGCCCAGGGTTCCCATGACAGGATTGGCTCCACTTAGGTTCGCGATGACCGTGTGTTCCTCGACGGCGTATTCGTAAGGCCGGTAGAGTTTCAGCTGGTTGACATTTATCAACCCCTCGTCTCCTAAGACAGTCGCTGCAAACGTGCTGAGTCTGATATTGCTCGCCTTTCCTTTCGTGCTGACTTGCCAGACAGCGACTCGACTTGGCACCATCATACATCGTAAGTTGGCAACATCCATCTGTGCATGGAAGCTTGCCGCCCCCGCTTCGCACCCCCTTTCTTCTCGGATGCGGTGTCCTAGCTCTTTCGCGCGCTCGAGTGTCTCTGGCTTGAGGGCTTCGAGAATAGCAGCTGTCAGGGTGTCGGCTGTCAGATCTCTGAACGGTATCGGTGAGGGACCGGCCCCAGCACGAGCTACCATGGCACCCCAAAATGGTTGGTCTCCAAAGAAGGGCACTATGACTGTTGGGCGACCGAGAGCGATCCCCGCGGCAGTAGTACCAGCTCCACCGTGATGTACAACGCAAGATACCCTCTGGAAGAGCCAATCGTGAGGGCAATTGCCCAACATGAATACTCCATCCGGCTTGTTCAGCTCGTCTCCACCGAAGCCGCCCCATCCTTTTGATACAAGGGCCCGTTGACCTGTCTTTTGGACGGCTTCAAAGATTAGCGCTGTCATAGCGTTTGGATTATCGACGACAATAGAGCCAAATCCGATGTAGACAGGTGGAGGGCCTGCGTCTAGGAAGGCGGCGAGATCAGCCTCAGGCTGATAGTTGGATGCAAGCGAGAGAAAATAGAAACCCGATATGTCTATGTGAGAACCCCAGTCTTTTGGCTTTGGAATCAAGGCTGGTGACCTGCGGGGAGACGTTAGATTTTGATTGCAATTTGAGGGCTGTGGGGCAGTCTTGCCAGCAATAGGTGTAAGGTATCCTCAATCGGTGAAGCATACTGACTGCAGACGCCTGAGTGATGATCCCAAGATCAAGCGTCTCTTTTCTGAATTTGTTTATGATATCTCCTAGCCCCTGCCAGGTCATCATATCAACCAGTGTATATGACATCTCGTTTGTCATACTGCCACTGGCATTAGACGACTTGATGTTCGCAATCGGATGGGGAAAGTCATGTGTTGGAGACCAAGGCATGCTTCGAAGACAAGTGTCAGCATCATTGAGAGATGATTGAAAGCACAACTCACGTAAACATCAGGTGCAACGGGATACCCAGCTTCTGTGCGCAGTGGATATGGGCAAAGCTCGGCGGATTCGCAATGATAGCATTAGCGATGAACGGCCTGATCTTCATAGCACTCGAACTTTGCAACTCGCCATCGTCTTGCTTGACCTCGCTTGCATCGGCACAGGATCTCCAACAGCCCTGCAAGATCTCAGCCATCCCTTTCCGCCGCTTACCCACGTCCCCGGCTTTCAAGGACTTCACACCTGGTATGAGCCCTGGGTTCTTGACCATAAATGCCATCAGCTCGGCTGGATCGCCACCAATCTCAAAGAATTCCAGGTCGTTCTGCTCGACAAAATTCTTGAAGGTCCCATGAGTGGCTAAGCGAACTCGATGCCCGTATCTATTTTTTAGGACCCGACCAAGCGCAACGAATGGTTGGACATCGCCTCGAGAGCCGACGACATGGATCACCACATTGAGTGGAGGAGGCCGCTCTGCATCTTTTGGTCTACTGTCGGTATAATCTGGTGATGGTTCAGATGGCGTCGACGTGGAATCATTCTGCTCGTGTGCCGCTAGATGTAGTTGTTCAATCTGTTTGGTGAGCTGTGAGTCGGACTCGTCGATTCTTATGTCAACACGTCCATCGTCTGCAATACAAACAATCAGCTCAACTATCAAAGGTTTGAGAGTATCGCTGATGGCATACTTCTCACATGAGTCTGGGTGTTGAAGCCATCCTGAATGATGCTTAGCGTGGCAGTCGTTTCGTCAAACAGTTCATATGCTGGTGGAGGCTGGTTTGTCTGGCTCGTTGTTGGCTCTGCAGGCTGTGAATTTGGCTGAGGAGTATTTGAAGCCATGGATATCGATTTCGTATGTCAGCCGTTCACTTGGCCAGCACATGGTTAAGGTTAAACGTGTTTGACGTTGGACGTCGTGCTTCAGGGACGTTGGGGGCGGCACAGTCGAACGTAACCCAAAAGGGATAGCTTGCTGTAGTGTGGAGCTAACACGTCGATCTTCAGCTGCACCATGATGAAAACATGAAGATACCAGTTCTGATAAATTGTCAGGGATAAGAGAATGACCAGTCGGAAACCAAGAAAAGCCCAAGGTTCGACAAAATCCAAAAGTCTAACAGCCTTCCAGGCTTTTTGAATTCGGAGTGTTGAGTCACGTGTCCAGGGAATGCTAAGATATTTCAAGATGCTGATACTCAGGTTCTCTAAGCCGATATATCGTATATTGCTAAGCTTGAATCCAGATTCATCCAGTCTATGCCCTCAAATTCATCGCTGGAAAATTCCGTATGATCGAATAATCCAAAAGTCGCATCATCGCCAGGCATGGAGCTCTGCCAAGGAGGCAGTATCGAGATGGCTGAACCTGCAGGCTCGGCAGCACTGTCACTTGTGCTGGTATCTGTTATTGAGTTCGAGGCAGCTGTAAGTTCCTGAGAAGATGAAACCACCGTTAGATCTGTAGATTTGGCAAAGGCTCGATTCAGGGTGAGACGGATGATTTGTGAAACCCTGAGAGCGTCTTTGCTGACTGGGGCGATTGCGAGACAAACAGAATACGATTGTCGTAGCAAGTCTACTACCTTCATTCTTGTCTCCAAGTCAATAGTTGATGGTTCCGTGCTTCGCTTCTGGCAACTGTGGACTGCAAGAGATAGGACCATATTTCCGAGTAGAAAATCATTCACAGTGAAGTTCGTGAGCATCCATCGCTGATTGTGTAACTGCCCGCCGGGCGCAAACTCCTCATTCAATTCTATGAATTGATGGACTAGTTTCATGCCGGCTTCGACGCAAGTCCGAGTACTGAAATCATGTCCTCGTGCCATGTATTTGCGATGAAGAACGCAGAGGCTTTTTAAGTAGATAAAGTGAATGTAGATCCTTGTCATGATCAAAAATGGTTCATCTGCGATGGACTCTTCCATCGGTCGTGCTTGCAAAATATTTGGCACGGACGCATACATTCGGCGAATCTCAGCATCAAGCTCGATAATGTCGTTGTCGGATGTCTCCTTGAACGACAGCGCATCCTGGCAAACTTTGCTGAAGCTGACAACTTGCCTCTCCTTGACGATAAACCAAAGCAGCTTCGAGGGCTCATTTTCGGACCGAGATATTGGAAGGGTGATTGTGTCCTCGTCGAAATCCGAATCAAGCAGGTTTCTTGGTGATCTGGTATCACAATGCTCAAGGTTGATATTGCTTGGGAGACCAAGCTGGAAGCATGTCATCAAGTCCATTTGTTTGACCGACGCCCAGAATCTTCTCTTCATCTCTCCTTCAAACACGGTGAAGTTTCCGAAATGATCAGGGTCTCTGTGATACCCCATTCCATAGGACATCCGCACAATCATGCTGAGGATTGTCCCAACCTCTTGGGATGGGTCTAAGGTTAGGAGATTCTTGCACTGGCCGTACAAGGCCAGTGCCTCGATGCCAAATTTCTGTGGTCTGTGGTATTTTCCCAGAACAAGGCACTGTCCTGCAGCTGTATGTAATGAATGCCTCCCATTGGATAGAGCTCGTCTTGGGGAATAAGGTGAGCCGGAATTTCGTCCGAACAGTGACGCCATGTGACAAACTGAGAAAAGCATTGACAGCCAAAGAGGATTGACTTTGGCTGTATCAGCCCAGAAGTCTCGGTACTGACGCTGGAACTGATAGGTATGGATGAATGGAACGATATATGTCTCTCCTTGGAAATATCTTGCCAAGAATCGGTCGACCTCGACTTTCGGCAGGAGAAACTGGGAGATAATACGGCCAAGCGAGTAGTTACCCGGTAATCCAAAAATCAGCTCTCCATCTGACTTCAGCAAGTCCGAGGAGACGAACTGTTCATCTTTCAACGTCTCTGGAGTTTCGGCGAGTGCAATTTTGAGTTCATGTATGTCTTCCAATATTGAAGACCAGTGAGTCGAACCCACATAGGTTTCTCTTGCTGGAGATGTTTCAGCTGAAGTTTCTGCAGGACTGCGGCCTTTATCAGGAATTCCCGATAAGAGTTCAAGCTTTCTTAGTGAATTACTGTTGCCAGATGCGTCTGACTTCTGGTTTTGGATCAATTGGGTGACCAGGGTTTCAAGGTGTTGCAGTTTGTCCTCTGCAATGGTGTTGCGTCCACCGGCTACAAGCATTTGCTGCTGGTAGCTGCAACTAGTGGTATCATCTCTCCTGATGCAACTCCCACAAGGTTGCCCACGATCGCATCGGAGCTTTGCCTTCTTGCATTGACTGCAGGCCAAACAAGGCCGCTTCGTGATCTTTCCTGGCGGGGACTCAACTGATCCATTGAGTCGGAATTTGCTGGTAAACTGTGACAGTTCTGCCATCTAATGTTGCCTTTTGTATATCGCTGATGCATTCATGTGATTCGATTGTTGGTTCATTGGCCTCGGAAGCGAACATCGATGTATAATTCATTGCAGTCAACAGGTAGGGGTGAGATGAGAGATGTCGACTAGCTCGCTTGTTAGCGCTGCTGACTAAGTCAACTTGAATCTGGGATCAGAACCTCCTGCCGGCTACTTGATGTTTCATGGTTATGGAAATGCATATTCCTGCTCCAGCAGTCAGTGCGCCCAAATCAAGTAGCAATTATCACGCATTTCCAAGAGGCTTCATCATGTCTGGCGCCGTCCCGGCTCAACGATTACAAAGCCTGAAGAGCGAGCTGCATTCGTCCGTTCATTCGTCCGAAGGCTCCATTTTTCGTCCGATAGTCGACGCTAACCATCGATTTAGAACGCCTTCTTACAATCTACTAAAGACTTGGTTCCCATGCTTCTTGGTTTCTATTTCAGCTTGTATCACTCTTCCAGAGGCTTGAATACGAAATTTGCAACTCGCTCAATTTCCTGTCTGACTTTCGCCTCACTTTCCCGCTCACCAAAGGTCAACCAGAAACCACAAAGCACTTCAGATAATACGCTTCTTTCCTTTTCTTTCACAATATGGGGTGGTTTACTTCATTTCTCTATTCACAATTCTTTGTCACATTACCTGAGCCAATCAAGGATTTTTCAGGCCAGACTGTGATCGTCACGGGCTCGAACACAGGTCTTGGCCTTGAAGCAGCTCGGCACCTATCTCGTCTCAATGCAACACTTATCATCCTCGCCGTTCGAAATAAGGGCAAAGGCGAAGCTGCGAAGGAAAGCATTCTGGCGAGTACAAATCGCCAAGAAACCAGCATTGAGGTCTGGGACTTAGACATGCAGTCCTATGAGTCCATCAAAGCTTTTTGCACCAGGGCCAGCACGCTTCCACGGCTTGATGCTGTGATCGAAAATGCTGGCATTATGACCAAATACTTCAAAATTGTAGGAGGCTACGAAAGCACTATTACTACGAATGTCATCGGCACGTTCCTACTCGCGCTGGGACTTCTGCCGAAGCTTAAACAGTCAGCGAAGGACTTTAACATTCAACCCAGGCTTTCTATCGTCTCCTCGGACTTGCATTTCATCGCCAAGTTTCCAGAAAGGCACAGTGAAGACATATTCGACGCTTTAAATGACGAGAAATCCGAAATGAGTATGGAAAGGTGGGAGTCTTTTTCCAACAAAGGCACCTGATGGACTGTGCTGACATGTTTCCTCAGATACGCGGTCTCAAAGCTACTCGAAGTTTTTGGTGTCCGTGAGCTAGCCTCGATGATGACCAAAGATTCCAAGCCGGATTCTCCATCTGTCATCGTTAATTGCATGACGCCAGGCGCGTGCAAGTCGGACTTTCACCGCGAGAATTCAAGTATTGGCGGCGTCATTCAATCCATCCTGGACGCACTCATTGCGCGTACAACCGAAGCTGGAAGTAGAACTCTAGTAGCAGGAATTGCAGCTGGTGAGGAAAGCCATGGGGCCTACATGGCAGACTGTAAAATCGGAGAGTACATATCCGTTTCGTTCCATGCTAAAGATCATTCGACGTAACATGCTGACCATAAATTTAGACCCGGCTCTTTGGTTCTTGGCACTGATGGGAAGGCGCTGCAAGAGACTGTCTGGGATCAGCTAATTCGGCAGTTGGAGATTATCCAGCCTGGTATTTCCAAGAATATTTGATGTGTGGTGTTTATTAAAATGGAGATGAAGGCTGCATCTCATTTGCCATATGGCGAGCTCGCCGTGTCTTCTCGAATGGTCTTGTATTTCGTCCCTCAAATAATATCAATCATCACTTTCCCGTCAAACTTAACAATACCAAGGAGATAGCCATATGAATAAGGGCATGGTCTATCACTTAGGAATCTTGGGATCTTTTCAGTCTACTTTCAATCTTCTTCTAAGGTTTCTCAAGTATTTCTGCAGCAAACAATCTTCAGAAAGTCCATGTGGGTGAAAGATGATAATACTAGGAGAGAGAAGAGCACTCAAGTATAAAGCGTTGGCTTCAAAACATGTCTCCTCTTGTGATGAACATTATTTGTCATGTTCGGCTTGTACAGGCCAACAAGCATGTGAGACGAACGAGCTTAGCTTGAGCAGACATTTGATGATCCGTAGGCCTTAAACCCTGGAGTTGTTGGCTCTTTCGCTTCGAGAATTTCTTGGGAGTCCCTGTCAGCGAAGTGAAGGAAGCAAAGTATCTACATCCGTCGAACACCTCAGTGAAGAGAGCCAATGCTCGACCATGAGGTCGAGTCACATGACCAGAGACAAAATAATTTCGATGAGTCATTTCGGCGTTGACTCTCCGATTGCATACACTCAGCACAAACCACCTGATTTAAGTATTCTCGTATTGATAGTAAGACCTGGTTCAGCGAAGTTGCTCAGGTGAAGAAAGAGAGGGCGCATCACACGTGACGTTTCTTCGCAACAAACCCAATCTCGCGCGGAGTTTCCGAAGAAAACTGTACATGCACTGGTTCACAAGCGGGAACATGTTTTATCCAATATTGAGGATATAAGTGGCTGCTAGGTAGGAACAAAAGAAGTGCCAAGTCTCGCATACTCGCATGGGTGATGTCATCAAAGCGAGCTGTTCATCGCAAGAATCGCTTACGACTCCGAACCTGTCGTCTCAAGGACTTAATTTCATATATTCTCACCACCGCGCACAGCATGGGAGTGAATTTACAACCACGATGACAACAACGCAGCTATCGCCCTCGCAGGCGCAGGCTCTCCTTGCTATTCTAAGTCATCATGAGGCATACCAGGAGATCCGCGATCTTCGCTTTCCAGGAGCCCTTTCCCGCTCAGGCAGCCCGTTCAAGACCAATGGCGAGCCCAACGAAATGCCACTGTTGCACGGGCTGTTCTCGAGCTTTTTTGTTCCTCTGCCAGGCCTACGGGGTGTAACGCCAGATTTCTATCAGGCCAAGTGTCAAGAGATTATTGAAGAGTTCGCCAAGGCGGATCTCAGCGAGTCATACGAAGCGGGATACATTGGGATTCGGAAAACCTTGGCCACCGCGGCTGCGGCCTTGATAGAAGCCCCAGCAAGAGGATATTATGGTGGATTTCCGAAGAAAGAACTAAGCAGGATCGATCCAGTATACGACACATCAAATCCAGAAGATGTGGTGGGGGCATTTCAGGACTTTCTTCAAAAAGTGGTCTATGGTACACTTCTCGACGAGATGTTCGTCACAGCGGCGGAGAGCGACAACCTCGAAGACCACGACTTAATGGTGCAGGCGGCCCATGAATATATTCTTGTCATTCTGGCATCATTCCTTCACTACATTTTGATCATCACGCCAGAAGGACAGACGATGCTTACGATGATGAAGCAAGCGAATGCCCTTATTCCATATACTGCCATTCGGCAAACGCTGAAAATTGGGAATGTTGCGACCATGATCAACGCCATGATGAAGCTCATTCTCACCAAGATGACTCTCAATAGCGTCACGACTTTCCTGGGGATTACCAATGCCAGCGATGCAGGATGGAATCTTCTTCAGACCATCATCTGGACAGTTGTCAACTGGGATACCAATAATCTCAAGAGTCGAATCTCTGAAATAGAGAAGAATAGTGCTGGGCCGACTCAAAGCCAGCGTGATATTCTATTGGCCTACATGGAGAAGGACCGACTGGAACATGAGAAATGTCGGGTCATGAGTGAGGCCAAATCAGAACCGATTGTGGTCACGATTATGGAAGAGTACGGCGGTGAAGAGCTGAGCGAGAAGCAGATACCTCTTGCTCTGGATTTCCTTTCCGCAAAGGTGTCACTACAGGATCGGAAAAAGATCATTGCAATTCTCTGCTCTGGACAGCCAGACCTACTCACCCAAGCGGTACGGGAATGCGTCGCCGCTTATGATCCAGTCATTCGAGCTCTGCACAAGGCCGTTGACCTGAGCGGGACCGTCAGCGACTTCCAGGCGTTCTTAGACGACCTGCTGGCTTTCGCGCCTTCAGGCAAGAATTCCGCGAATGCAAGCGTGGGAGATTTTGTTCGGCTCCTAAGGAAGCACCAGAAGTCCTGCCACAGATTCATACACCAAGTGTGTAAAAATGGTCCTGAGCTAAGCACTTGGTATAAGGAATATGCGAGAGCTTCGGCCTCACATTTCAGAGTCAACGACCAGAAGGAAAATACCACAGACGCCGACGGCAGTGGAGCGGGGAAGCTGACTTCTCAACTGGAGCATGCAATATCGCAGCTTCCAGAGAAACAGAGAGACCAAGTCCTTGCAGAGTGCGACGCATTTGCAGCATATCACGCACACCTTGCCACGAGTTCAAAATCTGACATGATTTTCGAAGTCGAGCATGAACCAGCTCCCAAGAAACTGAAGCGCGTGTTCACGTCATCAAAGCCAGTGACCAGAGAACCGTCACCAACACGACCTTCACCTGGCCCTGGGATGTTTCTGAGGCGCTGGCAGGCATATTTAAATGCAACGGCCATTACGCCGGCTCAACCAAGCGGACCGGTCAGATATGGAGGTGATATCGATGTGGTAACTGCAGGACGGATTCCAAAAAGCGGGGCAGCGAAGGAAGCGCAGATCCAAGCTGCAGAAGACACAGAAGTTAAAGACGCTCCGAAATGCAGCAGGACGATCGAATTGCTGGCAGTCCAATTTCGTGAGATTTTGAGGCAAGCGAGTCATGCATCGCCAGCAGAGGCAGAACTGGTCAAGCCAGAGATAAAGTAGCGACAGACACATACAGGAATACAGATACAGATGAAGCGGTCACACAGCAGATTGAACTTCCCGGGCGGTATGCATTTGTTTGTGGCGCATAGCTAGATTCAGTTCTAGATCGAAATTTAAGCATTGCGCTTGGAGCAGGCCTATGTAATCTTGGCGTGGCTTGCCCAGCATCCAAGCTCCGAGACCATGCATGCGAAAGCTGAAAGCCATCAATATGCCAAGCGATAAGATTGGTCTAGTCCACCAAGTAACTTCTGGCAGACGGAAGTATACAAAGGGTAGAAGTACCTTCGGACAAGTCTTCGTCTGATTTTTCTTTGTCCGTTCGTAACGAGAAACGAGAAAGGGTTCTCGGTATCATCACGCAATGATTTTCTCGTGGATATCTCTCGTCAGTTTACTCTTTCTTCTCCTTGCACATCCGACGGATGCAGCAGCATCGACATGCACGAAAGTCGCGAGTGTCTCGAATTGCCTTAATGCGATCAATTCAAGGTACACCAGGACGAAGACAGCTTCTTCGTTCTGCTATTCGGTACTTGGATGTACCTCAACACCCACGGTCAACCTTCTTGGCACTGTTACGTCGACCAGTACGAAAGTGATAATTGAATCGTATACTTTTGAGGAACTGGTATGCATCTGCAAGAACTGCACATGACCCGCTGTTGTGAACTAGTCAACTGATGAAACTCATAGGGCTCCGTGACTTCGACAACAGAAACGTATTCATACACAGAAACTTCATCTGTTGCTTCAGCTACGACGACCATCCACCCAACTTACTGGGTAGAGTAAGTCATTGGCTTTCTGTGACTGGATATAGAGGTATAGCTGATTTTGTTTACAGAAAGTTCGTGGTGCAGACAGTTAAAGCGAAGCGAGACCACCCGCGAGAAATCGCACCGCGAGCAACCACAACCTCCCCTCCGATATGCGCCTCAACCATACAATCCAAAGCATGTTCGTGCTTGGTCACATGCCCGACGACAGTCACGAAAGACAAGCGCAAAACTATCAAAGAAAAGACGACCGAGACTAGCTACTTCGTGAGTTTTCCCGTGGAAAGAAACGTACTCACGCGACGGGACGGTGGCTAATTCGAGCTTAGATCGCAACAACCTACGTCGACTACACCGATATCCTCTACGACGTAGTTCCCTTCACCACAACGGAATACTACATCGACACTGCTACCGAACTTGTCGTCTCAACCCACACCCGAACAGTGAAATGCACACCCTCGGTAGCCAACCCCTCTTTCTACCTCAAAGCCACCAATGCGCCCCCAGTAGACAACAAATACATGCAAGCCTACCCCGACCCAGGTTGGGGCTACCCAACACTCAAGTCTCCTTTTTTCATCGACGCCAAAGCCGAAGCCTCAGTCTTTTACCTGGACTCGCAATCCCGGCTCCTCAGCAACGGCATCAATGGCACTGTATACGGCTGGAGTGACAGCTATAACGACTTCCAGCTCTTTTACTTCATGGAGAGGAGAGTGATACAGCTTAGTCTGGAAACTAGATTGTACGCGTATTGTACGCTGAATCCGCCGAGTGGGCTGTATGCGGGGAATTATCAGGAGATGACGTGCGAGACGAGAGGGTTCTGGAATACGAGGGTCTTTCAGTGGTGTCCGCTTTATGTTGAGGTTTATGCTGGGCTGGGGCTGGTGTTAGGAGCGGAGGCGAGTCCTGAGACTCCGGATTGTCTAAATATTACGATGTTGGTTGTGCCGGCTTGTGGTGGGTAGGTTTCAGCATCGTTGCAAATAGGGATTGTAGATAAAGTTGCGAAATGTAAATTGTGAAAGCTGTATACACTTCTTCGTTCTCACAGAAATCGATAAATATCAAAATTTGTTCGGTCGTGAAGAGACAGTTGCCGTCTGAGTCTTACACCGAGCGTGCCTTCCCAAATGCGGAAATATAACTCCACAACCATCTATATGTACCCAGACAAGCAAAATGCTATCATAACAAGTCATAATAGACACTTGTAAGTCTAATTCAACTTCTCATATTCGTTTCACTCGACTAACAACAATCAGTGGCAGAGCGGTCCAATGCGATTCCCCGCTAAGGAATTCCCTTCGGGGGCGCGAGTTCGAATCTCGCAGGTGTCTTTAAACCTCTTCTTTTTGGCTTCCTTATTTTTTTCCTTTCGATTCCTTTGCTCTCTTTATCTGCGAGAGGTATTCCCCGTGTGTGTTAACTTCACCAGATGACTCGATGCCGATTCTCGCTTAATTGCTTCAGAAGAAGCGATCGATAAATGAACCCTTCTACAAAATTTATAGATCCCGTCATCTGCTCCGTACATTAGCGTTAAGAGACTTATCGATAATTGCTACATGTCTCAATGCAATGCGTGTACTTAGGAAGGACATATGCAGAGAGGGGTTCTTATTGGTGCGGTCAAGAGAGACAGAGACAGGACAGCCACTAGGCTGTCGGGGTCTGCGAAGATAAGAGACATACAATCTGGAGTCTTAGCTATCTGTAAACAAGATGAGAAATTGCAGATCGAAATATGCATCGTTTGCGCGATGATAATTGGGACATACCATGATCTCCTACCATCCACCCTCAGAACATTAATCATAAAATCACTCCTAATTCACGTGGCGTCTGCTTGCTCTGGAGACCTCAACCACAACACAATGCAATCATAACAGATCCCTGTGTTGGTTCACTCTGGTCTTCATCATGCAAAACTGCTATCAAGTTAAAAGGGGACGGTGAGGTCGAAGTCTGCCACCGCGCGTGTGTGATCATAATTCCCCCATGCCAGCGTCACAATGCAGACTAAATACCTACGCAAGTAGCAGCGCAAATGTATCAGATACCCAGAAGGTTTATATATCTATTTCGCATAATCCTTTGCACATCGAAAAATTTAGCAATAATCGCAATCCTGCCAGCCATCTACGATTCGTGAAATTTCGTTCTGAGATCTATATCTCAAACCACGAAACCTGTCCTCGCCACACCCATAATCAAGCGACCGAACAATCGAATCAACCACTTACAGTGCCAAATCCGTCCTCTTTACAGAAGACCTAACCCATTGCCCGCCTCGTGAAATCCGCTTTATACGATACGCGCAGTCGTGTTTGTGCTTATGTGAGATTCGGCGAATTTCTCTCCCTCCTGAATTCCTGGATGCAGTCTCGCCTGGATAAAGATACATCACTTGCTGAGTCGGGTATACTGTGCGCTTACTAGTGAGCTTCTTAGGTCTTACTTGAGTGTGGATATGGATATGGATACTCTGGCTGACGTTTTGAAAGTGGGACCTGAGACTGGGGGGTGGAGATGGGAAAGGCTTGTTAGGACGTGCTGTACTGGGGATACGGATGATGGTGATGGGTTGAGAGGAGAGAGTCAGGTTGGAAGGGAGGAGTTGAGGGGATAGAGGTGTGAGACTTTATATACGCTGGTTGAAAATATGCGAAATGTGGTGAAGTTCCTCTGTAGGTCGCAGCTCATGAAGTCATGAACCTATCAGGACAGGCTCAAGCTCTTAGAACCTTGGATGAATGGAACTGATCCGAGCTGATTGGATGGATCTACGACAGACGAGCAAGATGCGTAGTCAGTCTTCAGGCTTAGGGTTGGAGATCATGGTTTTTGGACAGTCAGATTCGAATCATGAATCTCTACCAGTCAAAATTACCAGGCTTGCCTGTTCGGACTCTTGGAACTGATCAGACTGCGAGATTTTTGTGCATGATCAACTAGTCGAAAACTTCGTCGGACCTGCTATCCGCGAGGGTACTGGAAACATTCTCAAGGCGAAGAGACCAAGAGCAGATTGAACTTGCAGTTAGTATCTTCCTGCAGGTGTTCCTTTCGACCAGGAACTCGGACGTCGTACCCCTGGACTGGATCTATACTTGAAGACAGGGATCGGCCGCGAAGAGTGACGGCTAAGATCGATATCCTACCTGGGTATGTGATGGGCTAGCAGAATTATTAGAAAGGGTGGGTAAGTTGTGACTAAGTAGTCTATTTTCATCATGGATGCGTATCTCCTTCCCTGTTCAACAGGTCGCGGTCTTCTTCTACACGCAAATAATATCCCTCATCCACATCTAGACACTTGACATGGAAATGAAGTATCTGGCAGTACTTTCGGATCGAATCGTAGTCGCTAATTGGTCACGATCGTGGTGTCAGAACGTAATTTTCATGAACGAAAATAAGCACCCACCAGATCCCAGGTATTCTGTAGCATGCGCCGCTAAATGCTTACCTACCTGTTTCGGATATCAACTAATTGATTTCTTCCTCAGAGCAAGATCCAGGTAATTGCTGACAGTGGCGTCTCATTGGGATATCTTTCCGAGGGGTTTGTTCAAGTCAATATCCCAAGTGGGCCATGCGGCTATCTGTTGCCGAATGGTGAGATGAGATGACGAAAGCGGGTCAGATAACTAGGATGTCTTGGTAATTTTCTTGTTTCTTCTTAACTTTGTACTGTCGTACAAATGAAAGAAAAGAAGGATTGTATGGTAACACAAAGTCACGTTCCCTTCGGTTGTGTCAAGTTCAGCTCCTCGGTTTCCCCGCCTTCGCCCAGACGGACACCCCGCGTTTTGACAGGTCCTCCAGCTCCGAAGTGTCACATTACTCGACAGATAGTACCCAATAATAATATTCGAGACCCTGAGTTTCCTCTGTCAACAGTCAAGCAATAAGACTACTTAAGTAGCCTGCCCCGCAACGCAACGTAGACCATGACAAGTTTTCCGTTTTAGGCTTGCAAAGCGTTTCTGACCTGCCTACTACTTTCTGACTGATCGTTATCATCATTTTAGCCACTCCACTCTCACAAGACATTATCATCCACTTCGCTTCGCTGCTGAAGTCAGCTCAGTGCTCAGGTCGTCAGACGGATATCCGTCCATTCATGCACAGCCAGTCTTTGTCCTACCTTGGCTGACGGGGGTCTACGTCCTTTAACTTTCCTTGCTGATATTTAAGAAGAGCAGCGTCAGCTCACCTTTCGAACTTTGACCCTCCCTCTCTTCCTTTCTTCTTGGGCTTTTTTCAAATTATATCACATCGTCACATCATATCACAACACCAAAATATTCAAAATGTCAACATTCATCGAGAACCGGTCCCCGGTGACCCTTTCCCTCCTAGCCCTCACCTCCCTCTACACCCTCTACCACCTCACCCTCTACCTCATCACCACCCACCGGCGCAACCTCATCAGCCGCAAGCATGGCTGCAAACCCATCCCCTCCTACCCACACAAAGAGCCCATCTTCGGGCTGGACATCTTCCTCGAAAACTCCCGCCTCATGAAAACCGGCGGTTTCATGGAAGCCGTTCAAGCGCGCTACCACCGCCTCAACACCTACACCTACACGCAACTCTTCCTCGGCGACCGCGTCATCAACACGGCGGAGCCAGAAAACATAAAAGCGGTATTAGCGACGCAATTTAAGGAGTTTGAACTACCGCCGAGGAGGAAGAATGCGTTCCGGCCGACGTTTGGACATGGGATTTTCACTACTGATGGGAAGGAGTGGGAGGCAAGCAGGGCGTTGCTGAGGCCGAATTTTACGAGGAGTCAGGTGGGTGATTTGGAGACTTTTGAGGGCCATATTGGGAAGTTGATTGAGCGGATTCCGAAGGGTGGGGAGACGGTGGATTTGCAGCAGTTGTTCTTTATGCTGACGATGGATTCGGCGACGGAGTTTCTGTTCGGGACGAGTAGTGATGTTTTGGGGTTGGGTATGAGTGGGGAGAGGGAGAGGGGTGTGAGGTTTCAGGACGCGTTTACGTATGTTACTGAACGCATGGGACTGGAGAGTAGGGTGGGGAGGTTGGCGACGTTGATGCCGAATAGGCGGATGGAGGAGAGTATTAGTTTTGTGCATGAGTATATTGGGGCGTATATTCATAAGGCTGTTGAAATGAGGAAGGAGGGGTTCGAGGAGGGGGAGAAGGCGGAGGAGGGGAGGGCGAGATATGTCTTTTTGGAGGAGCTCGCTAAGCAGAATATTGGGGAGAAGAAGGTTCAGGATGAGTTGTTGAATATTCTGCTTGCGGGGAGGGATACGACAGCTAGTCTGCTAAGTTATCTCTTCTATACCTTGGCGAGAAGGAAGGATGTGTTTGCGAAGATGAAGGGCGAGGTTAATGCGCTGGGTGGTGAGAGGCCGACTTTTGAACAGTTGAAGAGTATGAAGTATTTGCAGCATACTATGAACGAGAGTGAGTTACTTCCCCCTCCCATTCCACTGTACAATCTAGAAACATTGAGAATGGATAGACTGACACGTTTTTTCCTAGTCCTCCGACTCCACCCAATCGTCCCAGCCAACAGCCGAATCTGCGTCTCGGACACCTCCCTTCCTGTCGGCGGAGGCCCAGATCAGAAGTCACCTATCTTCGTCAAGAAAGGAACACAGATCAATTACCAAGTCTACGTGATGCATCGTCGGAAAGATCTATATGGCGAAGATGCAGATGAGTTCAGACCTGAGAGATGGGAGACATTGAGACCTAGGTAAGCTTGTTCTTTTCCTTTCTTTCTTCTCACCTTTCTCGTTACCAAACACAGCCTTTACCTGCTGTGCAGCACATCGTACGAACCGATACTGATCATGTAAAACAGCTGGCAATACCTCCCATTCAACGGCGGTCCGCGTATATGTATCGGACAACAATTTGCCCTTACAGAAGCAGCATTCACGACTGTGAGGTTACTACAAGCTTTCAAGGGTGTGGAGCCGAGAGATGATGCGCCCTTTACAGATTTCTTGACGTTGACGGCGGCAGTGAGGGGAGGTGTGAAGGTTGCCATGATTCCTGCTTGAGGATGTTGAGGATGTGCCAGACGAGGTGTGATTGGAGAATACTAAGTAAGGTAGGAGGAAGGGACCAGATATTGGTTTACTGGAGTTTGGCGCTAGATGGAATTGATGATCTAGGTGGCGGTATATTGATGCTGAAACCGACCAAGCGTTTAGCTAGACTGTACAGCTGGAAAGGGACTATTCCTCTATAACTTGGTTTTTCTTCTTTAAGGTGCAATCAGATCTTCTATTTACTACCTAGGTAGAATTGTTTCTTTGAGCTGTGCTGTAAGTTTGAGATAGGCCTGCGGGTACCAAGTTGTTGCTGCAGTATTGGGAGCAACAAGTACAGAAGTCATAGCTTGCTAACGCTATCTTCAACTGATTTTTCAATCTCATCCCTTCTTCCTTCTTCTCACCCAGCGCAAACACAGCGAGAGATGTCTCCATTCCCAACCTCGGCCTCGGCATGCAGCCATCCACATCCACATACTTCCCCTCACTCGTACCAACGATCATCCCAAATCTCGGATTCGCAGCGCCGTATCCAGGTCCGGCAGTCACTTTATCCCTGCCGTTCCCCTCCTCCTCTGACTCCTTTCAACCAATAACCGTCCCTCAAATTCAAAGCTTCCATCTCCTCTAAACCCACTTCGGATAACTTCAATGCATCTTCCTGGTCACCCGCATCTCGGAAGCATTTGATATCCAGGATCAGCAATCTTGGCAACTTTTTGCGGGGCAGCTGCACCTGTCGTCATCAAGCCACATTGCTTCGGCAGGGCAAGTCCCCGTCCCCACTCCCACCTGGGCAGTCTGTCCCCCTGTGCGGCCGCTTCCTGTCCGGGTCGGTCTCAAAAGAAACAGACGAGAACAGATGGATGGTTTGGACGAGCTGAGCACCACTTCGAACCACTTCCACTTGCTGCACACGTCGCATGCGCCAGATCAACTACTCGCACTTGCATCGTACTGCACTGGACACGCTGGCCTGATCGATTGATTGACTGTTGTGTGTCTGTCTCTTCCACCAAAGCGCTGAGCTGGCCTTACCTTTTGTTTACAGTGTTCTTGGATTGAGTCCCGCGGCTACACTACTATCGCATCATACCACTATCAGCCGGTCTTGTTCACAGAGTGCTGTTTGGCCTTTGGAGTGCTTCAGAGACTACGGAACATACGATTGGGAGCTTTGGATTTGACAACTTGCAGATTTTACACAGGTAAACAATGGCAGCTCCCGTAGATCCAGCGACGAGGAAGAAGGTCTTAAGAGTGGTGTTCTTCTCTCTGTTGCTTGATTTGGTATTTGCCCTTGCACCTCCAACAAATGCGCCCAAGTAATACCCGGCTAACAAATCAACGCAGATCAGTTTTACTTTCATTCTCCCACTATTTCCGTCTCTGCTGGCATACTATCGAGAGTAAGGATATCTTCCTAGCTTCCATGTGTAGTTCCATGTGTAGGACAAATGCTAATTACCTTCTGCCAGTCTCGAAGCCCCCACCCAATTCAGCAGCTCGAATAAATCGCCCTCTCTCCTCTCGCACATCCTTACATACCTCAATGCCTACAAAGCTTCGTTCGCAAGACCGATCGATTCAAGATATGATATTGTGTTATTGGGAGGGGCTTTGGGAAGCTTATTCTCGTGAGTGAAGGACCGAACATATGGACTCTGCGGGCACATGGACTAACACTCCCAGTCTACTCCAAGCATTCGCATCTCCCATCATAGGATCCCTTTCCGATCGCTATGGCCGCCGAACCGCCCTTCTTTGCAGCATGGCTGGCAATATTCTCAGCGTACTCCTCTGGGTCTGCGCTACAGACTTCAGCACGTTCCTCCTCTCGCGCGTGGTAGGCGGTCTATCAGAAGGAAATGTCCAACTCGCCATCGCGATTGCAACAGATATCTCCGATGAGAAGCAAAGGGGGGCTACAATGGCGTTGGTGGGAATATGTTTCAGTATCAGCTTTACATTTGGACCGGCTTTGGGAGCTTGGTTGAGTACCATCAGTTCTGTCAAAGCGAATCCTTTTGCGACAGCAGCGGGATTCTCGCTATTCTTGATCGTTACGGAGACGATATACCTATATCTCTGTCTACCAGAGACATTACCAAGTAAAGTGGCATCAGCAAAGTTGAATGGTGTCCCAGTAGCCACAAATGGCTCGACCAAACCCACCACACGATCATCAACAGCATCACAAGCCAAAATGGTCTCCTCTACCACACCTAAAGTAGGAGGAAAGCACGTCCGAACCAACTCGCATTTCCTTCTCAACCTCACACATCTAGGCTTTATCCTCTTTTTCTCAGGAATGGAATTCTCCCTCCCATTCATGACATACGACCTCTTCGGGTACACCTCTGCTCGCAATGGTCGTCTACTCGGATACATGGGTCTAGTCGCCTCGCTCCTTCAAGGCGGCGTCACCCGTCGCCTCTCACCCCTCCTCTCCGTTCGCATAGGCGTAGTATCCTGCCTCCTTGCACTCTTCCTCCTCGCGCGCATTGACACTGTCGGCGGTTTATATGCCGCTACCACTCTCCTTGCTGTTACGACCGCGACCGTGGTAACGGGTCTCAACGCATTGAGTAGTTTCGAAGCAGGCGAGGACGAGAGGGGTGGGAAGCTGGGCAATTTGAGGAGTTGGGGACAGTTGGGCAGAGGTGTGGGACCACTGCTGTTCACGAGTGTTTATTGGTGGGCTGGCAGAGAGGTTGCGTATACAATTGGCGGGATGGGGGTGTTAGGGGTCAGTATGATTGTTTTCTTTGGGTTGAAGACACCGCGGGGCACAGAGGGGAAGAGGATTAAGGATGTTAAGGGGAGTGAGGAGGTTGAGCTGTGAGTGTGTTGGGATAGGCTTATGGTGGTTGGATGATATCATTTTGGATTGTACAGATTACTAGGGAAAAGAGGAGGGATGGTTTTGGAATTGGATGGGATGGGATTGGACTGTACCTTTTATGGGATTGGCCTGTAGATAGAGGCTGAGGTACAGAGTGTACCTTAACAACATGAGAAGGATGGGCAGTGTATCATATTAGGCACTTGTGTGTTGCGCTGTATAGCTTGCATTGGAGAAACGCAATAGGAAAATAAGGAGTGAGAAGATGAACAATCAATAAAGAAAGCGAGTATACAGTACCGACACTGGGACTCTTTCTTACGGGAATGCTCGAAGCGACGGAATATTCCAAGACCGCGGGCCAAGCTTGTTCGTCAGTTATGGTAGAACAACAGATCAACTACCCAGGTGTAATGCAAATTACTGGCCACGACTTTAACTTAGAAATAATTCCTTTCTTTAAGCCCGTTAATACCGTCCTCCAGTAAACTCCATTGCTGATTTATTCAACCCCCGACTTCCAACGTGCAGCAGTGACTGCTCGTGAGTTTCGCCTATTCGAGAATAGCGCTTCGTGGGTATCGCCTAATGCAGACAAGTATTCAGAAGCAGCCAATCAGAATCACATAAAAACATGCATTGATTGGGTACTGTGATTGGATTTGATTGTTCAACAGTATGTTGAAGGTGGAGTTGCGGATATGTGGGATTGGGTATAAAAGTATATAAGGATACAGCGTCCTCTTGCTGACTTGTAGGGTGCGAGTGTATTCACAGTATGAGAAACAAAATTCACTTCAACATTGCAAGACAGACTTTTCCTACTTCTACTTTGACGCTCCCTCGTAGAGCTCCCACCTTCTCAACTCCAAAAGTCCATTCAAGATCCGAATTCGCAATGTCTTCATCCACTCCCTCCATCCCAATCCCAGAACACGCCCTCCTCGGTCTCGCCTCCAACCTCCCAGCATTCACCCCCCGAACACCCACCCTCTCACTCAGCCCCTTAATCCTTTCTACACGCAACCGCCCTCCAAAATACCCCATCAACATCCGCATCACCGCCCCCACAACCGGCTCCTCCCTCCCCATCCTCCTCCTCTCCCATGGCCAAGGTTCATCCAACAACCTCTCATCCCTAAACGGCTACGCACCACTAGCAGACTACTTCGCCAGCCACGGCTTCGTCGTGATCCAACCCACCCATCTAAGTTCCAAAAGCTTGAGCTTAGGATCTCAGAATGATGTCGACCTCGACCTCGTCTTCGATGTCGAGAAACTCGGCCCCGCTCCCCTCTTCTGGAAATCACGCATCCTCGATTTCCACGATATTTTGGATGCTCAAGAGGAGATCGAAGCTGGTTTCCCAGCTCTCAAAGGTAGATTGGATTGGAGTCGTGTGGGTGTGATAGGACACTCGATGGGTGCTCATACGGCGAGTTTCCTGCTCGGTGCGGAATACAGGGATACGAGTACCACCTCGCCTACGATTGTTAACTTGCGAGATCAGCGTGTTAAAGCTGGGATATTGATTGGTGCTACGGGACATGATGGGCCAAGTGGAGAGACGCAGACAGAGATGGCCAGGAGGGTGGCACCGTTCTTCGCGTTTACGGAGTTTGCGAGTATGGTTACTCCGGTCCTGACGATTTTCGGGGATGAGGATGAGCCGGATTATTTGACTACTAGAGGGAAGCAGTGGCATAGAGACGCGTATGATCTGGGAGGTGGGGAGAGGAAGAGTCTTTTGACGGTGAAAGGGGCGGGTCATATCTTTGGGGGGTTAAGTGGGTGGGATGTTAGGGAGACTGGGGAGGATGAGAGTGTGGAGAGGGTTGGGATGGTGTGTAGGATGGGGGCGGCGTGGTTGAGGACGGGACTGGGTATTGGAGACGGTGATTGGGAAGAGGCATGTGAGTCTTTGAAGAGGCTGGAGGGGCTGGGGAGTGTGGAAGGAAAGTGAGGTGTTGAATTCGGATTGGGGTGGGGGAGGGGGGTGGAGAAAGGGCTTAAGCGAGATAGGTGTCAATAAGGCAACGGAACGATTCGAAGTGCCGTGACTACGAACTCATGCGGCTACTCACACAATTTAGATTGCCTGTCAACTAAGATGATCCTTGATAGGAGTTCTGTTCTTCTGACGGCGATCGAATCCCAACCTAGGAATCGAAGTCTTCATGTTGATCAAATACATCAACACCAACCGTACTACAATGCATGGCACCTGAAAGTCAGCACACTGTAATCTTAAACCAATCGCCAAGTCCTATTTGGACTATCAGAATCTCATTTATCATATAGTATCTTAGTATCAAGAGATTCCCGCTTCGTAAAATGCTGCAGGCAACGACTAAAAAGGCTGAACATCATCCTTCCTAACCACCATCCCAACATCCGCATCCCTCTCCCCCTCCACCACCCCCCTCACAACCTCTGCTCCCACACTCGGCTCCAACGCCCCCATCTTCCTCGTAAGCTCCGCCCCAGGACCCAATCCCGTCGCCAAGAACCCAGGACTAACACCCCAGACCCTGACGCCATCCTCCTTCAACAAGCGCGCAAACTCCCGCATCACCATGTTTAAGCCTGCTTTACTCGCTCTGTAGGCCGGAAGGCTTAAACCTTGCTTTGGCCAGCCTGCTTCGGGGGATTTATCGATGGCGAGGGGAGAGTAGCCCGCGGTGGAGAGGGAGGAGGTGCCAGAGGCGAGGAAGAGGATGCGTGGGTTGGAGGAGGAGAGGAGGAGAGGGATGAAAGTACTGGTTAGGAGGTAGGTGCCGGTCACGTTCACGTCCCAGGATTTGGTCCACATGGTGCGAGGGGATAGGTCTTTGAGATGGTCGAATTGAGCGCCTGTGTGAGGAGAAAGAGTATGTTAGCTTGGTATTTCAACTGAGGAGAAGTATGTAGTTATGCGTAAAGTTGATGGGATGGATGGGGTGGGTGCCACTCACCAGCGTTGTTGACAAGCACATCCAAACGACCAAATTCCTTCTTGACCCAGTCGAAGGCCTTGGAGATAGATTCGTCATCTTCGATGTCAATCTCCACGGTCTTGATCTCGCTTTTGCTGGACGGGAACTCAGATTGCGCTGTCTTGGCAGCAGCACTTGCTTTATTGATGTCGCGACCTGCAAGCAGGATGGTGTAAGTGACGGAGGATTGGAGGAAAGATTTGACTATTTCGAATCCGAGACCGGTATTGGCACCGGTGATGAGGATAATCGTGCTGGTTTTTGAGGACATTCTTGCTTCTTATGGTTCCGATGTGATTTTGAGAGATGTGAATGTTGTTGATGTAGTTGGCTTTTGATGGGAAGTTGAGTTGAGATGAAGAAGCAGCATTGATTGAAAAACCATCACTCTTTATACACCACAACCTCCCGGATTTAAATTCTCGGCCTCCGAACAACTTTACACATCATGACTTTGGATTTGATTAATGCCTAAGCGTCTCGGTCGTCGCGCGGCGAAGGCATTCAGAATTTCCTGAAAAGGAGAAGAGCTCGGCCGAGGAACTGAGAAAATTGCCGAATTGGGAGTAGTGGTGGCGAAGCGGGGTATCGATACGCTCACGTCAACATTTGTTCTTGCATGGAGATACTGGACGCAAACTTGGTTCGCTTGGGAGTCATGATGCTGGTGAATGGCTTGACCTGCTATTGAAGTGCTTTTGGTGAAAGGCCTGGTGTGGTGTGTTGAGAGCTGGTGCTCGAAAGTCTCAACTTCCGAATCTCTGTTAGGTGTCAGAGGCCGCACGTGACAAATGTATGACTTTGGTTTGCTTTCAGGTGGAAGGTATGGGGTCCTGGCACATCGAGACATCAAATATCGGATCTCAGAAAGGATTTCAGTAATTTCCGAAACTCTTATCCCCCAAGTCATTTCCCCAGCTGTTGTATATGTCTAGCTCATATCCATTGACTCTGGCCGGCTGGCCTTCAGAACTCGCTTTGTAAAAGTACCATCTATTAACACATCTCAAGTATCGATTGATCTTTAGTCTGTTTTATTCGAACATGGCGCCTGTATTGACTTTAGAATTTCTACCCCAAGACATTCCGGTCTCTTTTAATTTTAAGAATATAGCGAACCGGCCACGCACAGCCACCTAGGGCTGCACAGCGAAACCCTCGAAAAATCTGCTGAGACTTTCGTGGTCGTCCAAGGAAGTGACCAGGGAGACATCTGAGTTGAGTATTAGCTTCAGGTCTTTGTCTCAAGATTATAGATAGAGGGGCCATACATTGATCAGGCCGAACAACAGCCACAGCACCCTCCTTTGCATCGATTCCATATTTCTCATACGCGTGTCCGTGGCCAGAGTTGTAGCTTTCGTCGTCAACGAATGTTTTGTGCAGATCTATATATCATTGTCAGCAATCAGCTCACGGATTCAGATCTTGCCCTTTCAAGAGTGCAGGCTTACCTCTCATGCCCCACTTCCCCGTCACTGGCCAGAAATATTCTGGAATCTGCTCTTGTTCCATCTCTACTCTCTTGCCGTGGAAAATTACAATAGGCTCAATGAAACTGTCGATATCTGCGTTTGGTAGCGTGAAGCGACGGACTGGGCTTTTCTCGGAAGCGAGGAAGCTCGCCAGCTAGGCAAGTCAGTAAGTATCTCAACATCCAGAGCTTCGACTTATTTCGAGGAAGAACGCATACCTTCACCAATCTCTCTATCCCCCTCTCATCCCCAACGCTCCCTGCAAAAATTATAATCCTCCACCTCCCATCCGCTGGCAACGCCCTAACAAGCTGCATCGCCTTCGCATCACAAAATCTCACAACCTGCGCACTGGGAAATCTCATTCCCACCGTCAAGCCTTTCGCCAAGTCACTTCTACTGCTCTCACTAGACGTGATGATGGAATCATCGTAGCGAGCTGTAAGGCCAGCAGTGTATTTGCCGCCTTTGATGAACTGTTCGCTGAAGTACTGGGCTGTGTGGCCGTTTGTGCCGTCAGTTTGGGAGGAGAAGAGTTTGGACCAGGAGCGGTCGAAAGATATTAAGTCGGCGGCGACTCTTTCGCGCTCGATGTTGTAGGTCTTGAGTAGTGAGGGTGGGGCCTGGTGAATTTCAGCGATTAACCCTTCCTCATCTTCAGAGATAGTGATTGTGAAATGGGAAACCTACTCGTCCTTGCAAAACAGCAGCCAGCTTCCACCCGATGTTAAATCCATCCTGTAAACTGACATTCATACCCTGCCCAGCTTTCGGCGAATGCGTATGGCAAGCATCGCCTGTGAGAAATATACGGTTGTCTTTGGAGAAGTGATCGGCGAGTCGTTGACCAATGGCATATGCTGACCACCAGACTGTTTCGGCGAAGTCCATGTTATATGGTTGGAAGATCTGGCGAGCTTTGTTGTGAAGATCGTCGAGTTTGACTGCTTTGACGACTGTTCCCGCAGGTAATTGAATATAGAAGCGGACAAGTGAGCCGCCTTCTCGTGGGATGATCTGGTATGGGAATCAGTGTTATGTATGTTGCTGAATGCCGACTATATACTTACCATCAAGTTTCCGAATTTGGACCTTAATGTGGCTTTCTTTCTGATATCCGGATAGTTCGTTCGTGGGTAAATATCCATGACTCCCCAGATAGTGTCTGTGCTGTCACCGACCATCTTGAAGCCCAGCGAGCGACGGACTTCACTATGAGCCCCGTCACATCCCTGTGCCCATCAGTATAAGCCATAATAGAGTTGAAACTATCTTGCGACTCACCAGAACATATTTGGCCTCCATGATCTCGTCTTTCCCATCCCTCGTAGCAACCACTCTCACAGGATACGCACTGTCATCCCCAGCCTTCTCCCCATCAACCTCCACACTCTTAACTGAATACCCATAATCCACTCCCTGTCCATTCGTCTTCTTCATATCCTCCAAGAAGAACCTATTGATGATCGCTTGATTGAGGATAACATGCGGCATATGCGATAACCCAGGTGCTGTATCAGCTGCCTGACTCGTCCTCACCAGCTGCCCGCTCTCATCAGAAGCCCAAAATGCGACTTCAAGAACATGGTACGCTTCTCGTAGAAGGTCTTCAGACAGTCCGAGACTTTCGAAGATTTCGACGGTGCGACATTGTACGCCGTCTGCTTGGCCCATTTTCATGGGTCCGGGTCGCTTCTCGAGGATCTTGCAGGTCATGCCGTGGCGTGCGAGCCATACTGCAGCGCAAAGACCTGCTGAGCCAGAGCCACAGATTATCACGTCGTGTTTTTGGGGCATTGTGGATTGGAGTTGAGGTGTGGGAAGAAGCTAGTGTTGTATTTTGGTGAACTTCGGCTCCCATAGGATGTGAAGAGTTGCTTAGTAAAAGAAGGGTAAAGATTGAAATGACCAGCTCAGGCTTTCAGAACTATTTCCGACATCAATTCAAGTTGTTCCGGTGTAGATATACTCAGGACTTCGTAACTTGTCGTCGGTGTAGCTCTACGCCGATGCCCACATGCCCGCAAAACTGCAGTTATCTTGCAGTCCAGATACGTGATCTGTAAATCTTCCTGCGCCGGCAGATGGTCATTGGAGGGCGCAACAGCTACGGAAGTCAGAGACGGATTGGAACAGCTAATAATGGCGTATCAGAGACTTGCTCCGAGGACTTGGCTTTAAAATTGTGAGCCTCTGTATGGTGATGAAGTAGATGTAGTGCGGGGTGCGGGGTACGATCCCGAAATGCGGGACACTCGGCGCGGCTTCTGTGATGCTAACGCGGCATTTCCAGAGGCGAGTGTGAAAGTGAGGGATAAGAACAACTCCGTTCCCATCATAGAAGAAACTTTGCGTCATGCATCCAGAAAATTTATCGAAGACCGAGACTGACATGCTAAGCACCCGCACATTCAGATGTCACAATGGATCCAGAAACGGGAAATGCAATTCTCGGATTCTGGGGAGTTGTCGATAGGTGACTGAAAGTACTGCATGACTGAGAGATGTGATACAGTACTTGTCCTTTCTCAGATGCTATGGATGGCTGGTCGCATAACGGGGCCTCCTCACCTGTACCCCCTGGATCAAGCGAATACAAGCAAATTTACATTCTGCACAAAGACTATCCGGGTTGAAATATCCATTGCAAAGATTTGATAGTAAGTCGATCCATTCAGAACCTTTCGCCTCGCCTATCCATACTACTTTCAGGGGCCATTCCATGCCGATGAGGCAGATTTACCATATCCCAGCGATGAACAAAATACCAAGAAGGAAGATAATTGCATCCCAATCAAAGGTCCGGATCCTGAAATCTCTTGACTCAGGACTATTTCCATGCGTCGCATCCGTCACTGTATCGCCAGGCGCACTTGTTGCTGGTGTTGGAGGGGCAGAAAGGACGTTCACGGGGACAGTGGTCGGGCTCAAGACATCCACAAAAGTTTGCGTCCCTATGACGGTCGTTTTCCCAGTCAGTCCCGACAAATTTCCATTGATAGGAACTCTAGTCGAGCCAGGGATAACGACGTTCAATGCTCCGGATACCATTGTGGTGCGGCCTGGGAGGGAAGAAGTGACATGGCTTACTGAAGTCGGTCTAGGTATTGATATAGCTAGAGTTGTCAGCTGGGAGATAACAACGTAAGATTTATGTCCGATGATGGTAGTACTGCCTTCCAAGTCTGGCAGAAAGCTATTGAAGGGGGATTGTGGTCGGGCCGGGGATCACTACGTGCAAGGATCCGGAGATTAAGGTGATCCTTCCTGGGACGGAGTGGGTAACCGTGTTTGTAGGTGAGCGCTGTGATGGCTTCGCTAGTGGGACAGTCGTGGGGCTGTTAACAACAACGAATGTTTGGCTGTTGATGATATTAGTGCTCCCCACTATTCCAGGCAAGAATGGGTCGACTGGAACAGTAGTCGAATGGTATAATAACTGCTAAGCCACTCGATAGAGACGTCACATGTTCATGGAGGGTGTGAGTTGCGCCATTCGTTTGATCCGGACCAGGTTCTGGGATAATGCTGAAGGATTCCTCTGTAGAAGGACCCGAATCTTCACTTGGCAAAAGCACAAAGTTTCCATCTGTGTCAATACCAAATGACGGGATCTGCTGGTTCGGCTTCGATAGAAACATCTGTTGGAAGTCCTGAGTCGTCGATGAACAATTCTTCGTCTGCTGAAACTATCGAATCTTCAGCACCTTCAGGGACGCTATCGTCGAAGACTTGGATGGATTCCGGGCCAGGTTGGACTTCATTCTACAACTTGGAAGGATCATCTGATGAGCCAGGAGGAAGTACCAATTTGGGAGTTGGTGGATCTGCGTCCGGGTCAGGAACGGGTAGATCGCCACTGCTGTCGGATCTTCTTCGTCGAGAAGTTATCCTTCGATTGGAAGTGCCGTATTAGGCTCATCTGTCGGGGTCACGGGTGCAGATGTGGGCGATGATTGAGCTGGAATTGTTGATGAAATATCCAAACCAGGATCGACCTCTGGGGGAACCTCGCCTTGATCGGGAACTGTGATGACTTCCGAAGGGCTTGATGTAGGTTCAGAGGTTGTTTACGAAGCAATTGAAGCGACGGATGCTGTAATGGTGGCGTTGAGGTAGTATGGTGTAGTAAGAGCTTTGGTCCGATCAGGCTAGTGAGCAACAGCGTGGCTGAATATACGTACCAGTGACCATTCCCAACAAGTAAGTCAAGGCGAGGGGCCCGTAGACAAAGGTCTTGAAGAACATCATGATTCTCGTTGAGATTCTACCTGATGCAATGCTTTCCGACTCAGGATGCTGAGAACGTGAGGATTAAAAGAATACTTATGCACGACCCAGACTTCCATCGTACCTTGTCAACATCGTCTTCTGGAATACTTCCACAGCACCTCAGTATTTTTTATATGCCAAGGATCAGTTCTGAAGTGATTACAAAGGACCCCAAAGTGTTACTATCGGGTCCTCGGTCAGTCCCAAATACTCAAAGTGGGCAAAGATTGCCAAAAATGTCGACGTTAGTGGACAACAAAAGCCAGGTCGGCAACGGCGCCGTTAATCATCAGCATGTATCGATATACTTTTCGGGAAGAAGGTGTGATGATTGTACTATGTTATACTGCGCCTCAATGTTCATGTATGTCTCATCGCATCACTGTGAGCAAGAATTGTTTGTCACAACATTCGATTCGATGAAGTGCTTCACTGCAACATATGAGCTGACAATGCACATGTCTTTGGTTTTTTTTTGGAGTTTGAATAAATACACGATGCTCTTTTTAATACTTAGACTGGTCTTAAGTCTCGTCGACCTTAACGAGTTGTGAGCTAGATGCTGTCAAGTGATGCCAAGACCAGGAAGTAGAACATCTTCCCAAATTCCCTTCCCCCGGGATCATCTCAGCTATGGACTTAATTAAACACATTGTCTCTTTGTAACAACTGGTCATCTGTCTAATCATCAACCCTTCATGGATTGCTTTCCCTCCACACCTTCAAACCTGGTGGTGGCAGTGACCATGGAGTGGTCATAAAGCTCTTCCTTTTCGCTAATCGAGTTTGGGGGCTTCTGCACCCCAAGAACTCAGTCACATCTAGCCCCCGCCCATTGCCCCCAAAAGATGCAAATACTCTTCTTATCTCTAGCATCTCAGCCTAGGAACAGTAGCTTGCACAATCGGCTTCGCGTTGTCTCGCTTGAAAAGAATGTACGCACGGGCCATCTCCGCCATTCTTGGCTTCTGCCGCAATAGGCCGTGTCCGTCAGTATCTATCCACCAGTCACAAACAATATCGACAATCTAGTGAAATAACCAGGGAGACGGAATTGACCAACACTTCTCTGAACCACTAATGCTTAGAGCACGATACAGTGCCTTGGCCGGACCGACATGTAGTATGATGGTCACGTGATCATTAAGCCATATCGCTGAGAATAATCTCGAGTACAGACGAACAGATTAGCTGACTGTAGCTGGTTGTTGCACCATATCTGACAATTCCGTATATAGAGCATAACCTCCATGTAAAGTTCTTGGAAACCGGCACAGTTTCGCGCAAAACATCGGTGATGGTTGTAGCATCCTTCTTCCCGAAAGAAAAGGCAGCCGCAATCAGCTGCTCGGCATGGCGCAGACTGTGACATTTTTAGCATTTCACAGAGCATACTTGAGGATAGCCCAAGGAACTTGGTATCCAGTCGGCTCGTATCTGGATACTGCACAAGCCAAGATTCTACCCATCCTCCGTAATACATTCTGACAACACAGTCTCAAGCGGGGAAATCACATGCTCGACAGCCGAGATAAGCCCAAGGAGAGAGCTTCTCCATATGTAATGCAGCAAGTCTTATCTCCACTGCAGAATTAACACACCGATTTTGGATAAACTCACCCAAACTCTGCAATGCAGCAGCCACTTGACAATCAGAATCCTATCTCGACTGCAGAGTTATAGTAAAATCAATTATTTGGATACTCCCACACCCTACTTGTGGAATCTAGGCTAGATGAGCTTAAGAGGTTTTGATTTGGATTGTCTCCTTCACTTTTGTTTTTCCCCTTTCCATGCTTCTTTCATATCACTAGTACACAATGGCCAGAAATGAGATAACCGGGAAGCTGAGAGATCGCTTCATCCAGGGAGCTGTTCTGTTGTATCTCATAGATCCTGTTCGAGGCGAGCCAACAGCTTATGGTCTTGATAAAGATTCAAGTCTACTTGACCATTCCCGAGAGCTGTTTCTAAAGCGCAAATTTCTTGACTCTTTTGCCCTTATCTGCGCCATCAAGAAGGATCCAAAGACTGTCTCAGCTGCATGTCTAGAAGAGGATCAACCAGGAGGCACAGTAGTCCGAATCGCCAGCAATGCCGGGGTATCCGAGGACACAATTAGATCTTTACAACGTCTTGTAGACATGTTCAGTAGCAAACCTATGAGAGGTATGTTCTCATGTCAACCACCTCTTGTAGAAGCTAACACTGCAAATATGTAGAGCTGGACCCCTCTGAATTAGAGAGAATTGTCCTATTCGAGATTATTCAACTTGACATTGTCAAGATTCGAGACTACATGAAGCTCCTGAAGACTTCGCACAATGTTTTCGATGTACAGGTCCTGGAAGTACAGTCTAGACTAGTGAATGTAGCTTCAGAGACAACTTCGCCTCCGATTCAAGAGTTCCTAGATTGGTTTGAACAACTCTTCTCCATCAAAGATTTGCCAAACGAGCTAATGCCGACGGTTTTGCTGGGTTATATCGTTTGGGCCCAGAAGGCAAAGAGAGCATACTATAAGTATCTTTCACTTGCTTTCGCCAGTCCTAGAGGTTGTCTACCCCGCTGGGTGAAAATAGTCTTCAAACTCGGGCGGTACGGCATTGCTGCGAGGACTTTCGTGCAAACCTTAATCAATTGTCCTGCTTTGTTCGATTCAATGGTGGTTGAGTCTGTTTCTGCACCTCCAAAAGTACAGTACGCTCTCCAGGAAGAAGAGAAGTCGCTTGAACGCGTACTGCGCAGAATACCGGAAGTCAGGGTAGAAGACGCGATACCTCGTCTTTCGAGTATCTGGGGAACCGATGACCCCGAGACCATCTTCAGAAACTCATGTCCGGAAGTGCTAGTTACCCACGCTGAAATACAGCTGATCAGCTTTTACGACCACAATCCGATCCTAAGACCTCATCTCAGGTTTATAGGGGTTAGCAAGAAGTCCTGTTATCTATGCTGGCGGTTCCTCCAGAGTCATCCAAGCGGCTTCTGTGTTTCATCGTGCCATCAGAAGTTGTATCCATCTTGGATACCGGCTCCGTCGACGGATCTTAAAGTATACAAGAAGTACAAAAAGATCACGCTGGACATGAGCGAAATGATGGAGGAGATTGCAAGAGAGGGACTAATTGGCCGTCTTGGGCTAAAACGACTTATGCCAGCAGACTCGACGGCTGGTGTGTCGCTTTCTGGCCTGACTGAACTGGGAACAACGAAAATCACAGATTTTGCTGGGCGTGGTGGGGTCAAGGTCAATTTTGTCTCTGCCTCTGGAGACGCTGCTCCACAGCATCTTGAAGCTCTGGCCGATCCTGAGCGGCCTTCCAACGACTCGCGATGCAGCAGTGCCAGCGATATGGCATCTACTCGTACAAGGCAATACCCTCTGGAGAAGGGGTCCGCCGAGTCTTTCTCGTCGATGGTGTTTCGTTTCAAGGACCAGAGGGACGAGAAGAAGCAGGACATCATCATAGTTGACAGTATACTTGATCCTAATACCCAACTTCCGTCGTGGTCGAAACTTGTCGATCTCCTCAATTCTGAAGACAGCTTCGGGCTTGTGTTCCGGGACTCGGATTTCTTGCTTATTAACAGCAATATTCGGATTCGGAATGAGAGACAGCTTCTTGCTTGCTTACAGTGGCTACTTAATGATGGTGTATGGAACGCAGAGGCAATGATCTGTGACGGTTTCTTTTCAGCTCAAACTTTTGCGGGTCAGGGAATGACAGGAAGTACAAAATGACTGATGATGAGTCTTAAGTTCAAATGAAATGTATTGCCCCACGCGCTTCAGGTAGCCATCACACTCTTGCCACCGTCTGTTGTCAACCTGTTCCTAATTCTGATATTCAGGTAGCCAGCTCCAAGCCTTTCAGTCTCTGTTTCTCCATCGCTTTTTTGAATCAAACCTATCATTGCAGCTGGCGAAAAGAGGAGCGCATGTCCGACACGCAATTTAACGATCTCATCAAAGATCTTTGAAACTTCACCCTTCTGAGTCTTCACATATGAGCTTGTATCTCTTTTGGCATCATTGTCTGGATTCTGTTCCGGATGGACTCCATGATTCGTGCCACCTGCCAAGTGGCTCTTGAGGGCCTGCATCCAACCTGGCGAGGTAAAGCGATGAACAATGGTGGTAGAACATAGATCGAGTAACAGGGGGGATATTGTCGGTTCCTGGGTTGAAATAACAATGCGTGCACCAAGGTGACGTTGTAGTCGAATCACCGATAACAATGTATTGGTAAGTGTCAAAGCCTCTGGAGAAGCGTCCATGAACTTTCAAAAATTAGTGATTATGAAGGTAAATCATGACTTGCACGTACCTTGTGTGCCTCGTCAAGAGCGATGACGCGACCCCGGTCACTGCTCTGCTCTACGAATAAGCTTAAGCAAATGTTGAATAGCGAACATGCAGTCTCAGGTGTTACGCAGGGGCAGGATAGGTCGACGATAGTGAGGTCACCAGACTAGGGTATTCAGCAACGGTGTAGGCGAAGTGCGCATTGTATACATACTTTAGAACTCCAGTCATGCCCACCTGTAAGCAAAGACTTATTCTTTCTTTGTCCACTCGAGTAGACTTGCGTCTTGGGCATGAAGCTCTCTAAGGCATCGAGACGCTGCTGCAATGGAATGGTCTGGGTAGGAGTCAACCCACTATCTATGACTTGACTTTTAAATTCGCGATAATTGAACTGGGTCCCACATGCTTGCTGCACAATGCGCATTTCTCGCAAGATTCGGTAGATGGTGTGTATATAGAGAGGTACAGGCTCTCCGCTCTTCACAGCCATTAATTCGAGCATTCTTTTCGTATTCAAGTCCGACTCCTTGATTTGCAGAGGCTCGACTGCGACATTGAGATGTCTGTATGTGTTCTATTTAATTAATCGTTAGCAGTTGGAGAAGGGTGGGAGAAGGTCTTCTGGCCTTTAACTCACCCGAATAGTACTGAGGTTTGTAGGAGAGCAAAGCACCTTTACTTTGATCTCTGGATCTGAAGCCAAGAAAGCTGCCTCGCATGGCGAGCCTCCGTGATCAGATATGAAGGTGTCATAATGGAACACCAGGCCAGTCAATGGGTTCGGAAGCCTTCCTGCTATAGAGCTGCTCAAACAGTTCTCAAGAAGGCATGAGAGAGTATGGCTTTTTCCGGAGCCCTGGGAGCCGCAGATAAACGTACTCGAAGGAGTAGCAACGTTGAAAAGTATTCTTGGGTCGGGGCTGGGGAACTCTCCGCTCTCCTCTTTGGCCTTTAAGACTTCAGACAATCCTCCCAACAGACCATATTGGGGAAATGGCTTTGGATCGCCGGGAGAAAGAAGTGTCTCGGCGTATCTCAGCATCGGCATGACGAATATTGGTGTGGTTGTTATCTCCGGAAGTGTATATTGACTGGGTAGCTTTCGAAGGAGAGTCAAATGTTGACCAAGGAGCTGGACTTCTTCCTTGTCACGGACCGAGTTAGCCGTGGCAAGAGTCCAAGTGCTAGAAGCATCTTTTGGTGGATGTTCAACTTGAGTTTCGATGTTGTGCATGGTTTGAATTTAGCTTCTGCTAGCTGGAAAGGTGGTGAAAAGTGATATTCAAGCCAGGATGAAGAACAAAAAACCCTCGGAAACGGTTAATTGATAAAGTAAGAGGAGGGGTGGAAAGGAAAGATTTAAGTAGGAGAGAACTTTGCTGTGCAGGCTAGAGGATCTCAATCCATGACGTGTAGAAAAGTTTGGCGGGCTGATCAACACTCTAAGAATCCAGTTCAGCTTTGCATAAGCTGCTTTTTAAGAAGTAATAAGCAATGCGAACCACGCTAATGCTCTAGGGTATTTCGTTGAAATGAGAACCGACAGAATCATTATTGGGCTTTATTTATGCTCACTATTTCGAACGCTGTGCTTTCACGCATCTCAGAACAACAATACATATCACAATTACAGTCCTCGCCGTGACTAGCATCTTTTCTCGACTTGTGACATCATGTATATATTTTCCAGAAGGCATCGTGAATTTAACCGTAACAAAAAATGAGTGTGGTGTTCCTCTGAACCCAATCAAGGTCCATGTCCACGTAATTCCTTATGAGATTTCTTATGTCTGTTAAGCAAATCCTCCCTGGGGAAACCAATACCGTATACCTCCGACCACTTGCAAGATTTGATCATGCAGAAGAACCGCTGAGTACCGGGAAATTCACCGGGGTGTTTTGAACTAACGTGGTTGTCAAGTGTTTTCTTGTAGCCGAACCCCTTAGCAGCATAGTGACATGATGGATCGGGGCATTTGTAAGGTCTCGTGTGGCGTGAAATATGCTTGCTACAAACACGATATTAGGTCAAGAATCTATCCAGAAATTATGGAGAACTTACTTGAGCTCATAGGGCCAGGAGAAAGTTAGGGAAGGACATGATTCGCAAGCGAGTTGTGGTACGCTGTTCCTTTGTGGGTGGGACTCTGCAATTTGAATGCTATGAAGAGGAATAGATGTTGATTCTTTGAAGGGAGATGGTAATAGAGACTGATTCTGACTATCAGCATCCTGGATGCGGTCGCGGGTAGAGTCGTCTTGTGGCTCGATCTCGGGGCCAAGCTCGTTCTGATCGGTAGTCGAAGGGTAGTGTCTGTTGTCTAACAAGGCGGGATCGATTGTCTCATAACGATACGATACATCTCCTTGGTGATCGGAACCAAAGTTATCGCTGATAAATGTCGATGTCTGCAAAGGCTGGGCATCCCACTAGTGGGAGGATGTCCCAACTGAATTCCAGGCCATGTCGAAAATCAGAAGATTTCTAATTCCGGATCGACAAGATACGAAGATATGAATTGAAAGGAAGGATGGAAGATCTTTCGACCATTACAAGAAAGGAGGAATATTGCAAATAGTCGAAGTGCTTTCATCGATGGTCGTGAATTCTTAAATCCAGGCATGGCCTTAACTCGTGATGTGAGCGATTGTCGGCCTCAATTTTAGCGTAATGCAGCCAGACATCAGCTCGACTCAGCCAGGTATTCTGGTTGTCGACCTCAACTTTAGCGTGATGCAGCACATGTCAACTCGACTCAAAAAGATATTCTGGCAAAGCAATTCGATGATTGGCCTCAATTTTAGCGTGATGCAGCCAGATATCAGCTCGACTTAGCCAGGTATTCTGGTTGTCGACCTCAAATTTAGCGTAATGCAGCCAGATATCAGCTCGACTTAGCCAGATATTCTGATTGTCGACCTCAATTTTAGCGTGATACAGCTAGATATCAGCTCGACTTAGCTAGTTGTTCTGGCTAGATATCTTGATTATCGGCCACAGGTTTATCGGATGTTATGAAACGCCAGTGGAAAATGGTGCCCAGATATTGTCGTGGTTGGCTTCGAAATTGGCGTTGTCCAGTTACGCAGAACAGGGCATAACTTGCCAAACTCTTCAACAAAATGCGAAATTAGACATCGTGGACTGCGAATCTTAAGCATCCTTAGAGAGCAATGTAGTTAAGCCGTAAGCTCAGGAGTGATTCAGCTACGATACAACGCAGATTTATAGGAAGCTGTCCAGGATTCTCATTTGTAGCCTCTTGTCATTCTTCAAGACTATCCGTCTCCATAATGACATTTGCCAGCCTGTCTTATCTCCTCGAATTATTCCCACTTTTGGAAGGATCCGGAACTTCCATCTACAAAGAATTCGCATAGAAGCATAGTATAAATCCGCGTCTGCAGAGTAACGTCATTGATTTCGGCCTCGACTGGAGGCCATTGTGGTTGGGCCCATCGGAGGTCGCCAGTCGGGACGGTTGCGTATCGGATATTTTAGTATTTGTACGGCCAACTGTGGTATTACCGGCAACCGCAGCAATTGTGATGTATCAAGAGTGACAGTCAATAGGGAGAAGTCTGCAATAGAGGTCGACGTTGTCAAGTTCTGTGCTGCGACAGCAACGGCAGCTAGTGGGAGCAAAAGAGTAATGAGCAGCATTGTAAAGTCATCATGGGATCCTTCAAGCTTTTCTTGATGAGGCTGGCTGGTGGACTGGGGTGTGATAAAGGAAGCGTTGAGAGCAGACTTTACTACGAATAAGTTATGCTGTTCGAGAGCCACCTGATCGAGTAAAGAATTATAAATGAAGGCTTATCACAATACTGTGTGACCCTAGTTGTCATAGAATGAGAAATACAAGATCTGTTCAAAGAAGGTTTGCCAATCCCAGGTGCATATACTGCAGCAGCCTTGAACAGAGGTGTACAGGTACTGCAGAGTACAAGGGATGACATAAGAGGTACTTTCGTAAAACGTCAGCTAAAAATAGACAATGTGGTCTGTGCGCGGAATATTTCCTAAGCGAGAAGAGAGCGAAGCTGGTTTTGCAAGCGACTGTACCAACCTACATTCCATTTCCAGAGTTGAGACAGGACAGGCTTTGGGATGCAGCCTCTTGCGGCTGGAAATAAACATCTGCATGGCGATTACCAATGCTGTAGCGTGTCTGAAACGCCACATGAACATTCATTGATGCAGAATGATATGGGCAAAGGGTTCTTTCGATGCGTGCTTTGGAATGAAATCCCGAGACTCGAGCGAAGATCGATGCAATCTGACTTAACATCCCACCAACGGTAACATGTTGGTCAGAAGTAATCCCCCCAAAGCTCTCGTCATGGGCACGAAATTTGACACGCCATATTTCAGGAGTGTATTGTACACCAGTTTCTCTTTGTGAGATGCAAACTTCGAGATGGTCGCAACTCTCGCGTTCTCGTATATGTTGACGTTAATTTTCGCTCTGCTCATCTTCATACCATTGCCATCCCAAGCGAAAAGGGTCGCGCCATCAGAAACAACAGCTTCAGATTCTCCAGTATCAACAGAGCTTGGCATAGCAGTGTCAGATATCCCGACAGACGCAGAATTAGCTGCACAAGCAGCTCCGATTTCTATCTTCTCAAGCTCAGACTGGTCAGTGACACCCCTCATGCTTCTTCCGATGGGCGAGCCGATAGAAACTTCGTTCATTTACCTTCCGTAAAATGGGGGGGGCTTTCAACTAAGTAGCTTCCTCTCTCCCTTTTCCATCTTGTGTCCGGAACTTCCATTGCTACAGAGCCTGTTGGTCACAGCACTCATAAAATGAGTGTCTTTACTTTGCTCACTCCATTTCAGGGATGGCAATCACGGACTGCAGTCATCATTCAGCTTCCAGACCGGCAACCCACCACAAACTCAGATATTGCTCGTATCTACATCTTCCAGAATTTTACTCCTTGTGAGTCCGTCAGGATGCATGGTTTCCGACCTGCCGGACTGCGCACCACGTCGTGGTGGAACCTTCGACGCCACCAAGTGCACATCATGGGTCGCGAATTCTGCAGAGGGAAATATGTCTGCTCTTCCACTAGCAGACCAGGACGCTCTAGGCTTCGGCTCTGATGACTTCGTCGACACCTGGGTTCTCCTGCCGAGTTTAAAGCAATCAATTATCACATTTGCTGAGCAAGATTTTTACATCGGTCTGTTTGGTATCTGCCCGCGATCAACAACACTGCCGGGCTCCAGTATCCCTGTGAAGAGTTATCTGGAGGATCTGGAGGGAGAATGGAACGATCCGAAGTCTGTCTTGGTCGTATACGGCTGGAGGCCCGTATCGTATGTCACCGATCCGACTTGTCAATCTTGAATATAGAAGCTAATTCTTTCCAGGCAAAGGAACGCAAGAATCAAGCCTCATATTTGGCGGTTACGACCAGGCACGCTTCGTAGCCCACGATATCGTCTGGCCCTTCGACAAGAACGAGCCTTCGAGATCTCACTGTGGAAATCGGATCCATCACAGCCTTCGGGTGGGGTGGCGACGGAGATCAGAAGTCCTTACTTCCGACTCCAATATCCTCCTTTCTGGACTCATCTCTGCCGTACATTTCGCTCCCGATGGACGCGTGCCAGCTCTTCGAGAAGGCATTTGAGCTCATCTGGGACAATGCGACAGAACTGTACCCGTCAATGACACACTGCACGACCCTTTACTGGACGCTGCTCCCAGCGTTACATTTGCGATTAACAACGGTAACGAAGGATTTACAGTCAACATCCCCCTCCTGTATGCAGCATTTGATCTCAACGCGACACGGCCACTCGTTCAGAACTCATCAAGATACTTCCCACTCAAACGAGCAAACAGTACAACGCAGTATATCCTCGGCAGGGCATTCTTCCAAGAAGCATATCTCATTGCCGATTACGAGCGTCTTCAGTTCTCGGTACATCAATGCAAAGGAGTCACAAACCTCGCGGAAGATATATGGCCGATCATGTCACCGAATGCCAACATAAGCGATCCAAATTCAGGCGGTATAGCGACCGATCCAAGTATTGATGGACTACTGCTCGAGACTTCTCCAACGAATTATAGTGTTTGAACTGCTGTTGGAGGAACAATTGGTGGGATTGCACTAGGAGGAGTATTGACGCTGATTTATTTCTTCTGCGTTCGACCGCGGCGGCAGAAGACTGAAGATGTGGAGGAGAAAACTCAGACAATCACTTCTCCAGTTGAGATGATCGAAGACACAACATTCGTGAAGCCGGAACTGGATCATGATGGAGTTGGGGTGTATGAAATCAATGCCGATCGAGAGCCGGTTGAAACGGGAGTCCAGGAGCAAGCGATCTATGAATTGGATGGGCTGAAGGACATTGTTGAGTCAGATGCGCAAGAACGGCATTTGCACGAAATGCAAGCAGCGGACGAAGTCGCAACAGAACTGCGAGCTAGCGAGGAGGCTGTTGAGTTAGCAAGTCCGGTCCCAGTGACAGCTGTTGATAGAGCAACACCTGTATGAGAAGCCTATGAGCACGACACTATCGAATCTGAGAATGCCATCGCAGAGCTTGACGCCAATAGGGATACGAGATATGTTCGACTGCGGAAGACCAATGATCTAAGAGCGAATAAGAACGTGTAGTCGTCGATATGGACCTGGATTTCTTTTAGACAATAATAATATGCGAGCTTAATGAGGACTGGTCCCACTCCCGCTTATCATCGAGATCAAAACAAGCAGAATACATTTTGCTCCTGCTCATGAACGCTTAATCGTCCATGGTTTTTCAGGAAATTGTTCAATTTTTACGTCACGGCTCCTACGCAATTATAAAATCGCCGTGACATCATTTCGAACCTAAGTAGTCCTAACAACCTTTGTTGTTGGGCCTCGCTTATTTTAAGGGGGAGCTAGACAGCGCTGCACCATCGCTACCGAGTTCTACCACCCAGCTAGTCGTAGCCTACCTCAATTTGCTAAAAGAGTTACATGATCCTGTAGTCCAGTCGAGATTACAACATTACACTTATTTTAAACATAAAAATGCAACCAGGGCAGCCCACCCAGCATCTTTCTTCATGAACACAAAAAAAACCCTCATGCATTACATCAATTTCATAGTCAAGCACATCCACATATCTCCATCTGACATCGAAACAATAACGACTCTCATTCAGAACAAGCTCATTACCATCCAACAAAAAATAATTCCAAAGTTCCTCAGCATTTTCCTGGACCAACAACACGCAACAATGGCACGTATAACGTCCAAGCCAAAGGTGTACATTCACTTCATCCGACACGCACAAGTACGTTCTCACCCTTCACCTTAAAAACTCCAAAAGTCTAACACCACAGATAGTCAGAAGTAAATTACAACGCTAAACGCCTCACAGCAGTACGTCTTATCAATTTTCACCCCTCATTCTCCATCCCTTTAATCATCTATTCATCCATCCAAGCACCCTCCACCCTCCTCTCTCGCAAAACTAACCCACACCACACCTCCTAACACCGCATTCACCAGGTCCAACACCCAGGAAAGATATCAAAGGCCGAAATATTCCGCTGCAAAAACCTCATCGACCCCCAACTAGCCCCTCACGGCATCCTTGAAGCCCTCGACACCCGCCACCGCTTCCCTTACATGTCCAAAATAACACACATCCTAACCTCACCACTGCAACGAACATTGCAAACGACACTGCTTGCGCTGGAATCGGCTATTGCGAGGAATGGGGTGAGGCCTATTGCCATGGGTTTGTTGAGGGAGACGGGGAAGAGTGCGAATAGTCGGGGTTCGGATCTGATGGGGTTGGTGGAGGAGTTAGAGGGGTTGGCGAGGGGGATGGGGATGGGGTGGGAGGTTGAGGAGCGGTGGGAGATTCCGCCGTATCCGGTGGGGTTGGAGAGGAGGCTTGAGATGGTGAGATTTAGATTGGGGGATTTGGGGAGGGTGGCTAGGATGGATGAGGGGGAGAGGAAGAGGGCGGGAGCGGAGATGTTGGAGGGGAGGTAGAAGATTGAGATGGGGGTGCAGGAGGGGAGTTGGTTGATGTTGCATGATTTGCCGGTTGTGTAGGGGGAGAGGGATGTGCATGTTGCGGTTGTGTCGCATGGCTCGTTTTTGAGGAGGTTGATTGGAGCTGATAAGGATGATGAGTTTGAGAATGCGGAGTATAGGACTTTTGTGGTTGAGAGTAAAGATGGCGGTGAGGAAGAGGTTGAAGGTAGGAGTGGCATGAATAGGCGTTATGAGTTGGTAGAGACGCAGGAGAGTCATATGAGGTCGTTTGTATCAACGGGTGAGAAGGCTATCAAGGAGAGGACGCGGGCAAGAAAGGCGGAAGTGTTAAGAGTTGCTTTGATGGAAATGGCAAAAGAGGCAATGATGCGACTGGAAGAGATAGAAATGGCTGGCACGGACGCGATGGAGATAGACGGAGTTCAAGAGAAGATGGTACCGTCGTAACTTATGAAACTCTAAACTGTATACCACAGAACTCTGCAATATTTGAGTATGTGACAGTCCAGTGACTTGGGAAAGGATAGAGCGTTGAATAAAACTCGAGTATTGTAAGAGCTTTGGAGCAAGAAGGGCAAGTGAGTACTCTGGATTCTACTAGAAATGAAATTCTGTTTGGCCGAGAAACCCTGCTTTCTGGACTTGATACGTTAGATCCTCCACATCTTTGTCGAACCCTGGGGGGTAGCTTGATGAGGGTCTACCCAGCAGGAACTCTTGAAATTATTAATGCAAACTGCTACTCATAAACTCCGATGGATGAGGAAATTTAACATGCTGCTGCTATATTTCTCGGACCGGTATAGGATCTCAAATACTAGATTACAATCCAATTTCGAACTTTTCACACGCATATACAACCCAAATCACTCCACATTCACAGCCTTTCTCTCATCCTCTTCCCCTTCCCCAAAGACCCAACTCAAGCAACCCACTCCCTCTCCCTCTTACTCAACCCCAAACTCCTCCTCACAACATCAACCAGCACCGGCGTAACCCTCTCCGCAATCAACCTATCCCCCGCGGCATTCGGATGGACGCCATCGCGCAACATACTCTGGCCACTATACCCCGTATTACAATCCGCGATATAGATAGGGGAAGCCGTGGTGTTTTGCGATGCGGCCCACGCGGGGATGGCCGCGTTGAGGGATTTGATCTTGGCGTCGGCGGAGGGGAAGGGAATTACGAGGTCGACCTGTTGTAGGTAGGAAGATATCGGTCAGTCCGGAATGAGAAAGTGGAGGAATGTAGAAAATGTTGTGTACGACGGTTTTTCTTCCCAGTCTCGCTTGGGAGTTAACGAGATGAGACGTGACTGGAAAGACAGTTTCGAGAGAGCGAAGTGAAAGTTGAAGGACGCAGACTTACGATAATCTTCATCCCCTTATTACTCGCCCTCATAAGTCCCACCATCTTCGTGTATGCAGCAATGATATCCGCCGTCCCATACCTATTCACATCATTCGTGCCAAGCATGAACATGACTACATCCGGTTTCGCGGAACTCAGCCAGCCGGCTAGGTTCGTGTTGGCGATGTTGACGGCCAGGTAGCCGGAGTGGCCTTCGTGGTGTTTGTCCCAGGTGGAGGTTTTGCCGGCGCAGTTTTGCGGGTTGTTGGTCATGCTGCCGACGAATTCTGTGGAGGGGTGGAGATGTTAGAGGATGGTAGTAAGGAAAGGAGAGGTGGGTTGCATGTAGGGCGGGGGGATGAGGGATGGAAGGAGATGGGAATCAGGTTTAGTAAGAGGATAGGGACGTGTACTGACCAACCTGTGAACTGAGATTCGCTGCGACGAGATTATCCCATACGATGGGGCGCCAGCATGTTATTTCCGTGATACTGTCACCGAGTGGCACTGGGAAGGAGGAAAGACTCTGTAAGCTCAAGGGCTCTATTGTTCGGAATACAGATAGGTGAGGAATGGAGAAGTATGATGAGATCAAGACTCAGAACGAATAAGAGGTAACGGGTCTGGCAACTTACTGATTCTCAATTTGGCTTGGCCGAAGGCTGAGCCAAGAAGGCATGCTATAGCCACGAGAGTCTGAAGTCCAACCATGATTTGATCGGTTGTTGGTCGTTGGAAACTCACCCGAGGAGGGAATGTAAGGTATACTGGCTGAGATCAATTTGCACGGCAATTCTGAAGCACATGAAGAGAGGATCAGGACTTCGAATTTTGAAAGTCGTTGTCATCCATCATTATCAACATATGTGCCGGCGACATTTATATATACTTTCCTTCAAGTAATCAATCTTTCCCAGGCCACTGTCTTGGTAGAAAACGTGGGAGCCGTGTTTCTTACAAAGGAACAAATCTGTAAATCCTCGCCTCCCGATACTTGAGGCGAGCACGCCGTCTGCCCGAGTACATCAGCCATCTGCTCCGGTTCGTCTGTTCCTGGTGGAGAGGGGAAACATATATTGCATTCGTCTTTAGGCATGTGCTTCGCGATCCGGTAGACGATACGACAATTAATATGATCCTGGTCTTTGTGGGGTAGTGCAGTATGTTTATAGCATGTATGCATGTAGCAGACGAGATGAGCCGGTCTGAAGCGAGGCGAATGCAGGGGCAGCATTAAGGCTGTCTACCGGATCGGTAATAGATCCGGGGTTGTGATCCAGTGTAACGTCGGTCTTTGAAGGTATTTATTGACTGGATAGAATTGAATTGAAGCTAGAGTGCGTTATATGATCCTGATTGTGTCTGGCGAAGGCGCCAAGCGAGATGCAGGTTGAGATAGATGTTCGCTAATATGGGATTTGACGGTAATAAAAACGATCGGATATATCAATATGGCGTTTGCCGGTGCTATACACAATGAGACGTGTAGACGGGAGGTTTGCATCTGGAGGAATTATTCGCTCAGCGTTCAGCGTAGTAGGTGAGGAATCGATATATATGAGAGCGGTGATGTGTACTTCCTGAATACAAGTCTGTATGGATTTCTGGACATCGGATTCGTCAAGAACGTAATACATGTAAGATGTTAACCTTGACGATTCTTTGTCATCAGAGAGAGAAGAAAATGCACAAGAAGTGTTCAGACGTAGGAAAATCAAAAGGAACGGGAACAATGGCTGATCAGAGCGATGTTCAGATCTCTTTAGCCCTTGAATGCCGTGCGAGACTGCCGAATGCGGGGGCGAGAAATTCCAACTTCAGTGTATGAGCGTGCAAGTGTTAAGTCGTCTGTGAATGGTGCGGCAATATCATGCATGTAAACAAATATACTCTTGCGGTTGGGGAAGAATTCCTGAGTAGCATCAACTGCGTGGAAACGAGGGAGCCGAGTACTCATGTGCAACATACGGTTGAGCGGATGTTACAACTCAGAGACGGATACTGAGAGCCCGTATCTTATGGCTGGCAGGGAAACATGGCTCGAATAAGACACGCGCTTGACATTTGAGGAGAGCGGAACGGGGTAAAGGAAGACACGAAGCGTGCTTGACTATTACGCAAAAGAGACTCTGCTGAGGTTTCGAGGACCCAGACTTCAACGATATGCTTAATCAAAAGACCTAAGCCAGATCTGACTGAAAAGAGACCAATATACTAAATCCAGATGCAAGGTAAGATATACTTTAATTGAGAATCCTTGAGTTGGCTCAGCCGCACACGTAACCTGTTGGGCATAGGGCTGAAGCGTGATGGCTCTCAGGGCTTCGCCGACATAAGTGGCGCCACATTGGTCGATGAAGACAGTTATCAAAGCTGGCTTGATCAAGCCAGTATGGAAACCTAAAATTAATCATAGAAGGCGGGACAGGTTAACAAACATTGAAGGTGGAAAGTGGAAAACGACAGGTGGGTGAGCGGGGGAAAGGTGGCAGCGAGACTGACAGGCATTGCGGATACTTCCAACTGGCTTTCGGAAGGGCAAGACGGACGACCCAAGCTTTTAGAGATAGCAGGTCTCACACTTGTCTATAACCCAGAGCAACTTTAACAGCTGCTGCCGATATTGTATCATTACAAGTCAGAGCTGCCAGGCATTCCGTACAGTGGTGCAAGTGTACGCAGGAATGCCAATCGCTTTCGTGGCTGGGAGGCTCAGGGTCGAGCCCTGGCAGTCCAAGCTTCCCGAGCGGTGGAGTACATATCAGTAAGCACAGCAGCGCGTAGGTCAAGATCTCGACTATGCAGAGCGAAGCTGTCATATGTGACATCGGACAGGTGAAATGAGGTCTAGATCGGGCCAGGTGAGTATCCGTGCTTTATGAGTTGTGTGCTCTTGCGATCGCAACAGTAGTGGGGGTAGTATTGGGGAGGGGAAAGCAGAGCTAGTGCTATGGAAACGGGAAGAGGAAGTGTGGAGGATAATGAGGCGATGAGCGAGGGTGTGTATGACTTGCTCTACCCCAGAAGCCAAGATCCGGAGAAAGAAGCAGACAGCCTCGACTTGTGGTATTGGTAAGTGCAGTGCTGGGTAAGCTGGTCGCGGCATTGTCGAGGAGACAGCGGTCTGTGTTCGAGATTCTGTGGTAGCCCATCACGGCCGTGACATGCACGTCGTTCTATACAGTTGTTCGACTTCAGCGATATATTCTTAGCTTGTTCTTCTTTCCTCCTTCTTGTTTTATTCTCACACGTGAGACTATCGTTTCGGATGCAGTGCTCACTTCTGTGAGTAACACAGAAGTAACCGCAAACCAGGTTCTGATTCGCATGCGGCACTCCATGTTTGGTTTCACTCTCGGCTCGGGTCTTTGTAGGTGAATACGAGAGCACGAGATATATGCTATGCGAGGTGGGCCTCCGGTATCCTGGGAAGTTGTAGATAGAGATGTTGAGATTTGAATGCTGGACGTCTCTGACTCTGCAGCGAGGCGAGGTGAAGGCGGGGGAGAAGGCTGGAAGCGATATAAATGCGGATAGTTGCAACGATGGGGATGTGGGGTTTCAAGATTTCTGGAGAGAAAATGAGTAGGACGGTGCGAAATGTACAGGTTGAAGAAAGCTGTGATAGCGGTGTGGGAAGTTGACGAGGGGATCTTCATCTGCTATTCACGGTGGATGCGGAAGGTACGAGGCAGCTTGGAGAAGCCATGCAGCGATGAAGTGACAGCAGGCGACGTTCATTCTCCCACTGGAGGAGGGAAGGGACTGGAGACTGGACTGATTTTGAAATGTCAAGCATCCAATGTTACTTGCTATTCAAGAGAGCAAGGAACAGAGCAAGGAACGCAGCATAGCATTGAAACGACGATGACCATCAATCCGCATCCAGAATGTGGAGCTGTTTGGGCATGAATGAATCCTCATTTCAAACCATCATCCACGAGAAGATTTATTCAAAAGCAAAACATTGGCTAAATAGCATTGAAACGAAACGAATAGAAATTCCGTCAACAAAGCTAGAAGCTAGTCCTATCGTCTGATCTAAACCTTTCAAGCGACCTGATTGAGTTTTGTTTACAGTCTGGTCTAAGCAAGTGCCCGGAGGATTTGCTGTCTGGCAGGGCTGATGGCTGAGGGCTGATGGCTGATGCGATGCGATGTAATGCCCACATGATGTGTTGTCGATCCGATGTTCTGGCTGCATCTCTCCCGACCCATATCTTTCTCACTTTGAATCGAAATGAAGCCATGACCAGGTTTTGGGAACGCATGCCGCGCACCACAGACATACGGGAAGATATGAAAACTGGAGAGGGCTGAGGGATGGAGTCTTTTTTTACTGAGTGGAGGAGAAGGAATCGGAGATGCGATGAAGATGAAACGGGTCTAGGGATTAGAGTTTTCGAGGCACGTCTGTGGATCCATAGTTTATCTGTATGTCAACGTCACGGGAGGAGGTCTAGATCTTGAGGGACAAAGGTAAAGGTTCAGGTTTGGTTGAGTTGAGTTTGAATGACTGTGATGGGGTTGGCGAATTGGATGTTTGGATCCGAGACGGGTGAGAATCATTGAAGGATTAAAGAACGGGAAGGATCAAGCTTGAATTTCACAACCTCGTCGTCGCTGAACCCTGAGGTTGAGATGACGGCGGCAGTGATCCCTCTCCCGATCCACTTCCATCACGGCATTGACTCTTGCCCTGTCGGTGGAGCGCAGCGGGGACCAAGGGGTTGGATTGGATTGGCAGGGTCGTCCGTACTCTAAAATTTGACGGTGATCCACACACACTCTTCTCGAAACATGCCCTTGTTTGCAAATCTGAGAATCTTCCCGAACTTGACAGGGGAAGAGGCAGAAGCGAGTGGTTTGTGGCGAATCGATTGCAAGATGGCTGGAACCCGACTTCAATTGCGAGTGGGAGTCAAGCGGGGTGGCAATCAATCGGCCTGCAGATGACGGAAATCAGATGGGGCGGGTGTGATTGCGATTGTGAATCCCTTCGTTTTTTTGGAGATTTGGTGACGGGGTGCAAGGCTGAGAATGAAATGATGATGTTGGTTGTTTGAGGGGTTTAAGATTTGAATTGTTTGGGTGAGTGGTTTGTTTGATGAACTGTCAAAAGTCTTGGAGATTTGATAGCCTGCTCCACAGCGGATGGTCCGGACTGACCTGAGTGATGAGATGACAGTTGTGTTGAGGGATGATGGTTGGAGGCTTCCGAAAAGGAAGAGAACACCGAGATGTCTGGAGTTCAGGCTGCTGGCTTCAGCAGAATCAGCAGATGGATATTTTGCGTTGCGCCCACGCCTTCTTTTCATTTTTGCGCTCGCTCAAACCAGAATCAATACATACGAAGATCTGTTCTCGTTCTCTCGACGCCGTCACGCCTCAATCCCGTATTCATCGTTTGGCGCCGGCAAGCTCAAAAGATCGCTTGTCTTCGGTCGGTGCGAGACGGGACGTGTTCCTGAATCGAAATGCAGGAACCAACTCACCAGCCAATGAGGGCATAGAATTGGCCCCTGACAAAGCTGGCTTCCCGCCCATTTCACACCCCGCGAAAAGTGAGGATGTGCTGGGATGACAGCCCTTGTCACCCCCCCCTATCGCATCGTATCAATCTCACTTGCGACGAAGGATCTGAGGGTCTGGGCACTGGGCACTGGGCAGGGGCAGGGGCATGCCAGGGCCGGATGGTGAGCCTGGAGTGATGTCGATGTTGCAGTGGTTGTTGGAGAGATGTGAGTTCGGATGAACTGATTTGGAGAGAGGTGCTGGCTGTGGAACGTGATGATGGCCGCGATATGTTTGACAGAATGTTTGAAATGATACTTGACCAGTGGTATTGTAGTGGCAATAGGCCTGTTGGGACCGAGAATGTGTTGTTTCTAGGCCTAACCGACGAATATGACCGATGGTTCGCGTTGGCATGGCAGGTGGTAGGCATGACGAGATTCAGACTAGACGGACCATTCCGACCATTGAAACCTCAGATCTTGGAACTCTTGACACGACACCTCGAACAACTTGGCATTGGCGTTGCTCGAGTCTTCTGTGCGTGGTGAGTTGTAAGCCTCATGCCATAGCAGAGGCGCTACTCTGAATCATGAGCTGCATTTTTAGGGCTCTCAACACGAATTTAGACCTTCTCAGAGACTTCACGCTGCAGATGCTATGCTACACTTTGGGATCGCCACTCGCTCAACTACTGTCAACTTGATAATCTATTTAGTTACCTAGTAGCTGGTATTGCCTATGCGCTGTTGCAGTCAGCTCTTCTAGAACCAACCAAATAATCGACTGCTGCCGATGGAGGGTTGCATGCAGACGGACGATCACCCCAACTTCCCTTACGTGCAGTGAGCAAGTGCAAAAATACAACAACTAATTGTTGATTGTTGCCGTAGGTAGGTATGAGTATTTGGGGCTGCAGCGAGGCGTATGGCAGCACCCATATTTACATAGGGAGGATACAAAATCATGTACAAACCCCTATGTGCATCTACAATTGCGGGTTGACCTCCTCCTGTGCTACCATGTCCCTCAATCACCAACTCCTACTCCATGAATCATGAATGTGCGGTGTTGGTGCAAAATTACTGCAGAGTGGCCTTCTGACCCCAAATTGCTGTCCACTCATACCCAGTCTCTCATTTCTCGTGATGGCTTCGTTTTCCTCGGCTGTCCAGTGCCCTCGTCATCGGAAATGAGGAGATATCATCCAAGGCTGCACTGTTCTGGTTCGTGGGACGAAGGATGATCGTTTCAAGTGAGAGCAGCGAGGATTGGCCTGCCCCTGAACTTACGCCAGGGCTACCCGAGCCCGTCTGAAGCGGAGAGGTCGGGCTGGTCGGCGCCCAGGGGAAAATGAAATTAGAGCACACACTAGCAGTAACGCTAGACTCTCACTAGCTTAGCGCGTTTGCACACCCATGGCGCTTCCTTCCCTTCCCCAGCTCATTTCCCACACTCTCGCTGGCCCTCTTTACAACACCATCGCCGACTTCTTCTTTCGTTTCCTCTTCTGCTTTACCACCACCCCGTCCTCAACCTTCTTCAATTCTCGTCACTCGTGACACTTACACTCCTTCAGGAACCCGCGGTCAACACTTCTGTCCATTCCTTCCAGTTTGTTGCTACCCTCCTCACATTCACACGCCTCCGTTCGTCCCACCAGCCATTCCACGCGCCCGCATTCTTCGACAGAATCATAAGTACAGCAGTGCTGCCAATCGAACACGGTCTCGAATTCGAAACACCACTCCACGCGGTCGACCCCGTCCCAAGTACAAGTACTTCACCTTTCTCGAAGAAAGTAAACAAAACAGACAACACCACAAAGAACCATCCAAACACTCATTCACCTCGAATCCAAGATGCGTTCCTCAACTGTCCTCGCTATCCTCGGTGCTACCGTCGCCATTGCCTCGCCAGTTAAGCACCAGGCTATGCACAAGAAGGCCTACGTTACCGACATCGTCACTGATATCGTGTACGTTACCGTGACTGCTGGTCAACCACTCCCTACAGTCGCCCCCGACACCACCGTCGTCGTCAAGCACACCGTCTTTGCTCACCACAAGCCGAAGTCCTCTGCGGCGCCAAAGCCATCGACCACGGCCCCTCCTCCACCACCACCTGCCCCAACCACGACTGTCATCCCAGTTCCCCAGCCAGAGCCAACTACCGTTGCTCCAGCTCCTGAACCCACAACTCAGGCTCCCGCCCCAGTTGTTGAGACCACCCCAGTCGTCCAGGTTGCCGCTACTCAAGCTGCTACCGATGCTCAGCCAACTGACTACCAATCTGCTGCTCTCTTCCACCACAACAAGCACCGTGCTAACCACACCGCTGATGGATTGGTCTGGGACGCCACTCTTGCTGGCTATGCTCAAACCATTGCCAAGGGCTGCGTCTTCGCTCACGACATGTAAGTTGCCATTTGCTCAGACCCTGGCCGGTTGACTGACATTAAATAGGACCCAAGGTGGCGGTGGATATGGACAGAACCTTGCCGCTTACGGTACCACTGCTGATATGGACTCCCTCGATCTCTCCACGGTCGTCGGTGATGCCGTTACCAACCAATGGTACTATGGTGAGGCTGCCAACATGCCATACGGACAAGACAGCCCTGCTACTTCCGGCGTTCCTGAGTACCTCCACTTCTCTCAGGTCCTATGGAAGAGCACCACCAAGGTTGGATGTGCCACCGTTCAATGCGGAGCTGGTACCATCTTTTCCTACAACAGCTTGTACACTGGTAAGCACGTTTTACGCACTTCAAGGTTCTTTACTAACCAATAACCAGTCTGCAACTACGCAAAGACCGGCAACGTTCTCGGATCTTTTGCATCTGAGGTCACCAAGCCAATCGGTCTTGCCGGTATCACCGCCAACATCTCGTAAACGTTCGAGTATCTTGTGCAACATGACGCGAGCGTTTTGAGGCATTTTATGGGCTCTGGAAAGCGGCTATCTTTCATGTACGATTTTAGGAGGTAGTTGGCGTCGTGGCTGGTCCGCGCTTGACAACTCCTCGACACAACTCTTCATCCAAAACAAAATAAGGTTGCACATGTTGGTATAGAATCGTCCCTCCAGAGGTGTGACGAATTTTCTTGCAATCCTTCTGCATTTCGGCCTGGCTCTTCATCATGCATTCAGTCCTCCATTCCAGCATTCTGCGACTCGCCCACTCGAGAGGAATAGAATTATGATCATTCCCATGGTGGTTTCGGTGGGCGTTGACACATTGTCTCTGCTACGAACGTTCTGAGCGGGCATTTTTCACTTCTTTGTACTTACACTTTTACACATGAGTTTCTTCCCATAAACCAAAAAAATGGAAAATGGAAAGGCTCCTTGCCCTCAGGCATCTGCATGGAATTCGGTATTCGTCATCATTTTTTCTGCTCCCCTTCTCGTCTTCACATCCCTATGAAAGTGGTGGTGATTGTGGTTGGTGACATGACATCTGGAAGCAAAGCATGGGTTGTGTAGAGGTTTTCTTATGACGTTATGCATTGTGGGCTTGGATGGATGGGAGAAAAGGTGTCCGTGGAATGCAAAAGTCTCACCCATAGGCGTAAGACTGCAAGAAATAAAGATACTGATGAATAAGATAAGATTTAAGATCCTATTGGGCCATTTGCTGTGTGTATTTTGCTGTTATGTGATCTGAAGTCGAGGAAGGATGGAGGTGAGAATAAGCTCGGTCATTCAGGGGATGGGATGGATAGGGAGAGAGTGAGGTGAACGTAAGGTAAGCGTGAAACCGAAACAGCCGCCAGATCGATCGAATTGCTTTAGAATAGTACTTATGAAGTCCGATATGATTTTAATGATGCTATGATTGAAGTTTTAGATATCACTACAGTATATTAAATCAAGACATAGATACTAATACCCCACGATTCGTGAGCTGGGGTTCATTGAGGCTGATTTGATCTGATGTGTTCAGGTTGTTCATGCGGCTCGTGTCGGGGTCAGCTCGTTCTAGCGTAACCCAGTCCGGCGTCAGGCCTGCTTGACTCGAGTAATGGATGGACGTCGCGATAACGACATGTGGATCCGATCGATACGGTAAAGCACCTGCAGTCCTCCGACTCAGCACTCTGCCAACAACGCTTCTTTCACCTCCTTCTCTGCAAAGAATACTCGATCGCATACTCGTATTCTAGAAAGCGAAGCAGATTCGAGAGCAGTCCGCCAATAGAACGAGGCTTGAGGTGACGAGGCGACAAGAGAGTGGGAGAGAAGGAAGAAGGCTGTGGAAATTTACCTTTACCCCGCTACTTCACGACAATTTGGGATCAAGTCGCATACACTACCGCAGTCGCGAAACGGATAGATACCTGGCATACGAAAATCTTCTTCTGCGTCGATCAGATCTCGGTCGTCAGCAGAGTGAGAGCTTGAGCAGAGCAGAGCAGAACAGTCTAGGCTGAGAGAGGGAAGCAGCGCATTAGAACACACGCTCGCAAATCCAGAATTCGAGAGAATTCGTTGTTTGGCTGGTCTATAATCGATAGTTGGGAGACTTGCAGAGCTGAGTAGAGCAGAACGGAGTAGAGCAGAGAGGCGCGATCATAGTACAAGGACAAGCTATAAGCAGGCAAGAAGGGACACGAAAGGACCGAACTGCAAGCTACTGCACCGCAGCGCAACGCAAAGAACAGGTCGATAGATAGATAGATACAGCTTCGAGAAGTACCAGGCAGACGCCAATCCGATGATGGCTGCACAACTCCGGGGGGAAGGTCAAGGCCAGGGCTCAGGCCAGGGACAAGGCCAAGGCATCGCAACAGCTTTCAAGGATGGACTTTCGTCTTCTACTACACCGCCTATAAATGGGGTTGGTAGTTTAGGAGGAGAAGGGAGAGGAGCAGGTGGTGATGGTAGAGAGGAGTTGGTATTGACGAATCGAGCGGGCGAGAGTAGGAGTCCGTATGTAAGGGCTCACAAGGATAATCCGGTTCGGTGGCAGGTTTGGGGGGATGAGGCGGTGGAGATGGCGAGGAGGGAGAATAGGTTGTTGTTTTTGAGTATTGGGTATAGTGCTTGTCATTGTGAGTAGTGCTTTTCTTCTTTTCTGGGTAGTGGGTGAGAGGAAGGACGGGAATGTTCAGACGTAACGTAGAGAAGAAGACGAGGAAGCGAAGAGGGAAAGTGGGCATGGAAGCTGGGGTTGCTTGATGGTAACAAGAATATTGCTGACTGGATAGGGTGCCATGTCATGGAACGCGAATCCTTTGAGAACGAAGAAGTAGCCTCGATCCTAAACTCCGCTTTCATTCCTATCAAGATCGATCGCGAGGAACGTCCCGATATCGACCGCATCTACATGAACTTTGTCCAAGCGACGACCGGATCCGGCGGCTGGCCTCTCAATGTCTTCGTTACTCCAGACCTCGAACCCGTCTTCGGCGGCACGTACTGGCCTGGTCCAACATCACAAACTACGCCCTTCGAAGACCAGGTTGATTTCTTGGGTATCTTGAATAAGCTGAGCACGGTGTGGAGAGAACAGGAGCAAAGATGTAGGAGCGACTCGAAGCAGATACTAGAACAGCTGAAAAGTTTCGCTGCTGAGGGAACATTTGGAGGAAGACTTGGCGACGGAGCTGATGGTCTCGATATCGAACTTCTGGAAGAAGCAAACCAGCATTTTGCTTCGACGTTCGATACCAAGAATGGTGGTTTTGGTTCTGCGCCAAAGTTCCCCACGCCCTCAAAATTGTCGTTCTTGTTGAGGCTCGGTCAATATCCTCCTGTTGTCATCGATGTGGTTGGTGCGGCCGATTGCAGGAATGCGCAGACGATGGCTGTTACGACTTTGAAGAAGATGGCTAGAGGCGGTATTCATGATCACATTGGCAATGGATTTGCGCGGTACTCTGTCACCGCAGACTGGTCGCTTCCGCACTTCGAGAAGATGCTGTATGATAATGCACAGTTGCTTCACGTCTACCTGGATGCCTTCTTGCTCTCACGAGATGCAGAGCTACTTGGTGTCGTATACGACATCTCCACATACCTTACCACGGATCTTGCACATCCTGCAGGAGGATTCTACTCCAGCGAAGACGCAGACAGTCTATACCGGAAAGGCGATACCGAGACGCGCGAAGGAGCATACTACGTCTGGACGAAACGCGAGTTCGAAAACGTCCTCGGATCTCAATCTGAGCCTATCCTCTCCGCATTCTTCAACGTAAGCGGCCACGGAAATGTCGAGCCTGAAAACGACGCCCACGATGAATTCCTCGACCAGAATGTCCTCGCTATAGTCAGCACGCCCAGTGCACTAGCTAGTCAATTCGGCATGAAGGAAGAGGAAGTCGTGCGAATCATCAAGGAGGGTAAAGCTGCGCTGAGAGCTCACAGAGAGAAAGAGCGTGTTAGGCCAGTGCTCGATGATAAGATTGTCGTTAGTTGGAATGGTATCGCTATCGGTGCTCTAGCTAGGACAGGAGCTGTGATCAAGGGATTTGATCCAGTGAAGTCAGAGGAGTATCTTGGGTTTGCAATCAAGGCTGCTACATTCATCAAGGAGAACCTGTATGATGCGTCCTCGAAAATCTTGTATCGAATCTGGAGAGAAGGACGGGGTGATACAGAGGGCTTTGCGGATGATTATGCGTTCTTGATTGAGGGCCTGATTGATTTGTATGAAGCTACTTTCGATGAGAATTGGCTGCAGTGGGCTGATGAGCTACAACGTACGTTCTCCTTGCCCCTTACCTATCTAGAATGATGAACTGACATCCAACCCCAGAAACCCAAATCTCCCTCTTCTTCGACACCTCCAGCAATACCGGTTTCTTCTCCACGCCCGCCTCCGCCCCACACATCATCCTCCGCCTCAAAGACGGAATGGACACCTCGGAACCATCCACAAACGGCACATCCGCCTCAAACCTTTACCGTCTCTCGTCCCTCCTCAACGATGCCACCTATACTGAAAAAGCGAAAAGCACGATCGCAGGCTTTGAATCAGAGACCCTACAGTATCCATGGCTCTTTGCGAGTTTCATGCCGAGCGTGGTGGCGAGTCAGTTGGGTGTTAGGGGGGTGGTTGTTGCTGGTGGGGATGGCGAGGGCGTTGGTAAAGTGAAGGAGTTTGAGAAGAGTCCTAGAGGGGGACTGGGCACTTTCGCGTGGTTGAAGGGTGAGGAGGGGGGTTGGCTGAGGAGTAGGAATGAGTTGTTGAGGGGTTTTAGGGGGAGGGATGGGGTTGCGAGGGTGATGGTTTGTGAGGGGGGGGTTTGTAAGGAGGAGGGTGTGCTGGGGGGTGTGAGGGGGCTTGTTGGTGCTGATGCTGGAGCTGGAGCTGGAGCTGGAGCTGTGGGAGGTGAGGAGGGGGAGGCTGGGAAGGAGATTGATGTTAGTGAGGTTAAAGCTGCTTTGCCTTCTCTAGCTGAGCAGTCGGCGGGAACTCAATCGGCTACTCCTACTGTGGGAGCCGAGACGCAGAAGAGCGAGGAGAAGAAAGCCGAGGCCTCTTCGATTCCTACTGTGCCTAGCTAGCTAGACATGGTAGTCGGTTGATAGAGATAGAGATACGAGGTGTTTATGATCCAGTTTTGCTTGCTTCGTGTGGTGGGTGGTATTCTCTGTGGCGGGAAGGGAAGGCGTTTAAGGCGAGGGCTGTTTTTTCTGCTTTCTTTTTTCTTTGATGACTTCGAGAGGGGATATGATGGGGCAGGGTGTTGGTTGGTTGGGTTGGTGGGTTGATGAGATGATAGCAAGACAGCAAAGGATTGCGTATATGCATACATGCATAGATAGAAGGAAGATGGATGGGTCGGCCAGGCAGGCAGGTTAGGTTAGGCTAGGCTAGGCTAGGCAGCATAGGTAGCAAAACTCATTGCACTACATCGCTGGTTGGCATTTTCCTGCACTGTTTACTCCTTTCCAATCTATGGTATGAGCCTCGGCAGAACTATGGTCTTCCGGGCTTGGACGGAGATGCAAAGTTGCCTTCTGTTCACTTTTCAAGGACGTTCGGGTGACTACTATCAGAGATGAAAATCGAGCTTAAAATGAAAGATCAGAGAACGTTGTCAGACATATCGTGGACGAAAGTGGGTTATCGAAGAGGTGACTTTGCATAGACAAAGCTTAGAGCAATACTAGATGCATCACATTTACGCATGTCCCGATCCAAACTTTGGAGAGTCTAAGCGAGAGTCTGATCCTGGAAGAAGGGATCAGGAGTTAATTTTCATGTTAAGCAGTACAAGAATCGATGTTTCAGGCAGTTGGCGCTTGAAATACTGAGTTGTGGAGGGTCGATATGGTTGGCAGAAAGCTGACCCGAATCTTGAGCCGCTGAGCGAGGAGAACGCTTTTCTGATGTCTTCCGGCTAATGTGGAATTTGTAAGTCTGGACCTGTTTCCCCAAATTTGAATTTCAATCCATGATATCCGTATCTACCACAGACACATTCAGCCTGAGCTATTGAACTTCTTCATATTCATCCGTGTGTCTTGTTCCATCATGCCTAAAAGTATGTCCTCTTCCTTCTTCTACTAGGAGCGTGTCAGTCCTCAGCCCTTCACATCTGAAGATCTCCTTTTCTCAGAGGTGAGAATGCACCTGTATGTTCTTTTCCTCCTGTTATAAGGACGAAGTCTAAGTTACGAGCCACAGTAACAGCTTCCAACAGTGCTTTACCCCCATCGTCGGGGTAGTGGCAGCAAATGTGTCTGCATTGAGAATTCACTCCTCACGAGTATTTCTTGTACGCTTGCGGCACCTCGATGGGCTGTCTAACCTGTCTCTCTCATGTGCCGAGTCTAGCCTTTCTGCTTTCTGTTGATATTACCTCCCAGCAGATCCCGTGTTCGGTATGATGAAAACCTGATAGCTCCGGCCTCCAAAAGCAGTGGGCGACAGCCGACTAACTATGCAGTCCAAACAAGCGTCTTGTTGAAGAATCTGGAGGCAAGGTCGACCAGTCGTATTGTCTTGAGTGTGGGTCGCGGCCCACTGGCCCAATCGGTTATTGTCGACTTGCTGAATGTGTAGCTGGACTATAGGCGTTGTCGATACCGAGGTTTGTCTACCTTCCACACTGTCGGATGTGTTCTGTGCAATTGTACCAGTCAGAATCCTTTTATCCAGTACAAGCCCAGCACTCCACTGAACCAAGCTTTCCGTGCCAGCTACTGTTACTACTCTTGTCACAGGCCTCGATATATCGTCGTGATTACATGGGCAGGTAACGAAAAGTTGCAACGTGTTGCGAGCGATACGTGAAGGTGAAATGGGCGAGATTGTTATCGTTTTGCTGTCAATACACAGGTGTGGCCTGACTATTACATAGTCATCCTCGGTCCGAACCACTGTCTGGACACGAAGTCTTGGGAAAAGGTCCGAGCTGCAAAACGAGCTATCAGGAGGCTTTGTCATGAGTAACGGTACATGTGATTCTGGGGATTTTGTGTTCCAAGGGTCATGGGACCGCTGATCTCGGATCTCTTGCAATATTCTGCCGTGGACGGTGATTGTGCCCGGGCGAAATGTAGCCAGACATCCTGGAAGGTCAAATAAGTCTTGTGAGCAAGCTAGATGGCGGACCACAACAATGCCGCCACAGTCCTTGCCAAGTAAATTCCCATTCCACTTGATCAGCTTGGCGCTCGACTCAAAGGGCTCTTGTGAGTTATTAGTGCTAAATTGGAGCACTCGATCCATGATGTTCTGCTGCAAGGCCTCGTAAGGGTCAGATGCAGGAGGTTTGTCGACTATGCTCAATACGAGAAATTGGCCACTGAAAAAGCTGGAAGACATCGTCCGATTACTACGGTTCCAATCTGTGAAAGCTAGGGCTGAGGCGAACTCGATCACGTTGTTCAAGATATTCAATAGTCCCCGAGGCATATCCAGTTTATCCAAATTTTTCGATACGGAATTGAAATCTCCTTTGCTAGCCAGGTGAAGCGCAATCTGCTTGAACAAACTTTCCAGGGATGATTCGGATTGTTGAAAGTCGTTCGGTGCAGGCAAGTCGTTCATAGATGTGAGATCGACATATGCCTCATGAGAAGTCCAAAACATGGCACCGAAATATAGCTTTTTATGTTCTAAGGTGAACGCTTCTGGACGCTGTGACGGTGTGATGAAGGCCTCATGCCAAAGTGGCATCCGAAAGTATCGTCGATAGAAGTCTGCCGTTTCTGGCGAGAAGCCCAGCCTTCGTATGATTTTCAAAGCTCTACCTTCGATTCGAGGAGTCAAGGATCCTATGAAACTGTCAAAATTTGCACCCGCGGCGATGCCCGCGGGAGTAGCAATGTCCTTGAGAAAGCGATGAATAGCCCCAAAGGACTTTGCTGTTACGAAATGTGCCAAAGACTTGTCAATTTGGCCTTTCATGTTGGCGCAGTGAAACTGGAAGTAATCGACCCTATCACAGCATACCAGCCAGTCTGACGCTCGTAGCTCTGATGTGTTCGTCCTGATTAGGTCTACAACCTTTTGTTCTTCCCACAGAGTAATTTCATTCTTTTCAGACTTGATGAAGAAAACTACCTTGCAGTGCTCATGCGATGCTGTCATGGCCAACACCTCCCCGTCCGGAGTAATTGCACAAGTACCTAATCCCAGAATATGTATAGCGTAAGTTGCAACCCAAGCAGCTCCCTGGAAACCACAGACATGCAAGATATAGTTCTTGGAAGTTGCCACCTTGTGCAGCAAGTTGATGGCTCTCGGCAAGATCTCAGGGGACGGTACAGAGATCCTTGGATCATTTCCATGTGATGCGTTGAGACTCGAGAAGAGTCCGTGAGTGAGCAATACACGATCTTTGAAATCCATCCTCCCAGAAAAAGTAATGGTAGCTGATCTGATCTTAGATAGCTGGTTGATTCCTGGAATATTTTCCGCAGGTATTCCGAAATGCACGAAAATTTCTGTGACCACCCGCATGAATTCCGACTCTGCAAGATGCGGCGTGAGGGTTGAAAGGAGTGCTAGAACATTCTCGCCAGCCCTTGTTTTCAACAATTCGTCAACCAGAAAATTCGATGCTGCACCAATCTTCACCGCGGCGAAGAACCACTGTTTCTCACTTCGCTGCAAGGACCGCTGCTTGTTTAATTGCTCCCTGTACTCCATCCTTGTGGGCATAGATTTCGATAACAAGAGCAGGCAACGGATGGAATGCACATCAACTCCTGCCAGAGCCAGCTGCTTTAGGCCATATGCTCCAACGTTGACGATGAGCTGGCTCAATGACGGTATGTCGATTTGCCAGCCGACAGCTGCGGCGCTCGAAGCCATCGTTTCAGCCGAGACAAGATCAAATGAGATTAGATGAAATTAGATGAGATTAAGATGAGTTTCTCGCTTTGTACATAGGCTTGTTGCTCTGACGTTGTTGACCGTCTTTATGCTGACAGTAGAATCAGTTGAGAGGCACAAAACTGGGAATGGTGCTGCATCAGAGGCAATACAGCATGTTCGCGCGCACCGTTCTCAGGAGGGCGGACGCCGGTGCCTATTGCGCTCGATAAGAAGATCAGCAGCTCTGTTCATGCAAAATATAGCACCCAATCGCTCTTCGATGGCACGGCTGGCTTTGCGTATGGTTGCATAGTGTTGAGCCAATCGAAACCTTGCAGCCTGACCCACGCCCTGTTCGGGAGCATGTATCGGACACGTTGTCAGACTAGATAAAAGACAGGAGAGAAGAACTTTGATTGAAGACTTAGAAGCGCGAACAATTGCGGTGTTCCTCACGCTTATGGGCTTTCCAGTGAAGTAAGTCATGCCAAAGGCGCAAGCATGTACAGCAAGGTGGGACATGACGAGCCTCGCGGAATAGGCATACTGTCTCTCAGCCTAATTGCATGCTGCCTTCTGTTCTCCGGCTGTATATGGCATGGCAAAGTGCTGTCCTCTACGCCATATATGTAGCAGGCATGAGTTACTTCTTGAACCCTATCTAGCACCAGCGGTTCGGCTAGGCAGCAGGCAGCAGACGAGACGGAAAGACGAATGCAGATGCCCATATGACCAGCAGATAAAGTCAAAACGCGTACTCTTGCAGTCTAAATACGAAGGGAATAGGGCTCGAAGCATTTATGGATGACATGCATTTGAACCTGCTTCATGTGTACCTAGGTACGTACCGGGCATGAGGATCGTGCCTAATAGCCGGCAATGTCCGGCACAATATTGGTCTAACTGCACTCTTAGTAGTTCACATAGGTTTTGAGATAGATTCGACGCGTTTGCGAATAGTAATGAGTAGTTTTGTTGTTAAGTTGTGGTGTTGAAGTTGAGAACAGAAGATGTCTCGAGCGATGAAGTGACGTCTCTGACGCCAGCAAGGATCTGCCCCACTTCATCCCTTCCTCTTCACCCCACGGCATTCACTCCATCCTTACCAAGTACATCCATTCTCTCTCTCCAGTCATCACCCTCATCTCACCATGTCAACAAAGAATATTCTCCTCACAGGCGCCAGCCGAGGTATCGGTCTTGCAATCGCCAAATTCCTGCTCAAGGATAGCCACAAAGTTTTCCTAGTTGCCAGAACGGCGGCGCCGATGGAAGCTCTGAAGAAGGAGTTCCCGGGACAAGTCGAGTTTCTGGCTGCTGATTTGGGAGATTTTGATGTATGTGGAAATTTGATTTCGGGACTGATGCTCAGACTTCTTGTTGTCACAAGCTTCTCGGTGCGATGAGGGGTAGTAGACGGTCACGTTTTCCTGCGAGTGCGTGATGGTGATGATGAAGCAACTGCTTGGGAAAAGTGTCATTGAGAACTCGTTGCATTCATACCTGTGCTTTCCAAATCATTCTCGTTTTTCTTTTTAAACATATGTCCTGCTCTTTGCCAAATCAAGACCGTACCTACATCTGCTTCTGAGTAAAAGTCAGAGCACCCATCCTTGAAATCCTCTCGATGATTGTTCTCTTCTACACATCACTATTCTTCCGAATGTACCTCTGACCATATGAATAGGTTGGACCAAAAGCCATCTCCCTGGCTCTCTCCTCGTTCAAGACTCTCGATGCCCTAATCCTCAACCACGGCACGCTTTCTCCGGTCAAGAGAATAGCAGACAGTACACCTACGGAATGGCGCAAAGCCTACGACGTAAACTTCTTCAGCTTGATCGGATTCGTACGTTTCCTCAATCTCTCATCTCCCAAATGTCTTCTCACAGTCTACAGATACAACCCGCTCTTCCAGCCCTCCGCTCCAGCAAAGGACGAGTGGTGCTAACCTCATCCGGTGCATCCTCAAACACATACTCCACGTGGGGTGCTTACGGATCCTCAAAAGCAGCTTTGAATCATCTCACTGGGACACTCGCTACGGAAGAGCCAGATATTACGGTCGTCTCAGTGAGACCTGGTGTTGTTGATACGGATATGCAGGTGGAGGTGAGGGGTAACCATGCTGTTATGGACGGCAAGGATGCGGAGAAGTTCAAGAGTTTGCATGAGGAAGGCAAGTTACTGAAGCCGGAACAGCCAGGTAATGTTATGGCTAGGCTGGCTGTTGGAGCCGAGAAGGAATTGAGTGGGAAGTTTTTGAGGTGAGTTTGCGAAAGTTTGCTTAATGACAATGGCTGACAAGCGTAGCTGGAATGATAAAGAGCTTGCAGCATACCAGGACTCGTAAGCCAAGAAGTAGCTTATGTCAAATGGATGAGGATTACAATGCAAGCATTGGTCGCTATCACGATTCGAGTCCGGATCTCACTGCTTTCAAGACCTCCTTCGTGCTGGTAGCTGAGATCCTTTCGGAAGTTTTCTTCGTTCCATTGAATAACGTTCCATGAACGGTTTTCTTCAATTTCGACCTTATCCTCTTCTTGTACGAACCGACCCCACCCGATGCGGATGTTACTCTTTTCACAAGCTCCAAAGTCTTCCTGCCCAGCACCTCCATCTCTCTCCTCATTTATAATTAAACAAATAATAAGTAATCACCTTCCCCTCCCTCCTATCCAGCTTCTGCTCAAGCCACTTCCCCACTGCCACCCACTCCTGCTTCTCCTCCAACACCAAAATCCCCTGCCCCTTTTCCTCCAACACTCTCGTCATCAACACCACCCATTTCCCCGTCCTCGCAATAATGCCTCTCAAATGCTCGGGTAATCTCGGCTCCCATTCACGCTGGAAGATATGGCGTGAGAGTGAGCAGGTGTGTAGCAGTGGTGCAATGGGGAAGAAGATATGATTGTGTGGGTTGGGCGAGGGGATTGGGTCGCTGAGGGAGAAGAAGGGTGCAAGTGTTTTGGATGATAATGTTTGTGGTGAAGTTTGGACGGTTGGTTTTGTTAGGATGGCGTCTGGATTTGAGTCTGGAAGTGCGGTGGTAGATGTGGACATCGATGAAGATGACGGGTTGAGCCTGTGCGAGGAAATGATGCCATAGTTTGTTTTGTGAATCAAAGGCGCTTGGACAGCGTAGGTCCATATCTGGACTTGGATCTCGTTGGGGAGGAGGCTGAATTGGTGGAATGTTGGATCGGTGTCTTTGGAGGGGTCATGTTTGTCTTTGGACAGGATGAGGGACTTGAATTTGGCTGTGAGGCTGGACAACTTCGAGCCTTTCGGGACTATTGACTTCTCTGGGCCTGGATTGACACTTATCCATCTTGCTGCTTCTTTAAGGTATTTTGATTCGTCGTTTGGCGATTTAGTGGTTTCTCTGAAGTGGTCGTCCAAACTCATCCTTGTTAATCGCAACTTGCGAAACATGAGATGATAATTTTGAGTGCCACCAAATGTATTGCAATTATACCTCATAAGTTATCTAAGGATGTCTTATCACCTGTGCATCAAATTCAGAGCTACGAAGGACATGTTAGGGTATATGTAGCATGAGTATTACTGAGTCTTTTCTCATGCAGGTGTGGAAGGTTTTGTTGGCGGCCTGATTTCAGGCACCAAGCAGCCTGATTGCGCGTGCAGTCGCACATCTTCCCTTATTCATCTGCATGCATTTGAGGGTTGCAGTATCGCTGTCACAAATATCATAGACCGGGTCATCTTTCCAACAGATAAGAATAGTTGTAGATGCATTCATATCCTGAAATGGAGCTGGGGTAGGGGGAAATTTGGCTTCGCTTCTTCATTACACGAGTAGCATCAATATCTCAGCTCTTCTTTCATTCTATTGTTTGTTAATTTCTCTTGTTATATCTCTGTTGAAAGGTTTTCTACGTTAGCGATTGAAGATATTAAGACGTCATGAGATAGACCCTATTCAGGTCATATTCTTGGACGCCTGGAAGACAGCAACGCCACCAGCATAGATCGTGAAGATGAGAGTAAATATTGCGACCGAGTCCTGAACACTATACTTCTTCCAACGGCACATAATCAGTGCAAGAATACATCCCGCAAGGAAAGAGGCGTATGTGAGGTTCAAAATCTTCTTGGTGTTCCACCCCTCAGCAAACTCAAGACCCCAGCCAGGCGAGATCCCCTTCTCCGGACAAGCTGTTAGCGGTTTTCCCATCCTCTTTGGAATCTAATTCAAGAGAGGGGGCTTCTCTGACGCTGAGTAAGGACACTCCACTAGATGCTTCAAGATACTTGAGCCAATTGGTGGCAGTAGCGTGCATTTGTCGTGAAGGTATTCATGGTTGGAGGACGGCATAGCATGGCGTTCTCTGATATCAACGTGCTTTTCGCCGTATGATTCGAAATGCATGAAGAATATATCTCGTAGTGACCAGAAGGAGAGAAAAGACCACCATTTGTGACGAGATCCGAAGTATTTTTCTCCGAGCAGAGTAAATAATTACCTGTCTGAATCAATGTCGTGAACTGTCGGTTGTTTGAGTCCTGTCCTTGATGACCCAATGCTTGTATTGATACACAGAAGGATGAACAGCTTTTGCTTTGCAATACTTGATACTGGAAGGGAAGGACTCTCGGACTGTGGTCTTGTTTCGAAGGAAGGTAACTCATTCTTTGTCTTTTTGCCATGCCTGAGACTTGCGGTTGCGACCAACTCTGCGATTCTGGCTGGTAGAGATGCGAAGTAGCGAATTAGCACACGCCCTCTTTCGGTGGCCGTACCACGTTGCATTTTATGGGAGCGCTGCAGCTTTCGCATTCGTCTTTCAAAGGCCTTGGCTGCTCCCGGCTCCAGTTCTTGGTAAACATCAGTGATTGATGCCCCACGGCTCTAAACCACCGATCAGTAGATGAAAATAAGCCTTGTTTATCGAATTGTGTGAGCAGTCGATACCTACACATTTCCAGTGCACCCGCTTGAACCCACGTTCGAGCTTAGGTCTACGATACGAGCTCCTCTTAATTGATGAGAGAGTCCAAGATGACACTTGGCTGTGAGACTTCCGAGAAAGCTTCTCCTGGTATACTTCGTGGAATAGTGTCTCTGAGTCTACGCCTGAAAACGGCAACGGCTCAATCAATTGCTGCGTCAATAGCAGTAACAGCTCAGACCTCAAGTTCTCGAAAGCGTTTGAGTGGAGAATGAAGGACCCCACCCCAGATCTTGAACGTCAGCTGTACCATCCTCATCCTCTTTTAGATCCGAGTCCGAAGACTGTTCCCAAGCTCGAGGGGCAGCATTTTGCTTCTCCTTGAACAACTTCCGCGTGGCATTCAATTCGTCACAGGTGAGATGGGCCGCATTCCTTGAACGAAGCTTTACGAACTTTGCGGCCTCCCTCTCACGAACATTTTTCGCTTCCTGGAGAAGGTCGGCCGATAAGGAACGCAGAAATCTTCTCAGCTTTCTCTCGAACTGATCGAGCGGGATCACTCCAACGATCGCGAAACATGTGGGCTGAAGAATGTCGTCCTCAAAACACAAATTTTCAGAACTGCTCTGTATGTGCCAGGGAAGCGCCAATAGAAGATTGAGATGAGCCACTGATTATCGACGAAAATGTACTGTCTGCTAAGGACAATACGGATGAAGACCTGGATAAGCTTATGATATTGTTTCAGCTGTGCAAAGAAGCCGGCCTATTTCGTATCACGTCATTCTCATCTGTGCTATCCTTGGGAAAGTTGCGAGCAGATGTGTCAAGCTTCGGGCCTTCCGCGCTCGTCGAGAAATCGGTGAATTCTGGATTATCATCTCCGAGTTGCTTGGCAATTGATAATGACCTGGCTATTCTACTGTGCTGACTTTCTTGTAGTGTATCTGCTTCCATACGTGTAAGTGGTTCATGATTAGTTGACGGATGCTGTAACGATGTGGTTGTCCCAGGTTCGATGTTAGCTGGTGAGGGAGGCGGATACGACGGTGCAATGGCGTTCACTAATCGAACATATCCATGCTCTGATTCATCCTGTCCATCTTGGAAGCTTCGTGATCGCGTACGCTGCTGGGAAGCTCGTTTCTCCACATCGCTTAGGGTATTGCTTGGAGGTAAAGCTTCAGGTTTCTGTGGGATGCTGATACTTGGGGACGCGGTATGCGAATATGCATCTGTGATATTCTTCGATAGCCACGACTCGAAAACGGAAGGCCTAGATCCTTCCAGTGCCTCTCTTCCGGGAAAATGGCGAGAGCTCGAGGCTGCTGGAGAGCTAGCTTTGAAAAGTTTCTTGGGCTCTGCCTTGGGCGTGACGGCCTGACCAAGAGCTGAAGAAATCATTTGTAAATATAGCTCTTCTTTTAGTAGCAGCAGTCACGTCGGTAACATTTCGGTGATTGGACTGCCCCGACCCAATACCCGTTGCTCGGCAACGTTCTGATGACTCTCTGGATTTGACTTTAGGTGTTGGTTGCGGAGCGTTGGAAAAATATGAGAACGTAGGCGCTGATTCTACTTCCTGAGTTGAATCTCCATCACGATCACCATTGCAGCCGGCGCATCTTTCCGGTGCAATATAAGGGCTGTTCCAATCGCCACATTCGCGACAAGTCCACCAGCCAGCAACAGGAGGTGAGGACATCTTTCAAAGCAGAGTGAGTGTGTCGTAAGAAATAAAACCTCGGGTTTTGGAGGAGAAAAAAGAACTAGAAAAAAGGCATAAACGAGGAGATCATGATGAAGTCCAGCATTTCAGCTCAGCCTCGCGGCGTTGTGCTGTACACACGGCAGAAAACTTGGCCAATGGCATCTTCTTACCTCTGCAAATATGCCTCACGACCAGCTCTAACCTGTATTGAAGGCTTGCAAGCTGAGCATTTGAAAGGGCGGCAGAATAGGCTATTTGACTCGCGAATCTTGATCTCTACGATAAAAGATCCGGATAACCAAAGTCAGCCCTCATCCTCTTCCTGCTGGGATTCCGTGCATAGGGTGCCTTTCTGCCCTGCTGCCGTACGGGCACTTCCCCTATGAGGTCCCCTTGAAAGCAGCATGTGTTGTCTGTTCGAAGGTTTTCCACTGTTCTGAAGAAAAAGAGAGCAGCAAGCCACTAATTAATCTCATAGGTTACTCTATAGGCTCGAAGGAGGTTCAGAGAAAGTAGGTGAGCACAAGAGTAAGAATAAAAAAGCTGTGGTAGAATTTCAGTTGACTTGCCTGCCACCTTCCAGCGGCCTTCATTTAAACATCTTTCGCAGTCAAGGAATATATGGCATTTCGGAGCGAGGTCAGGTTTGTTGGCTGAGGTATTGATGGAAAAGCACTTGGATGGCCACAGTGTTGGGGACAAAAGAGAGAGGGGATGATCCTACCCTGGACCAATTGCGCGCTAAGGTAATGAGCCACACCGCAGAGCCACCTACTGCCCATCAATGCCACTAAATCCCACGCTCTGCATCGGCGAAAGCCATAATTCTGGTATATATTGATATAAGAATTTTTCGAGCAGATCATGCTTCTGTGGTCCAATGGTTAGGAGTCAGTATCCCTATTCAATGATCACCTGAGCATTCACTAACCTTCAACAGTTCCACCCTTCCAGACATATGTCAAGCAAGGTGGAGGTTCGTGTTCGATTCACGGCAGTTGCAACTCCAAATTCTTTTTTGCGTTTTGTTCTTTTTATCAAACTGAACGGATTTGTCTTCCTGGGAAATCTTTGTGCGCTGGCCCCGTCAAAAGGAGGGGCACATGGCATTGACAAGCTTTTGGCGGGGTCTAGGGCTTTGGAAGTGGGGGTTCAGATCACTTCATGGATGAAATGGAACATTTCTCAATCACGAACAACTAATAAAGGTCGATTGCCGAAGCATTTGTAATAGACTTTGTAACTTTATAATCGAGAGCTTGTCTTTTGAATTTTGCTTCGATACTATTCATTGTTGAGATATCGTCAAGTGAGGTGATTGCAAACCACTGGTGGATAGTGCCTAAGCGAATCTGAGCCCATATCAAACAAAAACTCCAAGCTCGGTATACAACCAAATCTTATCGTCAAGTGGCCGGCGAGAGGATGGGCGGCTCTCTGTAGGTTCCTACATATTCTAGCAAGTCTTTGGTCAGCAATGGTTGCCTTTGGGAACTCCTCAAAATATGTCCCGCTCCAATCGATCATTGGCACGCTTTCGAATTCACAAAAGTACTCGTGATTTGCTTATGTTCACTTAATATGCTTCGGACTCAGGCATGGAATTCTTGTTAGAAGCTCTCTGCTCTGGAGTCAAACCAATACTTACTAGGCCACAGAATTTGTTCTGACCTCAAGATGTTGTCTTCATCCAGCTTGCAAGTCACCAGCGCGACTTGGAAACTCAGAGAAAGGCGTGTTTTAGAAGTCGGACCTTACACCATCACCATGAATATTGGAGAATAAGTTAAGTTACAAATCAGACCGTTGCCGCTATACTTTCGATATATTTAAAATCACAAGAGCTCATTGCCTCTTTTCTTGAAGATAAAGACACAACCTTCTTCTCGGCTGAGTTTCCTCAGACTAACAAAGAAATGGACTCGCACTCAATGACTAGATCTACCGGGATTCGATCCGCATCCACTGATTCACAATATGAATGATTAAATTGACCACTCAGCAATGGTCGTTTCGACTTTCACCGCCCACACTGACTCGCTTCTTCTTCTCCACAAGCAATGTCTCTTTCCAGCCCACAAAAATTTCCCTCTGACTTGCCCCAAAATAAGAAAAATACCTATAATCCCGTGACAGGTGGTGTGGTGGTAAGCTCTACTCATCTCCTTCACATAATACAACAACTAACAGTCTCCCAGTAATGGTAGCACGTGACGTTGTGGTTTTCCTTCAGGAATTCTCATGCTGACCCGTTTCAATCTGGGTTCGATTCCCAGCACCGCCAAGTTTCTATTACAGAGTAGTTGGTTTGAAAGTCTAGATGGTTCAATTCCATCATACTCGTCATTCATTTTTGTAATTTTGTATTGTTGTGTGGCCTGTTTTTCTGTTCGCTTAAACCAGACTTTTTGATCACCGCCTATTCGGTGAGGTTTCTGAAGCCGGATGAGGAGGAAGTTGATGACGTACGATTCTACTATGAAGATCATCAATTTATATGGAAAACAGGCGATGCTTACCTGCCGCATTCTGTCCTGAATGCTTGATCCGACCGTGAATGATAAATCGAACTTTCGCCAAAGTCACGATTGTGCAAGAGGAGATACAGGTGCTGATGAAGTATTTTGGAACTCGAGTCTTTCTTTATATTCCAGATCCACTTAAACGCTTCACTACTCTCACAGCCTCATGAATCTTCCCCTGTTACTCCAAGGGTATCGCGTAATCCTCATTCACAACCCTAACCTCCTCAGAATGCCTTCCACAAGACCTTTCCATATTCCTAATCACTTCACGATATATCTCGGCAGCGAGCTCATCTGCGCTCCCTTGCGAGTCGGTATTGACGAACGAGCTGAACATGCTCGTCGTTCCTCATACGAATCCAATCTGCCATTCTGTTCCTCGCCCTCAAGGTTTGGAAGTCAAAAGAGCCGTACTGGAGACGCCAGAAGTACCATTCATCCTCGCAGGTGACATTATGCTTGAAGCTCTCTACGTCCATGAAACTGGCTGGTATTGCTTTGATGTCCGCCAATAGGCCGTTGAAAATCGCGTCACTCTCATCAACTTTGCCCTGTTGTTCCAAGGCGAACCAGAGGGTGGACTTGACTCGCAAAGCATGGTAATCATCCAGTGCTACTCGCGGGGGTCCAGATTGATGAGCGCCAGAGTAAGATCGTTAATCGTTGAAATAGTCTAAAGGTCGTCAGTCTGAATAAGCCTCTTGGATCGACGCGGACCGGGAGCGAAGGACGAGTCCTTGATTTACGACAATGTTCTGGCGCTCCTACCTATGGGTTTTGTTCTCCAAGGGCTGCTCACCGTTTTGTTAAACACTTGCTGAGCAAACCCACAGACTCGTCGAATTTTCCTTATCGATACAGTACCCAACCAAGGCCCCGTTCAAAAAATATATAGCCTTAATTTTTGGCAAAGTAAACGAGGTAGGTACGGAAAGACCATTATTCTTGGGCAGTCGAGTACTCATTGTGATTGGCTACATGCTCGCTCAAAAGTAAACACTTCCACCTATCCTTTGGGACCGCCAACAATTTGAAATTAAGAGGGAGAAAGTCCAGGTTAACTATTTACAGAAGTTCCTCATATAATTAAGGTGATGCTAAGAAGATCAACGATCTCAAACTCTTCGAATCTTACAATTCGGCAGATCTTCCCACGGGTCTGAACCCTTCCAACCATTCTGTGCCGCCCAAAGCACTCGGGTGTGAGGGAGTAGCATACCCTCATACATCGCCGGAATCGGAATACTGAGCACGAAATTATTAGGTCTCGTGACTTGTTTGATTGGTCCTAATAACTCTGCTGTACTTTCGAGATTCAGAATATTCCACTCTGAATCAATACGCAAATATACATCGAGTTGACGTAATCCTGTCATGGCGGCGAGAATACGCCATATGTTCTGCCATTTCCTTTGGCGTTTCGAGAAGGTCATGATGGGGTTTAGGCCAGAAGGTGGCCAGTAGAGATCCAAATTGATAGGAGGGGGTCCAGTAAAGTCGAAGGAAAGTCGCAAGTTCCGTATGGTGCTCAGACGTTGGGGTAGCAGAGTAAGAGGGAGATATTCCATAGTAGCTGCGTTAGAGATAGTGAATGTGTTTGAGGAGTAGAGAATTCCGATAGCTTCAGTATAACTGTAATATCAATAGATTAATGACTTGCATACCAAAAGTGAGAAAGACTTGAGACAGTCAATGTAAGTTACACTTGTCTACACGTTGTTAAGAGAGGTAAAAGTACTCGTTTTTCCTCCGGTAATGGAGGCCGACAATCTCCCATTCCATAATCTAAGCATGTAGGATGAACCCACATGAGATATCCACCGCAAGTGCTCGGGTCAGGGGATTGACAATGATAACAGCCTAATCGATCCTCGAGCACTACAAGATGAAGCGTACGACGTCCTAGAACAAGGGACCAGATTTCCTGACGAATTTTTAGTGGTAGAATTTCGAGAAGAGGGGATTGAATTTCGACGTGAGGTACCAATTGATGTTTAAGAAGAGGGATATGGCTGCTGGGCACCGTCTCTGGAGCTGGAAGTAAACACGGGCTTGATGGTCGAGTTATCGGAACGCGATCAGGAACTAAACGTGGAGGTGGCAATACGTAATCGCCACAGTCGCGCCAATGTTTTCCCTTGGACTGTCAACGAGGGAAGAGACGTTGAAGCCACCATGGCCAGAGGTTGATACTAGATGTCATGATCGATATGGCTGTACGGAAGTGCACAATGCCCAGGAAGAGGAGACGAATCGTGGCATTAAAGAAAAGAATCAAGACAGTCTAGCGTGGCAATGGAATTGCTAGTATAAATTTCCTTGGAAAATCTTAATATCAGTTCTGAGGAACAGAAGCTTCTGCTCGATGAAATGGTAAAAACAACACTTTCATAAGCGTTACAAGAGCTACTGCAGGCGCGGAGCTTGGGCCAAAAGCGGGCAGGAGGCCCATATGACACTTCTTAAGCGAAGACTGGCATGGCATTTACAATTTGTGTACAGTTTAAGGAATCCATTCATGACTTGTGGTTCTGGCTCTTAGAATTCTTTAGCAGCGACGTGGACGTTGGTAGTCACAGAGAGAAGAGAGAAAGTCTTCGCTCTTATAATATCGCATTCCTGATGTGTTTCCATGGAGAATTTGCGCACGATTGAGTGTCAGTTTTATATCGCGTACGCTGGTACTTGATTGACTTCCAATCGCAAATGTTGTGTGGATCGAGAGCGAGAATGCCCCGGGGATATTGTTGCAATGTTGCCCGTCAGTTTTGAACACTCGAGGTTTGGCGAAGCTCGCTACGATGGGACGCACTCCAGGCTCATCATGCCTCTGATTTTGCGACTACTCTACGTGGCATTGACGCGAAGGAACATCGCCGGATTCAGACAAGCCACTCTATTTCGACATATCCACAACTTCATAGCCAGCAGATCTGGGTCCGCACTCGAGAATCGGTACATCGTCTTTGCGACCTGCATTCGATATTGTCAAAACTTAGGGGAGACAGACTCCTTATCTTGAATTGAAAGGAGATTTTACAGTGATGTGGTCTGAGGCAGTAGCCCGTGAAGCTCTTTGAACTAGGAAAGGATTTGCCTCGTATCACAGGAATCTCTTGGTCTACTTCATCCCACCCTCACCATCAGCCCTCCGTAGCAAGACTTAAGACCCAGCAACCAAAAACAGAAAACAGAACGAAAAAACACATATGTTATGATCTGGAGGTCCCCGGACCCAAGAAGACAAGAATGTAGGCTCATGAGAGAGCTTAGCAAAGGGAAAGTCGTCGATACTGGTTGGAAGGTAACGAGCAGAGGTACCAGGAAATCAGGAACCCTTGTAAGCACTCACAGGAAGCTACAGATGTCAAAGCAAGTTTAGAGTTGCAACCGAAACCGCAAGAAGACGAGATATGGCCGAGCTCAGCGATTGAAATCTACATTTGACCAGAAAAAAATACCTGGTGTTGTACAAGAGAACAAGATGAATCGACAATCGAGAAGCATCTTCCTACCCATATACTTTCCGAAGGAATCCCAGACTCGGACCGAGTATTGACATCAAATACACCTCGGCAGTAACATCCCCGCTTAAGGCACAGTTAACAAACCCCTGAAAACAGCCCAATACCACGTGTGTCTCGCTTCGCTTCGACCACCACGTGAGCATCGAATTGACTTTCTCAACGGTCCTCTTCGGAGACTTTTCATTCGAAGTGGCTTCACTAGAATGATACGTAGCGACTTCAGCATTAGCCTATGACAAATACCTGTCTCAATCCCCCTCCTCCTCGCCAGGAACTCCTCTCATAAGCCTCGACGAGGAGCGGAAAAAAAAGAGGGGTACGCATCACATGACCCTTCATCCACCCAAAAGAGCCTCACGGCTTCATTACCGATTCGACGGCCTGCCTGCAGACGCCTGAGACATGAATAAGCGCTAGCACGAGTTTCGTGTGCCATGCCATGTCATCGTTCCATACAACCTGTCTCCCATGCATACAACTGTGAGGGTGCGATGCATTGGAAGAGAACCAAGGTTCTTGTTGAAGTGTAAGGGAGATGAGCTAAGCTGATAAGGGGATGGGTGACTTGGGAGGGAAGATATGGGCGGTATACTGTAGCTTGCTGGATATACTTTCGCGGCTATGCAGGAGGAGGAGCCGGGAGGGGAAATGCTGCAGTAGGTTTATTCGGTAGCTGAGTGGTCAGGGTGGGCTGGCTAGGATTGGGTTCGGTAAGCAGGGTTGCGACGTGAACTTGTGAACTCGTGGAGAGGAAGAACGGTAATCGTGACAGTATCGCTTGTTGAGAAGCCTAATTGCGCCAGACAGAGATAAGAAGACAGGCGAGGTTTGGTAGCACAGGACTCGGGAGATATGGTGAAGATGATAATGCAGGAGCATGTGCTTTTAGCTTTTTCTTCTAGAAGCCCCATCGGCTGCTTTTGATCTGATATGAGTGCCGGTGTTCAGATATAGGGCAGGCTCGCAGGCTTGCAACCCTTTCAACATGCGATGTGCTGCGATGCGATGTGATATGCCCGGTCGGTGGCACACAGCCTTGTCGGATGAAGCCACTTCTTCGGAGGAGGCAAACATCGTGGTCGTGCCAAATGGTGGTGGTGGTGGTGGATCGCTCGCTCCTCTGACCTGGTTGACGGGGAGGAAGCATGGTAGCAAGGTATGATATGGATTGCTGGTGGTGTGATTTCATAAATTTTCTTTTTTGTTTGTTTGTTCGATCATTCCTTCAACTGACTGACGTCTCGAGGTAAGAAACGGGGCGATGATTGTTGGATCTCGGAGCTAGGAGCCAGAAAGCTAGGACATATCATCTGACGGCTTGTGAAGAATTGAATCTCTTGGAGCCGAGCAGAGTTTCTGGATCGATGCGTAGAACGGATATGGAAGATCTCACTCCGCGAACCGTAGCGCTTGTCTGGCTGTACCAAGCACTACTGTAGAGTACCAAACTCGATTACCATACGGAATCTACAGATACGTCGTTGGTCTCTTCTCTCTTGTACTTACCGTTCGACCAGTCGACCAGTCCCGACTCAAAGCGAGTTCAAATTGTGGTGGCTGCCATGCTTTGGCTAGAGCATGGCATCCCCTCCTTTGGCTGCCTTTGCTTCACACGAAGGGAATTGGGCTGATGCACTTAGGAGTTAGTTATTGCTGCATCTGCACATACTGCAGTCGAATGCAGGGCATCGAGGCACTGCGAATGGCTGGGTCTACGAGACTGCAAGCAGAAGTAAACATTGATTGTTCTTTGGCTTGTAATCAACGGGTTGATATCTTGGATACTTGTTGATGCCACGGTATCAATGTGCATCGACAAGGTATCGATAGTAGAGTAGTTTGACCCTACATTTGATATGATAGGACAATCCAGCAGCCGCAATCGCTCGATACGAGGGCATGTCGAGAAGAGTCCTTGAGCCGGGCGAATACCTGGCTATGAGTTCACGATGATGGCCGTGTCTCTGTATCCATCTGCAGTGCTGCTGCTGCACCTCTCTTCGCCGTCGGAAAAACCTCTCATCCCGTCTCCAGCCATTTTTCCAGGCCCAGCAGCTCGTCCTCCCTCCCTGTCTCTCCCCTCGCTATCACTGCCGATCCTCAGGATTTTCGGGGAGCTGTCGCATGGCAAGCAGACAGGACAGGGCCTGGCAGGAGGTCGGGCTCAGGTCAGTCTCCTCACCCGCACCCGCCAGCATGGTGAAGATAAGCCCATGCCCCTCTTCCTCCTCGCCTCCCCCTCACCAAACAGCAGAGCAAGCAACCCACCCTCAAGTCTCAGACCGACCCAAAGGACAGCCCCTGGTCAAGCACGGTTGACGGCCTATCAAGAGGCCACATCCGGTCTCTTATCCCTGATCCCTGACTTATGATCCATGCTTTGAATCCCGGCCGCTTTTGCATTAGCGTCGCGGAGCACTGTACTTGTAAGCTTGAGTGGAGCCTTTGGAGGAGGGCGTCAAAGCTTCATCTCGGCCAATGATAGCGAGGGACGAGAAGCACAGCATTTGAGGATTTCTTTGTCCAGAATGCGAGCGCAGGTGTCAGGAGCTCGACAGGAAAAGAGTACACGAGCTTTGTAAGTTGTTGAGAACCTTGAATTCTGAGTATGGAATCCAGGTTTGTCGATATTGAACACTAATGTCCAACCGGAACTGGATAATACCGCAGTCAAGCAGGCACATGCAGGGAAGTAATCCCATAGGTACAGGTACAGCTCAAGGAGGGAAGCGGTGTGATGGACCAGCTTCTATATACTCTAGAGTGAGTGGCTGGCTATCCTATGGTTCCAGAAGCAGGTGTCTTTTGTCTTCTTTAGGGGCTCTGAAGATATCGATGGCGCCGCAGGCTTGCATCGGAACAAGAATCGCATCGTAGACGTGTCCAACAAATTCCGAGCAGTCACATTTTCCCATTCACGATGCCTTTGGGACAGAGGGCGAGATCACCGATCCGCAGTGCCGTATGTTTTCTTAAGTACCGCAGCCAAATTTTTGGCCTGCATTCGAAGGACAGACATCAATCTGATGCCGGCGATGCGCCAACGCTGGAGGCTTTGATCTGAGACACTCTCGAGGCTGCATTTACCAGTCTTTCCTGAAAGAAGGTGTGGATGTGTGTGTTGTCCCAGTTGGAACTTGGGATCAACATTGCCCGTGTTTCCCTGTTCTCGATCACCAATCGTGGATACTGTAACAGTCGACAACTTCTTCATGTGCAGCATCTGCGTGGAGGTCTGTGTAACCTGGGGAATAGATTGGGGGCCAGCTTCAAACAAAGAGAAGTCAAGAAGCTGAGGGGAGAGATGGGATGGACACTCGGGTATGGAAAATCACACGCGACTGCTGCATAGCTCCTGCCTCAACAAAGTCAACACTGGCCTTACAAAAAGTAACATCGACTTTGTTTTTCCCTTCCTTTTTTCCCTTCCCCTCACCTGCCCCTCACCTCAGTCAGCCAGAGACCTAGTAATGAGCCGTGCTACGGCTTATCACATTTCTCAGGGTCCTGCGAGGGGGTTTCTGTTGTTCGACCAATATATTTCGATTACCTTGAGATCTATCGCATTCCAGCATTCCTCAACCAACAACACCATCGGTCTATCATAAGATAATCATCGGCTGGTTCGGCTGGGTCGAAGACCCTGAAGTCTCACCCGAAGCCAATGACGAAGACACGGAAAGGTTCAAACGAACATGAGACATGCGACCCTTGAGAACGATGTATTTCTGTCCTCTTTCTGAAGCTTGAAGCCCAACAAAGCATGCACCCCGACCCCTCTATTTGGCGAACGTCATGATCCCCTCTTCTCAAGCGAGTCTAATTTTAAGTGGAATTTGTATATCATGTTTTAGGCTTGGTGTGCGGACTTTTCCCAGGAAGATTGTGCTTGCTTCTAGATAGTCAAGCTATCCAGAACCTCCAGATGTCGATGCTTACTACAGACTGGATGACTGTATGAAAAGCATTGGATAGCGCGAGTGAAGTGTGCGCATGTGAGATTGGTTCGACGAGAAAGAGGAGATGGATCCTATTATCTTACAAAGGACGAATCAGATGCTGTTCTGGCTATCAATCAGCTCACTCTCATCAAGCCGCTCATTCGTCGTCTTGCATCCTTCCTAGAATCCGACCCTAGCTAGCCCTCACCTTCCCGACAGCCGAAAGTTTACATGCATCAAAAGGAGAAGAGGGCATTCGTAAGGCTTGTGACTGCTGGCGAATGCCTTCGTAAAATATGAATGAGATTTCCAGTTGCTTTGGACTGTAGTTGAGCTAGCTCTTCTCCCTTCTTCTCTCGAGTCCTTCCTTGACCATGTGTCAAGAAACGGAAAGGCACGAGGATGGCCTGTGTTCTGTCGCTATCTTTATCTTCTCTATCTGCTGTGTCCCCCTCACATCCATCCCCCTCCCTTCCCTTCCCTCCCCACCCGTCTGCATGCAGCCTTCCCAAAAGTCTCCACCCCGAACGGCAGACGCTGGCACTGACTGAAATGCGCGCGGTACGTTGGATTTAGCTTTCGAATTAATGTCATTGGCAACGAATGATCAACACGACAATCCGGAGAGAAACGATCAGGGCCAACGCAGCGCAGTAAGCTAGAGCAGCCCAGGAAGACGGAGGCTCTAGCTTAAGATGCGGGCTGTTGAGTGATGTTCAGGTTCAGGTTCAGGTTCAGGTTCAGGATCTCTCTTCTCAGCTGCTGCAACACCACACTAATAAATCTCGCGATGCTGCTATAGACAGACTACTTGTATCTGTATCTACCTACCGCCGTTCAGTCAAGGACTACACTGCCTTCTTGTGAACGTTTGCGGGAGAAAGGGCGGCTCATAGCATGGAACTTCCCAGTTTTATAGCCTCCTTGTCACCATAGAAATCGAATGCCATCCACACCTCCAGTCTCCCATCTCTTCTCTGTATCCACTCACCACCCACACCTCAACTCCAAAGCAACCTGGAAAGCAAAGAAAGAGCACGCACGCACGCACGCACGCACGCACCACCTCCAGCTCCTACTCCATCCCGGCCAAGACCAAGGCACAGGCAGGGATTCTCTGAGACCAGGATAGCCCTCGCTCTGCTAGCGGTGCGTTACCAGACTAGCACTGCTTTAGCGCAGTCTGTCTTATCGCTCGAGCCAGTCCCCCTGCAGCTGGTCAGAGTTCGAGGCGTCTCCCTTGGTCTCCCCATTATTTCCCTCCCCCTTCTGCCACTCACAAAACACTCCGACCCAAGCAGCCCAGCCCAGTGCCCCAAGCCGGTCCCCCCAAGTCTCCTCCCAAAGGCCAGCCCAAACGTCCTCTGCCCTGCCCTGCCCTGTCCTGGCCTGCTCTCCCCTTCCCTTCCTGCCCGCCGCACTGTCTTTCTTGTCCTTCGGTTGTCCTTGTCGCTCTCGAACTTCTGCGACACACCCCCATTCACCTTCCAGACCTCTCCCACCTCATACATCCATCCTCCTCGACTCCACCACTCAACCACACGTCCTCAACCACCCGCTCAATCCTCCCGACGCTCTTTCGAATTTATATCCTCATTGATAAAACGAGAACAGTCCTGAGGCTCAAACATCCGCACTCTCCCACTGACCTCCACGCCCTGTCGCGAACCCCCCAACATCAGTCTGCGCATTTATCCCACGCCGTCCTCAACTCCCGCCGCCATTGTCTCTGCCACTGCCAGACGCGGGTCGCACGGCCACTCAGCACAGCGTACCTGAATACTGGATTCACGCATTTGACTGCTCACCTCTCACAACCATTGCGACAACATATCCGCACCGCAACATACCACACACCGCACTCTTTCACCCAGCCGTCCATCGTCCGCCCCCATTCGCCCAACTTTGAGTCACCCCGTCTCCCCGTCCGCGCCCGGCTCTCACGTCTGATACTTGATAGCTCCAATTTCCACGATCTCTGCAGCATCATCGTCACGTCACGCCCAGTACCGCGAGCGCGTCTTTACGTTCGATCACCTAGCGCCACGGTCGCATCTGTCCTCGATCTTCACTTTTGTACAACAGAGGCATGAACGCGGTCCAACAACTTCCTGGCGCAAGCACAGCTTTCTCACATCCACACACTCAACACTACAGGCTATCAGATCGCGCAACGACTTTTACACCGCAGCATGCCATGAACCCTTCTACCTTTTCCCAACCTGGCCAGGCCTTCCGTCCCTCCAATAATGGATCGCAAGCACCGTATCAGTCACTATCAATGGCTACGATGAGTCCTTTCCCTGGAGAGGGCGGAGCCAGCAATGCGCAAGCCTCATCCGGTGCATTCACAACAGGACCATGCTCCGTTCAGATCAGACGACTCCCATTGAATACGACCGAGGATACTTTGAGGTTGATGGTAGTCTGGTCCAAGGAGTTTACGGAGGCTGAGGTGTTATCGCCCGAGAGGTCTGAAGACCCTGGATTTCGTTCCGCGATATTGCGCTTCAAATCCCATGCAGGTGCCCTCGAGGCGAAGAACATGCTGGATGGGAAATCGAACGTTGCGAACGATGCACAGATGATCGTCGAGATCTTCTATGGTAGCCCTACCGCATCCCGACGATACACCGTAGACAACACGGCGAATCCTGGTCCCTCCAGTTCCACTTCTTCAACGGCTTCATCTGCTGGCCCACCTCCACGACAATCTTCGCGCTTCAATGGGTCATTTCAAACAGCGCAGAGAGTATCACCTACTAACAACGGCGCATACTCAAGCAATGAACTCCCCAATCCCGAGAATAGCAAGCACTATCAGAGTTTATTTTCTCCTCAGTCACCAATCGGAAATCATTTGAATGACCGGACCCGGATCACTGGAAAATCGCTGATCAACAACGACTCTGTTGATGATGACGAGACTGGTGAGCTCCTCAAGGATCCAGTTGCATATGCCGAAAATGGACCCGCCCAAGGACGCCGTCAGACTCTTCCTCAGCTTCCCATCTCTCGGATGGCTGGACTGTCTCTCAACACAAATACTGCGGGACCGGCATCGATTTCTTCTACGTTCGCTACTCCGACACCTCATGCGATGACATCTCACACCAATCCGATGTCTCCAACGCTTACGAACGGTGGCCCGCCCGTGAATTATCAGCTTGGGAGCCAGCACTATCAGCGACATAATTTCCCCCCAGTCAATCCCGCCGATCAGAATCCCCCATGCAATACCCTGTATGTTGGGAATCTTCCGATCGATACCTCCGAGGATGAGTTGAAGGCGATGTTCTCGAAGCAACGTGGGTACAAGCGCCTCTGCTTCAGAACTAAGCAAAATGGTCCGATGTGTTTTGTTGAATTTGAAGACGTTTCTTTCGCAACGAAGGCTCTCCATGAGCTATACGGGCATCCTCTGCACAACAGTATCAAGGGAGGCATCAGACTGAGCTTCTCCAAGAATCCTCTTGGTGTCCGATCTGGACAAGGGATGACTTCACCAGGACCGTCGAATGTACCAATGCAAGGTATGAATGGAACAATGATAGGTGGACCTGGAGCATCATTCAGTACAGCTAGTGGTCCTCCACCAGGTCTAGCTGCACCTCCAGGACTCGCTCCAAATAGAATGGGGTATGCCGGTGCTATGAGCCCTATGAACGGAACTGCGACGCAATACACGGCAAATTCGTTTCCAGGGAACAGCAACGGATGGAACGGACCGGTATACAATGGTACTATGACCGCAGGAGGTCCAGCAGCAATGTTGAACGGCGCAAACAATGGATTTCCTCCAGCATACATGATGGGAAGATAGATTCTCACACTGGATCGGCGTTTCTCGGGTCCCCGTTTCTGGGTGGCTTCACATTCTACGCACTCATTCCATTTGCCAAGCATTGTACACGGCATCTACGTTATTTTTTTCGCCTGCGGATTCTTTTCTCATACTAGGGTACATGGACAGGAGTTGGGTTGGGTTGGGTTGGGCTTCGGTTTTCAGCATTGCGGCATCGGTCGGAATTGGCATTTCGCAGCATTCACACACTTGTAGCGTGGTGTTTGTTTCATGATCATGAGATTCCCCTATACGCGTTCGGTTGATTGGAGCTAAATTTCGGAGGAGTTGCAATGATATATACAGCCTGACGGACAAACAAACAAACGGACATTCGGATCGGAAATCTGGGAAAGGAGCAAAGCGAAAGAGCAGCGCAGCAAGGCGAAGCTATGGAAATGCAAAGCAATGCGCAACAAAGGCGGATGGGCATGTTAAACTGGTGTTTTTTGTTATGTTACATTGCGTTGGAGCGGACTGGGCTTTTACCTGGCTGTCTTGCTTGATTGTCTGCATTTTTCACCATGCATGGACTTTCGTCATCATCGATCTGGCGCTTCTGCTTATCGGATACGTATCTGCTGTCATTTCCACCTGGCGTTTAATTTTGTCACTGTCATTCTCTTCTGTTGCCATTTCTGTTTTCGTCTGGTCTTTTTTTTTCACTTCGCTTTCAAGCACAGGCATAATTGACATACTGGCTTTTACTCGATTCAGGTTGCTCTTTTGTTGCAAAATTTCACCAGCGAGAGGGATGGTTTCATTTGATTATTTGGTTGGTGGATCCGTGTGTGATGTTAAAGACGGATGGACGGATTTGATGTACGATGACCGAACTGAACTGGATTGTGCTTTTGCGTGTAGCTAGCTGGTAAAAGCAGTAGAAGGTAGGGGGTCTGGGGTAGCTAGGAGTAAAGCGAAGCAAAGCGGGGAGCATGGGAACTGGCAAATGGAATACATGGCAGGCATTCACATCAACATAACATATTTGCGTCATTTGACAGTCTTCCCTTCTCTATTTTCACCATTTTGATATGGTACGTCATGTTTGGGATGATTATTTGAAAGACAAGCAGGCAGGCTGACGGGACTTGGGACCGGGCGGCTGGGTGGAAAAGGCGTCTCTTCAGATCGATTCATATCTATACCTCTTCTCTCTTTTGTTGTCTGGGCATTGATTTGAAGACAGACAGACAGGCAAGGAAGCATTATCTAGGGGTATCTAGCGAGCGAGCGAGTGCAGTGTACTGCGAGCAAATGCATGCATGCGAGCGACGCGACACTTGGGAATTACACAGACATTTTTCATGGCCCCTCCCTCCCTCTCTTCCTGACACTCCCTTGAGAATAAATACACGACACGATATGAAAGATCCCACGGATATATATATATATCCCTCGACCCTCGACGCGATCTTCCCTTGCCCAGCTCCGAGAACAGAATTCAATACACTGACTAATTACAAAGCAAGGGAAACAGTCGGAATGTCATGTCCTTCCACGATCTTGCTTCCTTTGTTCATTTATAAATCTCACCCGTCCATCTGCTCCTCACCTAGTTACTAAATCACTAGCTACCGACTTAACTAATGTTCACCATTCTTTCAACGAACCAAAATGAAATAACAAGCCCAAACAGATATACATTCCTCCATCTATCTTTAGATCACGATCCCAACCTCCCCCCCTGCACAGACAAATCCCCCAGGTTCCAGATGCACGCAGATCATGATGCTCGATGCTCGATGATGATGCACCCCACGTTTCGTGTGTTTTCTTACAGTACTTGGCACAGTAACATTTCTGGGTCCTTGTACTGTGCAGTATGTTCTTGCATGGATTGGGGATGAGATGAGATGCCTAGGTGTATAATTCGTCTAATGTTGGGGTTTCTAATTTGGGAGGGGAGATGGATGTTGGATGTTGGATGTTGGATGTTGGGGGGTAGGGGAGTGTTGGCTTTGAGATGTGACAAGGACAGAGATGGGAAATATTGAGAGCTAGAAGACTGGGATAAGTAAAGCAGATTTCAGACTATAGCACTTTCAAAGGAATATAGCTACAAGAACGTAGGTACGATATGAGGTCTGTGAGACTTTACACTGCGGCTCTCAAATTTGTAAGAAGGAATCTGTTAGTTGAGTCACAAGTATCTACGTGATAATAAAATACATAGAGAGAGATACGCAGATCATCCATATATAGAGATACTTCATCAATTGCTCGAAAGTATTGTTCATTTTGGGAGATGTTCATGAGGCTGAACTCGACCGATGATGATGAGGCTGCGATAGTGGGGCAGAAGCTCCAGGTAGGTCTACAGCTGAAATAGCCTAGCGTCCACACTAGCGCCAGAAGTTTCTTGACTTGACCTCTTCGCACTTTTTCGCAGAGAGCTTTCTTCCTCTTCATCCTCTCGACATCGCGCAACACCACCACCTTGCTTCGCACCGGCTGCGATGCAATCAGGCATACTTCTGCTAGATGCTTCAATGGCCTAGCTCAATTTTCCCTTGCTTTCTCTTCCAGCTACCTGTGCTGTGCGATGTCGTGGCCGGCGAAATGGGAGTGTGAAAATATCCATGGTACGTTCGGTTGATTCTCCCTTCATACACACACTACTCCTCCCTCTTTCAATGATGAACTTTCGTGTCGCCCCTATCTTAAAGAGCCCCTCAACCAGGCTCCGTGGTGATTAACCTGTCTAAACCAAACGGACTATCTGATCTTTCTTTCAACCTTGTCCATCTCGACTATCTCTGCAGAGACGAATCAAAGCTAACATTGCTTTCAAGACAGACACGATCCGTTTCAACTGTGAGTACACCTGCACATACCTCCATTGTCAGAGGGAAGGGAGAAGAGTTCACGACATCAACATGATGACTAAAACATATACTATCAAATGCCGACTATCAATGACGAGCAAACTGGTTCGATTACCTGATATTGTTGTCGTGGACTCGCTGCTTCTCGTATTACATACACATACACTCTCAGTATCCATACTGACTTCAACCTCGATGCACAGAACCTACAGTTTGCTACACATACCTCTCCGCGGCAGACTAATACTTGGTATGTTCACAACCTTCATCCTTGTCTCTGACTGGGAATCCAAGTGGTGGTGGGAACGGGGACGACAGCCTATGATGTAACAAATCCATGCTAATGCTGACGGTACTTACGTATCGGATGCTGAAAAAACTTCAGACTTTTCATCTTTCAACTGAGGCTTTTACCTTTTCTTGCATATATCACTGTGTTTATGTTTGGGATTTGGACGAGGCTAATTTTGTCCTTGAAGACTAGGATTTATGACGACTTTTCAGGAAGATATGTAATTTCTTGTATCGAGATGGAGGCTGGTTGGAGGGAAGCACGTCGGAGATGGACTTACTCGTACCATACATATTGCTTCATACAATTCCAGGTTTTCAATTCAATGAAGCCCTTCATGACCTTCCAATCGTCGTGCATGCCGATGCTCCATTCTTGTCCAGTCTGATCTCGTGCTTTCTACTAGGAGGTGTTTAAATCAAAGGATTGAAGCTTTTCGTTCTGCAGCTCAAGACGACTTGACTGCGTTGGGCAAGACGGCGTGAGCACCTCTATCCTCACCAAAACCCCTACTTCGCATGTGCACAGCTTGGGTCCAAATGGCCAAGACCTTTGGTTCGCTCTTCCGAGGAAGAAGAAAGGAGGGACTCGTAGACGATGATCTGGCAACGTTGCAAACCCGACGCTGCTTTCCTACAAAAAAGTCGCTCAGATGCGGCAGCATAATTTTGAAAGGTTGTTCAGTTTATCACAAACTCCTGTCCAAACACCTCTATGCAAGACCAACCCAAACTCTAGAAGACATCGATCATTTCCCCGGCCTCTCCAAATAGAAGAACTGCATATCACTCATCTTCCCCCCTCCTTCATTCACAGCCCTCACATGAAAATCCTTCACCAACTCTCCCTTCTGAAACCCAGCTTTCTCCAATACTCTCACACTCCCAATATTCTCCGGATCCGCACCCCAGAACATTTCCAGAAACATAGTCAGCGTCTCAGACATATATCCTTTCCCCCAATACTCCGGGTTGATCTTATATGCCAACTCGCCTTTCCGGGGGGTTCCGACTATGCCTATCATCTTTGGCTGCTCGGCTAGCGTTTTTGAATTGACTTGGGCGTTCGCATCGGTCCCATTTGCACTCATTGACATGGACTTGCTAGATGCACTGGGTTTGAGCATGATCGCCCATCTCCTATTCCAGGGCTTTTCCGGGGTAGGGAAACTGTCGAGCATCAAGAGTCGAGTCTCTTCGATAGTCTTGTGTGGTGCGCCTCTACTAATTGCGGACCCGACTCGTAAGCTCAAGCGGTGTAACAAAACACCTCAGCGAGAACTTGAGGACTCACGACCAGAGCATAGAGCCGGACGAAGACATGATCTCGAAGTAATCTTGAAGGTGGTACTCCAGGTTGAGTGGTTGCAACCAAAGCCGCGAGGATTCGGCGGCGTACATTGCGGCTACTTTATGCCAAGTTTTGGGGATGAAGCTCTCTGAAGTACTTGAACTCAACTACGACGCAATCATACGTAGGCACCTGTAATGTCGTCCCTAGGGAAGGGTGGGGGCGATCAACTTCACATTGTGGTCACATGATGACTAGACCTGTTAAGGAGCCACTAATCCTAATAAAGCCGACTTTTTCCAGGATTCCGTTCTTCTTTCCTGTTTTCCGCAGTCGTGGAGACATGATATCGGACGGTCTCAGTCTGACGATAGCTCACCCTTACTCGCATCGCTGAGCTGGCCCCAGCTCGATGAAAATATTGGGCACCAGGACAGACTCATATCTTGTTCCACTGGCCACAGAAGTGACATTCTCTTTTCTTCATCGCGCTCTATGGATGCAGCTGGAGAAGGAGAAAAGGAACAGAGTTGCTTTTCATGCATAGAAACTCGAGCCTCTACATTACAGAGCGATGAATGGTGTGTTCATTCCAAAAACGATATACGCTGTATCAACGTTCCATTCTCGATTCCAGCTTCCACTTCGTGTTAGGATTAGCAGGAACCGACCAGTCACAGCTCTTCCAAGCTCCAAGCTTTAAATCTCAAGGGATATAGAGTCTTGATCTGGCGTTATTCGCCGAAATGGGACCCAGCTCTTGTCTCCACGTTCCATTACTTGGCTCCTGAATTGGAAAGTGACCAGTTCGTTTATCTAGCTGCACTCGCGAGAAAATCTACCAACGTCCTCCGTAGAAGCAATACAGTTCTCGGTAATAGATGTATTCAATGAGACTTCTTTCTTCCATACCACTTCTCTGCTCGGTACATACGCCTAGCCAATGTAGGTAGTGGTCGGCTCTGGAAGAGACAGGGTGAAGCTGGTGATGGCGTTTGTTGATTCTCGGCTAAATGCCAAAGCACCCCTTAAGATCTGCGAAACAATGCAAAATAGAATTTGAAGTTGAAGAAAGCGGCAACATGTAACACCCATAAACAAGCAATTATACGCATCACTCAATTCAATAAGTTCTTTTTTTGCGGGTATCTGAGAATGTTATAAGTTGGAACTCCGCTCTGTCAAATGAACATGTTGGGGTCGAGAAATTGTATCTTACGCGCCGTGCTACTTAGCGAAAGCGGAATTGAGTCGGAAGGTTACTAGGTTAATTACATATAGGTGATTTGCCGGCATTGTTTCACAGCCCGCATTTCTCCAAGTCATTCCCAGACGTCTAAGATTGAATGAAAACCTTGTTGTATAAGATGCCAGATTTTACGAAGACATTGAATAAGCGTCCATTAATCCCCATTATAAGATACCTTTCGAGATACTTAGTGCAAAGTGACGATCCCTAGTTCCCCGAGTTTCCTATGATTGTGCGCCATTTCCCCGGCAGAGCCTCTCATAACAATAACGCCCAGATTTCTGTCATATACCTCACAAGGCTCATCCGACGCCAGGAACTTGTAGTGCCTGACAGGCGTCTGCTTACCCATATGGTGATTCTTATGGTAGGCCATGAGATCTCCGCCACACACTTCAAGCCAAGTCAAGAGATTGTCTTTGGAGGCCTGTGTGGAACGATGCCGTTCCAGAAGAAGTAAGCAGTCGTCTCCGAGGACTTGAAACACATGATGGCCTATGCGGGCAGAGGATGGGACTCGGGCAAGATGTCCGGACTTGAGGATGACGGGTTGTTGGCCCGAGACACGGCACATTGCGAATCTTCGCAAGACGTCGAGAATATTTGCCGCAACTGTCGACACCATTGTCCTCTGTTCGTTATAAAGAAGTGACCTCTTTGCGCGATTCCCGGGGCGGACATTCGCGAGCTTTGAAAAATACCCCTCTTGTAGTGGGAACCAACCTCGCACAACATCCAGAAGGAGGATGTCAGACGTAGTTTCGACATCGAATGGCCTTTTCGAGCCAATTGAAGCGCGAATTAGCTCTTCGTAGTCCAATTTCTGGAGCTTCTCCCAAGCCGATCGCGTTAGTTTCTTGTAGGCTTTCAGGGTAGACTTGAATATCTGTGGCATTTCTGTTTCAGACTCCTCGGTGTCCCATATCCACTCCGATACGTACTTGGCGATGTTATCGTCTCGTTCTGATATCTCTTGAACAACTGAATCCTCTTGTGAGACCCCACTGGTAAGAATTGGTAGTGACGACGCAGACATGATCGAAATTATGGGACCTAAATCCCAACCCACGAGACCAAGAACGCCAGGAATTGGCTTCAAGCAGCCAACACAATCTGCTCTCGGATATATGTGGAGAGCATACTTCTCGACGTCTCCAAGTTTCAATCCACGATCAATGGGATTAACATTCCCAAGGCCGACCTTGCTGGCTTTGGTCGGACCAGCTTCTTCCCAATCTGGCACCCAAGACGGCAGCCCTTTTCGTCGCTTACACAAGTCCAGAGTCTCGACATGGTATAGTATCGATGCATTTCGATTGACTTCCGTGTGCTTTCCGGCAATTTCCTCATACAGCTGTTCAATTGATTTGTTGTAGTCGACATGAAGCATACTTCGCGTTGAGTCTGATGTCAGTCCGAGGTGCGCGAATATCATATCTCTCCCATCAGACACGCCAAAGCCTCTGCGTGACTCCATTATCTGAAAAAGATCTGCTAGCGAAACCGAAGTCCGTATTTGGACAGCATCTTCGAGCCTTCGGGCTTTATAAGATCGCCGAATGGCATTCATGCCATCTAGAAGGTCATGGCTATGTGGCTTCCACGTGCCTAAATCTGACATGCTAATACAGCGTGAGAACTCATCCCACTTGATTCGATATTTGCCGCCTTGTAACCAAGGAGAAACGGAAAGGACGAGCTCTTGAAGGACCCAAACCCGGGAAAACCATAGGCGGTTAAGTACATTGTCTTGTATCAAAGTTTCCAACGATCCTTTGGTGCTCATTGGGTTTGTACCGGATATTCTAAGCTTAAGTAATCGCATGGTCCGATCTAGTTCCATTGTAGGTTCGCCAAGAAATATGATGGTATGAGTAGCGAGTGGATAGATGGATCCCATCATTGCGACCTGGGCATTGCGATCCTCGATGCTGTTTTGATCGATGCAAACGCCATCAGCCCAGACGCGAACGAGTCTGCTTTCATCTCTGAGGTGCCGCAGGGCGCAATGTAAGGAAGCCGTGATTGCGAGAGGACGATCATCGACTACAATTGCCGTTGAAGAGAAGCGTCTCCCCAAACGTATGAAAGTGCCACATAGTGCTCGAGAATGTCCTCGGCGCAGGACTTTAGGCTGACATGGACCAGGGAACAATTGATCTCGGTTTCGAGGCTGGGCGCCGGCTGAAGGTGGATGAGTCTGATTGTATCCGATGCAGCTATGGGTTGGTATTGATATGTGGTGGTAGTCATGATTTGAGCCTTGAAAGAAGCATGGCTTCTTATGCTTATGCTTATGGAGGAGCGGTGGTAGTGAGATAAGGTGTTGCTTCTTGGCTCAGCTCTGCCCCTTCAGATCCTGATTGGCTAGCCGAGCGCGGATGCATGAGAGTGACCAAACAAGCTTTTATACTGCAATGGACAAGCATTTCAAAATCAGAATCGGTCTTGATATTATTCATCAACTGCCCCCTCTGCCACATGTATGCATAACTAGCTTCCCCTCTTCGTACATCCCTCAACCACTCCAATGTATCGCACAAAAATCAACACATCACAGCACATCCTCCCAAACCAAGCATCCCTTCCCCTTCGCACTCCGCAAGAGAAGAAAACCATCATATAAGAAAAAGGGGAATAATGAGGTATGCATCCATCCTTCATGTTCAACATGCGATTAATCTTCGACAGACTCCACCACGCACGCACAGACAGACTTGGTCATTACACAAAAATATAGAAAAAGGAGATTGTTGACTTGGTTGCTTTGATAGGTGATCATTGTGGTTGATCGTAGGCCGTGAATGATGAATTACTCGCTCTCTGTAGATGATGCGGTTTTGGTTTGCTGCTGCAAAATCAGGAAAAAGGAAAGACGTGACAGTCGTAAAGAGAAGTCCGTGATTGGATATGGTAATGCTGAGTAGACCTGCTCAGTCTGTTCGTCGCATAATGCTGTTTCGGCTCTTTGTCCGTTGCTGGGCAGGGCTGGGTCTTGAGCCAGATGCTGCGCCAATGGTCGAGGAATGACGGCTCTTGACAGAATGGTTGTGTAGATGGCCAACGTCGTGTTTACCTGGAGTCTTGTTAGTACGCTTTCTTGGTCAGAGTCTTGTGGAACTTACCATCACAGCAGGCTCTGACATTTTCGAGCCTGTCGGATTCCCGGTCTTGCTTTTCGTATTGCTCTCTCAAATCTTCGGCACTATCATGGACCTCGCTAGCCTCATATATCTGGCCGCTCTCGCTCATGCTATGTCTGCTGCGACGGCTGGAATATGACTTTGAAGGCTCGCCTGGCTTCCAGTAGCTGCTCAACCGCGACGAGAACGTACCCAACGATGGACGAGTCGTTGTTGAAACGAGGCGAGGTTGTTCATCGATGCGAGTCGACTTTGAAGGAGACTCGTTACGTGTTGTACGGCTGTTGTACGAGGAGAGAGAAGCTGGGCCACGACGAGTGCTACGATTACCATTGCCAGGGTTGAATTCATCAACATCTTCTTGTGTCAAGGCGCCATTAGCAACAGATTCGGTGTCTCCAACAGCTTCTTCACCAGTTCTGAGAAGAAGATAAGACAAAGCGTTAAACCATGTCTCGTGTCGTTGTCCAGTAGTAGCAGTGAACTTCACGGATCGTCCAGGCGTCATAATGATCAAACTCTTGCGGTGCAGACCAGGTGGCATTGGGTTGTCGTCAGTCACCACCCTGACGGCTTCGATGGGAACGCTCTTGGCCTTTAGTTCAGTCCTGCCTGTTCCAGATGGATCACGGTCACTCCAATAGAGTGTTCGGGTGTACGGATGAACCCAGAAATAACGTCTATGTCTGTTCTCTGACATAGCGCCACGGCCAGCCTTTCTAGTATATTTCCATAGGTATTCTCCGATCATGGTCTGGGTGATGGCATTGATCATACGTGGGTCGGTCCCTGGGTCGAGGCCGCCAGGCAAGCCAGCCTTCATGTTGAAGCGAGTATCAATCTCGGACACAAATGATGAGACCGATGAGGCTCTGGATCTGCCAGTCCGGGTTGGAGAATGAATCTCCGCAGTCCCAGCAGAAGAATGAATCGGTCGTGGAGTTGTTCCGGCTCTGATGGAGATCGGACTCATTGGTGGCTGAGAACTTGGCGTTCTGGGTCTGAAAGACGGGTTTTTGTAGGCAGATGCTGGTAAGGATGGAGGTCCCATGCTTCCAGCTCCTCCAGATGAAGAGTTGGAGCGCTGAGCCGAGGCTGGCAGTGATGGAGGACCCATGCTACCAACTCCACCAGATGAAGATCCAGATCGTTGAGCTGCAGCAGCAATGACCTGCTTGTGGTCCATTGGCAAAGGTGGATGAACGCTGGTGATCGAGTTATTGCGTGTGCTTCCAGCGCTCCCAGGTCGCTTCAAAACAACAGCGTCGTGAACAAAATCGGGCTCTGCCATCTTGGACCTGGCTCTACCAACGCTACCAATGCTCTCTTGTGATCTCTTAGCTCGAAGGGAAACCGGGATAAGAGGCATACGAGGTGAAGAAGGCGATTTGTTACCGTCTTCAGCAAGAACGTTATCCTGTCTCTTGACACGCAACATCTCATCAATTTGAGTTGCTGTCAATGCAGTCTGCGAGCTCTCGTCGATCGTCTCCACGCGAGCCTTCTTCGTAGCACGCTCATGAGGATTGCTCGATACCTCCTTGAAAGGACGTTGAGACTCGGGAGTCTCTACCAAAGGAGAGTCACTTGGCGACTGGCGAGTCTCGTCTTCCGCAATGATTGGCGTGGCAGGTGCCTTGCCCTTGCTCCATCCGAATACAGAGCCGAGGAAGTTGTTCTTAGGGGTCTGGGGTTGCTCTCGTTCAGCGAACTCATCATCTGCATCATCCCTCGGAATGATGACGCCGTCTCGTCTAGGGCTACGAGGAGAGATGGGCTCTGTGTCGAGGAATTGAAGAGAAGAAAATGCTAGTGGTGCAGGTACTGGTGCTGCTCTGGGGGTAGCGGGCTCGACTTCCTTCACAGGCTCAGCGTCGACAGGTGTTTCGGCATCAGTAGGTTCAACTTGCTCGGAGACAATATGAGACATTGTCAAAGGATTCGCCATGGCTTCTAGGCTAGCAAGACTGGCCATAGGAGTATGAGCACGGGAGGCTGGTGGAGACGGGAACTTGGCAAGCTTCTCCTCCATGACCTCTGGATCATACTGAGAGCTCATGTCACTATAGGTCGAATCGGACACTGGTCTTGCACGATCTTCGCGAACAGTGAGGTAACTGTTCATCTGGTCATTCAACTGCTCCTCATGCCATTGGACTGCGACATCTGACATCTTGGGCTTGACTGGAGTGTTGGTTGCAGTGTTCTTGTCGCTCGTAACACGCTCTGGTTCCGGCTCGGTTGAAGTGTGGTTGTCGCTCATTACACGAACCGGTTCTGGTTCAGTCGATGTATGACTGTCACTCATGACGCGGACTGGTTCTGGCTCCGTCGAAGTCTGGCTATCGCTCATCGCTCGTCTTGGCTCCGGCTCAGTCAGAGTGTGACTGTCACTCATCGATGGGCGAGCATCTGATCCTGCCGAAGAGTCCTTTCCGGCAACAAGGTGTGCAGCCTCTGTTAGAGCAGCTCCTGTTAAACCAGCTCCAACCAATGGAGCAGTGCCTTGGGGGACAGCTGGCTCTGGTTGCCATGGCTCAGTCATCATTCCGGAATCGACCATTGGAAGTCTTGGAACAGGTGGCGTCGAAGGTAGGAGTACAGGAGTCTCGCCAAGAACTGGCTTCGCAGTTCCAGGTCTCGACGTCGGTGTCGCTGATTGAGACATGAAATTAATGCGGCTTGGAGTGCCTTGCATCGAGTCTTCCTCATCACTCAGGTCGCCAAGCTCAGCAAACAAACTTTGGCCAGCAGCTTGAGGTGTTCCATTCTGGCTACTGTTTGCAAAGCTTGCTGGACTGCTCTGAAAGTTAGGCTCTTCGCTTACAGCTCTTGAGCGTCGGTTAAGACCACGGCTGACTCGAAGACGTAGACGTTGAGGCTGTTGCGAAGTTGGTGTCTTGACTTCTTCATAGCTATACTCGTCCCCTGACGTTGATGCAGTACTCTGGAAAGATTGGCGATTTCCAGCTTTGGTTAAAGCAAGCGGCGGAGGTCTCTGTCTTGTAGTTCCGGCTGGTCCTTCGGTCTCTGTAAGTTCGTCACTGCCGCTCATTTCTTCAACTCCAGTCTGAAAGTCTTCCGTCTCTGTGCCGCGCTCATTTGCGGTCTCGAACGCATCGGTGGTATCCTGCTCATTGGCAGTCTCAAAATGATCACTGGAGTCATTGACAGACCGGGAAACATTCCCAGCACCTGGAGTAGCTCGAGCAGCAGCTTGGCTGGGGCTTCTTTGGCCATCATCTTCTTCCCAATTTGGATCTTCGATGAATACTTCGCTTCTGCTGTTCCTCAACCCACCTAGCTGGCCAGGTTTCAGAGGCTTCTTGAATTCTCTGGAGTCGACCTTGCGGCTTCTCTTTCCATTTCCTGAGCCAAATTCGGTTCTGCGAGCATCCAGCTCATCTCTGGCATCCTGTAGCATGCGTTTCAGCTCCAATTTTTCGGTCTTCTCTCGATGAATGTTGCCCTTCAAGTTTTGGATCATGCGATGAGCATGATGCAGTGAGCTCTTGAGAGTTTCGGATTCGAGCATACTGTGCCTAGGGGTTCCCTTGATAGGAGATGGTGGCGGCGAGTGCTCTGGAGTGACGTTGTCAGGCGCTGTTTCAAAGTCCTCGTCACTCAGTCCTCTAGATTGCTGCTGATCCTCGAATCTACCTCGTTGGCTTGCTACAGCTCTTGCAAGTTCCTGATTTTGGCCGGTCAAGTCCTCAACTTTACGTTGCAGCGCACCTCGCTCGTTGTCAGCCATGGTCATGCTTCGCTTCACGCTGCCCAATTCCACTTCATGGTGCTTCAGAGCAGCTACATGATCCTCAGAAAGCTTTGCATGGCTCAGTTTGATTTCATCCAGTTCCTTCTGCGCGGCACTCTTCTCGGCTTGCAAGACGCTGAGATTTTGGTTCAATTTCTTTTCCCGGTCTGCTGATTCCTTCGCAGCAGCTAGATACTCGTGAATCTGCGTCTCCAGATTCCAGTTCTCGTCCTTATACCGGTGTTCGCTCTCATCGAGGCTTCTGAGTCGCTGGCTGAATCCTTCCGCCTCAATTTCTAGCCTCGACTTCTCCAGAGTAACCGTCTTAAGCGATTCCTCCTTCTCTGCCAACAGAGCTTGCAGATGCCGTACTTGTGATAGAAGAGATGTGCTGATTTCTGTTGCGAACTCAATGTCATGGACTCGATTTGACGGTTGGTTTCGTTGCTTCCGATTTGGTACGCTTAACTTCGAGGGAGAGTTCGTAGCTTGACTTTCAAATTTCGAAGGACTAACAGAACGCTGTAATACGTTAGATGAAGGTCATTTCCTGGTTAATATAACCGTGCTACTTTGCGTCACCTACATATGGGGATCCACCAGCCATCTCAGCACTTGATACTCTTGATTTTGGCAGAAACGCCCGTGCCGTCTCCCGCCCAACCTCGTTGTACTCTTTTTCCACCTCAACAAGCTTCTGGCGCAATTCTGGCGTGATGTCTCCTTCGCTCTGCTGCTTCTCAACATCCTTCAAGCGCTCTGCCAACTCTTTCCTCTGTTGTACGAGCGTGGTTCCCAGCTTCGAGGCCTCTTGTATACGTCGTTCTGTCTCGGCGAGATGGGCTTCTAAAGCGCGCTTTGCTTGATCAGGAGATGCTGTCGGACCGAGAGCAAAAAGCTGGTTGTCGAAATGGGAGAAGCGATGGTGCCCCGAGCTGGTCGATGCAGAGAATGGGTCTTGTTGATCTGAAGACATGAAGTCGGATTGAGATGCCAGAGACGGCTGGTCTGCAGCTAGGGAAGTAGCCATATTGGCGGCGAGCAATCAAAGAGCTCCCACGAAGGTGGCTCTGAACGTGGACACGTCACCCCAGGCGTAGAGGAGGTACAGAACACGCTCTGGTCCTGCTATCCACTTCTTCTCTTTCACAACACCTGCCAATATTTGGTCTGTCCAAGACAGGCTGTCTGTAGGTCGTGGAGACGAAACTAATTGTAGAAATGGAGAATTGTCTCCTGTGCGACTCCGTGCTAAACACAAAGAGTGCTTGGTTTCACTGGAATGCTGATGGTGTTGTGGTGAAGTCCCTGACCTAAGCTGCGTTGATTGGGCTAAGGGGCGCGTTCCTGAGTTATGACGGGTCGCTCCTCACTGAGACAGATGGTACTTATAAACAATTATCGTCAATGTGACCAATGGATTCGGATATGCGACCAGGACCCAGGCTGGGGTCTTGCGAGAGGAAAAGAGCGTCAAAAGTAAACAAAGAGCGAGGTTAGAAAGGGTGACGAGTTGAGTGAGGAGAACGATCTGGCGTCGATCACGATTAAAACAGCAAGTGCGGGCTGCTTGTGCTGGACTGGACTGGGCAAGTTCGCGCAATAAGCTACCTGACCAGGATGTCGATGCAGCGATGTGACTGGATACACAAGCTCTCTGTTGTTTTCTGCTCTCCCTGGAGAAATGTTTTAATTGGCTGTCGGCGTCCCAAAACAACAACACAGAATGGATCCCGATCAGTCAGAACTGGGGCTTGCATTGACGACGTAATTTCAGTAAATAAACTTTGTTGCAAGGAGTCCGACGTTCATCCTAGTAAAAATAGATGTTGTTCTCGTGTTATTCTAGAACGCGTGTGCGAATTCACCAGTGCATTCTTTGACCTTCGAGCCTGAGGCAAGAACAATCCATTCCGTCCGTGCATTAGTCATCCAGTCATCTTCGTTTCCTTGAAAAGGCTGTTGGACAAGGCTGAAGATCAAGATCAACAGACTACAAAGTGGCATCGACACCGTCACCACGACCTCTATAACTCAAATTTGGGATCAGTTGTTACAATGGACTCAACAGAGTCAACTCCCGCTGCTCCAGTAGCACTCTTTAAGAAACGCGGCGGTAAATCCAACTTTCGCAAGAGAGCCGCCACTCCACCTCCCGCATCAGACAGCGATTCAGGAGACTACTCCTCCTCAGAAGACGAGTCCGGACACAAGATCAAGCGAAGGAAGAAGAATACTGGCGCTGTAACCGTATCTTCCAAGAACAATGCCAGCTCAAAAGCCGACCTCACGACGACCAAATACACAGCAGAGCGAAGCACTACAATCAAGAGCTCCAACGATGCGACCAAGCAGACGAATTGGTACGACGAGAACGCCACAGATGCATTATCCAGCAAGAATTTACTAGGATCGACGAGAGCTGCCCCAGATGGTACATACAAAGGTCTGGCGAATGCAACATCCTTTATTCAGAAGAATCCAGACGCTCCAAATCGAGTCGTTGGACCCGTGAAAGCACCTACGAACATCCGAACCATTACCGTCACAGACTTCGCGCCGGACGTCTGTAAAGATTACAAGCAAACCGGCTTCTGTGGTTTTGGAGACAATTGCAAATACTTGCATGCGAGAGAAGATTACAAAGCTGGTTGGCAGCTCGACAAGGAATGGGAGAATGTTACGAAGGGGAAGAAAGTCATTGGTGGCACCAAGATAGCAAGTGCCAATCGAAATGCGGAGGAAGAGGACTCTGGAGATGAGGATGCGATGTTGGAGGGAATACCATTTGCGTGTGTGATCTGCAAGGACAAGTATAAGGATCCGATTATCACGAAGTGCGGGCATTATTTCTGCGAGAGCTGTGCATTGAAGAGATATAGGAAAGATCCCAGTTGTGCTATATGTGGAGCTGGAACGGGAGGAGTTTTCAACGTTGCAAAAAATCTGAAGAAATTGCTGGATAAGAAGAGGGAGCGGATTGCAAGGAGGAGAGAGAAGGCCATCGAAGCTGGGGAAGAAGTCAGTAGTGAGGATGAAGATGAGTAGGCAATTGAATCGGAAATGCTCAATCCTTCTTTCCTGCGCAACAGTCCACGGGCCATGCATTGACAAGATATCAGCATGCCACAAGTCTGGTGTCGCTTCACTGCCTGGGATGGAGACCATGCAGTCTTGAATTAGTGTTTCGGGAGCAGCGAGCACGCTGAAAGCTGCTTCGCCTGAAGGCTATCGATCAACGGGATTTGATACCAGCAACCAAGAAGAGGACAGTGCAAGCTCGGACTCCACCAGATCACCATGTGCAATAGAAACAGGCTGAGCTGGTGAGATAGAGTGAAAAGTCACAAACAATCCATAGGGTCTTTCAAATGCTTCTGAGTCAAATATAGCATTGACTCCGTTTTGATCGCAGTTTCTATTACAAGTGTTAGCTTCGTCCAATATCTGCCAACTGAAGGAAAGCTCAAGTCACTTTTGTCAAGGCGGTGAGGTTTTCTATCGTTCTCTCTTTCCAGCTCGTCTCTCATAATGCTGTCGCTTGCGCCGATGACGACGTCTCCTCTTCATCACAAACACATTGAGCTCGGTGCAAGTTTATTTCTAACACAGTATGCTCGAATCTATACCATCGCAACTTTCCCTTTTCTATCACCTCACTTCCTCCTCAGCCTGCTGAGCCCTTCCGATTTCATTTTTCCATAAGTCGGACTCATTCAACGACCTGTGCACCCTCAACAGGAACCTCCCATTTCTCCGCTCTCCTCCAAAACGTCTCCACAGCTGGTTTCGGTAATCCCACGCCCTTGGCAAACAAACCACCCTTGATATATGCTACCTCGGGCTCTTTCTCGGTTACAGAGTAGACGGCACTATTGAATGCATCAGTACTGTTTAAGAATCAAGCTTTGATCACCGTAAAACCAACTGTGATCATTTATGAACGAGATACGACGAGAAGGAGGTCGGGAACATATGTATAAGAGCAAGACTAGTAATATATTGTTCCCCTGAACCTAAATTCATAGTCTTGTACTTAGGAGGCGAAGGGAGTAGAGAGGAAGAAGCATGATTCAAGCAAGAGAGGAAACAGACTTACGAGCCGCACTCCCCGCAAAAGTACCTCTTTAACAACCCTCCACTCGCCGTATCCCAGTCCTCATACAGTTTAGGCTCTCCAATAATCGTCACCTCCTTCGTAGGCATAACCACAAAGGACGAAAACCTATCTCAAGGACCCCCCATCAGCAAAGTACATTCACATTCAACCTCATCCTCAGCCCTTGTCCTCACCCAATCGCGTCCTCGCATTCCTAGATTTTACAGTAAAATAAATAAGATGTAACTCGAGAAGCTTTACAAAAGCGGTTCCACATGGGATGAGATCAAAGCAGGTAAGAAGAGAAGAAACAGAACCTACATCCCACCACTCGAAGCCCTACAACTCAAACAATGACACAGCACCGAATACGCCGGAAACGACGATCTCAAAAACTCGACGCTGACTTTTCCGCAATTGCAGGCACCCGTTATCGTCTCTGACCCCGTCTCGTGCTTCGCTGTTTCCGGTTTCGAGTCTGCTGACGACGCCATCTTGCTGTTCCTCCTTTTCCTTGCCTTCCTTCCTTCCTTTCGATTTTCTTGTTTTCTTGGTTCGCTTGCTGCTCGAGCTATCTCGAGGGGGATCTTGAAGGTCAAGTAGGATATGCTTGTCACGAGATATATGAGACACAGTCAAAAACAGTGAAGAGATCCCTAATCCCAAGAAGAAAATAGAGTAGGGGGAAAAAATGAAATTGCAAAATACGAATCTTATATACTTCCTCACCACACCCAATCCTCTTCCTCTCACAGCATCCAAGACCCAAGAACGCTTACTAACCACCCTTTTCCTCAGTCCACCTCACCACCCTGGCATGCACAATCCCATTTGGGATGCCGTCGCGTACCAATCAATCCGGTGATAGGACATTGTGCTTAACACCCAAGAGCCAATGGAGATTTAGTGATGGATTAGGAGGGGCGCTACGGTATGGTTGTTACCTCCGTGTCAATGTGGGTTTTCCCCTTTGGTGAGGGGATAGATCGGAGTTAAGATGGAAGTGATTCTGGATGGTATTGGTCTGAGCATGGGCATTTGTAGATCTGCGGAGGTAAGCTGTGTGGAAGCTGTGTGTATGAAGGAGGAGGGGTAATTCAACAGGGTCGGTCAGATTTCTCGAAGTCCTCCTTCATGGCTGGCTGACCGAGGCCCGCACCAATTCACAACACAACATGGCCGGTACAACACAAACGCAACGCCGCAATACAGCAGGCTGGAGAAATTCGGAGTTCATTGATATGTATCATCTACTTCAACATCGGTCCATCCTTTCGAAACCTGTCGACTATCTACTTACCTCTCGTTGATACATCCACCGATCCATCGATCCATCGATCCATTCATTCTTTCTTTCTGGTCGCCCAAAGCCTATCTGAAAAATCTCAATCTCGAATTTTTGTTGTGCGCGCCTTCCCAAATTCCAGTCATCCATTCATTGTTCATCAGCTGTCTCGCTCGCTCGATCAGTTGCAAAAAAGGGATGCACCTCCAGAAGAAAGAAAAATGTCGGAGAAAATATCTCCACAACACAAATACTCAAACGACCTGGATGCTGGGGAATGTCCAACATGTAAACGCCCAGCCATGCACGCGCGCTTGCTGAATTTCTCAACCCATCTGGAAATCCACTCTCCCGCCAGATTGACCCCAACCCTGGTTCATTATCCACTATCAGGTCCTAGATCAAGGTGCTCCGTTCGTGACGGGAACTTGGGCGGCTTGCAAGGCTTGTGTGGCTGCGGCGGCGGCTGCTGCTGCTGCATTAATTTCTGCTTGATTTACAACACCTTGGACGATGGTCTGCTCGCCAGGGTTCAGGGATGTTGTAAGTGATTCATAAAGTTGGGGTTGTTCGTGTTGGAGTTCTGGGGGTGGTTAGTATGTAGAGTTTGAGGACTGCAGGATATTACTTACTCATCAGGGCGTCGCGGAAGAGTTGATATGGCTCAACCTTATCTAGAGGTGTCTCCAGAAGACTCTCCTCACCCAACTCATCATCGGAATCATTGTCCTCAAGGTTCTGGAACTTTTGTGCCTGTTGCGAGTGAGCAAGTGCGGAGGTAGTATTCATTGAAACTTACCTCTTCGTTCAAGAATTCAAGATAAGCGGTACTCTCATCTTTTCCATCGGCCTCATCCTCAGGCTCGTTATCATCGTTCCAAGCTGTATCGTCACCAGCCCACTCATCGTCCTCGTCGTCGTCGTATGCATCACCATCCACTGGGTAGTCATCCTTGAGGGCTTCTTCGCGATCTAGGGATGGTTAGGGCGAGATCCAAATGGGAGCAGACCGGCACTTACTCTTGGTAGCTGCTGGGAGAGTTTGGAAGAGGCGAACGATGCCCTGCATACTGTTAGCCGCCAAAAATTCGTTTAGAGAAGTCAACACGCACCTGAAGTAATCTTGGCCATCCTTGCTGAACACTGGTGGGAACTTGGTCGGCGTTGAGTGTGAGCAATGCTACGATGGCAGCAATTGATAGCTTCTTGTCGTGAACTCTGGTGAAACTGTCGATATTGGAGAACCACAAGCTGAAGAATTTGTTCGTCCAACCATTCGTCTCCAGAATATGAAGAGCCAAAACCTAATAAACCTATGTTAATTTAATGAGCGGAATGCCGAAACAATATTTACATACCGGGTTGTAGTAAATGGCATTGATGACCATCTCCATTAAATGGATTTTGTATGACTTAACCTTGACCTCAGAATTCGTCAAAGTGCGCATAGCAATTCCGATCTAAAGTTTGTTAGCAACCATGGCATACCTCGCAGTGTCGAGAAAGCTCACGAAAGATTGAACGTATTGATCGGCGTGACCACGGAGACTCAACATGATACCCTCAGCAAGCTTGCAAGCACAAATTCTGTCAACTCCGCCAACCTTCTCATCCGCGAACATATCCTGTACCATGCCGAACATTGCATCGAGATAAGCAGGAGTTTGAACGAGGTGTGCGGCGCCGTATTGTACAAAGTTATCAAGCGCTGGAAGCATGTCCTCGAGGTACAGCTCGGCACCAGCCTTGAATGTGGCGTGAATGAGCTCGAACGCTTGCCACATTGTTGGAGATATTGACTTAGCGGCGAACGTGCAGCTATCGATAATCTCAAAGACCTCATTGTACAGATCTGCTGTGATTAGCATATTGGCCCCACAGACGTGCTAAAGGCTTACCATAAAGTTTGTTTTCCAAAGTCACCTTGATCACTGGCATCAGAATTGACTCCATGTGAAGCAAAACGTCTGGAGTACTCTCCAAGGTAAGAATCAGAGTGCCAATCGTTTGCAAGACACCCAAAGCAGTGATACTCTTATCATCCAAGTAATCACCGTAGCTCTCATCATCATCACGCTTCTCATTCTTATCCAGCAGCTCTCTGACGATACGTAGGTATGTGTCTCGTAATTGCTCACTTAGTGCAACAGCGAATGGGGTTAATTCGGTTGCGAAAACCTCGACGAAGTCCTCCATAACGTTTGACAGAGCGTCAACATCGACCTCATTTGCAAGCTTGAGGAGCTGTTGCATAATCTGGGGAATGTTCTGTTGCATGTTTGTCCGAATGATGTCGTGTCTAATCAAAGGTTGCAAAGCAAGAGCAGCTTCTACACGGACCGGAAGATCTGGGTCTGCCATGCATTCCAAGATGTTGCGGTAAATGATGAGCAGATTGTTGGTATCCTTGAAGTCAAGTTGCTCAAATTTTTCCACAGTATCGCAAGCTCTTGCGCGCAGATATCCTTGGGAGCTTCGGAAATCTGGGAAAACAAAGCGAACAAGGAAGTATTCCACCTGCTCGGCAATCGGACTCTTCTTGCCCAGGATGACACTGGACAAGGTTCCGATCATTCTCAAAGCACCTTCCTTCGCGACATGATTCTTGCTTGCATCTGGGGCCTCCTCATAAGCGCTAACAATTGTGTTCACGAAGGTCAGGATGGTGAACGTATGCTTTCTTCGGACTTTGGTGAGAGTAACCAAGAAATTTGTAGCAGCAATATCTGGAGCGGAAACTTCTTCGTAAAAGTTGAGCTTGTGGTGAAGATATTCTTCTGGATCGGTCTCGAACTTCTCAATATCGTCCTCGCTTAGGCACATAACAGGGAAGAGGAAGTGGGTGACGAGAGTATCAAGATGTGGTTTGAGATGGGTCCACATCTGCTTCGGTCGGATACACTCATCGAGGAAGACCAGGGTGTATGATAAACATGGTCTACTGAGCCATGTTGTCTTAGCGACCCATTGCTCGATCTGCGAGAGATATCCCTTGAGAATTTCGGGAGCAAAGTTGGCTGTGAAGTTTTTGGCGAATTCGGTGTAGTCGTCTCCGTTGCCTTTCTGTAACGAGGAGGGGTTACCATAGCTGCGGCAGATTAGCAGAGTGACTCTTGGTAGAAAGCGGAGCTATGTACCGAACAAAGAGACGGTTGAGATTGAAATATGCCCATTTCTTCGCCTTCCACCAATGATTTGCTTCACGCTCAGTCAAGTCTTCTGGCAGAGCAGAGGCCGGCGCAGCTTTTGTGACGGTCCCAAGGAAAACCTCCAGCCACCCAATCACCACAGACTGCTCTCTCAGGGAAGCAGCAAGCTCGAACTAAATTTTGTCAGCACTTCTGCTGTCTAGCACCCTGAGCTCCCTCAACCTACGAAAGTTGCATGCTTATATGCCTTCAGAACAACATGGAGCATTTCTCCAGCCTCCTCACTTGTCTCATTTACCAAGCCCTTTCCAATAAGCAACAGTCTCGGGAAAGTCAACTCAATGACCTTGTCGAAGTCGGCTCGGTTTTCACCAGATTTAAAGCGGTAAACGCGACAAATTGCAAGAAGGCATTGCAGACCGGCAAAAATGGAAGCAGCCTCGTTGGTGTTGAGCAGCTGTACAGTGATGTCTATAAAGGAGGGCCATTTTTCGGGAAAGTCGTAGTGAAGGATCTTTTGGAGGACGGGGACGAGCTGTTGTCGAATCTGTGGTGGGGAGGAAGCCAGTACGGGCAAGAGGCGTTCTCGAAACCTCTGCTTCTCATCATCGGCAATAGCTTTGTTCTGTGGGGATTCCTCGCTCGGCGACCAACCTCTGGTGACTCGGTTCTTCAGGTAAACAACCGCTGCAGTCTCGCGTTAGTATGTGGGAGCAGCGGGGTAGGGGAAATGTGCGTGGGTATTCGTAGGAGTTCACGCACTCGACATTCGCACAGAAGCTTCCTGCTCAGCTTGGAGAATTTCGAGGAGAGCATCTGTAAATCCAGCATGTTCCTCAGCCTGCGAGTCAAAATCAGCCTCCATCTTCCCCTCCACTATGCCTGCCCTGAAATATGCTTACGGTCTTGAGGTCGAGTTCTGCGCGGCGTCGAAGGTCTGCGTCGGGGCTGAGCGTCGCAACGATGCGACCTCTCAATACAGCTACATCCATCTTTGGGCTACAGATGCGCCGTACAGTATGGTGGAACGTATATGGGACCAAATGCTGAGCTGAGCGTCGCGAAGGTGGTGTTGATAATTTAATCGTGTGGACGAAGCGGTGATAGTTTTCTGCCGCCCTGAGTGGATCAAGAAAGGTGGGCGTTGCTGTGTCACGTTTCGAGGCACGAGCAAAGGGATACCTTACTGTACCTACCTAGAAAGGGTGCAGGATCGAGAAACGAGATGTGAAAGTAAGGTCAGGTAGGACGGAAGATGCAATGCAATGGTACAGAAAATTCCTGCAGATGCATCCAAGGAAAAGGCGCGTGGGAGGAGAATTGCATTTAGTTGTTAGCCTTCCCTTGTTGAACATGAAGGGATGACATTGCCATTGGGCCCCTGCAAGGTGCTTGGGTCCCAAGGCTTTTCGAGGGTCCCCTTCTATTCGGTTCTGATACACAAAGATACCGCACGAATGAATTATCAAGCATTGTATTGGAAATCTTAAGTACTAAGCTGATATGACATCGTTTCAGTACTTTTCCTTGCTTCTTTTTAAAATGCAAACCAATGCTGTTTTCAAATGAGAATTTCATAAGAGCTTGCTTACGGACATGGCAAGAGTAACTAAATGGCCAGCAAAATACATCCAGATATCTGGATACACTTCTGACAGAACCTGATCCATATCTTTTCCTATCGACCTTCGTGGCAACGATAGCTCCACTTCCTGGCTTCCATCCACTCTTTTGAACCCCTCACACGTGATTCTGTCTTGGATGGAGGGGCAACTGCCCGTGTGTGTGTGTACTTTTGGCCCAGGAACTAGACGCAGACTATTGGAGGGTGACACCATAGTGCCCTAGATGAATTTTATCAAGGGTTGATATTCTTAATCTTGATTGCTAAACAACATCAAGGGCGAGATAATTTAGAACGAGTCAGTATTTCGAAATTCGGTTCCTACTTACTCATGGTGTGCCCCGCCACTAGCAGCAATTCTCTCACTTTATTATCAGTAACTAGAAGTCTTGCAACGGCTCTCCGCATCATTATATCTCACGTTCGACTATGAAGTCCAATGTAGTAATTCGAATATGGTCCATCGGTCAGGGACAATAGTAGACAGCGGCAGAATCACGGCACATCTCAATCTTGGAATCAATCGCGGTAGTGTGCCACCAATTCAGGCACATTTCTCCAAAAAGCTAGAATCCATCTCATTGCTTGTCGAGACAGCAACAGCCCTACGAATACTTATCTTATCGTCGCAAAGGAAGTCTCCTTCCCCTCCCTCCAGTACCCTATTCCCGTCTTTTCGGCTCATGCTTGCCACAAGAGGCCTGGAGCTCCCTCAAGCTTCCTCCAGCATCTTCCCCACTGGCTCAGGGCATTCCATCTCGACTTCGCTTAGGCTGGACCTACCACATTGGGTCTTAGAGCATTGTTAGATCCTGGCATCGACTTATCACTGCCGTAGATGATCGAGGAAGTGGGATGCTACACCGCAGGGTACTCTGAGTAATTGGTCGGCCAGCGTTCCCAGCTTGTGTTGACTAAGTTCAAAATATAAGTATCATCGCCTTTCACTTCATGCATTTTCTTCCTTTCCTTGCTTTCCTCTTCCGCTTTCTGAGCTCGACCGATATATTCCTCTTCCACTCAGACATAGGTATCCTATCCTCGAACATCGGACATGTCGGCACAGCAAGCAACAACGGGTCAGCTCCGCCCTGACGGATCTAGAGTGGCTCCTCATCCGCTTGATCAGCTTTCGATCGAAGAGTCTGATTATGCTCGAGAGGTGATCCTCAATGCCAGAGGCTCTAAAGTGGCAATCAATTTCAGATCCATATTTGTCGATGAACCTCCAAAGCAGGAGCTGTCCCGCTTTCTGGATATTGAGAATGCCGGAAGACTAACGTCGCACACACCCAGACCCGCTCGTGTAGCCAAGGTTCAATATGATGTGATCAGAGACGATCGACAACACGAGTATATGGAGTCGTGTGTCGATATTGGGTCCGGAAATGAAACACAGCAGCGGGTCGTGGAGAAAATGCACCAAGCCGCCCTGACAACGTAAGTAAATCAGGCCATGCAAGATGTCTGTCCAGTTTGAGTGGCATGTTTTCTACACATGCGCACTTGTTCCTTTCAATCACCCAAATCACTTCAAATCTATTACCCAAAACTAACATTCGTAGTCACGAGTTCCGAGAGTTCAGCGAAGCATGTGTTGAATCACCGATCTTCAAGAAAGCTGTAGCAGAATTCGATCTTCCAGAAGGCTTCGTAGTTGCTATTGATCCTGTATATATTCAGTCGCAGCTTACCAAGGATTTCACAGCTAACTTTTCTTAGTGGCCATATGGAGGTCCAGATCCTTCCGAGGTTGCCCCTCGATATACTCAAGGTTTATGTTTTGCGAGAGACACTCGCAATGGGAATGAGGACTCGAACCACTATGGCTATCCGCTACCAATCATTCCTATCATGGATACGTATAGCAAGGAGATTGTACGAATAGACCGGCTAGCGACTGGCGGCAAAGAAGATGGCCTGGCGTACGGAACTCACAAGAGAGACATCCTCTCACACTGTTCACCTTCTGAATATGTACCTGAACTTCTCTCACAGCCACTCCGCACTGATGTCAAGCCTCTGAACGTTATTCAGCCGGAAGGTCCTTCTTTCAATGTCGACGGGAGCCTGGTCGAATGGCAGAAGTGGAGATTTAGAGTTGGCTTCAACCCCCGAGAAGGTGCGACCCTTCACGATGTGAGATATGATGGTCGTAGCATTCTCTACAGACTGAGTCTGTCGGAGATGACTGTCCCGTACGGTGACCCTAGGCCTCCATTCCAACGAAAGCAAGCTTTCGATTTCGGGGATGCTGGTGCAGGACGTGCGGCCAATAACCTCGCCCTCGGCTGCGATTGTCTCGGGACTATCAAGTACTTTGATGCTGTTCTGACAGAACCAGACGGAAAGGCAAGCTTGAGCAAAAACGTAGTATGTCTCCACGAGCAGGACAATGGAATTGGATGGAAGCACACCAACTTCAGAACCAGCAGAGCCGTTGTCACACGGCTTCGAGAACTAGTCGTACAGTTCATCATCACTCTAGCCAACTATGAGTATATCTTCGCTTACAAGCTGGACCAAGCGGGCGGGATTACCGTGGAGACGAGAGCGACTGGCATCGTCAGCGTAGTCAACATCGACCCAGGAAAGACCAGTCCTTGGGGAAATGTGGTATCGGCCGGCGCTCTGGCTCAAAACCATCAACACCTGTTTTGTATTCGTATCGATCCTGCGATTGATGGATTGAACAACACTATTGTGGCAGAAGAGAGTCTTCCGATGCCAATGTCGAAAGAGATCAATCCATATGGCAGCGGCTACGAGGTAAGCTCAATAAATACAACCGAACCTCAGAGACGCTCGCTAACTTAACACCTAGGTCAGACAAACACCCATCAAAACCTCACAGTACCTTGACGCCTCACCATGGACGAACATGACAGTCAAAATGACGAATCCTTCGAAATTGAATCCAGTGTCCGGAAAGCCTGTAGCGTACAAATTCATTCCATCTGCATCACAATTACTACTCGCACATCCAGACTCGATCATGGCCAAGAGAGCGCAATTCGCGACCCATCACGTCTGGGTGACCAAGTATAAGGATGGAGAGTTGTGGGCAGGAGGAGAGTTCACCAATCAAAGTCAAAAGGAGATTGACGGTGTTTCCGACGCAGTTGCCAGAAATGAGAACACTGAGAACGACGATGTGGTTGTCTGGAATGTCTTCGGGTTGACGGCAAGTCTCCTTTCGACTTTTCTTGACCAAAGCTAACTAGCTTCTAGCACAATCCCAGAGTTGAGGACTGGCCTGTCATGTAAGTGTTCCGCGAACTAATCAAATGGAATTCTGCTGATCTGTTATAGGCCCGTCGAAATCCACCAACTTCATCTTCGCCCCGCAGACTTCTTCTCGGCGAACCCTGCGATCGACGTTCCGGGTTCGAAAAATACTGCTTCAGTACTTGCTCCCGCTGGTTCTTGCTGTGAGAGTGGTTCTGTTCAAGAAGCTCCGGCATCGCATATGCAGGGCACTGGGCCGGATTTTGATCCGAAGAGCAAGTTATGAACAGATGAATCTGGCTACGACAAACGTCTCTCAAGTCCATGAATTTGTGCATTTCATAAAATTGCTATTTTTCACGCAACCAATTGGCGGAGTTTTCCCATACCACATACGATTTAGCATAGCATCGAATATGAACGCATCAAAATAAGAAGCAGCATATTTCCTAGTTCCGCAACGCAACACGAGGTTCTCGGAATATCTCGAAAGTTATACAGTGCATGTACAAGAAGGAGCTACAATCTCCGCCTCTGACTCCATAGACCTCCGCACCTTGTCTTGGTTGGGCACTCGGAAGTAAGCGACGCAGTCCATACCCCTCATCTGATCTCCCATCTCGCATCTCGCACAACCTTGTCCAACCGAGAAATGGATATATGCATGTCATTTGTTCACCCCTGCAGGTATGAAGGGTATGGATGCACCTAACGAGGCCCGGTTGAAGTCCCTTCCTTCCCGTTGCCTAAGTTCAATACGAGGTAAGCAATTCTTTAAGCGAGTGCTGCAAGTTGTCCTACGCTGAACCCCTCAATCCTTTCCGTTCAAGTGGATGATGGGAGCACAAATTGTCGTCTGATTTGCTACTTCCAGTGAACAACGCTATCGGATTCGTGGAGGGTTGAAGTGATGTGGACCTGAATATCGATTCGTGGTTTTCGATCGTCCAGATTGATGCAGGGTATGGTCTTTTTATAGCATGTATCCGGCTTGGATGTATTCATTCCCTCAGAGCTTGTTTCCTGTGAAATAAAGAAAGGTAGACTTAGGGGTCTAATGATCCGGGGTAAGTTCTATAAAGTACTTTGTTTCTGCTTGGGATGGAATAGAGTAAATGAAGTTCTCTACACTTAGCAAGTCAAGATCGAATACTTTGAACACAATGGCACCTTTACAACTCCTCAAGAGCATCAGCTTCCTTCTCAGGTGAGGATGTAGAATTTCAAATACAATACCCAACTCCACTAACCTGTCCCTCTTTTCAAGCGTGCTCCCATCCACCATATACGCCCTCGATATCGAACTCCAAGCCCACCCCACCCAAACAATCACCTCTGTAATCTCCTGCCCAACAAAGACAACCACCACAGACCTCGCCTCCTGTCCGGCTCCCACACCCTGGCCCTGCCCATCGCCAGATTGCATTTACCTCTCCTCTCTTACCATCCCCTGCGGTTGTCCCACCAAGATAGCCGTCTCCTCCGTTTACACGCCCTGTCCCAAGGGCTGCAATGGGGCATGCGGCACGCAGTATGTGACTGCGACAGAGACCGGCTGCTCAACTACATCGACTGGTACAAGCAAATCGACATCAACGTTGAAGTCAAAGTCGAAGTCAAGCTCGATCTCAAACTCCACTCCAACACCAACAATACTACCACCTCTTCCGCCCTATACACCAACCACAACATACACGCTAATCCCACCGACCACCACCGCATTCCCACAGCCAGATTACTGCGCTACGATCACAGCTTCCGAGGGCCCAGCATGTTGGACAGCAGGATGTCCCGCGACGTATAGTCGGTGTGCCAGGGCGAGTGATGTGACGCTGAGTTGTGGATGTGAGACGATCAAGACGGTGACGAGCTGTTTGAGGACTTGTGATGGGGGGTGTTGGACTAATTGGGCTGTGAGTGATTATTCTTCGTTTCTTTATTGGTGATTTCTTGCTATATTTCCTTTCTTTTCGGATGGAGGGAGAGAAGAGAAGAAAAGGGTTTTGGGAGTTGATGAGATGATTTATCGGGAGTGGAAGTATGCTGACTGGGTGTTATATGCAGACGAAATATTTACCGTGTCCGATGACGCCGTCGGTGAGCTGGGTGACGAGAACGGGTGGTATGTTGACGGTGCCGACTTTGGGTTGAGGTAGCTTGAGTCCTGGAAGTACAGGGGACGAAGGAAGGGGAAGACAGCAGTTTTCAATTTAATTATACTTATCAAGCGCGGCTGAAGAGCAAATCAAGGTATATGTTTAGCTAAAATATGCTCAGCTGTAGTCGGAGCATTCGAGCTTATATGGACTGTTTCTCATCCTGTCTTCCACGTCCATTAAGTCACTGTCGTAAATCATGGACATGAATCTCATGTAGTCTCTTTCTTATTGTTCCTTCATCAATGAACAGAAGCCCTGCCCATCGTTCGTCATGTCATACTTTATGCATACCAGTACCCTAAGCGAGGGTTCAACTTCTCTGTCCCTGGAGTCAACAAACATATCTATTGTAAGAGCTGATTATCACGCTTCTCCAGTACTTTCACCACTTTCTGCGTACCACCATGGTATGCATTTCACGCTCGGCGCCTGCTTGATCTACCAGACTGCATGTGATTGCTCCCCCCGCAGTAATGAGGCACATCTGGCTCGACTCGAATTTCGAGGGCTGCCCGTAAAAAGGGATGTATGCTGAGAGAAAGGCGCAGCTGAAAAATCGAGGAATAAGATAATTGATGGGCAAAAAAAAGTCAATCTTCCTGTGTTGAGTTGAATGTACTCGAACGGACGTCTAGGAAGAATGTTGATCCTGACAGCTCTACTAGCTGTGGAGTGTTTAATGGTTGATCGCTAATGGGAGCGCTGTCAGAAATGGCCTAGGCTGTTTCTCAAAAAATCTCCGATGCAGACTGATAAGCATTGGCGGCTCGGGAAGGAAAGCGTCAAATCATCACATCATGATCTCACCATGCAGTGCAATGCGGGGATGAAACAGGAGGGAGAAACAAGAAGGTGTGTTGCAGTGATGTGGTTCCTGATCAATCTAGCTAGGTATTGAATGTACAAATTTCCAGGTCAGGTAATCCCATTCCCAAGCAGGCCGCTTGCCGCCCAGTAAACGTAGGACCAACCAGTGAACACCAAGGTCTGATTGATCGATTGAGTGGCCTTTTCCAGCGCCGGATCGGATCAGACCGTTATGCAAGTTTGCTTATGAGGGGAGTGCGACGTGAATGGAAGGGAAGGTGGTTACAGTGAAAGGTAGTTGGTGCTGGTGGTGAAGGTGATATGCTGCAATGCGTAAACGCTCAATGCTTGCTGTGCTGGGTGATTATCGAAAAAGGAAAAGGGGTCGCTGTCCAGAGCGAACTGAAGCTTTAATGCCTGCCCAACCTGTGCATTTCAATAAATGAGATGATGCAATTGGTTTGGCTACACTCAGATTCCTGGTCTGACTTCAAGAGGAAGTGTGAGGACCATTTTCGCACCATGCTCAGGCTCTGATACGAGTATCGATTCCTCCCATTAATGGTGGCTTGCCTGGGTCCGGTTGAAGCTCAGTTCGACGGGCGGATGGCGGCGCAACAGGAGATGGTGGTGGTGGGTCATCCTGGGCGTATTCATCATCGTACTCATCCTCATAATATTCCTCGCTCTGCGTGCCCTGACTATGGCTTTGATTCATGGCAGCTGGTTGCTGGTGTTGTGCTTGTCGATCTTGCGGTGCAGCAGACGTTTTCGCTGCGGCCTTGTTTCCCTTCTTCCCTTTTCTTCCCTTCATCTTCGCCTTCTCCAACAATCTCCTCCTCTCCGCTTCCTGCTTCCGAACACGCCTATCCTTGATTTCGTACTGTTTGATCAGAGCCTCGGGTGGTGCACCGAAGATACGCTCATATTCGCAGAATTCGCAAATCCAGATATCTTGTGGTGCTGGAGGATGGTGGAAGTTCCGGAATTCTTGTTGCTGACGGCGTTGGCGTGCTGCAATCAGATACTCCTTGCCTGTTCGGCGCCGGTTCTTCTTCTTTGGTTCTTGAGCTGGTGCTTGCTTTCCAGTGTTGGCCGCATGGTGTGCCGGGCCCCTCGCTTGAGGGACCGGGTTGGGATTATGGGTGGCTGGCAAGTTGGGACTTGTTTGAGTTCCATGCGTGCTCATTCGGGTGGCTGATGGAGCTTGGTGCATTGTAGCAGAACTCGGACCAGGCCACGCAACTGTACCAGGGACTTGAGAATCACAGGTGAAAGTGAACTGGGCGGAGGCTGGGCTGGCCTTCTTCGAGGCTTGTTGCTCCAAGAGACTGACGTTTTCTTGACCTCTGGCAGGAGTGATTGGACCTTTCTCTGCGTTTGCATTGGCAATTGATCTAGAAATGATTCCTGGAGATTCGGCTTGCAATTTTGTTAGCGAAGTGAAATTCTGATTCACCGTTATTGCGCTTACTTGAAGGTGACCACTGAGGTTGTCTTTGTTTGGCCGTTCGTCCGTTGCCCCAGTTGCTCGAGGTATCGGATAAGGTTCTCAGAGGGCTCCTTCCATTTCTCACTCGACCGTACCTTCCCCTTCCAGGACCCGAAATTCCCTGACCACTAACTGAACTCTGATAAGCTCCAATACCGACGTCTTCCCCTAGATCCTCTGGTCCAACTGCACCAGCAATATCACTTGCAAGATGAACTCCATTCAAATTCGAGTCTCCTGGAGTTGGGATCTTTCTCTTTTTCTTGTTGTTCGTATTTTCAAAGGAGTCATAGCCATCCGCTGAAGAAGCTGCCGAGCCTGGAGGGTGAGGTTTGGGATGCTTAGAGTCTGGTTTCTGAACGTAGCGAAATGATCTACCAGTGTCGTCCGCTGAATGCCTCGAATAGATCCGACTGCGATACGCAGCCTCATCATCATCACTATCTAACTCTTCCACATGCCGTCTCGAGATGTAATTACGCTCAATCTCGTCTGCTCTCTCCCGCTCGCTCGGATGCTGCGATTCTACTAATCCATTCGCTCCAGACTCTTCCCGGGGATTGTACGGATGGTAGAATAGGGGTGTGGTGGTCTTAGGAGCCGGGGGATACTTGATCGTTTCGGCGACATCTGGAGAAAGTCTTTCACGTAGACGACGTTTGGGTAGAGGTCGAATAGGACGATCGGGGTAAGGAGAACTTGCATCTGGAGACATGTCTCGTGGTGATTCGGGGGAGTAGCCTAGAATGGGTTGGAAGCAACTGATCAGCCAATGAAAAGTGCAAGTATTATCAGGCAGCATTCTCTGGGGATCTAAAAGATATATATGGTTGTTGAAAGAAGTAGGTGGCGGATAGGGGGACAAGGAGCCCGACGGCGAAATGCAGCATACCCATCACAGACGCAGACATGGCAGGTGTTCCTGCCAGCAAGTCTTTTCCCTTCACTCCCGCAAAGCTTTCCAGTCTCTTCGGGTCCGGTCGGTCGGAAATGGGCAAATCCAAAGAAAAATCCAACGTGGTAATTCTCGAGACTCTCCTATTGCTGTGGAAGCCAATCAGCCAAAATCCCCTGCTCACCAGTCCTTCGTTCTAGATGGAAAGTTGCAGGTGCTCCCTCCAAGAAGCCTTGGGAAGGGCAGACCAAATTCCGTGTACAGGTCCGGAGGGTTGGACAGGATATGCTGTGGAGGATTCGTACCTCTAATCCGAGTGTTGAAGACACCGGTTCTCAGAAGAGCAACCAAAACGCACCGGGTATCACAAAAGAGTAGCCAAAGAATGTTCAGAAGGACGCCGTCAATGGAAGTGAAGCACGCCCGCAATAGCAAGCCGACCAGTGTTGGTAGCAATGAGAGGTGGTTTGGATTCGATTCGGTGGAATAGGGTCTGTACTCGTTTGGTCACTGAAGATGAGGTGGATGGATCTGGTGTGTGCTTAACCTGGTCTCCACCCAGTATTGCCCTGTCCGGAGTCATCCAATCAGAACATTGCTTGGCAGAGTGCATTAATAACGCGCGAGAAGGTAAAGCAGCCTCGCAGTGAAAACAAGAGCAGCACCAGATAGAGATGCGTTCTAATGATCGTTCTTCAATTCCATACTCGACCAGGTCTCTTTCGGCAGTCGTATGGAGAGGGCCAAGTCTACAGGTAAGCAGCAGATATATCAGAACCTCCAATGTAAGTCAAGCAATGTCCTCTCACGGCCTTAACAGCCTAGAGCGAGTCGCGGTCAATCGGCCTTTGGCGCAGGGCACGTGAACCTATGGCGCTGCTCTGCGCTGGGGGCTGGCACTGCAGCAGCAGAATTTCCATCCGCCGGCCGTCTGATGAAAGTCAAGCTCCCTCCCAAAACCCCCTCCCCTCTTCTCTTCCTCCTCTTCAGAGAGTTCGCCCACTTCACGCACAACAACACATTCGCATCAGCAGTCATGATCATACCAGAGTCTGCAGTCTCTCGTTCTCTGATCGCGCTTTTCCACAAAACTCTTTGAACTAAGCAGCTCTTTCGAAACGCTCTTTCCTGGTGCTGCCCTCGGTGCCCGCGACTGAGCTCGCTCACTTGCTTGCTTTGATCTTCAACTCTGTCCACCATCAGCGTCCACGCCCTATTAGACGTGGCAATTGAGCATCGGAATACAAATCGTCGAGCAAATTCTACGTCTGCGAGTTGGTCCATTGCAGCAATGGACACTGCCAGACGATCCTCGAGAGCTGCTCGAGCCAGTCAACCTCTACCCTCGACGTCACAACACTCCTCAGCTTCTTCGAACTCATCTGGCCGCGCAGAGAGATCCACTCGATCACATAACAAAGCGGAATCGCCGCGAAAATCTACGCCCTCGGGCTCATTGTCATCAGAACCTCTTGACGACAATGTTGGGGCCGCCGTCGAGGATTCTATCCAAACACGTCGAAAGCGCGGTCGGGGCGATGAACAGCCCAGGTCCACAAAGGCGCAAACTATACAGCCCGAGGTCATAAATGGTGTGGAAGAGGTGGGAGAAGACGATGAAGCCGTTCGTTGTATTTGTGGCTTCGACGAATATCCAGGCCCACCTCAAATCGTCGACGAAGATAACAAAAGTGGCATAAAGGAAGGCATAGAAGAACCCATCATTACGCCGGCAGATGTCACAGAGGATCTGGCGGGCTTCTTTCTACAATGCGACATGTGCAAAGTCTGGCAGCATGGTGGCTGCGTGGGGATCATGAACGAAGATACAAGTCCTGAGGAGTACTTCTGCGAAGAGTGTCGAAAGGACCTACATAAAATATTTACTGCCTCCAATGGGTAAGTGACGATCCAATTGTTGCGACCTCTCAATTCCTTCTTCATGCATCCGACTTGTCCATCAGCCGCCGACGCGACAACGTGGCGCAGATCAGTCTCACAAGGCTGGCATCCTTCAGATGCCATCAATTCCAACAATGAACTCTGCTTCATATATAACTTTCAAAAAGTCACTAACGTAATGGAACACAGGCAGCGCTATTCACATTACCTTCCTCTCTACCAAACCATATCCCGAACGACTTCTCGAGCAGCATCCTTTTCCAAGGATGGCACACGATCTCCTCGAGGGAGCAAAAGTGGCCGACCATCCTCCAGTCTCCAAAGCAATGCGAAGAGGAGATCGACCATGAACAGCCGAGACGCTGCATATGACGAGGCAGCGGAGCTGCAACGAGCCATCGAGGCCAGTAAAGGAGAGAAGAGTGGTGAGAGTACTGACGGCGGGACGACAAGACGTGGAAAACGTGGACGGAGCGAAAGCGAAGAGTAAGCAGTCGTATATCTTATCAAGGGCTTGATACTGACATGTTCAGGAAACCCGATGGGCCCAAACGGCAACGAACAGCATCAGCCTCGCCCTCACCGTCGCCTAATCGCGAGTTGCAAACAGTCGAGTCGCAAGCGGATTCTGACGACGGCACTAACGGGAAAACGACTGGTGCAAAGAAGATTCGGGGCGCTGCAGCGCGCAATCATAGGGAGAAGGAATTGAGAGAGGAAAGAGAGAGGTCCAGGCTGGAGGCAGCCAACAAGCGCAAAGGCCGCGCCGAGCGTCGTAGAGTCGAAGGTTAGTTTTTTCTGCTTGGTTGCGATCTAGGTATACTGACAGTCAATCAAGACTCTGAACCTACAGAAGAACTTCCACCTCCGAGCAAGATCTTGGTGGCTAAAAGTACGGAGGTTGCACCACAGCCTCTAGATCCACCACCATCATCTCAACCTGCTGCTCCTGACACTCCTCCTCCGAATCCACCTCCGACTTCGCATAAAAAAGGCGGCAGGCCGCCAAATGCTCGGAAAGGAAAACTGGGTAAGAACCAGTATACAAAAGATCGAGATGCCCCGGAAACGGATGACCGGTCTCAAAATCGATCGCAATCTCGAGATGTATCGAAAGCGGATGAAACTGGCCATACCGCGCCAAATAAGACTTCTACCCACGAGGGCAAGACTGGAAGATCGAAAGGGCTCAGCAGTAAGGTTAGCATGACAGATATGAAAAAGCGAGTTACTGCGATTCTCGCTTTTATCTCTCAGACCGAATACGAACTAGGGGATTCAATGTCGCCTACGACTGGAGATGCGACGGAGAAGATGATACGAGGCCTGGCAGATGGTCTGCCGATGATTAAAGTCAACGGTGAAAGCGGTAATAGTTCAAAAGACGGCGAAAGTGGAGAGGCAACATTCACGCGGGATTTCAAAGACCTTTCCTGTAAGGAGATGATTGTTGAACTAACGAAGCAATTGCTCAAATGGCAAGATGAATTTGCATAACGATTTTGGTGTTTAATAGGAGGATTCATAGGCATGAGGAGTCGGTTCATATGGGAATACGGCAGACAGGCGCATGGGACAAATATTGGGAAATGATACCCCTCCACATTCCATGATGGCAGGTATCCCTAGACGGTATCTAGGACAAAGTACTCCCCAGTACTAAGTGTATAATAAGTGACACTGCGTCAACGCAAGTTTTATCTCGCTCTACAAGCTTTCTGCTGTCTCCTCGCGACTTGTATTCCCGTACTTCGTTGTCAAGCATATAACGCCAGGAAACGGTCCCACGAAGTCTCTGACTCCTGTATCAATATATTCTCTGAAGACTTTCGGCCCCAAGCCAAAGCAAACAGCCTCTCCAATCAACTTCTCGGCTAACAGGAGCGAGTTCAAAACAAAGCGAGAGCGTCTCGGCAATTCGCCCCTAAAACCGGCCTTCCCAGAGAAACCATTCCCTTCCACATCCAGTGTTTTGCTCGGATCTCCCAAGTCTACACGCCCTGGAAAGTATCCTCAGTGCTTCGGAGCATTGTCGATTCACTCGTAAGATTCCAGAACCAGAAGTTTTGCTGCGTCCCCATCACTCAACAAGAACACCCACCCAAGCATACAAGTATTTCGGTCCCCACCTAGTGAGCAGAGACTGCTGCATGTTCAACGGATCGAGCCATTCAGATAGTGAGCCTATCTCATAGTTGGCTTCGTCATGTATCTTATTTTGAATCTGGGTGGCGCTGATATGACAGGACAGCATGGGCCAAATAGCTTAACGAGGCAGGACAGGAATCCATACGGGTCACTTCCGTTCTAAGCATTTTGCAAGCATGGTCTCAAGACAAACCAGGAATGGGATGATCAAGCCAATCCTTGAGCACCAAAAGGAGACAGCTAGAATCTTGGGGTGATGTTTAGCAAAATAAGTTCGTCTATATCATTCCTTTTGATTTCAAACATCATATTGAGTTATTTTTGTCTATCTTTTACTCTCTATGCTGGATTATACCCTTTGCTCTCTTCCGTACAATTCAAGCCGCCCAATAGAGATTGATCTAGATTCCTGCATGTAACTAGGTTTGCACCACTACTCGCATGAGAGTCAATACATGTTCCTCCAATAATGCGAGAGGGGAGATGGTGAAGCAGACTGGTGTAGCAACACAGACGTAGGAAAACCCCTTCAGAAACACATACCTTATTGTCCTAATATCAACATTTTCAGCTACGATATTCGAGCACGTCTCATTACTGGAGCAGACAAGATGAGCCACAATAGGAGCAAAGACCCTGTTTGTGCGGCCTCTGATATTCCTGAATGTAACGTCCTGGATGTTCAATTTTGACTTGTTACGGTCAATATAGCTCTACTTGTGTGTAGAAAGGCTACTTACCGGATGCTCAAAACAAAGCGTCTCGTTGTCCTGTCCATAGCACTGAGTGATAGTGAGACCGTAGTCGACATTATCGAGCCACATTCCATCGTATGTCACGTTGCGGACAAGACCACGTCCGCCGCCTCCACTGAGAGCAGCGGATTTCTCGGAATAGGAGTCTGGCCAGACTTTGATGCGAGCTCCTTCTGAAGAGTTGTACATGTTGACGTTCGTTACGAGGATGTTCTCGACGTAGCTTCCATGATGGTTAGAATTGCTTTGATGGAAAGAACGATATATCTGGCTGTTGCGGGCTTACTCGACGCGTTCCGGATATTGACCCAGACTTCCAACGGAGATACCATGAGTACCGTTGCAGCTTAAGTTCCGGACGATGATATTGGTGCTGTTGGGCTTAAAGCTGACGCAATCTAGAAATCTTCATTTAGTCATGTCGCATGAAATTCAAAAGCATGGACCTACCATCCCCGTTGGTGATTGTAGAATTCTGGATGATGATACCAGTTGAGCGGTACGTATCCCAGCCATCAGTATTCTTCTCAAAATTCTGGTTGTTGGAAACAGAATATAGACGCATGTCCGTATACACAACATCGCTTGAGTTTGCGATGATGTTGTGCCAGAACGGCGATGCCGTGAGGCTCAGGTCGGAGATGGAGCCACCTTCCAGACCTACAGTTGCAAACAGAATGGGTCGGTTGGTGCTCTTCTTCGCAGCGAAAGCGTTCCACCAAGTTTGACCATTGCCGTGGATAGTCCCACCGCCGTAGACATTGACGTCCTTACCACCGAGAAGGAAGTAACTGGTGGCGTTCTGAAAGACAAGGCGGAAGGAGTTTTTCTGCCAGTATTCTGTGTCGTTCGTGAAAGATACGCTGCCCTGAATGTCTAAATCGACGGCCGAGAGATAGGTGAGGTTTAGTGGAGTGCCGATGACATAGGATGATTTCTCGAGGAAGATGACATGGCCACCGTTGTTACACTCCTCGATGGCTTCGAGGATGTATTTCGAGTCGTCAGAAACTAAATCATTGTGGCTGTTGACCAGGCAAGTTTTGTTCCTTGTTGGGGAACTCTGTGCCGTAACAGGACGGGATGATCTGAGATTTGCGAAGACAGGGTATTGAGAAACGTCCTGTGCGAGAGTACATAGCGGAGCTGCTATTGACAGCAGGAGAAGACTTGACAAGACCATTGTGAGAGCTGACAATGAATTACAAGGCACGAAAGTCGAACTGACTTACCTCTTTATATTCTTTATATACTCCTCTCTCCATATACTTCCCTTTCCGTATGGATCTCCGGCTCCCGGTTTAGATCTCGGAAGGACTGTCAAACATCCCATCTTACTTCGGGATAGCAAGAGCGACAGGCTCACCGACACATTGGGTCTCATACGCTATCTTGAGCCTCACTGCACTGCAATACCTTCGTCGCCACTGGTAAGAATAACGGCCGGAAAAACTATGAAGCACGAAAAGAAGAAGAGTGGGGGAACAATTGCAAAGTTCAAGCAGGAAAGTTCGGATAACATGCGGGGTTGCGGGGGTAAACATGGGGATCGATACTGGAAAAGTGAGAAGTGGACCGGAAAAGATAGTTCTTGGGATTGAGATCAGGTTCAAGATCTCAGATGAGTTTGTGAATTTTCCGTCGTCTTTTAATTCGTCCCATTTAACGTGAAATGCATCCACTAGGAAATACCAAGACGGGAAAATACGATTCTTGGGGAATTGGATGCGAGGATGGGGGAGCTTGGCGCACGAGTCATGGGTATATGTGGTGAGATTACCTTGATATCGGGTCTGGGAGTTAGTAATCAAGGAACTAAGTATAGATAGGTTGATCGCATGTGGCGATATTGTTTATATATATAATGACTGGATCTTCACTTATGATCCCAGAATGAGAACGGTTGAGGCAGGCATTGGAATAAAGGCACGCAATAAGCAGTCAAATACATACCATATATTACGAATGAGTCGAGCAGCTGTAGTCTTAGGAATGACATCTTGTTACAGTCTGGGCTCTCAGCTGAAAAGCCTTGATCAATCGGGATAATGGTACTCTTGATGTTTGACACAAGTCCCATTCTAGAGTTTGCTTGCTCTTACCTGCATAAGATGGGATTAGGATTCATGTTTGAAGAAGCGTTGGAAGTTCGGTAGTATTTAGATCGAATGACTTCCCTAGAACTCTCTATCTCTCTCTCTCCGATCAGACATCCGGATTGAGTTGGATGGTCATCTTTGCCATTCATTCCAGCTGCTTGTCTTGCCAGCCAGGCCCCAAGTGCGGCGACTTCAGAACCTGTGCTTATTCAAGATCACATTGTTATTTTGGCCGAGTAAAATCCGGCGATCCCCAGCGCCTCTAAAGATTCCTGGGGATTGGTTCGCAAGACTCTTTGTACTATGTCCCTTCATGTCCCTGCGGAGAGATCAGAATTGGCCGCGGATTTATGGCTTTGTTTTGTAGCTCGCTTAAGCCGGTAGGGGTTGGCGAGATGTTTGTTGCTACCCACGAGTCCCGTAAATGCTTGAGTGCTTCAAGGTGGCCAATTCTAAACAGACCACTTAAAGCAGCTTAATTATCAATGGAGTGCTTCTTGGCTTTTAGGACGTCATCCGTCATCGTCGATGTGATCCTTCGAAATGTGATCTGACCTGGTAAGGAACAAGAGCCTTTTTGAGATCTTACTGGGATTCTTTTAGCCCACCTCAAAGCTTCCAACAAGCCTCTTTAATTACGATTGGCTTTTGCTCTTCAGTATAAGGCTACTACATACTTTTTTAGCCAATCTTTCACTCTTTACATATCCTTAAGACGCTGCGTAGCTGCCAGCGGCCAACGACTTTGCACGACCTGCTTTCGCGATTGGAGCGATGGAGGTCTTGGGACTAGTGTTCCAGAAGCTAGGTCTAGCGACGGGCTGTAGTTTGTGGGAGGAGTCCTGGTGAGACTTATGGTATTGTTTCATTGTGTTTTCTTCTTTGGTACGCATTCGAGGAAGAGGAGAAGGTTTGTTGTTGAGTGGCCGGGAGTACTCAATCCAGTTTGCCAGTCTGAATCCTCTCAGAATATCTTTCGCATTCTTCTGTAGTCCGGGAATAGATCGAGTAATGCCGGATCGCCCAGTTGCGGCTGTTAAGTAGCCGTTCCTCGTCCCAGCCCAATTGCGAAACACGAAAGTTCGTCATTTTCGCATCTACAAGCAAAAAAACACCAGTAACAATCTTCTTGTCCTCATCAGTCCAGGCCTACCTCTGTGCAGCATCAAGCCTGATTAGCCAACGCAATCTAGGAAGTTGTTAATCGTCGATGCTATCAAGATCACCTGGTACCTCAGCCTCATTGCAGTCGGGCTTCCAGTGTACAGTACGGGCCGCCCTGGATCGTCCTGTATTAATGTGCTGAACGACATATCGTTGAAGTCCAAGACAATTGGATATTGAACAGACTCTTCCCAATCATGCGCAACAGCTGATTCATCCATGTCCGACGGGCTGTTAGACATCGGAAACCTGGAGCCGCGTTGTGATCCTCTAGCAGATTGAATCTCTTACCGAATTCAAGCCATACACAAATCACGTCTCCTTGAGATGCTCGACATAAGTTGGTGGTGCTCCACAGGTCTAAGCCTCTATGCTGGTGTATTTGTATGGAAACCCAGATATTCAAGTGGAAGAACCTAACAGGTAGAGAATCACGAAGCGCCGAAGTGGAGATAGAGATGGTAAACAAATCACGATTGTTGTATTCCGATTTCCTGAAAAGGTTGTAAAGAAAGTGTAGTGATACAGTACACAATAAAAAGCAGTCTGTATTGCTCGCAATCAGATATCCAGCCCAGTCCCATACAGCCCATATGTTAACTCCTCCTACCAATCAACTATCAACCTTGACTCCTCTCCCATGCCATCATTTCGTACTTTTGCACAGTTCGTCATTCCTTTACTCAACCTCCTTCTTCTCTACCACAGCATCCTCATATTGAGGAGGTGGGCCCTGAGCCTCGAGGAAACCCTTCGATTCATCCTCAGACTCCTCATCAGCCTCCTCCTGCTTGACTTCCGCATACCTGGTCTTGTTTTGTCCACGACGGAAGAGCATACGCCATGTAAACACGACGATGTGTCCAACCACCATGCCGATAAGGCTAGCAGTGATGCCAACCATAACGCCGATGAGAACTGGCACCAAGACATGGAAGACGATTCCACGGATGAATCGGGCGAGACTGCCGTGTCTGTGGTGATGGCGCCATGGGCGGTGAGATCCATGGGGACGAGGACGGCCGTGGCCGGGATGCTTATTGTGTGGGTGTTTGTTGTGGTGAGGCTTTGGTACGAAGACGGGTCTGACTTCTGGAGTTGGACGCTTAGATCCGCAACCCTTTTTCAAAGCTGCCAGACGGTCTGCGACAATGGCACGCCATTTGCAGAGAAGAGTTGTGCATTCGCGGTCGTCATCGGTAGGGTTGGAGAGGCTGGCTGGGGCGGTGATTCCGCTATTTCCAAGCATCAGCTTTCCGGAGGGTGTCTCAAGGAGTTGCAAGTCGATGGCGGGGAGGCCCTTGATGAACTTGTCGGCCACTTCGACGATCTCCAGATGGACTGCTACGAGATCTAGTTGATCCTGTGGTGAAGATGCTTTACGACTGATGCCGAGGGAGTAGCCTAGCTTGGGGTTCGAGGCATATTGCCAGGTATCATCCGAAGTCTTGATCATTTGCGACGCAGTAAGAGGTTCCATGAAGCTCTGAGATGTGGGATCGATGGGATAGATTTGAAGTCCGTTCAAGAGGAGTTGGTCGGCACCATTTTGGTGGGATAGACTGAAGTTGAGCTGAAGAATGGATTCAGCTTGCACTGAGCTTGTCTTGCCATCGAAATTCGTCATAACAGGGCAGCCAGGGCAGTTAATCTCCATAACTCGTCCTTCCATTCCAACTGCATCTTCGAATGGGAGTGTCTTGATGATATCGGTATCTGCTGAGGAGATCTCGGGAGGGATAAGGAATCCTTGGGAGAGGCTGGCCAGAGCCGCCACGGCTCCTAGCTGAGCGAAATGCATGATTGTGTTGATCGATACGTGTTGCTCTGACTAGAATTTAGAAGCGTGTACGTGTTGTTGGGAAATATGTTGGAGTTGTTGTTAAGTTACAAGACCAGCTTGAAGATGAAAGGAAGAGGAGAGGAGTCGTAAGATGGTCAGGAATCGAGATACGATGGTTCCGAAACAAACGCCCCTCAAACTAGCTTGGCATGTCTGGGCGCGACGTTGATTGGCTGTTTCGAGTTCGAGTCCATCCACAGCAAGCGAGTACAGCAGGTGGGGACAGCCCGAAGCGCAAGATCGGTGTCGGGCACCAAATCTAGAAGATACCGACCCTACCTATCTAAGTACCGGGCCGGTAGGACATCACCCCTCTATTTAGAGCTCATCCCCTGTGCAACATGGTAACGCAGGTAGGTATCAAATTTGACTTAGTCTCAGAGCTGCACTTGTGTTTACTTCGTATTTGGTTTCTTTCATTCCAAACTGTTTCACTTCGCCATTTTCTCATCTGCAGGTGGGTGTTGTGCCGCTGAAAGGTCTGAAGCTCAAGCCCAAGCCCAAACCCAATCAGTGAGAAACGACCCCCACATTTCCAGGAAAGAAGGGCCCTCAGAAAATGGAGCTGATCGCCACCGGACGTCATTTTGCTTGAACTTAGTCAACTCCATAGCGTCCATCCCAGCTGCTGTCAAAACACAAAGATTTCTCTTTCACCGTTCCAATTCGATTCCAAGAAGAATCAACCAACCATTTCGTTAAGAATAATTCGTTGCTTGTCCTTTGTATCTCGTCAATTGAATTTGCGAGCCCTTCCATTTTCTCTTTGCCAGCGTCTTTTCCCTGCTCGTTGCAGAGCTCAACAAGCTTCAATATGTTCCGTTCACAACTTCTCCGCCAGACAGCTCGCGCTGTACGAGCTTCAGCAGCTTTCCCACAACCGATTGCCTCGAGGACACTCCCAGCAATCTCCTCTCAAAGGTCCATTCACAATACTACTTCCCTTCGACAGGAGGAGAAGAAGCCGGGAGAGGAACATGAGGGTCAATTCGCCCGAACTGATCCAACTGTTGAGGTAGAGTATCCAGATGAGGGAGACCTTCCTTCAAGTACTCCCGTGCAGGGCAGAGGTGGTATGCATTTCAGACGTACGCTACCTTCTTTCTCGCTGGAAGGGAGAGTCGGTGTGGTGACTGGCGGTGCTCGTGGTTTGGGTCTGGTAATGAGTCAAGCTATGGTTATCAGTGGTGCAGATGTGGCTATTGTGGATTTAAACAGTATGCTTTCTATTTCCGTGTGAGGAAACTCTACTAAGACTTCGACAGAGGAGGAGGCACAGAAGCAAGCAGAGCAATTGGTAGCAGCTTTCGTAAAGGAGAACCCAGGAGCAGATAAGTATGTCAATCTCCATTCCTTCAACCAGGCCAATATTAACAAACATATCAGAGTTCCCAAAGTCACTGCCCATTACGCCGATGTATCGTCCCAAGAATCCGTCGAAGCCGCCATTGCCGAGATCATCTCTGAGCATGGCAAGATCGACAATCTGGTCACATCTGCAGGATTCACAGAGAACTTCGAGGCAATCAACTACCCAATTGAGCGAGTACGAAAGCTGTGGGGTGTCAACGTGGATGGAACATACTTGTTTGCTATCGCCGTCGCGAAGCACTTGATGGAGAGAAAGGCGCCGGGAAGCATGGTCTTCATTGGTAGCATGTCTGGAGCTATTGTCAACGTTCCACAACCGCAGGCACCTTACAATGCTGCGAAGGCGGCTGTTCGACATTTGGCTTCGAGTTTGGCGGTTGAGTGGGCTCATGCTAATATCAGAGTCAACTGCATTTCTCCTGGATATATGCTCACTGCTCTGTAAGTTGCCCGTCTACACTTCAAACACAACATTTCTGACAGTGTTTCAGCACGAAGAAGATCTTGGACGATAACCCAGACCTGAAGAAGCAATGGACTTCTCTCATTCCACAGGGAAAGATGGGCCAGCCAGAAGATCTGATGGGAGCCGTCACCTTTTTATCCTCTGATGCATCTGCATATGTCACAGGTGAGTATCCTCACCCAAATACTGAAATAATTATCTAATAAGGAAAATCAACAGGTGCCGACCTACGTGTCGATGGCGGATACACCATCACGTAAACATTGCGCGAGTACGAGTTGGAGTCAGCGTTGACGTTGATGTTGTCTTCGAGTTCGAGTGGAGCATATAGATATCTGATCGGTTTAAATAGAATCAAGAGCATTGAGCGGCCTTGTAAATTCATGTTGCACCTAATTTGTACTCGATGTGTCCGCGGAGAAGCTACCAATTCCGACTGGCGCAGCAATTCAACCGCAGAAGCGACACAAGTGGCGAAAGTTTCACGAAGAATTGGATGTCGATGAACTCCTTTTTTTTGGTGCTTTGAAGGTGATTTTACAACTACATCCTGAAGACCCCGAATTTCGTAGGCTCGGGTTCATTCTTCCCACCCAATGCAGCCATCAAGCCCAAACCCAGTACACGACGTGTGTGGCTTGGGGGTATTACGCCGTCGTCCTGTTCTTGTCAGTAAGTTGTTCGTAGCAAGGAAGATGTTTGGTACTCACCCATAATCTGGCCGACGAAAACACCGCCTCACTCTCCCTCTCAATCCTCGCTTTGAGCTCTGGATCCACCGCCTTCCCAACTGTCTCCATAACAGCAGTCAACTGCTCCGAGCCCATAACACCAATCTTCGCATTCGGCCACATCCATAAGAAGCGCGGACTGTACGCTCTCCCACACATCCCGTAATTACCCGCTCCGTTACTTGCTCCCACAACAACAGTGAACTTCGGCACATTGGCACAGGCAACAGCAGTCACCAGCTTTGCGCCATTCTTCGCAATACCCTCACGTTCTGCATCTGTGCCGACCATGAAGCCGCTAATGTTCTGTAGGAAGATGAGCGGGATTTGGCGCTGACAGCAGAGCTCTATGAAGTGCGCTCCCTTCAGAGAGGATGTGCTGAATAAGATGCCATTATTGGCTATGATCCCGACCTTATGGCCGTAGATATGCGCAAAGCCTGTGACGAGACTGCTGCCGTAGTCACGCTTGAACTCCGAGAAGACGCTGCCATCTACGATTCTGGCGATGATTTCGTGGATGGGTAATGGCTTGCGGAGGTTGGTGCTCGCGATACCGACAAGTTCTTCTGGGTCGTATAGGGGCTCCTCGTAGGTTGTTGGAGCTGGGAAGGGCTTCTTTGGCCAATTGAGGTTGCTGATTGAGCGTCTGGCGAGAACGAGTGCGTGAGCGTCGTCTACAGCTAAGTAGTCTGCAACGCCGGAGACTGTGGTGTGCATCTTTCCACCTCCTAGGTCTTCCGCACTTACTACCTCTCCTGTAGCAGCTTTGACGAGTGGAGGACCAGCCAGGAAAATGTGACCTTGACCGTCGACGATGATGCTCTCGTCTGACATGGCGGGCATGTAGGCTCCTCCTGCTGTGCAAGGACCCATGACGACTGCTATCTGAGGTATTCCCATAGAGCTCATTCTAGCTTGGTTGAAGAAGATGCGTCCAAAGTGGTCTCTATCTGGAAATACATCTGCTTGGTGGGGCAGATTGGCTCCTCCGGAGTCCACGAGATAGACGCAGCTATGTACTATTAGACCTGTTTCACAGCCGGAATTTGGAACTTACGGAAGGTTGTTTTCTTGGGCAATAGCCTGCGCTCTCAGGTGCTTCTTGATCGTGATAGGATAATATGTTCCTCCCTTGACCGTACTATCATTTGCAACAATCATGCAAGTGACCCCCTCAATAACACCAACACCAGTAATGATTCCACCAGCCGGTATATCCGCTTCGGGGTACATCTCATGGCCTGCCAAAGCCGACAGCTCCAGAAAGGAAGTTCCAGGATCAATCAAAGCTGCAACTCGGTCTCTAGGAAGCATCTTCTTCCTAGCCAGATGCTTCTCCCTCGCTTTGGACGGTCCGCCCTGGTGTATCTTCTTTGTCAACTCCTCCAACTTCCCCATAACTTCTCCCATCTGCCTAGCATTTTCCTTGTATTCCTCAGACGAGGGATCGACGACGGTAGGTAAGACTGATATGGCATTGGCTTGATTCGGTGTGCAGTGCGTTGCAATGCTTCGAGAGCACAATCGGGCTTGGAGGGGAAAGGTTCGTGGAGAGGACCTCGGCATGCGCCTCGAGAGCTTCAATGCCTCTCGTGAGGCTCTGAAAGTAGACATCGTGTACAAAGGAATGTGCCGCAGCTGCAGCAGCAATTTTGAAATGCTACATCAAGTCAAAGAAGTTTGTCCCTTTCAAGTGTCCTGGAAACGTTCAATAGCATCATCGGCTGTCCGCGGGACAAGACCTGGGGGATTCAACAGGGATTAGGGGTCCGGCTTAAGGAAACATGGGGTAATCATGGATCTTGGCTTCCGAGGCGTGCGGCTTAAGAAACAACAATGTAGTAGAGCGCAGAGCAGGTCTCGCAGTCGTCCTTCATTTTCTTCCTTTTCGAAGTATTAAGCAAGATGGCAACAGTAAGGTGTATACGATCATTGGCAACTCGCCCAACATTACAGCTTCGCGTCAAGCCTCAGATACCAGTGTCAGCAATCCAGCATCGGAATGCCTCCTCCAAACACCCGAAAGGCTTCGAAGCACCATCTTCTGCAGACCTAGACGAACTACGAGAACGAGTCCAGGAGTTCACCAGACGAGAAATACCAGAAGAAGTGGCAGCCAGAACAGACAGAACCAATGCCTTCCCAAATGAAATGTGGCAGAAGCTTGGAGATGCGGGGTTCCTCGGAATAACTGCGGATGAAGATGTTGGTGGACTGTCGATGGGATACCAAGCACATTGTGTGGTTATGGAGGAGATATCAAGGGCTTCAGGGTCAATTGGATTGAGTTATGCGGCACATTCCCAGCTATGTGTAAACCAACTTCAGTTGAACGGCAACCCGGAACAAAAGAAGAAGTTCTTGCCCGGCTTGATCGCAGGAACTAGTGTGGGTGCTTTGGCAATGTCGGAGAGTGGAGCAGGAAGCGATGTTGTGAGCATGCGGACGACAGCGAAGGCTGTTGATGGTGGATATGTTCTTAACGGAACTAAGATGTGGATCACCAATGGGCCAGACGCCGATGTTATCGTAGTCTACGCAAAGACGGAGCCAGACAAGGCATCGAAAGGAATCACCGCATTCCTTGTCCAGAAAGATTTTGAGGGCTTCAGCTGCGCCAGGAAGCTAGACAAGATGGGTATGCGTGGAAGTAATACCGGAGAGCTTGTATTTGAGAATGTTTTTGTACCGAAGGAAAACATTCTCGGCGAGGTCAATCGCGGAGTTAAAGTCCTAATGGAGGGTTTAGATTTGGAACGTCTTGTTCTCAGTGCTGGACCACTGGGAATCATGCAGGCTGCCATGGATGTTACCCTTCCTTTCACGCATCAGAGAAAGCAGTTCGGTACTCCAGTTGCCCATAATCAACTTGTGCAAGGCAAGCTTGCGGACATGTACACGAAGCTCCAAGCTTCTCGAGCTTATACCTACGATACGGCTAGGAAGGTCGATGAGATCGGTCAGATTAGAACTCAGGATTGTGCAGGTGCTATTATGTATGCTGCTGAGAGAGCGACTGAGTGCACACTTGATTGTATCCAGTTGTTAGGCGGCATGGGATATGTTGAGGAGATGCCAGCTTCAAGGTTATTGAGAGAGTAAGTCTAGTTCTCTTTCTTCGATGATTGATCCTGACGTCGAAAGTGCCAAATTGTATGAGATAGGTGCAGGAACCACCGAGATCAGAAAGATGGTGATTGGAAGGGTAAGTTTGAATATCACATTCTGCTGTAGGGTTTGCTGACATCACTAGGTATTCAACAAGGAGTACAGTAGCTTCGCGCAGTAGAATGGTCTATGACTAGTCATTTTGGACAGCGGAATATGAGCCCCTCGGTATAGCCAAGTGAGCTGTATCAAGGCATCCGGAAGAAGCCTGCGAGACATGGCGTATTCACGACTAGACAAAATAAAGCAATACGAATAGTAAAGTAGCATTCTTGCGTCCCAAAAATTTCAACTTTACCATCTCACCTGAGTGCATGTTCTGCTATCACTACCTTATAATATTATGTCGACACACTTCCGGCTTCTTCTTTCCTTGGACATCAAAAGGCACACCGGCCTGCTTCGGCAACGAGAGACTTGCTCGATATTGGGCAATCCAGGCCGTGACGTTCGTTCTGATCATTCCTTTCGCATGGGATGCTGCTAAAATCCGCATATAGCTATAATATTTTTATCCCGCTTTCAAGCGATGAATACGGATAGAGGATGGGTTACCCACAGGTTTCTTATATGACGAGGTAAGAGATTGCTGTGAGCATTCGCAGTTGTACTGGCACAGTACAAAAATGTGATTAAGGGAGAAGGGGAAGAACTTTGGATAGGATGTTTTACGCATCCTACAGTAGCTGAAGACGAGAACGGAAGATACATATAGCACAGGACGTCGTGTCTACTGGTTCTCAAAGTCAGGTTTTGGGAAGAGGACATGGTGGAGGCCTCATGTTTGCCATCAATTGTACACATCCAACACTAGTAGTGAGAAGGCCATGATAAGGGAGCTTGAAGCCCAAGATCTGAGAAATGGGTCGATGCGAGGATAGGCAGCTACGAACTGTGCTGCTTCGTCAGGCTGTCATCATTGCCCAACCTGGCAATCGAGAGGCTATGAGGAAGTATACGGAAAGATTGCCAAACGACGAGATCACACAACAGGTTGCTCCCTGAGTGTCCTTTCTGTCGGCTGTTTTGAACTAGAGATTCTGGGGCCTTGGAGATCCACATACGTATTCACAAACAGAGCTGCTTTTGTTGCAACAGTACTCTTGTAGGGAGGATGAGCTAAGCTTGTACCGAGATATGACCCCTATACTGTTCAGATGGGTTTGAACCCTAAAAAGTAGTAGTACGTCTGTCGATATGAACCAACAAATTTGTCAACATAATAGTCATGTTTACTTGTGTTCGTTTTGTTACACCTACTCACGTCAAGGTCCAAAGTCCAATGAGACAGCATTTGCAACACGAGCATCTGTTGATCTAGGAAGATGCCAAGAACCTGATTCCGGTTCATGAGAGTCGCAATTCATTTCTGGGATAGAATATAACCTCACCCCGCGGACGACGCTGCGCTGGCTTGAACATGGTGACCACTTTGGAGATTCTTCAAGATAAAACAGCGTTAACATATCGATCGCTTTACTGCGCTTCATAGTATTTACTGAAAAAAGCCGATGCCCATGGCAATCATGTCATGTGTCCGACTCGGGGCGTATGTTCGGATATTATACATTTACGATTTACTTGATCCTCTCTTCCATGATCAGAAGAGCTCTGCTCCTACCGCATCATTGCTTGTTCATCGTCTCCTCTTATTTCTCGCTGAATGCATACCAACGCCAGAGCAATGCAGCCAGCAGCATCTGTGCGCGCTCAATAGAGGTGTTTACTTCCCGCACAAAGAACTCTCAACAGCAAGGCGCCCAACGCGTAGCTGATAGTGTAAACCATAATCGCTTCAAAACTTTTCCTTCCAAACACCATTTACTCGCCAATATTGTACATGGTCGACAATCAGAGCACCAAAGATGTGCCCCATCACTTCTTTCGCTTGACCTCCTTCTCGTTCCGGTTACTCTTCTCCTTGTCTTGCTTTAGCAATAAGGTGAGCTGGCTCTTGCTTCTGCTCAAGGTATCTGCGATAGGTGCTGCTTTAACGGGCTGGACGGGTCTTTTCGCAAACATATCATCATCCTTCGAATCTTCTGTGGCTCGTCCTTTGCCTTTCGATTCTTTTGTGGAAGCCGCGGGTTTCAAGGGATACTGAGGCGCATCCCCACCAAGTTCGCCTAGTTGTACTTGTCCAGCTGCATCAGCCAACGTCGGAGCCAAGCTAGGAACACCCTTGGAATCATGTTGCACAAGTCGCATGGCATCTATACCAGAAGACTCGGAGGTTCCGACCGATATCGATCGTGGCGACTTAGGTATTCTAGTCGGTGGTCGCTCTGGTTCTGGGTCACTGGCACGCTCCGCCGCTCCTTTGGTGTTTCGTTGTAGACGAGCATTCGCTTCGGCTAAGATGATCCTTTGGAGTTCTAGTTCGTCAAGCTCTTCTGGAGTCAACTCCTCTTTCTCCTCTTCCTCCTGAAGATTTTCGATGCGTTGTAGATGAGAAGATGGCCCAGGTTGTACAGATGGTCCTGCATCGCCAGAAGAAGCCACCTCTTGATTCGCCTTACCAAGAGCAGTACGCACTTTTCCACCAGATGACTTTCTTGGAGATGATCGCTTCGTGTCGGCAAGTTTCTTCTTCGACAGCTGAATACTAGCAGATCTGTCGGGAGATGGAGTAAAATTCTCTTGAAATCGTGATTGTGTTCTTGCAGGTGGCCCATCCAACGAAGAACGAGCTCCTGAGGCGGCTTGCACAGCTTCAGCTTCCTTGGCAGCCGCGTCTGCTGAAGATTGGGAAGTTTGCGAGCTTTGTCGTCGGACTATTACAGGGCGCTTCTTTTTCGTTGAGGCAGGAAATCCGGTCTTCTTCCTATTCGGGGTCGCAGCCTTCTTATCGGCCTTCCCATCCCGGGGGTCTGGAGAAGGGGGCTGAATCACGACATGTGAGTTCGGACTAACGGGCGAGTTCTGATCGCCCTCGTGTTCCGACTCATGCGGCGAAATGAATCGCGCTGTTGGACGTGGACCGCCAGTGGATGGTCCTCTCGTTTTCTTCAAGATTGGATGTGGCATTGGCGCAGGCGCTCTGGATATTGAAGAAGCGGTGGTAGTTATTCCACTACTTGTCGACGGTCCACTTGGGCGAGGCCGGTTGAGTGCGGTGGTGCTTGAAGCTCCAGGTCCATGCTGGAAACTTCTATTCTGCAATGCCAAATTCAGTACGGTACGGCATGTGCAGATAGGCAGATCATACCGGTGGCGAGGGCCCTTCAACACGGTTTGGAGGTCCACGTAGTGGTACGAAGGTTGGTCCATTCGAAATATGATCAAAGAGTCGGGCAATAGTTGCAGCATTTAGGTCTTTCTTGTCGCTGTACCATATACGCCACCAATAGTTCTCGAGACGCTCTGCCGTGGGGTCCAGTAGTCTGCGCTTTGTAGTGGTATAAACTGTTCAAAGTTCGAATTAGTTGGGGTCCAACAAGAGCCTTGGTAGGATTACTTTTCCAGAACCTGGCGATTTCGGCTTGATCCAATGGTTCAGCCGCGATCTTCTCGATACTCTCATTGATCTTGTCGCTGTTCACCACGATCCCTTTGGGTAAAATTAACGCCATCTTAGCAAGGCCAAGGTGACGTAGTTTGTGTTGACAGCAGCACTTTCAAGGCAGGTGGGTAAACACCTACCTAGAAAGATGCTGCGCCGAAATGTCAAGGAATCCGCATCCGGAAAGTGATATCAAATCAGGGCGAGGAAGGTACGGTATGGCTATTCGGACTTGCTCGGTTGAGGGCGCAAGATATCCGGATGTGAAGTGAGGAAAGAGCTGTCCATGAACCACCACCCCAAACTTTTTCTTGCTCAAGGAAAAATTTCAAGGTTGGCAAGCTCCTCTACCTGAACCAATAGCCACTTCTCTTGCAGCGAGAACAGAATCGAAGTATCGCCCGCTTATGTATGACTCGGAAGAAACTCGGCAAGGTGACACAGGACTCGATTCATGTAGCTAGAGGAAATTTGAAAATTCGACTTCGTTATACAGGGCTTTGTGAAACCAGCAACTGAGGAGGAGCTGAATTGAGAGTGGGGTCGAAAGTGACAGCGTCTGTAAGATTGAAAGATATGTTAGCTAATGGCCGGCGGCGCGGTAACATGCAGAAGTGGGACAGTTAAGCAACATCCTTATAATGAAGCTTGAGAAGAAGATTGATTATTGGTAAGAGATGCAACAAAGTACCAGTCTGACTTTTTTTTGAGGAAGCGCAAGGTAGAGACAGACGGGGTACAGTATGCAGTGCGGTGAAGTACTGAAGTGCGGTGCAGTAGGGCGCAGCTAATCAAGGGACTGATCCGTTTTGTTCTGGACTTTCCAGTAGTGGGGAACAAGGGTATGGGTGTGGGTGTGGCGTGGATGCAGGCAAGTGCAGCTGGGAGCAAAGCAGAGCGTGGGAGCGGGAACGTGGAAGGAGGGGTGGTGACCTGCAGAGGATGTCGGTAGGTACTACTGTACTCTACTGTACTGTACTGTACTTTGCCCACGACGTGAGTTGAGGTTGCAATAGGAAGGTGTGCGCTGAAGAGAGTGAGAGTGAGCACTTGGCTTTCGTCTAAGTGCGGCGTGGATCAGAAAGAATGAAGGGATGAAGATGAAGACAACAGATGAGAAATGAGAAATGAGAAATGAGATGTCCTTTCTGCTTACCGCAAGACTCAAACAAAAATGAGCTAAAACAAAGCTCAGGCTCTGGTGGTCAGGTCAGGTCCACCCAGTTCCGTCCAGTCTAAGTCTCTGTCCAGTGTCCTCCTGCCTGTCGGCTCAAACTCAAATTGTGGTGATGAACGGACCTCGGATTTCGGAGGAGATAGGAGATGCTGTTCCGTGAGCTGAGCTGAGCTGAGCTGCCCGGCCTTGTCTGGTCAAGTACTTTTCGAGTACCTCCTGGTTGGGTAGAGCTGAGCTGGAGTTGTACCTAAGGAGGTAGTTGGGCTAAGAGCTTTGCTAGTGAGGGGTTCCACTCTTCCGTCTGGTCTTCGAGAAGGATTCGGTGATCAGGCGTCAAAAGTCTAAAGTGGCAGACAGACAGACAGGCACTTGGTCAGGTACAGACACACAGGTACGGCGAAGTACAGGTAGAGTAGATGTAGAGATTTATATGAACGACAGGCAGGCACAAAGGCGTGAGGTCAGCATCGCTATGCTATATACTAGGAGGGCCCTTGCATCGCGGATCAATACCACGAGGCGAAGAACTATAATATATGACCGATCCAGTGAGGGAGCAGGGCTATGGCTTCCAGGGCTTCCAGAAAAGAACAACTCTGGTCTGGCCTGGCCCGGAGACTGCGGACAGGGCATGTGCATGCCGTCGCCATCGGTACGCCTGGAGACTGACTGCCTGGAAGGCTGGAAGCGACTCGTGGTGGAGTGGAGTGGAGTGGAGTGGAGTGGAGCGCAGTAGTAAATGTAGTGGCGGCGACAGGCTGTGATGCGGTGCCAAACCAGCCCGAACAAGCAAAGAAACAGGCAGCCCAGTCAGCGACTCAGGGCATGGTTGCTTGTTTGTTTCAGCACATGGTTGTCCGCTGGGAACAGAACATTGGAACGCTCGTGCTGTCACTGCCTGACCTGACTTTGCCTGACTGGCTCTATCTTTACTTTGCCTGTCTCTCCTCTGTTGCTGCTCGGCATAAAATATCCAGTCGGGTCAATTTCAGGGTCTCATCCTCGGCTCGGTTGACTTCGATTTTCCATCAACGCCGGCCTCAAGCTCCCTCTCCCCGCACTGCATCGCAACCATACCTTCGTACTCTTGTATCTGTAACTGTACAACCTTACGCTTCCGGTACCGTTGGTTCGACAAGACATGATAAGACAAACCAACTTGCGACGAAACGGGCATGCATGATCTTTTGCCGATGCCACGCCATGCCCTGCGTCCTAATCTTTGGTCAATTTACATTCTCGTCCGTACGAGCTCTACCTTCCTCCCCTTCCCTTCACCAGCTCAGATATCAAATCCCTCCCTCCTCCATTCCTCCATCTCTCACCGCCTCCTCTTCCTCGTCGCCGCCACTCGCCAAGTTCAACTCCCCGACGGCGCTGTTTCCTTGCCTTCCTATTTCCCCATTAACCCTCTCGTCCCACCAATCCCTCCATGAAGGTAGGGTTCAATTCAAGCTGAGAAGGACCATTTGTCTTGATCTGATCACAAGCCCGACTAGCATAAAGTCACCCTGACGAAGAACCCGCCTTTGGCGTCTTTTCCCCTGTCTACAAGCGTACATTACAAAGTGGGGTCGAAGAAAGAACAAGACCTCTTGAACGTTACCTACCAAACGCTACCCTCGAGAGTCTACGGCTCGCTTCCGAGACCGAGAGTCTACGTGAGAAACTGCACTGCTGACCTTCCCTCCGAGCGAGTACCTACCGTTCGCAAGTCGTAAACCACGTCGTGTGACGTTCAAGAGATTGAGATATGTAGCCGATGCCATCAAGTCCACTCATCCTTCTCTCCGCCTAGCTCAACGGTACCACCGCTCTCCCGATCTGTTGGGATCTGAATATTGCATGTGCTTACTTCGTTATTGTTAACATGATTGGCTTTGAGCTCTTGGCTTCTGCCTCAAGGTTGCTCTCAGTCACCTTCCACCCACAATTCGACCAAAATGATCAAGTCGCAATGCATGCCTGTTGAAGATGGTAGGCACTGGAAGCAAGCATGCCATTTCACAGCGCCACTTCTGGCTTTGCCGTCTCCTTCGCATCTCCGTATCACTACTACAAAACATATGCTACAACTTCCATTCTCATTACATATGCTATCTCCTATCTAGTATCTCTGGGATCACATCCCATGCATCTGATCAGCCGCATCGCATGTGCCCAAGGCCCAGGAAATCATCATCTGACAGCCACTCGCCAACCACCAACCAATAAATACCAGGGCTTCTAGAACGTTGTTTTGTTTCGCCTTTCCTTGCCTCGTCTGTCGAACCCTTCCAACTACGGTGTGATCCTCACCGACCCCCACCTGGAAATTTCCAACCCCACGTTTCTGGCCTGCACAATGCAAGGGGCGGCACGGCTACGGCACTACCCTCCCTGGCGAGGGCGAGCACATTGCATTGCACACCCAGCGCAAAACTCCCTCTGAAATGCCGAGAATGTTGTCTATCACTTTCCCAAATCCCGAGAGCGCGTCCACTTCTTCTCTCATTCAGCGAAGAAGTAAACCTCCCTATAATTTCGCTCCACTTCGGCGTACCCGAGCCATGGTACCGGGTCTATTCAATATCTCATCTGGACGGATATGGATGGACTTGGGCACCAATATTTCGGATCCTGTCTTGTCAACCCCGCTCCTTTGAAACATGTGTGAGATTGAAAAGGGACGAGTCTGTTTAGAGAGGTGTCAAAATCTGTCATGCTGATCCATTTTTCTCTCTTTTCGCATCTCTGGACATTGGGCGCGAAGGCTCGGCTCAGGTGTAAGTGAGGTATCGTGTCGATCGCCCACCCGACTTTGATCATGCGACATGTAAAAGTCGTCAGTATCTTTCGCAACGTTCCAAGCAATGTGATAACTGCTTGTTACTTAGCTACCCTTAGTAGACGAAACTGGCTTTGAAAGAAGATGGAGTGTAATTCCATGGTATAGAAAGAGATTTTTATTGTTTTGATGTAAGCGAGCGAAGCTAAAGGGGGTGATTGATTGGCGAGGGCGGAAGCGAGGTCTGTGAGTGAATAGAGGTTGATAGGCAAGACAGCTGGATTCCTGTCGCTCACTTCAGTAACTAATTCATTCACTGGTAACATCCTTGGATGTCATATCATTTCATGCTTGATCCCGGATTTCCCTCTGGCATCTGAGTCCAAGGTAAATTCTCCTAGATAAACAATGCCACGAACGCCTCACAAGCCACGACGTCTGCACATCCTTCATTATCATGCATTCCATACAAAATTTATCACTCTAGCCACCGCCATCCCACCATCCCTCAGAAAGGATAGCATGAAAAGAGGGACGATCCAAAGGTCTGTGGATCGCCTTCCTCTCTTTCGTCTGCACTGCCATCTCCTTCCCTCTCTATCCTTTACCCGAGCGTGATATCCCTCCAAGTCGAGACCCAACCAGCAATAAAGCACACGATATCTGCGGCTATTACACATGGCCAGACGATCCGGATGAAGTAATGCCCTTCTCGAATTTAGCCCAGTCAAGTGCGCCTTGCACAAATCTGGCTACGGTTGTGAAGTCGCCCTGCGCGGCAATTTTGGGAAGGATTTGGGTGAGAAGCAGAAGGATGTCGACTTACAGTTCAATGCTGTCATTCTCAGAGTAAGCAACGCTGTGAAGAATCCGCCATAGACCAATACGAGACCGAGAATCACGTAGTCGAAGTTATGGCGTTTGTAGCTGTCACGCAACATCGTCAGTACGTCTCTCCCATCCAACCTCAAGTCCAACGAGCACGATGAAAATCATCTCGATTGAGACAGATATTTAAGAAGAAAAGACTCAACCTACATCCCGTTGAAGAACACCCTCTGGCCCCTCATAACATCCAACTTCCATAACGCATACCCAACACAGAACAAGTTCAGTAGACTAAACACAATTCCCAAGAACAGCCACAGACTGATTCCATAACTCATGATCGACAGGATATTGATCGGCAAATGCAAGACGAAAGCAAGCAAGCATACGCAGCGCCTAGCGAAAGACGGCTTATCGCTGAGATCCCATTGTGTGATATATAAGCGGAATGCGGAGGTTGAGAAGCGGTTGGAAGATTTGGCGGAGGGACCTACGAGGCCGGTGGTTGATGAAGAGGAGGGCAGGACATCAGGTTCGATGCGCCCGCCTTGGGCGGATTCTCGGAGGGTGAGGAAGAAGAACATTTTGATTGAAGTGTGGAATGCCCGTCCTGCTCTGCCTGAAGATCTATTCTCTTTTTTTAAGCCGTCGGGAATCAGTTTCGCGACAAAGGCGATGTGTTTTGACAGCACTTGTATCGACAGGAAAATAATCAGGAACAGGATTCACAAAGAGGGCGGGGGAACCGCATGATCTTTAATATAAGAATATACCGTGGGTGGGATAGAAAGATTTTTGGACGCGCCGAAGGATCATGGTGTGATTCATACGATTCATTTACCAACAAAACGGAGGCAGTGTGCCTTGTGCGCCTTGCTGTGCCGCAGAGCTGTGCTGTTTTTGTTGGTGTTTGTGCCTGGAGGCGGGGAATCTTGAAACTTCAAATGGCCGCATTGAGATGAAGAAGTGAGCACCGTGATTTTGAGAGGACTTGAGCATTTTTGTAGTTTTCCGGTATCGTAAGGAGAGACATGAAATGATGTGATAAACAAAACAAAATCGAAGCATGATGATAGCAGAGCAGGACACAAGAATGAAAATCAAAGCGTTGTGCTGGACCGTTTGGCCTACCCAGAAAGATCTTAAAGCCAGCAAATACTTACAGGGAGTTTCAGAAGCTCAAGTTGTTGGATATGTTGGAGATATTTATAGGTTTGCGAAATTTGGAGCTATTCGCTACGGACGGTCAAGCGAGATGGTCTGGCTCAGCCACATCATGTTAGGGGGCGTTCGATGACAACTCTGACGGCAATGGCTGAGGCTCTTTCTTGAGAGCTGGGCAGAACTTCACGCCGGAGTTTCCCTTGATTCGCTTGACACTGAAAGTCTTACTGAAAGTGAATTGCTGCAAAGGCGATAGCAGATCTCACAACAAAGGAATGCAAAGTATCTTCCGACGCAGCACTGCTGCACATTTGAAGAGCCAGAGAACCGGACACCAAATCACTCTCCAATATTGACTGCTACAGGTATCAAATTCTCCCTAAAAAGCTATTGGTACACCAAGCCGCTGGGTATCATGCGAAAGCCGCGATCCTCTTCAAGGCGACTAGCAAATCTCATCATCTAATCCAGCCCGAACTCCGAGCCATTGGATTCCAATACATCCTTCAATCTCGATACATACATCGAATATAAACTAGTCTTATATCTGACTTGGAGACTATGAAGCTCCAGGTTTTGGACTGTTGGCAGCGCTGCCACCGCCTCTCTTCATGAGCCCTGCGAAGAATGATGCGAGGGCTTCATTCTGGTTCTTTCCGTCAGGAGTAGCCACATTGCCTGGTGATGTTGGCTCTGGTGTCTGGTAGGTCTGCCGGTCCTGTGGGGTACATTAGTACTCGAACACCGAAGGAAGGGGATATCTCGGAAACCCACTCTCAGCCTCCGCAGCATGTCATCCGCATCTACCTGGATGCCACCCATATTGAACTGTACGGGGCCGATATGTTCATTGACACGACCTTCATCATACTGTTCGTCATCGCCTTGCTCGACCCGAGATTGAGAAGATTGACGGCCACGAACCACGCGACTGCTGTCCATGGAGCTAGGCTCTGCTCCTTGCCTGATCTTGTCGAGAACTTCTACCTGGGTAGCTAAGAATTTCTGAGCATCCTGGCTCGAAACTTCTAACTTGAGACCATTGCCTTCCGAGGCCGTTGCTTGAAGAGCATCCAGGCTTGGGTCGCGGATCGTTTCTTGATATGCCTCTACGGCAGCTCCAGGAACCGGCGGGGTATCCTCATCCGGGGTTACATGGCCATTAACACCATTAGTACCGTTTTGAGCAGCTAAATCGTATGATTCCTCAATATCCACCGACCAACCTTTGTTGACAGCTTCAACGTCGAAACCATCGCGCAATACTCTGATCTTTCCCCAAGAATCCCAGTTAGGTGGCACAAGCACCTTGTCACGATCAATGACATTGTGCTTGAGAGGCTGTCGTTTCAAGAGAGAGTGAATCCCGAGAGAGGAATGTACTAGGCTCTGTAAAGGACTCGTGACAGAGGGTGCTGTGTAGATAAGTGATGCGCCATCTACACTTTTGTTAGTGCTAACCCAACCAAAACAATCAAGACATACGCTTCAATAAGACCGTCCTCAAAAATTGCAGGACAAAATCAAATTCTTCCTCCCTCCAAGATCGTTCCTTTTCAAGATTTTCGATGTGGTCGGACTGAGAGAGTAAGTATGAACCCCTGACCGTGACCGGAGCAACTCACATTTTGACACACAACACACAGAGGAAGTCCCAGAGCCTCTTCCCACTCTCCAGGTCCCAAAGGTAGACTGACGTCCCCTTCTGTGGAATTGCTCACACCTCCTCCATCAAGACTGTTTCCACCTCTGCCTCTATCTCGCCAGCTGATCATGACCTCCTCCATTTTCTCCTTACAGTCCTCATCCAGTGAGACCAGCAATGTACGTAGAAGCCGTATCCAATCTCGTAGTTGCCTGAGCCAGAACCATGGCTGCGACCAGTCCAGCAGTACAACAATAAGAGTATTCGGGATTGTTTGCGGTGTTAAAAGGGGTTGCAGAAGAGGGGTGAAGGATGGCGAGGGGTCCGAGAGGAGGTATATTGAGAGGCGAGCAAGAATATCTATGGGGAGTTAGCTGTTTCCATAGCTAGGCTTTTCACAGCTTCCTACCTTCGTGATCCGCATCTAGAACATCATGATAGGTATATCCTAGGGCGAAGTTGTTCGCTATAGGTGGCTGTTTGCTGCTCTGCCGATCTTGTGTTCGTCTGCTATTGTCCGCCGAAAGGGCTTCCAGGAACTCTCTCTGAGATTCTGTAGTTCCTCCTAAACATTGTCAGACCTGCTGCTTGATCCGTTCCCATTGCGGCGTACCTAGAACGAGGATATTCTTCTCTGGCAATCGCTTTCCACTGGCCACACTATCGAGCAAAGATGCCCACAGATTCTTCTCCCCAGCGCTCTTCGGTCTGTCATGGTCACTCGAACTCGAGACCTGCGTATATGTGGAAGTTCTGTCGTTGGAAGCCATCGTGGTTTTGGGTTTCAGGAGGTCCAACAGAATCGGGGGTTTTCTGGGATTGCTGGCTTTCGTCCGAAGCTAAGATATTTCGACCATCCGTTCCCCTAGACTCATCTGCAACAGGCTTGCGATTCAAAAATTTGACGTTGTTTGATTCGATTTCATGGTGCAAACCTCAATCAGCGAAAGTCGTTCATAAAAGTTGTGAACCGCGTTCCTGGTAAACGCGAGGCGGCCAGGCTAGACCACGGCAGATGGATCTAGTCTAGTAATATTTTGAGGTTCGCAGCCTCGTCAACTACCATCTGCGCCCGAGACAATTCTAAACTTCCACGACATCACAATGCAGAGTATCCGGCAAATCCAGGAGCTGAACAAGCGTGAGCTTGAAGCTGGAGTGTGAGTGTATGTTCCGGCCTCTTGTCGTACTCATACTAACATCTCAATAGGTCTCCAAACGCGTCATGGCATACAGACTATCGCGACACAGCTTACATTTACATCGGGGGTCTCCCTTTTGAGCTCTCCGAGGGAGATGTTGTTACGATATTTTCTCAATATGGAGAACCGACATATATCAACTTGATCCGTGACAAGGAGACCGGAAAATCCAAAGGCTTTGCATTCTTGAAGTACGAGGATCAACGCAGCACGGATTTGGCAGTCGATAATCTAGGAGGGACTGTGATTATGGGAAGGACTCTGAAAGTGGATCACACCCGATACAAGAAGAAGGACGACGAGGCTGAAGAGGGGCATGATCTGACGCAACGGCCGCCAGAGGAGGACGAAGACGGAGAAGGCAGGAGGAAGCGTAGGCGGACAGACGAGAGCGAGAGCGAGGCGGAGAGACCCATGCTGAAAGAAGAGCGCGAATTGGCAAAGCTCATCCAGGATCACGACGATGAGGATCCTATGAAAGCATATTTGATAGAGGAAAAGAAGGAAGAGGTTACGATGGCTTTAGCAAGACTGAAGGATGGGAAGAAGTCCGAAAGGTCAAAGTCGAGGCATCATCATCACAAATCACGTCGACACAAAGAAGAGGAAGACAGAGGGAGTCATCGTTCTCATCGCCGTAGCGAGCATCGAGAGAGAAGATCACGTTCTAGAGAGCGGACCCCGGAGCGCAATGAGGAGTCCAGGACGGAGCGGAGCAGAAAACACGAGAAGAGGGATGAGCGTGAGTCGTCAAAATATCGAAGAGAAAGTCCCGGAAGAGAAGCTCGGGATCGAGGCGGTCGCGAGAGGTCTAAGGAGCGACCCAGAAGGCGGGAAGGTTCTGTTGAAGATAGGCGCCATCCCTCTAGGCGGTACTCGTAGGTGAGATTTAATGTATATAATCACTCCAATAATCTTGAATTCGTAGCCTGGAGGAGTGGGTTTGTAAGAAGTTTCCTATAGATGGTGCTTCCTTTGGACATCGGACCGAATGTTTCTCGCCGAGATGAGAACCAGCGAAGCTGTCTTCAGCCTCTCTCTACCTACTTCATGTAGCCCTTGCGATGTATGTCTATGACAATATTTATCGTCAGAGAATGCCCGCCTCTAACTCAAATCACGTCCGATGACAGAAACCATATCCAGCGCTGCCGATGCCCAGATATGCCCAAATACGCCACGCTAAATCGCAACAATTGCAAGATGAATACGAAACTAGTTCGCCCCAAGGTAGCGTTTCCATCCATCCCTTACACAATACCGCCGACCATCCTCGCCTTCGGCAATGACAAACTTCTCCCACCTGCCATCTCGGCCAGCTCCGATGACTATGATGCTGTGATCAGTCGTCCATCCCAAGATACCTTTTGGCGGACGAAACGCCGCTTCGCTATTCAATGGTGTCGAACTGCCATAAAGTGGTTCGTCACCAATTTCAAAATGTGCTGACGCGAAAGAGTACACATCCGAGAAGACCCTTGGCAATAGAGGAATCCGACCCAGGATTCCCCATTTCTGGCTCGTGTCCACATCACTCGGACCTGGACTTCCTCCTCCGCCTCCCATAGTGGTCAATCTCCGGTTCTGAGTCGGCGTTTCGGTTCTTGGTGGCTTTGAAGGATGAGGAATGTCGAATACATGAAGGGTCGATTTGTCAGAAGTGACTGCTAGCAGCTGGCCAGATGGAGCAATCGACAATGAAAAGATAGTTGCATGATCCACGCCACGTCTTAGTTCCGCGATACGAGCACAATTACTCGTTGCAAATACTCGTACCAAGGTTCCCTAGATATGTCAGCGAAGCCTGGTGTATATGCCTATGTTTACTTACTGCCTCGCTTGCTGTCGCCAAAATCTTTCCATCACGGCTGATGTCAATAGCTCGCAGTGCCGAGCCATGAGCCGGTATAATACTGACATTCCCCGTAGACAACTCAACTAGCTGGACTTGGCCCGGTGTTCTTCCGGGAAAGGCAAGAGACGTTGCCGTTAGACAGCACAGACCTAGAGGATTGTCGGCAGTTTCGAAGACGGACCACAGTTCCGCTGGACTCCTGAATTTGTAGACGCGAACGCTATTTTGAAGCGCAACGACGACGTGTGTTCGGGATAAGCGCACGCCACGGACGGTCGTGAGGACGGGTATCTGGATAGCAACCTGCTGCTTTGCATCGTCCCATATGATAACCTGCATACATGCATCAGCGCCAGCTTCTCCCGCCCTTGTATGGTGCGCAACTGACTTTGTTCTGTGGAAATTTAGGTTGCCTCCCTCCTCCAATAAGCGCGATAAAATTAGCCTTCCCAAGCATCTGTGCAGCACCTATGCCGGCGTTGAAATCTACGTCCTCAGTGTATATTCCTAATTCACGGATCGGAAGGCTGTACCTCGAGAGACTCGGAGCTGGCAAGGCTCTGAATTGAAGACTGATGGTAGAAATTAGCACGGCGTTCGCCTTACTCTACACACATGGAAACGAACTACAAAAGCCAGTGTTTAGTCCGACAGAGAAGCAGCTGGCATCATGGTTGAAGCTGGCCGAGAGGGCGATGCTTGAGCTTTCGCTCTCGATAGCTGGTCTGGTATTCATGGTTTCGAAGTGACGAAGAGAGGATTTCTATGCAAGGAGAAAGAGATAATATTCCAAATGGCAGATGTCGAATGCTGTTTGGTTGTGCGCATGTTGTTCGTGGTTCTCATGACATGTTTCGAAGTAAAAAGACCAAAATAAATGTTGTTGCCGCATGTCGCGAGGCTGGCAGGATGGCTCACGATACCAGCTTATCAGGCGTCTGCCAGTCCACCAATGCATGTGTGGCCCCTGCTAGCGTGCATGGCTAGCTCCTTCCCCTGTTTTCCCCCTATCCTATCCCATCCCATCTCCATTTCGCTAACCCTGAGACTCAAATTTACTCCGACCGCGACTTCAATTTCGTGATACTTTTCCAACCATCTTACAATCAGTCCGTCAACTTCGAACTTTTTTTGATACCCATAACGATCACACGACTTGATTGAGACGCAGTCGCTCCTCTCGACCGCACATATACCAAGATGTCTTCTCCATTGAGCGCAGTATGTTGACATCCCCTCCTGGCCACCCCCTTTTGCCTATTCTGACCACAGCGTTGCCTGGCAGTACCATGCTGGGGTTTGTTTTCCGCACTTCGACAAGCTGCTGAGCCAGTACTAATGTCAGCTTCCTCACAGATCAAGATCCGCAGAAAGAAGAATGTCAAGAAGGGTATCCAGTTCTGTTTGATGGTCTGCGGTGCCTCGGGTACAGGTATGTCGGACGACACCTGCGACACCTTACGAGACAATTGACTGATCGCACCAGGTCGAACAACATTCGTGAATACCCTATGTGGAAAGAAAGTGCTTGCTGGAAAGGATGCCGACGATGCGACAAACGCCCACCTCGAAGAAGGCGTCCGGATCAAGCCTATCACCGTCGGTGCGCATTACGAACACAAATCCACATTGGCCGAACATTATAGCTGATGACATGCAGAACTGGAATTGGACGAGGAGGGAACTCGCATTTCTCTGACTATCGTAGACACGCCGGGCTTTGGAGACCAGATCGACAACGAGGCAAGGTAGGGATATGTTCCGGGGCCACACCGACAAATGTCACTAACAATTTCACAGCTTTGGCGAAATCGTTGGCTACCTTGAGCGACAGTATGATGATATTCTTGCTGAGGAGTCACGTATCAAGCGTAACCCCCGCTTCCGCGACAATCGTGTACATGCTCTTCTCTACTTCATCACTCCCACCGGACATGGGTAAGTAGATCTCGCGTTGCAGATAGAGTACAATCTTCTAACTTCACGAAGTCTCCGCGAACTGGATATCGAACTCATGAAGCGCCTCTCCCCCCGTGTCAACGTCATTCCAGTCATTGGCAAGGCCGATTCTCTTACCCCAGCTGAGCTTGCAGAGTCGAAGAAGCTTGTTATGGAGGACATCGAACACTACAGAATCCCGGTCTACAACTTCCCATACGATATCGAGGAGGACGACGAGGACACTGTTGAAGAGAATGCCGAGCTCCGTGGGCTGATGCCTTTCGCCATTGTTGGTTCCGAAGAGGTTGTTGAGATTGGAGGCCGCAAGGTCAGAGCTAGACAATATCCATGGGGTGTTGTAGAGGTGGACAACCCAAGACATTCCGATTTCCTCGCCATTCGAAGTGCCCTTCTCCACAGCCATTTGGCGGATCTGAAGGAGATCACACACGACTTCCTCTACGAAAATTACCGTACCGAGAAGCTCAGCAAGAGTGTTGAGGGTGGTGCTGGAGCGTAAGTTCGATTACAAGTATCTTCTATATGCATAGACTAATCATCTGCAGCGATTCGTCGATGAACCCAGAAGATCTTGCCTCCCAGTCGGTTCGCCTAAAGGAAGAGCAACTCCGCCGCGAGGAGGAGAAGCTCCGAGAAATCGAAGTCAAGGTCCAAAGAGAGATTAACGAGAAGAGACAGGAGCTATTGGCCCGTGAAAGTCAACTTAAGGAGATCGAGGCCAGAATGCACCGAGAGCAAAGCGCACATCTGGAAGCCACGAATGGAGCGCACACTGACTCTGAGGCATAAAGATGTGGTGAAAATTACTTTGCGAGCGACTGGGCTTTGAAAGGACGAAGCGATACTTGGCAATGAATGGGTTTGTCGGTTGATATCCAAGTTGTCAATGGGGGGAAATGGAGCTATGGGATTTCTTTTGCAGGTCGTTGACGGCATTTGCAAGAACGATTCTGGCTTTGACAAGCTAATAACGTGTTTTCTTATCAACTTCTAATGCGCAGCTGAATTACTTTACTTCTTGAACCTTCTTGTGATAGAGGCACAAGTGAACGGCTGTGAACGCTTTATGGTTCTATTTTATCTTGTGGTTATAGCAATTAAAATGTTAAACAATGCTTTGTACTTCAGCACTGGTATAGTTACAAGTCTCGGTATCAATTTTGAGACATAACGATCAATCCCAAGACACCATACTAGAATCGTAGTCTTGAGACATTCAGACCTTCATGGGCGGAAATTAGTGACCCGGCCAAGGAAATCCCAGAACCCGCGTGGTAGCCCATTCATGGCTTCAAGCAAATCAGCTCATGGTAAAAGCATTACAACCAGGCCATCGGCTCGGACAAGCTTCTGCTATTTCCTTCTTACCACTTTGCTATGCACCTCAGTAGCTCATAGCAGAGTCCTTTTCTTTTAAGACGATGAATAAAAGTAAGGTTTCAATCGTGCTTCCAGTTCAAGAAGGCGAAAGAGAATCATTCAGAATTATGGAATGACAGTGACATAAGATGTTGTGGCCTTTCGTGACCTCGGAACAAGTGAGTCCACGGAAGTTTGGCGCCATGTGGCTGACCCGCTCAGTAGCCCCGCCTCCGGATGATGATGACCTTCAGCCACGGCTGACTTCAAAGCGATCATGAGCTTCGCGCCACCCAACTCTTCTCTTCACTTCTCTTCTAAACAACAACCACAGCATCCACCAAACCACAGTTTTCGATATTCAAGTCTCGCAGTACGATGTCTGGAACTACCAAATATACAGCAGCGCCGCAGCGCGATTCGTTCGACGAGACAGCAAATTACAGCCAGGCTCCCCCCTCTTATGCGGATCAACCTTCAAGCTCGGCGAACGATCAGGAAGCTCTTCTTGGAGGCGCCCCAAGAAGCAGCGAGGACAACATACCAGATGACTTCAAGGTTCGTACGGTGGAGACTGTTGCTATGTACAAATCTGACTGCTCTTTAGTTCGGAGGCTCGGTATCTGAAGCATCGATAGATATTCGCATGGCCTTTGTCCGCAAAGTCTACGCTATTCTTTCTGTTCAACTTATTGCAACTGCGGTTCTGAGTTCTGTCTCCTTCTTCAGCGATTCCTACAAAGATTGGATTCAGAGCAATCAGTGGATGATGTGGCTTTCGGTTTGTCATGTCCTTCCAATGTAGCCTGTTCTTTCTAACTGTTTAAGCTATTCGGTGCTATCGGTTTTATGATCCTCACATACTGGAAACGCAAGTCGTATCCTACAAATCTGCTCTTCCTCAGGTATGTCGTTCAAGTGTCGAGTTTGTAGCAACACTTCGGCTAATCCATCAACAGCGGCTTTACAGCTTTTGAAGCATACTCAGTATCAGTCATCGTCTCGTTCTACCAGTCCCGAATCGTCTTACAAGCGGTTCTTCTAACAGCCGGAATATTCGTCGCTCTCACTCTGTTCGCATGCCAGACGAAGTATGACTTCACATCTTGGATGCCGTATCTGTTTGGGGGACTCTGGTGCTTGATCCTTTTCGGATTCATGGCTGCATTCTTCCCCCACAGTAGCACAGTCGAGTTGGCATATTCCGGCATTGGAGCTCTGATATTCTCGGCATACATATTGGTTGATACACAACTCATCATGAGACATTATCATGTCGAGGAAGAGATCGCGGCTGCAATCAGTCTCTACCTTGACATCATCAACTTGTTTCTCAACATTCTTCGCATCCTCAACAGCCAACAAAACAACTAAGGAATTGATGATGGCTCAATGAAATGGTGGGGACGGATGGGACGAGGTGAGGCCTTAAGTAACATGTTTCCTTTGGGCACTTATCGGATGTGACTTCAAGAGGTCTGGCGTAGGACGGAAAGCTTGGTATGCGTCTCATGGACTCTGAATGTTCTTTAATGAGATTATTTTTTTGCAAATGTGTACTGCTTCGACTCGAAGTTTCAAACACTCAACATTTCAAGGTGGGGCATTCGAGGTCGCAGGATGGACCCAGACTCCCACCCCCTGACTCTCGTTTCAGAACTATGGAGATATACCAGTATTTCAGGTACGACTCCAAGGTTTTCAAATTCTCGTGTACAACAAGATACTTTGGTTCGAATAATTCCTACCTTATCAGACGAAGCTTATTGTTGCGTGTAAGCATATAAGGCAGGCCAAGAATGGCATGGCCTTTGTTTTTAAGCTTTCGGGTTGAGTGCAGGGGGCTTCAGGGGCCTCGCCAAAAGCCAAAAGGTAGGTAGGTACGGATGCAAAGTACTGTAAAGCGCGGCAAGTGCAAGTGCAGGTGGAAAAGGTGGAACGGACCACCTGTGGGGGAAAAGAAAGAGGGACCAGCACCAGCACCAGCACCAGCAGTGCAAGCAGCAGTGAACAGAACTGCCTCCAAACATTCACTTACGATTTCAATCCACTTCCTCCCTCGTTGTGAACTCTTCCTATGCCTCATCGACGTGCTGTGATCCTCTCCTGACCTTTTCCCCCTATCCATATATTGATTGCCCTCCTTGATCTTCATATTGTTCGTCGATCACATCAGACCAGACCAGACCACCAGCTGTCTCAAGCGCTACCTCACGGCCAATCAAGTACGCACTTTACCAGAAAAATATCCTCCACACCGCTTTGCTCGAACAAGCAGAGCAACAAGGCCCCGACTCGCCAGCTCCTCAACACCACACTCATTCTATTTCCTTTCGACGTATTATACCCTAGAATTTATGACAGTCGACGTCTAGAATCACCAACAGGCCATTGGGAGTTTACAGCCCTCCTCAATCGGTCATTTCGCTCGCTACTTTACTCCTCTCGATTCCCCTTTTCCCTCTGCGCGCAACGGAAAGCAATACACAATGAGCGGTACCCCAGCGTCAATCGAAATACAGAACGAGAAACTCGAGGCGGCACAGCAGTGGCTACACCAGAATGGAAACAATGTGGGCGGCATTGAGTACACACCAGCAGTAGAGGATGCTGAAGATGGGTATCCTGCGCACACAATGACTATCAGGAGGAAAGCCAAGAGGAAAGAAGACGGGCCTCTAGAAATAATATGCGGCTGGATTTTCCAGCATCAAATTGGTGCGCTCTCCCGTCAATTGGCCCAATTGCAGGTGGTTGCTAACGAGATACTTCAGGTCTTTCGGTTAACCTACTCATGCTCCTCTCTTTGACCCATATGTGCTTTCCCCGAGCTCGCAGACATGCTCGGAAGTTCTTTGAACTGTCCTACTACAATCCCGACTCGGGCGCATATCGTGCGGGCTGGAACGATGCTTGGATGGTGTTCTTTTGGATTGTTGTCTTCACTGGTCTTCGCGCCGCAGTGATGGAATATATTTTGACCCCTCTGGCGAAAAAGGGGGGTGTCAAGACTGAGAGGGATCAGACCAGATTTGCTGAGCAGGCTTGGCTCTGGATCTATGCTACAAGCGCCTGGAGTTTGGGTTTGGTATGTTGCAGCAATTTTATGAAGATTCATATATTAACAGCCTCAGTATATCCTCTCGAACTCCGACTACATGTGGGATTTCAAGGAATTGTGGACAAATTGGCCAAATCGCGAGATGGATGGACTACGAAAGTGGTACACTCTTGTTCAATATGCTTTCTGGCTCCAGCAGGTGCTTGTCATCCACCTCGAGGCAAGGAGAAAAGACCATTGGCAGATGTTGGCCCACCACATTGTTACAACAGCATTGATTTTCACGAGTTATGGCTATCATCAAACCAAGGTGGCCAACCTCATTCTTTGCACTATGGACTCTGTAGATCTTGTCTTCCCAGTAAGTTATATATCTGCCTTTAGAGTTTCGGTGCTAACAGATTCACACAGCTAGCGAAGTGCCTCAAGTACATGGGATTCACTACTGTCTGTGACGTCCTCTTCGGTCTTTTCATGACCGTCTGGTTCGCTACTCGCCATGTAATCTTCTGCATGATTTGCTACTCTGTCTGGGCCGACATCCCAGCGACCATCGATTATGGATGCTATAGTGGCAAGACTGGCTCTATCAAAGGGCCATTCCCAGCTCCAGATAGATTTGGGCATCTATTCGACCCATTCCGCAACCCAGAAGGAGTCGTTTGCTTCAATCACAAGATCAAGTGGGGTTTCTTGAGCGCCCTCCTCTTCCTTCAATTCCTAACTATTGTCTGGTTTTCCATGATCGTCAAGGTGGCAATCCGGGTCCTCAAAGGCGGAGATGCCGACGACGTACGGAGTGACGACGAAGGTGAAGATGAAGAGGAGCTCTTAGATGAGAAGATCATCTCCACAATTGAGCAGATCGATGAGATGGAGCTGCCACCATATGAGGAGGAAGTCGGCGTTGAGTCTATCAACCTGAAAGGCAGGAATTTCAACACCAACAAATACAAGAAGACCACGAGCAGTGCCAGCGGCGTCAGTCTGCCAGGTCACAGTGACAGGAAGGAGTTGCTCGGACGTATTGGGTGTGATAAAGGCATTTGAGAAGACAGGTTGACCAATTGATTGGGCGAGATTAAGCTGGGAATGGAGTTTGTCTCTCTGCCATTGCATGCATGCATAGTCTTTATTCCTAGACCAGATCATACCAGACAGAGAGTACGGAACGAACGAAGAACCGACGAAAAAGTTATAGCACGGCGTTTCTCTCTCTACCTCTCTGTACCGTGTTCTGTATCTCTTTTCGCTTTGGCCAGAAGTAACGGAAGGGTAGATATGACGCGGTTACCCTGTTTCTTACTTGTACATACAGGGCAGATAAACAGACTCGTACAATGAAGAGCATCGAGTGAGTGGTGTTTTGACGAGTATGTAAATAAGCGAGCCCAAAGAAAGACCTTGGAAGGCTCAACTGATCAGCGAAAATGAGTCAATGGCATACTCTCTCTCTCTCTCATTAACGTTCTTAACAGATATGAAGCAATAGGGTCTCATGCCTCTGTGGTATCATAACAAGCTTTTGATTTTTCTGATATTGACTCCCATATACGCTCGTTCTCAGCTTCAGCTGTTTCTTGGATACCCGCTCGACCAGGTGTGAGTATCAGTGAGCCTGAGTAATCCTGAGTCCCTTGGGGAGTACCATGTAGATAGATAGGCAACAGGTATAGCCCAAGTGTGACGGGCTTGGCCATCTATTGCTTTACAGTCTCGCAATTATCAATTTTATACAATCTCAAGAGGAAACATACAGGGGGTAGGCACTGATAGACAAGTCTACTCCCTTATGCGTCTTTATTGACCCTTCTCGTGGTTTTTAATTCCCACTTTGTGCCACAGGGATTTCGTATCTGAATTATTGATAAAGCCGAATGTTTGACTATGGAGTACATGGGAAGAAAGGGGGGAGACCTTGAACGCCCATGTTTTGCAGATCTCTAGACCTTTGCTGGGCCTCGATGTTGGGATTCTTGGATACAAAAAGATTTGTGCTCTCTTCGAGGTAAAAGAACATTGACGACCCGGAGAACAGAGAGAGGACGAGGTAGTGGGCTAATTTCGAAGAGCGAAGGCTGTAGGAGTTGTTAGCTGCAACCTCCTCTGTTGTGTTGGAGTAGTAGGAGAGCAGTGAGAGACGAGGATCTTGAACGGAGCAGTTGGACGGCAATCAAAACATCAAATGCAAGATTCACATAGTAATGCCTTTGTAGTCGATACAATACCTGTGATGTCACTGGTCGAAGTGGAAGCATACCAGTACGTAAACACAAGCTGGATGACGGCGCTCGTCAGGCCAATCATCGTATATTGTTCACAGGATCCGTACCAAATGCGACAGGAACGAAGTGGTTGTATCACAGTAGAGGTGTTCAACACTCGCTCTAACAATGTATTTTGAGAGATCAGCCTGGATCTGAGGTTCCATTCATAAAATCATCCAACTCCCCGTCTCTTCTCTCACTCCAAATTGAGCCCATCGACATCACCCGTCCACTACCTCTTGCGCAACAGAGCTTTTCCTAAATATTGCTGATTCCTGGGACATGGACACACAGCTAAGCTAAACAGTGAGTGAGAACTAGGCAACCGTCCCTAAGCGATATTCAATATCGCAGCATCGTAAACAACAGTCACGCGGAGACGCGACCAGTCAATGAATATACATGAGAAGAAACTTCCAATTCTCTCAAAGATACTCTCTCTTGACCGAGAAGTGTGAAAGGTAGAGAGCAAAGATACTGGCTTTCAATATGAACTGGACGGTAGAGGATGCCGATCCGATGCAAGGAGCTCACATTCGCGGTTCTCCCCCAATATGCCGAAGACGAATGTCGAGGAAACATAAGGACAAAAGAAGATTCGATCGTATCACATTGACTTATTACATAAAAACTCCTCACACTCCGATTTGTTTGCCCATCCTTTCCCAGATATATCCCTAGTAGAGTGGCAGCTGACTAGCTTACTTGCTTCTGCAAAAAGCCTAGCCCAGTCTGCTTGTCTGCGTAACTTAACCCTAAAGCCAGTCCAGTCCGATCAAGCCCAGTTCAAGTCCAACAGTCAATCGTCTCATGCTTCCGCCATCTTGAGGAGAAGTAAAGTGAAGAGAAAGAAAACAGACACCTTCTTATAACAGGATCAAGTAATTCGATGGTGCTATGCCCGTGTCTCCGTTTTCTTTCTTGGCTTGCCACCATCTCCCGCTGACGTCGGAGACTTCTAATATTTCGTGCTTCGAGAATGAGATCTCATTGGCATCGTCTGGGTTGGCCTCGTAAGAATAGATGGCCTTCGCTCTGTATGGGTACTCTGTTGGCGCTACAACTTCCCCAGGCGTTTGTTGCTGCTCGCTGCTTATCGGTCCACTGGTTCCGAGGTTGGTAGTTGGAGGAGGTCCGTTGCCAAATCGTGGCTGAGACGAGTTGCGATCCCCTCCTACTGGTCCACCTGGGAATCCGGCAACAGGCGATGAAGTCTCGAATCCTCCGAGTTGAGCTGATGTGTACATCTGGGGTGGAACATTTGAAGAGATGGAGGTATCTGGTCGTCCATTTCCAATTCCGTTTCCGTAGCTCATCCCCCTTCCACCCTGCGAGGTTCGGTGATCTTTGTGAAGAGCGAAGGAGTCGAGGTAGGCACGGGGAACGGCGGAGGGGGTTGATCCGAAATAAAAGATCCACACAATCTGTTCTATTGTTAGGACGAAGAGGAGAAGAGGGTGAAATAACAGCATACATTTACCATAGAAAGCAAGATGTGTCCAGCAGCGGTTGCCTCCTTAGCCCCGTTTGAAGAATAGATTAAAGAATTGACCGACGAGCTCGTCAGCACCAATCCGCACGCAAGATACCCAACGATAGCAACGTGGTATGTCTGCGTCGTATCTGATGCGATGACCACAAATACTCCAGCGATGCAGCACAACATATACGCAATGGCGAACCAGGAGTAATTTGGAAATGCATTGTCGAGCTTCTGTGCTGTCGCGATTATTGATCCGACGAAAGCTATGAACCAGGCAAGCTATGTAATTGTTAGTTCATGTTTTCCAGCCTTCCCCTGGGGGAACGGAAGGGGGGGCAACGTACCATGGCAATAGAAACCGTCGCCAGCGCGAAAGGGTCGCCGAGAATATTATCCATACTCATTGTCCTCATTCCACCCGTCCTCCGACCCTTCATGTCCATTCCGCCGTTCATTTTGCGGAGAGATGGCGAATGCAGCGATCCGTACGATGGCATAGGGAACAGCGGCGTCGAGACCGGTGGTTCCTGGGTATTATGTAGGAATTATCGACGTCAGGATTGAATTCGATTCAATCGGATGTCGAGTATGATGAACAGACAGTCGAAGGTAAAAAAGATAGCGGGAAAGTATGGTGCGGTGGATAACGGTTTCAGCTGAAGTGGTCGTGGCTGAGGCAAAGGTGCTCACTCCGCGACGGGAACCAGGGATGACCGTGAGGCCGTCGATGAATGGACAGGAAGCAAGTGAAGTGAAGAGGAAAGGTCGTGAACACTTTTCGCGATGCTGACAGCCTGTCCAGCCAAGAAAGGGAAGAGGATGGAAATGTCGAAATGTCGAGTGTTGAAGGAGCGTGGAGACTTGGTCGGTCGGTCGATGCAAGAGAATGTGAGACGTCGAGACGAGAGAATAATGCGATCGTGGATGGAGGGAGTGAGGGAGGGAGGGAGGAGGAGTGGCAGAGTGGCAGTGGTGGGAATGGAAGGGAGAAGGATCCAGGTCTCAATCCAGGGAGGCGGAATGCGGATTGGGTGGAGTGGAGAGTCCAGGTGGATGTTGGTGGTACTGGATGTATGGTATGGTCTGGTATGGCTCGGTAGGGGGTTGAAGTGAGATGGTCAAGGCGGTGGTGGTCGGGGCAGGGCAGAATGCGTAAGACCGATATGTTCCCGCGAAAGACGAGACGAATTCGTCCGGATTAGGATACCTGGATTTTGCTGTTGCGACCTTGGGAAATATCTGCTCCTTTCTGATACAGGGCGATAATGTTATTGTTTTCCAGTAGTTTCGTGTTGGGCGAGAAGAAAGGAGTCGAGTTGATGTGATGTGATGTGATGACCAGTTTCTTGGGGTGCAGAACTAGAGCCTACGGAGCAGCTTTCTTGGGCGGGCTGGCGGCGGGTTGAGCTGGGGCGGTGCAACTCAAGTCCAGTGCAGCGCAGTGTGGGCAGTCCGATGCAGCGAGATTGGTCTGGAACCACGCCGGGAAGAGCCAGTTGGCGGCGAGAGACGATGATCTGCTTGATTAATTACGCGGCTACCGGCAATGATAGGGCAGGGCGGGCCAGGCCAGCAGGAAGTTGAAATCAAATTCCTCTCTTCCCCACGATGATACGATTCCTTTTCAAGACTTTCGTGCTTCCTCTTTCGTCCAAAGATTTATGTCCAATTGATCAATACAGATCTGTTCGATAAAGCGGCGCGCCGAATGTGGTGCTTGCTTCCGTAAAGTATGCTTGTGCTGATTATTACTGTGCTTATTTCGTCGTGCCTGTGCCTGTGCCTGAAGGTAAACCCGTTCCTCGATGGTGTTGTGGGCCAAGAAAACGCTCCCATACACGGTCCGGAGTAGTCAGGCGTCTCCTCTTCTCTTTCTTGTTCTCGTCTTTGGCCCCTGGATACCTCCAACGAGATTCTTTGGTTACTCGCAGCTCGCAAAGCTCAGGCTCAACGCGAGTCGTTTCAGGGGTCGCTGGTGGCGGTTGGCTCTCAGTCAATCTGCTTGACACGGACCTTACTGATTGCCGATGTGAGGGGAAGCGAGAAATGAACCTGGAAATCAGGAGGACGATGAGACAGGTGAACGATTTGTTGACGTGCGTTGATTGTGATGTCGACTGCAGGAAAGCGATACCTGTTCGTCTGTAGGCCAGGCCAAGGTGGAGGGTCTGTTCTGGGCCTCTAAATGCTGAAGATCCGATGATGTCGTCAAGTTTCAGCGGTGAGGAAGTCTTTGAGTCTGAATACCGAGCAAACAATTGGGCCTGGGATGTCCCTGATGCTGTGCTTGTGCTTCTGCCAAACAAAACTGATGATACGATGATGGCGGCTAAATGTCCTCAGCTCAACCAATATGATATAAAACGTTATGCCTCTGCTGTCAGACTATGCAGCCAGATAAGCATAAACCTCGTGGATGCCCGATGGAGGGGTGAAGTTGGCGCAGGAGAAGACCAAGTGTTTCGAGGGGGTCAAAGTTTCAAGTCAAGCATGTACTGTAAAAAGTCACTTTTCAATGTTGGGTGGATGGGTTTTATGAATCCCCAGGAGCTTAGGGCTTCAAGAGATCGACAGCTGTCAAGTCATCCAGCCCGCTCAATTACGACTTCCTCCTGCAGGTTCCTGGTCTTTAGATCTCGTCGTCGTCGAAAATCATGGCAGACAGTTGTTCCTCAGAGGTCAAGCCACAGCCGAGCCGTGTGTGGCGAGACCATCAACCAATCATATCAGTGCATGGCTGTGGCTGAGTACTGCAACTCTCCTCCAAACAAGGCATGAGATCCCCGGATTCTTGCAGCCGATTCTGGTCTGGATACTGGATGGTGCAGACTTCCTCGCTTGCCTCTTGCTTGGAATAAGCTTCACAGAAACGTCGAGTGGCAAAGGCAGAGAGATACATCAACCCATGTCTCCACGTTGTGTAGCAACATAGGACTGTGCAATGCAAACTCGGGCCTTCGGTCTGGCTTGGCTGGCTCGCTGTCAAATATTACATGTTTTCCCCTGCATCTTCAGCCTACCACGAAAGAACCTATCAAAAAATGACAAGATCGAATATTAGCTTACACAATGCTGACATCCGAATGACTATTTGCCAATGTTTTGTCTGCTTGGATCTGGAGAAATACAAACCGCCAAAACGAGCTTCCAGAACCCGCATGGGCGGTGATCTTCAAGTATTTGCTCTCTTTTCCCGTGCTACTGCATTCGTTCCAAGCCTCCTGCCGAAATGCTGGTCTTTCGGAAGGAACGTAATGGGTTGAGTTGTTGCATTTTCATGCATAGGCTGTGTTGATTGGGCTGAAATAGAATGAAGACTCCGAACAGCTGATGCATATCGTTCCACCAGTCCTTATACAAAAGTACAACAGGCACCTTAAGCAACAACTTTCAATAGTCACAATCTTTCGATATTAAGCCTCCAGCTCACTAAGCCTCATGCACAGAAATAACACTGCATTAACACTTTTGATGTCACTTGGACTTGGACCACCATGCGGAAATGCCATTTCATCCCCCACAGAGATCGCAGTCTTGAGACGCGGATATCATGACTCCGTTCATGCGCCGTTTCTAGACCCATATGCCATGCGTGTCGTTCTCACCACTTCGGAAGGTACAAGCCACTCTCAGCCCTATGGAAAGTGGCTTCGAGAGCCTCATCACGAGTAATTTTGTGTCGTCATTCGTGTCTCGGAATTGTTTCTCCTCGAATTTTTCCTTTTGTCCCGATGGGCCCCTCCGTTGCCTCTATGAAGGCTAGAAATGAGAACTTCTTACAAGACGCACTCCATGACCTTACTTCTATGATCGCATCGCCAGCTATCAAACAAGTGTCCTCCACCTTCTATGCCTTTCCTAGTGTCGGAAGAGAACCATTTTGGGTAAGCTGTAGGATCTAGCAAGGTGATTCGTGTTCGCCAGTCTCCGTGTATTGTGTCCTCTGATCTGTAACAATACCATTTGGAAAGCTTCGCCATGTGCGATTTGAGGCTGCAGGTCGATGACATTGCCGAAGGCGGCGATGATGATCGCGGATATCAGGTGTAGTTGTTCCTTGTAAGTGGTTGTTAAAAAAGTTGATGGTTAGAGATGCCATGGGTCTTTGGACACTGTACACTTTGGTAGTCATACGGTCCAATGTTAGAAAATATCTTGGAGAGTTGGGCGCTGAACAGGGTCAAAAAACTAGATACTTTGAACACCTGCCGAGCTAGGAGTACAGTACTGTACAGGTGAATCCAACGTAGCACCAGCCCACAAGCACTAGCACCATACAATTTCGATGGCAGTTCAATTCTCCTTGGATCCGGGCATCATGTGATGAGGATACACTCACGAATAGTGAGCGTTTGGGTGGCTGAAATCGTGCCTGAACTCCGAATCCGTAGACATCGCACATCCTGAAGTATCGTCAAAACATGGTTAAAGTATGAACACAAGTGTGCGAGGACCATCGCTGCTGTCCTGATTGCCATACAATGATCAATTATAAGGTCCGTCATTCGATATGCCCTCGTGTAGACGTGAAGTCTGGAGATTTTGTTTCCCCAGATTGACATTGTAAGATTACCTAGCTGGAGGTAGCCGAGACCTTTGTAAGGCTGAGGCTCAGTGGGGAACGTGTGGCTTGAGAGGCGGCTAGGTACGGCGGGTTCTATTTCCGTTAGGAAGTTCTCAAGCGACAAGCTGTCCAGCTTACGTGCTCGCAACTTCCAAAGACGAGATCACATACTGAACATTCATCTTCCCAAAGTACGGCGCTCGAGAGATCACTCTATGCTCCGATAACACTACTGCCGTCTACGCGCTGCAATTGACCGTCAATTCGCAAATCAGCCCACTCCTGAACGACTAGGCTTCAATGCGCCAGTACAGCTACCTCCTTCGAAACTTTTCCCCATAGCCCACTTTCGAGGGACTGGCAGACTCGCACGTCAGGGAGTCATATATTGAACATTGTTTGAGCAATCTGGAAGATTAGTTGCGCGATGGAGTCATACTCAGCCATAGGAGGTTCAAGTGACTCTCCATCGGATACAGGAAGAGGACGAAGGTAAGGCATAAAAAGGCACCAGATGGAAGCGATGGACGAGGCTGACAATTTTCGCCAGGAGGAGGTCGAGTAGAGCTATGAAGGACCAGAATCTAGGAGGCGAGGCATCTTGGATAAGTAGCAATATCAATTTGGTCAATACAAGTACAGCCCCTTTCCCATTATCCTATATTCAATCCAAGACATTGGCATCTTCAAACGTACACTATTCTGACAAATGCAGTTATCGGAGCGGGGACTTTGGCTATGCCCCTGGCCATGGCACACATGGGAATCGTCCTAGGAATTTTTGTGATACTCTGGTCGGGTATGACAGCGGCCTTTGGGCTATACCTCCAAACTCGATGCGCCCGATATCTTGAACGTGGATCCGCCTCCTTCTTTGCCCTGTCGCAGATTACCTATCCTAATGCGGCCGTCATATTCGATGCGGCAATTGCGATTAAGTGCTTTGGAGTTGGAGTAAGCTATTTGATCATTATTGGGGACTTAATGCCGGGAGTCGTCAGAGGCTTCAATGAGAACGCTGATGCTGTACCATTTCTTGTCGACAGACACTTCTGGGTAACAGTTTTCATGTATTGCGGCCATCTCGTTTACTTTTGACATTGCTAATTCCCATAGGCTCGTTGTCATTCCCCTCGCATTCCTTCGCCGTCTTGATTCTCTCAAGTACACGAGTGTTGTCGCATTGATCTCCATTGGATACCTGGTCATTCTGGTCGTCTACCACTTCTGCAAAGGAGATACTATGGCCGACAGAGGAGTAATCCGAGTCATCCAATGGGGCGGTCTTGTTCCTACCCTCCAAAGTTTCCCGGTCATAGTGTTTGCATACACGTGCCACCAGAATGTGAGAAGAACACCTTGAATTCACACCCAAAAGCTAAACAGTACAGATGTTCTCTATCTTGAACGAGATCAAGAATAATTCATCTGAGAGGTCAGTACCTTTTCTCGATACATGTTGGCTAGCTGCTCACGAGTTCTGTACAGTACCACGAGTGTTGTTGCAGCGAGCATTGGATCAGCTGCTTCCGTTTACGTCCTGGTTGCCATCACTGGTTATCTGTCATTTGGCAATAGCGTTGCTGGAAACATTGTTGGAATGTGTAAGAAGCTCCCGACCCCAAGGGAGTTCCGAGCTGACGATCTAGATATCCCATCGGTTGCCTCAACGATTGGCAAAGCAGCAATTGTGGTTCTTGTCACGTTTTCGTATCCTCTGCAGGTTCATCCATGCAGAGCGTCTGTTGATGCAGTCTTAAAGTGGCGGCCAAATGGCTCGAGGAGCGCACGTAATTCTCCTAATGGCTCACCAGCACGAACAGTGCCCTTACTCACAGGCTCTTCAGCTCACCCAGTTGCACGAAACGATACCATCGGAGAGCTACGATTTGCTCTTATTACTACCGTCATCATTGTCATGAGCTACATTGTTGCCATGACCGTCTCGTCACTCGACAAGGTTTTGGCATATGTTGGCAGTACTGGCAGTACAAGTATCAGCTTCATCCTACCAGGCTTATTCTACTACAAGATCTCGGCACCTGAATCAATTCACCACCAAAGATTAGCAAAGGACGAGGATGAAGATGCAACTGGCTCTGATACAGAGGGCTTCACTGGCTCGAGAGGACTGAGCTCAAACCATTGGCGCAAGACCATTCTGCGAAAGCTTTCTTTGGCTTTGGCAATTTATGGTCTGTTCGTGATGATTTTGTGCTTGGGAACAAACATGTTCTTCACCGGTGCGGCGCACTAAAATCTGGATATTAGATTGTGGGATTTCCCAGATGCATAGAAAGGAGTTTGGATTGGGTATTGGCAGGCGCTGGTGCAGAAGCACAACTTTCGCATATTGAGCGATTTGGGAAATGAACGTGATTCAAGATTGATGTAGATCCGAGGTTGCATAAAATTGGGTAAAGTCGGGTGTATATTTTCGACACATGGTCGTCCTCAATTGAAAGCATTGACCTGCTTGGATGTCTGGCATCTTATTGAAATGTAATGATCCTAGAAATCAAGCTGTCCATACCCAGTTTGTCTCTGTCCGTTCAAATCTTTCTGGCTCGTACTTCACAGCGCATATTTACCACGGCTCCTTCGCAGGCTTTCCCAACGCCATTCTTATTGATGTACAATACTATGCTTTTTCAATCAAACGCCCCCATATGCTATACATCGCCACTTCGTACACACCGATCCGTGTCTTTCAATTCATCGATTTCGGACGGTACTTGGGTTCCAACAATCCAGCCTAGCCATCGAACATCAGCCATTCCTCTTCATACAGCACACATGGAGGGCAGAGCAACTCACCATCGATAGTAATCTCCAAGCAGGATCACTCGGCTGTGCGCCCACTCCCAGCCAGTATTTCGCCCTCGTCGAATCGAGCTTGATGTCCTTAAATGGCTTTCCCTCTCCATCAACAGGTGCCTTTGGTATTGGATCGTAGGTCCCTATTTCCAATCAGATCTTGCCCTACTTCAATTGCCTGACTGCTCCATGCCAAACGAACCTAAGACCTCAATCGGCTTGCTATTCCTCGCTGTCCTGTGGAAGTATTAGCAGAGCGATTACCATACCAAATGCATGAAAGGAGGTAAGTCGTACCTGGCTTGCGCAACAACAATGTTGTAGAATGGTGCCTTGCGACGCCCGAAGCGGGCTAATCTGATCTTAACTACCATTGTGAAGTGTGTGATTTGGACGGTGGACTGCTGGATGGCTGTCATCGCTGGAGCATCGCGACTTTTCGAGGTCTCGGCTGTTTGGTCCCGCTCCGCCTGGTCTCCCATGTTCCGCTCCACCCCGCTGGAGGTGATGTCAACAAGTGACCATCTGATGATCATCAACTGTGAACGAATGATGAGGACTGCTTAAAGGTCAATTGAAACGGACTTTGATAATTATTTCCAGCCTACATTACGTACATTTTCCTCGAAGTCTGTGTGACTGTTAAGCTGCAGTATCCTAATCCGACCATTCCCAAGCCAATTCAGCCGACGGTATCTTAGCAAAGTCAATATGAAAGTAAGTGATATCATCTCGTAGTCCTATCTGTGTAGAAACTTTACTCATGCAATACAGACCCTATCGGCGAAGAATGCCGCTGCTCTGGACAAGGATCTTATGAGCATTGGAGCTTTCTCCATCGATCAGCTTATGGAACTTGCTGGATTGTCAGTTTCTCAAGCCAGTAAGGACATTTCTGAATCCTTGGCTGTTTTCGAAATTGAGATATTATAGTCTATCGTGTACATCCTCCAAGCAGAGGACGGAGGATTTTGATCGCCTGTGGTCCGGGAAATAATGGTAAGTCACCACTTCAATCGACCATTGAAGCGCCAGAGATTTGTAAGTGCTGAGAGAAAATAGGTGGTGATGGTCTCGTCGCAGCCCGACACCTATGGCATTACGGATACAAACCCACAATTTACTATCCCAAACAGAGCAAGAATGACCTTTACCAGGTACGAATACCGAGATTCTTGAAAGCACTTAGTCGATGCTTTGGCCATGACTGAGCTGATACTCTTGCAGCGTCTCTCCACCCAACTCAAGAACCTCAACATCCCATTCACAGCAGACTTCCCCACAGCACTGAGAGACTCAGACCACGTAGTAGATGCCATATTCGGTTCGTCACTCTTTTAAATCATCAAGCGCACACTGCAACTACTGATTCCATCCAGGGTTCTCCTTCTCCGGTGAAGTCCGCGAGCCCTTCCCCGCCGTCATCAAGGCACTGCAAGAAACGTCCATTCCTGTGACATCGGTCGACGCCCCTTCGTCATGGAATATCGAAGACGGACCGCCTGCTTCAGGACCAGGATCCACTTTCAATCCGCAAGTATTGGTGAGCTTGACGGCTCCAAAGCCGCTTGTGAAGTTCTTCAAGGGAAGGCATTTCATTGGTGGCAGGTGAGTGACATTGATCAGACCTCATCATGCATGGTCGTTGACTTTCTGAACAGGTTCGTGAGTCCGGATATTCGGAAGAAATATGATCTGGAACTGCCTGAGTATGAAGGTATTGATCAGATTGTAGAAGTGGGAAGCAATGGCCAGAAGCTGTGAGGCAGGGACCACTTTTTCTCGTCAATTGGGATATTGGTTTTCGGAATGCTGTGCGCAGACTTCCTTGATTCTACTCTATTTAAGACTGAGCACCATGGTCGCGTACTCTAGTGGCCTCCATCCACACATATTGAAATGATATCGACCAATTGTATTCATACACTCGTAATTCGTTCCTCTAACGTTAGACACCGTTCGTATCATGGCCAGTACTTGCGTCTCTCAAACTTTGCCGCAATTCTAGTCAACCTGAGCATCTTCGAAGAGCACCAATACCGTACCTGCTTTGCAGATATCCTATCACAGTTAGACAAGTCGTCACTTGATAATAAGTAACTTACGCCTTCTTGATGAACCAATTTAGCAACGGTGCCGTTTTGCGGCGATCTAATGACAGTCTCCATCTTCATACTCTCGATACTATTCATTGTTAGCTTGGGACGGACTTATTTAGCATATCAAAGTACTTACACTACTAGTGCTTGACCCTTCTCGACCTGGTCTCCCTCCTTGACCTCGTTCCTCAGAACTTTGCATGGCATTGGCGCAAGAACACTATTTGCTACATCCTTCAGCCCTAACGCTTTCTCAAACCAGCTGGGTGATGCGAGTGTCAGGTGTGTCTGCTTGCCATGCTGGAAGAGGGTGATCTTGTCACCATCCGTGACGATTGTGCTCTCAATACGAGTATGGGGGAAGAATGTCGAGATTGACGGAGACTTGGGTTCACATATTACACTGCTGTAGGTCTGATCAAGACCACCGCCCTTAACTTTCAAATCAAAAAGATTCCGACCTAATTGCTCGACCGAGACGGTAACATGGGTCTCTTCTTCGGCATCGGTGGTGATGAATGTGAACTGTCGTCGGGTACTTGCCCCAAAGCCAACAACTGCTCCATGTGGACCTTGGCCAACTGTAGGTGCAGGTGCAGAAAGCTCCTTCGATAAAAGACCCAGCGCTGCTTGGGCGAATCTTTCTGGTTCGATGACTTCAGGAGCGAACAACTCATCGTTGTGTTTTTGAATATAACCAGTCTCGACTTCACCCCTGATGAAGCCAGGGCTCTTGCAGATCTTCTTCAAGAATTCGATGTTGGTGCTCAATCCAACGACTTGGTACTCTTGCAGAGCTGCGTAGAGCTTTCTGATTGCTACTTCTCGAGTCTCGCCGCTGACGATGAGCTTCGCAATCATGCCGTCGTATGCCGAAGAGACAGTATCGCCTTCGATGAAACCAGCATCTATGCGAACGCTTTCTGACAGCGCAGGCGTTTTGAGATGAATGAGCTTGCCGGAGTCAGGCATAAAGTTTTGGTTGGGATTTTCTGCGTATATCCGAGCTTCGATAGCCCATCCACGCTCCGCTATCCTTTGAGCGATGGTCTCTTGGTCCAGCGGTAACTTCTCACCAGCAGCAACTTTGAACTGCCATGAGACGAGATCCTCTCCTGTAATCTCTTCTGTGACGGGATGTTCAACTTGTAGCCGAGTGTTCATTTCCATAAAGAAGAACTCATTCGTGTCATTGTCGAAGATAACTACCAACACGGTCAGGTAGTTCGAGTAAATTGGACATTAGCACTTACATTCTACGGTGCCTGCTCCTTCATAGCCTACAGCTAAAGCAGCAGCTCTTGCTTTCTCCCATAAGTCCTGCCGAATGTCTTCCGCAAGATTTGGGGCAGGGGCTTCCTCCAATATCTTTTGATGCCGTCTTTGAAGACTACAATCCCGCTCTCCTAGAGCGACAGCATTGCCATGCTTGTCCGCGAAGATCTGCACTTCGATATGTCTCGGAGTTGCAATATATTTCTCAACAAGCATCTCGTCGTCACCGAATGAGTTTCTTCCCTCGCTCTTGGCGCTTTCTAGTTTGTCCAGAAACTCTTGCTCATCAAAAGCAATCCTCATGCCCTTCCCACCTCCTCCCTTCACAGCCTTGACCATAACCGGAAATCCTATCCTTCGGGATTCTTCCAAGAGATAGCTTGGATCCTGATTTCCACCATGATAGCCAGGTATGCATGGAACCCCCGCCTTGATCATGATATCTTTGCTCCTCGATTTATTTCCCATGGCCTCAATTGCCTTCCAGGGAGGTCCAATGAACACCAAGCCCTCCTCCAAACATCTCTTTGCAAAGGCAGAGTTCTCGCTGAGAAAGCCATATCCAGGATGCAAAGCCTCGCAAGACTGCTCCTTTGCTACTTTTATGATCCGTTCGCCATCAAGATAGGCGTTCGCTGAACCAAGGTTCACTGCGAACGGGCTGGAAAGCGCATGTTGAGAATGGGCGTCTGGGTCTGTGTAGATGGTTGTGCAGCGTACTCCTAAAGCAGAAGCTGTCCGTCCGACGCGCAAAGCAATTTCACCTCGATTCGCAATTAGTACGGAAGTAATTGGCGTGCCTGGGTTCGAAGTCGTGGTGGATAGAAATCGGTAATGTGATGCTCGAGGAAGAGCTCGAAGCTTTGATGGAAACATATTTGCTGACGGATATAGAGATGGAGAAGGAGATACTGAGATGACGGCTGTTGCGGCAAGGGAAACCGGCGTCCTACGCTTTCAGAGTGAATTGGCTTCCTGCCATGTGTCTGTGTCTGTTGTCAGAACTGGAAACATAGGAAATAGAGGTGAGTAGGAGACAAAGATACCCTACTCAGGTCCAAGATACTTCACTTGCAAGCTGCCCTCCTGCCCCGAGGCTCCATGATTAGAGCCGATTCAAAGCGTGAGCCGCTTCTAACCCAAAATCTCCCCGCACATTTTTTAGCGTGTGGAGAAAATTGGAGGTTCTAAGTTCTGGTGGTGAGCATCCGAGGTCTCGGTCACAAGCACGGTCACGGTCCGGGTCGCGACATGACATGTCTATCTTTTGTCTTGGTCCTTCCCACTCAATCAAGGCAACAACACAGCCAGGACAGTCACAACTTCGCAAGCACGACGGAATCAGCTACATGTGTTGGCCAGTGTAGTGCTTGTGTCTTTGAGGTGATGAGTCTTACAGCGAAGTGTAGCAATCTTTTCTTATTCTCAAGTCTTCCAAGACCAGGGAAGAGTGGAAAATATATTTCGTTGACGTGAAGGAATTAGCGTGCGCTGTTAGAAGTTCTGAATGCGCCAAGCGGCGCTCAGGATGTCGGCACCTTTTCAATATACTGTTATTGAAACGAAGCTTTGCCATGAGATATATTACATTGTGTACAGGGAGGTGTGGTTGGGTTCGTCGACGAAAGTCATCGAAGTGTTACTTCCCATTATTTGTCAAGTGACTTCATCACTCTGACGCTTGACGATTTTTCATTTCCTCTGCCCCATGATATTTTCGCAAACTGACTTCATCCATTGTCTCCTCGCTCCAAGTCTTGAGATCAGAGCAGTTACTCCGAGGCGATGTCCACATCAACTCTTCTGCTGGAGCACAGGCCTTGCGATCTTCAAGTTGGTCGCTTAATCCAGGGACTGTTTATCCGCAGCTGGCTTGGAACAATTGCCTGATGTCACCGCGGATTGGATGCTACCCCAACCAAAAGGAAGAACAGAGGGCCGTCGAGGCATGAAGAACTCCCGGCCGATCTCTCAACTTCCTCTCGGCGCGACTCGCTTGCAACAGTATCAGGTACTGTGGCACAAACAGAACTGTGGGGTAAGATAATTATCCACATTGAGCACTTTGTCTCAGCCAAAACCTCAGCCAATCCGAAGACATGAATCTCCAATCAATTACCTGTAGCGGAAGTGTATCTTTTGCCTGTGGTTGGAAAAGGCTATAATCGCCTCTTCCGGGTGACATTACAATATCAGCTGCCAAGATTAGCCACTCGCGATTACCATCTTCAAGCTTTCAATCTGTTTTCATCTAATCGACGTGGTATTCGGAGATGGAACTTCGTACGAGCTAGGGTAGCCGATGAATGGTACTCGCGGTACTCGTCTGACTTTAAGTACTGCGCACGCGCACATATAGATGACTTCTTCCATCACTTGCTTTCGAAGTGGCTGAAGGTGTAGACTTTTTTCCTGCATTTCACAATCATTCGACATGCGTCCCCTGGTCTTTGGCAGCACTTTGGTGCTTGCTAGTCGTGGTGAGTAGCAATAACATCAATGCAATCTCTGATGCTAAGTTGGGTAGTTCTTGCTCAGGTAGACTCCAAGACCGCCTGCGACGCAGTGACTAAAATCTGTTACTCGACGTATCTTGCTCCTGAGTCCGGGATCAGTATCGGGATTGCACTTCCAATGAATGTATCAGACCCTTATGATGCAATCATTTCAATCACTGCACCGTTGGCAACGACATGGGCTGGATTCGCTTGGGGCGGGACAATGGTCTTCAACCCGCTCACGGTAGGATGGCCGAACGGCAATACAGCTGTAGTCTCCTCGCGCTTCGCATTGTAAGCTGTTCTCTTGAAAATTTAGAGCAGGCTAATACGAATCCTGCAGCGGACTGGGCCTCCCACAGTCCTACGATGGCGCCGAATATACTTTGCTGAAAGGAACAACAGCAAATAGCACGCACTGGACAATGACAGCACGATGCTCGGGTTGCACATCCTATCAAGCGAATGACGGCTCCCAAGCCGTGTTGGATGGCATGGGAACTGCGCAGTTCGCTTGGGCTCAAGGGACAGCACCAGTTCAAGAACCTGCCAATAACAACTCGGCATTCAATATGCATACGTCGTATGGCAAATGGACTCACGACCTGAATGCTGCCCGAAGCCCTAACTTTGGTGCTTGGGTTGCAAGTAACGTTCTAAGTCCAGCAGCGCCAAGCATGACGAGCCAGATATCTAGTGTCCCAGCGACGACGTCCAAGCCGCCAACCACGATAGTGACAAGTACGACCTCTTCCGCCAAGCCCAGTCCGACTGTCGTCAAAGGAAAGATACCTGCATCATGTTCGGGTGCTGGGCCACCAAAGTTCTCTTCTGTTCTCGTGAGTCTACCTTGAAATCAGTCTTCCCCCTTGGGACTTGATTGTATATACGCGGGCTTTCTTCCTTTCTGGTCTCGTCTTCCCATCCTCCAAACTTGTACTATACATGCCTGACCCAGTAAATCGGATTTTAGGCTAGCGGATGGAAAGCAACGAAAGTCCTAGGCGGTCTTACCAGCCCCCGAAGTATCATTTTCGATCTGGCAGGAAACATGCTTGTAGTACAATCCGGAAAAGGCATTACGCTTCACACAATGACTGCAGATGGCTGCATTTCCGCCACTAAGACTCTCATCGCCTTGAACAGTCTGAATCACGGAATTGCGCTCAGTGCCGATGGCAAGACATTGTATGCCAGCAGCATGACCCAGGTCTATTCTTGGCCGTACACAGCTTCGTCTGGAACTGTGGGTACCAGGGCGACAATAATCACTGGAATGTTCAGTGGTAAGTTGTGATTACAGGACCTCACCACCCGTACTGAAACTTCTACTAACGACTCGCCCAATCCTTCAGGTGGCCATTCTACTCGTACCCTTTTGCTATCGCCAAAGAATACAAATCTATTGGCAGTGTCTCACGGTTCGAATGATAATTTCGACTACCCATCTGGCAACCCAAAGACAGCTCGTGCATGCGTTAAAGTATTTGACCTCAACGCAATCCCAAGTGGAGGCTATAATTATATTTCTGGCGGATGGCTTGCAGGCTACGGAATGAGAAACGAGGTCGGAATCGCATTTGACGGCAATAGCATGTACGTTTTCACCCTCCTTTCCTATTTCTGACCACGACTGACGACTTAAAAGGCTCTGGGGTGTTGAGAACAGCGGCGATAACTTCTCCCGAGGAGGCAAAGATGTTCACCAAGAAAACCCAGCTGAGAAACTCAACTACATTGGAGACGTAACTAAAAACAACGACAAGTGGTTCGGGTACCCAACTTGCTATGCGGTTTGGAAGCCTAGTGACTTTACGGACCAGAAGTTCCAGGTCGGAGACCAGTTTGTAATTGCTCCAAATGCAACCTTCAAGGATGAGACTTGCAAGACACTATCAAAGCCACCATCGCTCGTTTTCCAGCCACATTCTGCCCCCATCGACAGCAAATTCGACGACACTTTCAGCAATCTTTACGTAACTTTTCACGGGTCCTGGAACCGTGTTCCTACCACCGGCTTCAAGGTCGTTCAAGTAGCTTTCACGAAAGGCGCTGATGGCTTGTACAAACCAATCTCTCCACTTGCAACAACTACAGGGTACAAGGACATTTTCTGGAACCCAGATGTGGCCAGGTGCCAGGGTAATGGACCTAGTTTTAGCTCTGGGTGCTTCCGACCAGCCGGGCTTGGGTTCGATAGTGCAGGCAGACTCTACATGACGAGCGATATTTCTTCCGATGGCGAGCTGTGGGTTCTAGGACAGTCTTAAGCTAATCGTTGGTCCTTGGAATTGGAGCTGTACATAGCAGGTAGACGGATAGTACTTACCAGGTAGCAACTTCACTTCGATGCACATACTTCACAACCAGATATAGCACTCTCTACCGGCAAGTGAAGCTGCTGATTGTGAAGGACAAAATGTAGCTTGTCTTAATGTCTGAACTCGGCAACCACACACGAGGCACGCACTCGTAAGTCTACCCAGACACCAAGACCAAGTCCGCATAAGTTACGGAATGGGATCGAGATAAAGCCATGTTGATATTGTCTAAGGTCTGATGCAGACCAGTACTTCCAGCGATACTGTAGCGCTAAGGTAGCCGGCAGCCGAGGTTTAGCGTTGCGCGGGGGGCGGGGCGGGGAAGTCATTGATACGGATATAACTTTACATCAGCACCACTTTGGACTTCTTCTGTGTCTGTCAATATCTTCGACATTGTCAACTTTGAAGCGTTACTTGATCGAAAGGAAGAATCACGATATAGCCCTGCCTCAATTGCTTACACTGAAGGTTCATCTCCGTCCACCGTTCGCAAGTTCACATATTGATTGACATGGAATGGTAGGAAACTCGGATCAAGTGCTTGCAATGGCTCCTAAGAATGACATCCCAGCCTATGTCTTAGGGGTAGGTCTCACAAAGTTCATCAAGCCGCGAGGATTGCGAGAGTATCCCGAGATGGGCTATGAAGCTGGTGTCAAGGCGATGTTGGATGCTCAAATCAACTACGACGATGTTGAGACTGGGGTAGCCTGCTACGTATGTCATTTCCTCGAATTTTTCTCCTCTGTATCAGCCTATTTATCCTTGAAAATGTGCCTTTTGAGCTCATGGCCCGCTCATTTGCATGACGGCACTGATTTTCTTGAAGTGTTATGGAGATACTACTTCCGGGCAAAGAATTTTCTACCAGTGAGTAAATCCAAAATGGAGCTTTCTACCCCGCCCTTATTTTCCAAGCATGAGACTACGTTCTCCGATTCATACGCTGTTTAATTTGACTCGAAGGTATCGCAAAGTACTTTCCGAAGCCTCACACTAACTCAATTTATGAAGATTTGGCATGACGTCCATTCCGATCTACAACACGAATAATGCTTGTGCAACTGGCTCGACAGGACTGCATCTTGCCCGCACTCTGATCAGAAACGGAGCCATAGACTGTGCCCTGGTCATTGGATTTGAAAAGATGGAGCCAGGCAGTATCAAGAGCAAGTGGAGTGACAGACCAAGTCCAATGGGCCTATCCGCCAAAATGATGTACGAGCTCAGTGGCAAAGAGAGGGGGCCTCCGAATCCACAATACTTTGCCAATGCTGGGAGAGAATACATGGAGAAGTAAGCATGCTATCTTAGTCTTTTTCCCAACCACTCTCACTTTTGAGATGGACTTCCGATGTGAACGAAGCTTCGAGTCTTTCAAGATCTGACTTGTGAGTAGATATGGAGCAGAAGCACGAGACTTCGCTGAAATTGGACGTATCTCCCATGTACATTCACAAAATAACCCTTACGCACAATTCAATCAGGCATATAGTCTCGAGGAGATTGAGAACTCGCCGATGATTCACTTTCCTCTGACCAAACTCCAGTGTAGTCCTGTAAGTGACAACACCAGAAATTCAAGGCACAAGGAGAATTACCTCTCCGAAATCTTCTATTTTTCGTCAGAGGAACTTGTTCTGCAGATCTACCGCTGACTTTGTGGCATCAAGACGTCAGACGGTGCTGGGGCCGCGGTGATAGGTATGTAGTCTTTTCCCCCTGGCTTAGTCAGAGGTTTAGGATCTTGGATCAAAAACATGTCTTGGGATCGATATCTCGGGATCTGAGATCTTTATCCTTAATTTTTGACTCTTTCAGCGCTAACATTCTTGAAGTCTCACAATCCTTCTTGGACGCACGACCACATCTCAAGTCGCAAGCAATTCTCATCGCTGGCCAAAGTTTGATGACCGATACTCCAGAACTCTACTCCCGCAGTGCAATGTCACTCGTCGGCTACGACATGACCAAGCGAGCAGCACAAGCAGCAATGAAAGAGGCTGCTGTGACGCCAAAAGACATCAAAGTTTGCGAGCTGCATGATTGCTTTTCGGCAAATGAACTTATACTTCTCGACGGGCTTGGATTTTCGAAGCCGGGTAAGGCTCACGAGATGGTACGTAACGGTGATATCACGTATGGCGGACAGGTTGTCGTGAATCCATCCGGCGGTCTGATCTCCAAGGGACATCCTTTAGGAGCGACAGGCTTGGCGCAATGTGCCGAATTGACCTGGCAGCTTAGAGGATGGGCAAACAACAGGCTGGTCGACGGAGCTACAGTGGCATTGCAGCATAATCTCGGGCTCGGAGGCGCTGTCGTCGTGAATGTGTACAAGAGAGCAGATGGTGGGGTCAACAAGAAGCTGAGCGACCAGGATATCAAGAACAAGAGCTGGCTCGGCTATAATGCTGCTATCGAAGCAAGGGGCATCAGTAAGGAGGACGCAGAGAAAGTCAGAAGCCGGGCTTGCAAGAGCCAATGGGCTCTAGGCGATACGGAGCAGAAGTTGGCAGCAAGGTTGTAGTTTGCTTTGAAGTTTTGTATGTACATTCGGGCTGAGCCTCGCCGTTTTGGTCTCTGACGGCACTTTTGTTTGTTGCGAGCAACATCCGAAAGCTATGCTCCTTCATCGAATATAAGAACCATTTCATTGACGAAAGAGGTATATGTAAAGAGTGAAGCTACGAAATAGGTATCGCCCAGACGCCATGCCGCCAAATGATATGAGCCCACACCACAAGTTCAGCTCAGTATCGAACCCACGAAAGACCTGCCCTTTCCTTCCTACAAAAACTTGACCGTCACCTCCCGATCAACAGCGGGCATTCAAAGAATGTACATGGAATCAAGACTCTGGTCGCCTTCTAGACCGTTGGTAGTAGCTCCATCTGTAATCATTTTCGCCTTCTTTGCATTTCTTCGGTAAAGCAGGAGCCAACATGAGCCATAAAGAAAGGCAGCTACGACTGTCAATCCAGCAGATACGGCGTTACCCTGGATGTATCGGGGACCTTGTTGACTCGGGTATAGTTGGGACGATACAACGGCAGAAATATTAGCGATGGAGTAGGCAAGAGGCATGCCGATTGCACGCTTTGAATCCGGTGACAGATTGGTCGCAATCCAAGTAACCGCGAGCGTTGAAATAGGGTACAATCCTAGGATAATGTTAGGATATGCTATATCAGAAGATACGGGGTTCAGCTTACCTAGAACTAAAATAAACATGCCTGCATAACCAGCTCCGCGATTCGATGTCCCGACACAAACCAAGTATCCGACTGCGACGGGAATACAGCAACCGATAATGAATACCCCTCGACGCTTGTACTTATCGGAAAGCCAGACAACAGTCACAAGAGTAATAGTACCAAGAGCGTATACTGGAATAGTCATGTAGTTAACTTTCAGGGAAGCAAATCTGAGAATGATTAGCTTGGGGGAACGCATCGATTGGAAAGGGGCCCGTTACCCGAGACCTTGGATGATGGTGGGGAGGAAGACTCCAAAGCCATTGATAGCGACGGATGAGGTGAAGAATGCAATTCCAAGCATCCAAACAAAAGGATCTGTCAGAGCAATTCTGATCCACTTTTTTTCGAACTTCTGCTGACCGCGAAGATGGAAGTCTCTCATTTTTTTCAAGCGCATTGTCTCTTTCTCCTCGGCGTTTAAGAACCAAGCGGATTCGGCTGATCTTGGGAGGAAGATCCATCCGATTCCACCAACGAAGATAGTGATGCAAAATTCGACGATGAAAAGCCACCTCCAAGCGGATAGGCCTCGCCTCGTCCCCATTGTTTGGACGGCGTAAGCGAAAAGCCCTCCAAAAGAACCGGAAATTGTCTGCGCAAGATTGGTCGTCATGATCCTCTTTCCAGCAAGCTCACGAGGGTAGATGGTTGAGAAGAGATAGGCAAAGCCCTGGGCAAGGCCAGCCTCAGCGGCATTCAGAATCATGCGAACGACAATAGCTTGAGCATAATTGGTGATGAACGCGGTACCAAGGGTCGAAGCACTCCACTGAACGATCCAGAAGTCAGTCTAGCTGCTCCACACATAGGTTCGAAATACTATCGCAGGCGGAGTAGAAGTGATTGACTAGCTCGCCGACGTTACTTACGAGCAAGAAAGCGGTACCAAGTGCAGCCTTTGCACCAAATTTTCTCACTGCCAAAACCCAAGGCATCTCAAACACGATGGTACAGACACTGGAGAGAGTGTTGATGTTGCCAAATTGGCCACCAGTTAATCCAATTTCCTCGTCGAATCCGAAAACCCTCGCATTCCCTAAATTGTTTCTGTCCAAGCTGGAGAGAACCTGGAAGATGACTGAAACTGGTAACACATATTTGTCGAACTTTCTGAAAGCGGCTGCTTCATTCTCAGGGTCGATATGAATCAATTGGCTTGTTCCTGCGGATACTTCCTCTCCGGCATAGGTATCAACAACGGTCGGGCCATCGAATTGTGTCTTGCTGTCAGCCGAGGGAAGTTCACCCTTCCCCTCCATTTTGGGCCTGAGTCGTGGGTATGTAACTCGGTCGAAGGAAGAATGCCAAAGCTCGAGGCGGTGTTGTGTTTCAAGTGGTGTTGATGTTGATGACTGGTGAGCAATTCGAGAGTCTCAATACAATGCACTTCATCCTCGCCTCTTTATATGTAGAGACGGGTTGCCTGTGAACAGCAATCGCAGCATATCAAGGTTATCATGATGATTGAAGCATGCATAAAACCGAGATCTGAAGATGTGGAAGGTATGCTAGATTGCAACTTTGGACGCGCCGCGGGCTCATCGGACAAAGGCGACTTAGATATGCGTGCATGCATGCTTGCCCTGGAACCTGGGACCTGGGACCTGGAACATATGTGAAATCTGTTATTTTCAGTCGGATGCAAGATAAAGGATACACAGGAGAAGAGATAAGCAAAAGATTTGCATGTGGCTGTAGGTGTGGCAAGCAGGCAAGTTGCAAGGTAGAGTAGGTGAGGCGTTGCAGTTATGGTAGCGCTCAAGGAAAGTACCTACGACCTAGGTACCTATGTAGGTAGTCTAGCAAGTGGAAGTGCTGCCCATACCTACCTAGATACCTTACTGTGGCTGATCGATGGCCTGTAGATTGTCAATGTCACCATGTCACAATGTCATAATGTCACTTCGCTTCCCTTATCGTCCCGCTCTCCAGGCTACAGTACCCATGCCGCGCCGCTCTTCTATTTTATTCGCTCCCGTGCTTGCTTGCCCTTTTCCTTTTCCTTCTCAGGGTTCCCCTCTCCTTCCCCCCTTTCAATTCACCTTCACCTTCACCCCACTTTTGGGAACAGAACAGCCAAGGATGCAGATCAGATCCAGATCTCGCTACTAAAAGGAGAGGCTTACCTGGACTTGTTTGATTTGCTTCCACATGAACCTTAGTGACTTGAACTGATTTGACACAACGCCGAACCTTGCGCCTTATCTCTTCCTGTCCCTATCCCTATCCCTATCCTTGTCCTTATCTACCCCTCAAGTCACCTCAACTCACCTCAGCCCGACGATACGGTCGACGGTCAATATGGCTATGTCCGTGAAACCACTACTGCATCGCTTTGTCCGATCTGTCTAACCTTATCATCGTCAACCTGACCGCCAGCTTCAACTTCCAACTTGAAATGTAGTATCGCACTACTATCAGTTGAGCGTTGGCTATCGTACATCGCAAACTGCCGAGCCTAAATATCAGAAATCGCAAAGTTCCGAGACTGCTGTACAGCGTTCGAGATGCTCTCCCCATCTTCGTCGGCATCGCGCCGCGGCCAAAGGCTGGCGAGAGGCGGAAATGCGTGTCAGAGGTAAGTGAAATGCCACGAGCATCGTGAAACGCAAGAGAATTGATCGCTTGCATAGGTGTCGTCGGAGAAAGCAGAAAGTAAGACTGAGTTTCGTCCCGTCCTCTCCGCTCTTTTGCCAGTCCGCTGACCAAGTCAACAAAACACCAGTGCGATCTCAAATACCCATGCTGTTCCAATTGTGGAAGTGCCAATGCCCCGTGCCTGACCTACGACTCCGGTAAGCAAGCGGAGGTAGGTATATTATACTCTATCCTTGTCGGATGTCTGCTTCGATCTCGCGACTGATGTTTTCCTTAGATTCCTCGTAACTACGTATCTCACCTGGAGTCTCAGATTGAGAAATTGACCCGAGAACTTCAAGACTTGCGAACAAACAGTACAGCTAGCTTCACTGATGGTGGAGATGCCACTCCAGTTGACACATCATTGTCCGCATCAAATCGAACCATCGCTTCGCCTACGGCCAGCTCTACTACTGTTGATAAAGGGTCGAGTCAGTTTGAGGATCTGGTCACCAGTGTCAGTAGAGTAGCCGCTGAGCCCTCAAGACAGCCGCGATTTTTGGGTCAGAGCGGTGGAATCACTCTTGCTAAATTGGTCATGGCATCCATTCGTGTTGACACCTTGCCGACCCCTCTCTTTCCAGAGGAACATGGCCAGCGAGTCTTTGATATCGCAACGCCCATCCCAGCAGCTGCCGCTTCTCTACCACCGCGGTAAGAATTCTAAGAAGAAATCCAAAGTGTGTCCTGCGTTACTGAATGATGATTAGCCATGCTGCAAACCATCTGGTGGATGTGTACTTTCAATACCGGACCCCCCACTTGCCAATAATCAGCCGGTTACAGGTCGAAGAGTGTCTTGATAGTGCTTACGCTACAACAAGTGGACATCAGCCTCCAAATAACACCGCAGAGAAGAACATATTTACGACTTATATGGTTCTCGCCATCGCCCTCTGCGATCTTCCTGGTCCGTCTGGTAACGGTAGACCTTCACAAAGCGAAGGATGCTTCGGCTCTGCTGTCAATTGGATCGAGAACGTGATCACATACTCAAAGAGCGACATAGAGACTCTTCGCACAATTCTCCTATTGACTCAATTTGTTGCCCTGTGCCCATCACGAGGCAGCCTATGGCATCTTACAGGAACCGCGTTGCGATTATGTATCGATATTGGCCTGCATTGGGAAACGGAAGAGCAGGCAGTTGGTATGGATCCGGACTTGCTGAACGAGCGTCGAAGGCTCTGGTATTCCACGTATCAGTTCGACCGCATATTGTGTATCACTCTTGGTCGTCCTTTTGGCATTATCGACGAAAGCGCACGCGTTCCGCTTCCTAATCCATGGACAGCATCTCTCGATTCCATTAATGCAAAATCCAACAACTTCGACGTCCACAGCCAGCGAGCTCATAATCACATGTTCGACTTGTCAAAACTTGAATCCGAGATTAAGCATTGTGGGTGTTCTCCGAGTTTTCCTCCCCCTCTCAGATTGTCAGAGGGTCACTTTGGCCAGTGTTTGATTCCGACACAATCTTCCCGTCACTTGGCACTCCTCATTTCATCCAAAATAAGTAATACTGACTTCAAATCACTCCACAGTGCACCATAGTCTCTCTTGGACCACGAAAAAGGCCTACCCGAAACCTAACTACACTGCCTGGATGCTGGATATTCAGCCTCGCCTACAGCAATGGTATGCGACCATTCCTGAACTCAGTAAAGCTCATCCAGCTTCTATATTCGCCAGTCAGGCCTACTGGGACGCCATTTATAACAACACTATTCTCCTGCTTCACCGCCCAAAGTCTACAGTCCTCCATGTGTCAAACGAGGCCTCGTCCATCTCGTTCGACGCGTCCTGTAAACTCATCGCGAACATCAAGATACTTCAGCGGGATGGGAAGATTGATATCATGTGGAAGTACGTACATCATCTATTCATGGCTGGTCTGGGAGTCATCTACAGTATCTGGCAATTCAAAGAGATCCGCGACCGTACTCCTGTCCGAAGCAGTATCTCCATGCTCCAGTCGTGTGCCACTACTCTCGCCGCCATGTCTGAAACTTTCCCAGGAGCATCGAGCTGCCGCAATGTTTTTGATAGCCTTTCCTCAGCTACAATTGATTGGCTACTTACCAACGATGCGGATGAGGTACGCCAAAATCGGCTTGACTTTGAGAAACAGGTACAGGATCTGTTACAACAGCTTCAGCCATCGCGAGAAGGATGTTTCGAGACGAATGAATGTGGGACTGATAATATGTCGAACATGCTCTCCGCAGATAACTTTGCTTTTGGAGAGATGCTCAATTCGGCAGCTCAGTGGCCGTTTTTAGATTACATGGGTTTCGGCGATTTTGACGGTGTAGGACCCGATCCCATACAAGTAGCAGGATTTGTTTCAGGGGCAGATAATCTGGAAATGACATGAGTAATAAATAGACGTGAATTCAATTCATCCTTCTTCTGAGTTGTATCGATCTTTGCAAATGTTGGATGGCATTCTCGCTCGGATTAACCCGTGTCACATAAGGTAATTAAAATGAGTGTGTCGATATGTCTTGTGTAGATTACAAAGGTCGCAACGAACGAAGAAATAATATCAGAATAATCAGTACAAGGTAAGCACATGGGCAGGCTATCATAAGGCCTATTACTATACAGCTGCGTTATTGTAACCTAGCAAAGACGGATAGTCATCTTACAAGCAGCTCCTTTCAATAGATCATCTCGAACAGCACATGTCATTAGTCTTGCCTTCAGAAGGACTTAGCTCTGGGCTGTGCTGCGGTAGGACTTTTCAAAGATACATTTCTGATCAACGCTACTAGGCAACTCCCTACAACTATGGAATCATAGCTGTGTTTCCGCTGGTTTCTCCACCCTAGCTACATTCACCGTCTCTGCTTCGATGGCAGGTTTAGCATCCACAAGCTCTTCATAAAGAAGTGGCTCCTTAACCAGACAAGCACCAGTCAGTCCAACCTGCCAGCGATCAAAAGCCTTCTGTGGGATGACAGTCGACGTCCACATTCCTTCGCGGCGGAATTGATTCGTCACGCTAATAGCAACCTCAGCGGGAACATTCGGAAACAGTTCCGCAAGCTCGTCTCTAAAAGTCTCGGCATCGTGTGATAGTACCCAGTCAATGCCCTTCTTCAAAGCAATACAGAAGCGCTTCTGCGCGTCAAGCACTTCTGGAGTAATGGTCTCTGTCTCCCGGTAGTACACACTCCACGGAACGTCTCCTTGGGTCACCATCTCCATCTGTATCGTGACCTCGGGATTTTTGGCAGCCATTGCCAACGCAGAGAGATTGTCGGTAACAAAGTAATCGCCCATGCCTCCCTGAAACAGGTTGCCCAGCATGATACCGTCAAGGTCCTGGATGTAGTCGACAGATCTGGGATCCACGCCATTCTCCCGTAATAGCATCTTAAAAAACAGGCCAACGCTGGCGCCTCCCCCTGATTTCATGAGCACGGTCTTCCCCGCAACGTCTGACAGCTTGAAGTTTTGGCGATTGCCGCGTCCGAGTACGGCAAGAGGGCAGCGATTGGCGATTTGAGCGAAAACAGTGTAATTCTGGACCCTGTATCTGTACATCGTGGGGACCCAAATACCACCAAGGGCCATGTCGGCTGACTCATCTGCTAGAGCATCGAGTACGCCATCCCAAGGAGTGGGAATATTAACAGACACGTCTAAGCCTTGCTCCTTGAAAAAGCCATGCCGTAACGCAATATACTCTGGGAGGTAGTTGAGGTTGTACCCAGTCGCTGTGAGGTGAAATGGCTGCATGGTTTGGGGCAAATTCGTCGTATGGTCCCTTGGAAATAATCAGGTTCGAGGCAAGCTAGGTTTCTTGATGATTGATTACAAACAAAATCGAAAAAAGTTCATGCACGACCTTTAAGTACAGATGGTCACATGTACAAATATGTAGCTGCATCCACCGAAGCCATGTCGCTACTTGCCGTTGAGGTCGGCTTTCCTCGATCATGGACTCTTGCCTGTGGGTTGTCGGGAAAGTGCGATAAAGGGCCAAGATATTGCCTTGGCAGGTCGGCTTTCTGCGATTTTAGTAAACAATCGCTTATCTCGTTAATCGTCGGATAATTCGCAGTCCGGGGAAGTGTACTGACTAGCGTTCGGGGACAAGCGACAGCAAGCATTCATTTTTGACCTCGAGGGACACTTTCGATTCGCAATTATTGCCGTCGCTGACCAGCCCGAAGCATCTCAGCCTTGACAAATACGGTCGGATTTGGCCGATATTCTGATTGGGATAGTTTCAATCCGTGAAAATAGGTGCAATGGCACATTGCAAATCATGTGAGATATGATCGTTTCAATATAATTACCTCATTTTCTCCCTTATGATGCTATCCATCTGAAGCAAGTCAAACATCTCCAAATTCTCATTGTCTGTTCAGACGAGCATTACTCCCGTTGTAGTCCACCCACAATGACTTTCCAGACGTGTCATGATCAGACTCCGGCGGACGTAAGACAAGCCAAGGTAAGCTGCGCTTTTTCTCGTGTTACTCTTGAAGCTCGAAGAATAACACTCAGAAGGGCCTGCACCTTCTCACTCAGAACACTCCCAATGGCCAGAAAGTGCAGATCTTCTTAGAGGAACTCGCTAATGCGTATGGCACTGAATGGACAACGACACTCATGTGGGCTCGATGATGCTCTCCTGGCTGACAGATGAGACTGATATTTTTTTGTAGCGACACATCAACCAATGAGCAGAAGAAAGACTGGTTCTTGAGTTTCAATCCAAATGGTAGGCAATCAATCTTTGAAAAATAAGAATAAAACATATGGAAGCTAACTTCAATCAGGACGCATACCTGTCATTATTGACAATACCCAGTCGCATCCCCATCCCGTAATGGAAACATCTGCTGAACTCTTGTATCTCCTGGAAAAGTTCGATAGTTCGAAGAACTTCGGCTTCACAGATACGCTCGAGCAGAGCGAGTTGATCCAGTGGCTATTTTTCTGGCACGGCAGCGGTGCTCCGTATCAAGGAAATCCGAGCTTCTTTAGGAGAGCTCAAGAGCAAAGTAGCTGTAAGCCAAAGCTCGTCACTAGCTTATGCTATAAAGACCGACCTTCTCCACAAGTTGCCATCAGTCGTTTTCGCAAGGAGACTTTCCGTGTTTTCGGGGTCCTTGAGCTTCAGCTCTCAGGAAAATATACTGGCCAACCAAAAGAGTTCCTCGCCGGTAAAGGAGCGGGAAAGTATACCATAGCTGACATAGGAACTTGGGCTTGGGTCAAGAACTGGCAAGGTAGTGGGTACACAGAGGAGGAGATGAGTGAATTTCCACATCTTCTTCGATGGATTGGAAGGATTGCAGATCGGCCTGCTGTGCAAAGTGGCATTGGAAAAAAGTATATACTAGCGTGAAAATACATTATATACGAAAAGTAAATAAGACGTATATTACACAACTTCTAAATTTGAGAATTAAAATGTTGAATTTATTACTTAAAACACTTGAATATCGTAGAGATAAAATACCATATGTATACACGTGATAAATTATAACAGTAAAATAGTATTTTCTAATAAAAAGAATTAATTATAAAACTCAGCCGCGCTTTAATTTTTCATATTTAAATATTATATACCTTTGTGATCTTACCAAAGAAGATTAAAACTTCTTTATTGTATAAATATACTGAACTTTGTTTTTAATTATATATCGAAGTAGTTCTTGTAAATTATATACTATGTATAATATATAAACAATATCTAAAGTAAACGTTCTTAATATATTAATCGGGGTTTAAATCGCTTGTAGAATTTTTGCAATATCTTACTAACCGCGACAATTAGCTTAATTGTTTAACCTTACGAACCTTAATAATTATTGTTAGAATATAAGGGGATTCAGTGTAGACATCACGTGGACCGCTAACTTAGGAATAGCTTAATTAGGGGTTCGTTTTTTTTTATATTTTTGTAACTTTTATCGTAGATAGAAATGTGTGGCTGTTTAACTTTTTAAGTGTAATCTTAAGATATTGCAAGAAAGTAGAGAAATTGATTATAATTACCTTTGCTATTTAATATAAATAATTTTACTATTATTGTTTTTTTTTTGACTTAGCTTCGTAAATATATACAAGTAAGGTTACACTTTTTAACAAGTTAGTAGCTTTGAGCAAACGATTTAGGACAAATGAAATGATGAAAGTAAGGTGACTGATTTTATTTCTTGAAGTAAGAAGAGGGATTAGTTTAAGTAAAAAGGATTGAGAGGCTAAAGGAAAGTATTAATTAACATTAACTATTGGTCCACAGGACCCATACCGAGTATTTGATATATCCACGCCAGGAGCCGGCCGGTAGCCGGAGGGGTTTCAAGGGGGTTACGGCTACAGGTATAAATCCTCTGCCTTCTCGCACTCCCTTAGCTAAACAACCTGAATATATTGAACCACTATTACACTTGTTTTTGCTACTTTTATTATCTTTGTGATATCACATACTAATGCAAACCCATACTGATTAGTAATTAACTTGTATTACAGATAATTAGGTAATTCACTAAGAGAGTTAACTTGAAAGTTCAATGTTGAAGTTCTCACACTTACATGAGATATTCAACGCGGCCTCTTTTTGATATTAATTCTCTGCTAAACTCGGTTGAAAGGACTTGGCACCTTAATAAGAGCTATAATTCCGTATCAGGGGGTACATGTAATAATAAATAACAACGCAATAGCTACCATTCGACAGCTGCTATATAAGAATCAACGCAATAATCACTTTACAATCACTATTAAGATAACATTCCCGCAAATTCTTTGTAAACTATTAAAATCATTATTAACACGATGACAAAACCTACAACAAAATCTACAAAATCACTCTTAAAGAGCGTACCAACATCACCCAGTGTTGAGGGAGATCAGCAGGAAACAATTCCTTTGGAGAAGATATTCGAAGCAAAGGCTACCTGCTATTCAAGGGAGTTTCGGGAGTATGCTTGCGACGGGCACCTAAGTCTTGAGTACGTGTTTCAGGATTTCAAAGAGTTTTTTAAGGATTAGATAATTATAGATTTTAATCGCATTAAGCGACAAGAGAGAGCAAAGCTGCAAAATGACCTCAAACAACGTAGCGTTTACATCGAACGTAAGAAAAAGAATGCAATAATCTTGCTAATAATAACAACTAAAGCTAGATATAACAACTAGCCTAATAAAGATGAAAAGGAGCAGGCTAATAAACTTAGCTTACTATCGAAGCCGAAGCGGATAGATTGCGGCTTATCTTTTTTATAAGCACTTTAAAGTTTCACACCTCGGACAATTTAAGTTATTTGGAATAACACTATAACCCCTTTAATTGAGGAAATTAATATGAAAATCAAAGACGCATGGCCTTAGCTACTTTCGATAACAGAAAATAAGAGAAAGGATGACGTGCCTAAATATTTAGACTCGCTTAGGTTTCACTATAATAAAAACAGAAATTTGTAAAGAAGTAATAATCGGTGTGAATGATGATTCTATTGAAGGGGGATTTCTAGGTCCTTATAACTACTCTAATTGCCAAGGCTCGGCTAGCTCTCGTCGCTTTAGTTGCCCATTTAGGCCTAGTACCAAAGCCTCGCATCGCATCGCATCGCAAGCTGTAAATAACTCTTATTTTAAGGAGGCTTTGCGAGCTTTATAAATAACCCCTGTAAAGGGGTTTGCGAGCCTTCGAAGTTACAGACTTTGTAGGGGGCCCCTGAGCCTGTAGTTACAGATCTAATAGGGGGTCCCTGAGCCTGTAGTTACAGATTTTATAGGGGGTCCTTGAGCCTTTGTTTATGCCATAAGCGAGGTTATGAAAGCTAAGCAAAGCTAAGCGAGGTGTATATTATATTCTTATAAAATTTTGCTAAAAACTTGTATGATGCAATTTCACCTATTAAAATGAAAAGGAAATTCTTATTTACTTCTAGCAAAAAACCCTTAAATTATCTTTCCTAGTGAAAACCAAATGGAAAATAATTATTAAAACCAATATTAACATAAAATGCTTACTCACATAACGATAGTATTTATCTATCATCATATTGGAGGAGAATTGGGACATATGCAAAGCCGAATCGGCTGGCATGGGATATAATAAACTAGCTCTCGTTAGAACAAGCAAAGACTTTAAGAATGCTATCAAAGATGTACTTAAAAAAGCTTTAATATAGAGGTAGCAGGGATTACTTAAACGCAAAGTTGCATATCTTTACAAACTTATATTAAAAATTAGCTATCAATATATTAATTTAATATAAAGCTTTTTCTTCCATACTACAAGGCAATGCGTAAGAGTATTATTACAACTACCTGCAAAATAAAACTTTTACGTTCACTCAATTTATCGATGCTACTTGAGCTAATTTCAAAATAAAGAAACATATAAAGCGATACCTAAGCTGATAGTTTAAAATTACGCTTAAACAATTTCAAGACAAGCTAGCACAAAAAGAAAAAACGCTTATCTAATAATTAAACAATTTTAAGAAGAAATTGCAAAGCCTCCAATTAAGCCTAACGAACAAGAGTATGAACAACGACAAGACTTTCTATAATAAGCTTATATAAGGAGTATTAAATAACAAGCTATTTGCTTAAGCTTTATTTAAACCACCTCCTACTTTTGCTGCATTAATAAACAGCCTTCAAATTGCAATGAAAGTAAGAACATCGTTTAAGATAAAATCTTAATAAGATAATTATGTTGAATCCTATTAGAAATGCTTTTAGGCCTATGTCGCGAAAGGCAAAGCAATGTATTTGAATCGTAAGATAAAGTTCTCCCAAAGCAATAAACGTGAGAACAAATTCAAGCTAAGGCTAAGTTACACAAGGTATATTATTTGCTAGGCGCCAGATTGCCACAATTCTTATCATATTAAAAAAGAAAAAGCAAAATCTAAGATACGATATTTTATTGCATGCAAGGCTGAAGGTATCAAATCAATAGATAGAACGTTTAAAGCATATCTGGCGTATGCAAATTAAGCCGAGTAAGATTCGGAAGGTATTTGAAATAAAATTAAAGATCGGAATAACGCGGATTCTTTTGATTCAGGCGCATCATTAAAATATGACGATGCTGATTTAAACTTAAGCGACAAATATATTAATGCTACGTTCTACTTCATAGCTATATTTATAGCAAATGCAATAAAATATAACGCACGAGATATCAAAAATCAATTGGAAATACAAAAAGTGATACATATTCTAGAAAGCATAATAAAGAAACCTTAACAAAATAACACTTATATAATCCAATAAACAAATCGCTTCTTTCAAGGTTTCTTAATTAATATCGGAACATCAAACAAGAATATGAAAGGTATTAATCAATTGCAGGCATTACAACGTCTTCAGCATATAAAATTCGATAAGAGTCAAGCAAGCTAAAGCCAAATAATATTCAGGGCCAATACAAGGGAATCTCTAAAAGTTGCCACTATCAACACTCTTACCGGAAAAATGGAATTCCAAATTGTTAATACGAATATACCGTTTTTAATGTACTTACAACAACTCAATAAGATAAATGCACATTACAATAATTTATGAAATATCTTAATTCAAGGAAAAAGGAGGCATTTGATCATTTGAAAGCAAAGCCATTTGTAACTATTACTAAATTAGCATAGCCAATTATTAGATACTTTTACGGAAACGGTTAATATGTGCCATCTTACGAAAACGAAAATCCGAAAGCTCCATTATAAATTCGGCTATCTATCGATATAACGATTGCACCATTTGCTTATTTAAGCAAGGCATGACCTTAACTCAAATATCATGCTAAAGATTAAAGAAATGTGTAAGCATTGCTAAAGACATGCAAACGCTCTAAATAAGTTTCGCTTTAAACTTCAAAATAATGTCGACTTTAATCATACGCTTTTGATTAATATCGTTCAGCTTGAGGAACATGAAGTGCTTCACATAATAAATGAGGCAACAAGATTTGAAGCGACGCGACTTATTCGAAAAGGTACTAATTTGATCATAACTAAAGCTGTGTTCAACGCATTCAAATTAGCTTAGATTGACACATATCTTAGCCTATTAAATTTCGTTATATATAATTACGGAATTATTTTCAATTTTAAAAAGTTTCGAACATCATTTAGATTTATAAGGAGTATTTCTAAACTTGTTTTAATGGAAGCATATTATTTAATTGATAAAGTAAAGAGGTATTATTAGCTATTACATCATGCTTACAAAATTATTACGGAAGAATACCCAAAATTGTTTAATGCAAATCGATTGCAAATGGCTATAAAAGCTATTAATGATATAGTTAGATCGAATGGATTGATTTTAACGTTGCTTGTATTTGGGGCATATTTTAAGATAACGGAACTAAACCCTTCTAATCTTATAATCGAATAAAGGGCTGCCACAATTAAAAGAATGATGAAGGAGATACGCAAAATCCAAGCAACTAGGAAAGTTAATAAGGCGTTACGCACCCGAAATGGCTTTAGCATTATACATGTTCACAATCTCTTTCTAAATGATCTGATATTTGTATATAAGGAAAAGAAAGGATAAAAAGGATCTTATAAATTCCTTAGCATTAAGGGCAAGACAATTAAAGCCTTAATAAATAATAACTTAATATGCACGTTTAGATTTACATTTATGCGCCTGTTTAAAATAAACAACTCTAGCGTCGAATAAAAAGAAAAAAGCTGCCAAAAGATTTCTCATCAACACCAATAATTGTCCCAAATGAGGAGCCTTAAAGGAATGATAAATCCGACTCGATCCCAAAACCCCATCAGCTTGTAATAGAAATTCCGAAAATTAAATAAATCGCGGACTTACTAATAATTAACGATGATTATAATGCCGAAGTATTTTTGATAAAGAAGAAAATAAGGAATTAAGATCTATTAATCAAATTTCGCGCTAAAAATAAAATCACCACGCCGGGCAAGCTATTTCAATAATCCCGAAGAATAAAATATGAATTCCTATTTGCGAGAGGTGTTTTTGTTTTCTAGTCTATCAAAGCGATCCTAGGTTCAGGAAATAGCGCATTTTCAAATCTTATATGATAAATAAAGTCAAAGGAAAAAAGATAACAAAGCCGTATAAGAAATCAAAACTTATCATCTAAACCTTTAATAATAAAGATAAAAAAGAGTATAGTATAGGAAAGTCCGGTGCTTATTAAATGTCAACACCTAAAAAAGAGTGTTGGGTAAAAACTTGAGTGTTAAATAGAAAATATTTAATATATTTCTATAATTTAAATAATTATAGGTAAATGTATATAAAACAAATAAAACACTACCATATAAATCACAAACAAAAATACTAACATAAAAATATATACAGTAAAAGAATATTAATGAGATCGCAAGC